>UEZC01000001.1_pt1 | contig 25433 bp, 30 predicted proteins | sample 1903531 | NCBI WGS metagenome assembly UEZC01 (sample SAMEA4776352, study PRJEB27445) | saltern metagenome | biome: Hypersaline environment; feature: solar saltern; material: Pellet | place: Spain | collected 2014-08 | depth 0 m
GTCGCCACGGTCCCGTGACCGTGCCCCCGTGCCGCCGTGCCGCCGTATCGCGACCGACGGGCGTCCGGAGCGTGGCGGTCCCTGCGGGACTCGACTCCGGTCGTCGCGTCCTCTCGCGCACCGTCCGCTCCCCGAGGTGTCTCACCCTCGCTGCTGTCGGGGCGCTCGACTCGCCTCCACGGGACCCCGACCCCCTGGCGCCGGACCGGGCGTCGCCAGCTCCGGCCACGCTATCGACAGACAGCCGTCTCGACCGGCCTCGGTACGTGCCTCCCCGCGGAGGTATTCACAGCAGTTAATACCGTGTGCCAGCTAAGACACTTGTGAAAATTTCGATTATCGGCGGTGGAATACAAGGAATGTCAACCGGAGTCGCCCTGGAACTGCTCGGTCACGACACGACGATCTTCGGCAAGGACTTCTCGTACATCGACGGAGAGGACGTCGGCCAGCGCCGCCCGGACCGTCGACTGGGTCGCGCCGTCGAGTGAGTCGTCTGGGGTCACAGCAGTTCGGCGAGTCGGCGGAGGACTCGTCGTTTCGCCCCGCCGGCGGCCTGCCGGAAGGAGACACGCCACGGGGTGCGGCGGCCGACGACACTCGTGTGACCCTCCCGGATCGCCGCCAACACGGCCTCCGGGGAGCGGTCGTCCGTCCCGATCTGTGTGATCGCCTGACCCACCATCTCCGAGACGTGGGCGTCACTGCCGGCGACGGCCGGAAGTTCCTGATCGAGCGCGAACGCCTCCGCACGGCGGTTCCCGCGACCCGTGAGCAGTCGGGAGTTGAACACCTCGATGGCGTCCGCTCGGGCGAGTTGTTCGTCGGCGATGTGTGGCGCGACGCCGTGGCGTGACTTCTGGTAGGCGTGCGGGACGACCGCGATGCCGCCGGCGTCGTGAATCCTGTCGAGCGTCTCGTCGAACGGGAGTCCGGGGGGCACCGCCTCCGAGACACCCAACCCGAGCACATGGCCGGCGGCACTGGAGACTTCGGTGCCGACGATGCCGACGAGCCCGTACTCCTCGGCGAGCGTCGCCGCCTCGCGGCTGGCGTCGATCTCGTCGTGGTCGGTGACGGCGAGCACGTCCAGCCCGACGGCGGCCGCCTGCTCGACGAGGAGTTCGACCGCGTCACGCCCGTCGTAGGAGAGTTCGGAGTGACAGTGGAGCTCGGCGGCGAGCACACCCTGCGGTTAGCGAGGGGTGTAGAAAAACGGCCCGGTCGCTCTCGCCGCCGAGCCGGCGCTCGCGGTATCAAACCGTTTATGCTACCGCCGGCGGAACAGACACAGTATGCCACGAGAACAGAAGGAGGTTCGCGAACTCCAGGAGGGGAGCTACGTGATGATCGACGATACACCCTGCGAGATCAACGGCTACAGCACCGCGAAGCCGGGGAAACACGGCAGTGCGAAGGCACGGATCGAGGCGGAGGGCGTCTTCGACGGGAAGAAACAGAGTCTCTCACAGCCGGTCGACGCGAAGATCTGGGTGCCGATCGTCGAACGGAAACAAGGGCAGGTCGTCTCCATCGACGGCGACGAGGTGCAGGTGATGGATCTGGAGACGTACGACACGTTCACGATGCTCGCGCCGGACGACGAGGAGTTCGAAGCCGACCAGAACATCGAGTTCCTCGACTACGAGGGCCAGCGGAAAGTCGTCGGGTAACGTGATGTTCCCCGGCGCGACCGCCGACCGGGCGGCGGCGTCGTACGTCGTCGTCGGCGCCCCGTTGGACGCGACGACGACGTTTCAGCCCGGCACCCGGTTTGGCCCCGACAGGGTCCGGCGGTTCGCCGAGACGTTCGACGACTACGACCACCACACCGACACTCAGTTCTCGCAGTTGGCGGTCCACGACGCCGGCGACGTAGCGGCGTGGGACGACACCGCCGACTACCTCGATCACCTGACTGCGGAACTCCGGGCGGCCGTCATCGACGACGCCGTCCCGGTGACGGTCGGCGGTGAACACACCGTCTCCTGGGCAGGTGTCCGAGCGACGGCGCCGTCGACGGTCGTGATCTTGGACGCTCATCTCGACCTCCGGGACGACTACGACGGCAACCCCCTGAGTCACGCCTGTGTCACCCGCCGGATGCTCGACGGGTTGGACGGTGACCACCCGACCGTCGACCGGGTCGTGATCCTCGGTGCGCGGACGGGGTCACCGGCGGAGTGGGAGCGTGCAGACGCCCCGGACGTGACCGTCGTCCCGCCCGGCGAGGTGGCCGACTGGGAGCCGTCACTCTCCGGGTCGGTGTACCTCTCTGTCGACATCGACGGCGCAGACCCGGCGTACGCCCCGGGGACGGGGACGATGGAGCCGTTCGGACTGACGCCCCGCGAGATGCACCGGGTCGTCCGCGCGGTCGCACCACACTGTGTCGGCGTCGACGCCGTTGAGGTGAACGACCGTGACGACGGACAGGCGGCCGCGCTGGCCGGGAAACTGCTCCGGGCGTTCGTCTACGAACACGCCGCAGAGTGAGTTTCTTGTGGTTCGGTTTTCGGACGCCACTACCCGCTGTCGGCCACAGTTTGCACCTCTCTCGCGGTCGCCTCCGTCTCGAATGTGAAGACGAAACTCCCGTCGTACGACTCGCTCGCGACCGCCTCCGCGAACGACGACTGAACCCCGAGTTCCCTGCGTGTCTCCCCGTTCACCCGGAGTTGGAGTTGGAACCCAGACGGGTCGTCTGCGACGCCGACCGTCCGGAACCCTTCCGAGAGCCGCTCGGCCGCGGCGTCGCTCAGCTGTGCCGAGAACCCCCACTGGCCACCCTCGAACTGTTGGATGTCGCCGACAGTCGCGAGACCGTGCTCGGTGAACAGCTCTCGGTCCGTCGACGGCCCTCGGAGCCGGACGACGAACCGGGTCGTCCCCGGCTGGTCGGTCGTTCCATCAGACTCGGTCGTGTCACTGGTCGTCTCTTCGAGCCCGGCACAGCCGGCGAGGGCGACGACTGTCGCCACTCCAGCCGCACCGAGCGTGTCACGCCTGGACACCACAGACCGGCGACATCACCCTGCAAACAAGTTCACTTCGCACAGTCACACCGGCCGAAACACGGTTCGTCCCCACCACCGCTGTCCCGAGACCGCAACAGAGAGGTGAGTGTGGTGCAAACCAGCGCCGATGACAGAGTTAGAGGAGGCCGTCGAGGCGTTTCTGGCGGAGGTCGACACGGTGTACGGGGAGTACGAACAAGGGTACATGGACGCCGACGCGGCGTTGTCGCGGTTGGAGCCGTCGCTGTCGGAGCTGCGTGACGCGACAGAAGAGTGACCGGCGACCGCGGTCAGTTGTAGTTGTCGGCCGCCTCGGGGTCGACGAACTCGGAGTCGAGATCATCCGGTGGGTACTCGGGGAGCTCGCCGGACTCACCACGGCTCTCTACCTCGCGGCGAGCGAGCCGGTGTTCGAGCTGTTCCCGTTTCTTCTGCCCCTTCCGTTCGCGACCACGTTTCGTGTCTGGCATCGCCACCTGTGACAACAGTTCACACGGTAATGAACGTTGTGGCGGTTCCCACGCCGCGAGGGATATTTAAAACCGGGTTGGACGGGCCACCGGCAGCAGATGAACGGGGTGCGTGTGACACCGCCACACACCGATAACCGCCCGCGAACAGGCGGATTCCGCGACGGGAACGGAGACGCCGACGGGCTTCGAGAACGACGAGATCCAAAGGTTTATATAGAACTACGACCACATTCGAGACGAGTATGAGCCAGCGAATGCAGGGTCAGCCCATGATCATCATGGGTGAGGACTCCCAGCGAGTGAAAGACCAGGACGCCCAGGAGTACAACATCTCTGCGGCGCGTGCTGTCGCGGAGTCGGTACGTTCCACCCTCGGACCGAAGGGGATGGATAAGATGCTCGTCGACTCGATGGGCGACGTGACGATCACGAACGACGGCGTCACGATCCTCACCGAGATGGACATCGACAACCCGACGGCCGAGATGATCGTCGAGGTCGCCGAGACCCAGGAGGACGAGGCCGGCGACGGGACGACGACGGCCGTCGCGACGGCCGGGGAACTCCTGAAGAACGCCGAGGAACTCCTCGAACGGGAGATCCACCCGTCTGCGGTGATCCGCGGGTTCGACCTGGCGGCAGACCACGCCCGTGAACAGGTCGACGAGATCGCCGAGACGGTCGAGCCGAGCGACGAGGAGACGATCCGGAAGGTCGCCGAGACCTCGATGACCGGGAAGGGCGCGGAGTTGGAGAAGGACGTGCTCGCGGATCTCGTCTACCGCGCCGTTGAGGGTGTCACTGTCGAGGCCGACGACGGGTCACACATCGTCGATCTCGCCAGTGTAAAAATCGAGACCCAGACCGGCCGCGGCGCCGGCGAGTCGGAGCTGTTGGCGGGTGCAGTCGTTGACAAGGACCCGGTCCACGACGACATGCCCAGCGAAGTCGAGGACGCGCAGGTGCTCCTGCTCAACGAACCCGTCGAGGTCGAAGAGACGGATGTCGACACCCAGGTGAACCTGGAGTCGCCCGACCAGCTCGACCAGTTCCTCGACCAGGAGGAACAACAGCTGCAGGAGAAGGTCGACCAGATCGCCGCGACGGGCGCGAACGTCGTCTTCTGTCAGAAGGGGATCGACGACCTCGCACAACACTACCTCGCGAAGGAAGGAATCCTCGCGGTGCGGCGCGCGAAGAAGTCCGACCTGGAGTTCCTCGCGAACCTGCTCGACACCGGGATCGTCTCGGATCTCAGCTCCGCTACGGGGGCGAACGTCGCAAGCGGGACGGTCACACGTGACGCGGACGACGAGTTGTTCTACGTCGAGTCCGACGCCGAGGAGGCCCACGGCGTGACGCTCCTCCTGCGCGGCTCCACCGACCACGTCGTCGACGAACTGGAGCGCGGGCTCCAGGACGCGCTGGACGTCGTCTCGACGACCGTCTCCGACGGGCGTGTGCTCCCTGGCGGCGGTGCCGTCGAGGTCGAACTCGCGCGCCGGCTCCGTGACTTCGCGGACTCCGTCGAGGGGCGCGAACAGCTGGCCGTCGAGGCGTTCGCCGACTCGTTGGAGCTCGTGCCGCGCGTGCTCGCCGAAAACGCCGGCTTGGACGCAATCGACACGTTGGTGGACCTGCGTGCGGCCCACGAGGACGGCCGCGGACGCGCCGGCCTGAACGTGTTCACCTCCGAGATCGAGGACACCTTGGATGCGGGTGTCGTCGAGCCGGCCCACTCGAAGGAACAGGCGTTGTCGTCTGCCGCCGAGGCGGCGAATCTCGTGTTGAAAATCGACGACATCATCGCAGCAGACGACCTCTCGACCGAGGGTGACGACGAGGGTGCCGGCGGGCCTGGCGGCGGCATGGGCGGCATGGGCGGTATGGGTGGCATGGGCGGCGCGATGTAATTCGCGTTCGGTCACGCTCACCACACTGACCCGTCGTACCGGCTGCGCCGACCGACGACTCGCGTTTCTTTTCGCCCCGTTGTAGTCCGTGAGCAGAGGGTGTGTCGTCACGATGTGGGTTCGCTACACTGTGAACTCCGTCATGCTTCGATCGGTGGCTCCCACAGCAGGATACCGGCTGACCCGACGATCAACACGCCGCCAGCGACGGCGAGCGCGAACAACGGCGAGACAACATCCGAGACGACCCCGCTCCCGAGTTGGAACGGGACGACCGCGAGCCCGCTCACCATCGCCATCGCGCTGAGCACGGTCGCACGCCCCACCGTCTCGACACGGTCGTTGACGTACTGCCCGGCGAACGACCGTGTCACGTCCGAGAGCCCGCGAATCAACAGGAACGCCGGCAGCGCCAGCAGAGGGAGGAAGTAGCTGCCCACCAACGCCCCGCCGACGACGAACGGGAGCCAGCGAAACCACCGCCGCAGCCCCACCCGGTCGCGGATCGCGCCGGTGTAGTAGCTCAGGCCGGCGCCGAAGAGGCTGTACGCCGCGTAGAACCACCCGAGCAGTGACTCCACCGCCGACGCCGGGACGCCGACATCCGTGACGACCGTCTCGAAGATCGGTTGGAGAAACACGAACACCAGATACGTCGTCGCCGCGTACAGCACGTAGTAGTACACCACGAACGCCCGGACGTTCTGTTGTGTGATCGTCTCCCGGACGATCGAGAGCGTCCGACGGAAACTGGGTGTCGTGGTCTGCGTTTCGTACGTCTCGGACTCCTCGACGGTCACGAGCACGCCCACCCCGACTGCGGTCACACCGGCGGCGACGAACCACGGGTACGACAGATCGACGCTGCCGAGATACCCACCGGTGACTGCCGCGCCGGCACCGACTGCCAGGGCGACGGACTCCCCGCGTCCCCGGACGTGTGCGAACCGATCCCCCGAGCGGTCGTCGGTGAGCGTGTCGTACAGCCAGGCGTCCTCGCTGCCCGACCGGAAGTTGTACCCCATCGACCAACAGGCGTACAACGCCGCGAACGCCCAGAACGACCCCGACAGGCCAATCCCGACCAGCGTGAGGGAGACAATCGTGGTCCCGATCAGGAGGCTGTTGCGCCGTCCGAGGCGGTCGCCGAGGTAGCCCGTGGGGATCTCGCCTGCCAGTGTGGTCAGGTTGTAGATCGCTTCCAGCGCGGCGATCTGGGTGAACGTGAGCCCCTGTCCGAGAAAGAAGAGGTACATGATCGGACGGTAGAACTCCACCGCCTCCGTCGACTTGTAAAGATAGTACTTCAGGAGGCTCGTCGGCGGCAGATCGAGTGAGTCCCGCAGCGAGACGACCACACCGAGGGTGGCGACGGCGCGGTGATAAGTGCCGTCTTATGAACGAGTTGGAACTTCGTAATACGGCTGTGTTGATCCACGCTGCTGTTCGAACTGACGACAACGCGACCCACTCGAAGCAGGGTGTCGTCCGAAATAATAAACGACATTACACGATACCATTCTGTATGGTGACCGAGAAGACACGAGTCAACGACGACTGGAAGTGAATCCACCAGCGCGTTGAGGAGCGCAGTCTCTCGTCGCGCACGGTCGCCGCCCGTCACGATTCGACATGGTGGACTCGTATCTGGTGTTGACGTACTACCACGACCATCCTGCGGACGTTGCTGGTGAACGACAAGCCGGCCCGCCGGGAGCCAGGAGTGGACTACAGCCCGAGACTCTCCTTGATCGCGTGATCGACCTTGGCCATCTTCGTCGACGATAGCGACCCGACAACACGTCTAACACGTTCGTCGATGTCGACCGTTCGAATCTGGTTCAGCAGGGCAACCGAATCCTGATTCAGGCTGCTGTCGGACGCTTTCACCTCCACCTGAAACGGGTACGTGTTGTCTAGGTCGTACTCGGTTGTGAACGGCGCGACGATCGTTGTCGGTGCGTACTGGTTCCCGACATCATTCTGCACGACGAGACAGGGTCTCACACCACGTTGTTCGCTCCCTCTCGTCGGGTTCAGCTCGACAATGACGACATCACTGCGCTGGATCTCCATCAGTCTCCACCACCCGGTCACTCGTCCCAGTCGGGAGCATCACCGAGGCGATCGGTTGCCTCGGCTGTCGTCTCCCGCAGTTCGTCTGCGAGTTTCCGATCACGGTCCGCGCGTGCCTGATACCCTTCGGCCAACCGTTCTTCGTCAGTCGGCAGTTTCAACAGAATCTCACCGTCGACCTCGACAATCTCGATTTCGTCACCACCAGCGATCCCGCGACGATCTCGCAGATCTTTCGGAAGGGTGATTTGTCCCCGCTCACCGACCGTCCGCTTGTGGCTCTGCATACCAGTTCATACTTTATTCATACTGATACCCCTTTCGACAGCACAGCGACGCCGTCTGTCGGCCGCGAAAGAAGACCGCCGCCGGCGAGACGGCTACCACGCGTTCGGTCTCACTTCCCTCGGAACTGTACCGCGGAGCGACGCGTCTCACCGGTGTGTCTCGGGTGACGAGTTGGCGGACACGACGGCCGCCGGTTCTACGCTCGCGTGACGGTTGTCGTGTCGACGAAGACGGGCACGTTCCGCCTGTGGTCGGCGTCGTCGAGACGGACCGTCGCCCGGACGGTCTTCGGGGCGACCGCGGCGAGCTCCGTGAGCGAGACGCTCGGCGTCGACGAGGGGTCTCCCCGCCCGTCTCGGACCGTCTGCGCGACGACGCGCACGACGGTCCCGAAGAACTCGCTACTGACACTCGTTGTGACCCCCTCGACGGAGCCGTCGAGGCGGTCACGCACGGTCGTCTCCGCGGCGTCGCTGGCCACGCTCGCACACTCCCTGTCCGCGTACTCGCGGAACGACTTCGTCCGGTAGTCGTCCGGGCCGGACGGATCGGTCCGCTTGGCCCACCGAACCGTGCTGTTCGACGGGTAGTAGTCGACGGACTCGTCTGAGAGTGTTCGGTCCACCGCGATCGACTCGCCGTCGGCCCGTCGGCCGTCGACGACTGTCGCCGGACGGAGTGCGACGACGCCACCGGTCGCGACCGCGACACCACCGCCCAGTGTCGCGAGGAGGGTTCGCCGGTTCATCTCGGGTGCGAGTGAAACGCCCGGGGAGTGTATACTTCGTGGTCGTGGGCTTCCTCGGAGCACGCTGCGTGCCTACGACCGGCTGCGCCCGGTGCGCGGGTGACGCCTCGCCACGACACCGACCGTTGGAGGTACAGAAGAGTCGTCGGAGCGGTACGTCTGGGGGCGTAGCCCCAGAGTGGCTCACACCGCCGCGCCGTGCCGCAGTGGCGCCGGACCGGATCAGTCAGTCTGCGCGTCGGGCGTCACGTCGCTCTCGCGTGTTGGTGTGTCCACGGCGGTGAACAGCAGGTCGGCGAGCGCGTCGAGAGACGCATCGCGTTCGGCGACGGTCAGGGTGTACTCCGCCGCCGATCCACCTGCAGCCACCGGCCGCTCGGTCGGGAGTGCGGCGTCGTCTCGCACCACCGTCGCCGACTGCACGTCTGCGACGGCCTCCGCGACGACCCCGACGAGGGTCACCACCGCCGCCGGCGGGACGGCACCCTCGGCGGCGAGTGTCGCCCGTGTCTGTGCGCACTGGTCCGCGAGCGCCGCACGCCGGGTGGCCGGCAACGGGCTCTCCCGGATCGCCGCGGCGCTGTCGGCGTAGTCCGCACACAGGGCTGCTGGCTCTGGCTGGTCGCACTGTCCGCTCGTCGCGCCGTCACGCTTTTGTGACGGAGAATCGTTCGAACACATGTCGTGTAGGTCACGACACCACGGAGGTGAGGGTGTCCCTAGCACCCTCGCCGTTCTCACGACGATCCTCGCGCAGTGTCGTACTCGTCAGTTCCGCCTAGTTCGTCTTAACGGTGTTGGATGATTTCAGATTACTGGCGCGGCTACACAATCCGTGTGGGGGAGCGTGGGTGGTGTGTGCCGTTAGCTGTCGATGTCCGGATACCGTGGAATCGCCGGGGTCGGCCACTCGCCGGCGCAGTGTGCCCGCCAACGGCCTGCCATCTGACCGTTCTCGTGCTCCGAACGGAGACGTTGTCTGATCGCCGGAAGTGTCGTGTCGAGGTCGGCGTCGACGTGTCGGAGTTCGTGGGCGACTAGCGCGACTGCGATGTGTGCCGCTTGGTTGGAGGATTCTGACATCACGTTGAGGAACTGTGCAGACCAATCCACGAGGTCGTCGTGGTCAAGTCGGCCAGCAGCGAACTCGTGGAGTGCGTTGGCATACTGTGCGTGACCGAGCAACACGCTGCTAGGTGCCATTCGCGCGTACCGCCGGAATCGCAGTGACGGGACGCCATAATCGACGACCCTGAAGTATAGGTTCAGGAAGAACCGACTCCAGTCCTCGGACCGTTGCTGTGGGAGTGAGCCCTGATAGAAAACCGAGACGAAGCTCCGGTACTCCTGACGAATCTCTGTCGCGAGCACGTCGTCACAGTGGAGCATCGCCTCGAACCGCGTGAGCCACGGGCGAACAGAATCGACGGTGTGCTCGTCTGCCATTTGGCGAAGTGCAACTCTGTAGCCTTCTTTTATTAAGTTCGTCACCTCAGTGTCTAGCTCCTCCGCAGCGTCTCGGCTGGCCTTGTTGATCCGTTCGATCCACGCGGGAATTGTGTCGCCGTCTGGGCTGTAGTCGCCCGCCAAGTTCTTGAGCGCCAGCGCGTAGACGTTTGCCAGAAACTCTATAGAATCGAAGTCGGTGGCGGCGTCGCAGGCGAGGCTATCGAGTGTGTCGACCCAGTCGGCGATACGGGCGTCGTCCGGGCTGTAGTCGTCCGCCAACTGGTTGAGCGCCATCGCGTAGACGTTCTCCAGAAACAGTTCGGGATCGAAGTCGGTGGCGGCGTCGCGGGCGAGAGTGTCGAGTGTGTCGATCCAGTCGACGATACGAGCGTCGTCTGGGCTGTAGCCGCCCGCCAACTGCTTGAGCGCCATCGCGTAGACGTTCACCAGAAACAGTTCGGGATCGAAGTCGGTGGCGGCGTCGCGAGCGAGGGTGTCGAGTGTGTCGATCCAGTCGACGATACGAGCGTCGTCCGGGCTGCAGTCGTCCGCCAACTTCTTGAGCGCCATCGCGTAGACGTTTATCAGAAACTTCTCGGGATCGAACTCACCGCTCGCGGCGATCTGCGTCCCGAGGTTGGTCACTTCGTCCGGCCTTCTCCCCCTTTCGAGGCCGTTTGAGAGGAGGTACGCACACAGATTTTGTACCATTGTCGATGAGTCTACATCGAACTCTGCGGCGTCTCTCGGCGCTCCCCCGACGAGTCGATCCGCATCGAGTGAGTCAGCGGCCAACGGCACCCCGGCGAACAGGAGCCGCCGCACCACGAGAAAGTACGCCTCGTCGTCGTCCGTACACTTGTCTGCCCACTCGACGAGTGTCTCTGCGCGCTCCCGAACAGCCTCCCGCAACTGCTCGTCGTCGGACTCGACTGCACTCTCGTACACGGTGCTGGTCTGTGCGGCCAGCCGCGCGAACAGACTGTCCGCCCCGTCTCTGCTCGCCTCCAACAACCGCTCGAACAACCGATCACGCCGCTCCATTTGGTTACCGAACGCGAACTTCCGGAACAACACGTCACCGTAGATGTCCGGCGAGAGTGTCCACGTTAGCTCGTCTGTCGACGCCTCGGGACCGAGAGTCAGCTCCCCGTCCAACCACGCTCTGATCTCCCCGCCGAGGTAGTTCTGTAACGGGTCGGCCTGGGTTCGCGGCTCCGACACCGCCTGTTCGAGTTCCGCGTTGCTGAGTTCTCCGAACCCGGCGAGTCGTTCGAGGATGCGCCCCGCTGGCCCGTCGAGATCCAACGTTCCCATCACCTGCTCCCAGATCAGCTCGTCCACGGTGTCGATGTCGTCCAGTGGATGCTCACCCCGCGCCGCGAACTGCGCGGCGATCTTCAACACCTCTGGGTTCCCTCGGGAGAGATCTGCCGCCCAGTTGACAGTCTCCTCTGCGTCCGTTTCGTCGTCCGGCTCGAAGCCGGCAGCCTCCAACGCCAGCGACGCGAGCCGGACGAACGACTCTTCGTGTCTGAACCGCTCGAACTCCACGCGTGCTCGCTGCCGAACGAGTGAGCCGTGCCCGGACTGCCCGGCGAGTTGCAACGCCTCGCTGAACGCCGTCTCCTTCTCCGAACGCACCTCTAACACCACCTTCTCACACGCCCCTCGCGAGAGAAAGCCGAGCAACTCCCGGAGCGCCTGCTCGTCGTGGAGCCCGTACCGACCGTAGCCGTACTGGAGATACAACGCAACGTCGCCGTCGATGTCGTCGAGCGCCGTCTCCACTGCCGTCGCGTTCGACGCCGACAGGTTGGCGGCCCGCACCTCGTACCCCTCTGCGGCGAGTGACTCACACGTCTGGTACGCAACTGTCGTCTTCCCCGTGCCGTGTGGGCCCGCGAGCACCACCAACGGCGACTCCTCGACCGCCTCCCGAGCCGCCACGCGGCGGTCGGCTGGCCAGTCGTCGTCCGTCTCTGCCCGCGGCACGTACGGAATCTGGCTGATCGTCCGGCGACTCTCCGCGCCCCGCCCGAGCACGTTCTCGTCGTCCTTCTCCAGTTGGTCGGCCAACGACTCCAACGACGTGAGTGCGCGACCCGCCCGCTCGTCGACGACCCGTGTGACCCGTCTGACGCTGCGATCCAACGCCGCCAACCCCCTGTCGTGGTCGTCGACCACCGACTCCAGTTCCGCGACGACCGACTCCGACAGCTCCGTCCCGGTTACTCCCGCTGACTCCAGCGTCGACCGCGTCACGATCTCGCTTCCGACGATCTCCGGGAGCGTCTCGCCTGCGAACGAGCGCAGTCGCTCGAACGTCCGCGGCGGGAGCTGCAGCGTCTGTTCCGCGGCCGCGACACGGTTCGGCGGCAGTTGCTCCCCGAACACGGAACTGTACTCCGTGGTGTCGCCCACACCCGCGAACGCGAGATACGCGGCGAGCCCGACTCCGGCCGTCACCGGCTCCGGAACCTGCGCCGCGACGCTGCCAGCCGCCGCGCCGCCGCCGACAATCACCTCCTTGGCGTCGCCGTAGAACTGACCCAACCCAGCTTTCCCGGTGGCGTCCCGCAGTCTGTCGACGACCCGCTCTCGTATCCCGTCGCTCGTCTCCGGCGGCACCGTCTTCACCGCACGCGGCACGAGCGTCCGCTCGTACGCCCCGACGGCGTTGGCGAACCGCGGTGACTCGTACCGCTCCATCTCGTACCCCTCGTACACGTACCGTGGATCTGGCTCACCAGAGGAGCCGAACACTGACCACACAGCCGACGAGTCCAGCGTCCTGTCCGCCGCCGAGGCGGTGTCCACGGCCGCCGGGATGTCGTCTACGGGATCGAACCGCACCCGCACCACCTGCGACACCGCACCCAACACGTTCGTCGACAGTGTCCCCTCCGCGAATAACCAGTCGAACTCGCGGGGCGTCGCGGCGACGAACACCGGCACGCCACCGTCGTCGAGATACGTCTGGAACGCCTCCCGTGTCTCCGTGTCGGCCGCCTGCCAGGCGTCGTAGAAGTCGACCACCGCAGTCGGCTCCGTCGGATTCGTGGGGAGCGTTTCCTCCTCAGCCACGCTCTCTGGGAACTGCCCCGCGATCTCGATCCCCGGCGCGTGAACCACGAGCCCGGTCGCGTCGCTGGCGAGCGTCTCGGTGAGTCCCGACGGCTGTGTGTCACTCCGGTCCACGGTGCGCGTTATCAGCTACATATCGAAACGCTGGTTCAAAAAGATTCCTCGGGCAGGCCGGATGATCCCCCTTCTGATTACCCGTTACGTCTCGAACCACGGCGCGTCCGGCTCGGGAGCGCTCCCGTCCCCCTCACGCGCCGCCCGTGTGGCGGCCACCGCGTCCACCAGTTTCGACATCGCGGCCGCTCGTGTCGCTCCCTGACTGGCGACACCCGTCGTCTGGTCGACTGCCGATCACCAGCCGTCCGGCTCCCGAGTCAGATCGACCCCGTCTCGTTCGCTCACAGACGACTCGTCTCCGGCGACGAATATGAATCCTCGGCACAATCAACACTCTCGACACAAGCAACACGAACAACGAGAAGCGCGGGGACGACACCCCGCAGAACAAAGCCCGAACGACGTTACCGCGCGGCGGCGGCGACGCGCTCGTTTTCTTCCTTCTGGTTGATCGCGTAGGTGTTGACGTCGTTGCGTGCGGCACCCAGCAGCTGCTCGGCGAGCACACTCGACACGTCCGTCGTCGTCTTGTAGGAGCCAGACTGGACACCGTCGGCGATGAACTTCAGCGCCTGATCGACACGCCGCTGGGGAGCCACGTCGACCGCCTTCGGCACGGAGATTCCGCCGTACTTCAGGCGGACGGTCTCCTCACGCGGCGCGGCGTTCTCGACGGCCGTCACCAGCGTCTGAACCGGGTTGTCGTCCGTCCGGTCGTGGATCTCGTCGAAGGCGTCCTTGACGATCCGGGTCGCCTGTTGTTTCTTTCCGGTGTTCTCGTCGGTCTGCATCAGCCGGTTGATCAGCCGCTCGACGACCGACAGCTCCGACTTCTCGAACTGTTTGTCGGCGTGACGCCCCATCGTGTGGGCGATCGGCGTGACCGTGATGTAGTCGCGCGTGCTCGGGTCGTCGTACTCGATCTCGGCGACGTCCCACTCGCCGAACAACAACGCGTTCTGGGAGGCCTGTTCCTCGCTCGCGCCCGCGTCGGAGTCGGGTTGTTCTGCGTCGGACATCTCAGCGCACCGGTTTCTCCGCGTTGCCGCGGACCAGTTCGATCAACGACACGCCGTTGACCTTCTCGACTTTGTAGTTCACGCCACCCAGATCGCCCATCGCGCGACCCTTCGCCCCGCCGATCCCGGCGATGGTGACCTCGTCGTGTTCGTCGATGAAGGAGATCGCGCCGTCACCCGGACAGAACGCGGTGACCTGTTTCCCGTTCTTGATCAGTTGGACCCGGACACACTTCCGGATCGCAGAGTTGGGTTGTTTGGCCTCGATCCCGACCTTCTCCAGTACGATCCCACGCCCCTGTGGAGCACCTTCGAGCGGGTCCGACGCCTCGTCGAGTCCTCGCTCCCGTCGCGCGTACTCCGAGTCGGACCACCGGCGTTGCTGGCGGTCCTTCTTCAGCTTCCGCGCGGCGTACTTTCCGTTCGACATACCACGCAGTTCCGACCGGAGCCACCTAAGGGTTCCCCTTCGGGTCTCGTCTCGACGGCGGAGACGCGCCGAGAGGTGGCTCTCGCCGTCTCTCCGTCCGTCTCGGCGCCGTCCGACGACGGGACTGTCGCCTCTCTGTCCGTCTCGACGTGTCTCTGTCGCTCTGGTCCGGTCTCTCGGCCCGCCAGCGTCGTCTCTCCGCTCGCCCGACCCGTCACCCCTCGAACCCGGGGTGGCCACGGACGATCTCGACGCCCGAGGAGGCGCCGATCCGCTCGGCGCCGGCGTCCAACATCGCGACGGCCTCATCGTAGCTCCCAACGCCGCCGCTTGCTTTCACCGGGAGATACTCCGCGAGCAGTTCCACGTCCGGCAGGGTCGCCCCGCCGTCCGCGAACCCCGTCGAGGTCTTCAGGAACGCCGCCCCCGCCTCCTGTACGAGTTCCCCTGCGGCGTGTTTCTGTTCGTCACTCAGGAGTGCGGTCTCGACGATCACCTTCACCGGAAGCGGGGTCGCGTCAACGACCGCCGTGACCTCCGCTCGGACCGCCTCGTGGTCGCCCGCCTGGAGCCGCCCGACGTTGATCACCACGTCCAGTTCGTCGGCGCCGTCCGCGTGTGCCCGTTCCGCCTCGGCCACCTTCGCCGCCGTCGCGTGTTGGCCGTGCGGGAACCCGACGACCGTCGCAAGCGTCACGTCCGGCGCGTACTCCGCGGCCGCGGCGACGTAACACGGCGGCACACAGACGTTGGTGCCGTACTCGCTCGCCTCGTCCAGCAGGGTATGTACGTCCGCGAGTGTGGTCTCGGGTCCCAACACCGTGTGGTCGATCGTCGCCGCGAACGCCGCGAGCCCGCGGTCGCCGTCGTCGGTCGTTGTCATACCTCGGGGGTGACCCGGCGCGGTCGAAAAGCCTTCGAGACGGCCCGCACAGCGGCCGCCTCCGACCGTTCGCTCTCCGGCGTGTCGCGTACACGAGCGAGCGATGTTCAAACCGCCACAGTGCCAACACCGTGTGTGAGCGACCTCGCTACCGACGACTACGTCGACCGACTCCGACAGGAACGTGCCGAGAAAGACGACTTCTTCGGCGATCACCCTCGGTCGCCGGTTCCGGCGGCCGAACGCGACGGGTTCGACGGGCTCCGGTACTTCGAGATTGACCCCGCGTTGCGGTTCGAGACGCCCTTAGACCGGTTCGACGACCCCGACCAGATCACCGTCGAGACGACACGGGACGGCCAGCAGCGCTACCACGACGTGGGTGTGTTCACCGTCTCCGTCGACGACGAGTCCGTCACCCTCCACGCGTTCCAGTCACCCGACGACGAGAGCCGGCTCTGGGTGCCGTTCCGTGACGCCACCAGCGGCACGGAGACGTACCCCGCCGGCCGGTATCTGGACCTCGAAGCCCCAGAGGACCGCGCGGGCGACGACTGGGTGCTCGATTTCAACCGGGCGTACAACCCGTTCTGTGCGTACGCCGACGCCTACGAGTGTCCGCTCGTCCCCCGAGACAACTGGCTCGATGTCGCGATTCGGGCGGGTGAGAAAGCACCGCCGTGAACCACACCTCGACTGTCGTCACGGCCCGCACAGAGCGCATCGCCACGCCTCGGCCAGGGCGCGTCGTCATGGCCAGCCCAGGACGCGTCGTTACGCCCTGGCCGAAACACGCGGTTACGCCTCGGCGAACGTCGTCTCGATGTCGTCGGCCAGCGTCCCCATCTGGTCGCTGACGGCGTTTGCCCCCGCCTCCAGCGCGTCCAACGGCTCGACGCCGTCCTCGGTGTTGATCGAGAGGATCGGCTCCGTCTGGCCGCCGGACTGCTCGGGGTTCACGTCGTACGTCGCCGCCGCGACCCCCTCGGTCCGGAGCAACGCTCCCTTCAGCACGTTCATGAACGTGTGGTTCTCGCCGGCCACCTCGATCCGCAGTTCGTCGTCGGTCCGGTCTACGACGCGAAGTTCCATACCTCCGGCTTCGCTCGGTCTGTGTTTGTACCTTGCGTTCGGTCGGCCGGTCGCTCACAGCACGCGGTCGACGACGGCCGGCAACGACTCACAGACGTAGTCGGGCGTCGGGTCGGCCGTCGCGGCCGCCGCCTCGCTCGTCACGCCAGTCGTGACGAGCGCGGTCGTCGCGCCCGCTCGCTCCCCCAACGCGATGTCCGTCGACGGCCGGTCACCGACGACGAGGAGCTGGTTCCCCGGCACACCGAGCCGGTCGGTCACCAACCCCAGTGCCGTCGCGGAGGGTTTCCCCGGCACCGCGTCCGGCTCCCGGCCGAGCACCCCGGCGAGCGCGTTGACGATCGCCCCCGACCCCGGCGCGGGGCCGTCGTCGGTCGGGATCACCGGGTCCGGGTCCGTCCCGACGAACGCCGTCTGCTCGTCTACTTCCCGGATCGCCCGGCGCATCTCCTCGTAGCCGAACCCGTAGTCGATTGCCGCCACCACCACCGACGCCGGCGCGGGTGACGACTCGAAGAACAACTGTGTCTGCTCGCGGAGTCGGGCCTCGACGCTCTCCTCACCGAACACGTACACCGACTCGCCGGCGTGGTGGTCGCGGAGATACGCCGCCGTCGCGGTCGCCGCCGTGACGATCTCTGCGGCTGTCGGATTGAACCCCGCGCCGGAGAGCCGGTCGACGTACGCCGGCGCCGCCGCTGTCGGGTTGTTCGAACAGAACACGACCTCCAGTCCGGCGTCTCGGAGCCGTTCGACTGCCGCCACCGCACCCGGCAACGGCTCGTCGCCCCGTACGACTGTTCCGTCGACATCCAGCACCACTCCCTCGATCACGGAGTGCATTCGGGCGGCGGCAGCATCAACCTTCGTCGTCGCCTGCGTCGTCTCAAAGTTCGTCGTCGCTCGCGTCGTCTCAGATCTGTGAACGATAACACCCTTCCGTCGCAGTGTCCACGTACAGACAACAATGACTCGGATTCAGGCGACACAACTCCAACTCGACAACTACGGCCCTTGGACGGTGACCCCGGAGCCGCGCCGCGAGATGGATCTCCAGACGCTCCAGTCCCGGCTGTACACCGACGTGGCCCAGTTTGTCGGCGCCCGCGACGCATACGCCTTCTACGCCCGCGGCGACAACGTCGTCGCCGTGACGAACGGCCTCGGCCGGGGCGCCCACGAGACGCTCCAGACCTCACTCGCGAACCGCTACCCGGTAACCGTCAGCGTCGGCGTCGGCGTCGCCGAACGCCCGGCGGACGCGCTCGCGGCCGCCTCCAAGCGCATCCAGGCGGCCGGCAGCGCACAGTCGCCGGACCGCCGGGAGGTGCTCGACGGGGAGTTCGCCGCCGACACCGACACCGACGACGTGGAGATCGCACACTTCGATGTCGACGACGCCACCGGCAAGTACACCGACCAACTGTCGGAGTTCGACACGTTCGTCAACATCGAGGGTGGGTACGCGGCGTTGATGCGACATCTCCGGTCGGAACACGGCGCGCTGGCGTTCTTCGTCGGCGGCGACAACGTCATCGCCGCCTGCCCGGAGCTGTCGGAGAGTGAGTACCACGACGCGATCACTGCCGTCAACGACGAGGCGGACGTGGAGCTGAAGGTGGGTGTCGGCACCGGCCGGACCGCTCACGCTGCCGGGATAGACGCGAAACACGCACTGGAGACGTGCCGTCACGACGGGACGACCGTCGAGTTCTACTGACGCGGTGTCGCCCGACGGGGGGAGACCCCGCTCAGAACAGCCCGAAGAAGGAGTCGTCTTCTTGGAACGTCTCTACCCGGTCACGGGAGAGCACGGCGGCGTCACCGTCCGCCCGTTCCGCGACGACGACCAACTGCTCGTCCGGTGACGCCGGCAGTGTCGTCTCACCACCCACCTCGTTGATGATCCGCACGTCCGTCCCGACCGCGACCCGGAGCCGGTCGGCGGTGCCCGCCTCCGTCCACCGGACGGTCAGTTCCCCGCCCTCGTAGCTCACCTCCGTTTGGGCGTCGACGGTCCCGGTGCCGCCGGGGTTGGTCGTCAGTATCCACGTTCCCAACACGGCCGCCAGCGTCACCGAGACGGCAACCATCGCGGCGACGGCGATCCCGGGGGTGATCCCGCGGTCTGTCGCCGTGAGTCGCTCCCGGATCACCTGTCTGTCCACCCCAGTCGTTCGTCTCTCGTCACAGTCACACATAAAGATTCTCTGTCTGCTATCGCCGCTGATACTCCCCGTGTCTCTGTGACCGCCGCCAGTTTCTCTCTGTTTTCCTATATGTACGACGTTTGTCGTACTCAGTTGGCCAAAACAGTTAATACCGAACACTATCTAGCAAAAGTTGCCATGTCAGTCGACAACGAGGCAGAGACGACCGCAGAGCGGAAGTCCGCGATCAGACAGCGTCACGAGCAGGCAGCAGACGAGGTGCTCCCGGCCCACCGGGAGCTGTACATCGGCGGTGAGTGGACCACCAGCGACGCTCGGGAGACGTTCGAGACACGCGATCCGACGACAGGGGAGACACTGGCGGAGGTGGAGGCAGGTGTTGCGTCGGACGTCGACCGGGCAGTCGCGGCCGCACAGGAGGGGTTCGACGAGCGGCTGTCGACGATGTCGACGGCCGACCGGCAGGCCACTCTGGAGGCGATGGCCGACCGCGTCGAGGAACGAGCGGAGGCGTTCGCCACGTTGGAGTCGTTGGACAACGGGAAGCCGATCAGCGAGGCGCGGATCGACATCGAACTGGTCGTCGACCACTTCCGGTACTTCGCGGGGATGGCCCGCGCCCACGAGGGCGAGACAGTGAACACGGACGGCTCCCGACACGTCCAGACGATCCAGGAGCCGTACGGCGTCGTCGGGCAGATCATCCCGTGGAACTTCCCGTTGTTGATGGCCGCCTGGAAGCTCGGCCCGGCGCTGGCGGCCGGCAACGCGGTCGTACTCAAGCCGGCCGAACAGACCCCACTGTCGATCCTGAAGCTGATGGAAGTCGCGGGGGACGTGATCCCCGACGGCGCGGTGAACGTCGTCACCGGGCTCGGCGATGAGGCGGGCGCGCCGTTGGCGAGCCACGAGGACATCCGGAAGCTGGCGTTCACCGGTTCGACGGCCGTCGGCCGCGAGGTGATGAAGTCCGCCGCCGACACGATCACCGACGTGACCCTCGAACTGGGTGGGAAGTCGCCGTTGGTGGTGTTCCCGGACGCCGACCTCGAACGCGCCGTCGAGACGACGCTGACGGCAATCTTCTTCAACACCGGGGAGTGTTGCTGTGCGGGGTCGCGGTTGTTCGTCCACGAGGACATCCGCGAGGAGTTCCTCGACAGACTCGCGGCCGGCGCGGACGACATGACGGTCGGTGACCCGTTGTTGGAGTCGACGGATCTGGGACCGAAGGTGACGAGCGATCAGGTCGAACGGACGATGGAGTACATCGAGGAGGCCAGAGACGCCGACGCCGAGTTCGTGACCGGCGGCGACGCGCCGGACGACGAGGCGCTCGCGGACGGGTGTTTCGTCACGCCGACGCTGATCGCCGACATCGACCACGACAACCGCGCGGTCCAAGAGGAGATCTTCGGCCCGGTCCAGGAGGTGTTCACCTGGTCGGAGTACGACGAGATGATGGAACTGGCCAACGATGTCGACTACGGGCTGGCAGCGGGAGTCCTGACGGAGGACCTGACCACCGCCCACCGGTGTGCCCGTGACATCGAGGCGGGCACCATCTGGGTCAACACGTACAACGACTTCCCGGCGGGCCAGCCGTTCGGCGGCTACAAGCAGAGCGGGATCGGCCGTGAGACCGCTCAGGAGGCCGTCGACCACTACACACAGACGAAGACGGTCAACATCTCGCTGGACTGAGCCGACACACCCACTCGATCTCACCCGGTTGAGCCGACACACCCACTCGGCACGGTGCGGCGTCCGAACGCGAGTGTCGTGTTCCGGCACAGTCGGGTGTCTCCGTCCCCGCACACTCAGTCGACTGTCGTCTTCTGGAGCCGTCGGCTCAGACGACACCCGCGAGTTCTTCAAGCACGTCCTCGCCGTCGAACGGCTTGGTGACGTACGCGTCCGCGCCGGCGGCGACGGCCTTCTTCATCATCTCGCGTTGCTCGACGCTGGTGATCATCACGATCGTGGTGTCCGGACTCTGGTCTTTGATCTCCGCTGTCGCCTCCACGCCGTTCATCGCCGGCATCATGATGTCCATCGTCACCACGTCCGGAGAGAGGTTCTCGAACTTGTCGACGGCCTCGGCGCCGTTCTCCGCCTCGCCGACCACCTCGTACTCGTCGCTGACGGCGTCGCGGACGAGTGTCCGTTGGAACCCCGAGTCGTCTACGATCAGGACACGCTGCATTCTCCGGTCGATTTGCGCCCCCCGGTATTGAACGCCGGGGTTGTCGACCGCGTCTGCTTTCGGGTTGGTCGCTGTCGGTGTCTCTGTGACGGACCGCACGACACGACGCAGTCTGCTGGCGGCCGCCAGAACCGGTGTCGCCGCGCTCGCCGGCTGTCTCTGCCCCCCGGGCGACAACCCGACGACCGTGCCGCTGACCCTGACCGTCTCGCAGTCTGTTCTCGATAGTCCCGCTGGATCGGGCTGTCGGTGTACAACACTGCCGTCGACGTGGACGCGTTCTTCCACCGCGTCGTCGCCACCTGACCGACTCACTGTCCCGCACCCCCCACGGAACCACCACGTCCCCGCGACCGCGACCCTCACCGAACCACCACTCCCCCGCAACTACTACCATCACGGAACAACCACCCCACTTCCACCGGTGATTCCAACGACACTCCTCCAGACGGCGACGGAGCCGACGGCCGTCGGGGAACTCCTCCGTGCGGTCGTGACAACCGTCGTCGCTTCCGTCCTGCTTTTTTCGGGACTGTTGTTCCTCCGTCGTGTCGGACTCGCGCCCGAGTCAGAGCTGTCGAGCGTCTACGCTCCCAGACGAGAGAGTGACCGCGACAGCCGCGACCGACTCGGCTCGGTGTTGTTCTGGCTGGTGTTGTTCGGGTCGTTGTTCGTCGCGTTCGCGGTCGTCGACTGGCTGCTGTAGCGCGGTGTGCGTCTCACGGCCAGACACCGACCGAGGGGGACTTGCGTCTCCGCGGCCACCGAGACGACGTGCGACCAGACACGGACGGTCCCCGCCGCCGACACCTCGCGATCCTGTGTGTCGTCGGACTCCTCCTCGTCGCCGGCTGTGGCGGCGCGGCGGGCCCAGACACCGCGAACAGGACAGTGACCGACGGGACAGTGACAGACGGAACGACGACCGAGACGGGAGCCGCGGTCGACAGCCTCCCGGCGGGGGCGTTCCCGCCGGGTGTGACGGCCGCAGGGATTCAAAACGAGACACAGTTGCTCGGCGCGCACCGTCAGGCGTTGTTACGGACACCAGGCACGATCCGGACGACGACGAACATGACATTAGCCGACCGGTCGTTCAGGACGCAGACAACGACGGTCGCGACCGCCGGCGTCGACCGCATCCGGTACGAGGCTCGTGGGGCCGGTGATCTGGGCAACAACCACAGTCGGACGGAGACGATCATCTATGGCAACGCGACGAACGTCACACAACGGGTGACGGCAGACGGCGAGGTCCAACTGGCGAACGTTCGTGGACGGGCGGAGCTGTTCGAACGGGCGTTCGTCGGCTTCGCGACCGCCACGTCCCCGATCCGTGGGTTGTTGACCCGCGGCGGGGAGTTCCGGGTCGTGAACGTCACACGCCAGGGTGAGACTCGGATGTTCACACTCCGGGCCGACAGCTACGCGGGTGATCGGCTCGCCGCCGCCGAGAACGTCACGAGCTACACGGCGACGGTCCAGATCGCCGCCGACGGCGGTGTGCTCGCGGCCAGTGAACGGATCGAGGGGCGCGAGGCGGCCGACTTTGGGGGCTACCGGTTCGACTACCGGTTCCGACCCGGCGCGGTGTCACCGGAGCCGTTCGTCCCGAACGCGACTGTCGGACGCTGACCACCCCCGACCAGTCGAGAGTATCCGCCAGCCGGACGGCACGGCTCAAGACGCTCCAGCCCGAACGAGACGTGTGACCGACACGTTGGAGCTTCCCGACGGGAGTCGCGTCGAGGCGGGCGACGTGTTTCTCTACAACGACTACCCGTACCGGTACGTCCCCGCCGAACGGGGTGACGACCAGACGGCAGACGGCCGAGCGTCGCCGTCTGACCGAGAGTCGTCGCTCGACCACGAGTCGCCGTCCGACCGGGAGTCGACAGCCGCCGAGGGTAGTGAGACGGCCGCCGAGCGCGTCGTCGGCACCACCACAGCGCCCGCCGACGGGGAGGCGCCCGCGTTCTCCCTCTCCCCGTTGTACTGGGGTGGCGGTGAGATGGACGTGCCGTTCCGCGACCGAGAAGCGTTGCGCGAACAGTGGGAACCGGACGCCAGCGGGGTACTCGACGACGCTGGCTGGGAGGCGTGGCTCGCCGAGGCGCGCGACAACGACCAGTTCGGCGAGGCGGAGCTCGACGCCGTCGCGCGGGAGTTGTTCGACGACTCCGAACGAGGCGTTGGCGGCACTCGACGAGTTCGGGCGCGGCCACCTAGAGGGGCGGACGGTTCGGGTGGCCGAGCGACTCCGGAGTGACCTCCGACTGGTCGTCGAGCCTGTCAGAGACGACACGCAGGCGGTCGAGGAGACGGCGACCTGTCGGTTCCTGACGCGGCACACCCAACGACCGCCACGGCTCCGCGACCGCGGATCGTACGTCCAGACAATCGTCGACGGGGTAGACGCGCGGCTCGTCGCCTGGGGGATCGAGCCGCCGTCGACATACGAGTACGCCGACACGGACGGCGACTGGCACCGGTACGAGGGCCGGCTCCGACTGCCCTGATCGGTCGTTCGCGGACTCAGTCGTCTGCGAAGTAGCTGGTGAAGAAGCCCGAGAGGAACGCCGACACCGCGACCGCCAGCGCGACCTCCGAGAGGTCCCACGGGCCGTCGTCGTTGTCGGCCAGCTTCACCGTCGTGGCGACACTGATCACGAGCGAGACGACACCGTTGACAAGGTGTTTCGCGAGTCCCATACACGTTCGTACACTGCCGCCCGAATAGGCTCTTTCGTTCTCTGTCGGCGGCCCGTCGGCAGATGATACAAGTACACCGGCGACGACCAGGGGGAGGTGAACCGACGGAGGGTGCTGGCGGTCGCCGGAGCCGGTCTCACCGGTGGCTGTCTGTGACTGACCGGGGAGACACAAAGACGCCGACAGAACGGTCGACAGCGACACGGGTGACACCGACAGAGTCACCCATCCCGACGGAGTCGCCGACGTCGACAGACTCTCCAACGCCGACGGACTCACCAACGCCGACAGAGTCGCCGACGCCGACGGACTCTCCGACACCGACACCGGACCCGAGTGAGTTCCAGTACCCACCGGGGACGGGAGAGTCGGGGCTGTCGGCGCCGTTGAGACGGGCACACGCCTCCCGGTTGTCGTTCAACTCCTTCTCGGTCCGCCGGCAGAACGCCTTCGAGTCGTTCAGAGCCGACGTGACGCCCGAACGGATGTCGATCCAGCCCGACGAGTACACGGCCAACGTGTTCGTGGGAGGCGGGGAGTACTACCTCCGCGGGCTCGTCGCCGGCCAGCGCGTCTACGACTTCCGACAGACCGTCCCGAACGAGTTCAGACGCGACCGGGTCGTCGGCGGCAACCTCGTCTCCGCGCTCGCGGACGGCGGGGAATGGGACGTACAGGGTGTCGTCCAGCGCGACGGCGAACAACTGCTCCAGTCGATCGGTGACGGTGTCGCGGCACAGGCACCGTTCCGGAATACGAGCGGCGTGAGCCGGTACTTTCGTGACCCGTTCGAGGTGACCGACTTCGTCGGCGACTGTTTCGTCGCGGAGTCCGGGATCGTCCGCCGGATGACAGCGAGTGTGACCGCCCGCGAGGAGGAGACCGGGCGCAGCGAGGCGCTCCAGTTCCGCGTCGAAACCAGCGATGTGGGCGAGACGAGCGTCGCCCGACCCGGGTGGCTGTCGACTGCCGAGGCGAACGCCCCGGTCGTCTCCAGCGAGTACACCGACAACCGGCGTGCCGTCGCGGTGACACTCGAAGACGGGACCCGACTTCCGGGACGCGGCAATCTCGACACCTACGACCGCGAGGGGTACTACAACGCGCGACTGGACCAGCCGATCGCGGTCGGTGACACCGTCTACGTCTGGAAGCGCACCCGCGAGTCGGCCGCCGTCACCAGCAACCCACCCACGGAGGAGCCGGTGAGCAGTTGGGGGTCGAACACCCGGTTCAACCTCCGGATCGGTCGCATCCCCCTGATCTCCGGACGTTCAATCGGGAGCGGCCCCAGGACACGGAGCCTCCTGACACAGCTACTCGCCGTGTCGATCTAGCCGGCCACTCCCGACGGCCGCCAACCCCGAGCCTCCAAGGACCACCAGCCCGCCGACGACCGACCCCGGGGCGACTCCGTCGACGGCGACCGCGACGGCCAACGGCACCGCCGCGAGCGTGGTCTGGCGTGGACGGCGGCGCAACGACACCAGAAACGCCCGCAGTGACCAGGCGGCGTCTCGGAACGGCCCGGTGAGAACGGCCGTCAGCGGCGGCCGGCGCGGCGCGGCCGTCTGCTCGAACCCGTCTGTTGTCGCCGGCACCGAGACGATCTCGCCGGTGTGAACCCGGTGGCCGTCGGCGTCGCCCACCCGGAGGAGCGTCACCGTCCCGTCGCCGTGGCCGACGACACGGTAGACGCCGGCGCTGTGCGTGCCCGTCGTCGGTGTGAGGTGGTCCCCGACCGCCGGCTCC
>UEZC01000019.1_pt1 | contig 21588 bp, 20 predicted proteins | sample 1903531 | NCBI WGS metagenome assembly UEZC01 (sample SAMEA4776352, study PRJEB27445) | saltern metagenome | biome: Hypersaline environment; feature: solar saltern; material: Pellet | place: Spain | collected 2014-08 | depth 0 m
AGCTGTCGCGTGTCGTCTCCGTGGCCTCGCGAACGGTCGTCCGCGGCCACACACGGTTGTTGGCGCTACGTCGTTGTGAAATGACAGTGTAACTACAGAGTCGGGGAGTCAGAGACGAATCTAACTAACTAGACCCTGTCGTCGACACCGGGCGCACGCCCGACTCGACTCCGACGGCCCCGCACTCGACCCGGCCCCGACGGTCCCGCGCCCGACTCACTCGCCGTCGGTGTGTGTCGGCTCGGCGTCCGTGTGTGGGAGCCGCACCGCGACGGTCGTCCCGTCGTCGTCGTTCTCGCGGAGTTCAAGCGTCCCGCCGTGGTCGTCGACGACCCACCGGACGAGCCACAGCCCGATCCCGCTCCCGTGTCGGAGCTGGGTGATCTCCTGGCGGTCTGTGACGACCGCCCACTCCACCTCGGGGATCGGGGGGCCATCATCCGCGATCAGGATCGTCGTCGCCGCCGACCCGCGTTCTACCGACACCGTCACCGACGGCTCACTCGCGGGGTTGTGGCTCACGGCGTTGTCCACCAGCTCGGCGACTGCGTGTTCCAGATACTCCGTCGCGACAACCGGCTCTGTGTCGGCCGTGTCGATCGCCGCCTGTACGCGCTCGTGACGGTCGAGCGCGTCCTCGACAGCTTCCTGAACCACCCGTTCCAGGTCGACCGGCCGTTTGACCGTCTCGTCGGACTGGAGGATCTCCTGGATCACGCCCGCCGTCTCCGACAGCGTGACGAGATGTTCTGCCGCCTCGTCGATCCGCCCGACGGCGTGGTCGTGGCCGTCCGTCTCCCGGGCGAGCTGGTCGACGAACCCGCGGACGACGGAGATCTCGTTGCGGAGGTTGTGCCGGAGGATGCGTGTCAACACTGCCGTGTGTGTCTCCCGGCGCTTCAACGCCGTCACCTCCGTGAACACGACGAACGCGTGTGTCGCGTCGTCGACCTCGTAGGGCACGTCTCTGACGACGAAGTGACGGGTCTGACCGCCGGTCTGGACGGTCACCTCCGTCCGTTCCCCGTCGCCGTCGGCGAACGCCCGTTCCGTCGCCGTCTGGAGCTGGTCGGCGATTGACGCCGGCACGGACAACCCCCCGAGCGTGTCGGCGTCGCTCTCGTCGACCCGACACAGCGTCTCGAACTCGTCGTTGACCCGGACGATCTCGGCGGCCGACGGCTCCGACCGGTCGGGGAGCCGGAGCTCGACGACCGGATCGGTCAGCGCGCCGAACAACCCACCGAACCGGTCGCGGGTGCGCTCGACCGCCTCCCGAGCCGACAACAGATCCGAGATGTCGTCGACCGAGACGACCGCACCGTCGAACGCCGCCGTCGACACCGGGGTGGCGTGGACCCGCACCGGCAACTCCTCGCCGGTGCGTCGACGGAGTGTTCCCTCTCTGAGCACTGGCGAGGCGTCCGCGCCGTCTGCCATCACCTCGTCCAACACGGAGTCGACGACGCCGGTGTCGATCCGGTCGATCCGTTCGCCGTCGAGTGTCTCGGCGTCGTACCCCAACGTCTCCGCGAACGGATCTGTCAACAACGCGAACTCCCGGTCGTCGTCGACAGCGAACGCCAGATCGTCGATCTGTTCGACGAGCGCCTGGTACCGCCGTAGCGACCGTTCCCGCGCGGCACGGTCCAACGCCCGTTCCGTCGTCGCCGCCAGTAGCTCCGCGAAGTACCGGTCCTGTTCCGCCAACGAGCCGTCCCGAGAGCCGACCGTGATCGTCCCACGGTCGCCCATCGGGAGGTACAACGCCGTGTCGAGGGAGCCGTCTGCCACGTCGTCGAACCGTTCGACGGTCTCGCCGGTCGCGAACGCCTCGCCGACACCCCCCTCGCCCGGCTCATACCGGGGGCGCGGCGGCAACGACTCCCGGGTCGACTCCGTCGTCGCGACCGGCACCAACTCCCCGTCGGAGTAGAACCGGATCGTCGTCAACTCCTGGTCCAACGTCTCTGCGGCCGTCTCGGCCGCGATCCCGGCGATCGCCACCGGATCGTCGGCGGCCATCATCCGGTGGGTGGCGCTCAACAACCCGTCGAACATCGCCTCGCGCCGTTTCTGTGTCGTCACGTCCCGCAACACGCCGACCGTCCCGCGGAGTTCCTCGTCGTACGGCAACAGTGTCATATGATCCTCGACGGGCACCCGGGAGTCGTCTTCACAGACGATGTCCAACTCCAACGACGCCCACGAGGGACCCTCCGAGGAGAGCATCTCGGCGAGAGCGTCTTCCGCCTCCTGGACGGCCTCGTCCGTCTTGATCACCCCCGGTGGCTGGCCGACGATCTCCGCACAGTCGTAGTCGGTCAGCTCTGCCATCGCGTCGTTGACGTAGACGAAGTGCCCCCGGTCGTCGAGCACGTACACCGCGTCCCCCAGCGAGTCCATCAACTGCTCGTAAGACGCCAACCGGGCGGCCAGATCCTCCGTCTCGCCGGGCGTCGGCACCGGGTGGGAGACACCGCCGGTGTCCGGCTCGGCGTCGACGGCCGCCTCGATCCGTTCCGTCAGATACGCCCACGGCGGGTCGGCGGTGTCCCACCGGACGACCGGTACCGACGGCGCCGTCTCCGTGGCCGCCCGCGCCACGGCCGCCGAGGTTGTGACCACCACGAGTGTGTCGTCCGTGATCCGGCTCATACGCTCCGGGTCGTCGGTGAACACCGCTCGCTCCGCCCCGGACGCTGGGTCGGCCGACACACGCCAGTCGAGTCTGTCGTCGAGTTCCGCGACCAACTCCTCCGACAATCCGTCGAAGCTGTCGGAGACACGCACTCCGACTCGGGCTGGATCGGATGTCACTCGACTCATTCAGTTCGGATAGCATCTCCACCGGGAAAACGATTGGCAACTGATACACAACTACTGACACCGACGCCACGAGCCGTCTCGGGAAATGCCGTGTTGGTAGCTATCACGCCACGTCTTCCCGGCCACACGATAACATCAACGCACCGTGTTCGGCAACAGATATGTCGGTGATACGACAACTTCGGGTGGGCCGACGGGAACGGTGACCGCAGTCCGCTCAGACGAAATCCCGGCCGCAGTCGATACAGACGACCACCAGCTGACCGTCGTCGGCGCCCGCCCGCAGTTGTCCGCCACACCACCGACACGTCCGGTCGGCGGCGATGACCTGTGCGTGGGTCGTCGCCGTTCGGTCATCGAGTGTCGTCGGGGTGACTCCGGGGAGCGCGTGTGTCGACATGACGACCCGACGTACGGCCTCGACACCGTTCGGTCGGCAGGCTAACCACGCAGTTGCCCCCGAACGTGTCAGTCTAACTACCGGGACGAGACGTAGAGCCGGCTCACGACGGGGTCAGACCGGTCGTCGTGAGCCAAAACTATAGTCGGGGGCCGAGTTAGAACGGGTGTGAGCCAGCAGTGACGGAGACAGACACAGCCGACGTGTCCGACGTCCGTGTCCTGGTCGTGGACGACGAAAAGGAGGTCGCAGACGCCTACGCGCTCCGCCTCCGGGACGTGTGTGACGTGGAGACGGCGTACAACGGGCCAGAGGCACTGGAGACGGCCGACGAGGAAACGATCGACATCGTCCTGCTGGACCGCCGGATGCCGGAGATGTCCGGCGACGAGGTGCTCCGGCGGCTCCGCGACCACTCGTTTGTCGGGCGTGTCGTGATGTTGACCGCGGTCGACCCCGGGTTCGACGTGTTGGACCTCCCGTTCGACGACTATCTCCGCAAGCCGGTCGAACGCGAGGGGCTGGTGTCGGCCATCGACCACCACCGCGAGGTGCTCGCGTACGACCTGTTGGGGGAGTACTTCAGTGCCGAGTCGAAACGAGCGGTGTTGGCCGCCGAGCTACCCGCGGAGGCCCGCGCCGACCACGACGGCTACGGTGAACAGGCCGCCCGCGTCGAGCGGTTGGAGAAACGTGTCAGGCGACTGCTCGCGGACCCGGGGATTCTCGACACGTTCGGCGATATCGGGCGCGAGGGCATCTGAGGGACGACAGCTCGCCTGCAGTCGTACCGCGACAACTCGCAACCGGACCGCGACAGCCCGACACACCCGCCCGCACCGACACCGCGACAGCCCGACCACCTCACCCCCGGTCGTGTTCCTCGAAGAACGACGACAGCAGTTTGTACTGTCCGGCACGCAGGTGGTACAACAGTGTCGGCGCGGTGATATCCAACGACTCAGCGACCTCCTCGGCGGTGCTCCCCCGCGGAGACTCGAAGTAGTCCGCGAAGAACGCCGTCCGCAACGCCTCCGACTGTTTCTCGGTGAGCCGGTCACCCAGGGCGTCACGCACGTCGCGTTCGGTCGTTACGGAGCGTTCCCGTTCGCGTTTCGCCGCCAACTGCGCGGAGAACTCCCGTTTGATCGTCTCGGAGATCCGGCGTACGTCCTCGCTGGGTGACAGCTCCACGACCATCTCCCCGCGTCCCTCGTCGTACGACGCCGACGCGACCGTCCCGCCGAGCGCCGAGGCGGCGACAAGCGGCGACTCCCCGACCAACTCCACCTCGACGGAGCCGTCCGTCTCCCCCTCGTCGATCACGCGGGTGCGTTCGACCCCCGGCTCGTCCGCCAGCGTCGCCGCGACCGCCGACGGCGCCGCGCTGACGACGCTCACGTAACACAACAGGCGGCTCTCCTCCTGTGAGACGAGCCCGTCGAGTGACAACGCCGCGTCACACGCCGCCGAGGCGGTCGGAAACGGCCCGCCGTCGGCCGGGTACTCCAGTGTGAGCTCCGTCACCGTGTCCGACAACAACAGGTTCCGGTGGCGGGCGGCGTTGATCGCGAACCCCGCGACCCGGCCGAGCGTCTCGAAACTGGCGCGTTCCCGTCCCGAGAAGGCGTCCGCCTCGGTGGCGTAAACGCCGACGACACCGTAGACGGTGTCACCGTACACCAACGGGATCGACAGCGTCGACTGAATCCCGTTGGCGAACGCCGTCTGTCGCACCGGCTCCGGAACCGCCGGGTCGTCCGCGACCGGTTGGACGAGCCGCACCGCACCCGTCTCCATCGCCCGTTCCTCCGGGCCGGTGTCGTCGCCGTCGAGACTCTCGCGAATCCGGTCGATTGCGCCGTCCGTCGCGCCCGCAGACGCCCGGATCACCACGTCGTCACCGCCGATCTCCCGTTCGCCGAACCAGGCGAACGCGTACCGATCCGTCTCCCCGAGCCGGGTGACCACCGTCTCCGCGATCCCCTCGCGGGTGGTCGCGCCGACCAACTCGACGAGAATCTCCGACACCAGCTCCGACAACACCGCCATCCGGTCGAGTTCCGCCCGGAGCCGGTCCGTCTCCTGGCCGCGTTCGTGTTTGTCGGTCACGTCCTCGACGTACACCCGGACGCCGTCGTCGTCTGGCGCGACCGTCACGCCGAACCACTGGTCCGGCTCCGGGTAGTACTCCTCGAACGCCGTGTGCGACACCGACTCCGTGAACGTCCGTGGGAGCGTCCGTTCGACGGAGTGGGGGAACGTCTCTGTCACGTCGCTGTCGACGAGTGTCTCCCGGTCGGCGTCGAGCAACTCCGTGGCCGTCCGGTTGACCGCGGTGATCCGGCCGTCGTGGGTCACGTCCAACACGCCGACGGGACACGCAGAGAGCCTCTCCATCGTCGGTAGCACTCACCCGGCGGCTATCTGTCTGTCGGTGCCGTGAGGCCAACGATCTCGAACTGTGCACCGCCGTCGTCCGCCTCGACGACCCGCACCTCCCAGCCGTGGGCGGCGACGATCCGACCGACGATTGCCAGCCCCAGTCCGGTGCCCGTCCCGTCGACGGTGTACCCCGACCGGAACACCTGGTCCCGCTCCGCCGGCGGAATCCCCGGCCCGTCGTCGGCGACGTAGAACCCGTCGGCGACGGTCCCCAGCCGCACGGTCGGCGCCGGCCCGGCGTGTTCCGTCACGTTCCGGAACAGGTTCTCGAACAACCGTTCCAACGTGTTCGGGTCCGCGTCGGCCGTCGGCGGGGCGTCGACCACCAACTCCGCGTCGCCGGTCGCGACGGTGTCCCAGGCCGCGCGGGCCGTCGCCGCCACGTCGACCTGTCGCCGGTCCGGTTCACCGACCCGCGAGAGGGTCAACACGTCGTCGATGATCCGTTCCATCCGGTCGTGGGCGTCCGCAACCGTCGAGAGGTGGTCCGTCGCCCCCGTCTCCTGTGCCACCCGGAGGTGGGCCTTCGCCACGTCCAACGGGTTCCGGAGGTCGTGACTCACGACACTCGCGACGAGTTCGCCGTCCGCGCCCGGGGTCAGCGGGTCGTCGTTTCGCCCGGTGGGTGGAGCCTGCGCGGTCTCGTTCCCGGCTGCGGCCGGACTCCCCGTGTCGTTGGCGTGTCGACCCGGCGGGTCGCCGTCGGTCGAGAGATCGAAGATTCGGACACGGTCGTCCCCCTCGTCGGTCGCTCGCAAGAGGAGATCCGGCGCCGGGGGCTCCTCGTCGCTCGGCCGGTCGACGCTGGCGGCGTAACAGTCCGTGTCGCCGGCCGCGAGCCGAGTGGCGAGCGTCTCTGGCGACGGCGCCCGGACGGCCAACGCGAGCACGTCCGCCAGCCGGCGGTCCCTCTCGGGGTCGCCGAATCGGGAACAGAACCGGTCGTCGACCCCGCTGACGACCGGGTTGTCGTCGGCGGAGGCGAGTCCGATTGTCGCCGCTGTCGACTGCTCGTCTCCCGCTCGTCGTCCGGCTGGGTTGCCCGGCATCGTCTGTCTCGTCGCGTGGTCGGGTCGTCGACCGCGTCGCGACAACTGTCGTGACAGTATCTCCCGACGCCTGTTAATCGGTGTGGCTAACTACACAGACTCACGGCTCTGGCCGCGGTCGGAGTGCTGATACGCGCCCGGCCGGAACGTGTCGGTGATGGAGTACGACGCAGTCGTGTTCGACATGGACGGTGTGTTGGTCGAGCGGACACCGTCGTGGGTGTTCGACGAGGCGGCGACAGAGGCGTTGGCGGCGGCGGGAATCGACGACCCGACCGACTACGAGTTCCACGCCGTCCGGACGCTGAACGCCGACCCGCAGGCCGCGACGGACCACTTCGAGACCGAACACAGCGTCGACTTCCCGACGCTGTGGAGCCGGCGGGACGAACTCGTGACGGACAAACAGGCGACGGCGGTCGCCCGCGACGAAAAGACCGCCTACGAACACGCCGCCGCCGCGACCAAGCTCTCGGTGCCGACCGCCGTCGTCTCGAACAACCTCCAACGCGCCGTCGAGACCGTGCTCGGCGCGTTCGATCTGGTCGACCGGTTCGAGACGCTGTACGGGCTCGCTCCCGACCTGTCCGAACACGACAAACGCAAGCCGAACCCGGTCTATCTCAGACAGGCGCTCGACGAACTCGACGCCGACGACGCGGTGTACGTCGGTGACCGACCCAGTGATGTCGCCGCCGCCCACAACGCCGGGATCGACAGCGCGTTCGTCCGGCGGCCGTTCGCGGCGGACACCACGTTCGACGGCGACGAACCGACCTACGACGTGGACTCCCTGGCCGCCTTTCGCGACGCGATCTACGGCTCCTGAGCGACGGTCACGCGACCACGCTGTCGGGTAACCCGAGCACCTCGACGGTCGCGGCGGCGACCGCCGGCACGTCCGCCTCGGGGGCGTACACACCCATTCGCCAACCGCCACGGCGGGCCGCACGCAGTCCAGACACCAGGTCCGAGGCGTCCTCCAGCCGTTGGACGACGCCGTCGACGACGACCCGACTGCCGGCCTCCTTGAACCGCGGGCGGGGCGGCACGTCGACGACGACCGCGTGTTCGTCGACGCCGGCCCGGGCGGCGATGTCCGCCTCCGCGGCGCGCTCGTCGGCGTGGTCCATCTCCACGACCGCGGCGGGCACCTCGTCTAAGCCGGCCCACACCGCGCGTTTGAACAGGTCGCGGTGTTCGATCCGACGGCCCAGTTCCGGCACGTCCTCCCGGAGCGCGACGAGCAAGTCGTGGTCGGCCATCCGCCGGAACGTCTCCACGTCGAGGTCGGTGCGTTCGAGCAGTCGCTCGGAGGCGCGTTCCAACATCCCGCCGGCGATCCGGGAGACGTGGTGGCGGTACACTGTCGAGTCCATCAGCGCCCGGGCGAGCAACAACGACTCCGCGGTGGGGACGTTCCCCTCCGCGAGCACCAGTTCCCCGTCAGCGTACTCCAGTTCGCGGACGAGCCGTTCGTGGTCGATACTCCCGTACGGGACGCCCGTGTGGTGGGCGTCACGGACCAGATAGTCCATCCGGTCGACATCCAGCTCCCCGGAGACAAGCTGGCCGAGTTCACCCTCCCCGCGGACCAGCCGGGCGACCCGGGTCGGCGAGAGATCGTGGTCGCGCAACACCTCGCCGAGTTCGGTCGTCTCCAACAGATCGCCGAGTTCGTCGTGGTCGCGGCCCGTCCGGCGACGGATCACCTCCTCCGTCTGGTGGCCGTACGGGCCGTGCCCCACGTCGTGGAGCAACGCCGCAGCACGGACGTGGCGTGCGCGGTCCCCCTCGATCCCCAGAAACGACAACGCCCGCGAGGCGAGATGGTACACGCCAAGCGAGTGTTCGAACCGGGTGTGGGACGCAGAGGGGTAGACGAGCCGGACGGTCGACAGCTGTTTGATGTGGCGGAGCCGTTGGACGGCGTCGGTGTCGAGCAACGCCGCGGCGACCGGACAGAGGGTGACGTGGTCGTGGACGGAGTCTTTGATGGCGGTCACGCGAGGAGGTGGCGGCGGTCGCGTAGAAACTCTGTCGTTCCGGCCGCGAGTCTGTGGCTGCCGGGGACTGTGCCAAAGCTTATCACAGCCCCGCGACAAATCAGAACGATGTCACAGCCGCCGTTCGTCTGCGTCGAGTGTGGCTCCCGTGTGAGCGCCGGGTCGTTCCGAGCGGCGTGTCCCGACTGTGGCGGGATACTCTCCGAGGAGTCGCTTGAACCGGTACACGCGGGCACGGACGGCGGCCGTCAGTAGCCCCGACGGCGCTGGCAGTCGGCGCGGGACGGCAACGCTTTGTCACTCGGCGCCCGACGGTGGGTCGTGACCGACGACCAGCCCGGCGATCCGACGGTCGTAGAGACAGTCGTCGTGACCGTCTCGGACGTGGTCGCGGCCTGTGAGGCGCGCGACCGGAACCGGCGGACGGCGGTGTTACGGATCACCCCGCCGTTCAGCGGCCGGATGCGCGCCCGGCTCCACATGGCCGACGTGGACGCGACCTACGAGGAGCCGGCACCGATCCACGTCCACCCACGGACACTCCTCTCGGAGGTGCCGCCGTACCCGGGGACGGACCCGGAGTCGTGGCGGTCACTCGTGGCGTCGTCACTGCGCGAGGAGGCGACGATCGAGACCGACCGCGGGACGACGACCGTCAGCGTTGTCGGTCTCGGTGAGGTGTGACGGACCGCTCCGCCGAGTGTCGCTACAGCCGAATGAGTTGTTTGGCCCGCGGACCCTTCTCTGCCTGTTCGATCTCGAACTCCACCTCCTCCCCTTCTTCGAGGTCGGGGCCGCTGACGTCTTCCATGTGGAAGAACACGTCCTCGTCGGACTCGTCGGTCTCAATGAAGCCGTAGCCGCCCGTGTCGTTGAAGAACACGACCGTTCCTTGCGCCATCGCTGTTGCCTCACTCAGATAGTTGGTGTCGCGGTACAAGTATCTACGGGCCGTCTGAGCGCTTTGGGCGGCGTGGCGGCCGGCTCGCCGGTCTTATACGCCTCGGTCGCAGAAACCGACACATGAGCGAGACGAGCCGCGTGCCGGTCGACTGTCCGGCCTGCGGGACGGAGACGGTCCACGAACTGCTGAACGCCGGCGGGCACGCCACCGTGCGGTGTACGGCCTGTGACCACACCCACAAGACGGAGCTGACGGAGCCGGAGACGGAGACGGTGAACGTGATCGTCTCCCAGGACGGGGAGTCGTGGCCGACGGCGACGGAAGTCGAGCCGGACCACGAGTTCGCGGTCGGCGACGAGTTCGTCGCCGAGACCAGCGAGGCGATCCAACAGGTGCGGGTGACGGACGTGGAAGTCGAGAAGGGACGCGCGGAGTCGGCGACCGCCGAGGCCGCCGTGACGGTGTGGACGCGGGCGGTCGACAACGTCGGCGTCGACGTGACGATCCACCCGAACGACGGCCGTCACCGGGAGAATCGGAGCGAGAAGATCTACGTCCCCGGGGACAAGGAGTTCGAGGTCGGCGAGACGGAACGGTTCGGCGAGGAGGAGATCGAGGTCGTCGGCATCCACGTCCGCGACGACACAGACGGCTACTCCTTCGACAAGGCGGACATCGGCGGCCAGAGCGTCTTCGCGAAGGACATCAAACGGTTGTTCGGCCGCGACCAGATCACCAGCGCCTGGTCCGGCTGGTGACCGACGGCGGCCGCCGTGGGTCGGCTACTGCTGTGGGTCGGCGTCTTCGATCCCCGCGTCGGTGATCTGGAACCGGGCGCGTTCCCCGGCCGGCTCCGAACGGTGTTTCTCGACCGTCGCCCGGCGGTTGCCGCCACGGAACCGTTCGAGTCCGACGACCACACCCGTCCAGTGTTCCAACGTGTTCCCGCCCAACGGCCGCGTCCGGTCGGCGTCCGGGTCGGTGAACACCTGGTTGGTGACGACCACCGCGAGATCGTGGCGTTTCGCCAACGCCAACAGGTGAGTGATCTGGCGAGCGACCGCCCGGAGGGTCTCCCCCTCGTTGTCCTCGGCGGTGCGTTCCAACCGGTAGAAGCCGGTCGCGGAGTCGAGCACGATCAGGCCGACCCGTTCGGCGAACTCCTCGGTGTCGCGGACCGCCTCCGACTGTTCGTCGAAGTCGGCCGCCTCCGAGACGATCAGCCGCTCGGTCAGCTCCGGGACGGCCGTCTCGTCGGCGCGAGCGGCGGCGATGTCGCGGAACCGCGTCAGCGACAGGTCCTCCGTGTCGACGTAGAGGACACGCTCACCCGCAGCGGCCGCCTCCGCGGCGACGGTCAAGGCGACGTTCGTCTTCCCGGAGGCCGGTGGGCCGTACAGTTGGGTGACGACCCCGCGCTCGATCCCGCCGCCGAGCACCGCGTCGAGCGCCCCACAGCCGGTCGTGAGCGGATCAGACACGCGAGTGAGTGTGTCGGCACCACTGAAGAACCTCCCGGACCGACCCCCGGCTTGACTCGGTCAGTCGAGCCGCGCTGGCCCCCGACGCCGCCGGACCGCGAGTCGGTACAGCGATCATTTGCGCCTCGGGAACGCTGAAGTCGTGGGGTGGAGTACGCCCGGGTATGCGACGTGTGACGAGTGTGGTCCTCGTGTTGGTGGTCGTGTTGTCCGGCTGTGCAGCCAACGGCGGTGACATAGCGGGCAGATCACAACAGAGCGGTGCCGAGGCCGGTCTCGGCTACAGCGGGAGCGGTGACGGCGACCAGAACCGCGAACTGATCCGCACTGCCCGGGTGACAGTCGAGGCGGACGACTTCGAGGTCGCGAACGAACGGCTCACCGAGTACGCCCGGTCGACCGGCGGATTTGTCGGTGACTCCAGCCGCCGGGTTAACGGCGAGGGGAACGACACCTGGACCGTCGGCCGGGTGACGCTCCGAATCCCGACGGGCAACTACTCCGAGGCGTTAGCGTTCGTCAACGAGACCGGCACCGTGCGGGCCAGTGAACAGTCAACCCGGGACGTGACCGACCAGGTCGTCGACCTGGAGGCGCGGCTGGAGAATCTCCGGTCGGAACGCGAACAGCTCCGGACGTTGTACCAACGAGCGAACACCACCGAGGACGTGCTCGCGGTCCAACAGGAACTGTCGCGTGTCCAAACGGAGATCGAACAGACCGAGGCACAGCTCCAACAGCTGGAACGACAGGTGGCGTTCACGACGATCACCGTCGAGATTCGGGAGCCACGACCCGAGCGGCTGGGTGACGACTCCCAGTGGTACGACACCGGCGTGGGTGCCGCCTTCCTGGGGTCGGTCGACGGCGTCGTCGTCTTCCTCCGGGCCAGTGCCGTCTTCGCGGCGTACGCGCTCCCGTACCTGGTCGTGATCGGCGTCCCCCTCGGTGGCGGGTTGGTTGCCGTCCGGCGCTACCGGAGCAACGAGTCGACCGTGACGGAGCCGGGAAGTGACGCCGAGCCGTCCACGGCCGACGCGGCGGGTTCCGAAGACGACGGCGAGTGAGCGGTGTCGGGGCAGGGTCGGCGCTCGACGGGCCGACTCTGTCGTCCAGTTTCACAGCGCCTCGTCGTCTACGGCGGTGACGGCCCCGGACGCGACCCCACCACCACAAGTTATTAGCTGATCGTATTCCGACGAGCGGACACGGGGGCGGACCCACTCTCCACACCCACACACCCACACTCACCGTCCCCGGCCTCTCGGTTCTCGGCGTCGGCTGTCGGGCAGTGTCGACACCGGCCAGTGTCGACCGGCACCAACGCCGGCGTCGACCACCGGCACACACGTTTTTTGTGGCTACCCGGCGAGTGGTGACCGATGGCCGAGACACCGGTCCCCTTGGAGACGCACTACGACCTCACACAGATCGGCTCCGTCGCCCTCTCGCCGGACGGCAGTCGTGTGGCGTTCGTCGCCCGCGAGGCGGACCCCGACGAGGCGGAGAACGTCGCCTCGTTGTTTGTCGCCCCCACAGACGGCTCGCGTGACCCTCACCGGCTGACCCGGGTCGACGGCGCGAGCAGTCCCACGTGGGGGCCCGACGGCGATCGACTCGCCTTTGTGGCGACCCGCGACACCGACACCGGACGGCGTGTCGGCCGCGACGACTCGGGTGGCGTAGACGCCGAGAGTGACACAGACGACGCTGACGACACAGACGGCAACGCTGACAACACAGACGACACTGACGATACAGACGACGCTGATGACGGTCCCGGCAGGAGCGACGACCCGACACCACAGGTGTGGGTGTTCGACCTCGCGTTGGGTGGTGACGCGTGGCAGGTGACGACGTTCGAGGAGGGTGCACAGGGGTTCGACTGGGGCCCGGACGGCGACCGGCTCGTCGTCGCCGCTCGCGACCCGACCGACGAGGAACGCGCCTACCTCGACAGCCGCGAGGACGGCGGGCCAGTCGAGACGGAGCGGCTCCAACACAAACTCGACGGCGTCGGCTACCTCGACACGGTCGACACCTACCTCCACGTCGTTTCCGTCGACGACGCTGGTGACGGCGTCGGGCGGTTGGACGACGCGTACGGCGCCGACGGCGCGTTCGGGGAACTCTCCGGGCTCCAACCCGCCTGGGGGTCGGGCGGGCGGATCGCGTTCCTCTCCTGTCGGACGGACCACCCGGACGACACGATGGTCCGGGACGTGTACACGCTCCGCCCGGACGGGTCGGATCTCCGTCGGGAGACGGACAGCGACCTCACCGCTAGCGCGCCGGAGTGGGGTCCCGACGGGGAACGGCTCTCCTTCCACGGCACCGACCCGAAGAACTGGTGTCTTCCGAGTCAGGTGTACGTCACCGGCGAGGACGGCCCGCAGTCGCTGACGGCGGATCTCGACCGGACGGCCAGCGGACGGTACCACTGGCTCGACGAGTCGACGCTCGTCGGGCTGATCGGCGACGAGGGCCAGACCCGACTCGTCCGGGTCGGGCTCGACGGAACGGTCGAACGGGTGTTCGACGCGCAAGGCGACGACCGCGGGATCTCGACGTTCGACGCCGGCGACGACCGGTTCGTGGCCGTGCTCTCACACCCGACCGACGGGGCGGATCTGTTCGCGTTCGACACGGCGGATCTCGACGCGACGACCGAGCCCGACTCGTTCACCCGGCTCACCGCGGTCAACGAGTCGTTCGTCGCTGACCACCCGACCCCGGAGGTGGAGTGGGTGTCATGGGACACGGACGGTGTCGAGGTCGAGGGGTTGGTGTACAGCGACCCCGACACCGATCTCGACGCGGGGGACCACCCCGTCGTGGTGGCGATCCACGGCGGGCCGATCAGCTACGACGAGCCGACGTTCTCCCACCAGCACGCGGTGCTCACCTCGCGGGGGTACGTCGTCTTCCGGCCCAACTACCGCGGCGGCTCCTCGTACGGCCGCGAGTTCGCCGAGGCACTGCGCGGCCAGTGGGGCACCCACGAGGTGACGGACATTGTCGACGGCGTCGACCACCTCGCCGAGAAGGGGTGGATCGACCCCGACCGCGTGTTCGGCTACGGCTTCTCGTACGGCGGGATCGCACAGGGGTATCTCGTCACGCAGACGGACCTGTTGACCGCCGCCGCGCCGGAACACGGGATCTACGACCTGCGGTCGTCGTTCGGCACCGACGACAGCCACGTCTGGGCCGAAAACGAGTACGGCCTCCCGTGGGAGGAGTCCGAGGCGTACGACGACAGCTCCGCGATCACGGACGCCGGCGAGATCGACACGCCGTTGCTCGTCGCCGCCGGCGGCCGCGACTGGCGGTGTCCGCCCAGCCAGTCCGAGCAGTTGTACGTCGCTGCCCGGAAACAAGGTGTCCCCGCACGACTCGTCGTCTACGAGGACGAACACCACAACATCGGGGAGCCGGAACGGGCGATCCACCGCATGGAGGAGCTGTTGGCGTGGTACGAACGGTTCGATCCCGCCGTCGACGTGGACGACGCCGACGATCCACACGAGCGGCGGGACGGCGAGTAAACTGAACAACGTCTGACGCTGTGTCGAAACGTATTTTCGTGACGTTTTGTCGTATTGTCGTGTGAACAGACGGAGTTTCCTTGCGTCGGTCGCTGCGGTGACTGCCGGCTGTGCCGGCGGCTACGAGGGGTCGTGTGAGCAACTTGGGGGGACCGATCAACTCGGCGTCGGGACACCTGTCACCGAAGTCACAGACACGAGTGGTCGGTGGCCAACGCCGTACGGTCCGTTCGACGGGACACGGTTCGTTCGCGAGTCGGGTCGGTACACCGGACCGGTCAAGCGAGCGTGGCGTCGAACAACGGAAGCGTTCGTCGGCGGCGACGGTTCGTACCTACTCGCAGACCGTGGGCTGGTGCTCACTGGCGGGACGCTGTACGCAGTCGCAGAGGTCAACTACGAGGAGACCGAGCTGGTTGCAATCGACCCCACAGACGGGCGTGTGGTGTGGCGCGACGACACGATCAACATTACCGGGTCAGTCGTCGCTGGGCCCGAGTTACTGTACCTCCGAGACGAGGGAACGCTAGTCGCGTTCGATCCGGACCAACAAGAAGTGGTCTGGCGCGTCCAGTTCGGGATGCGGCGGCGGGTCTCCGTTCCGGTCGTGGACGGCAAGCGAGTGTTCGTCCAGGTCACGGGTGGTGACGGTGGCGGTCGTCTGTACGCCCTCCGAGACGGGCAACGCGAGTGGAACACGCCGGCGTCGGCAGGGCCCGTGGTGGCCGACGGGCGGCTCTACACGATCAGTGACGAGACAGTGAAAGCCGTCGCACCCGACAGCGGTGAGCTTCTGTGGACCAGCGCGTTGGAGGAGTCGTCGCTCGACAAACTGGCCGCCCGTGGCGGGCGGGTGTATCTCACCGGCAGTGGGGTGACTGCCGTCGACGCAGCCTCGGGTGATCGACTGTGGTCACACAGTGCCCCACCGGGTCGGACTCGTCGCGCGACCGTCGGTCATGGTCGGGTGTACGTTCCGACACGAAAGGTCGGCGTGACGTGGCCGCGGCTGTACACGTATGCGCCTGGGGGGAGTGAGCCGTTGTCGTGTGGACAGCTCTCGTCGTTCACCCTCAGCGGACCGGTGGTGGCGACAGACGAGGTAGCCGTCTACCCAGGTGTAGTCGAGACTGGAGAAGACTCAAACACGGGGTTTCTCCAAGCACAGCGCCCAGACGGCACTGTCGAGTGGCGCGTGACGTCGTCGGGAGGTCTCGGACGGGTCTCGATGTGTGCTGGGTGTTGTTCGTTGTTCTTGTTCGACAACAGAAAACTAAGAGCGTTCGTCTTCGAGTGACAGCCACCCCACCCCCGTCAGGCAGGTCACTCGTCCCCGAGCAGGTCACTTCCCGCCGGACAGTTCTCGCACAGACGCGTCGAGGTCGGCCGTCATCTCCGTTTGTTCGTCCGTCGCGGCGGCGATATCGGCGACGGCGTCGGCGATTGTCTCGGCGTCGGCGGCGGCCGCGTCGACCATCGAGGCAATCTCCTCGGTGCTGGCGGCCTGGTCGTCGGTCGCGCGTGACACCTCCGCCACGCCGTCGTTGAGCGCTGACACCGTCTCGGTGATCTCCTCGAAGCTCGTCGCTACACGCTCGACACGGTCGAGTCCGTCGTCGATCCGGTCGGTCGTCTCCCCGAGATTCTCGACTGTCGTGTCCGTCTCCGTCTGAATCTCGGCGACCGTCTCCTCGATCCGGCTGGCCTGCCGTTGTGACTCCTCGGCCAGTTGTTTCACCTCGTCTGCGACGACCGCGAACCCGTCGCCGGCCTCGCCCGCCCGCGCGGCCTCGATGGAGGCGTTCAACGCGAGCATGTTCGTCTGTTCTGCGATGTCGTCGATCACGTCGACGACCTCGTCGATGCTGTCGACGCGTGTCTGGAGCGTCTCCACGTCGTCCGCGACAGCGTCGGCCGCGTCGGCGGCCGCGGTCGTTCCGTCGACCGCGAGCGACTCCGCTCGGTCGCTCGTCGTCGCCACCTCGTCTGCGGTGGTCGCAATCTCCTCGACGGTCGCGGACAGCGTCGCGACCTCCTCGGAGAGTTCGCCGGTGTTTTCCGCCTGTGTGCCGGCGAGACTGTCGATCTCGCGGGCCTGCTCGGAGATCCGGTCGACGGACGCAGACAGCTGTTCGACATCGGCGGAAACCTCCTGTGTGTGTTCAGACAGGCGTTGGCCGAGACCGTCGACCCGGTCGGCGATGGCGAGCAGTTCGTCGTCGAGGATCGTGTCCGTGTCGTCGAAGTCGACCCGCGCGTCGAACGAGCCGCGCTCGAACGCCACGATTGTCTCGACGACGGCGTCGAACAGTTCCTGAAGTTCCGTCCGGAACCGTGCCGACTGGTGTCGATCCTGGACGATCTCGATCACACCAACCAACTCGTCATCCCGAAACACGGGCGTGGCGACGAACCACAGTTCCGAGCCGGCCAGCGCGCTGGTGTCCTCGTACACGTACTCGCCGGCCAACAACGCGTACTCCTCGTCGGCGAGTCCGACACCGTCGTGCGCGCGGTGTGTCTCGCGTGGCGTTTCGACGATCTTCTCGGCGAGGGTCGCATCCGGACCGTCCTCGTCGTACAGATCCGCGCCGAGACTGTCAGTGCCGACCACGTCCTCACGAGGGGTGTCGAGCAACGACGCGATCTGGTCGTCCCAGGCGACGACACGCCCCTCGGCGTCGAGCGCCAACGACGGGAAGTTCAGCGTGTCGAGGACGGGTTGGAGTTCGAGCGCGTGGTCTGCCGGCGACTGTCGATCGCTCAGTTCACTGCTCACACTCGTGTGTACTGACTGAAGGATAAAATACTGGCCACCCGTTTCTCACAAAGAGACAGTGCCGTTGCTTAGCCGTCGACGAGTAGATCCCGACACAGCGCGTCGAACCCCGCCTCCTCTGCGAGTCGTCGTTGCCGAGCAGTGCCGGACTCCCGCTCCAACAGCCGGACGAGCGCGTCCGTGCCGAGTCGGTCCGTCTCGCGTTCGACGTGGTCGGGGAGGGTGAGCACCGTCTCCCCGTCACGATCCAGAAAGTCGGCGTCGTGGCCGTACCGGGTCGCGAACCACTTGTTGGCGTCGAGCAACTCCCGGCGGAGTCCGCGGCCGTCGTTCGCGACCGACACACCCGCAGGTGGCGGTGAGGGGTTCGTCTCGTCGGCGTACCGCTCTGCCAAGTCGACGACCAACGCGTGGACGTACTCGGCGACGGCGGCGACCACGTCCGGGTCGGACTGGCCGTCCGGGACACGCACCTCGACGGTGCCGTGTTCCCGGTGGGGGCGCACGTCGAACCACAGCTCCCCGCGGTCGCGCACGCGGTCCGTCTCCAACATCCGGCGTTCGAACCGGCGGAAGTCGGCAAAGTCGTCGAACCGGGTCGGCACGCCAGTGTTCGGGAGCCCCTCGAAGATCGTCGCGCGGGCCGAGGCGAGCCCGGTGTCGTAGCCGTTCCAGAACGGGGAGTTGACACACAAAGCGAGCAACGGGCCGAGGAACCACCGCGCGTGGTTGGCGATCCACACCGCCTTGTCCGCGTCGTCGACCCCGACGTGGACGTGGACGCCGGCGGTGGTGTTGCGGTGTTGTGGGTACTGGATGCGGTCGAGTTGGGATCTGTACTGGTAGCCGTCGGCGGCCGCGTGGTCGACGAGCGCCGTCCGGGTGGTCCGGATCTCCTCGCCGATTCGGTCCGGTGTGGGCGTCTCGATGGTCGGCGTCTGTGTCTCGATCGTGCAGGCGAACAGTTCGTGGGCGAGCCGGTCGGCGACCCGCGCGGGCGGCTCGCGGTCGCCGTAGACGAGATCGTCGATGCCGGAGGCCGGGCGGCCGGCGTCGTCGACGACGTAGAACTCCTCCTCGACTCCGAGACTGCCGGTGCGTGTGAACGACGCCGATCCCTCCATCGACGCCCAGTTCGGACGGGCGACTGAAATACTCCCGGAACCCGGCACCGGGAGCGGCCACGTTTTAGTCACTCCGGGCCCTCCGCCCTGCATCGGATGACAGCCGACGACACAGCCGACGACGAGGGAGGTGACCGCGGGGCGGTCGACTCCGGCGGCCACGAGGTGGGGGAGTCGGGTGAGACGGAGGCCGTCGAGACGGAGTTCGGTCGGATCATGGAGAAGTTCGCCGGCTCGCCGGGCCAACAGGCGGTCGTGCGGCTCCTGTTGGAGCGTGGGTTCTCCGTCAACGCCGACGGCCGGGTCGTCTCCGGCGGGATCGAGATCCCCGACACCGGGATCGCCGGCGAGGCAGGGGTCGACCGCCGGGTGGTCGACGCCACCACCGACGCCGTCCTCGCGGACGAGGAACTCCGGCGGATCTTCCGGAACATCACCGCCGTTCCGAGTCTGATGGATCTCGCGCCGGTGTTGGGGCTCACGGTCGTCACCGTCGAGGTTGGCGAGCCGGAGGGGGCCGGCATCGTCTCCGAGATCACCGGGATGGTCGCGAAACACGACGTGCCGCTGCGCCAGGTGTTGTCGGACGACCCGGAGTTCGCCGACGAGCCGGAGCTGTATCTGATTACGGATCAGGAACTGCCGGGTGCGTTGCTCGTCGAGATCCGCGAACTGCCGTACGTCCGGCGAGTCGAGTTCTGACCACGTCGGAGTGGGTCGGACCACCGTGAGAGCGCGACGACCACAACCGACTTCGACCGGGCGCCCGGACGGGAGTGCGTGGAACCGTACCGAACTGTCGCCGAGCGCGCGACCGCGAGCTTCGAGGTGCGCGGCTCGGAGTTTCTGGGTCACGTCGCGCCGGCCGACAACCCGGCGGCGGCGGAGTCGTTCCTCGAACGCGTCCGGACGGAGTACGACGACGCCACACACAACGTTCCCGCCTACCGGGTGCCCGCAGCCGGCGCGAACGGTGCCGGCGTGGACGGGGCCTCTGACGACACCGGCCGGACGCCGACCGGTGACGGGATGCTCCGGGAGTACAGCAGCGACGACGGGGAGCCGTCCGGCTCCGCGGGCAAGCCGGCGCTGAACGTGCTCCAACAACGCGAGTTGCGTAATCTGGTCTGTGTCGTCACCCGGTACTACGGCGGGACAAACCTCGGTGTCGGCGGACTGGCACGCGCCTACGGCCGGGGGGTGAAGGAGGCCGTCGACGCCGCGGGTGTGACCGAGCGCCGGCCACGCGAGCACCTCACCGTCACCGTCTCCTACGACGACTCCGGCACCGTCCGCGGGTTGTTGGAGAGTGTCGGCGCCGAGTTCGAGGCGTCGTACGACGAACGGGTCGTCTTCGACGTGGCCGTCCCGGTCGGTGACGCCGACGGACTCCGCGACCGGATTCGCTCCGGGACCTCCGGCCGTGCCGAGATCGGGTGAGACGCCGCCGGATCGGTCGTTGCCCGACACCGGCGGCGCCAGCGACTGTCACTGGTTGTTGAGCTTCGTCCGGGAGATACTCACCCCGGTCGGTGCGATGACGAGCTGGTCGTCACCCTTCCGGACGATGTCGCCGTCGACCTCCTTGGTCACCTGCCGGAGCTCGTCGATCAGGTGTTCCGTTGTTCCGTCGGAGGTGGAGTGACGGGTGATGTCGGCAATGACGAAGTCACCGTCGTAGATCGCGTCTTTGATGTCGATCACGTCGGTCTGGTCACTCAGATCGGCAATGTGGACGTGCATCGCCGCCGTCCCCCGTTGTGTCTCGAACTCCTCTGTGTCGAGTTCGACGTAGTCGCCGGCGGCACGGCCGTCGTCGCCGCCGAGAATCTTGCTCATGATCCCCATACGTCACCCACGGGAACCCCGACTTAAGAACTTACGTCAGACACCGAGTCGAAGAGAGCGGGGTCGCCGGGCGTGGGAGCTGAGCGAAACGCTCAGGCGGTCGCGTCTCCGACGGGTGGGTTATGGACCGCACCGCTGGCTTGGACTGCGTGGAGGGGATGCTTGACGCCGTCGAGTCGGAGCCGATGCCCGTTCCCGTGCGAGAGGTGTGGGTGTACGGCGACGTGGCGCTCGGGCTCGACCCGATCGACAGATTAGACGTGTACGTGACGAAAGACCTCCACCTCCGGGGGGACGCAGACGCCGCCGAGGAGTTCCGCCGGTCCCACGGCGTCGATGGTGTCGGTCAGTCCGTCTCCGCCGAGTGGGCACGCGAGTATCCGGACCACCTCCGCGCGAACGACGCGGGCCACGCCGCGCCCGAGCAGTGTCTGGCCGCACACCTCCTGCCGGACGACGAGCCGGTCCACCTGGAGGTGTGTAACGCGCCGTTCGACGACAACGTCACCCGGCGGCTCCGAGCGGCGTTGGACCGACAACAGTACGATCAGGTGCTCGACCCGCGGGGTGTCCAGCTGTGGGCCGACGGCACCCGAGCGACTGAGACGCTCGGGAAGCTCCGGGACGGGGAGTTGCCGTTCCCGACGTTGACGGGCGCCTTCGAGATGTTGGAGGTGGAGGCGTCCACCGCCGACGCCGTCGCCGAGGCCGTCCGCGCCCGCCGGCAGAGCCAGGAGACGGCGACCGTCCGCGGCGACGTGGTGTGAGGCCGCCCGGTCGGCAGTCGTGGGGTAATGACCGACCGCGCCGAACGCGGGCTTTTTCGCTCCCGACACACACCCTTCGGACATGAGCGACGCCGACGGCGGCTTCGACCGCGAGGCGGAGCGACGGAAGCTAGAAGAGAAGTACGGGGACAACGACCAGCGCCGCGCGTCGACCCAACGGATGAGCGACCTCCTCCTGAAGGGCGCGACGATGACGAACAACCACTGTGACACCTGTGGCGACCCGATCTTCCGCCAGGACGGCCAGGAGTTCTGCCCGACCTGTTCCGCCAACGCGGCAGCGAACGGGGCCGAGGCGGCCGACGAGGAGCCGGCGACCGCCGACAACGGCGGGGAGTCGGGTGGACAACAGACGCCGGCGGGTGGTGGAGGCAAGCAACAACAGGC
>UEZC01000010.1_pt1 | contig 21248 bp, 20 predicted proteins | sample 1903531 | NCBI WGS metagenome assembly UEZC01 (sample SAMEA4776352, study PRJEB27445) | saltern metagenome | biome: Hypersaline environment; feature: solar saltern; material: Pellet | place: Spain | collected 2014-08 | depth 0 m
GTGGAAAGCTGTGTCACAGACAGAGACAGTTCGGGCGTACTACAATCACGTCGACGCGGGCGAGACGGACGCACTGGTCACGTTGTTCGCGCCCGACGTGGTGTACGACCGGCCGGGGCAGGCGGCGATCCGTGGGCGGGCGGCGCTCCGAGCGTTCTACGAGGACGACCGGCCGTTGTCGGACGGGAGCCACGAACTCGACCAGGTCGTCGCCGACGGCCGGACGGTCGCCGTCCGCGGGCGGTTCGAGGGACAACAGGCGGGCGAGTCGGTCGGGTTCGGCTTCGCCGACTTCCACGAGTTCGACGACGAGGGGCTGATCACCAGACGGACGACGTTCACCGACCGCGACGAAGTGTGAAACTCCCGAGCGGCAGGAGCGCCGCGAAGGTCTGAGAGTCCCGAGCGGCAGGAGCGCCGCGAGGGTCTGCGTGTCCTGAGCGGCAGGAGCGCCGCGAAGGTCTGAGAGTCCCGAGCGGTGTCGGTTGTCGACACCCCGGTTCGCCGGGAGACGAACCCACAAGTGGCTCACGAGTCGAGACGAGATATGTACGATATCGGGATCGTCGGCTGTGGCGTGATCGGGAACAGGCTCGCAGAGACAATCGACGACCACCCGGCGACGACCGTCGCGGCGGCGTGTGATCTCGACGAGTCGCGGGTTACAGACTTCGCCGGCGAGTACGACTGTACAGCGTACACGGACCACGAGACGCTCGTCGAGACCGACCTCGACGCGGTGTACGTCGGGGTGCCGCCGGCCCACCACGTCAGGGTCGCGACGGACGCGCTGGCGGCCGGCCACCACGTGCTCTGTGAGAAGCCGATCGCGCCGACCGCCGCGGGGGGTGAGCGGCTGACCGCGGCCGCCGCCGAGACGAATCGGGTGACGGCCGTCAACCTCCCGTTCCGGTACACACCCGGTTTCCGGGAGCTGTGTGACCGTGTCGCGAACGGCGGGGTCGGCGAGGTGCGGCGGGTCGAACTCCGCTTCCGGTTTCCGGAGTGGCCCCGAGAGTGGCAGGACGTGTCGTGGTTGGAGGGCCGCGACCAGGGTGGGCCGATCCGTGAGGTCGGCACCCACTTCCTGTTCGGGGTCCGGGAGCTGTTCGGGCCGATTGAGCGCGTCACCGCGCGGGTGCAGTACGACGGCCCGGAGCGACACGAACGATCCGTCGTCGGCGACTTTGCCGTCGACGGGATCGACGGGACGTTGGATCTGGCGACGGGGGTCGCCGCCAACGAGGAGAACAGGCTAAGCGTGCTCGGTACCGAAGGGAAACTCACCCTTCGGGCGTGGCACCGGTTGGTCGCCGACGACGGCGAAGAGTCCCAGCGAGTGGTGAACGAGGACCGCACGTCGACCACACGACTCCTGCTCGACGAGTTCGTCGCCGCGATGGACGACCACACGAACGAGCAAGAGGGTGGAGTGGAGACGACCCACGCGGGCGGCGAAGCGGCGACGACCCACGCGGACGAGCCGGATCTCGTCTCCTTCGCGGAGGCGACCGCGGTCCAACGGGTCGTCGACAGCGTCTTCGACTCCGAGGGGGAGGCGGTCGACCCACGGGCCGACGGCGACTGAGATGTCGGACCCGGCTCACTCGATCACGTGGAGTCGGTCGGGGTCGACGGTCAGCGACACCGTCTCGCCGGTCGGCTCCCGCCCGGGGTCGAACCGGAGTGTCAGCTCCCGCCCGTCCGGGAGGTGCGCGCCGGCACGGACGTGGTCACCGAGGTAGAACCGGTCTTCGAGTGTCACCTCCAACGGTCCGTCACCGGGGGTGAACGCCTCCGGGCGGGCGACAACCGTCACCTCGCCGCTCGCGTCCGTCTCCGGTGCCGGCAGCGAGGCGTCACCCACCTCCAGCCGGTCGCCTGACAGCGTCGCGTCGAGTCGGTTGGAGGTGCCGACGAAGTCGGCGACGAACGGGGTCGCCGGGCGTTCGTACACCGCCTGGGGGGTGTCGACCTGTTCGACCTCACCGTCATTCATCACGGCGATCCGGTCACACATCGCCATCGCCTCCGCCTGGTCGTGGGTGACGTACAGCGCCGTCACGTCCAACTCCGACAACAACGCGCCAATCTCCTCTTCGAGGCGGCGTTTCAGCTTGGCGTCCAACCCGGTCATCGGCTCGTCCAACAGGAGCACCCGCGGCTCGATGGCGAGCGCGCGGGCCAACCCGACGCGTTGTTGTTGGCCACCCGACAGCGTCGTCGGATCGCGGTCACCCATCTCGCCGATCCCGAGCAGTTCCAACAGCTCCTGTGTGCGGGCACGGCGCTCCTCGCGGTCGACGCCGCGCATCTTCAGCCCGAAGGCGACGTTCTCCGCGACGGTCATGTTGTCGAACAACGCGTACGACTGGAACACCAGCCCCACGTCGCGGCGTTCTGGCGGCACGTCCGTCACCGGCTCACCGTCGAACGTGACGGTGCCGGCCGTCGGCGTCTCGAACCCCGCGACCGTCCGGAGCGTGGTCGTCTTCCCACAGCCGGAGGGGCCGACGACGCCCAGCGTCTCCCCCGGCTCGACGGTGAGATCGACCCCGTCGACCGCGAGGGTGTCTCCGAAGCGTTTCGTCACGTTCGTCAGTCTGACTCGTTCTGCCATCTGTGATCACCGTGTGAGCCGTCGCTCGGTCACCGCACACCACCCGTCGAGAAGCCGCGTTCCCCGGTCGCGCGCAGCAACGCGGTCACCAACGCGACGATCAGGAAGTAGATCGACACCGCCGCCGCCGCCCGTTGGAACGGGTTGTTGGAGATGTTCTCGAAGAGGAACAACGAGAACGGTTTCGGCCCCCGGGAGTAAACGATGTACGAGAAGTTGAACTCCGCGGCCGCGAGCGTCCAACAGATGATCGACCCGGAGACGATCCCGCGTTTCGCGTTCGGCACCAACACCGTCAGAAACGTCCGGGGCCAGGAGGCGCCCAGCGAGCGGGCGCTCTCCTCTAGCTGGCGGAGCTCCATCGACTCGAACGACGACTGCACCGCCAACACCATGTACGGCGTCTTCAGCAACGAGTAACCGATCACGAGCGCGGCTGCACTCGGCAGATTGGGATACGTCCGCAGGAACGCAATCCCGAGGATGATCCCGGGAACGATCGGCAACACCGCGACCGCGTTGAGCAGATCCCGCCCGTAGAAGTCGTAACGGGTGACGGCGTACGCGATTGGAATCCCCACCAGGAGGTTGATCCCGACGCCCGCGAGCGCCAACAACATGCTGAACGCGATACTCGCCGGGAGTCGGACCGCCAGCCCCGTTCCTGGCACGTCGACGACCCAGGTGCCGAGCCCGCGGGAGGCGCCGACCGTCTCTACCAGCCCGAGCGCCTGCTCCCAGTGGATCAGGGTGAGTGAGCCGCTCGGGGCGATCCCGGTCCAGCTCTGGAAGAACGACGCGACGAACGTCAGAAGCACCGGGCCGATCAGAAACACCAGCGTCACCGCGAGCACACCGACGAGGAACCGCCGGCCGAACACGACGGAGAACCGATCCAACAGTCCGTTCGACGCGCTCGGCACGTCACCACGGGTGACTCCGCCGTCCGTCGCCGGGTCGTGACTTTCGGTCTCCGCCGCCCCGTAGTCGTCGACCGCCGGCTCTCCGTCGGCGTCGGAAGCGTGGTCGTCAGTCACGCCTCACTCACCTCCGCGCTGGTGAATCGGAGTCCGAGGAACGTGAACGCGAGCGTGAACGCGAAAAACACCGCCGCCAGCGCCGACGCCATCGGCAGGTCGAAGCCGACCTGGATCTCCTGGTCGAACCGGAACGTCACCACCGACAATGCCTTCAACACGAGCACGGTGCCGAAGATGGCCAGCGCGGTGCGGAACGTGAGGATCACGGCACCGACAATCCCCGGCCGGATCTGCGGGAGGGTGACGTGCCAGAACGTCTCCAGTGGCCCCGCACCCAACGACCGGGCGGCCGCCTCGGCGTCACCGTTCACCTCCGCGTACGTCCCTCGCAACAGAAACGTCGCCCGCGGGATCATCGAGTAGAGGTAGCCGAAGAACAACCCGACGACTGCGTTGGTGGTGCCGGACGGCTGGCCCGTCAGGGCGACGGTGTCGACCTCTGTGCCGGCGAGAAACGCGAGTGCGTTCGACAACACGCCCGTCGTGCCGAACAACACGATCATCATGAACGCCGCGACGATCCCGGGGAGACTAATCGGGAACGACAGAAGTGTGACGATCGTTCCCTCAAACGGGAGGTCGTACTTCTCCAGCGTGTGTGCCAGACAGACGCCGAAGGCGACGCTGACGACGGTCGTGAGCGCGCCGAACCACAACGAGTTCCAGACAACGACCCCGTACACCGGGTTCACGTCCGCGACGAGTACGTCCCCGACGACCGGGAGATACGCCACCATCGACGCGAACAGCTCTCGGTAGGCGGCCAGGGTGAACCCCTCGGCGGCGAAACTGGACTGGGAGGTGCTGATCCGGAGCATCTGCGCCAACGGGACGAACGCCCCGAACGTCGCGAGCGCCAGGAACGGCACCGACAGGAGCGCGATCCGCCGGCGTTCCCGGTCCCGTTCTGTCTCCGGAACCGCCGTCCGGCGCAGGGACTCCGAATCGAGCGTGGACATCTCAGTAACCCGTCAGCCCGACACCCTGGCCGATCTCGCTGATGATCGACTCCTGTTCGTTCACCAGCTTCGTGTAATCCACCTGGAACTCCGTCTCCTCGTACCGGGACTGGGCCGGGAACTGCTCGGGCATCTCCAGTTCCGGCGCCCGGATCGGGCGGACGAACGCGTCTAGGAACTTCCGTTGGCCTTCCAAGGAGAGCACGTAGTCCATGAACAGCTTACACGCCTCCGGGTTCGGCGCCCCCTTCAGCATCCCGTAGCCGTACGGCTGGTTGAGCGCCCCCTTCTCCCCGTCGGGGCCGGTCAGGAGCCGCGTCTCCACTTGGTCTTCCCCGATTGAGTCGGCGTTGTACTTCAGGTCCAACCCCGTGTAGTCGTACTCGACGAACGTGTGGACTTCCCCTTTGGTGAACTTCTGTTCGACGTTGCCCGCAAAGACGGCGCCCTTCTGTTTTACATCGTTGTAGTAGTCGATCACCGGCTGCACGTTCTCTAGGCTCCCGCCGTAGGCGTTGTTGATCGAGATTGCGCCCGCCAGCCCGACCGCGGCGTTGGGGGGCTGGTACTGTGTCTTCGCGGCGATCTCCTCGCGACGCAGATCCTCCCACGTCTCGGGCGGCTCGATGCCCTCCTCCTCGTAGATGTCCTTCCGGTAGGTGACCGTCGTCGTCATCCGCCGCGTGGCGGTCATGTGGCCGTTGTCCGTCTTCAGCTTCTCGGGCACCTTGTCCCAGTTTTTCGGCTTGTACGCCTGTGTCAGCCCGTCCTCCATCGCGAGAATACCGTACGTGTAGCCGCCGTTGTACGCCGAATGTGTGGGGTCCTGTGAGTTGGCCCGCAGGTCCGACAACGCCTCGCCGGAGGTGCGTTGGTCGTCGTTCAACGGGACGCCGTACTCCTGTTCGAACGCCTCCATCTGTGCACCCCAGTTCGACCACCCCGTCTGGACCGCGTAGACGAACAGCTTCTCCGGGAACGACGCCGCCGAGACGGTGGTCTGAGAGTCGCCGTGGCCGACCTCGTACGTCTCCGCGCCCGAGTTGCCGCCGGACTCCGAGCCCTCACCCGACCCGTCGCCGGCGGCCGTCGCCGTGTCGTCGCTGCTGGTCACACAGCCGGCCAACCCGGCTGCCAACGCCGCGCCCGTCAGGGAGAGCGCTCCCCGCCTAGAGTGCGTCATGCTCGTATTGCCGTACATTTCCTTATTAACACTTAATATGTACGGTGTGTCTCGGTACGCCACCCTCACACTGCTATATAGTTATCAGTACTGGGCAGAAGTAGCCGACAGTGGGGCCGTCGGTTCCGGGTCAGCAGACGTTCTTTGGCTCGACGCCCATCGACTCCAGGCTCTCGACGTAGTCGTCGTAGGCGGCCTCAATCACGGCGTCGGCCGCCTCGCGGGCGGCCGCGCGGTCGTCAACGGTCGCCAGTTGGTCGGCGACGCGGTCGTGGTCGGCCGTGACCGCTTCGCGGAGCGACCGGAACTCGTCGGCACCCGCAGGGTCGGCGTCGCCGACGAAGAACCCGACCGCCTGTCCGACCCGGGTGTCGGCCAACAGCTGGCGGGCCAACGCGGCGCCGAGCCGGCCGGCGTCCGTTGTTGGCTCCCCGAGCGCTTCGGCGTCCGGAAACTCCCGGTCGGCTGGCTCCGCGCCGGCCGTCTCCACCTGCTTTGCGACCCGGTCGGCCAACGTCTCGAACAGTGTCTTCGTCTCCCCGCTGGTCTCGCTCGCGAGGTCGGCGTACGCCTCGGCCGCCAGCGTCGCCTCCCGGGCGACTGCCGCGCGAACCGCGTCGCCGGCCATCTCCCCGCCGGTGAGCGCGTACAACGACTTCGAGGAGCCGAGTCGCGACAGGGGTGTCTCGTGGGCGTCACGCAGCGCGTCGGTGAACTCGTCTACGTCCATACCGCTCGTTCGGCCGGCGCCCCCGAAAAGCTGTGTGACACGGGGAGCCGCGGCGGCGTCTCCACTGGTGAGACGGAGCAGCAGTGTTAGGTAGAGCGCGTGACAGACCTGAGGTGTGTCCTCCACACGCGATGATTCGCCGGACGACAGACCAGCCACAGAGTCAGTGCCGACAGCCGTCTCGCTCCCGCCGTTGGACGAACGGACACCGTCGGTGTCTGACGCCGCGAGCGCCGCCAGACGGGTGTTGTACGACCTTCCGACGGCGGTGTTGCCGGCGTACCTTCTCGCACTCGGCACCGCGAGCGTGGCGCGAGCCCCGTTGCTACTCGCCGTCGGGGCGGCCGTGGCGTTGCTCGCCGCGGCCGGACGGATCGAGCCTGTACTGGAGGCCGCCGCGCCGTTGTTGGAGGAACGGGGTGGAGCCGCCGACACCGCTCCTGGCGGTCCCGTGCCGGGGGTGCCGCCGGAGTTAGAGACCGCAATCGATGGGCTCGCCGTCCCCGAGGTCGGGGCGTTGCTCCTCGCTGGTGGCGTGGTCTCGGTGGTTGTGCTCGTGCTCGCGCGCGGCGTGGCCAGCGCGGTGACACAGACGACCGTCTGGGCCACACTCGCGGTCGGGGACGAACCGGGTGGGTCAAGTGGAGAGCGTGACCCCGCTCACCGGGCGCTGACTGCAGGGGTGCGTGGCGCTGGCCGGTGGCAGACGTTCGCCGGGTTGTTCCTGTTGAAGAGCCTGCTCGGGGGCGTCTTCGTCGGTGGTCCAGTGGTGCTCGCGTTCTCGTTGGCCACCACCCAGCCTGCTGCCGCACTGGTCGGGGTCCTGCTCGCGCTTGTCGGCGTTCTCGTCACGCTCGTGGGGCTCGGGCTGTTGGCGTTCGCGGGGCCGGCGGTCGTCGTCGACGACCGGGGCGTGTTCGGTGCCGTCCGGGCGAGTTTGGGTGTCTTCCGCTACCAGCTCGGTACCGCCGTCGGGTTCGTGTTGGTCGTTGCCGTACTCTACGTCGGTGCCGGCATCGTCGCCGGCGTGCTCAGTGCTGTCGGCGCCGCCCGTCTCGGCGCGCTCGTCACGCCGTTGTTCGTCGCTCCGTTCGCTGACCTGCTCGCGACCGCCGTGTACGCCGGCGCGCGAACGGAGCCGGATCGCCTGACGCAGTCGCCGGCTGACGAGCCGACGGCGTCTGGCAGTGGGGCAACACCGTCTACTGACGAGCCGACGGCGTTCGACGGCGAGTCGACGGCGTTCGATGACGAACCGACGGAGACAGGCGTCGAGCCGACTGCGACGGAGTCGACTGTCGAACCGACCGCGACGGAGGCGGGCGTCGTGGCCGGCGGGTGGGCCGTCGGACGTGGGCAACGTGTTCGGTGCGCTCCCGGTGAACGACTTCGTCAACATCGCGGCCAACAACTGGCTCGTGGCCGCGGGCAGCGTCTACAGCGGGCTGGCGTTCGGCGTGCCGGCGGCGGTCAGTGCCGCGTTCAACGGCGCGGTCGTCGGCGCGCTGGCGGGCGCGTTCGAACTCCGGGCACTGGTCGCGCTCGTCGCCCCCCACGGCGTGATCGAGATTCCGGTGTTGGCCGTCACCTGGGGGTTAGGGCTCCACCTCGCGGGTGTCGGCTGGCGGGCAGTGCGGGGTGAGACGGACGCCGGAAGCGTCGCCGACCGACTCCACGAGACGGCACACGTACTGGGTGGCGCTGCGGTGTTGTTGGTCGTCGCGGCGTTGGTCGAGGCGTTCCTCACCCCGGAGATCGCCGCGTTGGTGTTGTGAACGCCACCGGACTGATCTCGTGAGGGCCGGCGCGTCGCCTGCGAGTCGTGGTGTATCGAAACGTATAATAACGTCAGCAGAGTAGACTGTCGTGCTTGCCTGGGTAGCTTAGCGGTAAAGCGCGTCCTTGGTAAGGACGAGACCCCGGATTCAAATTCCGGCCTAGGCTCTCTGGCGTGACAAACTGAACGAGGAGTCGTTTGACTCGGGTTCCCCTTCGGGGAGGTGGTGTTGCCGTCCCGCAGTTCACGAGAGGATCTCTTCTGTCGTCAGACTCCGTCGAGACGGCTGTGGCAGCGTACCGCGTACGGCCAGAGCGACCACGAGTGACGACACCGTTCTGCGACAACGATCCGTCTCCACAGCCGCCGGCCGCGAACTGTCTCTTTTGAATTGCACTATTATCACAATACTCTTGTGCAGCGGGCCCGAACATCCTCGTGTGAGCACACTCGACGTGCCGGAGACGGGGACAGCAGGCGACCCGACGAGTGACGACCCCAGCGTCGAGAGGGAGTAATGGCCGACACGAACGAGGCCGGTACGGTCGAGACCGGTCGATCCGACCGGACAGAGCCGGACGGCGGCGAGACAGGATCACAGAGCGGCGAGCAGGGAAACCACCAGCCACCGGGCGCGAGCGCCGGCGACCCGGCGGTCGGTCGCGGGCTGTTGGAGGGTGAGATGGGGCCGAGTTCGGCGCTCGCGCACCTCTACCGCGGGGAGGTACACCGGATGAAGTTCTGGCGGGAACGGCTCGACCGCACCACCAACTGGGCGGTGTTGTTGTTGGCGGCAGTGTTGACGTGGGCGTTCTCAAATCCGTCGAACCCACACTACGTGTTGTTGATCGGCAACCTGGCGGTCGGGTTGTTCCTGGTCGTCGAGGCGCGCCGGTACCGGGCGTACGACGCGTGGCGGTCGCGGGTGCGGACGCTCCAACGCAACGTGTTCGCGGTCGGGTTGGACCCGAGCCGGGAGCCGACGAGCGACTGGCGGGAACGACTGGCGGACGACTACCACCAGCCGGCGCTGCGGGTCTCCGCGGAGGAGGCCGTCGCACACCGGCTCCGGCGGGTGTACCTCCCGCTGCTCGCCATCGTGAGCGGTGCGTGGGTGTTGCGTGTGACCGCGTTCGGCCCGGATCGGTGGCCCGGCAGTGCCGCCGTCGGCGCGGCACCGGGGGTGGTCGTCACGGCGACCGTCGTCGTCGCGTTCGCGGCCGCCACGCTCGTCGCGCTCCGACCGCGAACCTGGCGGGCACACGACGAACTCCGGACGGAGGACATCCGCCCGCCGCTCGTTGGAAACTATCCGATACTCGACAGAAGACGGGTTCTGCGAGCCTTCATACTCCCTGCGACACACCACACTCGTGTGTTACAGGAGATTCTGTCCTCGGCCGGCACACACGACCTTCACCAGACGGAGACGCGAGTGTTCGACCGACCGACGGCGCTGACCGTCGAGACGGTCAACGGAGACCTGACACTCGACACACACGGGAACGGCAACGGCAGACGCGACGCCGATGGGACACACGACGGCGACGGGACACACGGCGCAAACGGCGCAGACGACCCCGAGAAGGCACACGACACCGACTCTGTTCGGATCGTCGCAGAGACCAGCGCGACCAGCCAGAGTGCGTTGGCGAACGCCCAGCTCGTCGCTGAGGGCGGCGACGGGGAGCCGTTGGCCGTCCGCGTCGAACACGACGGGGAGACGGACGGGAGTGTTCGGGTCGACCTCGACGTGACCGTGCCCGCAGACCTCGATGTCGAACACGCCGCGACGACCAACGGGGAGTGCACGGCCCACGGCGTTACTCTCCACCGTGTCGAGGCGACCAACGGCGGCTGTGAGGTGATCGAGACGACAGGAGCGTTGCACGCAGAGACGACGAACGGGGACGTGACCGTCCGCGGCGTCGACGGCGACGTACAGCTCTCGTCGACGAACGGCCACCTCTCTGCGGAGTCGGTCGACGGCTACGTGGCCGCCCGGGCGACGACCGGCGGGATCACCGTCCGTGACCCGGTCGGGATCGACGACCTCGCGACGACTGCGGGGCGAATCGACGCCGACGTGCCCGCCGTCCGTGGAGCGACGACCGTCGAGAGCGCGACGGGAGCCGTCAGGCTCCGCCCCGGCCCGGGACTGAACGCGTCTGTGACGGCGTCGACGAGCGTCGGCTCTGTGACCGCCCCGGCACTGGGGAGCGCGCACGGACTCGGCACGGTTCGCGTCGAGGGAACGTTCGGCGAGGGCGGGCCAACGCTGTCGGTGTCGACACACGTCGGCTCGATCACTGTCGAGGAGTGAGAACAGGAGAGAGTAGCCGGCTGAAGCCGGTCGAACCGTGGTGGGTCAGAGCCGCCGACCGAGAAGGACACCGACCCCGAGGAGCACCACAACCCCGACAGCCGCGCCGACACCGAGGAGGAACTGATTCGACAACAACCCGTCGTCACCGTCGGGCGTCTCCGTCGTGGTGGCGCTGTCGTCCGGTCCAGAGGAGGTCGTCACCGTCGTCGCCGTCGTGGTCGAACTGGTGGCGTCGGTCACAGTCGGTGACTCGGTCGTGTCGTCCCCGGACACCGTTGGCGAGTCGGTGGGCGTCGGTGTCACCGTCGGCGTAGGAGTGGTCACGGTCACCTGTTCGACCGCGCTGGTCTCGTAGCCCGGGTCGACGACCTCGGCGTCGGCGTTGTTGAGCAGCGTGTTCGAGTTGTTGAACCCGATGGCCGGATCACCGTTGCCGACAACATCGAACGTAACACGCACCAGATCCGGGTCCTGAGTGCTGTCTGCGGCCGCCTGCGTGAGGAACACCCAGCCGGCAGTCCGGTTGTTCACCACCGGGTCGGCGAAGTCGAGCCCAGTCGCCTCGCGGAACCGCACCACGTCCGGATCGTAGGTGAGGTTCGCCTGGTAGCCGGCCAGTTCGCCGGACGAAGACAGCGTGACGACGAGCGTCTCGTCCGTCTGTTCCGTCGCGATGGTGATCGTCCCGTTCTGTTGGTCCTGTTGTGTCACACCGGCAGCCGCGACTGTGCTCGTGGCCGCGAGCGCGCCAGCCGCGAGCAGACACCCCGCGAGGACGGCGGCAGTGATTTTGTTCATCCCAGCGCGGAGGTTACAGATCAGCGAAGAAAAAAACGTCGTTGTCGCTGCCGGCGGGGACGGTCCCCAGCCAGCGCGGTCAGTCGGCGACGACTGCGGTCTGTCCGTCGACGGACCGAGTCGTCTCCTGCTCGACGCTCGACTGCTGGTCGTCACTCTCGTTGTTGTTGGCGACCAGCTGGAGGATGGCGGTCACGTCTGCGGACGTGACGGCACCGTCCTCGTTCAGGTCGGCCAGCGTGGCGACCTGACTGTCGGGCGTGTCTGTCGGCAGCCCGGCGATGTACCGCTGGACGATGACCGCGTCACCAGCGGTGACCTCGCCGTCGGCGTTGACGTCACCGAGCTCCGCCTGGAGCACGTCGACTTCACCTGGCTCGGCCTCCGAGATGTACGCCGAACCGTTCGTGTCGTACACGTCGGAGGCGGGGCCGACCACGTCGATTGTCGCCGACTCACCTTTCTCCATGGCGGTCGTGTCGAAGTCGATCCGGGCGAACTCGGCGCCGTCGACCGGCGAGGCCTGTGCCTGCGTGAGCACGAGTTCACCGGCTTCGTTGTCCAGGTTGACGACCGGGTCGGCCATGTCGACACCGGACACGTCAGTGACCTGGAGCTTCTGCGGATCGAACGTCACCGTCACCTCGTACCCAGAGACACTGTCGGCGGTCGTCTGGAGAGAGACGGTGGTGTTTTCGCTGGGCGCGATCGTCTCGTTCGTCACCGAGATCGTCCCGGCTGGGCCCGGCGGGTTCGCCGCGGTCTCGACTGCGTTCCCGAGGAGCACGTCTGCCTCGGTCGTGTAGTCGCCCTGTCCGACGAAGGAGGTGTACCCCAGCGAGGCGGCCAGGATGTCCCAGCGCTCCTCGTCGACTGCGAGTCCGCTCCCTTCGGCTGCGCCGTCCGCACCGGAGGCAACCTCACCGAGCACGGCCGCGTCCGTGTCGCTGAACGTGGTCCGGTCGGCGAAGCTCGCTGCGTGGAGCTGGATCGGCCCACCGCTCGCGACATCCTCGAACAACGGGTGGTCGGCCGGGTAGTTCACCAGGTACGGGTTGTCACCGCTGAACTCCTGGTTGGTCTCGGCCGGGTCGCCGATGGCGGCCGAGCGTGCTTCGATCCCGTTCGAACCGGTACCGTACTGATCGAGGTACACCGCACCGGCTTCGTAGCCGCTGGTCGCGTCGGCGAACGCCTCCGCGTTGGCGTCCTCGATGTTCTGGACCACGTACGCGTCGTACGTGCTCACAGAGTCGATTGCCGTCTCACTGTCCACGACATCGATCTCGTAGCCCGCCGGAAGCTGCTCGGCGAGTGTGGCCGCGATGTCGCTGCCGTACTCGTTGTTGTCGTCGACGACACCGACAGTCTGCAGGTCAGCGAACACACTGGTCGGGCCGGTCGTCACTTCGAGGCTCTCACCGAGACCACCGAACGTGTGGACCACGCTCAACTCCCCGCTGGAGCCGTTGGCCGTCTCGACGGTCACCGTCACCGGGCCGTCGACCGCCTGGTCGAACTCGATGGTCGTGCCGAACGGCACCTCGGTGCCGTCGACGTACAAGGTCGCGTTCGACTGGTCGAAGCCGTCCGCCAGCTCGGCGGAGTACGACTCGACGTTCGCGACATCGACAGTGACGCTCACCTCTGCGCCACCCTCAACGGACTCGGGCTGGGGCGTCAGCGGCACCACGTCGACCGTCGGCGTGGCCGTGACGTTCAGCGTCGTCGTCTCGTTTTCGGTGACCTGCACCGTCTCGGAGACCGACTCGACGCCGAACCCGGAGACGTTCACCTGCACCTCACCGGGCTCTGCGAGCACGGTGTAGCCGCCGGTCTTGTCCGTGACCGTCTCGAAGCCCTGGCTCGTCGTCACCGTCGCCTCCGGAACGGGGTTCCCGTTCGTGTCCGTGACGACACCGGAGATCGACTGGCTCAACGAGACCTGCTGTGCTGCGGCCTGCACGTCGATGATTCCGTCACCGTACCGGGTCGGGTCCGCGTTCGGCGGCGCGGTCGCCGTGTCGGTCAGTGCTTCCTGGATCGTCGATTTGTCCAGGCTCTCACCACCGGCCGCGAGCATCAGCGCCATCGCACCTGCGAAGTGCGGAGCCGCCATCGACGTACCGGACAGCTCCGTGTAGCCGCCGCCGTTCTGTGCAGACTTCACGTCCGCACCGGGCGCGGCGTAGTCCGGCACCGTGTACTCGTCGGGCCAGTCGGACGGCGCGTCGCTGCCCCACGCGCTGCTCGTGTCGACCGTCTCGCCGCTAGAGAAGGACGCAATGTCGCCAGCCTCGTTGCTGGCACCGATCGCCATCACTTCGTAGATGTTGCCGGGCGTCCCGGAGCTTCCCGCGCCGCTGTTGCCCGAGGAGCTGACGACGATCTTTCCGGCCGCTTCGAGGTTCTGCACCGGCTCGATCAGTTCGGGGAAGTAACCGCTCGCACCGAGGCTCATCGACACCACGTCGATCTCGGACTGGCTCGCGGCCCACTCCATTCCGCCGGCGATCTGGGCGAACGAGCCGCCGCCGTCGCTGCCGAGCACCTTCCCGTGCCACAGCGTCGCGCCGGGTGCGACACCGATGTACTCACCGGACGCGTTCCCGCCAGCGACCGTCCCGGAGACGTGGGTCCCGTGGCCCTCGTCGTCGAACGGTGCCACGTTGTCCACGTTCCCCTCAGAGTCGACCTGAACGAAGTGGTCGTCCTGGATGTCGATATCCGGGTGGTCCGGGTCGACACCCGTGTCGAGGACGGCGACGTCGACGCCCTCACCCTTGGTGTTGAACTCGGACCACACCTCGGGCGCGTTGATCTGGTCGAGCCCGTAGGTTGTGTTGACACCGTTGTCAGTGTCGACCGCCTCGTCGGAGAGGCGTTGTTGTTTCGGCTCCGGAACGTTCACTTCGAAGTTCTGGTGAATCCGGTCGACACCCTGGATTCGGCTCACAGTCTGGAGCTGGACCTCGTTGGTGTCGATCTCGACCACGACGGCGTTGACGATCCAGAACCGTTGTTTCACCTCGATCCCGTCACGCTGACTGACAAACCGGAGGAGACTCCGCTGCGACTCGGCGGCGTGAGACTTGAGCGTGTCGACGCTCGCCTCACGGTCGAGCTGTGCAATCTGTGACTGGTCGGCACTGTCGAGGCGCACGACCGCGGTCGTTGTTCCGTCGGTCTTCGTGAGAGCCGGATCGATTTCACCCTTGTCGGTGAACGTCACCTCACCGGCCGGGTCGACGACCCCCTGTTCGAACGTTACGTCGTCTGTCGTCGATGCGTCGTCTGTCAGTGCTCCGGGTGCCGCGGCGACCGCCCCAGCGCCGGGGGCGAGCACCATCGACACGGTCAAGAGCAGTGTGATAGCTTTTTTTCGCAAGTTCATCGTTATCCTTGGCACTTCAGTCTGCAATTCCTCTATAGACCGTTTGGTATATGTAAGTTGTGGTCACGCTACCCGTGACAGGCCATGGCACAACCCGTTCCGTCAGAAAATTGTCTACAAGTAACTAAACTACGTGCTCAGCTACGAGTTACCACTCGGCGACGGGCGAGAGGGTGTGGCGCGTGTGAAACATTTTCGTTCAGACGGTAGTGACGTGTGCGCGTTCAGTCCGTGTTCGCGTTGGCCGCCGCCCAGAGCCGGAGCAGTTCCGTGAGCGCCCGGTTTGTCGGAGTCTCGACGCCGAGCGCCTCGCCACGCCGGACGACCGCACCGTTGATCGCGTCGACTTCTGTCGGACGGCCAGCACGTACGTCCTGAAGCATCGACGACTGGTTGTCTGCCGTCGCGGCTGCCACCGTTTCGACCGCCTCGACAGCTGCCTCGCCGGCAAGGTCGGTGTCGCTCGCGCGCGCGACACGTGCCGTCTCCCGAGCGGCACGTGCAGCAACTGGAGAGATTGGCTCCAACAGGGCGGCGTTCTTGACCCGCGCGAGCGCGGTGACGGCATTGATTCCGGCGTTGACCGCAAGCTTCCGCCAGCGACGCGTCGCCATCTCCGGGTCGGCTGTCGCCCTCAGACCGGCAACACGACACGCCGCCGCAGTTCGCTGGGCTCGGCGTGACGGCTCCGAGTCGCCGTCTGTGTGGTTGTTCACGCCCCACGCGAGTTCGCCGACACGGAGCTCACCGACTCCCGTGCAACAGACCACGCCGGGTTCGGGTAGCTCTGCCCCGTAGGTTGCTGTGCCGGCAAGAACCCGGTCCCCGAGTGATTCGCAGAGTCGTTCCTCGACGAGCCCGTTCGTCAGCGACCACACCAGCTCGACATCTCCGGTCGCCAACTGCTCGGCGGCGGTCGCCGTGTCGCCGGCTTTCACCGTGACGACCGCGAGGTCGGCGTCGAGTCCGGTGCCGTCCGTCGTCGCTTGCGGGTGGACGGTCGTCTCGACGGCGCCCGTGACGCGGAGTCCGTCCTCGCGGACGGCAGTGACGTGTGGGTCACGGCCGACGAGAGTGACCGGGTGTTCGCGAGCGAGCAGTCCGCCGACGAGGCTCCCGAGCGCGCCGGCACCGAAGACGACGATCTCCATCGCCGCCCACTCGGCGGTCGACAGTAACGTGGGTTACGGTCGTCGGAAGCGGGGCCGGCACGTCTGACACCGAGCGCCCGACTTTTCACGGAGCGTACCGAGATGGTTGTATGGCTCAACTGCCGCTCGTCGACGGAGAGGCGACGAGGACGCCCCCGGAGGCGGAAGACGGGACGTGGCTGGCCTGTGTCGCCTGCGGCGCGACGTTCGCGCCGTTCGACGCGATCAGGTACACCTGTGACGACTGCGACGGGCTGCTCGAAGTCCGGTACGACGAGCACCCAGACTGGAGCGACTTCGCGGCGAGTCCGACAGACCGCGGCGTGTGGCGGTACGCCGACGCCCTCCCGTTCGACGAGGGGGTCTCGCTGCCGGAGGGTGCCACGCCGCTCCACCACGTCCCGCGGATTCGGGAGGACGCGGGCGTCAATCGCCTCCGTGTCAAACACGAGGGGATGAACCCGACCGGCTCGTTCAAAGACCGCGGGATGACGGTCGGTGTCCGTGTCGCGCAGGCGGTTGGTGTCGACCGACTCGCCTGCGCCTCGACCGGGAACACGAGCGCGGCGCTGGCGGCGTACGGCGCGCGCGCCGGGTTAGAGACGCTCGTGTTGCTCCCACAGGGGAAGGTCGCCGCCGGGAAGATCGCGCAGGCGAGTCTCCACGACGCGCAGATTGTCGAGTTGGATGGCAACTTCGACGACTGTCTCGACGTGGTTCAGGAGTTGGCCGGGCGTGGCGAGGCGTACCTGCTCAACTCGCTGAACCCGTTCCGGCTAGAAGGACAGAAGACGATCGGCTTCGAGATTCTCGAACGGTTCTACGCCGACCACGGTACCTACCCCGACCGGATCGTTCTGCCGGTGGGGAACGCCGGCAACACCTCCGCACTGTACAAGGCGTTCCGGGAACTCGTCTCCGCGGGTGCGATGGAGCCCGAGGAGGTGCCGTCACTCACCGGCGTCCAGGCCGCCGGCGCGGCACCGCTCGTCGAGGCCGTCACCGAGGGGAACGACGAGATCCGTCGGTGGCCGGACGTGGAAACGCGCGCGACTGCGATCCGGATCGGCAACCCGGTGAACGCGCCGAAGGCGCTCCCTGGGGTGCGAGAGACCGGTGGCACGGCTGTCGCCGTCGAGGACAACGCGATCACGGACGCACAGCGGGCGCTCGCTCGGGAGGGTGTCGGGGTGGAGCCGGCGTCTGCCGCGAGCGTCGCCGGACTGAAGAAGCTCCGCGATCACGGCGAGATCGACGCGGACGAGGATGTCGTCTGTCTCACCACCGGTCATCTGTTGAAGGACCCGGACGCCGCCTACGAAGCCGGCGACGATCCGGTGCCGGCCGACGCCGACGCCGACGCGGTGTTGGACGCGATCTGAGACAGGAAGCGGGTCGTGGTGGGCTCTGTTTGCGGCCCCACGGAGGAAGGACGTTAGTTTGTCCCGCTCGTCGGTATGAGCATGGAGTCTTGGCACGCACTGTTTGAGCGCGGCGAGACCGCGACAGGAGAGATTGACGACGAGACCGTGACCGACCGGCTGAGCCAGAGACGTGACGACAAGTGAGTCTGACGAGCGGCCGGAGCCGTCGCCGGCGCGTGTCGTCGCCGACGCGGACGTGTTCGCCGCAGATCTGTTGTGCGGCGGGGCGGCGCGCGAGGCGCTCGATCACCTCCGGCGCCACTCGTGGACGACCCTCGTGGCCAGTGACGCGCTGGCTAACGACGCCGAGGAGCTGATCGCCTCGCTCACAGACGAGCAGTTGGCGGCCGACTGGCGGAACCGTGTCGACGACTGGCGGGAGCCGGTGACACACCCGGCAGACGACCACCCGGCGTTGGCGTCGGCGTACCGCGGCGGTGCGATGCACGTGTTGTCGTTGGACGCGGAACTGACCGGCCCGGGGACGGCGGCCGGTCTGTCGAGTGCGTTCCCGGTGAGTGTTCGCGAGCCGGCGGCGTTCGGGGCGTTGTTCGACCCCGAGAGTCTCTATCCGGAGGTCATCGGCGGGGAGTACCCGGGGCCAGACCGGGACCCGCGGGTGTGAGGCTCGCGGCTACGGGGTTGGGGGTCCGTCAGTGCGAACAGGTGACACGCGAGGAGAGCGACACCGGTGTGTCACACACCCGCCGTGTTCGGCGTCGCGCAGTCGGTCAGGACACGGGGCGTCTGGTCCCGGCACCACAGAAGAACCCTCGGTCGCCGCCGCGAGGGCCGGTTGTCAGCGCTGTGCGTACCACTCGGCGAACTTCTCCAGCGCGCGGCCACGGTGTGAGATGGCGTTCTTCTCAGCGGGCTCCATCTCGGCCATCGTCGTCCCGTCGTACGCGAAGATCGGGTCGTAGCCGAACCCGCCGTCCCCGCGGGGAGCGACGAGTTTCCCGCGGACGACACCCCCAAACAGCCTGACCGGGAGGTCGGTGCCGGCGTCTTCCGTGTCCGCCTCGGCGGCAGCAACCACCCGATCAGCACGGTCAATCGGGTCCGGCGAGGCGTCGAACGGCTCGCCGTCACAGTACGCCAACACACACCGGAAGGCAGCGCGACGGTCGTCGAGTTCGGCATCGGCGAGTCGCCAGACGGTCTCGACACCGAGCGTGTCCTCGACGAACGCGGAGTACGGGCCCGGGAAACCGTCGAACCCCTCGACGAACAGGCCTGCGTCGTCGACCAACACGGGACCGTCGGCGCGGCGGTACGCCTCGCGGGCACCGTGGGCGGCGACGGGCGCGAGATCGTCCGCTTGGATCTCCGTGTAGTCGAAGTCGAGCCGTGTCACCTCGTCGAGATACTCGTTGGCCTCGGCGAGTTTGCCGTCGTTCGTCGTGACGTAACGGAGCACGACCCAGCCTTACCGCGGAGCCGGTAAGCGTCGTCGGTCTCTGGTGTATCCTCTGCCGTCGTGCGCGAGACAGCGAGCGTGGGCACCCAACCACCGAGACACTTTTCTCGTCGGGTGTGTAGCAAAAGTCGTGAGCGACGACCACGAACGGGGGAGCGGAGAGACCGACGAGCCGGCAGACAGGGCAGCGGCCGTCGGAGACCCGGTCGTTCGGGGGGACCCGGACGTGGCGGGGGAGCGCGCGGCAGACGCGGTTGGGTTCGAGCCGACGGACGAGGAGAGTCTGGCGGCCGCAGCCGAGACCGTGCGACGGTTCGCCGCACAGACTGTCGGTGCAGACGACAACGTCGTGTTGTTGCGCGGTGCCGCCGCCAGTGCCGCGCTTGTGCGCGGCGAGGGGTCGTACAAGGCGGCCGCCGAGCGAGCGGGCGATCACGTCTCGGTCTCGTTCGTCCGGAAGTGGGCCCGTGTCCACGACCTCCCGCAGTCCGTTCGCCGTCACGTCGCACGCGGGCGGATTCCGCCGACGGCCGCGAAACACGTCGCCAGGGTCGACGGCGACGCCCGCTTCGCGTTGGCGTGGGCGGTGCTCGATCAGAACCTGACGGTCAGAGAGGTGCGGCGGCTCGCCTCCGAGATCAACAACGGGCGCGACCCCGTCGATCTGCTCCGCGAGAACGGGATGGAGCCCGGCAGCCTGGCGGTGAACCTCCCGTTCGAGACGTACCGACGGCTCCGCGTTACCGCGTCACTCGACGACCGCACTCCCGACGAGATCGTCGCGGAGGCGTTGGATCGGTACTTCCCGGAGGAACGCCGCGACCGCGGCAGGGACGGGGAGTAGTCCGAAAGTTGTTAGTGTGACCCACGTCTACAACTATTCGCTGGGCCGATAGCTCAGTCTGGGAGAGCGTCCGGCTTTTAACCGGACGGTCGGGGGTTCGAATCCCTCTCGGCCCGTCCGTGGATTCGAAATAGAGAGCAGAGCGACCGCTGTCGGAAAGAACGAGATAGCCATCTCCAGTGTCGAGCAACGAAACGAGGGTGGGAGAGGGGGTGGGGCCGGGACGAGGCGTGCGTCGCGACGGGCCCGATCACGACGCACCGGGTGGCGTCGGCGTGGCGCGGATTCGGTCGCCGAGCAACGACGAGAAAAGCGTCGTCTCTCGGCAACTACGGATAGTGTGGCGTCGCACATAAACCCACTGTTGTCGGCGGGCGTGGCTGGCGTCGGAGCTATATAGCTGTCCGGAGGCCAAACTGGTATACCGGTTCCACCCCAAGCGTTGTCTATGGGCCAGGTACGGGCCGACAGCCTGCTCGGAACCGCCGACGGGGTTCTTGACGAACCGACACGACTGTTTCGCCCCCACCCGCTCGGCGAGCCGGGTGACGAAGTCGTCGCCGCCGACGGCGACGAGACGCTCGTCGGACAGCTGTTGGACGTGACGGAGGTGCCGTTGGCGCACCTCAACGTCGCACCCGACACGCGGGAACGACTGTGTACCGAACTCGGTGACGACCGGACCGTCTTCGTCCACGAGATCGCGACGCGCGGCGACTGAGCCACCCGACGGCCGTTCGTCGTGTCGCCCCGTTCGACGGGGCCACACACAACTGTCAAGCCACGGGCGCGTCTCGCTTTCACATGGGATACCACACGTTCGACATCGAGCGAGCCGACGCACTCGAAGATGTCGAGCGATTCCAGTACTGTTCCGCAGAGACACTACGAGCCGCACTCGCCGTTCCGGAGTCGGCGACCGTCGCCGACCTCGGCTCGGGAACCGGTTTCTACACCGACGTGATCGCACCACACGTCACACAGTGTTACGCCGTCGACGTGCAGGCAGAGATGCACGACGCCTACCGCGAGAAGGGACTGCCGGCGTGCGTCGACCCCGTCACCGCCGAGGTGGCGGATCTCCCGTTCGAGACGGACGCACTCGATGCGGCCTTCTCGACGATGACGTTCCACGAGTACGCCAGCGAGCCGGCGCTGGCGGAACTGGCGCGTGTCGTTCGCCCCGGCGGGCGTGTGGTCACGGTCGACTGGAGCCGCCACGGCCCCGGTGAGGCGGGGCCGCCACGCGAGGAACGGTTCGGTGCCGGCGAGGCGGCGACGTTCTTTGCCGACGCAGGATTCAGTGTGGAACGCGCCGAGGAGCGGATCGAGACGATGGTGACGGTAGCAAGTTCGTGATCGGCGGGTCGTTCGAAGACACGCAGCGACACGGCAGGACGCTGGTCTCCACCTGCGACGGCAATCGTTATCAGCACCGGAGGTGTACACTGGGGTGTGAACCAGAGCGAGATTGAGGAACACGTGGAGGAACTCGCCGAGGTTGCGGGGATGGAGCCAGAGGAGATGGCCGAGAAGATCCGGATCGCTGGCTCCGATTAGGAAGGCGAGTAGCAGCGTTTAC
>UEZC01000040.1_pt1 | contig 18563 bp, 15 predicted proteins | sample 1903531 | NCBI WGS metagenome assembly UEZC01 (sample SAMEA4776352, study PRJEB27445) | saltern metagenome | biome: Hypersaline environment; feature: solar saltern; material: Pellet | place: Spain | collected 2014-08 | depth 0 m
TCGCGCCCGCCGTGGCATCTCCGGCTCGCCGACCGCCTCGGCTTCATCGACCTCCACCCCGAGGTGCTCTCGACGAGTGCGGTGTATGACCTCGCCGACGCCTTCGGTCGGGCGGCGGGGTATGCCGTTGACGCCGGCTACGACGGCATCCACGTCTCCGGGGCGAACATGGGTATCGTCCAGCAGTTTCTCTCGCCGTACTACAACCGCCGGGACGACGACTTTGCCGATGGCGTACAGTTCCTGCTGGCCATCGAAGAGGCCGTTCGCAAGCACGCGGGCGATGTCCCGCTGGTGACGAAGGTGCCCGCAGAGAGCACCGCACCGCCGTTCGTCCGGCGACACCTCACCCGCGGTGACGGCGTCGACATCGCGGCCCGGCTCGCACGCGGTGGCTACGACGCCATCGTCCCGGTTGAGGTCTCGGTGTTCTGGGATATGAGCGTCGTCCGTGGTGAGTTCCCGGCCCGGGCGTGGGACGCATCTGAGCTGCAGTCGGACTACAAATCGGTCTTCGGCGGGCGCTTGCGTGCGCGTGCGGTCCGGGCGGCCAACCGTCTGGAAGCGTCCTGGTACACCCGCGAGCCCGGCTGGAACGCGGACTTCTGTCGGGCGGTCCGCGAGCCCGAGCGGGTCACGGCCGACTGAGCGGAGCCGGTAAACGGCAGGCTGTCACCGCTCAGGCTCCCACCCGCCCTCGTCGAGTGTTCGTTGGACGGCCTCCTCGCCGACGGCGGCCGCGAGCCGTTGGAACCCCTGTCGATCCGTGCGGTCGTCGGCGTTGGCGACGAGCCGCGAGACGATGAACTCCGGTGTCGACTTGCCGAGCGTGCCGAACCGGGGCTGGTAGTCGACCCGCAACGCCAGGTCGTCGGTGAGCCCCTCGGCGAAGATCCCGTCGACCCGGGCCGTCTCCGGCAACGGCGAGAGATCCTCCGCGAGGTGGGTGACGTACACCCCGACCGCGCCGCGGTCGACGGTCAACTCGACGAGCCCGTTGAGCAGGTCCGCCGCACGCCCCGGCTCGGTGATCGCCTCGAACTCGTCGACGAGCATCAGCGTCTGGCCCGCGCCGGACAACGGCGGGACGATCGACCGGAGCGTCGACTCCAACACGCCGGCGTTGAACGAGGCGTGCCGTCGGTGGAACACCACTTCGTCGAACCCTCCGACGGTCGCCGCCGCTGCAGGCACCGGCAACCCCATACTCGCGAGCAGTGTCACCTGACACAGCGTCTCCAACAGGGTGGTCTTTCCGCCGGAGTTGGCCCCCGTCAGAACCGAGACGCGGTCGCCGGACGGCACCGCTGGCGTGGCCGCGTCACTGTCGGCGGCTGGGTCGCGACTGCCACCCAACCCGTGATCGCCAACACCGTACGTGATCGGCTGGACCTCGCCGGACACCCCGAGGTTGCGCGCACCCCGAACTGCGATCCCGTCGCCACCGAGTTCGGGACGGACCGTGTCGTACTCGGCGGCGAAGCGGGCCAACGACAGTTGGAACGCAATCTCGTCGACGGCCGTGACTGCCGTCTCTACGTCCGTATCGGCGGCCTCGACCGCCGCCGTTAGCTCCGCCCGTACCGTCTCTGCGCGGTCTGCCGCTCGTGTCTCCAACTCCGCGGCTAACGCGCGGAGCGTCTCGCTCACGAAGTCCGCGGCGTCACGCGCTTCCTCGGGGGCGACTGCCCGAACCTCCCCGGTCCCCAGTTCCGTCTCGCTCGCGACGTACTCGACGGCCGCCGACTGGAACGCGTCTGCGTCGCGTGCCCCCCGGCTCCGGACGGTCTCGACCACGTCCAACGCGGAGTCGCGTAAATCGACGGCAGTGTCGCGCTGCGCTCGGAGGCGGTCGAGTCTGTCGTCGGCGCCTGCCCGCACCGTCTCGCCGTCGAGCGCGCCGAGCGCCTCGGCGGCCCGTTCGAGCGCGTCCTCGTCGACATCCGCCAACGCATCGAACTGGTCTCCACGGAGTCCCGCCGCCCGGAGGTCCAACACCGCCTGCACCGCCGCACGGTCGGTGTCGCCGCTCTCGTCGTAGCGTTCGAACGCCGTCTGCACGGCCGTCTGTGCTTCGCCGTCGAGGCTCGTCCACGCCGTGCGGGCCGCGAGCACGTCGTCGAGCCGTGTCTCCCGGGCCGGGCGGTCCGGCAACGGCGTCAACACCCGAACCCGGTCGGCGGCGTGACGGGTGAGCGCGAACGTCGCCGCCAGTTCGAGGAGGTCGTCGTACACACTGCGTGCGTCCGGCGTCGCGAGCAGGTCCATCCCACCCTCGCCGGTCGCGCGCCGGAGAATCCGGGTCGCGCGGCCTGCCGTGACACCCGCGTCGGTCAGTGCGCGCACGTTTGCCGATTCGATGGCCTCGACGGCGCGGTCCTCCCCCAACGACTCGCGGAGTGTCGCGGCCGTCTTCGGCCCGACACCCCAGAACTCCTCTAGTGACACACGGGAGGGGTCGGTCGGTCGGGGTTTGTCCGTTGTGGTCCGCGGGAGCGGGACGGTGCCGAGCCGTACGAGTTTCGGGCCGACGACTACGGCCCGTTCTCCCCGGATCTGTACGACGACATCGACCGGCTGGTCGCGGCCGATCTGATCGACTACGACGAGCGAACCACCGACATCGGCAACACGAAACAGGTGTACTCGCTAACCGAGAAAGGGCGGCGAGCAGTCGAAAACTCTAATGCGAGTGAGTTCCCGGTCTCCGAGACGGAACTGACAGCAATCGGCGACGAGTTCGAACACGTCGATCTCTGGGACCTGCTGGAGTACGTCTACACGGAGTACCCGCGGATGGCGCGCAACAGTGAACTCTCACTCGTCTAAGTTGTTACCTTCGGCGCTCTCGACGAGATCTTCGGTCTTGTCGTCCGGTTCTGTGTTCTCGCCGTCGGCTCCATCAGCTTTACCCCCCGGGTCGTCGACGTGAACACGCGCAATCTCGTCCTCGTGGATGTAGACTCGACTGCCGGGGAGCTCACTCCCTAAGTCGGCTGAATCAGCTCGTTTTGCATCCTGCAGAATCAAACTGCGTGAGTTGACGCTCCACTCGTCTACCTCTCCAGTGATCTGCTCGCCACTCTCGGTTTGAACCTCGACAAGCTCGGTACTGTCTTCCTCCCCGGCTTGGTCTCCTTCGAACAGCAGACGCCAACTCTTGTTCGGTGCGTCTGGGAGCTGATTGAGTAGCACACCACACCGACCGAGAGAGTAGCCACCAGTTCCGACGACGACAAACAACACCAGATAGTGGAACACCTGCTCAGGGAGTGCGTCGACGTGGCTCTCGAGTTCTCGCCAGAGCGGCGCGGCTGCGTACAGTTTGTCAGTCGTCAGTGTTCCGAGGTAGAGCCAGTACCAGAGGTAGACGAGTAGGAGGCCGAGAAGACTCCCAACAACACTGATGACGACCGTGTCGAGCCGCCCAAATCGGTCCTGACGGCTCACTCCCCTGAGATACAGCTTCGTCCCCGCCAGTCCGGGCAGGATCAACAACAGAATCGAGACGAGACTGAACGCCTGGAGCCCGCCGAGCACCATCTCGTCTTCGAGCCACGGCCGCCACGCTACGAGTAGTTTCCGATACAGACGACTCTCTAGATTCGAACCCCCGCAAGCAAGCAACAGACTGTGGACGTGGAGCAGTTCGTTCTTCTTCATCGAGGTGGAGATACGCCGTTGTCGGTCTTCAAACCCACAGATTCCACAAGAGTTACCAGCCTCCGTGAGCGGTTGGTTTCAGCCGTCGATCTGGTTGGACAACACCTTCGCGGCGACCGACACGGGGTCCCAGACGTGTCTCCCCACGGGCGGCTGTCTCGGAGTCGGCGGGAGTACTCACAGCCGGCTGTACAGGTGCCACGACTGTCAGTGGGCCCAGCCAGACGCCCCCACACGCAGGTGATGTGCAGCGAAGCGACACGCACACCACGCTACCCCAGATCCGGCACTGTCACCGACACCGTCGTCCCGTCGTCGGTCGCGACAGCGACGGAGCCGTCGAACGCGTCGACTGCCCACCGAAGCTTCCACAGCCCCAGCCCGGTCGTGTGTTCCAGTTGCGTCTCGCGGTCGACATCCAACGCCGCCTGCTCCGATTCGGGGAGGCCCGGACCGTTGTCGGCGACGCTGAGGACGTACCCATCGCTCCCGCTCTCGCCGTCCGCAGACGGTCGACAGTCGATCTCTACCCGCGAGTTCGCGTACTCGACGGCGTTGGCGACGGCACTGTCGAGTGCCACCTCCAACGCCCGTTCGTCGGTGACCACCGTCGCCGCCGGCACGCTCGTCGTCACGGTCACCTCGCCGACGCCGTCCGCGACGACTGTCTGATCGGCCTCGCTAGTCGCCGCTCGGGTGTCTCCGTCAGCCACGTCGGTGGACTGCACGACGACGCTGTCGGCGTGTTCGGTTCCAGCTGTGGTCCCACAGTGCTCGCAGACAACATCGTCGACGAGCTCGTCGAGCCGGACGGGACCAACCTCCGACGCCGAGACGAGTCGGTCGACAGTTCGAGCGTCCCGCCCGAGTTTCGCCACCGTGTCGACCGTCTCGGTGATCGCGGTCGCGTGGTCGCCGTCAAGCGCTTCGGCGTGGGCGCGCACCACGTCCATCTGGTTGCGGACGTTGTGGCGTAACACCCGGTTGAGCACGGAGAGCCGTTGTTCGCGGGCCTCACGCGCCGTCACGTCTCGAAGGCTGATCACCGCGCCCAACGACCGGTCGCGGTGGTCCGACAGCCGCGACACCTGCGGATCGTAGCCCCGGCCGTCCGGGAGCCCCACCGTCTCGGCGCTCGCCAACTCGTCTGTCGGAGCCCCCAGCAGGCCCGCCACCGTCGAGGTTCCGACGGTGGCGTCGACAGCCGCGTCCGCCGCCGCGTTCGTCTCGACGACCGTGTCGTCGTCGTCCGCGACGACGACCAGGTCGTCCGTCTCCCGGATCGCCGCCTGCCGGCCGATTCGTCGCGTCGCCGGGAGGGTCCCGAACGGGTCGCGACGGGTGAACAGGAACCCAGCAGCGAGGAGACTGACAACCGGCACGAACGCGACACAGATCGCGACGGCTGGCCGGTCGAGGAACGTGGAGACGACCACTATGAACCGCCACATGGTGTTGACCGCGACGACTGGGACGAGTAGTCCGACTGCCACAGTCGTGTCCAGCACCCGTCCATCGACCGTGGTGGCGAGCGTGTACACTGCGACCACTGTGAACACGAAGCTCAACAACGCCCACCACAGATTCGAGACCACTCGGAGCACGCTGTCGGGACGCGTCCAGACGGCCACGAACCAGACGACGACCCCGAACAACTCCCCCCCGATCACGGCGGCGAGACGGCGGCCCGGCCGTCTCGTGCGGCCGGTGTACTGGAGCGCGAACACCAACGCCAACGGCGCCGTCACCCCGACGACTGCCGCCGTCGAAAAAAGCACCCTCGGAAAATCACTCCCCGACGGCGACGACACGACGCCGGTGAGTGCTCCGGTGCCGATCAGGAGGCTCCCGAGACCGAGGAGTCCGAAGAACCCGGCCAACGCCCGACTTCCGAGCACGTCGCGGTCACGGTGAACGTGTGCGGCCACGCCGGCCAACCCTACTCCCGCAACGGCGGTGACGGCGTAGGCGGTGTCGACGACGAGGCTCACTCTCTCACCCCGTGGCGTGGCTCACGGCTCACGACCGTACGTCGGACTCACCACTGTTCAAACCAACGCCGGGCAGGAGGCGGTGAGACTGTGTCTCCCGTCGGAACTGCGGGAAATCCTCGCACCCTGCTACTCGAAGGCCGCGATTCCAGCCACCTGACTGGAACCGCGGGAAATCCTCGTACCCTGCTACTCGAAGGCCTCGATTCCAGTCACCTGACTGGAACCGCGGGAAATCCTCGTACCCTGCTACTCGAAGGCCGCGATTCCAGCCACCTGACTGGAACCGCGGGGAATCCTCGTACCCTGCTACTCGAAGGCCGCGATTCCAGTCAGATCCTCACCCAAGATCAGTGAGTGGATGTCGTGGGTCCCCTCGTAGGTGTAGACGGTCTCCATGTTCGCCATGTGCCGCATCGGGGAGTAGTCGGCTGTGATCCCGTTTCCACCCAACATCTCACGAGCCACCTTCGACTGCTCGCGGGCCATCCGGACGTTGTGGCGTTTCGCCATCGACACCTGCTGTGGGCGCAGTTCCCCGCGCTCTTTCAGGTCGGCGAGTCGGTGAACGAGCAACTGCCCGAGCGTGATCTGTGTCGCCATCTCCGCGAGCTTGTCCTGTTGGAGCTGGAACCGCGCGATCGGCCCGCCGAACTGTTCACGATCCGTGGCGTACTCCCGGGCGGTCTCGAAACAGTCACGCGCCGCACCCACTGCCCCCCACGCGATCCCGTAGCGAGCCTGCGTGAGACAGGACAACGGTCCTTTCATCCCCTCGACATCCGGCAGGACGTTCGCCTCGGGAATCCGCACGCCGTCGAGTTCCATCTCCCCGGAGATCGACGCCCGCATCGACAGCTTGTCTTCGATTCGGTCGATCTCGACGCCGTCGCGGTCCGTCTCCACGAGGAACCCACGCACCGGCGACCCCTCCGCGGAGCTGAGCCGCGCCCAGACGACGACCACGTCCGCAATCGGCCCGTTCGTCACCCACCGCTTCGAGCGGTACATGACGAGCGCCCCCTGGACGGACGCCATCGACCGCAACCCGGAGTCACACGCCTCCAACTCCTGCATCAACACGCCGTAGGCGCGCTCCGAGACGTTCGGCGAGCCGTACCCCTCCAGGTTCGGCGCGTAGAATCCCAACTCCCCCATCTCCGGGATTAGCTCCGTCGGGAACGTCCCCGCCTGGTAGTGATCCGCGATGTCGGGTTCGACCCGCTCGCGGACGAACTCCCGGGCGTTGTCGCGGAGTAGCTTCTCCTCTTCGGTGAGGTCGGCACCGAGGCCGACGTAGTCGAGCATACCCGCGTCTGGGTGGGGGTGGGGCATAGAACTGTCGCAAAGGTTGCCACTACCCGGGCACGGGCCGTAGCTGGTCAGGAGGGGTGCCCGTTCCCGACTGTCGCCGAGAGCTCTGGGCCGAGATGTACGAGCAGATGGAGCGAACGGAACGGATCGAGTGAATCGAGCAGTTGAAACGGCAGACCTGGACGCAGGGTATCGAGACAGACTCCGATGACGAAGATTGGACAGAGGAGTCAAGCAAGTTCGATGCTGAGGATGCAGTTGGAATGTTGCTGGGAGGGTCAACGTGGGCACCCGTGGCTACGCTTACTGCTCCAGCAGTCGCTATATCTCCCGAAGACACAGACGGGCGTTCCGAGCGCGAGCAAGAGTAATCGACAACAAAGTCACAAGACGATGAGTTAGTTGTTGTCGCTACGGGAGACGACGACAGCTCTGAGATAGACGAGAGTCGCTAGGAGAGAGCCGACCCACACTCACTGCTCGTTCATCGCCTTGCTGGCGATGTTGCGCCCGCGCGGCTTGAGATTCACCTCGCGGCGCTCGACGGCGCCGCTGGTGCGTTCCTGGTTCTGTCCCAGATACGACTTCAACACGGCCATGCGCCACCCCTCCCCGGAGAGGTACGTCTGGACACTCCCGCCCTCGTCGTTGGTGTGTTCCGCCTCGATCACCTGCCGTTTCTCGTCGAAGACAGTGCGTTCTGCGGTGTCGAGTGTGCCGATGTCGTCCAGTTCGAGCCGGACGAAGTCACCCGACTCCAAGGCGACGGAGACGCCGTCGGCCTCCACCTTCAGCCGGGCCTTCTCCCACTCCGTGTCTTGGACGACCCCGCCGGCGACCGCCGGGTGGCGGGCGTACACCACCCGCCGGTCCAAGAACGCCTGATACACGTTCGTCTTGAACTCGTCGTGGTTCTGTGCGGCCACCAACAACACGTCCTCGCCGAGCCGGAGGCTGACGTAGTTCGAGACGCGTTGGACTTCCTGACTCACGTCGTGTCGACCGCCGATCTTACTCACGTCCGACAACGGAACCGTCCGTTTGCCGTCGTTGCCGACGAGCACCAGCCGGCGGTTCGACAGGACGATCCGGCCGGGGGTCCACGACACGTCGTTGACCGGCCGGCCCTCCTTGACCGCCTGGGCGAACCGCCCTTTGGTGTCCGCGAGCATGTACTCCTCTTGATCGTCTTGTGCTGCCATTATCGAATCCCTCCGAGCTTCGAGAGCGCCGAGAACGCGCGTTTGCGAACGTCCGGTTCCACGTCTTCGTCCGTCATCCTGTCCAACACCTCTCGGGCGCGCTCGCCGCCGACCTCACCGAGCGCGTACGCCGCCCGGGCCCGCGCCCCCGACGGCTCGTCGTTGTCCTGCAACAGGTCGATCAGCGACGACTCCACGTACAGCCCGCCCAACTCCGTCACGCTCGTCGAGGCGAACTGCGCGGTCATCCGATCCTCGTCGGAGAACGTCTCGACCAACGCGTCGACCACCTCCTGTGGCGGGTCCGCCTGGTCTGTCACCCGCCCCAGGAACCACACCGCGTTGCGCCGTTGGCTCGCCTCCGACGCCTCCGCCATCACCTCCAACAACGGGTCGACGATTGTCTCGTCGTCGACCCCTTCCAGCTCCTCGACAATTGCCTCCCGAACCTGGTGACTCTGGTCCGTCGGCGCCGTCGACAACAGCTGGATCACGGAGAACACCGCCGCCTGCCGGACGGCGCCGTGTGAGTCTTCTAACGCCCCGACCAGATCCGGCACCGGCTCCGCGCTCCCGGCGTTGCCGAGCGCGCTGGCGGCGACCCGCCGGATCGCGGCGTTGTCGTCGTCGAGCATCGCCAACAACGCCGCCAACGCCGACCCAGTCGCGATCGTTCCGAGCGCGTCTGCGGCCGCTGACCGAACCCGTTCGTGGTCGTCCTCTAACCGTTCGATCAACGGGTCGACCCCGTTCGGGTCACCGATCTGCCCGAGCGCGTAACACACCCGTTCCCGCACCCGTGGGTCGTCGTCTCCCAGCCGCTCTATGAGCGGGCGGAGCCCGTCCTCGTCGCCGATCCGACCGAGCGCGCTCGCGGCTGCCATCCGGTACTCCGCGCGGTCGGAGTCCAACGCGTTGCCGAACGCCCGGACGGCCGTCCAGTCTGCGTCGCCGGTCTCGACGTCGACATCCTTGAGAATCAGCTGTTCTAACGCCTCCTGTCCCAGGTCGCTCAGGGCGTCGACCGCCATCGCCCGCACCTCCGGGTGGTCGTCGTCCAACGCCAGACTCGACAGCGTGTCGATCACCTGCGTGTCGTCGACATCGCCAACATCACCCAACATCTCTGCCGCCCGTCGCCTGACCGCGTCGCTGTCACTGGACTGCGCGCGGTCGGACAGTTCCTCGATTTCGTTGTCCCTGGCGAGCTGGTACAGCGACATTGCCTCACTCCCCTCCGACGTGTCTGTAGATCCGGCTGCGTTTCGCCACCGGCTCGAACGCGTCGCGACACTCCGGCGGGACACTCTCCGTCTTCCCCAACACGAGGTAGCCACCCTCCCGCAGTGACGCCCGCAGCGTCTCGAACAACGGCGTCTTGTACGCCGCGTCGATGTAGATCAGCAGGTTCCGACACAACAGGAGGTCCTTCTCCGACTCCGGCTCGTCGCGGATCAGGTCGTGGGTGTCGAACGTCACCTGTTCGCGAACCCGGTCGCGAACCCGGAACGTGTCGCCGTCCTGTTCCACGTACGGCTCGTAGCTGTCCAACGGGCCGAGTTCGTCGGCAATGTCCGTCGTCCGGGTGGTCTCGTACACCCCTGCACGCGCCGCGTCGACGGCGTCCTCGCTGATGTCCGTCGCCACCACGTCCAGCCGGCGTTCGGTCACCTCTGGGTCGTCCGCCGCGACCATCTGCAGCGAGTACGGCTCCCGGCCGTCCGCACACGGCGCGCTCCACGCCGCCACACGCCGACGCTCGTTGGTCAACTCCCGCAACACCGGCAGGAGGTTCTCCCACATGTCCGGGTCCCGAAAGAACCCCGTGACGTTGATCGTCAGCGCGTCCAGCAGTTCGTCCCGTTCGGAGTCGTCCGACCGGAGAATCTGGAGATACTCCGTGTGGTCGTCGGCGTCGCGGCGCTGCATCCGCGCGGAGATGCGACGACCCAGGTACGCCTCGTTGTAGTACCCCGGCTCGAACGGCACCTCGTCTTCGATGTGTCGGACGACGCGGTCGAACGCCTCGTCGTCCGATCGCGACCCGCTCATTCTGCCATCCCCCCTGTCTGCCCCCACTCGTCCGTCGACTCAGACATCGTCTGTACAGTTTCGAGTGTGACGGCTTGTGTGTATCGCCCGTTTCGTGCGGGGAGTGTTCTGTGACTGCACGGCGAGACGCCGCGACCGGCGGCCGGTCGACGCGACTCGTGGGACACGGTGTGTCGACGCGGATCGAACCCCCGACCGCCGGTTCGCGACCACATCAGTACGCCTCCCCCAGTGTCTCCACGTCGAGGATCGTCACCACATCGCCGTCGCCCAACACCGCCGTGCCGGACAGCCCGGGAATCCCGCTGAGAATCCCCTCCAACGGCTTGACGACGACCTCCTCCTGGTGGAGCACCTCGTCACAGTGTAACGCCACCGGACGGGTCTCCTCCCGAATCCGAACGAGCATCCCGCCGTCGCCGTCGCGTTGGAGGATGTCGTCTGTTCCTGTCGTGCCGCCGTGATCGGTTTCGTCGGGGTCGCCCGACTCGTCCGGGCCGTCGGCGCCGCTTGGCGCGTCTGGGTCGGCGCCGTTCGCCTCCGAGCCGTCTGCACCCTCCTCGGGGTGGCCGCCGTCGGCCGCCGCCGGCGTCGAACCGCCCGTGGTCGCGTCGTCCTGGAGCACCTCCCGCAGGTGAATCACCGGGTAGATGTCGCCGCCGTGCCGAACGACTTCCTGTTTGTTCACCGTCTCGGTGTTCCCCGCCCGGGACACCTCCGCGATGTTCTTGATCGGAATCCCGTACTCCGTCCCGTCCACCTTGACGAACATCACCTGGACGATGGCGACCGTCACCGGGAGCCGGAGTTCGAACCGACTTCCCTCCCCCGGTGTCGAGGTCAGTGAGACGGTGCCGTCGAGCTGTTTAACTGTCGTCCGGACCACGTCCATCCCGACACCACGGCCGCTCACGTCCGTCACCTCCTCGTTCGTCGACAGCCCGGGGTGGAAGATCAGCTCTCGGGCCTCGCTGTCGTCTAACGCCTCCGCCTCCGCGGGCGTCTTCACCCCCTCCTCGACGGCCATCTCCCGGAGGTCGTCCGCCTCGATCCCGGCGCCGTCGTCTTCCACGACGATGTTGACGTGGTCGCGTTCCCGACTCGCCCGGAGTTCGATGTGACCGGTCGGGTCTTTTCCGGCGGCCTCCCGTTCGGCGGGCGACTCGATCCCGTGGTCGACCGCGTTCCGCAGGATGTGGACCAACGGGTCCCGGATCTCCGTCAGGATCGTCCGGTCCAACTCGATGTCTCGGCCGTCGATCTCGAAGTCGACCTGTTTGTCCTGGTCGCGGGCCAGATCCCGCACCAGCCGCGGGAACGTGTCCACCACGGACGACAACGGGATCAGCCGCATGTCCATCACCGTGTTCTGGAGGTTCGACGAGATCTTGTCGAGTTCGTCTAAGTTCTCCGAGTCGATCCCCGCCTCCTCCATCTCCCGGCGGAGCTTGATCCGGCTCGTCACCAACTGCTCGACCAACCCGTAGAGGTCGTCCAACTGCTCGACATCCACCCGGATCGAGGAGATGCTCTCGGAGCTGCTCGTCGTCGTGTCCCCGCCCGTGTTCTCTGCCCCCGACTCCTCGGGCTCGTTGTCCGTCGCTGCCTCGGCGTCGCCCGTCGCGCCGTCGCCGCCTGTCGCGTCGTCGCCGCCCCTCGCGTTGTCGCTGCCCGTCGTGTCGTTGCCGGTGTCAGCGGCCGGGTCGTCGTCCGCCGGTGACGGCTCCACTGTCGTCACGTCCACCGCCGCGACCTGGCTAACGGCCGACAGCCCCGCAGAGACGGTCGCTGCGTCCTCGTCGCGGACGTACAGCTCGAACGTCTCGTCGAACTCCCCATCCTCGATGGCCTCCCGTCCCTGGAGTGTCTCGACGGCCGGGAACGACTCCTCGACGGCCTCCAACACGAACATCGCGTCGACACCCGGCATCCCCGTGTCGCCCACGTCGACGCTCGCCAGATACACCCCCTCGCCGTCGCCCGGCTCCAACCCGTGGGTGTCCGGCTCGGGGTCGGCCGTCTCCGGGTCGCCGGCCGTCCCCGAGTCGTCGGCTGCTTCCGCACTGTCGCCCGCCTCTGCACCGTCGGCGGATCCAGACTCGTCGGCCGTTCCCGAGCCGCCGGTCGTCCCACCGTCGTCTTCCCCGAGCGTGACCTCACCGTCCGCGACGGCACGGAGCCGTTTCTCCAATCCCGCCGTGTCGGCGGTCGCGTCGCCGGTCTCCTCGATCTCGCCGAGCATCGCGTCGAGGATGTCGACGGCCTCGAACAACATGTCCATCAGCTCCGTCGTCACCCTGATCTCACCGTCCCGCACCTCGTCCAACAGATCCTCCATCGCGTGGGCCAACCCGGAGAACTGCTCGAACCCCATCGCGGCCGCGTTCCCCTTCAGGGTGTGTGCCGTCCGGAAGATCAGATCCATCGCCTCCGGATCGTCCGGGTCGGCCTCCAAGTCCAGCAACGCGTTGTTCAGGTCGGTGATCCCCTCCTCGCTTTCACGGACGAACGTCTTGTGTGCGTCAGACATCGACTGGGCCTCCAACGATTCCGCCGGCAACCTCTCCGAGCGGCAGTATCTCGTCGACACAGCCGGTGGCGGCCGCCCGCTTGGGCATCCCGTACACCACCGACGTGTCCTCGTCCTGTGCGATCACGCGAGCGCCGGCGCGTTTCAGCGCCTTCACGCCCTCTGACCCGTCGGCACCCATCCCGGTCAACACGACGCCGATCGTCGGGTCGTCGATCGTCTCTGCGGCCGACTCGAAGGTGACGTTCACCGACGGCCGGACGCCCTGATCGCGGTCCTCGTCGACCGTCTTCACCCGGAGCCGCCCGTTCCGGTAGCTGGACACCTCCAGGTGTTTCCCGCCGGCGGCGACCAACGCCTCCCCTTGCCCGATCCGGGCGCCGTCCGCGGCCTCCCGAACGTCCAGTTCTGTCGACTCGTCGAGCCGGTCGGCGAACCGCCCGGTGAACGCCGACGGCATGTGTTGGACGATCAACACTCGGATGTCGGCGTCGGCCGGCAACGCGCTCACCACCTGTTCGACCGCGTCCGGCCCGCCCGTCGAGGAACCGATCAACACGGTCGTGTCCGGCTCGACTTCGACCGTCTCCGGCTGGTGGTCCGTCGACTCCGGCTCCTCGGCGGTCGGCCCGCGGTCTGTGAGGTTCGCGTCCGCCACCGACCGCACCAGCTCGACGAGCTGTTCTTCCAGATCCGTGACGGCCGCCGACACCTCGCCGCCGGGCTTGGCGATGAAGTCGACCGCGCCGGCGTCTAATGCGGCGAACGTCTCGTCGGCACCGTCTTCGGTGTACGCCGACAACATCAGAATCGGCGTCGGCGTCGCCGACATGATCCGTTCGGTCGCCTCGATCCCGTCGACACGGGGCATGTTCACGTCCATCGTCACCACGTCCGGACGGAGTTCCTCGACGACCGTGACGGCCTCCTCACCGTTCTCCGCCTCACCGACCACCTCCACGCCGCCGGACTCCAAGGTGTCCGTGATCAGCCCGCGCATGAACCGGGAGTCGTCGACGACGACGACCTCCGGCGACTCCCCGACCGTCACGGACACCCACCTCCGGGTCGCGGTGGGTTCTGCCGTCTCATGCGTGTACATATCGGAAACGTTCTATTCAACTCTCTGGTCCGATTTTCACCCCCGATAACTCAGGGGACAGCGTTAACATTGTCGCGGTCGGTGGAGGCGACATGGCCAGCCGACAACGCACGGAGGGAGACGGTGGGGCCGGCGAGTCCACACAGGTGTTGGAGTTCGGACTCGGCGACGAGACGTTCTGTCTCGACATCGGGTACATCGACGAGATTGTTGACGCGGGCGATCTCACCACGATTCCGAACTCCCCGCGACACGTCGAGGGTGTGATGGATCTCCGGGGACAGACAACGACGATCATCGACCCGAAGACGTTGCTCGACGTTGAGGGCGTCACCGAGAGTGAACGGATCGTCGTGTTCGACCCGGAGGCCGTCGACGACGGCGGCACCGTCGGGTGGACAGTCGACGAGGTGTACCAGGTGCGGGACGTGACCCCCGACCAGGTGGACGACGCGACTACGACCGCCGAGGACGCCGTTCGTGGCATCGTAAAAGACGACGACCGGTTCATCGTCTGGGTCGAACCCGTCACGGGGTGAGTGTCTCCGACCCGCGGCCGACACTGGGTGGTTCCTCTCACGGTCGACACACCTCCCGACCGCACGCCAGTGTATCAGTTCTGATTCTGGCCGGCAAAAGCTTATATCCGATCTCCGCGCAGTCCGACACGGTGACTACACAGTGTACAGTCGGCGGACACAGCTCCGTGAGTGCCCGGTCCAGAACGTCGGTCGAAGCCCCGGTGTGAACGTGGGACGGCAGGGTGGCCGTCGGGGGTGGCTGTCGTCTGCTCCGGCCGCGAAATTTGGACGCTGCAGGCTCAAAACTCACGGAACCGATAAATTGGGTGTTCGGGATGTGGACAAGGGTTTTGTGGGTCCGTGACCTGATGGTGGGTATGCTCGGCGACACCCCGGTCTCCGTCGAGGAGATCCGAGCCGGACAGAGCGTTCTGGTGGCCGGGCCACCGATGACTGGCAAGTACCAGCTCTCGTTCGAGATTCTGGGGAACGCCGCCGACCGGGGGGTCGTTGTCTCGACCGGAGAGCCGGCCGAGGAGGTGCGTGCCGACTTCGTCGCTGCCGCCGGTTGTTCGCCGGACGACGTGGCCGTCGTCGACTGTGTGAGCCGCCAGCAGGGGTCGGATGTCACCGACGACGAGCTGACGCGGTACGTCTCCTCGCCGAAGAACGTCACCGAGATCGGGATGAAGTTCACCGACCAGTTCGAACGATTCCGGGAGTACGACGACCAGGTGGGTGTCGGCCTCCACTCGTTGTCGGAGCTGTTGGTGTATCTCGACCCACAGGACGTGTACAAGTTCACCCGCGTGCTCACTCGGCAAGCCGGCAGTGAGGGGTGGTTCAGCGTCGCCACGCTGGGGTCGACGATGCACGACGAGCAGACGCTCCACACGATGTACGAACCGTTCGACACGGTGATCGACACCCGAGAGGCGGACGGTCGCCGCGAACTCCGGGTGCGGGACGGTCGCGGCCCCGCCTCCGACTGGGCGGAGTTCTGAGCCGGCCGTCGCGGCACTCGACGACCCGCGACCGACGCAGGCTTGAGCCTTGCTCGTGTCGACACGCTGTGAGCGAGGACACGACCGAGACCGCGGTCGACGACCCGAGCAGCGACGGATGCAAGGCGCGGGCCGTGGTGCCGGCACACGTCACCGCCTTCTTCGCGCCCGCCCGAGCCGACGACCCGGCCGAGAGCGGCGCGACCGGCGCTGGACTCGCACTGACCGACGGGATCGAGACGGTTGTCACACCCCGGGACGGGCGGCCGACGCCGGAGTCGAACAACGAGTCGACGCCGGAGTCGAACAACGAGTCGATGTCAGGGTCTGACGCCGAGTCGATGTCTGGGTCTGACGCCGAGTCGACGCCTTCCCACCGGATCACACTCAACGGCGACCCCGTCTCCATCGACGCCGTCGAGGGTGTGCTCGCGCGGCTCGCCGTGCCGGCCGCGACGGTCCGGGTGACCACACACGTCCCGGTCGCCGCCGGCTTCGGGGTCTCCGGCGGCGCGGCGCTCGGGGCCGCCCTGGCGGCTGCCGACTGTTTCGATCTCGCCCGGACGCGACGGGAATTGGTCGCGGTCGCACACGCCGCCGAGGTCGCCGCCGGCACCGGGTTGGGTGACGTGGTCGCCGCGGCCCGCGGGGGTGTCCCCGTCCGGCTGGCTCACCGCCGTCGGGACGTGAACCATGTCCGCGTCGACGAGATCGACAACGCCGTCCAGCCGGCAGCGGTGATGCGCCGGCTGACGGACGCGCTGGGTTGTTCGGAGTTGGCGATCAACTACTACGAGCTCGCGCCGGGCGACTCCTTCGCGTTCGCCTTCCACGAACACACGGTCCAAGAGTCGACCCCGCCGGCGCGCGACTGGAGTGAGCCGGCACAGTCGACTCTCCGACCTCTCGCGGCCGCCTTCGACGGCGCTAACACGCCCGGCGGCCAACGACCGGGCGTGAGCGACGAGCACGCGGAGATTCCCGACGACCACCCCAGAGCACAGTCACTCCGGACACGCCACCGGATCGAGGCCGGCGTCGAACGGGGGATCACCTCCCGACAGGGGTTGATCGCCGAGGGGCGCGGCGAGGCGTTCGACTACCTCCTGGGTGAGCAGACGCTCGACAGCGCCGACCGGGCCGCCCGCGCCGCCGCCGCCCACCTCCTGGCTGCGGACCACCCTGTCGTGTCGGTGAACGGGAACGTCGCCGCCTTGGTCCCCGAGGCGACGGTCGAACTGGCCGCGGCCGCCGACGCCGCCGTCGAGGTGAACCTGTTCAACCGCACCGACGAACGGATGGAACGGATCGCGGCCCACCTTCGGGAGCACGGCGTCGAGGAGGTGTTGGGGTTGGAGGCGGACGCACGCATCCCCGGGCTCGCACACGAACGCGCGAAAGTCGACGCCGACGGGATCGCCGCCGCAGACGCCGTGGTCGTCCCGTTGGAAGACGGCGACCGCGCGGCCGCGCTCGGCGAGTTGGGGAAAACGGAGATCGTGATCGATCTTAACCCACTCTCGCGGTCGGCACAGACCGCGACGGTCCCGATTGTCGACAACGTCGTCCGGGCGGTGCCGCGGATCACCGAGCACGCCCGCGAACTGGCCGACGCCACCGACGAGAAGCTCCGGACGATCAGAGAGCGGTTCGACGCCGAGGCGACGTTGGCGGACGCGGAACGCGCCATCCGTGACAGCGAACTCGCCTGAGGAACGGCCACAGACAGTGAGACACGCCACAATCTACAAGTGTCGACACGAACCGAACTGTCAGTCGTGCCCTCCACACGACGGACGTTTCTCGGCTCGGTCGGCGGCGGCGTGAGTGTCGCCCTCGCGGGCTGTGCCGGGGTCGGCGAGACGGACAGAAGAAGTGAGGCGGCCGACACGAGTGGGACGGCCGACACGGACGATCCAGCCGGCGAGAACACAGCCGCTGCCGGTGAGAACACAGCCGTTGCCGGTGAGAACACAGCCGTTGCCGGCGACACCGAGCGGTTGACGCTCCCGTCGGTCGTCACGAGCGGCGATCTCCCGACGGGGGAGGTGCCGTTGGTGCGGCCCGACCGGATCTCGTTGGTCAACGTGTTCACGACCTGGTGTGAGCCGTGCAAAGCGGAGATGCCGGACCTCAGACGACTGCGGGACGAGTACGACGACTCGACGCTCCACATGGTGTCGGTGAGTCCCGAACCAGACGAGACCGCCATCGAGGCGTTCTGGGAACGGTACGACGGAACGTGGCCGGTCGTGGTCGACGAGTCGTTGGCGGCGACCCAACGGTGGGACGCCACCGCCTACCCGACGAACCTCCTGTTCGACCGCGGTGAGCCGGCGGGCGCCGACGGCCCCGAGACGGACGCGCGGTCGTTTGCGGAGTTCGACAGCGAGATCGACACACTGCTCGAAGACCGATGAACCCGACGACACTCCTCCCGTTGGCGTTCTCCGCCGGCGGCGCGACGTTTTTCGCCCCGTGTGCGTTCCCGTTGCTCCCCGGCTACGTCTCCTACTTTCTCGGCGTCTCCAGCGAGGAGGCGACCGGCACCGGTCTCGACCGCGTCCGGAACCCGTTGGTCCGGGCGGTTGTCGTGAGCATCACCGCGACGGTGGGGATGACGCTCGTCTACGTGGGACTCGCGGGGACGGTCGCGGTCGTCGGCGCCGGCGCGTTGGCCGACATCGCGGTGTTGGAGCTGGTGGTTGGCGGCGTGTTCCTGTTCGCTGGCGGGTCGATGGCCGCCGGCTGGAAGCCGAGCCGGTCGCCGGTTCGACTGCCGGAACGCCGGCGGTCGTTGGTCGGTGTGTTCAGTTTCGGGGTGTTGTACGCGGCCGCCGCCGCCGGCTGTACGGCGCCGTTGTTCGTCGCTGTCGTCGTCCGCGCGGTCGCCGCCGGGCCGGCCGCGGGTGCCGCCGCCACGCTGGCGTACGCACTCGGGATGGGGACTGTGATGGTCGTGTTGACCGGCGCGTTCGCGTTGGGCGGCTCGTCGGTCGCGGGCTGGCTCGGCCGCCGTACCGGCAGTATCTACCGTGTCGCCGGCGGCCTGCTGGCGCTGTCGGGGGTCGCCGAGATCTACTACTACGTCGCCGGGTTCCCCGACTTCCTCGGGGTGCGCAGGCTGGTCGGGCTCGTGGGGGTGGTCGCATGACCCGAACGCTCGCGGTCTGTGCCGTCGTGC
>UEZC01000044.1_pt1 | contig 17951 bp, 20 predicted proteins | sample 1903531 | NCBI WGS metagenome assembly UEZC01 (sample SAMEA4776352, study PRJEB27445) | saltern metagenome | biome: Hypersaline environment; feature: solar saltern; material: Pellet | place: Spain | collected 2014-08 | depth 0 m
CCGCAGGCTTATCCGGGAGCCACCCCCACCGCCGAATCGTGCAACAACTCGGGGGTCGGTCGCGTGCGGGCTGTCGTCTCCCCACTGCCGGCCGACGGGGAGGCCGACCGTGACGCTCCCGTATCTCGTCTTCCACGTCCTGTTCACGCTCCCGCCGTTGGCGCTCGTGTTCACGACCCGCCCACAGCTCCCCGCTCGTCGCCGGCTGCTCTCAACGATTGGGGTGACGCTAATGGCGACGGTCGCGTTTCTCTACACCACGCCGTGGGACAACGTCCTGATCGAACGCGGGGTGTGGTGGTACGGCGACGGTGCCGTCGTCGCCCGGTTCTGGGCCGCCCCGCTAGGCGAGTATCTGTTTTTCGTCCTCCAGACCGTGTTGGCGGGCGCGTGGCTCTACCACGTCGACTTCGACCCCACACCCGTCGACGGCGACTTCGCCGCCGCCCCCCGAGTCGTCGGCGCGCTCGCGTGGCTCGCGACCGGTGCGGCCGGCGGTGTCATGGTGTTTGTCGCCGGTGACCGATGGTTCTACCTCGGCGCGATCCTGGTGTGGGCGGCCCTCTCTGGGCGGTCGACCGGGTCGCCATCGGAATCGGGATCTGGACGATCTCTGAGGAGTTCTCCTCGGGGTTCGACATCCTCGGCCTGCCGGTCGAGGAGGCGACGTTTTTCCTGATCACCAACGTTCTGGTCGTCTACGGACTCGTCTTGTTCGAGTGGGTGATGGCACGGTGGAACTGACGCCTCTCGCGGTCGGCGTCCCCGACCGCACGGAATGCGGACGCGGAGGTGACACGACGTGGCGGTAGGCGAGTCGCTCCCGCCGAGGCTGACGGCCGTGCTCCGGCGCTGGGGGGTCCAGTTCTCGTGGATCGCGGTCGCGGCCGTGTTGCCGCTGGCACCGTTTCTCGCGGACGCGCCGTTGGCGCTCCGGTACGCGCCGTTCGTGGCGAGTGTCGTCGTCTTCGGCTTCCCACACGGTGCGGTCGACCACCTCGTTCCCGACCGGCTGGGCGACGCCTCGCGCCGCCGGTCGCTCGCGCTCGTGGGGGTGTTGTACGCCGTTCTCGGCGGGCTGTACACGGGCTGGTGGTTCTTTGCGCCCGTCTCCGCGTTCGGCTTCTTCATCCTGCTGACGTGGGCCCACTGGGGACAGGGTGATCTGTACGCTCTCCTGCGGTTCGCCGACGCCGATCACCTCCCGACCCGCGCCGAGCGGGCGTTGGCGGCGGTCGTCCGTGGCGGGCTCCCGATGCTCGTCCCGCTTGTCGCGTTCCCGACGGCGTACCGCGAGGTGGCCGCCGCGCTCGTCGGGTTGTTCACACTCCTGTGGCTCTACTTCCTCGCCGTGCCGCCGGTGTTGGCGATCGGACTGTACTTCTGTTTCTGGCACGCCACCCGCCACCTCGCCCGACTCGCGTTGATCGACGACGCCCCGCCGGACGCGACGGCGACGGGACCGACGGACGCACTGCTGGGTGCCGGTCGCGGCGCGCGGACGGCGCTCGCGTCTGGTGATCTCGGCGGTGCCCTCCGGAAACTCGCCCGCGACGCGACGCCGATGACCGTCGGCGGGCTCGTTATCGTCGGCCTGGTGTTGGCCGCCGCGCCGCGGGCCGCTGCCGGCGCTGAGGGGCTACTCGCGGTGTATCTGGTCGGCATCGCCGTGTTGACGCTGCCACACGTCGCGGTCGTCACCTGGATGGATCTGCGACAGGGTGTGTGGTAGTCGACACTGTGTACGGTCGTGTCCGACGACGTGTTCCAGCGCGTTGGATATTTGTCGGTGACACGAGAAAGGACTCGTGTGATTTCAGATCACTCTCGTAGGTCGGGAGAGACAGACCCGTCGGCGACCAGCGGCGAGCGCGTCCGCGCGGCGGCCCGAACGCTCCGACAGCCTCGAACCGCCTCGTGGGTCGCCGACGAGACAGACACTGCGGTCAAGACTGCACAGAAGTATCTCGACCAGCTCGTCGCAGACGGCGTTCTCCAGCGAATCGACCACGGCGACACGACTCGGTACCGCGTTGACCGCCTGATGGCGACCTACCGAGAGGTGGCGACGCTCCAACGCGATCACGATCGCGAAGAACTCACCGAGACACTCGCCACGATGCAGACACAGATCGCAGACTGGGAGGCACGCTACGACATCGACTCGCCGGACGCGTTGCGCGCCAGTCTCGGCTCACTCGACGACCCCGAAGAGATCACGAGCCGTCGCGAGGTAGCCAGCGAGTGGGACCACCTCGCCGACCGGGTCGAACTCGTCCAGACGGCGCTGGCGGAGTACGATCTCTCGGTCGAGCCGCCGGTGACCGTCGAGTGAGCTTCTGTCCGCGAAATCCGACGGGCACGGACGCCTTCCCTCCGACTCCCGCCGGTTCGGAACCGGGGCGAACTATTATTTGTGTGGTTCGCGTCGGTACTTGCCATGGCCCGCGACACAGAGTGTCACATTCCGGAGTGGGCGGCGTTGATGGACGCCTCCGTCCCCGAGTCGGCGTGTGACCGCCAGCCGCAGACGGCCCGGGACGCGTACGAAGTCGACGCCGAGGTGACACTCGACCGTCCAGAGGGGTCGTGAGCCGGCGCGCGCGAGACAGACGGCTCTGTGCGGTTGGTTTCTCCGTGGTGTTGGCGCTAGCCATCCGGAACAATCAGGTGTGAGCGCCGCCAGTTGTTGGTGTGTCTGAGACGAGTGACGAGGAACTCCAGAGAGCCGAAGTACCCGAACGAGACCGATCCGTCAGAGGATACGGTTGTGGAGTGGGCAAAAGAACAGGAAGAGGACGCTGGCGTTGAGTCGGGCGACGAGTACGGCTACTGGTTCGACAGACTCTATCCAGACCCGGCGGCGCGACGGGAGTACATTCAGGAACTCGTCGAAGACGCCGACCCGACGATCGGCCACCTCATACTCGCGTCGATGATGAGTCACCGGAGCGGTGCACAGCAGGTACCGCTCACGCTCACCCCGAACTTCGACGACCTGTTGTTCGACGCGTTCTACCTGCTCTCGGAGAAACGTCCCCAGATCATCAACCACCGCGCGGTCGTCCCGGAGTTCCAGATCACGCAGGACGACCCAGCAATCGTCAAACTCCACGGCGACTATCTCTACAGCAACCTCCGGAACACAGACGAGGAGACCGACCGCCTCAGCGAGTCGATGGAGACGGTGGTGACCGAGACGACGAAGGAGTACGGGCTGATCGTCGTCGGCTACAGCGGTCGCGACGACTCGATCATGTCTGCGCTGGAGGACGCCGACATCTCCGGGAACCGACTGTACTGGTGTGTTCGTCGGCCGCGAGAACATCACGACGCCGACACTGTCGAGGAGAAGATCTCTGATCGTGCGGCCAAGCTGGTCCGGGAATCTGACGGGCGAGTCGTTCCGATTGAGGGGTTCAACTCGCTGATGAGTCGTTTTCGGCAATTAATCGACGAGCTGCCACCGGTAACAGAGAAAAGCGAGTTATACAATCGGTTCGACAAGCGTGCCGCGCAGCTTGAAGAAATCCTGGGGGAACGAGGCGAGGCAGAACCCAGTGAGGCAGAAGAAGAGGAGCTAAGCATCTCGGAAGTCTCAGATGAGGCGTTTGAAGCGATACGAAAGGGAAATATTGAACGTGCAAGAAAATTGTACGATCGCTTAATCGACAGGGATGGTACGAGTGTAGCCCCACTGGTGAACCGTGGAACCGTTAAACAGGTAGTGGGTGACTACAGGGGCGCGATTGCAGATTTCGACCAAGCACTCGAAATTGACCCGAAAAGATCGGCAGCCTACTACAACCGTGGGAACGCGAGACGGGAGTTGGGTGACTACGAGGGTGCAATCGTAGACTACAACCAAGCACTCGAAAATGACCCCGAAAACTGAAGTTGAGTGACCGCGGGGGTGCAATCGCAGACTACGATCAGGCGCTCAAACACGACCCAGAGAACGATGTCGCCCTTCAGAATAGATCGGAGGCCAGGATCTCACTTGGCCAGTTTACTGAAGCAAAACAGGATGCGAAGAGAGCAAAAGAGTTGACCAACGCCACTGATAAAAACGCTACAAGTAACCTTCTCTACTTAATCGCCGTAATCCTCCTCGAAGAGGACACACAACCGGAGGAACAGGAATACCGCAACCTCTGTGAACAGGACTTCACCACCTCATGGAGCTTCGAAGAACTCGACACCTGGCTCGCAGACGCCGATCTCGACCCAGACAAGGAAGCCCGCATCACCGAACTGATCGACCTCCTGCGCGAGCACAAGCCCGACTGACGCGCTCCACTTCCACCCTGCCCACAGCGAAGCTTTACCCACGAACCGGCCCAACGAGCGACGATGGCAGAGGCCGCCGACACGGACGACCAGGCGTACGTCGACCACTCGTTGTTGACCCCGCAGGTGGTCGAGGACCGCCGGTACCAGGGGGTGCTCGCGGACGCCGCGAGCGACGCGGACACGTTGGTCTGTCTCCCGACCGGGTTGGGGAAGACGACCGTCTCGTTGCGGACGACCGCCCGGCGGCTCCACGAGATCGGCGGGAAGGCGTTGTTTCTCGCGCCGACGAAGCCGCTCGTGCGGCAACACGCGGAGTTCTACCGTGAAGCGCTGCGGGTGCCCGACGAGGAGATCGTCGTGTTCACCGGCGAGGTCGCGCCCGACGACCGCGCGGCGCTGTGGGAGGATGCCCGGATCGTCATCGCGACACCACAGGTGGTGGAAAACGACCTGATCGGCAACCGGATCTCGTTGTCGCGGGTGACGCATCTCACCTTCGACGAGTGTCACCGCGGGACCGGGGAGTACGCGTACGTCTACATCGCTGAGCGCTACCACGCCGACGCCCAACGGCCGTTGGTGACGGCGATGTCAGCCTCGCCCGGCGGCGACGCCGAGGAGATCCAGACCGTCTGTGAGAACCTGGGCGTCGACGAGGTGGAAGTGATGACGGAGACGGACGCCGACGTGGCGGAGTACACCCACGAGACGGACGTGGAGTGGGAGGAGATCCAGTTGCCCGAGGAAGTGATCGAGATCCGGGACGCGCTGAACGAGGTGATCCGCGACCGGCTCCGGAAGCTCAAATCGCTGGGCGTGAGCGACACCACACAGCCGGATGTCTCCCAGACGCAGTTGAACGCGATGCGGCGGGAGCTCCAGAAGATGATGGACGCGGGGCAGTCGGACGCCTACGAGGGGATGTCCACCCACGCGGAGGTGATGAAGCTCCGCCGGGCCGTGGAGTTGGTCGAGACACAGAGCGTCGAGGCGTTGGACCGGTACTTCGAACGACAACGGGAGGCCGCACGCTCCTCGGGTGCGTCGAAGGCGAGCCAACGGATGGTCGCGGAGCCGAAAGTGCGGGAGGCGATGCGGCTGGCGGACGCGTTCGACGACCTCCACCCGAAGTTCCGGCGGACCCGCGTGTTGTTGGCCCAGACGCTCGGGATCGGCGGCGGGGAGCGCGTGATCGTGTTCACGGAGTCACGCGACACCGCGGAGGCGCTCACGGAGTTTCTCTCCGAGTCGTTCGACACCCGGCGGTTCGTCGGGCAGAACGACACCGACGGCTCCGACGGGATGACACAGCCGGAACAACAGGAGACGCTCGACCAGTTCCGCGCCGGGGAATTCGAGGTGCTCGTCTCGACGAGCGTCGCCGAGGAGGGGTTGGACGTGCCGGAGGTCGACTTGGTGTTGTTCTTCGAGCCGGTGCCGACCGGGATTCGGTCGATCCAACGGAAGGGACGAACCGGCCGCCAGGAGGAGGGCCGTGTCGTCGTGTTGATGGCCGAGGACACCCGCGACGAGGCGTACTTCTGGATCTCCCGCCGGAAGGAAAAGAAGATGGAGGAGGAACTCCGGTCGCTGAAGAGCGTCGCCGACGAGCTCAGCGAGGAACTGTCGGGCCAGTCTGCGCTGGACCAGTTCGACGGCGCGAGCGCGGAGGGTGACGCGAGCGGAGGGAGTGACACGAGCGCGGAAGCCGACCCGAGCGGAGGGAGCGACACAAGCGCGGAAGCCGACCCGAGCGCGAACGACCACGACGACGACACGAGTGCCGACACAGACGACGGCCAGCCCGGGCTGGCGTCGTTCGACCCAGTCGACGCCGACACGACCGACTCCGATGCGACCGACTCCGACGAGACCACAGACGACATCGACGGGACTACAGACGACACCGACACCCCCGACACAGACGACACCCTCGGTACAGACGGCACCCCACAGCCGGCAATCGGCGACGCACTCGACGACGAGGGCGTGGTCGCCACCGCAGGGGAGACGGACGATGTGGAAGTGGTGATCGACCAACGGGAGTTGGAGACCACCATCGCGCGAGACCTCTCGACACGCGAGGGGGTGACGACGCGGCTGGAGACGCTGGCGGTCGGGGACTACGTGCTCTCGGACCGGGTCGCCGTCGAACGGAAGTCGGTCGCGGACTTCCTCGACACGCTCGTCGGCGGCGACCGGTCGTTGTTCGAACAGGTCGGCGACCTGGCGCGGGCGTACGCCCGGCCGGTGGTGATCGTCGAGGGTGAGGACCTGTACGGGGAGCGGAACGTGGAGCCGAACGCGATCCGCGGGGCGTTGGCGTCGTTGTCGGTCGACTTCGGTGCGTCCGTCCTGCGGACGACCGACCCCGACGGGACCCGGGAGTTACTGGCGACGATTGCGGACCGCGAACAGACGGACAACGACCGCACGGTGTCGGCCCACGGCGAGAAGGCCGACAAGACGCTGGCCGAGCAACAGGAGTACGTCGTCAGCTCCATCGCGGACGTGGGGCCCGTGACGGCGCGGGCCTTACTGTCTGAGTTCGGCACCGTCGAGGCGGTGATGACCGCCCGCGGGGACGACCTACAGACGGTGGACGGTGTTGGCGAGGTGACGGCCGACCGCATCCGCGAGGTGGTCGGCAGCGACTACCAGGCACGGTGACCGCCGGGCACTGTTCACGAGCCACCCTGCCCGCGTCAGCCGACTCGCACAGTCTTTTCACTGCCGGCATCCGTGTGTCGGGTGTGACAGAGACACTGTCAGACGACGAGATCGAAGCGCAGCTGCCGGCCGACTGGGAGCGTGACGGCGACGAGATCGTCCGTGTGTACGAGTTCGACTCCTATCTGGCGGGTGTCGGCTTCGCGGCCGGCGTCGGCGGCCTCGCGGAGGAGGCATTCCACCACCCGGAGATAATCGTCCGCTACGCCGAAGTCGAGGTCCGACTCACTACACACGACGCCGGCGGGATCACCACCAACGACACCGAGTTGGCCGAACGGTTCGACGAACTCGCCGACTGAGCCGTCTACGCCGACAGTTCACCCGATTCGGCAGTCGACGCCACGAGTGGGAGGTCGACCTCGATCGCATCGTACCAGACGACCGGGCGCTTCGCGTGCCCCTCGGCCACGAGATCGACGAGGTGGAGACTCTCGAGTTCGGCCAGGTTCCGGTGGACTTGGCTCACGTCGCGGTCGACCAGACGAGCCGTCTCTCTGATGCTCGTCGGCTCGTGTTGCACGATCGCTCGGAGTAACTCCAGAGAGCTGGGCCGAGTGACACGGTGTACGTCGGCTGGATCGTCGTAGACGACCTCCAACTGTGGTTCGGGCGTCTCTCCACGATCCAGTGCCGCCAACGCCTCCTCTGTCTCGGCGCCACCCTGCTCGCGGAAGCGAACGTGTAGTGTTCGGTCGGTGCCGTCGTCTGTGTTACCAGTTGTAGCCATCGTCGATCACCTCGGATTTGAACCGCTCGAAGAGAGGTTGAACTCCCTCGTCACGTCAATTACAACCTACGCGTCGTCCGTCTCAACCACAGCAGCTATTGGAACGACCGACAGATGACTGTTGTTGCTAGCAACAACACCTGTCCGTCCTCCACTACCGACTGACCAGACGCCAAAACGCCAGTTTTAGTCTCCGGGCGGTTGAAGTGGCAGGCACGCGACACGACAGACGCCCGCTGCGGTGACACGCCCCCCTTTCGTCGCCGCGCTGGGTGAACTGCCCCCGGAGCCGTCGTGGCTTCCCCCTGTCGGCCACACGGCCCCACACACCCCGTGGCAATTCTTTCGACTCGCCGACACGTTCTGACACACAGAACGTTCAAGCCGGATCACGCCGTACGGAGTGTGTGCAACTCGACGACTTCATGGAGTACGAGGTGGACGACGACGCACAGCGGCGTCGCCTCGCCGAGGAGAAGTCCTACGAGATCCTCGACCACCTGGAGTCGTTCGAACACCGGTTCGCGGCGGCCACCGGCGGCGGCGACCAGTTCGGCTCCGTCTCGCCGGGAATTTTCGTCGGGCGGGCGAACTACCCGAACGTCTCGACGGGCATCCTCTCCCCGGTGGGCCACGAGGCCGATGCCGCCCGCTACGAGACCTCCGGCGACTGGTACGAGGAGGGAGTGTCGATCTCAGACGTGTTCCGCCGCCGGACGGCCCTGTTGAACGCCTCACAGCCGGCCGACCGGGACGCTCACCAGGCCGCACGGACGGCCAACACGAGCCCGCGCGGTGACGACGGGCTCCCGCAGGTCCACGACGCCTGGAACGGATTTCTGGGCACCCAACGCGAGGTCGCCATCGCCGACCAACCGGTGGACGTGGAGGTGGCGCTCGCGGACGGGCCGACCGTCGACTTCGATCTCGGCCGTGACGACATCTCGACGCCGACAGGACCGCGTGCGGCCGCCGCGGGCGCCCAGTTGGGGGAAAACCCACACGTCCCCCGTCCGGTCCAGAAGACGTTGGAGGACGACGACTGGCGCGCACAGGGGGCGATCAACTACCTCTACAACCGCGGGTTCGACGTGTACGAGATCAACACGATCCTCTCGGCGGGCGCGCTCGGCCAGACCGACCAACGCCGACTCGTCCCGACGCGGTGGTCGATCACCGCCGTCGACGACACCGTCGGCCAGTTCCTCCGCGGGTCGATCCGCACGAACCCCTCCGTCGACACCGTTCGGGTGTACCACGACAGCTACCTCGGCAACGACTTCTTCGTCGTGCTCGCGCCCGGCAACTGGGAGTTCGAACTCGTCGAGGCGAAGGCCGCCGGCAGTATCTGGAACCCCGGCGGGGAGGAGCCGTGGTACGCCAGCGACCGCGAGGGCCGCGAGGGTCGGACCGGCTACCCCGAGGAGACGGCCGGCGCGTACCACGCCGCCCGGCTGGGCGTGTTGGAACACCTCGACGAGATCGGTCGCTCGGGGAAGGCGTTGGTCGTCCGCTACGTCTCCTCGGACTACTGGGGCCCCGCAGGGGTGTGGCAGGTGCGGGAGTCCGTCCGGCACGCCTTCGCGGGGACCGACGGCGAGGCGGAGACGCTCCGTGAGGCCGTCACGGGTGTTGCGGACCGACTGCCGGTGCCGTTGTCGGCGCTCCGCCGGAAGTCGACGATGGTCGCGGGCCTCCAGTCGACGCTGTCGTCGTGGGAGTGACGGCACGGAGAGCCAACCCGGGGGTTGAAGCGGCTCCCGGCTGTCTCGCCGGTCGATGGTGAGTCTGGTCCCCCTGTTCGGGAGTCTCCCCGGTGGCGGCCTCGGGTTCGTGTTAAACGCGCTGTTCTCGGTAATCCCGTTCCTGTTGCTCGTCGCCGGCGTGTGGTTCCTCCTCCGTCGTCGCGCACGCAGGACGGAGCGAAACGGGCGGTTCGCACGGATGGTCGACGCGTACGACCGAGGAGAGACGGACAGCGACAGCCAGGAGAAGTAGTCTGCGGGTGGCGCTACCCGACGCCGTCAGTCGTCCAGATTCGCGAATGCCGCCTCGACGAGTTCGCCGGTGTCGCCGATCACGTCGTCCATCGCCTCGGTGTCCGTCGCCATCCCGAGCATCCGCGCGATCCGCATGATCGACACATGGTACACCTCCTGACGGCGCTCGCCGGGTCGAAGGGGAGTTGCACACCTGAAGTGGGGTCGCGGGACACTAAACACTGCCGTGGGTGCCGTGCCGTGGTCGGCTTCCCACCCGCCGGCCCAGTCTCGTCGCGACCACTCGCGTTCCGACTGGACGAGGTGGTGTTCCCACCCGCGCGAGGTCATCGCCCTCCCACGGCCTCACCGGCACCTGATGTTCGTGGCTACACCAGTGTGACGCTTTCGACGACACCGACGACGCCACTCGTCGACCCCGCGAGACAAGCGTTTTCGGGCTCACCCGCAGACGGGCAGGTGTGACAGAGATCACGGAGGGTGGCGTCACGGTGACCGTCGAGGAGGCCCGCGACGGGGCCAGCGACGGGACGAGCGACGCGGTGTTCTACAACCCGGAGATGGAGTTGAACCGCGACGTGACGGTCGCGGTCCTGCGGGCACACGCCGACCGGCGGGAGCCACACTGCGAGGAGCGGGCCACCTACGTCGACGCGACGGCCGCCTCCGGGGTCCGGGCGGCCCGGGCGGCCGCGGAGGGGTACACGGTGACGGCCGCAGATGTCGACCCGGACGCCGTCGCGCTCGCACGGGAGAACCTCGCGGACACTGACGGCGAGACGGTCCACCGCGACGCCAACGCCTTGCTGCACGAGTCGTCGTTCGACGTGGTGGATCTGGACCCGTACGGCTCCCCGGTGCCGTTCGCGGACGCCGCCGTCCGCGGCACGCGCGAACTGTTGTGTGTGACAGCGACAGACACCGCGCCGTTGTGTGGTGCCCACTTCGAGAGCGGCCGCCGGCGCTACCGGACGACCCCCCGCAACACGGAGTACCACCCGGAGATGGGGCTGCGCGTGTTGCTGTCAGCGTTGGCCCGGACGGCGGCGAAACACGACGTGGCCGTCGAGCCGGTCTGCTCGCACGTTTCCCGTCACTACGTCCGCACCTACCTCGCGGTCGACCACTCGGCGACCCGCGCCAACGAGACCGTTGCCCAACTGGGTCACGTCCACCACTGTCAGGACTGTCTGTTCCGGGAACACGACCACGGCCTGCTCGCGGACGCACCCGACACCTGCCCGAACTGCGAGGGGAATCGTGTCGTCACAGCCGGCCCGTTGTGGCTCGGTGAGATCGCCGACAGCGGGTTTACCGAGGCCGTCCACGCCGAGATCACCGACGACATGGGTGAGGCGGCCCGCGCCCGCCGACTGCTCGACACGGTCGCGACGGAACTGGGCAGACCGACACACTACGACCAACACCGGCTGTGTGAGCTGTGGGGTCGCCCGGCCAGCGGGATGGCGGAGTTCGTCGCGGCGTTGCGGGACGCTGGCCACGCCGCGACCCGCGCACACTACTCCGGCACCGCGTTCGAGACGGACGCCGACGTGGCCGAGATTCGCGCCGCCACGGCCCACCTCGGCTGATCTCGTCTCTCGACCGACACACCGCCAGCCTGACTCAGTCAGTCTCCTGTCGCCGGTCGTCGACCCCGACGCGCCGGTACCGGACGCGACGTTCGACGGCGAGCCAGCCGACGACCGCGAGCGCGCCGAGTGTGTTTACCGCCTGATCGAGCAGGCTGAACTGCCGTCCCGGGAGCGGTGCCTGCAACAGTTCGACGAGCAGGCCGTAGCCGGCGACCCCGCCGACGACGAGCAGGAGCCGTCGTCGGGGGGTGTCCCGGAGCCGCGCGGTCGCGTACGCCGCGGTCAGCGCCAGCACGGTGTAGCCGGCGGCGTGGGCGTACTTGTCGAAGAACGGGCCGGAGCCGGCCGGGCGGACGTTCGTCACGAGCGAGAAGTAGGCGATCACGCCAGCGACGACGAGCACTGCGGCGACCCGGACGGCCCGCGGGAGCAACGGCAGCCGGAGCCGTCGGGGTGTCTCTTCGCCGGCACTGTCTCCGGCTCCCGCGCCGTTGTTCACGCGCCCACACTGCTCGTCCCGCCCGGGTAACTCCACCGGAGACGGCGGGCGTCGTTCGGTCGGAGACAGCCGCGACCCGGTGGCGGCGAGGGTGGTAGTGGCCGCTGAGAATCAGAATCGGTAGCGACCCGACCAGATTTATGTGTGCTAGGCGACTGCGTTCCGACGGATGCCGCCAGGAGACGGTTCCGCCGGCCGCGTGCTCGTGGTGGCGCTCCTGTTGCTCGCCGCCGGCGTGGCGGCGCCGGCGCTCGCGCAAGAGGAGACGCCGACACCGACGCCGTCGGGTGACGAGACGGCCACGAGCGGCGGCACGGCCACGAGTAACGAGACGGCCGCTGGAAGCGGTGCTGCCGGGCTCGTCGTCGACCCGGACGGGGGGGAGACGTACGGCAACATCTCTGCGGCGGTGGCGGCCGCCGGTCCCGGCGACACCGTCACGGTCCGCCCGGGCAGCTACGAGGAGACCGTCCAGCTCCGGACAGATGTCACGCTCGTCGCGCCCGAGGGGGCGGTGTTGGACGGCCGCAGCCGCGACGGTGACGCCGGTATCGTGATCGTCGGTGACGCGGCGCCGACGGTTCGTGGGTTCACGCTCGTCGGTCACACGGTCGGTGTTGCCGCATCGCGGACAACCGGCGACTGGACAGTCCGGAACGTCACCGTCGCCGACAGCGAGCGGGTCGCCGTCCACACCGCCCGATCGACCGGCGACTGGACGCTCGCCGAGGCGACGCTGTCGGGGACGACCGGCGTCGCGGTGGGTGCGTTCCGGAGCCGCGGCGACTGGACGGTCTCTCGTGTGTCGATCACCGGCACCGACGGCGTCGCGGTCAACGCTCGCGCGGCGACGGGTGACTGGCGTGTCGCCGACACCGCCGTCAACGGGACGGCCGCGGGCGGAACGCTGACCACGGAGTGGGCCGGGACGGCGGTGTACGCCGCCGACACGACCGGCGCGTGGGCCATCGAGGGCGCCGCGTTCGCGGACAACGCGGTGCCGGTCGTCAACGCCACTGGCGCCGCCGGCGGGGACGCCAACCAGAACTTCTGGGGTGACTCGACGAGCGAGGAGAACACGGCGCCGGACGACGCCTGTGCCGGCGCGGTCGACTGTGGCGGTGCGCTCCCGGTCCGGCCGACCGGCGCCGTCGGCGACCCCTCTCTCGACCAGCGAGCGCCCGTCGGCGGCGGCGGGCTCCCGCTCGTCGGTATCGGGATGGCTGTGTTGGCGCTCGTCGGACTGGTCGGTGGTGGGTTCCTCGCCGTCCAGTACGTCGGCGCCGAGCCGTTGTTGGGGCCGTTGGAGGGGGTACTCGGCGCCGCCGGTGGCGGCGGAAGCCGTCAGATCACACTTGAGAACGTCGGCGGTGACACTGTCACCTGTCGAGTCGAGTGTCTTACCGACGACGGTGTCCAGTTTCAGTACGATCTGACACTAAAACAAAACGAGAGCCGCGAGGCGCGCGAACTGCCGGCGTCCGGCCGGTTCGCGATAACGGTCGAAGTCGACGGCGCCAGTACGGCCGAGGAGTTTGCCAGCGCGACCGACGTGATCGTTCAGGTCGCGCCGGGCGACTGTGGGGTTGCGGCCGCCTGAGCCTCCCGGCGACTACATCCCGGGCGGCGGGTCGCGGCCGAAGTCGTCGTCGTCGGTGTCGACATCGAGCCCCATCTCCTCGCGGCGCGCACGGAGATTGCGGATCTTCCGGAGGTAGTAGGCGACACCGCCGGCGGTGACGACCCCGGCGACCGACAACACGACCGCGAGGATTCGCAGATCACGCGGCATGTAGAACTGGGCGACAACACTGTCGCTGGTCACCTCACTCACCGTGGCGTGGACGCGGTCGTCCGCGTCCGGCTCCGACAGCCGGTCGGCCGCCGGTGAGACGCGCCCGAAGATCGGAAGCGAGGCGCGCCGACCCGGCGGGAGCAGGATCTCGTAGTCACCCTCGACGAACGTCGGGAGCGCGAACCGTTTTGCCGAGCTACCGGCGGTGAAGGCGACCTCGTCACCGTCCACGTCACCCTCGGGGAACTCGATCGTCACCGCCTCGCGCGACTCGTCGACGGCCCCACGCTGGGCGAGCGTGGTCCCGTTGATCACGGTGCCGTTGGGGTACTGGTAGCGAACGGCGCTGACGGACAACGGGTTGCGGCCGCCGAACCCGTCACGACGGTACAGCTCTAGCTCCTCGCCTTCGGCGTCGTAGACGCCCTCGAAGGTGGTGTTCTCGTGGATGGTGACGTGGACGTCCGCGTCCGCGTCCCACTCGTAGTCACCTTCGGGTGGGGTCTCATCGAGATCGGTCTCGGAGACGCCGCCGAACACCCCCGTACAGCCGGAGAGTGTCACCAGTAAAACGAGCGCGAGCAACCCACGGGTCCGTCGTGTTCCGAGCATGGCGCAACCGAACACGAGTGGTTAGGGGACGACACACTTCAGTTCGGCGGGGAGCCGCCCGCCGATGGCCGCGAGCAACCCCGGCGGGTCGGTGCCGGCCCGGCAGCGCACGCTCTGTTCGAGCAACCCCTGCCGTTCGACGGTGACGATGTCCCGACCGTGACCCGCCCGGTTGACCGCGGCACGCACCTCCGCCCGGGTGGCGTTGTTGACGTTGACTCGGCCGTCACCGCGCTGCCAGTCGTACAGCCGGTCGCGGGTCGACTCCGCGAGTTCGTGGTCGCCGTCCGCGTCGTAGACGAACGACAACGGCGTGTGTTGGACGAGTCCGAACCGGTCGCGGATCTGTGTGGCACTCCCCACGCCCAGTCCGAGCCCGTCGGTGTCGATTTCGATCTCTCTGCCGGCGTCGAGGACGAACCCGTCGTCGTCCCACGACTCCAACGTGCCGGTGTACGTCTCGCCGTCGTCGAAGTGGTCGGTGATGGTCCCCCACTGCTCTGCGAGGAGGCTCCGTGCGGCCGGCGCGTCGTCGCCTTCAACGGTGACGGCGACGAACTCGTCGCGCCGCACCCCCGCCTCGTAGTCGACCGCGAGTTCGCCCAGCGCGTCCGCGAGCAACGACCCCATCCCGTCGAGCGCCCGGTCCCGGGCCTCGCCGGCGACGTAACACTTGGTCGCGAGAACGACCATCTCAGGCCTCGGCCCGCTCTCGGTCGCGGCCGACGCCGAGTTCCTCGCGTAGTTCCTCGATCCGGCGTTCCATCGAGTCCAACAGCCGGGAGTTCTCCATCGATTCCAACGGGGAGCCACACTCCGGACACTCGAAGCCGAACTCCATCGCCTCCTCGAACTCGAAGCGGATGGAGTCCACCTCACAGAGGTAGAACTGGTGGTCGTGTTCGTAGTCGCGGCGTTCTTCGAGCCCCTCCAACAACCGGTGGAGCTCCTCCTGGAGATTCTCCGGGATGTTCTCGTACTCGAACGTCCAAAGGTACGTGAGCCACCCGGAGTCCTCGTCGCGCACCCGACGGTACGACGCCAGGTCGTTCTCGTAGAGGATGAACAACGCGCGCCGCACGTCGTTGAGTTCCAACCCCAACTCCTCTGCCAACTCCTCGTCTGTCACCTCGCCGTCCGGCGGTGCCGCCGCGACGGGCATCCCCGTCGGACCGACCAGTTCGTGGAGGTACTTCTGGATCACGGGATCCTCGAGGAGGTCCTCAAAAGCCATTACGGTGCCTTCGGGTGTGTGACCGTTTCAACGTTGCGGTGAGACCAGTTCCCGAGAAGGTGTCACTTATCCGGCTAGGTGTGCTACAAGTTGACATGGCAGACGAACTGCACGGAGACGGCCACTCAGAGGACACGGCCGAGACAGCACTGGCGGCGGCGGTCGACGGTCGGGTGACGGACATCGAGTGGTGGGCGCACAGACTGATCGGCCCGGAATCGCGGTCGGTGACGGCCTACCGTGGGGTCGTCGACGGTAAGCGGTACTTCGTTGTTCTCGACGAGCGCGACGAACGGACTGGGGCGGTGTACCCGGCCTCGACCGCCGACTCCGTCGCAGGACTGTTCGCGACCTACCGTGAGGACACGGAGCCCGGTCTCGTGGAGTGAGACGCGACACGACCGCACCGTTCGGAGAGCTGTCGGCTACGCTTCGATCAGTTCGATCTCGTGGCCGTCCTGGTCTTTCGTGAACGCGTAGCTGAACCCGCAGGACTCGGGGTCACGGTAGTTCTCGCTCTCGCGGTCGACCACGGTCGCCCAGTCGGCTTCGAGGTCGTCGGCACGGACGGCGAGGTGGCCCCACGCGTCACCCATCTCGTAGCTCCGCCCGTCGTCGTTGTACGTCAACTCGACAGCCATCGCCTCCTCGGCGGCGTCTGCCGGCTCCATGAAGTAGTTCGCGAACGTGTCTGCCTCCCACCGCCCGGTGTGTTCGTACTCGAAGGTGCGGAGCCAGTAACCCAACGCCTCCGTCGCGTCCTCGACGCGAATCATCGTGTGGTCGATCGACCACCGGGCGCCGTGGTCGCGCTCGACGATCTCGATCTCGTGGCCGTCGGGGTCTTTGACGAACGCGTAGCCGGGATTTTCCTCCGGCGGGCGGTAGTCCTCGACACCCGCCTCCATCAGCTCGGCGTAGGCCGCTTCCACGTCTTCGACGCGGACGGCGATGTGGCCCCACGCGTCACCCATCTCGTAGCGCCGCCCGTCGTGGTTGTACGTCAACTCGAGGATCGCGCCGTCCTCGTGCATCTCCTCGGGACCGAGAAAGTAGTTGGTGAACGTCTCTGCCTCCGCTTTCCCTTTCAGTTCGTAGTCGAGGTGGGTGGTGTACCAGTCCAACGCCGCGTCGTCGTCTTCCACCCGCATCATTACGTGGTCGAGTGTGTACGCCATGTGTGTGTGGTGGGTCGCGCGTTCGATAAGGCTACCGACAGATTCCCGCTGGCCACTCTGTCGCCGACGGCCGACGCCGCCGCCACCAGCTCACACGCCGGCGAGTACGCCCCCCAACGCCGCGCCGACCAACGCCGCCAGCAGCGTCCCGCCGGCGAACCCTGCCGCCGTCTGCCAGTTCCCGTCCGCCAGCAACGACTCCGTCTCGACGGCTACCGAGGCGTACGTCGTGAACGCGCCACAGAAGCCCGTCCCGACCAGTGTTGCCACCGTTGGGTCGACCGCTCCGACGGCGACCCACCCGCTCAGGACGCCCAACAGGAGGCTGCCGGTGGCGTTCACGACGACCGTCGACCCCCGTCCGTCCACCCGGCGGCCGACGGCGGCTCGTGCTGTCGCCCCGACCGCGCCGCCGACGGCGACGGCGACCGCCTCGACGAGCGTGGTCACAGTCGGCCTCCGAGTCGTGTGCCAACGGCCGCCGCGAGCAGTCCCAGCCTGCAGGTCGCGACGACGTAGCCGACGGCCGACGACGGCGGCAACGCGAGCGTCTCGACCGCGAACGCCGAGTAGGTGGTGAACGACGATCAGAACCCTGTCGCGGCGAACGCGCCCAGCCGGCGCGGCAACGACTGCGCGACCAACACCCCCAACAGGAGGCTCCCGGCGACGTTCGCGAGCAGTGTCCCCTGCGGGGTGGCGACGATGCTCGCCACGGCGGCTCTCGCGAGCGCTCCCACCCCACCGCCGGCGGCGGTCAGTCCGACCCGTACCCACCGTTCGTCCATGCCGCCGCTCCGGCGGCCCACCACTCGGTCGTTTCGGACGCGGTCGCGGACCACCCCCTGACAACGACGGCGTTCACTCCTGGCTGATCTCCAAAGCCCGCGGCGTCTCACCCCCGTGTGGTGTCCGCCGCGCTCGGACACAGACGGTGTGTGCGGCCTCGCTGGTGTCGTCGACGACGAGTGCCACCCCCCGTTCGTCTGGGAGCCGCGTCCGGAGTCCCCCGTCGAGATACGTCGGTCGTGTGGCCGCCAGCTTCGACACGTCCGCCTCGCTCGTCACGGTGTGTGCGACGAGCAGATCGGCCTGTGAGACCGCCGTCGCCGGGAGCGCCGCCGGCCGTTGTGTCGCACAGACGACGGAGACACCCGGTGCCCGCCCGCGGGTGAACAGACGGTCGAGCGCCGGCCGCGCAATCCCGTCGAACCGGACGTGTGCCTCGTCGAACACCAGCCACGGCAGTCGGTCGGCGTCGCCGGCCAGACAGTGGTCGTAACAC
>UEZC01000008.1_pt2 | contig 16732 bp, 15 predicted proteins | sample 1903531 | NCBI WGS metagenome assembly UEZC01 (sample SAMEA4776352, study PRJEB27445) | saltern metagenome | biome: Hypersaline environment; feature: solar saltern; material: Pellet | place: Spain | collected 2014-08 | depth 0 m
GCTCCCGCCGATGATCCTGTTGACCAGCTTCGTCAGGTAGTAGAACACCGTGACCAACGGCCACAGGATGGTGCCGACGAGCCGCAACACCGGCGCGACCGTCCGGGCCCACAGCTCCGTGTTGTCCACCGCGTACGACTTCGGCGCGCTCTCGCCGAACAACAACACCATCGAGGTGATCCCGAACGAGGAGACCAACACCGCGGTGCCGGCGTCGAGGTAGATCCCGACGATCGTCGTCGAAATCGACGACATCGTGATGTTGACGAGGTTGTTGCCGACGAGGATCGTCACCAGCAGTCGGTGGGGGTCCTCTTTGAGCGACGCGACCACCTCCGCGCCGCGCTGACCCTGTTCGACCATCGCGTCCACCTGGTGGGCCGGCAGCGAGAACATCGCGATCTCCGAGGAGGAGAAGAACCCGGAGCCGAGGATCAGAAAGAGGATCACGACGGCGCCGGCGACGGTGACGGTCGTCTGACTCAGTTCGAGACCGGCGATCCGCATCGTGTCCGACTGGGCGAGGACCCCAGACACCTCTGCGAGGGCGGCGAGTGCCATCGTATCTGCCGTTGCTGGCGGTGGTGATTAACCCTTGTGAAGCGGAGACACGGGAACGCCGGTCGATTACCCCGCCGTCCTGGGAATAGATGAGCCGTCGGGTCGAACGAACGGTGTGTCCACGACGATCCAGACACCCGACCGAGACGAGCCGTGTGCCTACTGTGGCTGTGCAATCTTCAACCACGATCCGATCTGTGTGCGCGACTGTACGGCCGACTGTGGCTCACCGTCGTACTTCTGCAACTACGCCTGTCTGACCGCACACGTCGAGGCCGAGGGGCTGACGGAGGGGGCGGCCTGTCAGTGGCGTCCCGAAGAGTGACCTGTCGGTGACGGTCCGAGGAGTGATCTGCAGGCGGCCGGCGACCGTCACCCTCATGTCCGTATCGGCCCGCCGGTCGGGTGTGACCCGACAGCAAAGACGGCCCGCGCGCCGGTTGTGGCCGCAGCCACGCACGATCACCGGCGTTGTTCGTTCCGGCGGCGTCGACAGTCATGAAAGAGGTGCGTGCTGATGGCCGCCGAGACGACCGACGCGACTACGACACTCGACACGCACGGCCCACGAGTGACGGGGCTGTTGGCGTTGGTGGTCGGCATCGCGCACCTGTTCTACCCGGAGTTGGGGTTTTTCACCTTTGCCGCACGGGTGACGGTCGACCCCGGGTTGTTGGTCGCAGACCCCCGACCGGCGTTGTTCGTCGTCAGCGGGCTCGGCACCGTCGTCGGCGTGTTGTTGGCGCGTGACGCCCCCGACCGCCGGCCGTACTACCTCGTCGGGCTCGCCGTCTTCCTGGGGTACGTCGTCGGCTACTTCGCCTGGCACCTCGCGGGCCACGGCGGGTTCCTCCCCGGACGAGAGCCGCTGCGTCACGGGCTTTCGCCCGTGGAGAACGTGCTCACGCACCTCGGCTCGGACCCGTTTGCGGCTGCACTGCTCGCGGTTGAGGCGGTCGTGATCGTCCTGCTGGCCGTGTTGCTCGACCGCGCCTCTGGGTAGCCGCAGACCGGGACGAGGAGACAGGCGAGCGGGCGACAACGGTCAGTCGTCGACCGACCCCTCGTACTGGAGCCCGCCCAGCAGCGTCGCCACCGCGCCGCGTTCGCTCTCGGCGGACTGCGGGAGGATGCCGACAGCGAGGATCGTGTCACCACCGTAACCGAACTGTGTGAGATAGATACGCGCGTCCGCGTCGCCGCCCTCTTCGGTGGTGCCGCGGAACACTTCGACCGTCCGTTGGCCGCCCAGCGCTGCTGTCTGGAACTCGTCGATCTTCTGGTCACGCTGGAGTTCTGTCGAGTCACCACGGGCACGCGAGAGCAACGAGGTGACGCCGATCCGTTCGATCAGGTCCACCTGCTGGCCTAACACCCGAACCTGTGGCACCGAGAGAACGACCATCGTCCCCAGCGGCGCACCTTGGTAGGTGCGCTCCAGTTGAACCATGTGGGCGTCGAGTTCGACAGTTTGGGACTGGCCCTGTACCTCGACGGTGTGGTCGAACGACACCGGCTCGTCGGAGACCTGCTCGAACGGCGTCTCCGCGACGGCCGACTCAGAGACGTGGATCGGGGCTGCCGAAAAGGAGAGACTCCCGCCGCCGAGACCACCGTCGCCGAGACAGCCGGCCGACGCGAGGAGCGCTGTCACTGCGAGTGTTCTGCGTCTGGACGCGTTTCTCATCTGTGGGATTTTGTCGCTGTGTGGCGTGTCGTTGTAGGATGTGTCGCTGCCGGGTAGCATTCAGTCGTTCCGTGGTGTTTCGTCGCCGTGTGGTGTTTCATGCTCGTGTGCTCTCCCCGACTGCTACTTCTTCCTTTCGAACCGTTTCGTGAGTAGTATTCGAGCTGACAGGAGAGACACACGTCACAGGTCGGGAACTCGTGTACCGCGGGTAAAAACGGGCGTGCGTCCGCGAGGTCGAACAGATCCGCCACGTCTGCTCGGGCGTAGTGGGTCAACATCGCCTCCAACGCCTCGCGGTCGACGCCGTCGTGTGTTCCGTCGGGAAACTGACGGTCACGGTGGGCCGTCTCGGTGTAACTGCGTCCGGTCGCCGCCGACTCCTCGTCACTAGCCGACACGACATCGAGATACACCTCGCCCAGTCGGGCGACATCTTTCGACTGGACTGGCGTCTCGGAGCCGGTCGCCCAACCCGCCGAGCCGACACCGTGGTCGAACGCGGTCGGGTCCGTCTCGGCGGGGTCAATCCCGACGGCGGTCAGCGCCTCCTCCAACGACGTGTACGAACCGAAGGCGTCGTTCGCGGGGGGTTGGAGATCGACGTGGTCGATCCGGGCGAGGAGTCGCTCGGCTCGGTCAAGCGGCTCGCGACGGCCGGCGTTCGCGCCGGCGATGCGCGCCCGGCCGGTGAGGTGGATCGTGTCGAACCCCGTCCCGTTGTAGGTGACCATCCGGTCGGCGTCCGCGAGTGCGTCGATCAACGTCTCGATCAGGTCGAGTTCCGCGTCCGGTCCCCACCCGTCGCGCCAGTAGACGACGCTCTCCCGGCGACCGTCCGGGTCGTCGTAGGCGACGGCCCCACCCAGCATCTCGAACTGCCGGGAGTCCTCGAACTCCGGGCGCTCGTCGAGGGACAACTGCGGCGAGACGGTCTCGATGTCGAACGCCGCGCGAACTGGCTCTGTCACGCCTGGTGTTCGCGCGGAAGGCGTGTGAAGGCTCGGGTTCTCGGGCGAAGCTATCAGTCACCCCCCGCGACGGCGTCGACACCGCCGCGGGTGATCCGGCGGACGGGACGCGCCGCGGCGAGAGCGATCCCGACCTCCAACCCGCCAGCAGTGAGGAACGCCGTGAGGTAGCCGTAGCGGGTGGCGACGACACCGCCGATCAGGAAGCCGCTCAGCATCCCCAGACTGCCGAACACGTTGAACCCACCCATCGCCGCGCCGCGTTCCGTCGCCGGCACCACGTCCGAGACCAACGCCAGCGTCGTCGGGGAGACGAACGCGCCACAGACCCCGACCGCGACCATCAGCCCGGCCGCCACCGGGTACGTCGGCGCGACCGCGACCGCGACGATGGCGACGCCGTAGAGCACGGAGCCGGCGACGACCGGAAGAAATCGGCCGATCCGGTCGGAGACCGCGCCGACGGGGTACTGGAGCAACGCGAACGGGAGAAAGAACAACGCGAGCGTCCCGCCGGCGAGCGCGGCGTCGATCTCGAACGTCTCCCGGAAGTACGCGACCCCCGTCAGCGCGAAGAAGCCGGCCGTGAGCCGGTCGATGTAGCCGAAGGTGAACGGGACGAGCAGCGCGGGCTGTGCCCGAACGCGGTCCAACACGGTGCCGATGGGGACGCCGCCGCCGACGCCGCGGTCGGAGACGGTCGCCGCCAGCGCCGCCGCGACCCCGAGCACGGCCGCGCCGCCGTAGACGGGGACCAACGGGCCGCGGGTGGCGAGTTGGCCGCCGACGACCGCACCCAGCGCCGCCCCCAGCCCGATCGCGGTGCCTGCGGCACCCATGTTCCGGCCGTTGCCGCCCGCGAGGTCCATCAGCGTCGTGATCGCCAGCGAGAACGCGCCGATCCCGAACACGCCGCCGACGACTCGCAGGAAAAGCACCGCGCCGAACCCCAGCCCCAAGGTGGGTGCGAGCGCGACGAGCAGGTAGCTCGCGGCACCGCCGAGTGCGCCGACGACGATCAACGGCGACCGGACACCGAGAGCGTCGCTCACCGCACCCCACACGACCGCGAAACAGACGAACGCGCCGAACTCCGCGATCAGGAACCACGTCTCCGCGAGCAGGCTTCCCCCGCCACCGAGCGCGGCGACCGTCTCCGACAGCCCGGGGTACAGCAGGACCTGCGAGACGAGCACGCTCCAGACGACGACCGCGAGCCGCGTGCGGTCACTCATCGTCACGAGCCGTCGAGACGGGACGCGACGCAGCCGGACGACCCGCGGGCGTATCGTCGGGGAGGCTTACCGACATCGACCGGCCGTAGCCCGTCGAAACACAAGACCACTCGGGTTCTGCCGGCGGCGTGAGCGGGGAACGGTCAGTCTCGTCCGCGCCCAGCGCCGTGTGTCACTCCGGGCCGGCGTACCCCGTCACGCCGAACTCGGGGCTCTCCTCGCCGTCCGCGTCGCTGGCGGAGCCCGTGTCATCGTCCGCGTCGCCTGCGGACCCCGTGCCACCGTCCGCGTCGTTGGCGGAACCCGTGCCACCGTCGCGAACACCTGCCTCGCCTGCTCGGCGCCGATCGTCGTGGGTGGGTGTCTCGACGACGGTGAACAGGAGGTTGATGAGGACGGTCGTCGTCGTCGCTCGCTCCGTCTCGGTGACCTCGTAGGCCCTGCCGGTGTCGCTCGCGCCCGGCACCGCCTGCGAGAGATCGCGGCTTTCGGGCGCCGGGACGATCTGCGCGGCCCGCACGTCCGCGAGTGCTTCGGTGGCGGTGCGCAGGAGCTGTTGGAGCTGGCCCGCGGAGGCGACGCCCTCTGTGGCGAGCGTGGCGCGCACTTCCTCGATCCGCACGCGCATCTCGTCGGTGCGGTAGCTCGGGAGCGGTTGCTCCTCGATGTCCAGGAGAAACTCCTCGTACGCTGCTGCGAGTTCTGCCGCCGCTGTCGTGCCGTCAGGTTTTACTGACGGTGAATCGTTCGAACACATGTCGTGTGACGCTCCGCACGACACTGCGATGGTAGGGCGCTGTAGACGCCCTGCCGTTTTCCACGGCGCCCACCGCAGCGTCGTGTTTCGTCTTAACGTGACTACGGGTACTAACTCTTACGACGGATTGAACTAGTGTCGCGTTTCGAACAGCGAGATGTTAGAACTTTGAAAAGAATTGGGGGTCAGTCGACCGTGTCGAGACGGGTCACACTGGTCGTCCGCGCGCACCGACTCACTCGTCGTCGCCGTCGTCTGTGTCATCCCGTAGCGCCTCGCCCGCGTCGTCGGGTGACACTTCACTCGCGTCGTGTGACACCTCACTCCCATCTTCGGCTGGTTCGTCGCGGTGGTCGCTTGTGTGTTCCCACACCTCAACACAGCCACAGCCGTCGTCGATACCGTCCAAGTGTGATGGCGTCGATTGTCGTTTTTCGGTCACGTTGTTTGTCGACACGAGCCGGGTGGGTATCAAGCCGCGGGGAGTCGCCGCAGCGTGAGAAAACGGTGCCACACGAACAGAGAGACCGTCACGACAACTGACACACAGTTGGCGTTTCTCTCCAGATGTGACAACGCTGAGGTGTGACAGCCCCTCCAGCAGTCGAGACACGGAACGCTACGGCGACGTGACCACCGTCGACGGCGTCGACTTACGGGTCGAGGCCGGCGAGGTGTTCGGCACGCTCGCGCCCAACGAGGCCGCGACCGGGTGTTCGCCGCTGTCGTCTCCGGGAGTCCGTTTGCCGCCGACCCGACCCAGTCCGTGTGGCTCCCGGTGGCCGTCCTCCTCGCGTGGACGATGGTGCCGATCGCCGTCGGCTACTGGCGGTTCCGGAGCGCGGATCTCGGGTGAGGCGGGCACGGAACCACGCCGCCGCGCCGGATCGAAGCTTCAATACGAGAGGAAACGGTTGTATCTGGAGTGCGACCGGAGAGACAGACGGGACCCGAGGCGGACGACGGCACGGCACGTCTGTTGTTGTGCGGGGAGGTTCCGGCCGACCCGGACTGGTTCGAAGGGTTCGAAACGGAGCGTGTCGCTCCCGAGACGGTGACGGAGCGCGACGCGGAGTGTGTCGTCGCCGGCGACGACTGGGAGCCGGCAGTCGCCGGGTCGGCGCCGGTCGTCGTGTTCCTCCCGTCTGACACGCCTGCGGCGCCGGCACGTGACGCCGGCGCACGGCGGGTAGTGCGACGCGACGACCCGGAGGCGCGAGCGTTGCTCGTCCGGGCCGTCGAGAGTGTCGTCGGCCGGAGAGACAGGAGTGAAACCGTCGAGAGCGCCCGGGACGACGCCATCGACCCACCGGCGGACGTGTTGCTGGAGACGGTGTTGGACCACGCGGCAGACTCGGTCAGCGTCGTCGACAGCGACGGTGAGATCGTCTACAGCTCCGCAGGTGTCGAGCGACAGTTGGGGGACGACCCAGACGGCGAGTCGTTCTTCGAGGCTGTTCACCCGGAGGACCGCACGGCGGTGCAGGAGACGTTCCGGCAGGCGCTCGACCGGCCGTCGGACGGTGGCGTCCGTGCGACGTACCGCCGTCGCGACGCCGACGGCTCCTGGCGGTGGATCGACGTGTACGGCCGGCCGTGGCGGGACGACACGGTCGACGGACTCGTCGTCAGCCGGCGCGACGTGACCAGACAGGAACGCCAACGGCGCGAACTCCGCGAACGGAACGCCTACCTGGAGAGTGTGTTGGACGCACAGCCGGACGTGTTCTACGTGCTCGACCCCGACGGGACGTTCCGGCGATGGAACGCACCGTTCGCCGACCTTCTCGGGTACGACGACGAGACGCTGAGAGAGACGCACGCGACCGAGGTGATCGTGGCCCGCGACCGCGAGCAGATTCTCTCTGCGATGACGGACGTCTACCACCGACGCGAGACCCGGCGGGTCGAGACCCGGTTTCTGACCGCCGACGGGGAGGAGGTGCCGTACCAGGTCAACGGTGCCCCGCTGACGGACGGCGACGGCAACGTCACGGGGTTGGTCGGGACGGGCCGGGACATCTCCGACCGCGTCCGTCGCGAGGAACGGCTCTCCGTGCTCAACCGTGTGCTCCGACACAACATCCGCAACCAGTCGAGTGTGTTGCTCGCGCGCGCCGACTACCTCGGCGAACGGGTCGCGAGCGACGACGAGACACACGTCGCGGCCGTCAGCGAGGTGGCACACCGGCTCTCCCGGATGGGGAAACTCGCCCGGAAAGTCGACCGCGCGCTGGCGGAGACGGGCGACCCGGACGCGGTCCCGTTGCCGGCGATTGTCGACGACGCGCTGGAAGCGTTCGACCCACCCGAGGAGGCGACCGTCGAGATCGGCGACCCGCCGGCGGTGGCAGTCCGTGCCGCGCCGCCGTCTGGGGACGCGCTCGCGGAGCTGTTGGACAACGCCGTGCGGCACAACCCCGACGCGGCGCCGGCTGTCGCGGTCGAGTTCAGCGTCCACGAGGAGTCGGTGACGGTGGCCGTCGACGACGACGGGCCCGGGATTCCAGACGCCGAGACTGCTGCCCTGGCGGGCGCAGAGTCACAGCTTGACCACTCGGCCGGGCTCGGAATGTGGTTCGTCAACTGGGTCGTCGAGGCGACCGACGGACACCTGTCGTTTGCGGACGCCGATCTCGGCGGGAGTCGGGTGCTCGTCGAGTTCCGACGCGAATCCGGGTAAGTGTCGAACGACGGTGCGAATCCGGGCGGGTGTCGGGTTCTGAAGAGAGCGTCGTCTCTTGATCGGGGGTCTCAGTCGCACAGGTTCGCGGCTGCCCGTGCCACCTCGGGTTTCAACATTCCGGTGTCGGCGACGATGTCGTCGACAACCAACGCTGGTCGCGTCACGACCGCCACAGAGCGACGACGGCACACAGCCACGAGACTGGGAGTGACACGACCGCAGCGAGCGACAGAAACGGGACGATCACGTCCGCCCACCCGAACGCGCCCGTAAGCGGGACCGCGAGCGACGAGAGCGTCACCCCGACTGCGACGAGGGCCGACACCACGGTGCGCCGGGACAGGAGTGTCTCCGGTTTAGACGGAGGTCGTGTGGTGAGAGCCAGCGTCGACGCGGCGAGTCGATCGTCGAGGAACGCACCCGCAGATATCGACTCGTCGCCTGCGGAGAGAGTCTCGGCACCAGTTGCGGTCTCGACTGCCGCGGCCAGATCGGCGCCGCTGGCGTCAACGGTCGTCTCGAGCGTCGGGGGGGTGGTGAGCCACGTCGTCAGGTCGCGTACGGCGGCCACCTGACCAGCTAGCACCGCTCTCGGTCGTGTCGACGCCGACAGCGTCGCGACCGGTGGAAGGAGTGTCACGACGAGTAGTTGCCAGACGAGGACAACCTCTCCCGAACCGACGACAGCACCGAGTACCGGGACACCGGCGACGGTCACCTCGCGGCCGAGCGCTGCGGCGGCACCGGCTGGGCGTCCGAGAGAGACGGCAAGCACGACGACAACGGCTGTGAGACAGACGCTCACCGCCGGCAACAGTCGTACGACCTGTCGTCGGAGTCGGTTCCGAGCAGGAGAGACCGGACCCGAAGAACGGAGTCGTGCGAGTCGGACGTGACTGTGCCCGCCGGACGTGGTTTCCTCACTGTCGAGTGTGTTCCCAGCGTTGTCGGCTGTATCGGCGTCGGGTGCGTCTCGGTTGTTTCTGAGCGTGTCACTGTCTCCGAGTGTGTCACTGTCTCCGAGTGTGTCATCGTCGCTGAGTGCGTCGTTCAGCCACGCCGCCGCGCGGACGTTCGGGAGTCGTTCACCGTCGACCGCCTCCGCCAGTGCCGCGAGCGTCTCGTCGATCGTCTGCCGGGCTCGTTCCCGGCGCATCGCCGCGAGTCGTTTCCCAGCCCCACCGGTCGCGGTGACTGTCGACACCCGCGGCGTGTAGCCGATCCGGATCGCCGCCTCTCCGGTAGCGCCGTCTCTGTCACCGCCGGCCACCGACAGACTCGACTCGTCGTCCCACTCGCGAACGGCGGCGACGACACCCACCGCCGCCCGCTGGGTCGGGGTGACGAGCGACAACGGCGTCGTGGTCTGGAGGAGTCGTGTCTCGGGGTCGTCGTACGGCCACCGCGGATCGACGGTCGTCGCGCCACGGAGCACGTCGAACACCAGCTGTTCGTCCGTGTCGTACAGCTCCCAGCCTCGGTTTCGGATCGCTCTCGTCACCGCTCGGGCGCAGTAGGCGAGAAACGGCTCCGGGGGGGAGTCGTCGACGGACACGTCCGCGAGCACCTGTTCTGGACCGCGTCGGCTGACGTTGAGGTAACACCGGAACGTGCCCGCCTCGGGGTCCGCGAACAACCGGAGGTTGCGGCGGTAGTCCGTCTCTGCCGACGCCTCGTCACTCCACGCCGGCGGTGACGGCGCGGCACCGTTGTCGAAGTGACACCGCCCGGTGTCACCGTTGAACAGCCGAACCCGTGTCGGCACCGGGTGGCGGCTGTCGGTCGCGTCTGTGGTGTCGCCGTCCGTCTCGTCTGAATCCTCGTCTGCGTCTGTCTCACCCGAACCCTCGTCTGTGTCGAGTAGGTCGACGAACTGCCCGACCTCGATCTCCGGGTCGTCGTCTCGCCAACGTCGTAGGGCGTCTGCCGCGTCGGCGAGTGTCTCACGTTCAGCGACAGCGTAGGCGTATCTGTCGTCGGGTCGGCCGACCCGGACGGTCAGGCGGTCGTCGTAGTCGAACACACCGCCACACCGCTCCAGTCGCTCGATCACCCACCGGTCCTCCGGGGCGGGTGGTCCGTCGTCGACTCGGTTCCCGTCCGGATCGTAGAGTCTCACCACGGCCAGTCACCTCCAGCCCACCAGTCACCCACTCGGTCGAGCAGGTACCCCGCGCCGCGGAGTGAGTAGTTGCCGTCGGCGGCGTCTGCCACCAACACCGTCTCGCCGCCCTCCGCCTCGACGACGAAGTGGACGGGGAGCAGTTCGAGTCCCGTCGGCAGCGTATCACCGACACACGTCCGAGCAACAGTCTCGCCGAACCCGGTCCAGTCGCGAACTGGGTCGGCGTCTTCCACCTCCGTACAGTAGCGTCGGACGATGTCCACCTTCGTCGCGACCGCGAACAGATCTTTGTCGTCGTATGCGTCGGCCACCGCGCGGAAGGTGGACAGATACGCCTCTCGGTCACGCGGGTTCACGACTTCGACGCCGTCGATGTCGACGTACGGCGGCTGACAGCCCGCCCGGACCGCCGGCGCGGCGAAGTCGTCCATCGGGTACAACAGACCGACGCCGTCAGAGTGCGCCACCACGTCACAGAGGAGTTGTGGGACGAGTTCGTCGTCTGCCAACTCGGCCAACGCCGGCACGTCGTCGGGGGCCGTCCCAGGGTCGTCGAGTGGTGTCTGATCCGGGTCCGCTGCCGCTCGCGTGTTGTACAGGTGTCGCACCACCTCGAACGCTTCGTCGGCGTCAGCGGTCGCGGCCGCCGACGGGTCGACCGGCGAGAACGAGTCGAGGTGGTTGCCGGCGTAGTCGACGGTTCTGACGGTCACCTTCCGCGGGAGCAACCACCCGTGTCGGAACGTCATCCGGAGCGGGACGACGGCCGTCCGCGGCGTCGACGGGAACGTTCCCCGCTCGTCAAGCTCCGCACGGAGCCGTTCCAACGGTGGGTTGAGCGAGCACTGGCCGCCGGCGTAGTCGTCGACGGACGCCGCCAACCCGGCCATTACGGCGGTCTTGCCGGCGCCAGTCGCGCCCAACACGGTCACCTCCCGCTCGGCGGTCGCGTCGCGAAACAGCCAAACGCTGGCGAGGAAGACCAGGCCGGTGAGGACACTGACCGGGAGGTCGGCGAGATCGACCGATCTGACGGCGAACTGCTGGGTCGTTGTCGCGCCGTCGCGGTAGACCACGGGGCTGTCGTAGACGACGGCCGACTCGGCGACCGCCGCGACCGTCACGGTCGACAGGAGGACGGCGAGCCGGGGGGTTGCGTGGGGGAACTCCAGCCGGGAACTGCTCCCTGTCGTGTCGAACACGTCGTGGTCGGGACCACCACGGAACGTGAGCCCGCCGCCGAGGAGACCGGTCGCGAGCCCGGCGCTCGCCGCCAGCGGCTGTGCCGCCCAGTCGACCCGGACCAGTCCGGCGTTGGTCAACACCACTAGCCCGCCGGCCACGACGACGAGTAACACCAGCCCGTTGAACCGCCGGTAGCGGTCGAAGGCGACCAACGCGAGGACGCCGGCCAACAACGTCGCCGCGAAGACGACGGCGCCGTCCGGCGAGAGTCCGACCAGCCCGCCGACTGCGAAGAACAGGTGGTAGGAGAGCCCCCGTGGCGGCCCGCCGTAGGCGTCGGCCACGACCCCCGCAACCTCCAGTCCGGAGACCGAGGTCACTACGGCGAGAGCGACCAACGACAGAATCTCCCGACGGCGGACACTACTGGTTCCGGCGGCCCTCAGTGACACACCCGCTGGCTTGCACACTCCGGTGAAAAAGCCTACTGGTGACCGACGGTCATCAGTCGAGCACACGGAGGTACGATACGACGCCAGCGACACAGACGACACCGCCGACGACCGCGGCCGGCACCGTCGGGAGCGTGTCCAGATACGTCGACAACACGACACCGGCGACGCCGACCACTGCCGCGGCCGCCGCCAGCGACGAGACGACACGCCGAGCCCGCCCGTCGAGACGGCGTCTGTCGACGGTCGTGTCGTCGTCTGTGCCCTCGGGGACGACGGTCACCGCGACTGGGTCGGGCGTCGGTGTCGAGTCTCGGTCGGCGGTCGCCGTCGTGGCGGGATCGGCAGCCGAGGCAGCGACTCGCCGCCCATCGGCGTGGTCTGCACAGATCCGCCACCGACCGGGAGACAGTGCCAGCGTCACGCCGACTCCGGTCTCGTCCGTGTCGTCAGCCACTGTTCGCCCGCCGTCGGCCGGCAGGACCCGTTCGTCATCCCCGACCCGCTCGGCGTAGAGACGGAACCCCGAGAGCGGCTCCCCGGCGTCGACGACGCGACAGGTTACGTCGCCGGGACTGAACCGGCGGCTCTCCGAGTCCGGGAACGACAGTGTCGGGCGATCAGTAGGCAACGGCTCTGTCGTGGTGTCGGGTGTCGATTCCACCGCGGTGTCGGAGGTCGACTCTGTCTTCTGTGTCGCCTCTGCCGTCCGGGTGGTACTCGTCGCCTCTGTCGCCTGCGTCGTACTCGTCGCCTCCGCTGTCCGCGTCGTTCTCGTTGCCTCTGCCGCCTGCGTCGTCTCCGAGCCAGCGCCACGGTCGGTGTCTGGTTCGTCAGACCGCGTTCCGCTCTGTGCGATTCCGGTGGGTGTGGTCCGTCCGTCCGTCCCGCGGTCGGGCGGTCCGCCGAGGAGCGCCCGCTCGGCCGCGACGATCTCGTAGAACGCCTCGCGTGCGTCGCGTTTCTCCGCGTCTGGGTAGGCGTCTGGGTTGTACGCCCGTTTCGCCTTCGCGGCCGCGACCCGAATCTGCTCGGGTGGGGTGTCGGGGTCGACGCCGAGCACCGTGTGTGGATCGCCTGCCGACGGGTCTGGCTCGGCCATCACCTCCGAGTCGACGCGCCACAGCATACAACTTTCGGGGACAGTCGGAGGTGCGACGACGTGGCTCGCCGTCTCTCTCGCCGGTCAGTCGCTGTCCTCGCCGACAGTGAGTGTCGTCTGCGTCCGGTGGTCGGTCGGGTGTACCACGGTCAGTTCTCGTCTGCCGTCGCCGACTGTGACTGTCGCACTGCCTCGCTCGTCGGTGGTCGTCCCACTCTCGTCGGTCGTCGTTTCCACGCCGTCACCGGCCCGTCCGGCGACCGACACGGTCGCGCCCGGGACGCGCCGGCCCCACTCGTCGCGGACGACGACACGACACCGCCGACTCGTGGCGGTCGGCGGGTCGACCACCTCGACTGCCAGCGCGCTCGCGTCGGCGACGACTGTCAGCTCCCGTGTCGCCGGCAGGACTTCCGTCTGCGGGCGGTCGTCGCTCGCGCGGAGTGTGTACGCCCCCGGACGTGTGACGGCGAGTCGCGCCTGTCCCCGGTCGTCGGTGACTGTCTCGGCCACCGTCTCGCCGTCCCGGCGGGCGGCGACCTGTACCGCGGCGGCGGGGTCGCCGGTCGACTCCCGGACCGTCACGTCGAACTGTTCGTTCGTGCCGACTGTCTCCGGTGCCGACACGGCGAGTTCGACCGACGACGGCACCACCGTGACCGTCCGGCTGTCGGTTGTCGTCACCGTGCCCGCGGTCTCGCGCCGGGCCGTCAACCGGAGCTGTCCGGGCTCGGTCGGTCGGATTCGCACCCGGCCGTCCGTCGCCGCCCACGACCGCCCGTCGGCCGACTCCACGGTCGCGTGAGCGACGAGTCTGCCGTCGGACTGCCGTCTGACCGCGACCCGCAGTGGCTCGCCGACCCGGACTGTCGTCTGGCCAAGTGCCAACCCGATCGCGCCAGACTGTGGCGTGACTGTTACCGTCGCTGTCCCCGTCCGGTCGCCGGCGACGGCAGTGAGTGTCTGCTCGCCCGGCACCGCGAGTGTCACCCGCGTCTCCCCGTCGGTGAGAGACGCTCGGCCCTCCGGCGTCTTGACGTGGCCATCGACCGGGTTCTCCCGGTCGTCTGTCACCCGAACCGACAGCCGGACGGTCACGGTGGTGCCGTCGTCGGTCGAACTCGCCGTGTCGGCACCGGAGACAGTCGGCACGAACGAACAGTTCGACGTGACGGTGTGGTGAGACACGTTCCGGGGGGAACTCCCCGTCTGCCAACAGTGCGTCCTCGGCGGCGCGGACGACGTGGAACCGGTCTCTGGCGGCGCGTTTCTCCGCCTCGGTGTAGTTGTCGGGGTTGAACTGCGACTTTGCGCGGGCGGCGGCCAGTTTCACCTCCTCGGGGGGGGCGTCTGGTGACACCCCGAGACACTCGTGTGCGGTGTCGGCGGTCGGGTCTGGCTCCGACATGGGCCGTCAGTTCGCCACGTCTGGGAGTTCCTCGCGAACCTGTTCGACCTCTGCGTCGCCACCCTCCTCCCGAGAGATCTCGACGCCGTCCTCGATCCCGGCCTTCTCATCAACGGACTTGTCCCACGCCCGCGGTCGGAGCACACCGTTCTCGTCGAGTTCGAGTTCGACCGCGATGTTCGGCACACCGGCGTCCGCCTCGCGGATGTTGTCGAGGATGAACGACTCGATCAGTTCGTTGTCCGTCGCCCGATCCGAGTCACCCTGGTACACCTCGATCGTCGCGCGGCTCTGCCCGTCCTCGACGGTGCTGTAGCCGTCGCGGGTCTCCCGCACCGGCAGTGTCTCGTTGCTGTCGATGATCCGGGAGAAGGAACCGTCGTGAACCCGAATCCCCAACGGGTCGGGCGCCACGTCCAAGATGCCGCCGCCCTCGGTGCTCGCCTCGGGATCGAGCCCGGTCCGGCCGGCCAACACCTCTGCCTGCTTGGCGGCGCCCATCGCGACTGCCTCGTCCGGGTTCACCTCCTTCGACGGCTCTTGGCCGAAGAACTCCGCGACTGCCGTCTGCACCTGCGGCATCTTCGAGGCACCGCCGACCAACAAGACGGTGTCGACATCGTCGACTGCCACGTCGAGATCGTCGAACAGGTCGCCACAGACGGTGATCGTCTCGTCGACGAGATCGGCTGTCAGCTCCTCGAACGTCTCGCGGGTGACGGTCAACTCTAGGTTCGTCTCCGGGCGGATGAACGGCACCCGAACCTCGGCCTCGCTTGCGGCCGACAGCTTGTGTTTGGCCTGTTTCACCGCACGCCGGACGCGTTCGCGTTCCTCGTGGTTCTCGCGCACGTCGACACCCGACTCCTCGGCGAACGTCTCGGCGACGTGATCCAACAACCGGTCATCGAAGTCGTCACCACCCAGCTGTTGGCGGCCGTTCGTCCCCTGGACCTCGTACAGCTCCGCCTCGTGGATCACGTCGACGACGCTCACGTCGAAGGTGCCGCCGCCGAGATCGTAGACGGCGACGGTCTCGATTGGCTCCTCGCGCTCCCGGAGGCCGTAGGCGGCACACGCTGCGGACGGCTCCGGCAGGAGTCGCAACACGTCGATGCCGGCGTACTCCGCGGCGCGTTCGGTCGCGCGCCGTGCCGGCTCCGGGAAGTCCGCCGGCACCGTCACGACGGCACTCTCCGGGCGGGAGCCCAGCGTCTCCTCGGCGGTGTCGATCAGGTGTTGGAGGATGAGCGCCGAAATCGTCTCGGGGGTGTGTTCCGTCCGGGTGTAGCTGTCGTCTGGCACCTCGTAGGCGGTGTCTGTCCCCATCGCGCGCTTGACCGACGTGAACGTCAACTGTGGGTCCGTCTCCAGGTAGTCGACTGCCTCGTTGCCGACGATCACCTCGTCGTCACCCTCGGTGAACGCGACCGCAGAGCGCATCGTCCGGTCGCCGTTGAAGTCGACGATCTTCGGGAGATCACCCACCCGTTCTGCGGCCACCGTGTTTGTCGTCCCGAGGTCGATCCCGATAGCGGACATCTTGCAGGCTCTACCGGCGTCACCAGAATAAGTCTCGTGGTCGATCACCGGGCGGGTCGTGTTTGCACGCGACGCACTGGCGTCGGACGCGTTTACGGACGCGACTGTGGGACTGTAACGGAAAGCGACCGCCGGGGGGAAACGGCGACGGATCGAGGGTGGAACAACGACGAGTCGCGAGCCGCGGACGACTGCCCAGCCCGCTACTGGACGACGCCGGTCGCGGCGGTCGCGTCACCCGCGCCGGGTGTCTCGACGGCGGTGAACAACACCGCCGACAACACGCCCAGCGTCTCGTCGCGCTCTGCGGGTGTCAACACGTACGCCTCGCTCGGGACGCCCGTGTCGAGCGCCCGCGAGTCCGGGAGTCCGTCGTCGCCGACGACCGTCGCGTCCCGCACCTGCTCCATCGCCTCCGCGACGGTGGTGACCAGTTCCAGCACCGTCTCGTGGCCGACGGTCCCGTGGGTGTCGAGTCGTTGCTGCATGTCCACGCAGGCGGCGACCAGCTCCTCGATCCGCGCGTCCGGGAGTGTGGTGTGCCGCAGGTCGTCGATGGTGGCGCCGTAGTCCGACTGTAGCTGCTCTGTGGTGATCGCTGTCTGTGCGCCTGTCGCGCCGTCACGCTTTTGTGACGGAGAATCGTTTGAACACATGTCGTGTACGCCTGCACGACACGCGAGGTGAGGGAGTTATGGCTCCCTCGCCACCTCTCGGCGACGACCCGCGTGTCGTACTTTGACTGAGTGGTTGTTGACTATTGTATCTTGTTGTTGCAAACAGCAGTGGGTGTCGTTGAGAAAACCTCTAGTTCGGGTGGTGACGAAGTGAGTCTCTCCCCGTCAGAGTCAACGCAGTGAGTCTGATCCTTTCGGTGGCGGGCGTCGTCGGACAGCACGAGACATCTTGTACTGCAGGCGGTTCATAGCGGAGCAAGGCGGAAACCCACCCCTTCAGGGGTGGGAGGAAGCCGACACGAGCGGGACACTAACCACCGTACGCCAACTGACTGACTCCCCAG
>UEZC01000011.1_pt1 | contig 15844 bp, 16 predicted proteins | sample 1903531 | NCBI WGS metagenome assembly UEZC01 (sample SAMEA4776352, study PRJEB27445) | saltern metagenome | biome: Hypersaline environment; feature: solar saltern; material: Pellet | place: Spain | collected 2014-08 | depth 0 m
GTGGCGTTCGTCTCGTCCACATCGCTGGTAACGTTCGTGTCGTCCGCGTCGGCGGTGAGTGTTCCAGCGTCGAGCCGCTCGCGGACCCGTTCGGTGACACGGTCACGGAGGTTGCTGTCGACGACCGCGTCGTCGCGGACCAGGTCGTCGATCTCGCGGGCGGCACCGGACAGTTCCACCTCCGACAGCCGTTCACGGACGGCCCGGTCGGGGTCGGCGAAGTCGACGGACACCGCCGCCGCCTCCGTCTCGATCTCCCGCCGGTCGCGGACCCGCGCGACGAGCGCGCCGCGTTCGGTCGCGAACGACTCGATCTCGGCGGGTGTCACCGGCTCCCCCTCGCCGGTGATGTCGACGAGGACGACCGCGTCCGCGAGATCGTACGACGCGAGCCGACTCTGGACGCGTTCGGCCCCCTCTCCTGACCCGAGTTCGGCGTCGACGAAGACGAACTCCCGGGTGTCTAACGCCCGCCGGCGGATGTCGACCGTCGTCTGGTCGGCCGTTTCACCAGTCTCGAAGGTGACGATGTTGTACCCGCGGCCGTCCCGCTCGCTCGCGCTGGCTCGTTCCGTCGAGCCGCAGTAGGTCACCCACGCCCCGTCGACCTCTGCGGTGTCGGGGGTGTGGTTGTCGCCGAGCAACACCGCGTCGAACGCGACTGTCGACTCCTGCAAGACGGTTTCGGTGTCCCAGTCGCCGTGCGCGAACGGCGTGAACAACCCGTGTGCGACGAGTGCGGCGCTGTCGGCGTCGTGTGAGTCAAACTCGTAGTCGAGATCGTCGCGCTGGGAGGCGGGGACGTGATCCAACCCGTACAACGCCGTCTCGTCGACGACGACGGGCTCCGCGCCGAGCCGTGTCGCCAACCCCAACGACTCGAACAGGTCCAGCCACTGGCCGCCGCGGGTGGACTCGTGGTTGCCGACGACGGCGAGAAACGGCACACCTGCGGCGTCTAACTTCCGCAACACTGACAACACGCCCATCAGGTCCGGCAGTTCGGGCCGGCGGTCGTGGAACAGGTCGCCGGCGTGGACGACCGCGTCGGCGTCGTCGGCGACGGCGTCCGCGATCACCTGTTCGAAGGCGTCGAGGAAGTCCCGGCGTCGCTCCGGCGAGTGGTACTGCCGGTAGCCGACGTGGGTGTCGCCCGTGTGTACGATCCGTGTCATAGACGCTCGTTGAGGCGGCGTGACACTCAATCGTTCGGTGTCTCCGCCTGGCGGACCCCCCACACGGCCATCCGGAGTCGGTCGAACGCGCGGACCACTGCGGTCGCCCGCTCTCGAACCGCCGGACTGTCGCTCCCGCTCGCCAACTGCCGGAGCGCCCGTAGATCCCCCCGGCTCCGGAACGCGGCGGCCTGGTCCGTCTCCGCCAGCGCCGCCTCGCCACGCTGGACGAGACGCTCTGTGTCCCGTTCTCGCTCGACTGGTCCCGACCGACGGGTCACACTGTCCGTGTCTGTCCCGCAACTCGGCTCCCCGACTCGCGGTGTCGTGTCCGTCACGGGTGGTCTGGTTCCGGCTCCGTACTTCAACCTTCGTCCGGATGGCCCGCCGGCCACGCGACGGCCGCCTGCACCCCGAACCAGTGTTCGACGGTGCCGTCGTCGCCGGCGACGGGGACGAGCGACACCCGGTTGCGGAACGGGGTGCCGTCGGCTCGTTCGTTGTCCAGTTCGACCGTCACCGGCTCCCAGGTGCGCAACGCCTCGACGAAGTCGGCGATCCGTTCGCCGTCGGTCGTCGTCGTCTGGAGCAGTCGCGGGTTCGCGCCCGCGAGCCGCGCCGCGTCGTGGCCGGTTAGCTCCCGGAAGGCGACGTTCGCGTACCGCAACGGGTTGTCGTGGTACGCCGGCCCGGTGAGCGTCACGCCGAGGGGCGCGCGGTCGAGCACCCACGCCTGCCACGCCAACGGTCGGACGCGCGCGTCAAGATCCCAACTGTCGAACGCCGGCCGCGTCGGCTCCGTCTCCAGTCGTCGGTCGATCTCGGCTGCCGCCGCCAACTCCCGTGTCGCGAGGAGTTCCCGGACCGCCTCGCGGAACGACGACTGCGCTGCACCCAGCGCCGTCTGGAGCGCCTCGCGGACTGCCGGCCGTGGCTCCGAGGCACGTGTCACGGTCGGTCTCGGGCCGCGCCGGTCGTAACTGTCTCGGTGTCGACGCTGGGGCCACGTAACTGCGTCTCACTTCTGTGATCGTCCGTAGAATTTCGACGTGTTCTTGAACCGTCGTCCCGTACTTCAAACGCGTTGCGGAACCGTGACCAATCACGGTTCCACGAACGAAAACCATGGTGCTAGCAACAGTGTTCGACACGGCCGCAGGAAGTACCGTACCGCTCCAGACACAGGGGGACGCGCTCCAAGCGATTCAGGACAGTTTCCTCCTGAGTTCCTCGTTCTGGGCAAACATCGCGCTGGCGGGAGTCTCGATCCTGTTGTTCGTCTACATGGGTCGGAACCTCTCCTCGTCACGTGCGAAGCTGATTTGGGTCGCCGCGCTGCTCGTGCCGCTGGTGTCGATCTCCTCGTACTCCAGTCTGGTCTCCGGGCTCACCGTCGGGTTGTTGCAGATGCCCGCCGGCCACCCACTGGCCGGGACAGGCGAGGTCGTCTCCCCGTGGGGGCGGTATCTGACGTGGACGTTCTCGACGCCCGCGATCCTCGCGGCGCTCGGGCTGCTGGCTGGAACTGACTTCACGAAGCTGTTCACCGCGATCACGATGGACATTGGGATGTGTGTCACCGGCCTCGCGGCCGCGCTAACAACGAGTTCCCTCCTGATCCGGTGGGTGTTCTTCGGAATCAGCACCGCGTTCTTCCTCGTCGTCGTGTACATCCTGCTGGCGGAGTGGTCCGAAGACGCCGCCCGGGCGAACACCGGCGAGATCTTCGACACCCTGCGGAACCTCACCGTCGTGCTCTGGTTCGGCTACCCGGTTCTGTGGGCGCTCGGCTCCGAGGGGCTGGCCGTGCTCGGCGTCGGTGTTACCTCGTGGGGCTACTCCGGACTCGACATCGTCGCGAAGTACGCGTTCGCGTTCCTGCTGCTGCGGTGGGTCGCGAACAACGAAAGCGTCGTCGCGTCGAACCCGTCCGTCTTCGGCGGCGACGACTGATCACGCGGACGCGATCACACGGACGCGGTCACCGACTCTCAGTTCTTTGCGCCCGGCACGAACAGTGGTGAGTAATGAGGCCGACGGGACGTGTCTAACTCCGACAGCAACCGTGTCGAGGCGACACAGCCGCCCGTCTCGCTCCGCTCCAACGCCGTCGGTTCACGCTCCCGTCTCCCCCCGTTTCAACGTCGTCGGTTCAGTCGCTCGTCTCTCCCGGCGTCGCGCGTTCTTCCTCGGCCGCCAACTCCGTGTCGTACTCAGTGTCGTCGAGGAGCAGCCCGTCGAAGACGCCGGCGGTGTTCGTCGCGATAAGGACGAACCCGAGCTTCGCGGCGACGTCCATGTACGTGATCAGCACGCCCGTCGTCGCCCGGGTGAGCACGTCGAGCGCCGGCGGGGAGAGCACCCACACGACCGGGTAGACGAACCACAACAACCCGATCAGGTTCCGGAGCTTCGCGTACACCGCCCACTTGTCGGCGCCGGCCGTCCCGCGGAGGTTCTGGGCCAACGGCCCGAACAGGTAGTACACCAGCGCGAAGTACGCGATCGTCGACAGCCCGCCGAAGACGTAGACGAGCACGCCCGTCTGGAGCACGCCGACGAAGCCGAGGACGATCATCAACAGGTCCGCGACGATCACCGCCACCACCGTCCGTCGGCTCGCCTGTGCCGCGTACGCCATGTAGCCGACGAGCAACGGCGTCGTCGCCGCCCAGTCGATGTACCGCAGTGTCTGGATCTCGATCCCGTTTTCGGCGATCGCGAACAGGTCAGTGGACATTCCGACGTACGCCAGCGTCGCGAGCCCGGTGATCCCGACGAGCATCGCGTAGCCGATATCGTCGTACGGTGCCTCGTCTTGGTCGTCGATCCGCCACGCCGCCAGCGAGATCAGCGTCCCGACCGCCAGCAGGGCGGCGCCGATGGTGTAGGAGGTGCTCCGCGCGAGCACACTCGCGTCGACGGCGGCGCTCACGCTCGCCCCCCGTCGCCGCCTCGGTTCCGTCTCGATCCCGTCGTGTCGAACATTTCGGTCATCTGTCGTATCAGTGTGGTCGATCTTCTGTTGTCAGTCGTCCGTCGCGGTCGGCGTAGACACCGTCGTCTCCGTCGCGTCGGTCGTGCCGCCGCGGACGGTGAGTCCGTCGAGTGACGCCTGGAGCCGTTCGGCGTCTGCCGCGAGCGTCTCGGCGGTGTCGACGACCGTGTCGATCACGCGCGCCTGCTCGTCGGCCGCGTCCACCAGGCTGTCTGCGTCACTGGCGGTCTGTTCGCTGATCGCCCGCACGTCCGCGACGACCTCCGAGGCGGCCTGTGTCGACTCCGCCTGTTCGCTCGTCGCTCGCGAGATCTCCGCAACGCTGTCGTCTGTCTGCTCGGCGTACTCTGCGATGTCGCCCAGCTGTGTGAGCGCGCTCTCGACGGTGTCTGCGGCGGTCGCCAGCGTCTCGTCGGCGTCGTCTGCCGTCTCGACGGCCACGTCCGTCTGTGCGCGGATCGCCTCCAACTGCTCGCTCACCTCGTCTGCGGACTCCTTCGCCTCCTCGGCCAACGCCTTCACCTCCTCGGCGACGACGGCGAAGCCGTCACCCGCGCCGCTGCCGTCGCCGCCGGCGCGTGCCGCCTCGATGGAAGCGTTGACCGCGAGCATGTCCGTCTCGTCGGCCACGTCCGAGATCAGCTCGACTACCTCGCCGACACGGTCGACTCTGCTCGCCAACTCGTCGATGGCGGCGACCGTCTCGTCGAGCGTCTGGACCGTCTCGTCTACCTCCTCGATGGCCGTCTCTGCGGCTGCGGACCCGTCCCGTGCGGCCGCGGCGGTGGTCTCGGAGGCCGACTCCACCTGGCCGGTCGTCGCCGCGATCTCCTCGGCAGTCGCCGACAGCTGGTCGATCTCCGTCGCGAGCGACGCCACCTCGTCGCGTTGTGTCGTCGCGTCCGTCTCGATCTCCGAGAGCCGCTCGGAGATCCGGTCGGCGACCGTTGTCGCCTCGCCGGCGGCCCCCTCCACGTCGGCGGCGGCGTCGGTCACGTCCTCGGCGAACGCCGACAGCTCCCGGATCGTCTCCTCGTACTCCGCGAGCAGTTCGTTCACCGAGACGCCGACGCGGTGGATCGCCTCGACGCCGTCGGCCTCGCTGGCTTCGCCGGCACCGGTGTCAACCCGCCGCGTCAGATCGCCCGCCGCGGCGGCCTCCAACTCCGTCGCGTACGACTCGGCCGTCTCGGTGACGGCCGTGGACAACGCCTCCGCGTCGTTGCGTGCGTTCTCGGCCTCCCGTTCGGCCGCCTCCGCTGCCTGAATCTCCTCGGTGAGCGTCCGGCGCATCACGTCCATGCTCTGCCGGACGGCGCCGAACTCGTCACGCCGCCGGGTCGGGAACCCCAGATCCAGCTCCCCGTCTGCGACGCGGTCCGCCCGGCTCTCCAGGTCACGCGTCTGGATCACGGTGGTAGAGCCGACTGTGCTACCGAACAACACCAGACTCACCAACGCCAACAACGCGACACCGACGACTGCCGACGACGCGTAGTCTGCGACGCCGAACGCCGTCGCCGTGTCCGTCTGCACTGCGACGGCCCACGGTGTGCCGGTGACGCCCGCGGCTGTGATCAACGCCGTGCCGTCGGTGTTTGCTGCCTCACTGCCAGTCGTCGACTCCCCACCGGCCGCCGCGCCGACTGTGAACGACTCCCGTTCGACGACAGTCGGGTCGCCCTCACCGCCCGCGGCGGCTGTCACCGCGCCGTCGAACGCTGGGAACGACGCGCCGGCCGCGCCGTCGGCCGTCGCCGCGACGACTGTCTGTGACTCGTCGACGAGGTACGTCGTCTCGCTCGCGCTATCTCCGCCGGCGTTGGCTGTGTCGTCCCCACCCGTGTCACCGACGACTGCAGCCGGTGTCAACACGTACACCAACGCCCCCTCGTCGGTTGGGTGGACGTACGCGACTGCCTGCCCGTTGACCCCCTCGGCGGCGTACGGCTCGGTGTACGTCGGCCCGTCGACCCCCCCGACACCAACCGGGAACGAACCGCTCGGGGCTGTCGAGGCGACGGCCTCACCGTCGACGGCGTAGTGGATCGCGACCACACCCGCACCCAACTCGCCAGCGAGTTCACTCAGTCGGTCGTTGACCGCGTCGGTGTCACCGTCGACCACCGCCGGTGCGCTCGCGAACTGTGCTGCTCGCCGTTCGACGCCGGCGCTCCACTGTTCGAGTGCCGCGGCACGGTCCGCGGCGTCGCCGCTCAGCTGTGCCTCTGCACGGTCCTCTGCCACCGACGCCGTTGAGTCCGCCGCAGCCGCGGCGAACGTACCGACCAACACCGCAATCAGCCCGAACACGACGAGTAGCTTCACCGCGTAGCTCCTCCGTATCTTCTCTGTGAGTCGCCTCATCAATCAGTGTGTTTTGACAAGGCTCCAACACGGATATCGCCTTTGATACGCCACTTTTATAAGCGAACTGACCTCCGACGCCGTCCACGGGTTCCGGTCGCTGGGTGGGTGTGCAGCGAAAATGCGGGGTCTGCGCTCGTCGACCGTGAGGTGGGTCAGACCACACTCGCGGTCTCGTCGACAACGCTGTCGACGACCCGTTCGACGCTCGTCTCGGCGAGGTCGTACAGTGTCGCGTCCGCCCGGTCGCGAACCGCGGCCGGGAACCCGTCGGTGGTCGCGTGGACCGCGGCGACGACCGGCGTGTCACCGTCGAGTGCCGCCCGCACCCCGCGGACGAACTGGTCGCTGTGTGTCTCCATCGGTGCGATCTCGTCGATCACCCAGTAGTCGACGGCGGCGTGGTCGAACGCCCGCCCGGCGAGGTCGTCGACGGCCGGCACGTCCACGCGGTACTTGCCGACCCCCGGGCCGCTCTCGCGGTCGACACGCGCCATTGCGACCCGTCGGTCGTCGCGGAGGTCGACCAGATCGAAGCCGACGCGGTCGCCGTCGACGCGCACCTCGGGGGCGAGCACCCCACCGGCGGCAGCCGAGAGGCGGTCGCGAACCCGGTCGAGTGTGGTCGTCTTCCCGCTGCGTGGTGGGCCGGTGACGAGGTGGTTGGTGGCTGGCACGTCCGGTCGGAAGAACTAGACGAGCCTAACGGCTGTGATCGGACCTCCTCCCCCAGTTCGCGTCCACCGCACCACCAGCGGCTCGTCAGTTTACTCTCAGAAAACGAGTGGGCGCTGCAGGATTTGAACCCGCGGCAGCTTGGTCCGAAGCCAAGTACTCTGTCCAGACTGAGCTAAGCGCCCTCGCCATTGGATAGCGGGGAGTCGGGTTTAAGTTCGGCGGTTCGGCGGCGAACGACCCCCCGACTCGCCGGTAGCCAAGCAAAAAGAATAATACTGGCTCACGGTATGTTGGTAACAGTAGATGAGTTCCCGCGAGACGGAGTGGTGGTCGCGCGACGGGTGGGGACCGGTTGGTCTCCCGGAGGGGAGCGCCGATGTATGACGTTGGCCCCTTAGAGACGGAGATCGAGCCGGGGTCGAACGTCCTCATCTCCGGTCCCTCGATGAGCGGTAAGCGAGACCTCGCGCTCGACGTGCTCGCCGAGGGGACCGACGGGGGTGAAGGGTCGATCTTCGTCACCACGAAGGACGGCGCCGACCGCGTGCTCGAACTGTACGAGAACCGGACCCCGTACCAGGGGAAGCCGGTCGCGGTCGTCGACTGTGTCACGCGGCAACAGGGTGTCGGTGACGTGCGCGAGGACGACCGGATCAAGTACGCCTCCTCACCGGTGGACATGACCCGGATCGGAATCCAGCTGTCGGAGTTTCTGGAGGCGTTCTACCAGGAACGCAACATCCGACAGAACCGCGTCGCGCTCCACTCGTTGTCCACGTTGTTGATGTACTCGGACCTCCAGACCGTGTTCCGGTTCCTCCACGTGTTCACCGGCCGGATTCAGAGCGTCGACGGGCTGGGACTGTACGTCATCGACTCCAGCGCGCACGACGACCAGACGATGAACACGCTCAAACAGCTGTTCGACGGTGTTGTCCGTCTCGATGAGAACGGCGAACGCGAGATTCGGCTCGCAGACGCCTGAGACGGGTTCGCTCGCTGTCGTCTCTTTCCCGGTCGACTTACGTTTCTCTCGCGCGTCGGTCTGGTGTGCCAGTGACAGACGACGCCGGGGTCCGTGAACTGCTCGCCGCCGACACCGTCGCAGTCGTCGGTTGTTCGACGACACCCGGCAAGGCGGCCCACGACGTACCGCAGTATCTCGCGACCCACGGCTACGACGTGCGTCCGGTCAACCCGTACGCCGAGGAGATTCTGGGTGTGCCGGCCGTCGACAGCCTCGCCGACCTCGAAGACGAGATCGATCTCGTGAACGTGTTCCGCCCGAGCGAGGAGGTGGCCGGAATCGTCGACGACGTGCTCGCGCGCGCCGACACGGTCGGTGACGTGTCGGGGGTGTGGCTCCAACGCGGGATCACCGACGACGACGCACTCGCGCGTGCGGAGGCCGCCGGGCTCCAGACCACACAGGATCGGTGTGCGAAAGTCGAGCACGCGCGGTTGGTCGACTGACACGCCCGAGGGTTCGAACGGCACGCGCGGCGACCTCCGTCGCCGACCGCGGGCTACAAGCCGTCGCCGGGCAAGTAGGCGAGCGTGGAACTCCAGACACTCACGGACAGACTCGACGCGGAGCTTCGGACGGCGGCGTACGCCGAGTTAGACGCCAGCGCGAACGGGCTCCAGATCGGGCCGACGACGGAATCACGCGAAATCGACCACGTCGCATTCGCGGTCGACGCGGTCGAGGCGACCGCCACGGCCGCGGCGGCGGCGGGCGCGGATCTGCTCGTCACCCACCACGGCGTCGTCTGGGGCGGGCTCGACCGCGTCACCGGTCGCGCGCACGACCGGGTGACGGCGTTCACCGGCGAGGAGCTGGCATTGTACGTCTCACACCTCCCACTCGACGGCCACCAGGAGCTGGGTAACGCCGCCGGCGTGGCGGACCTGTTGGAGTTGGAGTCGCGGGAGCCGTTCGGGAGTCTCGGCCCGGAACACGTCGGACAAATCGGTGTCGCACCGGAGCCGTACCGGACCGACGAACTCGCCGGGCTGTTGGGACGGGCGTTGGACCACGGCGGCGAGGGGGTGCAGGTGCTCGACTTCGGCCCGGCGGAGATCGAACGGATCGCGGTGTTGACCGGGAGCGGGAGCGACTGGCTTGACGAGGCGGTTGCGGCCGACGCGGACGCACTCGTCACCGGTGAGGCGAAGGGGAAACTCTACCACGAAGCGCGCGAGGCCGGAATCACGGTGTTCCTCGGCGGGCACTACGCGACGGAGACGTTCGGTGTCGCCGCGCTCGCCGATCTCGTCGCCGACTGGGGGGTGGAGACGACCGTGATCGACCACCCGACGGGACTGTAGTCGGCGGCTCCACCCGTTACTCGCTCGACTGTTCTGGCTGTCGACGCCGGGTCAGTGGCCACCTGGCCGTGTGACACTCGGCATCGTCGCGTTCAAACACGTCCCGGCCGACTGTCAGTGTATGAGTGACGGAGACGCCGGCGCCGAGACCCCCGACCGCGAGCTGTTCGAAGACGACCCAGTCGGTCACGCGACGGTCGCGGGGGGGATGACCGTCGGCGAGTTGGTCGACCAGTACGGCGACGCTGGGATCGGTGCAGCGTCGGTCCACGAGGCGGCAGACGTGACCAGTGAGATGTTGGGTGACGACGACTGTACAGTCTTTCTCTCGCTGGCGGGCGCGATGGTGCCGACCGGGATGCGCCGGATCGTGGCGGATCTGATCCGGGACGGCTACGTCGACGCGCTGGTGACGACCGGCGCGAATCTCACACACGACGCTATCGAGGCAATCGGCGGAAAACACCACCACGGCGAGGAGGGACCGGGCCACGCCGCGCAGTACGAGGACGACGGCCACGGTGAGCACAGTCACGGCGGCGGTGAGCACGCCGACCCGGAGCGTCACAACGAGGACAGAGAAGGGGACCCGGAGACACTCCGCGACCACGACGAACAGCTCCGCGACGAGCAGGTCGACCGGATCTACAACGTCTATCTCCCGCAGGAACACTTCGCGTTGCTCGAATCACACCTCCGCGAGAAGGTGTTCCCACCGCTCGCGGAGGAGGGGGTGGTCTCCATCTCGCGGCTGTGTGCGGAGCTCGGGCGGGCAAACGCCGAAGTGAACGAACGCGAGGGGATCGACGAGGGGCCGGGTGTCGTCGCGGCCGCCTACGAGAACGACGTGCCGATCTACTGTCCGGCCGTCCAAGACTCCGTGCTCGGGCTGCAGGCGTGGATGTACACCCAGACGAGCGATCTCCAGTTGGACGCGACCGCGGACATGACACCGCTGACAGACCTGGCGTTCGAGGCGGACGACGCCGGCTGTCTGCTCGTCGGCGGCGGGGTGCCGAAGAACTTCACCCTGCAGACGATGTTGGTGACGCCCCGCGCGTACGACTACGCCGTCCAGATCACGATGGACCCCGAGGCGACCGGCGGGCTGTCTGGAGCGACGTTGGACGAGGCGCGCTCGTGGGGGAAGTTGGAGGAGGACGCCCGGAACGCGTCGGTGTACGGCGACGCGACCGTCTTCCTGCCGTTGCTGGTGGCGGCCGCGCGCGAACGGATCGAGTGAACTGTCTCGACATCCCGTCAAAAAGTTTACAACTGGTAGATAGATTTACTGTCTCTCGTGATAACACACAGCCGTGACACTCGCTGCCGTTCCGGAGTACGATCAACGTCGAGTCGAACAGACCGGTGACCGTGCGGTCGTCGTCGGCGGGAGCATGGCCGGGTTGTTGGCCGGTCGGGTGCTCGCAGACGCCTACGACAGCGTCGTCGTGTTGGACCGTGACCCGTTGCCAGACGACCGTGTCGCCCGTCGTGGCGTCCCGCAGTCGACGCACGCACACGCGATGTTGGAGGCCGGACGACACACTCTGGAGTCGTTGTTCCCGGGGTACTCCGAGTCCGTGTTGGAGAGCGGCGGCGTCGTGATCGACATGGGGAGCACGTTCCGCCACCACGACCACGGCGGGTTGATCACCGACACGGACACCGAGTTACCGATGTACTGCGCGAGCAGGCCGTTGTTCGAGCAGCTCGTCCGGGAGCGGGTGCGGAGCCACGAGGGCGTCCAACTCCGTGGCGACTGTCACGTCACGGGGTATCTGACCGACGACGCCGAGAACGTCGACGGGGTGTCGTACACCGCCGACGGCGACGACCACGAACTGACGGCCGATCTCGTCGTCGACGCGACCGGGCGAACCTCGCGAACCCCAGAGTGGCTCGACACACACGGCTACGAGTCGCCGCCGGTCGAGGAGGTGTCGGTCGATCTCGCGTACACGACAGCGACGGTCGAACGGCCGCCGGAGGACGACCGGGTGATCACAGTCTCGCCGGCGGCGCCAGACCCGCGGGGCGGGACGGCGGTGCCTGCCGAGGACGGCCGGTGGGTCGTCACCCTGTTCGGGCTCCACGGGGATCACGCGCCGACGGACATCGAGGGGTTCGAGGCGTACGCCGACAGCCTCGCAGACCCGGGGATCGCACAGCTACTGGCGAACCACGAGTACGCGAGCGGCGAGATCCAGAAGTACCCGTTCCCGGCGAGCCTCCGCCGGCGGTACGAACAACTCGACGAGTTCCCCGACGGGCTGGTGGTCACCGGTGACGCGATCGCGAGCTTCAACCCGATCTACGGGCAGGGGATGTCCGTGGCGGCGCTTGACGCGATGCAGCTGCACGAGACGCTCGCGAGCGGAGAGCGGCGAGCGCTCGGAACCGAGTTCTTCGAGGGCGCGGCGACTGGTATCAACACCGCCTGGCAGATGGCGACTGGGGCCGACTTCGAGTTTCCCGAGACGGAGGGGCCGAAGCCGACCGGGACGGACCTGTTCAACCGGTACACCGGCGCAGTGATGCAAACAACCCACTCCGACCCCGTTGTCGCAGAGCAGTTCTACCACGTGATGCGGATGGAAGAACCGCCGACGACGCTGCTGCGCCCGCAGGTCGCCGCACGTGTCGCCGCGAACACGTTGTCCGGTCGTCTCTCCGACGTGAGCCTCCCGTTGCCCAGCAACAGCTGATCGGGTGCTGGCCGTCTCAAACCACCACCCCCTGTTCGCGGACGTGTCTGACAAGCGCCCGCTCGGAGTCGAACTGTTTGCCACACTGGTCACAGACGTAGTCGGCGGCCTGGGCTGTCGTCGGCATGCGTGTCAGTAGTTGACACAGTGCTGATAACGCTGTCCCCCGAGACAGTAACAACCGTGATATACCGGCCGGGAGATACAGGCTGGTGACGACACGCGGTACGTTTACCGACGAAGCGGTGCTCGACTACTGACGAACCATGACCGGGACGACACCTTCGGTGGTCGTTGGGACGATCGGCTCAGACGCACACGCGGTCGGTATCACGTTGTTGGACCACGCGTTGCGGGAGGCGGGATTCGAGGTAGAGAACCTCGGCGCGCAGACGCCGCAGTCGGCGTTCGTCGCGGCGGCCGCCGAGCAGGAGGCGGACGCGGTGTTGGTGTCGTCGTTGTACGGCCACGCAGAGCAGGATTGTGAGGGGCTCCACGAGCAGTTCGCGGACGCGGAGATCGACCCGGTGACGTACATCGGCGGCAACCTCGCCGTCGGCCAACGGGAGTTCGCGGCGGTGCGACGACGCTTCCGGGAGATGGGGTTCGATCAGGTGTTCGACGCCGAGACGGGGTTCGAGGAGGTTGTCGCCGCCTTGCGCGCGGAGTTCGGCGTCGACGAACACGCCGGTGTCGAGGACGAACGGACGAGGGTCCGGTCGTAGCGCGATGGTCCGAGACGTTCGTCTCAGCGACGAGGAACTGCTGGCGGAAGACCGCGCGGTCGCGGAGGCGTGGCCGACGGTCGAGGCCGTTGACTTCGAGGACGCCATCGCGTTCCACGAGTCGTTGCCCGCGAGCAAGCAGTTCGCGGACGTGGTGACAGACGCCGACCGAGTGTTGGTCCAGCCGCGCGCTGGCGTGCCGTGTCTGGACGACCAGATCGACCTGCTCGACCATCTAGAGACCGCCGGCGCGGCGGATCTGCTGCCGACGACGATCGACTCGTACACGCGGGACAACGCCTACGAGGAGGCGCGGGAGGGACTCAGGCGGTCATGCGAGACCGGCGAGGACGAACTGAACGGGTTCCCGGCGGTGAACCACGGGGTCGATAGCTGTCGGGAGCTGATCGAGGCGGTCGACAGCCCGGTACAGGTGCGACACGGCACCCCCGACGCGCGGGCGTTGGCGGCGGTGACGCTCGCGGGCGGGTTCCAGAGCTTCGAGGGTGGCCCGATCACGTACAACCTCCCGTACACGTCCCGCCGTCGATCACCATCGCCGTCTGTGTGTTGGAGGGACTCCTCGCCGCGACACAGGGCGTCCGGAGCGTGACACTCGGCTATGGTCAGGTCGGTAACGTCGTCCAGGACGTGGCGGCGATCCAAGCGATGGAGCGACTCGGAGCGGAGTATCTGCCGAGTGCGGTGACAGTGACGAGCGTGTTCCACCAGTGGATGGGTGGGTTCCCGCGCGACGAGGCGCGGGCACAGGGTGTGATCGGGTTGGGCGCGGCGACGGCCGCACTCGCCGAGCCGGACAAGATCATCACCAAGTCGCCACAGGAGGCGAAAGGTGTGCCGACGGCCGAGGCGAACGCCGCTGGCACGCGGACGACGAAACAGACGCTCCGGATGTTGACCGAACAGGAGATCACCGTCGACGGCGTCGACCGGGAACAAGAGCTGATCGAGCGCAGCGTGCGGTCGATGTTGGACGCCGTCCGCGAGGCCGGCGACGGTGACTGGGCGCAAGGGACGCTCGCGGCGTTCGATCGGGGGTTGTTGGACGTGCCGTTCCCGCCGAGTGACGCCGCGGCGGGCGATATGCTCCCCGCCCGGGACGACGACGGCCGGGTGCGGTTCCTGAAGTTCGGCAACGTCGCGGTGAGTGAGGACGTGCGAGAGACCCACCGCGCGCGGCTGGAAGAACGGGCGGCGACGGAGGATCGAACGCTCTCTTTCCGGATGGTGGCCGACGACGTGTCGGCGGTGTCGGACGGGCGACTCGTCGGCCGCCCGGGTGGTGAGTCGTGAGGATCGACCGCGTCACCGCGACACCCGGCTCGTCGGCGTTCTTCTTCGACGACCAGGCTGCGATCACCGCGGGCACGGACAGAGACGGAGTCGCGTACACGGGTGACCCACAGACACCGGGGTACGAGCAGGTTCGGGAGCCGGGTGAGTCGTTACTCGTCCAGATCGAGACGAGCGACGGCCGCGTCCTGCGGGGGGACTGTGCCGCCGTCCAGTACTCCGGCGCGGGCGACCGCGATCCGTTGTTCCGCGCGGCAGAGTACGCCCCGCGCGTCGAGGGGGCAGTCGCCGAGGCGTTGGTCGGCCGGGACCCGACGGCGTTCGCGGACAACGCGGCCGTCGTGGAGTCGCTCCGCCCCGACGGGGAGCGGCTCCACACCGCCGTCCGGTACGGCGTCTCGCAGGCACTCCTCGCCGCGGCCGCGGCGGCACGCGGGACGACCCGCACTCGGGTGTTGGCGGACGCGCTCGGCACCGAGCCCGCGAGCGAGCCGGTGCCGGTGTTTGGCCAGAGCGGCGACGACCCGGACGGCTACGACCCCCGCATCCACGTCGATGTGTACGGAACCCTCGGGGAGCTGTTTGGCCCACCGTACGACCGTCGCGAGGTTGTCGACTACTTCCGTGAACTGGCGCGTGCGGCCGCACCGTACCCGTTGCAGGTCGAGGGACCGGTCGATGCCGGGAGCCACGAGGCGCAGATTCACGCGATGGCCGAGTTGCGTGACGGGCTGGACGAGGCGGGTGTCGCGGTAGACATCGTCGCCGACGAGTGGTGTGACACACGCGCCGATGTCGAGCGGTTCGTCGACGCCGGGGCGGCGGATGTGGTGCAGGTGAAGACCCCGGATCTGGGGTCGGTCGCCGAGAGCGGGCGCGCGGTCCGGTACTGTGGGGAGACAGACGTGCGGGCGTATCTCGGCGGGACGTGCAACGAGACCACCGTCTCGGCGCGGGCGTGTGCCCACATCGGGCTGGCGACGGACGCCGCCCAACTACTGGCGAAACCCGGGATGGGGTTCGACGAGGGGTACGCGGTCGTCACGAACGAGATGCGTGCGACGCTCGCGCGACACAACAACAACGCCGAACGCAGACATGACAGCGCCGAACACAGATACGACGACACCGAACGCAGACACGACAGCGCCGAACACAGATACGACAACGCCGAACACACTACCGACAGATGACAGAGAACGTGACATTGGAGGCGGGCTGGCACGGTCGGTTCTACGAGGACTTCGAGGTCGGAACCGTGTACAAACATCCGTACGGGCGGACGGTGACGGAGACTGACAACGTCTGGTTCAGCAACCTGACGATGAACGTCAACCCGATGCATTTCAACGAGTCGTACGCCGCACAGACGGAGTTTGGCGAGCGGCTCGTCAACGGGTTGTACGTGATCGCGCTCGCGGTCGGGATGAGCGTGATCGACGTATCGGCGAACGCGACGGCGAATCTGGGGTACGACGACGTGCGCCATCTCGGCCCCGTCTACCACGGTGACACCCTGTTCGCCGAGAGCGAGGTGCTCGAGAAACG
>UEZC01000084.1_pt1 | contig 15633 bp, 9 predicted proteins | sample 1903531 | NCBI WGS metagenome assembly UEZC01 (sample SAMEA4776352, study PRJEB27445) | saltern metagenome | biome: Hypersaline environment; feature: solar saltern; material: Pellet | place: Spain | collected 2014-08 | depth 0 m
GTTGGATCACAGTCGATTCGGTTTCCGGTCTCGGGGTCGACGACGACCGCGTGGAGTGACTCCCGTTGGTACTGACTCGGCGTCTCGACTGCGGCGCGGAGCCACGCACACACCACCCGCCCGTCGTAGTAAGGGTAGAACTCGACCGACGCGACGCGGGCTGGCGACGCGCGGAGCCACGGCGGCACCAGCGTCTCCGCTCCGCCCGGCACGCCGGTCACCGACGCCGTTCCGACCGGGTGATGTGTCGCGGCGGCGTCGATCAATCGCCGGGTGAACGGTGTCTCCGGCCCGATCGTCGGCGTCTCCGACTCTGCTGTCTCGGAGTCCGCGGTCGGCGTCTCCGACTCTGCCGTCTCGGAGTCTGCGGTTGGCGTCTCCGACCCCGCCCGGTCAGCGACGGTGGCGACGAGTCGACTTCTGTCACAGTAGCCGCCGACCCACTCCGGCGGCGCGACGCCGTCGAACTCGATGGTCAGCTCCGCGCCGTCCTGTCGCACCGTCGCGCCGACGCTCTCGAAGTACTGTCGTGTGAGTCCGACGACCCGTTCGGTCGTCGGGACGAGCGTCGTCTCAGTCACTGTCGGCCCCCAGATCGAACCGGTCGAACACGTCGTCGTTGAACTGTTCGACCTTCTGTGAGAGCGCCGTCTGCTGTGCCAAGTCGACGGCCAGATCGTCGAAGTCGTTCTCTAAGTCGACGGCAGCGTCGGCGTCGACCAACCGCTCGAAGATCGCGTCTTCGAAGCTCCGCCCGTCGGACGCCAGCCCGCTGAGAATCTGGCTCGTCTCCCCGACGGTCTGTTGGAACAGGTCGATCTTGTGGAACAGCTTGTCGAGGACGTACTCCTCGACGGTGTCCGCCAAGGCGAGGTTGAACACGTACACTTGTCGTTGTTGCCCGATCCGGTGGACACGACCGATTCGTTGTTCCACCCGCATCGGGTTCCACGGGAGGTCGTAGTTGACGAGCACGTTGCAGAACTGGAGGTTCCGACCCTCGTTCATCGCGTCCGTCGACACGAGCACACCCCCGTCGGTCTCGAACGCCGAGACGATCTTCTCTTTCCGTTCGCTCCCGTGGCCGCCGTGGAACGTGTGTGTCTCGTAGCCGCGGCCGGTGAGCGCCTCGACGAGCGCTTGTTGTGTCGCGCGGAAGGCGGTGAACACGACGACGTGACCCCCCGAAATGCGTTCACGCACCTCGTCGACCACGTCGAACAACCGCTCGCGTTTCGTCACGCTGTCGACCGACTCGGCGGTCTCCAACAACGACCGGAGTCGCTCCGGGTAGCGTGGTGTCGCGTCGGTGGCCTCCCAGTCATGGTCGACGCCGCTGGCCCACGTGTCGCCGGTGTCGCCAGCGTCGACGGCGCCGTCGGCATCCGCTCCGTCGGCGTCGACCCCATCGACATCAGTGTCGTCCGGGTTTCCCAGCTTCCCGCGGACGGTCGCCGCTAACGCCTCGGGGCTGGAGACGACCTCCTTCTGGAGCAACATCGCGACAAGCCTCTGGGCCTCGTTTTCGGCGTAGGCGGTCTGGACGTAGTCGGTGGTCGCCTCGTACAGCCGGCGTTCGGCCGCCGTCGGGGCGAACGTCCGCGTCTCGACGACGCGGTCGGTGAAGTCCACCCCCGTCTCTGCCCGTCGGTTGCGGATCATCACCTCCGAGAGCCGCGCGTGGAGTTCCTCGCGGTCGACGAGTCTCGTCTGGCCGTCGTCACTCCTGAAGTACCGGTCGAACGACTCGCGGCTTCCGAACAGCCCCGGGCGGAGGAGCGTGACGAGGTTGTACAGATCCGCCGGCTCGTTCTGAATCGGCGTCGCGGTGAGGAAGAAGGCGTAGTCGTACGCCAACTGGTCGACCAGTTCGTAGCGGTCGGTCGTCTCGTTCCGGAGGTAGTGGGCCTCGTCGACGACGAGCACGTCCCACTCCCGCGCGAGCACCGTCTCGCGGTGGCGGTCGCTCTTTGCGGTGTCGATGCTCGCGAGCACGTAGTCGTGGGCGTCGAACCCCGCGAACGCGTCGTCGTAGTTGCAGACGAACTCCAGTCCGAACTTCTCGCGTAGCTCCCCCTGCCACTGTGGCGCCAACTGCGCGGGTGTGAGCACCAACACGCTGTCGCTGGTGTCGCGGTAGTGCATCTCCTTGAGGATCATCCCCACCTCGATCGTCTTCCCGAGCCCGACCTCGTCGGCCAACAACGCGGTGCCGTCCATCTCGAACAACGCCCGGTAGGCGGCGTCGACCTGGTGTTCGAGGAGTTTCACTTGACTCTCGTCGACTGTCCCGAGCGACCGGAGTTCGTCGTCCGGCTCCCCGGCACGGAGCCGCTGGGCGAACGTGCTCGCGCGGTGGGTGTCGAGCGGCTGGGGGTCGGCGTCCGTGTCGAACTCGGGCGCCTCGTGGTCGATCTCGACGGGCACGCCGAGTCTCCCCTGGTCCGTCACGGTTCGAGTGGGTGGACGGGCGGTGTTAGTGGTTCGGGTCGGACGGTTCTGGGCACAGAGTATGCTGTCACAGGAATTTAAAAACTGAGACCAACAACCTGTGAGTGTGACAACCTTTACCGAGCCGGTCGTCGGCGGAGCGGACGGACAGTGGTACGAGTTTCTCGACACGGTCGCGCGGGTCCGAGTGCCCAGCAGTGCGACGGACGGTGCGCTGTCGATCACCGAGATGCACGCCCGAGCGGGCCACGCGACGCCGATGCACCGTCACGCAGCGGCAGACGAGGCGATCGATGTCGTCGAGGGCCGACTGACGGTGCACACCGCAGACGGCACCCACACCGTCGCAAGCGGGGAGTCGGTTGTGCTCCCCGCCGGCCAGCGACACAGTCTGGTCGCCGACACCCAGACGGAGTTTGTCGTGACGGCGACGCCCGGCGGGTTCGACGAACTCGTCGTCGCGGCGGGTGAGCCGGTCGCGGAGGCGTCTGTGCCGTCGTCGCCGCCCAGTGAGGCTGCTGCCGGCCGTGTCGACGAATGTGCGCCCGACCACGGGGTCGAGATTCTCGGGCCGCCGCCGGTGTCCGACTGAGGCCGCGTTCTGCCGATGGGTGTGTGGCGGACGATCTGCTACCCCTCTTCGCCGAACGCCTCCAACCGCGCGTCTGCGCCGACCATCCGGAGATACGTCTCGTCGCCGGTGACGCGAGCGAGTTCCTCACACAGTTCTTCGAGGGCGGTCGTGTCCCAGGCGTCCAGATATCTTTCGCGGCGCTTGCCCGCCTCGTACCGCTCACGGAGGAACTGGGCGCGGTCGAGATCGGTGGCGGGCTCACTCCCCTCGACATGCTCTCTGACGTACGCCTGCCGTTCCTCGTCGCGCCAGTCCAGTAGTCGCAGTCCGTTCTCGGTGGTCAGCAGACGGGCGTCTTCGAGTTGTCCTTGTGAGGTATCAGACCGCCGGAGCAGCTTCGAGAGGTCGTCGGTCGTCGGATCGTCGGTCGCCAGTAAGTCGACGTACACGTCCGTCTCGCCGAGATCGGCGTCTTGGATGATGCCGTAGATCTCGTCGACGACCGCCTTCGCGTCCATGATCTCGCCGGCGCGACGAACCTCGCCGTGGTGTTTCGAGTACTCCTGGAAACACTCGCCCATCTCGATCACGCCGATGTCACCCGAGGCGAGATCACGGTTCGCTTCGAGCGTCTCGCGCGTCTCGCGTGCCGTGCGGACGATCTCTCGACGGAGTCCACGCCACGAGATCGGTTCCTGTTCGTCGGTGGGCCGGGCGACGATGACGATGTCGAACGCGACCGCGTCACCGCCGACGAACTTGTTCAGGTCCGAGTTGATCGGGTAGGTGGCCGTGATCTCGAAGCCGTTCCTGCAGAGTGCGGTGAGCAACTCACCCCAACTCTCGGAGTCGCTGTGGTGGTATGTGAACGCGAGTACGCCCTCGTCTTTCAGTGCTCTGCGGATGACCGAGAGCGCCTGCCCGATCTCGTGTTCGAAATCCGCCTCGGTCTTGTCGAGATACGGGTTCGTGACGATCGAGTCGGCGCGTGGTGTTTTCTCGCGGTCGAACCCGGGATACTCGTCTTCGAGCAGTATCTTCTGCCAGACGTAGAAGTAGTCCGACACCTCGCTGTAGATGATGTTGTCGTAGTACGGCGGGTCGGTGATCACCGCGTCGTACTCGTCTTCGGCGGTGATCTCCCGCATGTCTCCCTGATACACCTCGCTGTTCTCGCCAATCGGCTGGGCGAACGGCGCCGTCTCGACCGTCTCGCCGTTTTCGACGTACCGGTCCGTCGGTTCGCTGGCGTACTCGACAGCGCGTTTCAGTTTCTCGAAGGTGTTCGAGAACGTCCCGCGCCCGTCTGGCGCTCCCCAGACGTTGTTCTCGACGAACTCCGTCTGCGGGACGAAGGAGTTGAGCCGGAACGTCCCCTCGATCTTCGTTGCGGTCTTGTTGTAGATCGTGAACGTGCTGTTGAACATCAGCGCGTCACAGAACACCAACAGGAGGTAGTCGCGGAGATTCTCGTCGGCGACGCTGTCGATACTGTCCAACAAGAGTGCGTGTGCCAACAGTTGACGGTCGTTGAACATGTCCGTCCACTGCTCGTAGCCGTGTTGGAACAGGTCGTTCCCGCTGATCGACGACGCGCCGGTGATCGCACCCTCGGGGATCGACTCGCTGGGGACGTACTCGTCGAGATCCGTCCGCGCTCGCCACGTCTGTCTGGCCGACGCGGCGAGCTGTTGGTCTGCTGGCTCGGCAGCTTTGAACCCCTTGTAGACAGTTCGGTCTCGTCCGGCGTCTTCACACGTCTCACAGTAGTACTCGACGGCGTACAGCCGTTCCTCGGGTTGGCCCTGCTCGGCGACGGCGTCGGTGATCGACTCCTTCAGCCCGCAGTCGGGACAGGTGTAGTAGCCACCCCGCGAGACGGTGCCGTCCGTGGGCACCCACTCGTTGCCACAGTCACACGTACACTGTTGGCTGTGGTCGTCGACCACCCGAATCTCGCCACAGTCGGGACACAACACGTTGTACCGGTCGTCGTTCTCGTAGCGCCCGGCGGCGACGCGGTAGTCTTTGAACAACGGCACCGTGTGCCCGCAGGAGGTGCAGTCGAGTTGTTTCACCCAGAAGTTGTACATCACGTCTGCGTCGTGAGCGTGGTCTGAGTCGCTCTCGTCTTCGCCCTCGACGTTCGGACACGGCGTGCGGTAGTACTGTCTGATCTCGCTGGCCACGTCCTCGCGGACGCGTTCGTACGCCCGTTCGAGACGCTTGACGCTGGTGTCGCCGGCGTCTAGTTCTTTCTTCGTGACGAACCACGCGACCGGGTTGAGATCGTAGCCGACCGTGTCGACGCCGAACCGTGAGGCCTCGACGAGTGTGGTGCCGCCGCCCGCGAACGGGTCGAGCACGCTGATCCCGTCTTCGATCCGGGTGTCTTTCGCGTACAACTGCCACAGTGACTCCGGGTCGGCCGTGTCGACATCCGTCGCCAGTTCCTCCAGATCCTCGCGAGCGTGTGGTCCGCCGGCTGTCAGTGTCTGGTTCACGCCGGGTTCGTACACCGACACGTCTGCGGCTGTCGTCTCCGCGTTCACCAGACTGTACAGTGTGATCGCGCGAAACAGGCTCCCCGGCCGCCGCGCCCACCACTTGTGCATCGTGTAGATCGGGCGATACCACTGCTTGGCGCGGCTCTCCTTCGCGACAATCTCGTTGACGCGTTCGATTGGAAAGCCACGTTCGATCGGGAGTTGGAGTCTGTCGTCGTCGGCCGACGGGTCAGCGGTCATGACTACTGTATCGTCCATCGTGAGTGGCGGCGATAAGTGCCCTGCGTCGCAGAACGGTCGGGGCACCCCACCAGCCGTCGCTGCGGGGCCGACACTCACTCTCCGAAATTTTCCCCCATCAGACAGGTATCGTTTTGTGTTCCGGGGTCGGTAGAGGGAGTAGATGAGCAACTTCGGTCACCGGTTCGACGACTACTCACGAGCGGAGTTAGAGTCGGAGCTCGACTTCGTTCTCGGCGCGGCAGAGACAGTCAAGCGGTTCGTCCGGAACACGACCGATCCGAAGGCCATCGACCTCCTCGTCGAGAAGGAGGCCGACGAGCGGTACGGACGCGGGCCGGAGTCGGTTCGTGAGACGATCCTCACCTCGCCGGTGACCCCTTTCGAGACCAAACAGGAGATTCTCCAGCGTGACGCCGACGATCTCGGCACGATTCGCGTTCCCGACCGCGTCGAGCACAACGCGCGCACAGCACTCCAAGTCGGCAAGCCGGTCGTGTTGTACGGCCCCACCGGAACCGGGAAGACCCACTTCGCGAAGCAGTTGCTCGCAGAGGCCGGAGAGGGGCGCGACCTGCAGTTGACCGACGACGTGAACATCGTCTGCACGATGAACATGTCCGACCGGACCGTCAACGAGTTGGACGACGCGATCACGCGACGGTTCGCGATGATCGAGTTGCGAGGGTACGAGGAGGCGGATCGACGGAAACTGTACGACGACTGGCTCGACGCCGAGCCGGTGTTCGAAGGCGAGACGACCGTCGGGAGTATCGACCCGACCCCAGAAAGCGGCTTCACGCCCGGCCGTGAGCAACTGATCGACCTCTTCGAGACCCACCACGCGGGCATCAACGAAGGGGCGACGACCGACGAGGACACCCCGATCACGGAGTTCGGGCCGATGCACTACCGCGATGTGATCCAGTTCGTCGGCGTCGCCTGTGGCGACGACGGAGCGTACGCGACCCGCCACGCCCGCGCAGTCGGCGAGGCGTTCGCCACCTACGTCACGCCGCGACTGCTCAACACCGCCGCGCTCCCACAGATCGAGCGGCTCGCGGACCACTACCAGACACTCGACGAGGAGTTCCCGGCGTTCGATCTCGGGCCGGCCGTCGAACTGGTCGAACGGCAGGCGGAGACAGAACGCCGCGGGATCGCCGGCGGCGTCTACGAGTGACTCCGACCGGCGGCGGCGCACCATCCACCACTCTAGACGAATGACCGACACACCACAGTACGACTACGGCACGACCGTCTGTTCGGTTCGCGAACAGGGGACAGCCGTCGTCGACGGGACACCCGAGCGGGCGGTCGTCGAGCGCGGGTTGGAACGTGCCGGCTTCGCACCCGCGAGCGACGGCAGCGACACCTGGGTCAAACACCGTCGTCGGGTCGACGACGACGGGCTCGTGGTCGCACGCGCGATCATCGAGGACGACCGGCTCCGAGTCGAGCCGGAGAGTGTCGTCGGCGCGGTGAGTCTCCTCCCCGGGACGACACTGGAGATCGAGCCGAAGATCGGGTGGGAGCCGCTCGTCGAGATGATGTTGACGGTGCAGGGGCTCGACCGGACGGCGTCGTACTTCGGCGTGCCGTTGTCGGCGCTCCTCTCCGAGACGGGCGACATCAGCCGGCTCGTCGCGTTGTTGGCGATCAACTACGTCCGCGGCGTCCGAACGGTCAGACGCGAGGGGCTCGTGCGGAACATCGCGTTCGAGCGCCGCACGGGGTTCGAGGGCGGCGGCAGTGTGGACATGGCCGCGACACTCCGTGAACGGACGCGCGACCCACGTCCCGTGTGGATCGACACGGACGTGGGGTACGACGTCCCGGTCAACGCCGCGATTCACAGAGCCGGGCGGGTCCTCTTGGGACTGCTCCAACGCGGCAGCCGCGACGACCACTCGGCACTACCGACACTCCAGTCGCTCGTCGACCGTGCGGTTCGGCGGCTCGAAGACGACGGCGTGAGTAGCTCACCCCGCGAGATCGACGCGTACAGCCGGCTCTCGGTCGCCGATCTCCCCCGCCAACGGCGCTACTACCGACGTGTGCTCCGTGTCTCTCGGTCGGTGTTGTCCGGGAGCCTCCTCGGCGGCGGGACGGACGACCTCCTCGTCGACTACGCGTTCAGGACGGAACGGCTGTTCCAACAGTACACCCAACGGGTGATCCAGCGGGAACTCGACACGCTCCGGGCGGCCGACGAGCTGGGCGTGTTGGACGGTGTCACCTGCGAGTCGGAGCCCACACTCCACCCGTTCGTCGGCGAGACGGCGTTCAGACACGAACCGGACCACCTCCTCGTCGACGACCGCGCCGACTCCGGCGCGAGTGATCCCGGCACGGGTGACCCGCTCGCGGTGTTGGACTCGAAGTACTACGCGGCTGACAAGAACCCACTGGACGACGGCAGCGCACGGTCGCGACTGTTCGCGTACGCCCACCTGACCGGTGTCGGCCACACGGCGCTGCTCACGCCGGGGTACCGTCCCGAACGCTACGAGTTTCGCGACGCACCCGGCGGCGTCGAGATCGTCTCACCCGATACCGACGAGTCGTTCTCGTGTGTGGCGTACGAGACGGCGCTTCGGGAGTACCTCCGACGCGTTCTGTGTGCGGCGTTTCCGACACTGGAGCCGTTGTTCGCGGCGACAACGTGGACTGTCCCGCTCGACGACCCGGACCTCTCCGAGATACGCGACACGGACAGCGTCTTTGGTGAGTCTGTCGACGGGCTGGTGAGACGGCTGACGTTCGAGTTCGAGTTCGACGGCTCACTCCCCGACTCCGACGAGCTGATCAAAGACGGTGACCGGCTCGGTCGGAAGATCAGAGCGGTGTTGAACCAGGTCGACGAGACGACCGGCGAGCCGCGCTACCCACAACACCGGACGACCTGTGTCCCCGTCTACCGGACCGACATCGACCCGCCGGCCGGCCACGAACCGGGGGAAAACGGGGTGTTGGGTCTGCTCGAACTCTACCTGCTCACCGACCCCGAGGGGGACGACACCGGCGTGGAGGTCGATGTCGCCCGCATCGAGGTGTTCTGAGCGGTCCGACTCACCGACGGAACGGCCGTTCGTACCCCTCGTCACCGGTGACTGCGACGAGTTCTGCGGCCACGTCGAGCACGTCCCCGGTCGCTGCCGGCGTCTGGTGGTCGGGATCGTCGTGTCTCACGCGGGCGAAGTGGACGGTGTCGAGTGGGGTCCGGTCTGCGGCCGGCAACGAGGTGACGTAGTCGCGACGGGCGGGCGTGTCCCAGTCTGCCAACACGGTCTCGTCGGACAGATCGACCAGTTCACACGCCTCGAGTTCGGACGGGTCGACCACGGTCCCGCGGCACAGCCGTCGCACGTCCGCCGCGGTCGGGTCGTCCGTCGCCAGGAGCGTCAGATAGATGTCTGTCACCGACACGTCGCCGTCGAGTGTGTCGAACAACTCCATCATCACCGTCTCCGTGTCGAGCACCGACCCGTCGCGGTGGACTGCGCCGTGGTGTGGCGCGTACACTCGCAGACACCGTCCCAGCGCGACGACCGCCAAGTCACCCTCAGAGAGCGTCTGCCCGGCCGTCGCCGCCGCGCGTGCGTCACTGGCGGTGGCATGGAGGCGGCGTCTGAGCGTCGCCCAGCTGATCGGCTCCGACTCCGACTCCGGTGTCGGGCGTGCGACCACGACGACACGGCGGGTCCGTGAGGACGATGTCGTACGGCTGGTCTGGTGCAGTCTCGCTCTCGCCGGCGGTCAACGACTGGCGGCTGTCGCCCACAGCCCGGGCGTCACCCTGTCGCACGTCGCCGCCGCCGACGGGGTGGGTGAACGGCTCACTCTCGACCATCTCGCCGTCGACGAGATGTCGTTCCGTCGGCGCACTCGCGTACTCGACGGCGTCACGCACCTTCTGAAACGTGTTTCTGAACGTCCCGCGACCGGCACGTGTCCCCCAGACGTTGTTCTCGGCGTACTCCACCCGCGGCGTGAAGGAGTTTCGTCGGAACACACTCTCCACCTTCCCGCCGTTCGGGTTGTACACCGACAGCCGGCTCTGGAACGCCAACGAGTCGGTGAACGCCGTCAGGAGGTACGCTCTGGCCTCGCTGTCGTCGACATCGTCGATTGCCGACAGGAGGGTCGCGAGACAGTACCGCTGTCGGGGGTTGAACAGATCGACCCACTGTTCGAAGCCGTGTGCGAACAGGTCGTTGCCGCTGATGCGTGAACTCGTCGTGACCGCACCCTCGGGGATGTCCGTGTCCGGGAGGTACGCGTCGAGATCCGACGCCGCGAGCGGTTGCCGTTCGCGACCGGGCCGACGGCGGGCGTGAACGAACCGGTACACGCCGGACAGACGGTCTCCGTCTCGTAGTCGTCCGTCGTGAACACGTGTTCACAGTCCGGACAGTACACCACCTCCCGGTCGCTGTCGTCGTATCGGCCGCTGGCGACACGGTAGTCTCTGAACAGTCGCACCTGTTCGCCACACGAGGTACAGTCGAGACACCGCACCCACAGCCCGTACACCACGTCCGCTGTGTGGTCGTCGTCCGTCGGACAGACGGTTCGGTAGTGTGACCGGAGTTCGGCCGCGACCGACTCGCGAACCGTCTCGAAGGCCGACTCGACTGTCGCCGTGTCGACACGGTGTGCGGTCAGCGTCCGCTCGGCGAGGAACGTCGCAACCGGGTTGTGGTCGACACCCGTCACCGACGCCCCGAACCGGCTGGCCTCCGCCAGTGTCGTCCCGGCGCCGACGAACGGGTCGAGAACTGTCACGTCCTCGACCCGGACATCCGCGGCGTACAGCTCCCACAGCGTCTCGGGCGACGACAGATCGACCGCGTCGACTGCTTCTGCCAGCCGGTCGCCGTCCCACGCGGCTGTGCCGTCACCGTCCGACTCCGAGGCGCCGTCCGTCGACCCCAGTGTCCCGTCGCCCACCTCGTGGACGGTCACCGCCTCTGGGTCATCGAGGAACGTGTACAACGAGATCGCACGGAACAACGTGCCAAACTGTCTGGCCCACCACTTGTGGAGAACGGACAACGGGCGGTAGTGGAGCCGTGCACGGTTCTCGCGGTTCACCAGATCGCTCACACGCGCGACCGGGAACCCACGCTCGATCGGGTACCGGTCGCGGTCGGCCGACACACCCGGCTCCTCGCCGCCACCCACCCCGTTCTCGTCTCTGTCGTTCGTCACGGACAACGGCCCTCCGTCACACGAGGGTGATCGAACGCCGATGATCGAACAGTCGATCGGCTTCCGACGGAGTCGACGTGCCACTCGAACACTGTCACCAGAGAGGGTGTGTCGGCAACGGTGAAAAGGCTACGTTGTCCGCCGTGGTGTCGGCGCCAGCGCCGCAGTCGACCCCCGCGCCTCGGTCGGACTCGACCCCGACACCTCAGTCGAACTCGATGTCGATGTCGATGTCGCTCACGTCGGTCGGGACCCGGTCGATCAGTTCTGCGACCTGGTTCACCGTCGCCCCCTGGGGGAGGTCGAGTCTGGTCCGGCTCCGATCGAAGTCGACGACGCCGGCCAACGACGCCGGGACGGCGCCGTCACCCGGCGCGGTGTACTCGATCTTGCCGATCACGACTGTTCCGTTGGGCTGGTTGGCGTCCCACTCTCGCCGCAACTCTGCGGCGTCGTTCCCGGTGTACTGGAACCCGTCGCCGTCCGGTCGGACACGGAACTGCGTGCCGGGAGACCAGTCGCTCGGCGTCGTCGAACTGGGAGCGATCAGATACTCCGGGTCGTCCTCGTCCGTCATCTGCCACAACAGGACGTTTGCGACCGCAATCGAGCGCTCGTCGGGGACGACCGCCTCCCGGACTTCGTCTGCGTCGAACGTCGTCTCGGGGTCGAGCTGCGCGACGTACGCCGACACGCTGGTGCGGTCGTCGGCAGCGAGAAACGGGACGACCGTCACGTCGGTCGGGTCGCGGTCCGCCAGGTGGTCGGGGTACGTCTCCCCGTCACGGAGCCGGTAGTCGTCGTCCAAGAGGCGCTCGACGGCGCGTCTGACGACTCGCTCCGTCTCGTCGGCCGGGAGGTAGACGTCGAGATCGTCCCGGATCGCGCCCAACACGTCGCCGGTGTGGACCGCTCGGCTCTCTGTTAGGACCGAGACGATACGGTTGCGAACCGCCTCCGTGCCGACACGCTCGGCGTCGGAGACGTCTCTGAGTGTTGCGTCCGGTTGGTACTTCGGGACGATCTCGTTGCCGGCGACGAGCACGTAGCCGTCGTCGCGGGCCAACCGACCGGCGGCGTGTTTCACTGCCGTCTCCACCGACTGGTCGGGGAACCACACGTCCGTCCGTTTGCGCAACTCCAACTCGAACGTCCCGAGGTCGATCTCGTCGTCACCGCGACCGAACGCTGTCCGCAGCTCCGTGGCGACGTTCTCGTGGTCCCAGTCTTCGATGTCGTCTCTCGACACCAACTCCGTGTCCGGCCCGATGTCGTCGAAGGAGTCGGTGAACCCGGTGTCGTGTGCCAACACGCTTTCGCCGTCGAGCGCCTCGCCGACCGCGTCCGCGACTGCCGTCTCGTCTGCGGGGATCGGGCGGTCGGGTTCACGGAGGAACCGTTCGTACACGTCGCCGACGGTGATCTGGTCGTGGATTCCGAGTCGGTCGTCGACGATGTCGCCGGCGTGGCGTTGGAGGTCGAACGGCGGTGCCTCCGCCTCGGCGGCGATCTCGCTGGCCGTCGGGAGCCGGTCGAGCCCGGTGTACGTCTCCAGATCGAGCGTGGCCGCCGACTCGAAGCTGTTCAACGGGTCGTCCGTGTCGAGCACGTCGCCGTACACGCTCTGGACGCGACTCTCTAAGTTGTCTTCGTACTCCGTCTCCAGGTCCGCAATCGCCTCCCGAATCTCCTCGGCGAAGTTCTGGTCGTCCTTGCGGAGTCTGGCGCCGACGACCTCGCTGGCCTTCTCGACGAACTCACGGCGGCTGTCGGCGCCGATCTCCGTTCCGCCGCTGGGTTGGACGAACACGAGCGTGTTGCGCCACTGCCGACCGGTTGGCTGGTTCTTGACGATCTCGGCGACCTCCGACTCCGTCCACGGGCCGTTTTTGACGACCGTCTTGACCCGTCTGTCGTCCGGCACCGCCTCCAAGCGCCCGTCCGGGTTGAATCCGACCGGGTGTGTGCCGGCGCCGAAGACGGACTCGACGGTCTGTGCGATCAGGTTCAGTGCGCGCTCGTCGGAGACACCGCGGGCGGCGTTGCGGACGAGCGACCGCGGGTTTTCGTCTTCCCGGATGACGTACCGTTCGTCGTCGGCCCACAGGTGGTACACCTCCCCCTGGAGACGCCGGAGGTCGACCACGATGTCGTTCACCCGGTCGCCGGCGTGGAACGTGCCGACGACGATGTCCTCCTCTGTGGCCCCCTCGTCGAGCCCCGGGGTGAGCGAGTGGATCAACACCGTCGAGAGAATCTCCCGACCGTAGTCGATCCCGGCGTCGGCGAGCCGTTCGACGATGTCGTCGTAACACCGGTCCGGGCGGTCGTGTTGGATGTTGATCCGCCCGAGTTCGTCGTTGTAGTCGACGGCGTCCACCTCCCCGTGGGTGAGCAGGTCGGTCTCGTCGTGTCTGTCGACCAACACCCGGGCGAACAGGTACAACATCCCGCGTGTCGGGCCAGACTGGATCTGGTCGCCGTCGGTCGTCCGCCGCGAGCCAGACTCGGAGCCGGCGGCGTACCGCGTCTTCAACGCCGAGATCAGCGCCGGGTGGAACGGGTACGTCTCCAGCAGGTCCTCCCGGAAGCCCGCCGGGAGGTCGACGTAGTCCGTCTCGGCGTAGCTGTCGACGTACGACTCCACGAGCGACCGGAGGCGATCCTCGTCGCGCACCTCACCGATCAGCCGGTGGCGCAACACCTCGCCGATCGACACCTGATTCGACATGTTCACCTCGACGCGTTCCTGTCGCGAGAGGATGTCTTGGACCGTCGACTCCTCGCGCAACACGGAGACGACGGGGAACAGCTCCGTCTCCGGCCGGGTGGAGGCCTCACACATCGCCTGGAGGAACCCGCGGTTCGCCGCCTCCCGACTGCCGCTCAGCGACTCGAAGAAGTCCTCCAACTCGTCGACGAAGAACGCCACCGTGCGGTCGCCGACGGCGTCGCCGATCACGTCGATGGTCGGGTAGCCCCCGTCGTTGTCGTAGTCCGCGCGGTCGGGGGTGTAGTCGAGCGCGTCGAACAACGGCTCCCAGAGGTAGTCGAACTGTTGTTTCTGGAGCGAGAGCACAATCGGCTCGGCGTCGCTGGGCAACGCCTCACCCAACCCCTCGATCCGGCCGTCTGCCCAGTCGGCGACGATCTCCGGCGAGGCGAAACAGTGGTAGAGTGCCACCATCTGGTGGGACTTCCCCGTTCCGTAGGGACCGTACATCTCCTGAATCCGGACGTTGTCCTCGCCGTTCAGCGTGTCTCGGAGTCGGTATGCACGAACCGCAGGAACGCAGTGGTATCGGATACACGAAGCGAGTCGTATCGGACACAGGAAGGCGGTGGTGTCGAGCATCCGAGCACAGTGCCGGACTGCGGAACGACGCGTCGGGACGTGACGGGGTGGCGTGTCGGGACGTGTCGAGGGGACGCGTCAGGACGCGACGCGCTGGTGACCCCCCGCGTCGCGTCGCTGGGGGAGACTGACCCGCGTCGGGCTACTCTGGGCCGGCGTACCCCTCGACGGCGAAGCTGTTGGTCCCGCTGTCGTTCGCGTCGTTCGCGTCGTTCGCGTCGTCCGCGTCGTCTGCGTCGTTCGCGTCGTCTGCGGTGCTGGCCTCGCTGTCGTCGTCTCTCTGTGGCTGGTCGTCACCCGGCTGGCGTTGTTCCCCGTCCGCCCAGTGTCGGTCCTCCCGCGTCGGGGTCTCGACGACCGTGAACAGGAGATCGAGCAGGACGTTCGTCGCCGTCGCCTGCTCGGTTTCGGTGACCTCGTAGGCCGCGCCGACACCAGTCGCGCCCGGCACCGCCTGCGAGAGATCGCGCTCCTCGGGCACAGAAACGACCTGCGCGGCGCGTACGTCCGCCAGCGCCTCGGTCACTGTGCGCAACAGCTGTTGGAGCTGGCCCGCCGACGCGACGCCCTCCGTGGCGAGCGTGGCGCGCACCTCCTCGATCCGCACGCGCATCTCGTCGGTGCGATACTCCGGGAGCGGTTGCTCCTCGATGTCTAGGAGAAACTCCTCGTATGCCGCTGCAAGCTCCGCTGCGTCTGTCGTGCCGTCAGGTTTTACTGACGGTGAATCGTTCGAACACATGTCGTGGACCTCCCACGACGCTGCGGTGGTAGGGCGCTTAGGACGCCCTGCCGTTTTGCACGGCGCACCCCAGCGTCGTGTTTCACCCTGACGTGACTACGGGTAGTAAGTCTTACGACGGATTGAACTAGTGTCGTGTTTCGAACAGCGAGTTGTTAGTAGGCTGAAAGGAACTGGGACGAGTCGGTCAGACGACGACGTTGGCTGTCGGCGCGCGCCACGCTCCCCTCGTGGGAGCGTGCGCGTGCGAGGGACGAACGAAACGACCGAACGCAGTGAGGGAGTGGAGTGAGGAGGCTGGGGAGGTCTGAGGTGCTGTGCGGGTAGTTTCGAGTTGCAAGTTCGACTCTCATGGTTGCTACTCTGTTCCTCGTTCTAGCCGGTTCCCACCCGTAGGCAGTGTCCAGATACCGAGAAGGTGAGACGTGGGAACAACAAGCAGGAAGCCCCGATTCGCTCGCGGTCGCTGGGCGACATATCGCGCCTCTCAGCACCGCCCGGCGCGATAGGGGTCGCCCAGACGACTAAACTGCACGCGAGCGAATCGCCC
>UEZC01000094.1_pt1 | contig 15060 bp, 18 predicted proteins | sample 1903531 | NCBI WGS metagenome assembly UEZC01 (sample SAMEA4776352, study PRJEB27445) | saltern metagenome | biome: Hypersaline environment; feature: solar saltern; material: Pellet | place: Spain | collected 2014-08 | depth 0 m
GGTAACGAGGGAGCGAGCGACAGTGGATCGTCTCGACTGTCGTCTGACGGGTTGTCGGACGGGTCGACAGCCGGTGAGGATGGAACCGACGGAGACGACCACGACGATCACCCGTTGTCAGACGTGTGGGGCTGACGCGGCCCGCGGCGGCCGTGATACGATCGACGGGTGTACGGTTCACTCCCGCTCGACATCGTCAAGAATCATCCGTTGGAACGCGAGGAGAACACGTTTCATCCCGCTGTCGTCGAGCCGGGTGTGTCGGTCGGCAACGTCCTCGCTTCCGACGTTGAACGTTCCCCACGGCGTGACGACGGAGTCGTGTTTCAACGGAGGAGAACCGTCTTCCGTCTGGTCTCTCGGTACGGTGACGGTCCAGTCGTGTGCAGCGTACTCGCCGGTCTCGTCTTTGGTGATCGTAACCAGCGAGTAGATTCGACCGACGTTCGGGTGGCTCGGGGTTTTCATCCCGTCGACGACGACTGCCGACCGAGTTCCGGACGACTGGTACGGGTCGTAGCTGAGGTTGACTACGTCTCGTTGTCGAAGTGCGACCACGTCGGGCGTGGTAGCTATCTAGTCAAAAAGTTTGTTTTGTCGAGGAGAGAAATGTTACAGCTACGATATTTCTTCGCTGATGTCGGTCAGTTCGGTGTCTACATCCGCGTCCGAGAGAGAGTCGCTCTCACCCTCCGAGAGTGTCGTCTCGTCGGCAGCGGCCGTCTTCTGGGCCATCTCCTGTTGGTGGGCACCACCGAGCGCGCGTTGGACGGCGGCAGCAGTCGTGTCGTCCCGCGGGAGGTAGTAGTGCCCGTTGGCGGTGGCCGCCGCCCCCATCTCCGCGAGACGACGGCAGACGGTCGGGGCGTTGTCTGTCGGGATCGACGTGCGGTCGGCGATCTCGGTCGGCGTGAACGCGGTGTCGGGATTGCCGGCGAGAACACGCAACGCGGCCGCTTTCTGTGTTCCCGGAGTGATCGAGAGCCCCGCTTCGGCTTGTGTCTCCAGTGCGGCGACTTCCATGGGCATCGGTTATCTGTGTTTCTCTTTGTTGTCGACTGTTGTTAACCGTTGTTGTGGTGCCGGGTGGCGTCTGGACGAGCGAGACAACGATCTCGTCACGGATCGTGGACAACGCCGCGCGGTCGATCACACCGCGGGGCGTGTGCGTCTCCGTGTGTTTCGGAGACGCAGCCACCACTCAGATGGGGATACCGTCTGGAGCGTCGACACCGGGACGGTCGGCGTCGACGAACGACTCGGCCGCGAGCGCCCGATTCGTCTGGTCGATTGTCAACGCGTCCGGCGACTCGACGCCGAACCCCGCCCGGTAGTCGGCCAACTGGTCACGCATCCCTCAGCCCGCTCGGCGAGTTCCTCCGTCGAGACGCGGTCGGGGATGTTCGCTGTCTCCCACTCCTCGCCGACCGCCTCGCTCACGCCTCGTCGACACTCTCCTCGGGCAACAGAAACACCTCGTCGTCGAACTTCACCGCCGGCACCGTCTCCCCCTCGCTCACGGCGTCGGGGTCGAAAAACGACGGCCGCGCCACACTCCGTGTCACGAACGTCTCGGGGTCGAGCACCTGCACCGCGTTCTCGTCTTCCACAGCCACGAGCGTCACCGGCTCGCCGTCGTCAGCGTGGCCCAGTCGGTCAGCCGCAGAGAGATCCGCGTCCGTCTGAAACCGGTCGCCGCTCCGGAGCCGGCGACCGGTGACGGCGTTCCCGACCGTCTCGACGACCACCGGCCCCTCGCCGGACGTGGCGGTCAACCCCGCAGGCGTCGGGTCGATCACGTCACCCGGGCGGAACCGGGGGAGTCGGACGGAGTAGGTGACGCGGTACACCTCGTTGCCGTCGGCGTCCTCCGTGACGAGCGTCGCCGACTCCGAGACGCTCCCGCCCAGTTCCTGGATGATGCGGTCGGCGATCCGGCCGCCGAGTTTGTTCGTCGACAGCTTCATATTCGGGCCGTCGTCCGTCCGGTCGACCTCGGTGAGAAACGCGTCGCGGTCGCCGGCGTCCTCGCGTTCCGCGACCACCTCGCGGGCGACCTCGACGGCGCGGTCGCGTTCCTCACTCGCCGGCCGACGGTCGTGGGCACGCACTTGGACAGTCGCGGCGTAGGAGCCGCCGGCGATTCGGCCACACCGACTGCAGGTCTGGCGGGCGATCTTCACCGGCACGGTCGCCTCTGCTTCCACGCCCGACCCGCGGACGATCCCCGCGAACTGGCAGTGCATCCGGATCGTCGTCTCGTCCACCTGTTCGGGCTCGACACCCCACGTCACCTCCCGGGCGTCGAGGTGGACCCCCAGCGCCTGTGTCACCTCCTCGACGGCCACGTCCGTGTAGTCTTCTGCGCCGAGATCCACCCACCGGTTGCCGCGGTGGACCGCGCCACACCGCGAACACACCCGAACCTCCACGCGGTCGGGGGCGTCAACCAGATCGAACGACGCGAAGTAACAGTCGTCACACAACAGTCGCGCCTCGTCGCGCGGCGCACCCGGCAACGGCTCCTCCCGCGGCGGGACCGGGTCGCCACACTCCGGACAGAACCCCCGGCGTTCCCGCGACTCACTCATACCAACACAGAGCGGGCAGAGCCTGTTAAGCGGACCGACCAGCCGCGCGGTCGGGGTCGGCGTTGGTCAGTCGACCCGCTCGGCGAAGCCGAACCGTGCTTTCACGTCCGTGACGACGACCGAGACGGTCTCACCCGGTTCCGCGCCCGGGACGAACAGGGTGTAACCGTCGACGACGGCGACCCCGTCCCCCTCATCGCCGCGGTCGGTGACGGTCACCTCGCGGCGGTCACCCTCGACGACCGGGGCGTCCACGCGGTACTTGCCGATCAGATACCGCTCGGAGGACTCCTCGCGGGACGCTCTCGGGTCGAGCGACCTGACGTACTCGAAGCCGTCCTCCAGTTCCGCACGGAAGTCCGCCAGATCGCGGCCGTCGAACACCTTCACCACGAAGTCGCCGCCGGGGGCGAGCACGGTCAGTGCCGTCTCGTGCGCCTGCCGGGCGAGGTGGATCGCACGGGCGTGATCCAGGTGGTACTCGCCGGTGACGTTCGGCGCCATGTCCGAGACGACCACGTCCGCTGGTCGGGCGGCGGGTCCGTTCGGCGCGTCGGGGACCCGGGTCGCGTCCCCGTCGGTCGTCCTCGTGGCGGCGGTGTCTGTGTCCGGCGTCTCCTCGTCACCGACAGCGTCGCTCGCGGGGAGTTCGCTGGCGGCACCCAGCCGAGAGCGTTGCCGGCGGTCGTTCGGCGCGGCGCCGGGCACCCCGAGTGCGGCACGCAGTCGGTCGCGGGTGCGTTCCTCGGTCATGTCCCCGCGGACGGTCTCGACGGCGGTGTGGTCGGGCAACGGCTCGATCTCCTGGCGGTCGACACCGACGACGAGCCCGGCGTCGCCGACCCGTTCGGCGGCGACCTGGAGCCAGCCACCCGGCGCCGCCCCCAGATCGACCACGGTGTCGCCGTGGTCCAACACGTCTTCGGCCTCGTCGATCTGTTGGAGCTTGTACGCCGAGCGGGCGCGGTACCCCTCTTGTTTGGCGCGGTTGTAGTACTCGTCGCGGTTCGACATTCTGGTCGTGGTAGTCGGTCTGGGGAGGTATGGTTGACGGTGTGACGGGGTCGTGGCGAATCGAGATCGGTGAGACGGAACCCGTGTATTTTTCACCCATCAGTCGATCACTGCAGGCTATGCCTTTCCCGTCCACCGACGAGTCGTCGAATGCCTACGGGTTCTCACGGATCAGCCTCGACGACGACGAGTACGAGGTGAAACAACCGGCGATCCGGAACAAGTACGTTGTTCGCGACAGCACCGGCACGGTCGTCCTGCGCGGGAAACAGAAGATGTTCAAGATGAAAGAGGAGTTCCCGTTCGTCACCGACGACGACGAGGAGGTGTTCACGGTGAAGGCCGGCGGGATCATGGACGTGGCGGGGAACTACGCGATCAGGGACGCAGAAACTGACGAGGAGGTGGTTGTTCTCGACGAGGATTTCTCGTTGTTCGTCGAGACGTGGACAGTTCGGGACCCGGAGAGCGGGGACACTCTGGCCACAATCGAATCGAAAAACAAAGTTCTCGAAGGGCTGCGAAGTGTTATTTCGGTTGCGAATCTCATTCCGAACAAGTACGAGATCTTCGACGCCGACGGTGCACACGTCGGGGACATCACCGGCCAGTTCTCGTTGCGAGACACCTACACGGTCACCATCGACAACGCGGGCAACGTGCCACGAGAGGCGGTCGTCGCTGCCGCGTGTGTGCTTGACGCACTCGAAAACCAGTGAGTTGGCCGCGTCTGACAGAGACGATGTAGCCGGAACACACCCCAGAGAGCGCCGACCGGTCACCCTTCGTCGACGGACTCCCGACCGATCCGCCGCCACTCGGCCTCCTCGATGCGGGCCACGTCCTCCAACACGTCCGGGTGTTCCTCGGCGTACCGCAGTGCCGCACGCACCTCCGCCGCCGACAACTCCGAGTAGACGCCGTTGCGCAGTGTCTCGACGCTGCGGCCGCGTTCGTGTTTGGCGTAGACGTAGTGGACGGCGACACGGTGGCCGTCGATGCGGGGTTTGGCGTCGAGAACGCCGTCGGTACAGACGATCCGAACGGTCTCGCCGTCGACGAGGTACGTCTCCTCGGGGTAGTCGAACGACGGTTCGGGGGGCTCTTCCATGCCGACGGGTACGTGGCCCCGGTTTAATCGTTTTGTGGAGATTGTCGTGTCGATAGTTTTGGACTCTCCTCCTGCCACAACACCGTGCGGTCGTCGGGACAGCCGGAAATCCCCCGCAGACGGGCTGGAGGGGGAATCGACGGTATTTTCACCCACTCCGGTCGTAGTTCACTCCGTATGTTCACGGCGATCGTGAGCGCGTCGACCCTCCGGGACGCGCTCGACTCGGTGAGTGTGTTGGTCGACGAGTGCAAAATCCGGTTGAACAACGACGAGCTCGTGATCCGTGCGGTCGATCCCGCGAACGTCGGGATGGTCGATCTCACGCTGGAGGCGGCGGCGTTCGAGGCGTACGAGGCGGACGGCGGCGTCATCGGCGTCAACCTCGGCCGGCTGGAGGACATCGCCTCGATGGCCGACAGCGGTGATCTGGTCCACCTCGAACTCGACGAGGAGACCCGGAAGCTGGAGGTTCGGATCGACGGGCTATCGTACACGCTGGCGTTGATCGACCCCGACTCGATCCGCGAGGAGCCGGACATTCCGGAGTTAGATCTGCCCGCGGAGATCGTCCCGGAGGGGGCCCAGATCGACCGCGGGATCACCGCCGCCGACATGGTGAGCGACTACATCCAACTGCGCGTCGACGAGAGCGAGGAGGCGTTCGTCATCGAGGCGGAGGGTGACACGGACGACGTCGATCTGGTGCTCGACCGCGAGGAGTTGGTCGATCTGACCGTCGGCGAGGCGGACTCGTTGTTCTCGCTGGACTACCTGAAGGATATGAACAAGGCGATCCCGAACGACGCCGAGGTTCGGATGGAGCTGGGCGACGACTTCCCGGTGAAGATGCACTACGACTTCGCCGAGGGGTTGGGGCACGTCACGTTCATGCTCGCTCCCCGTATCCAGGGGAACTGAGGCCGGATAGCGGCGGTCTGGTTCGACCTCGACGGGACCCTCCTCGCCGTGAACGACTACGGAGCCGTGTTGGAGCGGGCCTGTGGGGCGGTCGGGCTCACCGGCGCGGCAGAGACGAGCTTTCACGAGACGCTGGCGGGGCTCGACCACCCGGTCGGCGTGTTGACCAACGGGCTGAGTGAGTGGCAGACGGCCAAACTCGCCCACCACGGGCTCGACGAGCACGTCGACGAGATCGTCACCAGCGAGGCGGCCGGCGCACACAAACCAGACCCGGCGCCGTTCGCGGTGGCCGCCGAACGGTTGCCGGCGACGGAACGGTGGTTGGTCGGTGACGACCGGACGGCCGACGTGGCCGGGGCGCGTGACGCCGGGTGGCGGGCCGTCCACGTCGACGGGCCGGCCTCGGTGCCGGAGGCGGTCGAACAGCTGTAGCCGGCAGCGCCGAGAGCCAGCCGAGGAAGCCGTCGATCAGTCTGAGAGCCGTCTCGCGGCCGTCGTCACCTCGCGACCCAGTTCGAGCGTGCGGTCACGCAGTGAGTCGTCGGTGAAGACGTACGCCGTGTCCGCCGGCGGGAGGTGGCCACCGTCGGCCGAGGTGGTCGCGTCGTTGCCGTCGTCGGTCGGTCGGGACGCGAACCGCGAGGCGGCGTTGCGGATTCCGACCTGGTGGGGGACGACCCAGCCGTGAACCCCGCGGACGGTGCTCCGCATGTGGTCGAGCGTGCTGGCGTAGCTGCCGCCGCCGGCGGTCGCCAACAACCCGACGGCGGTGTCTTCGTACTCGTCGAAGGAACACCAGTCGTGGAAGCTCCGGAACGCCGAGGAGTACGAGCCGTGGTAGACGGGCGAACCGAGGAGGAGGCCGTCGGCACGCCGAACCAACTGGAGGCCGTCGGCCACGTCGCCCGCGGCTTCCGCGTCCCGATCCGGGTGGAACAGGGGGAACTCCAGTTCGGGGTCACCGAGATCGAGCAGTTCCGTCTCGGCGCCGGCCGCGGCGGCGCCCGCCAGCGCGTACCGGAGTCCCGTCCGGGTGTAGCTCCCCGTCCGGCGGGAGCCACACACCGCGACGACGTGGGGTGTCTCTGGCATACCTCACGGTAGTCGACGGGGACCTCAAGAGACCGTCGGAGTGTCGCTCACGGGCGCAGCCGTCGGGGTGTCGCCCACGGACGCGGCCGTCGGGAAGTCGTCCACGGACGCGGCCAGCGGGGTGGCGTCCCCGAACACGGCCGGAGAGCCGCTCCGTGTGGCGTCTGAGGTAGCTTTTTGTTCGGCCGAGCACACCCCGGAGCCATGGACACCGACGCGATCAGCTTCGGGACGGACGGCTGGCGGGACACGCTGGATGTCTTCACCGACGAACGGGTGCGGGCCGTCGGGCACGCGGTCGCGGCCGCACTCGCGGACGACGGCGGCGACGGGCCGGTGCTCGTCGGCTACGACGCCAGACCCAGTTCCGAGGGGTTCGCGGAGTCGTTGGCGGACGTGCTCGCACGGGCCGGCTTCGACGTGCTCCTGCCGGAACGGGACCGGCCGACCCCGCTGGTCGCGTACGGGATCGTCAACCACGGCGCGGCGGGGGCGCTGATGGTGACTGCCTCCCACAACCCGGTGTCGTACAACGGCGTGAAGTTCATTCCCGCAGACGGCGCGCCGGCGTTGCCGGCCGTCACCGACGATGTCGTCGCCAGACTCGGCGAGAGACCGCCAGCGGCGACGACCCGCGGCGCGGTCCGCCGGGTCGACCTCCAGACCCCACACGCCGACAACGCCCGCAAGCTCGTCGCTTGGTATCTCGGCGACACCGACGCGGTCGTCGACGGCGAGCCGGCGCTATCGGACCTGACCGTCGCGTACGACGCGATCCACGGGAGTGGCCGCGGTGTGACCGACGCCCTCCTCGCGGCGGCGGGTGCCGACGCGAGAACCTGTTCTACGCGGCCACCTACGACGCGTTGTTGGACGCGGAGACGGGGCCGGCGGTCCGGACCGTCTCGACGACGTTCCTGATCGACCGGATCGCGGCCGCACACGGCACGGAGACGGTCGAGACCGCGGTCGGGTTCAAGTGGGTCGCCGAGGCGATGGCGGAGACGGACGCACTGATCGGCGGAGAGGAGTCGGGCGGCTTCTCGGTCCGGGGGCACGTCCGCGAGAAGGACGGCGTGACGGTCGCGTTGCTGGCGGCCGCGATCCACGCCGTCGAGTCGTACGACGACCGGCTCGACAGGATCGAGTCCGAGTACGGCCGTGTGGTCACAGACAAGGTGAGCGTCGACTGTCCGGACGCCGCCAAGGCGTCGGTGATCGAGACGCTTTCCGACCGTATCCCGGGGTCTGTGGCCGGCCGCGCGGTCGACGACGTGGTCACCGTCGACGGGTTCAAGTTGTTGTTCGAGGACGGTGCGTGGCTGCTCGTCCGCCCCAGCGGGACGGAGCCGAAGGTGCGAGTGTACGCGGAAGCCGACACCGAGACGGCGACCGACGCGATTCTCGCCGACGGGCGCGAACTCGTCGCGCCGGTCGTCGCGGACGTGACCGACTGAGTGGAGGTCGTCGCAGACCTGACCGACTGAGCGAACGGGTCGGGAGTCGACAGCAGAGTTTCAGGGGAGTCGGTCAGCGACCGTCGGGAGACACCCTTCGCCGGGTTCGTAGTACGACCGGTGGTCGGCGACGGCCTCGGACACGTCCACGTCGGTGTAGCCGCCCGGCGGGGTCGCCCCGTCGGGGAGCCCGTCGTAGCCGACCGCGCGGGTGCCGTCGGAGAGCCGGTACACCCAGTCGAGCACACGGTCGTTGCGGCTGTGGTAGTTGCCGACCGGAGCGTCTGTCGCGTCGACGGCCGGACCGTAGCGGCCGTCACTCGCGAGACTCGCCCGGGGGACGGCACCCCCCAGCAGCGACACCGAGGCCACCGGGTTCGGCGTCTCGCTCGCAGCGAACACCCGCAGCGCCTCACAGGTGACACGCGCGCCCAGTGAGTGGGCGACGACGTGGATCGGGCCGTCGGCGTCGGCGAGCCACCCAGCTAGTGCGGGGCCGTTGGCGTCGGCGACGGACTTCGCGACCCCCCACTCCCGGGTCGCGTCCCAACTGTACGCGACCGTCGGGAGCGGTCGCTCCGTCTCGCCGAGTCCGACCGCCGCCGTGTGTGCCTGGTCACGGGCGGCGGCGTGGTCCGTCTGGAACCCGTGGACGAACACCACCGTCGGGGTCGCCGGGAGTTCACCCTCCAGTCGTGGCATCGGTCGGTCACCGTCGAACCGCGGCGTCCCGTCCTCGGCGAAGGCGTCTCGGGTCGACACCGCGGGGAACGACGCCGGCGCGGTGTAGTCGCCGTCACTGCTCTGGAGCTCCGAGAGGACGTACGCTGCGCCGGTGGCGCCCGTCGTGATCACGCCGCCACCGATCGCGAGCAGGCGGCGACGGGTGAGTACGCGACCCCCGGTGTCTGCGTCCTCGGCGTCTGTCACGAACCGAGACAACGCCTGCCGCCGGGAGTAGCTGACGGTTCGCGGATCGGCCCGGGAGCCGCCGTGGTCCGCGTCTGGTGGTCGCCGGTCACCCGTCGGCCGTCAGTCGCCCGTCGTCTATTGACCGTCGCCTGTTGGTCGCCAGTCGCCCGTCGTCCATTGGTCGTCGCCAGTCGGTCGTCGGTCAGCCGTCACACATCCGCCAGCCGACCAGTCGCTCGCCGTCGGGTGCGGAGACGACGGTGAAGCCGAGCGACTCGTAGAACGGCCGCACCGCCGGCCGGAACGCGACCGTGAGCGGAGGCAGGTCGGTACTGGCGTCGGCGGCGTCGACAGCATCGCCGGGTGCGGCGTCGACAGCGTCGCCGGGTGCGGCGGCGTCGACAGCGTCGGCAGCGCCGACGGCAGCATCAGCGGCGTCGACGGCTGATTCGACCAGCGCGGTGCCGACCCCGTCCCCGCGCCAGCCACGCGCGACCGCGACGCTGTCGACGGGCAGCGACGGCGTCCGCGAGCGACGGTGGCGGTTGCAACAACGCGGCGGTGAGCAGGTGCCGGACCGCGTCGATCTCGTCGGGGTCGGCGCGACGGACGCGGCTCACCCGCCTTTCACCGGCCACAGGAGTTTGACCCGTTCTGTCTCGACTGTGGCGTCTCCCGGCGCGGGTGTCTCGACGACGGACACCGGCGGCTCGTGTGGGGAGTAGTCGACGGCGCGACACAGGTCGGCGGAAGTTGCGTCGGCGGCGACAGACACCGTCTCCTCGCCGACGACCCGGGTAACGTTCACAACTGTGGGTACGGAGGAGTCTGGCTTCAGCGTGGCGGCGCGTGTCGTCTCGGCGTGGCGGCGTGTGTCGTGACTGTCGCCCCGTATCTCGCGGCGTTTATCCGCCCGCCACGCGTAGCCGCTCGTATGAGCGAGGCCGACGACGACGGGGCCGCGGCGCCGGGACGCGAAGTGTGGATCGAGAAGTACCGTCCCCAGACGCTCGACGACGTGAGCGGCCAGGAAAACGTGATCGACCGACTCGGGAGCTACATCGACGAGAACGACCTCCCACACCTCCTCTTTTCGGGACCGGCGGGGATCGGGAAGACCACCGCCGCCCAGGCGATCGCCCGGGAGATCTACGGCGACGACTGGCGACAGAACTTCCTCGAACTGAACGCTTCCGACCAACGCGGGATCGACGTGGTCCGCGACCGGATCAAGAGCTTCGCCCGGGAGTCATTCTCGCCGGATCACAGCCACACGATTATTTTCCTTGACGAAGCAGATAGTCTTACGAGCGACGCGCAAGCAGCACTCCGGCGGACGATGGAGCAGTTCTCGGACAACACCCGGTTCGTGTTGTCGTGTAACTACTCCTCGAAGATCATCGACCCGATCCAGTCGCGGTGTGCCGTGTTCCGGTTTTCCCCGTTGTCGGACGCGGCGATCCGGGAACAGATCGGCCAGATCGCGGCCAGAGAGGGGATCGAGGTGACCGACGACGGGATGGCGGCGTTGGTGTACGCCGCGGACGGAGACATGCGCCGGGCGATCAACTCCCTGCAGGCGGCGGCGACGACCGGCGACGCGGTCGACGAGCAGGCGGTGTACGAGATCACCGCCACCGCCCGGCCCGAGGAGATCGAGTCGATGGTCGCGGACGCGTTGGACGGTGACTTCTCGAAGGCGCGGGCGACACTCGACACGCTCCTGACGGAGACGGGAATCGCCGGCGGCGACGTGATCGACCAGCTCCACCGCTCGGTCTGGGAGTTCGATCTGACCGACCGCGAGGCGGTCCGGCTGTTGGAACGGATCGGCGAGGCCGACTACCGGATCACCGAGGGCGCGAACGAACAGGTGCAGTTGGAGGCGTTGTTGGCGTCGTTGGCGCTCGACGAACAGTAGTCGCTGTCCCGTCTGTCGGTCTCCACCCCGAACGTTTTCTACGCCGGACACGCTACTCACGAGCGATGTTGTTGGTCCTCCCCGTCGATCTCGACGACGATCTGGGTCGCAAGACCGGGATCGAGACCCCGGTCGTCGGGCGGGCGGCGGTCCGGGAGGCGGCCGTGGCGTTGGCGACGGCCGACCCGGAGGACTCCGACGTGAACGTCCTGTTCCAGGCGATCCGGACGTACGACGAGATCGTCGCCGAGGTCGACGAGGAGGTGGAGGTCGCGGTCGTCACCGGTGTCGACGGCTCCGAGGTGGCCGCCAACCGCGCGGTCGGCGAGGAGATCGACACCGTGCTCGCGTCGCTGACGACCGGGGAGTCCGTCCAGAGTGTGCTCGTCACGGACGGGGCACAAGACGAGTCCGTGTTCCCGGTGATCCGGTCGCGGGTGCCGATCGACAGCACCCGACGGGTGGTCGTCCGGCAGGCACAGGATCTGGAGTCGATCTACTACACGATCAAACAGGTGTTGGACGACCCCGAGACCCGCGGGACGATCCTCGTCCCGTTGGGGATTCTGTTGTTGATCTACCCGGCGACAATCGGCGCGTCCGTGCTCGACATCCCCGGCGCGGCCGTGCTCGGACTCCTCTCGGGACTGTTGGGGCTGTACTCGTTGTTCCACGGGCTCGGATTAGAGGAGACGGTCGACAACGCGGCCGCCCGGCTCCGCCGCGGGCTGTACGCCGGCCGGCTGACCATCGTCACCTACGCGGTCGCGGTGGCGTTGATCCTCATCGGCGTCGTCGAGGGGTTCCAACAGCTAGCGACGGTCCGTCAGAGCGTGCCGGAACTGCCGGTCGTGCGTGGGGCGGCGGTGTTCGTCTACGCCTCGGTCCGGTGGTTCGCGGTCGCGGGCGTCACCACCTCGCTAGGGCGGGTGACAGACGAGTATCTCGCCGAGCGCTTCCGGTGGCGGTACGTCAACGCTCCGTTCTACCTCCTCGCCATCGGGATCGTCCTCCACGGGCTCTCGGGGTACTTCCTCCCGATGGCCGGTGGGGTCGCCCCCGTCTCGAACACGCGGCTGGCGGTGACGCTGGTCGCCGGCACGCTGCTGGGTGTGTTGTCGACGCTGACGTTCGCGGTCGCCGAGTCGCGGTACGGCGTCTCGCCGGACCCGCAGTGACCCCCGAGGGTACACGCTGTGGGTAGAGTCGTCGCAAACGACGCTTTCGTCGCCGTAGGCGACGCTTTCGTCGCCGTAGGCGACGCTACTCCCGTTCTCCGCCGTCGGATCGTTCCTCGGGGTCGGCTTCGATCACCTCGTCGAGCGTCTCCCGGGAGGCGCGGGAGGCGACCCGGAAGCCGACGACTGCCAACACGATCCCGGAGATGATGAACACGGCGAGCCGTTGGGTCGCCGACAGCGTCACGTCGAACAAAGCGAGGTGGGCACGTCCCGCACGGCGTTCGAGGAACCAGCCCGCGAACCCCCGGACGACGAGCCCGAGCGCACCCAGCCCGAACGGGAGGTTGAGGTACGGTGTCCGCACCCCCTCCTCGCGGATCAGTTCGTCCAACAACCGGCCGAGCGAGGCGGTCAACGCGCCGGCCGTCAGCCACGGCACCGCGGCGTAGACGAATCTGACGACCGCGATGAACGGGTCGCTCCCGCCGGTCGTCGCCTCCAGCGCGCCGAGTGAGACGCCGACGACCGCCAGCCCGCCGGCGACGACGTACGTGACGACCGACACCTGCCCGGAGTACATCGCCTCCCGGGCGCGTTCCGGCGCGGTCTCGGCGACCTCGTCGATACCCAGCCCGTAGTAGAGCAACGCCCCGCCGAGCAACGAGGTGAGCCCGGCGAGCGCGACGGCCGGCGAGAACTGCACCAACAGGATCGGCAACAACAACAACCCGATCCCGACGGGGACGAGCACCGTCTCCCGGAGCTCCTCGTCGGCCATGAACTGTTTGAGGAGATAGTAGGTAGATTCGATGTCCCTGGCCTGTCGGACGACGACCCGGTCGACGGAGTCGACGGTGAGCCGGGACTCGACGATCGGCACCGCGCGTTCGTCGGCGGCGGAGTCGACGACGACGATCGCGCTGTCGGCGTCGTGGCGAGTGGCGATCGAGTCGACACCCTGAGCGATCGCGCGGTCGCGGCCGACACTGGAGTCCCCCTCGCCGGAGACGACCGCGACGACCGTCTCTTCACCCTCGTCTTCGAGGTCGCGTGCCACCCGGAGCGACTCCAGAATGGAGTTGACGAGGGCGTCCTCGGGGTCCGAGAGCCCCACGTCCGTGACGAGCGAGCGGACCGCCTCCCAGCCGACGACCGGCGTCTGGACGCCGGAGTGGCGGCCGGTGTCGTTCGCACGGTCCACACACAGGACCAGCGTTGTCACAGTTCACCTTGGTTCCCCCCCGGTCAAAAATCCTCACGTGGCTCGTCGCCGTCCAGACCACTCTCCGGCGGTGTCTCGTCCGAGCCGCCTCCGGACGGCGTCAACACCAGGTGGTGGCCGTCCGGGTCGTACAGTTCGACGGAGCCGTCGCGTTCGTGTGGGTGGACCGCGGGGTGGTCACCGAACGCGCGCCGAGCGGCCGCAACCGGGTCGGCAACCCGGAGTTCGAGGTCGACGTGGACGCCGCCGCGGGCGTCCGCCAGCCCCAACTGGGGTTCCCACAGTTCGATGTCGATGGGGTCGGCGGCCTCCGCGGGGCCACGGAGCCGGACCCGCCGCCGTCGCTCGCTGCGGTCGACCGGCTCGAACCCCAGTTCGCGGTATGCGCGCTCAGCGTCCGCCCGGGAGGCGACCTCCAACACCACCTCGAACACACCCGTCAGCCCGCGGCCGTCGTCGCCGAACCCCGCAACCTCCGGGCAGTGGCCGTCCGGGTCGAACGGGTAGACGGAGCGAGCGTCGCCGAACGTCGCCGTCTCCGCGTCAGGAAAGCGGGCGCGCCAGGCCGGCCACTCGCGGGCCGGCGTCTCCAGCGCGTAATGGACGTGGAGGCCGCCGCGCGGAACCGACACCGGACGGCGGAGCACGAGTCGCGTCCCCCCCACCTCGAAGACGGTCTCGGTCGGAGTGCGTTCGACCGGGACGAGCCTGAGTCGGTCGGTGTACCACAGCGTGGCCCGGGAGAGATCCGCAACCTCGACGGCGAGTGTCGCGAGCGCGGGCCGGGTGTCGGGCGTCACGCCCGCCGATTGACCGCCGGCGTGCCTGAACCGTTCGCTCCGCGGCGGCGACACCGCCAGCTTTGAGCCGTTCGGCGACCGACGCGGGCTGTGTTCAGACGCCTTCGCGAGACCGCACCCGGACTGCTCGTGCCGCTCGCGTGGACGTTCGTGGCCGCCGCACACGCCGACTTGGTGGTGACACGGACGGTGGTGATCGCACACGTCGTGATGAGCGTGTTGCTCGCCGCGTTCGCACTCACCTCCTACCGGGACATGCGCGAGGGCGTGTTGCGGGTCTGGCTGTGGGTGATCGTCCTCGGCTTCGGGGTGACAGTCGTCGGCACCGCTTCCTTCCTGATCGAGGGGCCGACAGCGGCGATGCAGACCGCCACCGTCGTTGGCTGGCTCACCCTCCCCGCAGTCGCGTTGGTGTACACCGGGCGGGCGACAGCCGGGCGGAACGGCCTAATCTACGCCGGCGGCGGCGTCCTGTCACTCGTCGGCGCGGCCGCGTACCTCGCCGCGCCGGTCGCCGGCGAGTTGAGCCTGTACGCCGGGCTCGTCGCCGGTAACGTCGGCCAGACCGCCGGCATCCTCACCGCCGTCACACAGTCACGACTGGTCGTCGAGTCGTGATCGGTGCTCGACACCCACCACGGAGCGGACAGCAACCCCAAACTCGTCGGTATCGACCCCACGAAACAGTTTCCAGCAGTGCGGCGCGGTGGCGGTGCGCGGCGGAGCGGCGCAGAGCGGTGGCGGTGCAGAGTGGTGCCGGCGCGGTGCCGGCGCGGTGGCGGTGGCGGTGCAGTTGCGGTTGCGGTGTGGTTGTGGTGCGGTTGCGGCACAGCAC
>UEZC01000059.1_pt1 | contig 14407 bp, 18 predicted proteins | sample 1903531 | NCBI WGS metagenome assembly UEZC01 (sample SAMEA4776352, study PRJEB27445) | saltern metagenome | biome: Hypersaline environment; feature: solar saltern; material: Pellet | place: Spain | collected 2014-08 | depth 0 m
CCTCCTGCTATCAAAAAGATTTCTACAGTAGCCACTATCTCCCAAGCTGTTGCATGTGCTCTAAGGAAACCTGATAATATGTAAGGTATGAGCTGCGGCAGCACCAGATGTCTGTAGGTTCTCAAACTGCTCTCTGAGTATATTTCTCCTAGCTCAAGAATCTTTCCATCGATATCCTTCAGGCCTTCCTGTACCACGACAAATATGTCGGGTAGGATTGCGATAACTGTTATTATATAGATTATAGCTTAAATCTTAAGCAGATATAATTTATTATAATATATTAACATAATTAGTATTTTAAATAAAACGGATGTCGAAGCATCTGAATTGTACGCGAGCGATTTGCTCCTCTCCAGCCCCAGTTGAACGGCACAACTATACTCTCCCAACTGACTTGCTCTTCGCTCGCGCATTTTAATTATTTGGAACAGTTTAACGAAAAAATAAGGTTTATATCATTGGTCCATCTCACATCTAGTATGGGTCCGCGGGCCCCCGAAACAAAGCAAGCTTGGAAAGAGCTGAACGAGCACTTTGGAAGATGTCCAAAGTGTGGAGTTGATCCGTTCGTCGGTTGGGATGCACTACATTCTCATTCATCGCACCTGAAAAAATTCTATTCAATCTGCATCGCGCTAAAAAACGCTAAGTTGATAAAGATAGGATCAAAAGCATCGGATATAACAGACGCAGGGAAGCTAGCAGCTGACTTGGTAGACTCAAAAGAAGGCTCGTTTCAGAGACTCAGCGAGATACTCATCGACTCTCACTCAGAAGTCGCAAATGTGACAATAGATGATAAAAAGTTCAAATGCAACAGCTGTGGTGCGGTTTGGAATCCAGACAAGTGGGAAATAGATTTCAAAGACCTTAGATTCGCAGTTTATAATTATTGATTTATTATTTTATTGTATATTGGATTAAATAACCTCTCCTACTCTCTGCCCGCGGTACGTCGTCACCCTTAACCTCGCGCCAGCCGACGACCGACATATGTTCGGAGGCGGCGGCATGGACCCGCGGAAGATGGAACAGATGATGAAGCAGATGGGGATCGACATGGACGAACTTGACGCCGAGTCGGTCGTCATCGTCACGGAAGACGAGGAACTCGTCTTCGACGCCCCGCAGGTGACGAAGATGGACGCCCAGGGGCAGGAGACCTACCAGATCGTCGGCTCGCCGGAGACCCACCAGGTCGCGGGCGGCGACGACGCGGAACTGGCGGCCGGCGACGCAGACACCGCAGAGGCGGACGCCGCGGACGCGGACACCGGGATTCCGGACGACGACGTGGAGTTGGTCGCCGAGCGCGCGGGCGTGCCGCCGTCGACGGCCCGTGAGACGCTGGCGTCCGTCGACGGCGACCTTGCGGCCGCCATCTCGGAGCTGGAGTGACACGCTCGTTGTTGTTGGTCCACACGGGCTCGGACCGGGAGTACATCCGCGAGCGCGGCGCGGAACTCCAGACGGATCTGGGCGTGCTCACCGTGCCCGAGGACGCCGAGCCGGGTGACACGTTGGACACCCATCTCGACGAGACGTTCCGCGTGCGGCGGCTCCGCGGCCCGGATCTGTTCGACCACTACGAGCGCACCGGCGCGCCGATGCTCCCCCGCGACGTGGGGTTGATCGTCGGGGAGACAGGCGCACAGGCCGGCGACACGGTGTTGGACGCCGGCACCGGGACGGGTGTGCTCGCCTCGTATCTCGCCCGGCTGGGTGCGACGGTCGTCACATACGAGACCGACCCGGGGTTCGCCGACGTGGCCCGCGAGAACACCCGTCTCGGCGGCGTCGCGGACGCGGTCGACGTGCGAACCGGGGACGTGACCGACGCGCTCGACGATCTCGCCGAGCGGGAGCCGGGGTTCGATCTCCTCACACTCGACACCGCCGACGCGCCGGCGGTGGTCGAACGCGCGCCGGCGCTGCTCCGACGCGGGGGGTTCCTCGCCGTCTACTCCCCATTCGTCGAGGACGCCCGCGAGGTGGCACTGACCGCCCGCGAGGCCGGACTCGACGGCGTCGAGACCCTGGAGACGATCCAACGCGAACTCGACGTGGGGGACCGCGGCACCCGGCCGGACACCGCCGGCGTCGGCCACTCCGGCTACCTCACCTTCGGCCGCGCGGACGGCGACTGAGCCGTCTCCGTTGTTCGGATCGGCTCCGTTCGACGACTCACTCGATTCGGACTGGCTCACTCGGTTCGACGACTCACTCGATTCGAGCTGGCTCACTCGACTGTGGCGACCAGTTCTCGTTGTTCCGTGTCGAACCGATCGGGATCGAGCAACGAGCCGACCGCTCGGGCGGTGTCAGGGTCGCCGTCCCGTACCGTCGTCGGGTAGGCGCCGCCGGCCAACAGGTAGCTGTCCCCGTCCGGGCGAACCGCGACCCGAGCGGTCGTGCGGACCGACACCGGGCCGGCGTCGTACACCGCCGTGAACCGGCCGACGCGGGCCTCACAGCCGTCGACCTGTCGGGTGGTGGTGTCGCGTTCGCGCACGTCGGTCAGCCCGCGTTCCGCGAGTCGGTCGGCGAAGCCGGCGTGTGCGCGGTCGGCGACGAGCCGGGTCAGCGGGCCAGAGGGCGCGGTTCTGGGCTCCAACGCAAGCCGGGCGGCGACGAAGAACCGCCACTGGCCGTCGACGCCGGTCGCGTCCGCGATCTGCTCGCGGAGTCGTGTGTCGTCGTAGACGGCCGTGTGGGCGTGGACTGAGACCACGCGGGCGTCGAACGGTCGACTCTCCGTCGTCTCCGTCTCCTCCCAGCCTGCGAGCGACGCCTCGGGCAGCCTCGGTCTGTCGACCGCCATCGTCTGTCGGTGCGGCGGGACAGATATAACTCCGGTGGGCACGCTCCGGACAGCCGCGGGACTCTTGTCGGCCGACCGCAAACGCCGACCGTGACAGACGCAACACTGTCGACGATCAGCGTCTACCCGGTGAAGGCGCTCGACGGGCTCTCGTTGGACGCCGCCGCGCTCGGGCCGGACGGCGGGCTCGTCCCGGACAGAGTGGTGGCGCTGACGGACGCCGACGGTGACTACGTCAACGGGAAGAACGAACGCGCGATCCACCGCGTGACGGCCGACTACGACCCGGCGGCCGGCACCGCCCGGCTGACCCCCTACGTCGGCTACGCGGTGACCGCCGAGGTGACGAAACCGAGCTACCCGGACGACACGGTCGCGAGCGGGCCGACGCTCGTCTCGCGAGCGACGCTGGCGACCGTCGCCGACTGGTTCGACCACACGCTACACGAGACACGCCGACGATTCCGCCCGAATCTCGTCGTCGACGGCGACCTCCCGGCGTTCTGGGAGGATCGGCTCTACGGCGACTGCTCGGAGTGCGTCCGGTTCAGACTCGGGGCGGCGACACTCGACGGCGTGGGGCCGTGCCGCCGGTGTGTCGTCCCGGCGCGTGACCCCGACACCGGCCGCGAGACAGAGGGGTTCACCGAGCGGTTCGTCGACCAGCGGGAGGCGACACTGCCGGAATGGAGTGCAGGCCCGCGGTTCGACGGCGCGTTCAAGCTCACCCTCAACACCCGGATGCCGACGGCGAGTCGGGGGGAGACGCTCCGCGTTGGCGACCCGCTCTGCGTCGAGGGGTCGGTGCCGGCAGAACAGTGACCGAAAGCTTCGCCGCCCGGCCGGTCACTCCTCGGTGTCCTCGGCTTCGTACTCCGCGGGCGTGTAGGTCGTAATCTCCAGCGCGTGGACCTCCGTCGTCATCGCGTCGCCGACGGCGTCGTACACCATCTGGTGGCGGTCGACGATCGACTCCCCCGCAAACGCCGGCGAGACGACGACCGCGGCGTAGTGGGCGTCCGCCTGCTCGTCCTCGTAGGCGCGGGGCCGGGTGACGGTCGCGTCGGCGGCTTCGATCTCCGACTCGATCGCGTCGGCGACTGTGGACTCGTCCATACTGCCGCTGGGTCGCCGACCGGCAAAAGCCGGACGGCTCGCGACCGGACGGGACACTCTTGTCGGTGCTCGCCTCACGTCCGGTGTGACCGACACCGACAGCGTCGACAGGAGGGAACGCGTCCGCCGTCGGCTCCGCGCGGACCACGCCGCGACACTCGACCGTGTCTGGCGCGCGGCCGACGCCGTCACGGCCGAGTGGGCGTCGCCGCCGACCGACCGGGCGGCGGTCGTCGACCCACTGGAGCAACGGCTGGGTGAAGACACGCGCCAGGAACTCCTCGGACTGTTGTCGACGGCCGTCGAGGCGACCGGGCGACGTACCGTCGCGGTGACGACACGCTCCGGGTCCGCCTGCAGTAGCCACACCTCAAGCCCAGTCGTCCAACCCGGTCTGTGTGAGCGCGTCGTCGAGTTTCTCGAACCCGTTGGCCACCTGGCCCTCGGGGACGCCCCACTCCTCGGTGACGTACGCCCGCGCGGCGTCGATGTCCGGCGTGACCTGCGTGTCGAACGCCGCGTCGGTGACGGGCGGGTCACGGAACAACGACCGCACGGCGTCGGGATTCGCGACCGTCACCCCCTCCGCTTCCAACGCCGTGAACAGATCGCCGTGTTCCTGCAACAGTGAGACGGCCGTCTTCGGGCCGATCCCGGACACGCCGTCGTTGAAGTCCGTCCCACAGAGGATCGCGGCGTCGATCAACTGCTCGCGGGTGAGATCGTGGTGCGCGAGCGTCGCCTGCAGCTCCATCAGCTCCGGACTGCCCGATCCGGTGAACTGCCGGAGGGTCTGTAGCCCGCCGAACAGGAGCACGTCGTAGTCTTCGCTGACGACGTAGTCGGCCGCACCGGTCGCGTTCATGTGGGCGGCCTGCGCTTCCCCCTCGGCGGGCGCCTCGACGATTGGCACGTCCAACAGTCGGAGCAACTCCCGGGAGGTGTCTTGGATCGTCCTGGTGAGCCGTTGTGTCTGGGCCGCCAGCCGCGCCGCCTCGACGCTGTCACCGCGTTCCTCGGCGGCCGCGCGGCGTTCCTCGGCGGCCTCGCGTTGTTCGCGGCGACGCTCTACCTCGTCGCTTTTCAACTCGGTCGGGCCGCCGTCGAAGACGAACACCGGCGTGAGATTGTTGTCGAAGAACTTCGGCAACCCCTTCACGATCCCGATCAGGTTCGCCACCTCCTCCCCGTCGGCGGTGGTGTACGCCGCCTCGGCGGTGAACCGGACCGTCGTGGTGAGGTACCGGTAGAGCCAGTTGTGCGCGTCGACCGCGACCACCCCCGAGACCTCGTCGACCGACACGTCCCGCAGCGCGGCGATGTCGCGGAGATCCGCGTTTCCCATACCGGTTGTTGGCGTGGCCGACACTTCAACCGTCGCGATACGGGACGGCCCGTCGCCGGTGACTCCGAGCCAGTCAAGACCACGCCCCGACTACGACACCGTGTGCGCGTCCACGACATCGGCGACGGTGCACCCGCACACGCCGTCGTTGCCTGCCTCCACGGCGACGAGCCGTGTGGGCTACGGGCCGTCGACTACGTTCGCGACCATCAGACGGCGCTCACGGGGCCGGTGCGGCTCGTCGTCGCCAACGAACGGGCGCTTGCGGCAGACAGCCGCGGTGTCGACGAGGACCTCAACCGCGCGTTCCCGGGTGACCCCGCGGCTGACAGCCACGAGTCGCGGCTGGCGGCCGAACTGCTCGACACACTCGACGGGCTGACCGTGTTGGATCTCCACTCAACGGTGTCCAGCGCCGAGCCGTTCGCGGTCGTCGGCCGGCCGACCGACCGGTCGCTCGCGCTCGCCGTCGCGACCGGCACCGAAAGCGTCGTCGACGCGAGCTGCCTCGGCGGCGGGCTGTTGGCCCACGTCGACGGAGTCGCCGTCGAGTGTGGCCGGCAGGGGTCGACCGCGGCCGGCGGCGTCGCGGTCCGTGTGACCGCCCGGTTCCTCGCGGCCGTCGGACTGTTGGAGGCGGATGTCGACCGACGGCTACGCAGACAAACTCGGCTACCGTGGGACCCGTGTCGGGCGGCTCGACACGCCGACGACAGAGTGAGCGTCGTCATCTCAAACGGGAGTGTCGCCACCTCGGACGGCGACAGAAGACGGCCTCGCTGACACCTCTCTCGGGGGGGTCGTCAGTTCGACTGGTCGTCGTCGTCTTTCAACTCCTCCAGTTCCGCCTCGACCTCGGCGTCGGCCGCCTCCTCGTCGAGTTCCGAGAGGTCGGCGTCCCCACCACCGCCGGTGTCCGGCTCGGGGTCGGCTTCGGCTTTCCCCATGTCGGATTTGAGCGTCTCTAGCTCCGTCTCCACCTCGCGGTCGGCTCGCCCCTGTTGGAGTTCCTGGTCGATCTCGTCGCCGTCCGAGAGTGCGTCGTCGAACGTCCCGGTGGCCTGGAGTTCGTCCATCGCCTCCGAGCGCGCCTCCATCTCTTCGGTGCGTTCCTCGGCGCGGTCGATCGCCCGCCCCACGTCGTTCATCTCGTCGCCGACGCCCGACATGGCCTCTGTCACGCGGTTGGACGCCTCGGCAGCCTCGTAGCGCGCCTTCATCGTCTCCTTTTTTGTCTTGAACTCCTCGATCCGGCTCTGGAGCTTGTTCTTCTTTTCGACCAACTGATCCTGGGTGTTCTGGAGTTCCTGGATCTGGCCGTCCAACTCCTCGATCTGGCTCATCTTCGACTTCTTCTTCTCCAACGCTTTCCGGGCGAGATCCTCACGGTCCTGTTCGACCGCCTCGCGCGCCTGTTCGTTGTGTTTCTCGACGTTGTCTTCGAGGTTGCGCTTCTGCATCTCCAGTCGTTTCTTCTGGGTCGTCAGGTCCGCGATTCCTTGTTTGACCTCCTGGAGTTCGTCCCGCATCTGCTCGTAGCTGTAGTCGAGTGTCTCCGACGGGTCTTCGGCCCGGTTGAGGAGCGTGTTGATCTTCGACCGGACGACGTACGATGCCCGAGAGAGGATTCCCATAGTCGTGAGTTTGACCCGCGCACCGACAGCGCCGTGAACCCAATTCGCGCACGGCGACAGAGTCCTGTGGATCGCGTCCCACACGCGAGTGTGACCGACGACATTCTTCTTCCGGGTGGACGCGACGTTCGTGGGCGGCTGGACCGTGTAGACGACGACTCGACTGCACCCGACGCCTGCGTGGTCGCGTGTCCGCCACACCCCCAACACCGCGGGCACCGCGGGGACGAACGACTCCGGGCCGTCGCCGACGGACTGACCGCACGCGGTCTCGACTGTCTCCGTTTCGACTACGGTGACTGGGACGAGGGGTACGGGGAACGGGCGGACGTGCGCCACGCCGTCGACTGGGCGCGCGAGCGCTACGACCGTGTCGGGCTGTTCGGCTTCAGCTTCGGCGGCACGCTCTCGTTGCTCGTCGCGAGCGAGACACACGAGCCGGGTCGCCGCGCCGACACCGCTTGGCCCGTCGATGCCGTCAGCGCGCTCGCGCCGACGGCACGGATCGACGCGACGTTGGACGCCGCCGTGGCGCTGCCGGCGATCGACTGCCCGACGCAGGTGGTGTACGGCACGCGCGACGACACCGCAGACTGGGAGCCGGTCGTGGCGGCCGCCGAGGACGCCGACGCGACAACAGTCGAGTTGGCGGGCGACCACTTCTTCGTCGGCCAGGCCGACATTGTGGCGGACCACGTTGCCGGCTGGCTCCCGGACGCGATCGACCGTGTGGGGCCGTAACACACCAGATCGTGACACGTGTTCTCGTCACACGGCCGCCCGCGACCCGAGCTGGAACTTCCGAACCGACGGGAAATCCCGCGGATTCCCGCCGAACCGTGCGCCGTCTCGCCCGTTCGCCACAGGGATGTACACACGTGTTCGACGAACACCCGAATCGTGTGACAGATACACAGTCGAATTCCACTCTCGTGGACGAACGACAAGGCTTATAGGTCGTTCCGGCGTCTGTTGAGTTGCTATGGCAGAAGGGAAGGTCGACTTCTTCAACGACACGGGCGGTTACGGTTTCATCGCGACTGACGACTCCGAGGAGGACGTGTTCTTCCACATGGAGGACGTTGGCGGACCGGACCTCACCGAAGGCGAAGAGATCGAGTTCGAAATCGAACAAGCAGAGAAGGGTCCGCGCGCGACGAACGTCGTCCGCCAGTAGACTCCGTCTACCGGACTTTCAACTACCACTTTTTAGAGACGCGACTCGGACAGCGGTGCGTCCGTCGGTCGGCGGTGCGTCGAGCGACGACGCGTGTGTCGAGCGACGACGTGTGTGTCGAGCAACGACACGTCAGTTGTACTTCCGCCAGCGGTGGCCACACTCCACACACTTGAAGAAGCGCGTCGGCGGCTCGTCGGCGGAGGCGGTCTGTTTGAACGTGTAGTAAGCCTCGTCGTGGCCACAGTCGTCACACCGGGTCTCCTCGGTGGGTTTCCCCTCGAAGTTCACCCCTTCTTCGGTCTCGATCACGTCGTCGGTGGTCTGTTCCTCGGTGGACTCGTAGGCTTCCGACAGCCCGGCCTCCTTGTCGGCGGCCGTGCCACAGTCGGTACAGACCATCTCCTCGCCCTGCGCGACCATCATCGAGCCGCAGTCGTCACAGAACTGCACACTCCGTCGGTCGTGGGCCGCTCGGAAAACCGTTGTCGGTCGGGGTGGTGTTACCGAAGGTCCTCGACGAACTGGAAGCCGTCGACGAACACGACCGAGTCACCGTAGCCTTCGTCGGTAAATACGGCTTCGACACCGCGACCGGCGGCAACGTCCGTCGTGTAAACGTACGCCGTTTCGATCCCCTCGACGGCAAATCCGTGCGCGACGACACCAGCGAGGGCGGCGTCGGCACGTTCGATCTCGTCTGCGGGTCGTCCGTCCGCGCTCGCTATGTACCGTTGGACGCCGTCCATCGCACGCGATACGAGTGACACGTGGTACGCGAGTGGATCAGCCACACGAATCCATCCGTCCGCAACAGCGGTGTCGACTGGCGGACGGGCGACATCTGTTGACCCTGTGAGTTCGTCGTGGACACGCTGTGGGAGTGTGAAAGTTACTTCCTTTCGTCGTGCGAACCGTTCGACAGCACGATAGCGCTCGTCGTCGGGCTGTCCCAGCGCAACGACAAGCCCAGTGTCTGCGACGTGGAGGGCGGTCACAGTTGCGTGTTCGACCCAGATTCGGCATCTGTCTCCGCACGCCCTATGTCCGCTTCGACCGTACCGACAGACTCTCCGTGACGACCAATTTCGAAGTGTTCCCGAACGACCGGATCGAGCGCTTGGAGCACCATCTCGGCTGCCAACGGGGACACGTCGAGTTCGCGCGCGACCAGCCGGTGTGTCGTCTCACCACGAGCACGGGCGACGGCGTGGTCAAGCGCCGCGGCGAGCCCGTCGACCCCGTGTCGGTCGACGAAGCTGTCGATGTCGTCGTTGGTCGTCTGGCGACCGACGGCGTCGATCAGTGCCGGAGTGACGGTGTAGCCACCGTTCGCGGTCTCACTCTCGTCACCGAACGCCGAGACGGTCAGTTCGATCCGACGGGTGGCGTACTGTCGGGGCTGTGTCTCGGAGACGACTTCGAGCGCGTCCGCCTCCACGAGACGAGTGACGTAGTCGTACACCGTCGCCTGCGACACGTCAAGCCTGTCGACTACCTCCCCGACGGTCGCCTCACCCAGTCGGTCGATACAGGCGTACAGCCGTGCTAGCCGCGGCTCTTCCAACAGTTCGGCGACCGAGAGTAACTGCTGTACCTCTCTCCCAGCGTCGTCGGCTGTCCGTGACATCTGTCGTCTGTACAGTTTCTTACGAATTCATAAAGTCTTCCCGGTGGTGCTCCCGCTGTCTCCGCGTTCGACCACCCTCGCCACAACCACTAACACCGTCGGCGACGCATCTCCGGTGTGACACTGCTCCCGTTCGGTGTCGAACGCCTCGACGACGTGCTCGGCGGCGGCGCACCGCCCGGAAACAGCGTCTTGGTCGCCGGCGAGTCCGGGGCCGGCGGCCGGGAGTTCGCCTACACCAGCGCGGCGATGAACGCGTTGGCGTCGGCAGATCCGGAGCTGTTCGACCTCTACTACGGGGAGTTGGCCGGCGACGCGGAACAACCCGACGAGGTCCACTACCTCTCGTTGTCCGCGGGCGAGGAGTACGTCGAACGGGAACTCCGGTACGTGATGGCCGACGAGATCGTCGACGCGGCCGTCGACGACATCCGGTTCCGTGATCTCTCGGAGGAGTACTTCCAACTGTCGAGCATCCCGCGGGAGTGGTACGTCGGCGAGGCGACCTCGTTGCGCGACCTCTCCGGTGGGGAGGACCGCGAGGAGGTGTTGAGTGCGCTCGGAGGGTATCTCTCGACTCACGCGAGCGGGAACCTGATCGTGATCGACTCGCTGACGGAGTTGGTCGACGCCGCCGGCGGGGAGATCAGCTGGGACGACGTGGCGATGTTGGCCCGCGGGCTAGGGAAGGCGGCCCACTCGTGGGGGTGTCTCCTGTTGGCAATCGTCAACGTGGACACGCTGACGGACATCGAGTACGGACAGCTGATGGACGCCAGCGGCGGCACCCTGGAGTTCCGGTGGGAGTCGGGCGGCTCACAGCGCGCCCGGACGATGGTCGTCAGGGAGTTTCGTGGTGTGCTCTCCCAACTGGAGGAGGAGAACATCGTCCAGTTCGAGACGGAGATCCACGACGGCGGGCTCGACATCAGCGACGTGCGGAAGATTCGCTGAGCATCGGCACAGTTACTTAACTCGCCGCCGCCAAATAGGGTGACAGATGGCTGGTGAACAGGCGGCGGATCTGCCGGAGCCGTTGCGCGAGTGGGTAGAGGCTCGTGCGGCCGAGACGGGTCGGAGCCCGCCGGAGGTGCTCGCACGGGCGGCCGCGGCGTACCGTCTGTTGGACGAACACGACGACCTCCTCCCGGAGCCGCGCGACGGGGAGCTCCCGGGTCGTGTCGCGGCCTTAGAGGCGGATCTCGACGACGTTCGCGACCGGGTCGTCCAACTCGGGAGCGAGGTTGACGCCGTGAACGGGAAGGGAGGCGAGACGAACACGAGCGGCGCGGAACTCAAACGGGTCGAGTCGCGGCTGGCCGAACTGGAGGCGACACTCGACGAGCAGATCGAGGACGTTCGCGAGCGCGTGGTCCAGGTGAAACGCGAGACGGACGAGAAGGCGGCCACAGACCACGACCACTCAGAACTGCGTGCGGAGGTGGAGGCGGCTGTCGACGACGCAACGGCGGCCACGGAGACGGCCAAGTCCGCGCTGACGGAGGCAGAGACGTTGGCATCGGACCTCTCGGAGATCCAGTCGACGCTCGACGGGGGGTTCGACAACTACGAGAGCATCCTCCGTGGGCTGAAAGACAACACCGACGAGATGCGCGACCGGACCGACCGGCTCGTCACGGCCGTCACCCAACTGCGCGACCGGGTCGTCGAGTTGGAGACGGCCGCCGAACGGCGGGCCGACGCCGAGGCGCTCCAACAGGACGCGACCCAGAAGGGGGTGACCGACGCGGTGTGTAACGCCTGTGAGTCCACCGTCTACCTGGGGTTGTTGGGTGACGCCCGGTGTCCACACTGCGAGGCGCCGTTCGAACGGGTCGACGCAGACACAGGGTTGTTCAGACCGCCGCGACTGGCCGTCGCCGACCGGCCGGCGTTGGAAGGGACGCCCACGGACGCCCGCGGCGACGACCGCACAGACCCCGGGGCGGCGGCCCGCGGCACGGTCGAGACGGACGACCCGACGGAGCCGGCAGACATCGAGACACTGCTGTCGGACGCGGGCGAGGAGGGGGGGTGACCGGTCGTGACCGACGCGGACGACACAGACGAGACGGGGGGAGACGGCGGAACGGGTGGAGACGACGGCACGGAGCCGGAAGCGGACACGGAACCGGAAGCAGACACGGGGCCAGAGGCGGACACGGAGGCCGAACAAAACACGCAGACGAGCGACGAGACCGAGACGAACGACGAGACGGCGCCGCTCGCTGATTTCGCCGACGAGATCGGCGTCGAGGCCACAGACGACGAGGAGGACTCGCTCGATAGCCTCGTCGACGACACACCACTCGGTGGTGTCGACCCCGACGCGACAGATGCCACAGCGGGGGCCGACACGCCAGACGAACTGGATGTGTCGAATCCGGCAGACGACACGGACCTGGAGGACGCGGCGAGTGACCCGGAGACGGACGACGACACCACGGCCGCTCCCGAAACCGAGACGACCCCAGCCGACAGTCCGACCGCGATCGACGCTGCTGCAGTCGGGGACGATGTCGACGCGACGGCAGCGGGAGAACATGTCGACGCGACGACGGCCGGAGACGACGCGACGGCAGGCTCCCCCCCCGAAGACACGCCGCTCTCGGAGTTGGCCGAGGAGGTCGCGGCGACGGAGGGGTTGGACGATTCGCCGTTCGAACAGGTGGAGACGACCAACCTCGATCCCGCAGACGCCTGGCAACGGTTGGAGGACGACGAGCAGTTCGAACAGCCGGGGTCGGAGGTCGACGCCGAGCCGGTCGAGAACCCCACCACGGCGGCACCGGAACACGTCGTTGACAAACGGCAGTACTGTCAGCAGTGTCCGTATCTCTCGGCCCCGCCGGACGTGACCTGCGGGCGCGAGGGGACGGAGATTGTCGAGGTGACCGACGCGGACCACTTCCGCGTGCGTGCCTGCCCGATGATCGGCGCGGACGGCCCCAACTTCGACGCCGTCGACGAGGAGTAGTCGCCGACGGCACCGCCCTGTCGGTGGGGTGCCGTCGCTGTCGCGGATCGGTGCGCGAGAACGGAGCGGTGCGGTGCGCGTGTGTTACCCCCGGCACACGCGCAGAGTGGTTCGGAGCCGTCGTCACGCGGGTGTCAGCCGCGTCGCCCCAGACGGCGGTTCGTGCGGTGCGTCTTTCCGGTTGTCGACTCGTCCCGGCGTCAGCCGGCGACGCGCGCGACCAGCTCGTCGACGCCGTGGTCGTCGAGCACGCTGTCGTACTCCTCGGTGAGGTGGAGCCGTTGGCGCGGCCGCCCCATGTCGACGGGCACCTTTTCGGTGGTGACGATGCCGAGCTCCTCCAACTCCCCCTTTCGGCGGGAGAAGGTGGCCTTCGAGGCCAGCCCGACCGTCTCGCCCCAGCGGCTGAGGTCGTAGTGGAGCGTGCCGTTGGCGGCGGCGACAACGACCGCGGCCGTCACCGGCTCGAAGCTGCCGGGGTCACGCTGTGTCGCCGCGCGGGCCAACCCCTGATCGAAGTCGTCACGCAGGTCGGGGCCGAGATCGTCGGCGATCGTCTCGCGGATGCGCCCCAGCGCCGGCGTCCGGAGCGCGAACTGCTCGCCGTGTTCCCAGGCGTCCGTGATCGACTCCGGCGCCGACTCCGCGAACGACCCCTGCGCGGAGACGATCGCGGCGCCGGTGCCGTCGAGCAGCAACGGCACCCGGATCTGATCCTCGCCGACGATCAGCGGGGTGTCGCCGACCGGCTCCCGTTCGCGAACGGCGAGCGTGTCGGCCTCGACGAGATTCGCCGCGCGCGCAGAGCCGAGGAAGCTCTGGCGCAGACTCACCAACGTCTCCCGCCGCGCCAACAACCGCAACTCCGGCAGTTCCTCGGCGTCGAACTCCGTGCTCGCCTCCGTCATCGCCGCGACGTATGGCCACGGCAGGTCGACCAGGTAGTACACCGACGACGGTGTCGCCTCCGAGAGAAACTCCCGGAACACCGACGTGGGATCTGTCCCGTGTAGCTCCGATTCCAGTTGCGTTGACATCGTGTGTCACACTAATGGTCCCCTACCAACTTAATCCTATCGACAGCGGGGGAAAAACACGGTTCCTCTGCCGTGAGCGATTGCCGACGGGGAAAATCTATGCGGTAGCCAACAGTTTTAATATCTAAACACTGCAATGCATTCTCGTGCCATACGACAGAACTACACTCGCACCCGTGTCGCGCCTCCTCACCGCCCACCCCAGACTGCTCGTCACCCTCCTGGCGCTCGTTGGCTTCGTCGCCCTCCAGGGCTCCGCGGCCGCCGCCGACACGACGGTCTCTGTCGTTGATGGTCTCGACGGCATGTTCGAGAGCATCGAAGACGGTCTCGACGGGATCGAATTCGGGACGGATGAAGATAAGACGACTGACCCTGGCCCTTAGTCCTGCAGTAGAATTTCACGTGCCTCGTCCGGCCAGATCAGATCTCCATCATGTCTTACTGGGGAGTCGCGCGCATCAAGTAGATCTGACAACCCATCAGTGTCTGTGTTATTCATCGTCGTCTGACCAGTGAGGTGCTTGTTTGACTTTTGTAGTATATTGTTCGACTCACTTCCCAACATTTTTGGCTCAATTGACTTTCGCACAACCTCGAACTGCCCGTCTTCGGTCGGGAACACCTCCATTTCGGCTGGAACCAACGCGTCGGACTGCATCACCCG
>UEZC01000016.1_pt1 | contig 13842 bp, 10 predicted proteins | sample 1903531 | NCBI WGS metagenome assembly UEZC01 (sample SAMEA4776352, study PRJEB27445) | saltern metagenome | biome: Hypersaline environment; feature: solar saltern; material: Pellet | place: Spain | collected 2014-08 | depth 0 m
AGTGAGCGAGTATCGCGGCGAAAGTATCTGTTGACGTCCGCCGCCGCCGTCGGCGGCGTCGGCCTCGCCGGGTGTAGCAGCAGCGACACCGATAACGGCGACACCGAGAACACCGACAGCGACAGCGACGGCGGAAACGGCGATACCGACAGCAGCGACGGTTCGGACTCCGGTTCGTCGAGCCCGTCGACGGTGACGGCCGAGGGGTCGTCGACGGTCTACCCCATCTCGAACAAAGGGAGTTCCTATTGGAACTCGAACTCGCCGGCGAGCGACGGCGAGTACTGGGGTTCGAACGACGAGTCGTCGGTCGTCGGGTGGGACCAGATCGGGACCGATATGAATATCGCCGACTACTTCGCCAGCCTGTACGGCTTCGAGCCGACCGGCGAGCGGTCGAACCCGCCGTTCGCGACCCGCGTGGCGCTGAGCCACTCGGGCACCGGTTGTAAGGCCGTCCGCGATGGGCTCGTCGACATCGGCAACTCCTCCGGGCCGATCACGGCCGAACTCGACATCAGCGAGGACGAGCGCGACGAGAACTACGTCGATCACGTCGTCGGCCGCGACGGCCAGCCGGTGTTCGTCAGCCAGGCGATCTACGACGCCGGCGTCGAACAGCTCACCGGCGAGCAGATCCGCGGCATCTACCAGGGCGAGATCAGTAACTGGAGCGAGGTCGGCGGCCCGGATCAGGAGATTTACGTGGTCGGTCGCGCCGAGGGCTCCGGTACGGACACGTCGTTCCGGCTGAACATGCTCGGCGACGCCGACGCGCCGATGGAGGTCGACACGCGCTTCGGGCAGAACCAGCAGGTCCAACAGGTCCTCCAGGACAACGACAACGCCATCGGCTACATGGCGCTTGCGTTCTCCGGGTCGGGGATTCAGGCGATCGCCATCGACTTCGAGGGCACCGTCTTCCGCCCGGACCCCGACGCCGAGAACACCATCTTCGACTCCGAGTACCCGCTGAACCGCGACCTGCACATGTACACCCGGATCGACGAGGAGACGCCCGAGGGGACCGACATGCGCGAGGCCGCCTTCCTCAACATGTTCCTGACCGAGTTCGGCCAGAAGACGTTCGTCGAGGACGTCAACTACATCACGCTGCCGACCTCGGACATCGAGGCCGAACGCGAGAAACTCCCCGAGCAGGCGTAGGCCGGTCGAACACGACACACCCCGTTCGGACCCGCGTCTCACCTCGCGGCAGGGACGATGAGACGGGCTTTCAACGCCCGCACCAACGCTCGGACTTTTAGATAACAGATAGTTGTATTTGACTCTTATCCACTCGTCTGACTGGTGCCAGAGATCGGTTCGGGGCGTCTGAACCCGTGTCCCGGTGACCACTATCGGTCGTCCCTGACGTTCTCCTCGGTAGCTCCAGCCTTTACCTCGAGTTTCTTGCCGACTCTCTCGATGCCCCCTTCGAACGGCCCTACGAGTCGCCCCCGAACCGTCAGAGTGACACGCCGACTGGACGAACCAGGAGCGTGACACTACTGGAGTCGGACCCCGTGATCGGGATGGTCCACCTGGCGCCGTTGCCGGGTGCGCCGCAGTTCGAGGGCGACCGGAGCGCAGTGTTGGACGCGGCGCGTCGCGACGCCCGGCGGCTCGCGGCCGGCGGCGTCGACGCCGTGATGGTCGAGAACTTCGGGGACGCCCCCTTCTACCCGGACGACGTGCCGAAACACGTCGTCGCGTCGATGACGCGGGCGGTGACGGCCGTCCGGGAGTTGGTCGACTGCCCCGTCGGGGTGAACGTCCTCCGCAACGACTCGCTGGCGGATCTGGCCGTCGCGCAGGCGACCGGCGCGGAGTTCGTCCGTGCAAACATCCACACCGGCGCGCGCGTCACCGACCAGGGCGTGATCGAGGGGCAGGCCCACGAGGTGATGCGGGAACGCGAGCGACTCGACGCCGACGTATCCCTGCTGGCGGACCACGACGTGAAACACTCCGCACCGTTGGGGACAGACTCCTTCGTCGCGGAGTCGATGGCCGACGGCGTCGAGCGCGGGCTGGCGGACGCGACAGTCGTCACCGGCGTCGGCACCGGCCGCGGGGTCGACCTCTCGGATCTGGAGGCGGCCGTCGCGCAACGCGACGACTACGATCTCGACACCCCGGTGTTCGTCGGGAGCGGCGTCACCGCCGACACGGTCGGCGAGATCATGTCGCTGGCGGACGGGGTGATCGTCGGCACCGGCCTCAAACGAGACGGCGACGTGAGCAACCCCGTCTCCGAGGATCGTGTCGAGACGCTGGTCGCGGCCGCCGACGAAGTGCGCTGAGGCTACTCCCGCCGGCGGTCTAGGAACTGCTCAACCCGTTCTATCGTCGGTGGGTCGCCGCGTGCGCCGACCGTCGTGCAGGCGAGTGCGGCCGTCGCGGCCGCAAACCGACCGGCCGCGGCGGGATCGCGGTCGCCCAACAACCAGGCGTCGATCAGTCCCGCGACGGAGGCGTCGCCCGCACCCGTCTCGTCGACGACAGCCACGTCGAACGCCGGCACGTCGACCAGTGCACCGCCGGCTCCGCCGTCGCCGCTCGTCCCCATCCCGTCGCCGCTCGTCTCCGTCTTGCCGCGCGTGACGAGCGTCGCGCCCGCCTCGCCGTCGGTGACGGCCGCGCGGCGGACACCCCGCTCGCGGAGTTCGGCCGCCGCCGCCCGGCTGGCACAGCCCAGATACGACTCCGCCGCAACGCGGCCGGTGACGAACAGTTCGGCCGTCTCAACCCACCGGTCGATGGAGGCGGGGCGTGCGCCGCGGCCGTCAAGCTCCGATAGCGGCCCCGAGAGGTCGAACACGACCGGCGGGAACCCCGGCTCGCCGGCCCACTCCAACAGGGTCCGGTGGACCCGGTCGGGGGCGTAGGCGGTGACGAACACGACCTGTGCGGCCGCGAGATACGGCCGGTCGGCCGGGCGGAGCCGCATCTCCCGGACGCTGTCGCCCGCGGTGACGATACTCCGGGTGCCGTTGTCCGCGCGGAGGATCACACAGTGGGTGGTGGTGTCCGGGCCGACACGGACGCGCGAGGTGTCGAACGACGCGTCTGTGAGCCCCTCCCGGACCGTCTCCCCCAGATCGCCGTCGCCGAGTCGGGTGAGCAGGCCGGCCTGACGGCCGAGATGCGAGACGCCGCTCGCAACGTTGGCGGCGACCCCGCCGGGGTGGTCGGTCACCGCGGGCGCGTACGCGCCGCCGTCGGGGGCCGGGAGGTTCGAGACGGCGTAGTGACGGTCGACCGTCGCGGCACCGATCGTGACGACTGTGGGGGTCACTCCTCGACGAGCGGGAACTGCGCGAGTCGTGCGGCCGCCATCGAGGTGAGCCCGCGGGCGGTGACGGAGTCGGTCCGGCGTTCGCGGTGACCGACGACCGTTCCCTCGAACTCCGCACACGGGACGAGCGTGATCTCCGTCCCTTCGGGTCCGATGTCGACGAGCAGATACGACTGCGGGAACGAACAGGTTGTCGGCACCATCACCTCCCGGACACCCTGTGCGGTCGTCGTCGACGGCATGTGGAGGTGGCCGGTCAACACGAGCGGCACGTCGTGTGCCGCCAACGTGTCGGCGAACCGCTCCGGTTCGCGTTGCTCCGGCGGGACGAACATGTCCGGCTCCGCGAGTTCGCGGTGGCGACGGATCTGTTCGAACATCCCCGGGAAGTTGAAGTGGGTGAGCACGACCGGCGTCTCCGCCTCCGGCAGGGTGTCGTCAAGCCACGCGAGACTCTCCTCGCGGACCAACCCCTCGTGGGAGTCCGTCAGGAACGACTCGTCGCCCGCGGAGTTGAGCCCGATCAGGTCGACACCGCCCACCTCCGTGTGGAACGGGAAGCCGTCAGCCGGCGCGTACCGCTCGGCGAACGCCGACACGGGGAGGTTGTCGTGGTCGTACCCCTCCTTCGGCACGTCGTGGTTGCCCGGGACGCCGTAGAAGGGGGCGTCGATCTCCGCCGCCGCGAACAGTTCGTCGAACCGGTCGAAGTTCCACCGTTCCCCGTCTTTGGTGATGTCACCGACACAGACGACCGCGTCCGGGTCACGCATTGCGGCGTCTTCCAACGCGAGCCGGACGTGTCGCTCGGTGCGTTCGAACAGCTTCGAGGTGCCCGACTCCCGGGTCGAGAGGTGCGGGTCGGCGATCACGGCGAGTCTGGTCCGTTCCTCGGTGCGTGGTCGTGCGAGTGACGCCATCCGGCTCCCGCCACGACCGTCGCGGTCGACTGGTCCCATACCGGTTCGTCCGGTCGGAGCGACAAAACCCCGCCGTTGTCCCGCCGCAGGTCGGAGTGTCGGCCCTCGTCACACCCGCGGTGTCAACAGACCGACACAGGCGGTTGTCGGCGGCCACACACGCCGAGTGGGTCTGCGTCGATTCTCCGTTGTTCGGGTGGGATGTACGGAGGCTCGGGAGAAACCACCGAACGGACAGAGAATCGCCAGACGGGGGCCTATATACTGGCACGTAGCCGAACGTACCGCGTATGGTAAGCTATTTTGCCTGGCTCTCCGGGAAACCACACGATGCCCGAAGACACGACTCGGCGCAGCTTCCTAGCGGCCGCTGGGACCGGGGCGGCAGCCGCACTCGCAGGGTGTAGCTCAAACGAGCCGGCGGAGGGAACGCCGGCAGAGGAGACGGACACGGCAGAACCGGACACGGAGGCGGAGGCGTCGACGGACACGCCGTCGCCGACGCCGAGCGACGAGATCGGGGAGTTCCCGCAGGACCACATCAAGGTCGACACCGAGGAGGGTGTCGTCCGGCTCGCAATCGAGAACGTCGAGCCGTCGGAGTTCGGCGAGGCCGTCGAGGCGGCGGGCTACTCCTTCGGCTCCGTGGAGTCGACACAGGCGCCGTTCGACCCGTTGATGCCGCGGGCCGACCGGGAATGGGACCGGTACGGAGCGAACCGCGGCCCCTCCGACGAGGAGGCGGCGACCCGCGAGGAGGTGTACTACTTCGTCGAAGAGACGAACTGGGAGGCAGTTCAGGAACTGCCGTTGGTCCACACGCTGACCCAACAGATCTGGCAGGACCGCGTCGATGTCCGGATGGCCGGGACGATGGAAGACCAGACGTTCGACGATCTCGAACTGGAGGGTGACCAGACGCTCCAGCTCGCGTCACCCGGGCCGGTCCAGACGCTGGACCCGGTGAACGCGAAGGGGTCCGGCGCCGGCTACAACCAGTACAACGCGGCGCTGATGAACTTCGACAACGGTGACCTGCCGCCGGTCGCCGACCTCGCTGCAGACTACACCGTCTCCGAGGACGGGAAGACGTACACCTTCCAGCTCCGGGAGGGGGTCCAGTTCCACGACGGACAGGAACTCACCGCAGACGACTTCGTCTACTCGTTGGAACGGCTGGCGGGCGCAGAGGAAACCCGGAACGCCGACGACATCGTCGGCGACACGTTCACGATCCAACACGAGACGACGGACGGACTCGACGGGGTCTCCGCGTTCGAGCCGGGCACACTCGGCGTCGAGGCGGTCGACGACTACACGCTGGAGATCACCTTGGAGAACGCCTTCACCGGGACGCTCTCACAGCTCGCCGGCGGGGCGTTCGCGCCGATCCCGGAGGGGTCGGTTGCGTACCCGACGGACTACGAGCAACACGGCCTCGACGGCCTGTTGTACGAGGGTGAGTACGGCTACAACGAGTTCTTCTCGACGGACGGCGACGGGCCGTTCTTCGCGGGTGTCGGCCCGTTCGAGGTGGATTCCTGGAGCAAGGGCGACCAGATCCGGCTGTCCGCCTTCGACGACTACTACGGCGACGGACCACAGATCGAGGCGATCACCTACACCGTCATCGGAAACGGCTCGACCCGGTTCCAACGGTTCAAGAACGGCAATCTGGATATGTTGGGTGTCTCCTCGTCGGGTGCGATCCCGACGGCGGAGTTCAACCCGGACCGTCGGACCATCGAGTCCGACGAGGGAACCTACGCGGTCGGGACCTACGAGTTGGACAACGGGACGACCGTCAACTACGGCGAGTCGGAGGCGTTGGACACGGACTACATCGTGTTCAACTGCGCGCGCGTCCCGAAGCCGGCACGGCAGGCGATGGCGTTGCTGATCGATCAGGAACGGATCGCCGACGACGTGTACAAGGGGCTGAACACCTCGGCGTACCACCTCAGCCCGCCGGGCGCGTTCATGGGTGACACCCCGGGCGAGAACTACGACGCACACTACCAGAACGGGGAGAACAACAAACTGGATCGGTTCTCGGACGGCTACCCGTACGGTGTCGGCGAGTCGCGCATCGCCGAGGCCCGCTCGCTGATGGAGGAGGCCGGCTACACCAGCGACGAGCCGTTGGAGGTGGAGTTCACCGTCTTCTCGGGCGATCCTGACTTCGACTCCATCGCGAAGACGCTGCGTGACAAGGCACAGGCGGCCAACATCAACATCTCCATCGTGAAGGCGGACCTCGGGACGGTCATCGGGCAGGCGTTGGACGGCTCGATGGACATGTTCTCGCTGGGCGACGGGATGGAGTATCCGGACCCGTCGAACTTCCTGCGGTTCATCCCGCCGTACGACGAGCCGAGTGGGATGTTCACGCGGTGGACCTACCAGGTGCGGGCCAGCGACGCCGACCTGGGCGGCGACGACGCCGAGACGGTCAGACAGAACGTCTACGACGAACTCGTCGACAACTGAACGGTCGAGAGACGCTCCAATCCGTCAGTATTTTTCCAACGGGAACGTAGGAGCGAACGTACGCGGCCAGACTCACCATGGAACGACTGAAGTACCTCACCAAACGGATTCTCATGGCGTTTCCGGTGCTGTGGCTGGGCACCAGCATGACCTGGTTCATCATCTACCAGGGGCCGGTCGATCCGGCGGCGAATCTGCTCAGTGGCAACGAACGACTGACCGAAGCGAAGTACGAAGCCGCACGGCAGTCGCTGGGTCTCGATCAACAACCGCTCGAACACTACGTCGACTGGTCGACGAGCCTCTACACGCTCGATCTCGGCCAGACGTGGCTGCTCTACCCGGGCTCGAACGTCGGCGCGTTAGTGGTGGACTTCCTGCCGCGGACCGTCTGGCTCGGCTTCTGGTCCGTGGTGATCGCGGTGTTCATCGGCATCCCGCTGGGCTTCTATGCGGGTGTCCGGTCGAACACGGTCGCCGACTACTTCGCGTCCGTCTCCGGGATCGTCTGGCGGGCGATGCCGAACTTCTGGCTGGCGGTGATCCTGTTGTCCCTGTTGGTCGGCTCGGAGGCGTTGCTCGGCTTCGACTGGGACACGTTCCTGATCGACATCCCCTCGGGGATCACGGGCAACCCCGGACTGTCGTACATGGAGGGGGACCCGATGGCGTTGTTCACACAGCCAGGACAGACACTGGCGGCGATCAAGAAGATCCTCCCGGCGGCGTTGGTGTTGGGGTCGGCGTCGATGGGCAACGAGATGCGGATCGGGCGGACGGCCGTCGTCGAGACGAAAAACGAGCAGTACGTCGACTTCGCCCGCGCGAAGGGGGTCTCCGAGCGGTCGATCGTCTGGAAGCACGTGTTCCGGAACGCGCTGATCCCGCTGGTGCCGATTGTGACGACAGAGGCATTCCTGTTGATCGGCGGGAGTGTGCTCGTGGAGTCCGTCTTCGGGATCAACGGGATGGGGAAATTGTTCTTCGACGCCGCCATCCAGGGTGATCTCCCGTTGGTGGGATCGTTGATGTTCGTCTTCATCCTCCTGTTGTTGGTCATCAACATCGTCCAGGACGTACTGTACACGCTGATCGACCCGCGGGTCGGATACGAGGGCAGCTAGATGGCAACACCGACAGGCAGCTACACGGAGAGTGAGGCGGCACCGTTCGGCGACCGCGTCCGAAACAACCCTCGGCCGGCGCTCGTGTGGACCGGGGTGTTCGGCGCCCTGGTGTTGTTGGAGGCCGGGGCGCTGGCACAGTTCGGACTGTCGTTGTTGAACGACCTGTTGTCGGTGGTTCCGGCGGTGGGTCGCGTCGAGGCGGTCGCGACGGCCAAACAGACGGCCGGCCAGTTCCCGACCCTGTTGTCGCGGGAGACGATCCCGAACCAGGGGTACTGGAACGGGCGCGCGTATCAGGGCACCTTCATGGGACTCGCGCCGGATGTGGCGTGGCTGGTCCGGGCGGGGCTGATCTACCTCTACTCGTTCGGGCTGTTGGCGTGGACGGTGGTCGGCTACAACTGGTACCGCACCCACTACCGTGTCGCCGACTGGACCCCTCGTGACGACGTGATCGACCGGTTCAGCGGCCATAAGTGGGGAATCTTCGGGCTGGTCGTCGTGTTCATGTTCCTCGTGATGGTGGCGTTCGCGCCGGCGTTGTCGCCGACGACGGTGGAGGCGAACCTGGCGAACCCCTACGAGAACAACGTGAACTACTGGAGCGGCTCCGGTGTCGAGGAGGTCACGGTCGGACAGGCGAACCTGGGGGCACAGTCGCAGGGGACCATAGACGAGAACGTCGGGCCGATGAGCTACGACGACTTCGGGCGGTTCCACCCGTTCGGCACCCTCCCCACCGGGAAGGATCTGTTCACGTTCATCGCCCACGGCTCCCGGATCTCGTTGATCATCGGGTTGTTGTCGGTCGGGCTGTCGGTGTCGGTCGCGGTGTTGCTCGCGTTGGTCTCCGCCTACTACAAGGGGGCAGTGGACCTGAGTGTGGTGTTGGTGAGTGACGCCGTGATGGGGATGCCACGACTCCTGTTGTTGATCATGCTGACGGTGGTGTTGGCCGGGACGTGGGTCGGCCAGATCTACTCCGGGGCGTTCGTGTTGGCGTTGATCTTCGCCGGCACGGGGTGGCCGGCGATGTGGCGGTCGTTCCGCGGGCCCGCACTCCAGGTGGCCGAAGAGGAGTGGGTCGACGCGGCGAAGTCGTTCGGCCAGTCACCGACGGCGATCATGCGGAAACACATGTTGCCGTACATCTCCGGCTACGTGTTGGTGTACGGCTCGATGACACTCGGGGGCGCGATCATCGCCATCGCCGGGCTGTCGTTCCTCGGACTGGGTGTGAACCCGCCGACCCCGGAGTGGGGGCGGGCGGTCAACGCCGGCCAGGACTACGTGACGACGGCGTCGTGGCACATCTCGCTGATCCCGGGTGTCCTGATCACGTTGGTCGTCACGGCGTTCAACGCACTGGGTGACGGGATTCGTGATGCGATCGACCCCGAGTCCGACAGCGCCGGTGGTGACGGCGCCGGCCGTGGAGGTGGTGCCTGATGGCAGCAGACGGCGACACCCCGGCGGAGGGCAACGCCGCGACCGACGAGCCGTTGCTCACCGTCGAGGATCTCCACACCACGTTCTACACAGACAAGGAGACGATCCGGGCGGTCGACGGCGTCTCACTGGACATCCGGGCGGGCGAGACGGTCGGGTTGGTCGGTGAGTCCGGCTCCGGCAAGTCCGTCACCGCACGGTCGATCCTCGGACTGATCGACGACCCCGGCCGGATCGAGAGCGGCTCGATCAGGTTCCGGGGTGAGGAACTGACCGACGGCGCCTGGGAGCAGAACCGTGGGGACCTCTCGATCGTGTTCCAAGACCCGATCAACTCGATGAACCCCGTCTACACGGTGGGCAACCAGATTCGGGAGGCGCTGCGCATCCACCAGGGGTTGCGCGGTGACGACGCCCGCGAGGAGGCAGTCGAACTGTTGGAGGCGGTCGGGATTCCGGACGCCCCGCGCCGGCTCGGGGAGTATCCACACCAGTACTCCGGCGGGATGCGCCAACGGGCGGTGATCGCCATCGCGTTGGCGTGTGACCCGGATCTGTTGGTGTGTGACGAGCCGACGACCGCGCTGGACGTGACGATCCAGGCGCAGATTCTGGAGCTGTTGGCGGAACTCCAACGCGAGGAGGATCTGGGTATCCTGTTCATCACCCACGATATGGGTGTGATCGAGGAAGTGGCAGACCGCGTGAACGTGATGTACGCCGGCGAGGTGGTCGAGACCGCGCCGGTCGACCGGTTGTTCGACGAGCCACAACACCCGTACACACGGGGGTTGTTGGCGTCGATCCCGGGACGAACCGCGGACGGCGACCAGTTGCCGACGATCGGCGGGGAGGTGCCGACGCCGACCGCGGAGCCACAGGAGTGTCGGTTCGCGCCACGGTGTCCGGCGGCGTTCGACGCCTGCGAGCGTGTCCACCCGGAGCCGGTGGACGTGGCCAACGGAACCGGGGAGACCCACACCGCGGCGTGTCTCCTCCACGAGTCGGAGTACGGCCACTCGCCGGCGGAGGCGACGTTCGATCCGGACACAGACACCGCCGCAGACGGCGGCCAGCGGGAGCGAGGTGACCGATCGTGAGCACACAGACCACACGGGAGACGACCGAGACGGGAGAAGCGTTGTTGGAGGTACGGGAGCTGAAAAAGTACTACGACGACGGCGGCCTGATCGGCGATCCGGTGCAGGCCGTCGACGGCGTCTCCTTCGACCTCCAGAAGGGGGAGACGCTGGGTGTCGTCGGCGAGTCAGGCTGTGGGAAGACCACGCTCGGCCGGACGATCCTTGGATTAGAGGAGGCCACCGGCGGCGAGGTGGTCGCCGACGGCCGTGACGTGACGGCGATCTCCGGGTCGGACAGACGGGAGTGGCAACGCGACGCGCAGATGGTGTTTCAGGACCCCGACTCCAGCCTGAACGACCGGATGACGGTCGGGGAGATCATCCGGGAGCCGTTGGACGCCCACGACTGGCGGACCGCCGAGGCGCGCCGGGCTCGGGTGTTCGAACTGATCGAGAAGGTGGGGTTGCGGGAGGAACACTACTACCGGTACCCACACCAGTTCTCCGGGGGGCAGCGCCAACGGATCGGGATCGCGCGGGCGCTCGCACTCGAACCGGAGTTCATCGTGTTAGACGAGCCGGTGTCGGCGTTGGACGTGTCCGTCCAGGCGCGGATTATCAACCTGTTGGACGAACTCCAGTCGGAGCTGGGGCTCACCTACCTGTTCATCGCACACGACCTGAGTGTCGTCCGGCACATCTGTGATCGGGTCGCGGTGATGTATCTCGGCAACGTCGTCGAGTTGGGGCCGACGGAGTCGGTGTACACCGACCCCTCACACCCGTACACGGTGTCGTTGTTGTCCGCGATTCCCGGGAGCTTCGGACCGGACCGCGACCGGATCACGCTGCGGGGAACGCCCCCGTCGCCGCGGAACCCACCCACCGGCTGTCGGTTCGTCACGCGGTGTCCGGCGAAGGTGCGGCCCGACGAGTACGCGGACCTGCCGGAAGACGCCTGGACCGGGATCGAGGAGTTCCACACGGTGCTCCGTGCGCGTGCGCGGGCAGACGACGGGCTACTGGAACGGCTGAAGGCCGCTCTCGGCGCGTCTGTCGGTGAGAACATCACCGAGACGACCCAGGAGCTGTTCGGCGACGTGGAACTGGGCTCGGCACAGCCGGTCGTCGACGAGGCAGTCGAGACCGCACAGGGTGGTGATGACAGTGGCGCCGCCGCGTTGGTGCGCGAGGAGTTCGGGTCGATCTGTAACGAGGAGGAGCCCGACGAGTACGTCGTGGACAGCGACGGTCGGCTCAGCCAGTGTGTGCGTCACGAGGACGGCTACGACGCGCCGGAAGTGGTGATCGAGCGGCGCTTGAACCGCCGAACAGAGTGAGGCGGTTAGTGTCGAGCCGGTGAGCGGAGCGAGCCGGCGAGGTTTGTCGGCGAAGGGACTGAGCCGTTAGCTGCCGAACGAAGTGAGGCGGTTGGTACCGAGCCGACCGCTCCGAGCCGTGCGGTCCGACTCACGGCGGCAGTGGAGAGGTTATAAACCCGGCGCAAGTACTGCGAGTTAGTTACGATGGTGGCACTCCTGACGGTTGTCGGAATCTCGGTTGCGGTGTTCGTCGGTTTCAACATCGGTGGCTCGTCCACCGGCGTCGCGTTCGGCCCCGCAGTCGGCTCGCGGCTCCTCCGGAAGGTGACCGCCGCTGGATTGTTCGTCGGATTCGGCTTCCTCGGTGCGTGGACGGTCGGGCGGGAGGTGATCGCGACGATGAGCAGCAGTATCGTGCCGGCGGCGCAGTTCACGCCGTTGGCCAGCGTCACAGTTCTGTTCTTCACCGGCGCGTCGTTGTTGCTCTCGAACCTCTACGGTGTGCCGGCCGATCTCCACTTCGTCCAGTTCGATCGGTCAGGGACGGTGCCGCGGCCGTTCTTCAACCCGAACGCCTCGCCCCAGGACGTGGTCGGCTCGTTGTCGGTCGTCGCAATCGGTTGTTACATGGCCTTCTCCGCGGGGGCGTCGAACGCCGCGAACGCCGTCGCCCCGCTCGTTGGCGCCGGCGGGTCACTCACCGTCGACCAGGGGGTGGTGCTCGCGGTGACGGCGTTCGGGCTGGGGAGTTTCACCATCGCCCGCCGGACGCTGGAGACGGTCGGTGACGACATCACGGAGCTGCCGATCCTCGCGTCGCTGATCGTCTCCGTGGTCGGCGGGACGGTGATCACGATCCTCTCGTCGGCCGGCATCCCCGCGAGTCTCGCCGTCAGCACCACCTCGACGATCATCGGTCTCGGGTGGGGGCGTGCGAGCCGGGCCGCGACACTCGCAGAGCTGGCGACGCCCACGGCCGAGCGGCCAGATGTCGCCGTCTCGACCGGGGCGTTGGTCACCTCTCGGGCGGAGGACGCACCTGCCGGCCCGACGATCGGTGATGTCGCCCGGCACGAGACAGCCGGCGAGAAGCCGGAGGAGGTGCCGGATGTGCCAGATGTCGGGAGCGAGGGCCCGGCGGACATCGACGAGAACAGTCTGTTCGACCCCGCGGCGGCCAAACGGATCGTGACGATGTGGGTGTTGACGCCGTCGCTGGCGATCGTCGCCTCGTACCCGGTGTTCGCGTTTCTGATCTGAGCCGCTCGTCGGGCAAGGCGCTGTGTGTTCGCACCGACTGCGGTTGGTCGGTTCCCGGAGTGTGTTCGTCTGAGATCCGTCTGGATGTAACGCGGGCGTCCACGCTGTGACACACGTTCGTGGCAGTCGCGTGACACCGGAGGTCCGTCCGTGTCAGTAGCGAGACGAGTGATGTGATACTCATAACCTCGTTCGGGCACAACTACGGTCGTGTCCGAGAGACGACGATTCCTAGCGGCTGCGGGAACGGGTATTGCGACACTGCTGGCCGGCTGCGCGGACGGGCGCGGCGTCGGCGGCTCGACGGCGACACAGACCGACTCGGCGACGGACACAGCCACCGCGGCAGACGACACGGACGTGAGCGACACGGTCCGTCTCGTCGCCGACAACGTCGGCTCGACCGCGTGGGAGTTCGTCGGCGAGAGCGGCGTCGCCGGTGACGGTGAGAATCCACCCGTCACACTGGAGACCGGGACTCGCTACGTCGTCGAGAACCGCGGGTGGAGTTCCCACCCGTTCGCGTTCCTCGCCGCCGACGGCACCTCGTTGCTCACACAGGCGGACGGCGGCACGTTCGCGGACGACGCCGACGTGGACTGGCGTGACGATGGCGAGGAGTTCGCGTTCACCGTCACGCCCGAGCTTGCGGACGGTGTCGACCGGTACGTCTGTACCGTACACGCACGGATGCAAGGCGACGTGGAGGCTGCCGCCGGAGAGCAGACGGAGACATCGACGGACGCCCCCGGCGGCGGCGGTGGCGGTGCCTACTGATTCGACGAGGACACCTCCGTGCCGGCGGGACACTGTCGAGACAGCTCCGTCAGCAACACGATGCCCGGCACGAATGTCGACACACAGTCAGATAGAGCGCCGCACCGGCCCGTC
>UEZC01000100.1_pt1 | contig 12830 bp, 15 predicted proteins | sample 1903531 | NCBI WGS metagenome assembly UEZC01 (sample SAMEA4776352, study PRJEB27445) | saltern metagenome | biome: Hypersaline environment; feature: solar saltern; material: Pellet | place: Spain | collected 2014-08 | depth 0 m
CTCTGGGACCATGAACCCGTCCACCGATCATGCAGAATCACCACCGAGACGCGACTGTCGTGTCGTGTCACGTCTCATTGGCTGTTCCTGCTCACGCGGGAGGGAAGTGACTACCGATCCACACCGACCTTTTTCACTCCTCGGGGTGGGCGCGCTGCGCGCGCCCACCCAAGGAAAAAATGTCGATCAAAAAGCGCTCGCGGGCGGCGGAGCCGCCCGCTCGCGTCTGCTGTCGTGGTGCTGTCCGCATCCGCACCGCGTCCGCACCGCGTCCGCATCCGCACCGTGTCCGCACCGCGTCCGCATCCGCACCGTGTCCGCACCGCAGCCTCGGGCCTCCCCAGCCTCCTCACGTCGCTCCCTCACTCCGTTCGGTCGCTTCGTTCGTCCCTCGCGCGCTCCGCGCTGGCACGGGGCCAGCGCGGCGCGCGCCAGCCGCTGTGTTGGACTGTGGTTCCGGGACCGGTTACTCTCCGTCTGTGTCGTCTGTGTCGCCGTCGAGAATCGCGAGTGCTCGCTCCGTGTCGCCGTCCATCCGACCCAGGAGCTCTCGGGCCTCGCTCCGTGTCTCCGTGGCGTCGACTGCGACCATCCCCGTGTCGGGCTGGCCGTACACCACGCTCGCGCTGTCGGGTGCAAGCACGAGTGCGGGGAGTGTCGCCAGGTCCTCCTCGCCGGCCACATGAAGGACGGTCGGCTCGTTTGCGGCGACTGCGTCTCTGAGCGCGACGAGAAGCTCTGTGGTCAGTGTCCCCGCGGGGTTCTCGACTGGAACCCGCGCGTCCTCGTCGGACAACGCCGCCGCGATCTCCTCGCTCACCGTCTCTCGTTTCGTCTTCCCGTCGACGACCGCGACGGCGGGAACGTGGCCAGCCGCCCGGAGGTGTGCGGTCACCACGTCGCCGACGGCGATCACTGGCCGGCCGGTGTCTGTGAGGAGGCTGGTCGCGTCCTCGTACACCGGCCCCAACGGTTCTTTGAACGCCGCCCGCATGGCCGTCGGGAGCCGGAGCAGTGTCACGTCACCGCACCTTCAGCGCGTAGCTCCCCGGCTCGTTGACGTTCATCTCCTCGCCGATCTGTGAGTCCTCGGGGTGTGGGACGATCACGTAGCCGGCCCAGTCTTCCGTCAGCGACGAGGAACCACAGCTGTCACACGTCTGGCTGTCGGGGTCGTTGACGTAGTGACACTCCCGACAGGCGAGCCGGTCTTCTGCCATCAGGCGTCACCCGCGGCTGCGCCCTCACTCTCCCGCCGACGCCGATCCGACTCCAGCCACTCGTGTTTCCCCAACCCGGGTTGTTTCGCGGTCAGCCCGATCTTGGAGTCACGCGGGTTCCGTTCGTCGATGCTCTTGGTGACGATCCGGGCCCGCACGTCGTCGCCAACCCCCAGCGTCTGGTTCGACTCGGTGGACGCGAGCTGTTGGTTCTCGGCGTCGTACGCCAGATACTCGTCGGAGATCTGTGAGACGTGGAGCAACCCGTCGACGGGACCGATCCCGACGAACGCGCCGAACTCCACCACCTCGACGACGCTCCCGTCGACCACCTCCTGCATCTCCGGGTCGAAGGTGAGCGCGTCGAACTCCGCCTCGTAGTAGACGCCCGGTCGGCTCGGCAACACCGACCCCTCGCCGATGTCGTGGACCTTCACGACGCTGACGACGCTGCCGGCGTCCTCGTCGAGCCGGCCCTCCAGTTTGTCCTGCAGTAGCTCCTTCACCCGCTGTGGTGTCACGTCCGCCAGGTGTGCCGGCGGCACTTCGACCGTGTCCTTGAGTCGTACCCGTTTGTACATTGTCGTGTGCTGTCTGTCGGCCGACCGTCTCCGGTGGCCCCGTCGCGTGTCTGTCTCGGCGCTGTGCTCCGTCGCCGCCGGGAGTCCCCGGCACCACTACGGCTCTGTTACGGCCAGTGTGTTCGCCCCCCTTAAACCGATTACGCGAACGTCCCGCGCCAACAACCGGTCACGGAGGGGGCCGTCGTTCGTCACGGCGTACCGTGGCGTCGACAACGATGGTGTCGTCCCGGCCGTCACCTCCCCGGTCGGTGACGACGGCACCGCGCCGGTCGCCAACTCCACGACGGCGTCGTCGGCGTACGTCGCCCGCGTCTCGACCACCCGGCACCTGTCGACGAGGTCCCGACCGACTGCGGCCGCCTGCGCGGCCTCCCCGTTGCCGGTCGCCAACCCCTCCAACTCCGCGACGGCCGGCTCCGGCACCACGCGGTCGCCGTCGCCGACGACCCGGTCGAGCTCCTCGAACAACCGAACGCCGGCCTGCACGGGCGCCGTCAGCGCGTTCGTGTCGAGGACGACCGCTGTCACGCCAGCAGTGTGCCGACGCCGATCAGCCGCCACCGGGCGCCTATCCGGCGGTTGATGGCGATCTTCGAGCCGGGTTCTGCACACACCGGCCGTTTCAGCTGCACTTCACACTCGTCGCCCCGCGCGCTGGTGACGGAGCCGACGGTCGTGCTCGTCCCGACGGTGAGCATCAACGGCTCACCCGTCGAGATCTCGTCGACCGCTCCCTCGCCGACGACCCGGTCCAACAGCTCGACGGACATCTCGAACGAGTCGAGTGTCGCCGGCAGCGTCCCCGGCTCGCCGGCGACCTGGCCCGCGAGCGCGTCACCCTTCGTCAGCGACGGGTCCAACCCCGTCCCGACGCCGAGTAACCCACCCGGACCGACCTCCTCGACCGGCTCGTTGCCCGCCTGCAACGACCGGACAGTGGTCTCGATGGGCTCGTAACGGGACTGACCACCTTCCTCGACCTCGCGACCGGGCCGAAGCTCCAGTTCGTCGTCCGCCTCCAGCGTCCCCTGTGCGAGCGACCCGCCGACGACACCACCCAACAGGTCCTCGTAGGTGGTGCCGGGCCGGTTGATGTCGAACGACCGCGCGGTGAGCATCCGCGCCGGCACCGTCTCGTCCCGGTCCGGCGTCGGAATCTCCCGTTCCACCGTCTGGATCAACACGTCCGTGTTGATCTCCTGTTGAGCGGAGATCGGGACGATCGGGGCGTCCTCGGCGATTGTGCCGGCGACGAACTCCCGAATCTGGTCGTAGTTGTCACGCGCCTGCTCGGCGTCGACGAGATCCACCTTGTTCTGGGCGATGACGACGTTGTCGATCCCGATGATGTCCAACGCCATCAGGTGTTCTTCAGTCTGTGCCTGTGGCACCTCCTCGGTCGCGGAGACGACGAGCACCGCCCCGTCCATGATCGACGCGCCCGACAACATCGTCGCCATCAGCGTCTCGTGGCCGGGAGCGTCGACGAACGAGACCGTTCGGAGGCGCTCGGTCGCCACGCCGTGGTCCGGACACTCCTCGGCGACCGTGTAACACGCCGGCTCGTCACACTCCGGACACTGCCGGAACGTCGCGTCGGCGTAGCCGAGTCTGATCGAGATGCCGCGTTTCATCTCCTCGCTGTGCTGGTCCGTCCAAGAGCCGGACAGCGCCTGCACCAGTGTCGTCTTGCCGTGGTCGACGTGGCCGACGAGCCCGATGTTCACCTCCGGTTGTGTGTTGTTCGTCATGAGCCTCTAAAGAGAGTCTTACTAGCTGTTCGCTCGGTACGACTGATAAAACTGCTGTTCTGCCGACGGTCGGGAGCGACCCCCCGACCACCAGTTGCGGTGGCTCGCTTGCGGGTACCGAACGGACGGTCTTATCACGCTCTGTCGCCCACACACGCGTAATGGGTTCCGACACGATGATTTTCGAAGATCTCCCCACCACGCTCACCGCCGAGGAGCTGATCGACAAGGCGTTCTCGCGGGCGGCCCGCGCCGGCCGCGCGAAGGAGGGTCGTGAGGCACAGGAGTCGATGCTGCGGACCGCCGGCAACGTGCTCTCGGACAACTTAGAGAACGTCGTCTCCGACTGGCCGGACTTCGCCTACGAGGTGTCGCCGTTCTACTACGAGCTCGCGGACGCGCTGACCAACGTCGACGAACTCCGACAGTCGCTCAACGAGGTCGACTGGGCGAACGACCAGATCGCGACACTGCGTGACGAGTACACGAGCAAGCTCCGCACCGCCGACCGCGAGACCGCCCGGAGCCACCGGAAACAGGCGTTCGCCCGCTTTGCCGACATCACCGAGGAGGTGGACGCCGACCTCCGCCGGCTCAACGACGCCCGGAACGAACTGCGTGATCTCCCGGACATCGACCCCGACGCCCCCGTCATCGCCGTCGCAGGCTACCCCAACGTCGGCAAGTCCGCGTTCGTCAACAGCGTCACGCGCGCGACCAACGAGACCGCCGAGTACCCGTTCACCACCACCGGCATCCAGGTGGGCCACTTCGACCGCGACCGCGTCACCTACCAGATTGTCGACACGCCGGGGCTGCTCGACCGCCCGGCCGACCAACGCAACGACATCGAACAACAGGCGGTCTCGGCGCTTGCCCACGCCGCCGACACGGTCCTGTTCGTCGTCGACGCCTCCGGGGAGTGTGGCTACCCCCTGAACGTGCAGTTGGATCTCAAAGACGCTGTTGAGGCCACCTTCGACGTGCCCGTCCTGACGGTGTGTAACAAGAGCGACGTGTCGACGGAGGTGGACGCGGAGGCGTACATGAGCGTCACGGAAGACGACAACGTCGACGACGTGTTGGAACGAGCGGCGGTTGCGGTGGGGTACGATCCGGGGTTGCCGTCGCGGGAGGCGTAGTCACGACGTGCCGACCCGTGGTCGGGCTCCCACCCGCCGGCCCGATCCAGGTTCGATAGATCAGACGAGGCGATTTTCTCGCCTGTGCGGGGTCATCTCCCTCCCACGGCGTTACCGGCGTCCAACCGATTCCGGAGGATCGGCATAAGCGATTCGGCAACGGGGGGTGTCGAGTCAGTTTCCGGCGGCCGCCACGTGTATCCTCAACACTCAAACCCCCGGCGTCCCCAGCCGCGGGTATGGTCACAGTCACGGAGTTTCTCGTCAGGCTGGTGACGAGCGCGTTCGAGGTGGCGGCGAAGATCGGCGGCGAGGTCGCCTTGCGTGACCCGTTGTCGTTCCTCATCGTCGCCGCCGGCACGGTGTTCGTCACCGGCGCAGTCGTGGTACTCGGCTATCTGGCGGTCGGCGCGTTGGCGAACGAACTCGGGATCACCACCCCGACGTTGGGGCGCGGACAGCAGGACGCCGACGGCCGCATCCCCACCGCACGCCCCAACCCCGAGGCACAACGCGAGGCGAAAGGTGCCGCGCGGGCGAAGCAGGGCCAGCAGTACGGGAGGGCCGGGCGGCCTCGCGCGCGGCGTCGCCGTCCGCGCCGACACTGACGCTGGCGTACGCCGCCAGATCGAAGTCGTCGGCCGTCTTCCCGTCTGCCTGGCCGATCCCCTCCGCGACGCGGTCACGCGCCCACGAGAGATCGGCAGGGTGTGAGCCGTTGTACAGCAGGCCGTCCGCGCGCTTGCCGGCCATCCGGCACATGTGTGGCCCCTCGCCACCGACGTAGACAGGGATCGACGCCCCCTGTGGCGGCTCGTAGTTGAGCCCGGCGTCGGTCGCGTCGAACGTCTTCCCGCCGTCGACACGCGCACCCGCCCACAGATCGCGGGCGGTCTCGAACGCCTCCAGTACGGGCCGGAGCCCGCGGTCGTCTTCGAATCCAAGATTCCGGAGTGTCGAGGGGTCGCCCGGCCCGAGCCCGAACACCGCGCGCCCGCCGGACAGTTCGTCGAGGGTCGCGACCTCGCTGGCGAGTGTGACCGGGTGGCTCTCGAAGGGGTTGGCGATCTGATCAGGTCTCCGTCCACGTCACGGAAATGTGCGTCACTCTCGGCGTGGTCGCCCCACTCGAAGCCGCGGACGACGACCGCGGGCGTGCCGCCGTCGGCCTCACCGGCGACGAGGTTGGCCGCGGCCGCCAGCTCGTCGACGACGTTCTCGACGGTGACGCCCAGTTCCCGCCCCTCGCGGTCCGTCTCGCCGCGGTAGTCCCGTCCGGGCGCGAGCCCGTCCCAGCCGACCGCGACGCCGCGTTGGCCGTGTCGGAACGGTCGCCCACAGGTGTCGGTGACGACGACACCGTCGGCTGGCAACTCGGCGCGAATCCGTGCCGCAGACTCCGACGGGCGACGCGGCAACAGGAGGATGTCCGCGTTGGGGACGTTCGACCGGTCGATCCCGGCGTTGACGCCGACGTGACCGAACCGTGACTCCGTCAACAGGAACGGTGACTCCATGATGATCTCCGTCGACTCCTCGAGAACGGCCTGCGCGAACCGCGGGTCCTTCTGGTCGCCGGTCACCTCTTCGAGGTTGTTCGCGACCTCCCGGGCGCGTGGTCCCGGCGGGAACTCCGAGAGGTCGACGGCGCGGCCCTCCGCCTTCGAGACGACCGTGGAGGCGACACACACCACGTCGTCGGGGCGGAGGTCGACCCGCTCGCGGATCAGCGCCGCGAGATCGTCACCCGGCCGCACCTCGGGCACGTCCGGGACTGGAAACACGTCCATACGAACACGTACGGCCCCGACTCAAAAACGGACGCGGTGTTGGCGCGATTGTCCGGTGTTGAGGTTCCGGCCCGTCACCACCGTTCGGCTCACGTCGAGACGGTCGCCTCGTCGGCGTCGACCCACTCCCCCAGTCCGGCGGGGTCGAGGTGGACGTGAACGTCCTCCACCTGGCGAACCGCCATCACACGACACCTGAGTTCCGTCTCCAGATCGTGTGCGTCCGCCAGCGTCATGTCCCCGTCGACCTCGGCGTGGAACTCCACCTCCACCCGGTGGCCGGTGTAGAACGCCCTGAAGTCGTGGAGGCCGTGGACGCGGCGGTGACCGAGGATCGTCTCGCGGATCTCCGTCTGGAGCGCCGGCGGCGGGGCGGCGTCCAACAGGTACGTCAGGTTCTCGCGGGCCACCTCGATCCCCTGCCAGACAACGAGCAGGCTGACGAACGCCCCCGCAACCGGATCGAGCACGGGGAAGTCGGCGGCCATCCCGAAGACCCCGATCATCGCCGCGCCGGTCGTCCACACGTCGTTTTTACTGTCGGCCGCCAACGCCCGCAGTCCCGGCGAGTCCACCTGTTGGTTCACCTGGACGGTGTACCAGTAACAGACGCCCCGGTCGACGAGCGCGAACACCAGTCCACCGACCAACGCGACGCTGTAGGTTGCGACCGCCCCCTCGAAGAACGTCAGCGTCGACTCCCGGAACAAGGCCAACCCCAGCAGGACGAGCACACCGCCGACGAACAACGCCGTCAGCGGCTCGAACCGGTCGTGGCCGTGCGGGTGGTCGTCGTCGGCGCCCGCGAACGACGCCCGCCCCCAGATCAACACGACCGCCGAGGCGAGCAGATCCGCCACCGAGTGGACTGCGTCCGCGATCAGGGCGATACTTCCGAACGCCAGCCCCAAGGCCCCCTCGACGACGATCTTCAGCAGGCTGGAGACGACGTTGACCCAGGAGGCGCGCAGGAACGCTCGGCGCCGGTCGGTCATGATCACGCCTTGGCGGCCCCGAGTCAAAACCCCACGGTTGCGAGCCACCGTCAGGAGGTTGCCGGACTCAGACGATGTCGATCCGGTCGCGGAGCCAGTCGAGCGCGCGCTCGACGGCAGCCAGTTCTCTCCCGGAGACGCGGATACGGACGATCTGGTCGTCCCGAGAGGGGTAGCTCCCGACCGCAACGTCGAACTCGTCGTCGACGGCCGCGAGTGTGTCGGCCATCGCCCCCTCCGGTGTCGGTGTTCGGATCGACCGCGAGACACGGTCGCCGCCAAACTCGTCGGCGACGCCGCCGAACACACCGCGCATCTCCGATGGGACCCCCGGGAGGAGATACACCCCGTCGACGACCGCCCCCGGCGCCAGCCCGACGGGGTTCTCGACGTGTCGCGCGCCCGCCGGCAGCGACGCCCAGGCGTCCAGATCGAAGGAGAGGTCGTACTGCTCGACCAGCTCCGGCTCGTCATCGGCCAGCGCGGTCGCCGACTCCTGGACGGCGGCGCGGGCCGACTCGTCGACGACCACCTCCCGGTCGAGCGCGTCCGCGACCGCCGGGACCGTCAGGTCGTCGTGGGTCCCCCCCAACCCTCCGGTGACGAGGACGGCGTCGAACCGGTCGTGGTACGTGGCGACGCGGTCGGCGACCGTCTCGGGTTCGTCCGGAATCGTCACGATCCGTTCGACCCGACCACCCCGGCGTGTCACCTCCTCGGCGAGCCACGCCGCGTTCGTGTTCGTCGTCTCTCCCGCGAGCAGTTCGTCTCCCACCGTGACGATTCCGACACGCACACCTGTCGAACGCGCTCGGGCGACAACAACGTTGTCGTCTGCGGCTGTGTCGGGACGGCTGGAGAAACAACACCGGACCGAAACCCACACGAGTCGCCCGCGGTCACGGCGGGGTATGGAGATTCGGCGTCTCGTCGTCGCCCACCCGTTGCCGACGATCCTGACTGTCGCGGCTGTCGTGGCCATCGCGTGGGCGAGCAGTCTGTGGCTCTCGTCGGGGGTGTCCGGTCCGACGCTCCGCGCGACCGCGTTGTCGACAGTGTTGTCTGTGTTCGCGGCCGGCTTCTGGGTCAAGCCGCTGGCAGCGCGGTACGACGACCGGCAGTAACGGGAGTTTTCTCTGCGGCGACACACCCCCCGGACGTGACAGTGAGACACGACGGGCTGACGGTCGGGTGGCTGGGGTACGCGACGGTCCGGATCGAGGCACCCGACGGCACCGTCGCCTACCTTGACCCCGGTCGGTACGGCGTGTTGGACGGGGAGTACCCGAAGGACGGCGACGTGGTGTGTGTCACCCACGACCACCACTACGACTCTGACGGGATCGAGCGGGTGGCAGCACAGGACGCGACGGTCGTTGTCTACGAGGGGGTCGACCCCGCGGGGATCGACCGCGACGTGGTGCCCGTCGCGGAGATTGACCGCGAGACCGTCCGGATCGGCGAGACGGACCACCGCGCGGTCGACGGTGTCGACGTGTGGTCGGTGCCGACGTACAACGAGCCAGACGGGCCACACGTCGACGCCGACGGAGAGCCGTACCACCCGGCGGGGTTCGGCGTCGGCTACCGGCTCGGGATCGGCGGCGTCTCCGTCTTTTGGCCCGGCGACGGGGACGCACTCGACGGGTTCGCACAGCTCGACGTGTCGTTGTTCCTCGCGAACATCGGCGGCAACGTCGTCAGCGACCGCCGCGAGTCGGCCGTGCTCGCCGAGACGATGGACCCGGATCTGGTGTTGCCGGTCCACTACGACACCTTCGAACTGCTCGCGGCCGACGCCGAGGCGTTCGCGGCCGACGTGGCGAGCCGCGGTGTCCCGGTCGTCCTCGACGAGCAGGGTGTCGCGTAGCCCAGCCGAGGCGTCCGTAGTCGGTCACAGTCTTGTTGCGCGAGTTCTCGCGCAAGCTACTTGACTCGGGAGCCGTTTCAGTCGGGTGAATGTCCAGAACGCCACGGTACTGCTCCGCCTGCGGCGAACGGCTCTCGCCCGGCGACAACTTCTGTGCAGCGTGTGGCGAGTCCGTCACCTCCCGAGAGACACACGCCCGCGACGGGGTCGACACCCCGAGTGACGCGGGCGGGTACAGGGAGCCTGCCGGCGACGACGGGGGAGGACCCCGGACCGACCCGACGAGACACCGGCGTGGGGCGGCGACAGACGACGACAGACGGTGGCTCCGCCAACGGGTCGCAGATCTCCGTGCCCGCGGGTGGGAGGTGACCCGCAACAACGGCGACCGCGTGGAGCTGGTCGACCGGGGTGTCGGGTCGATCCCCGCGCACCTCCTCATCTTCTTCTTCACGAGCGGGGTTGGCAACCTCCTGTACGGCTGGTACTCCTGGACGTGGGGCGCGCCAGAACGGCTCGTCACCGCCGACGGCCACGAGGAGGTCGACGAGGGCGGCGACGGGGTCGACACCCTGATCGCTGCCGTCGTCGCCTTAGGCGTGCTCGGCATCAACGCGGTGTTGTTCGTGATCGCGTTGCTCGCCGGCGCCCCCTCGGTGGCCGTCTCCGGACTCCTGTTCACGTTGTTGTTGCTCGTCGGCACGGTCGCCTTCCGGACAGACGTGGAGACCGCCTCGCTGTCGAAGTTCGGGCGGGAACGCGAGGTCGACGAACAACAGGTGCGGACGCCGCCGGAGTCGTGTGCCGCCTGTGGCGACCGCGTGATCGAGGGGGAACGCCGGGAGTTTGCCGACCAGTTCTACCTCGCGGGCGTTCCCCTCCGGACCTACGAGAAAGGGTCGAACACGTACTGTGCCGACTGCGTCGCCGACGACCGCGGGCCGGACGACCTGGCCGACCTCGAACGCGAACTGGAACGGCTCCGGACGGACGCCGACGGAGCGGGTCGCGCAGACCGGGAACGCGAACGGAGGTAGGAGCGACCGTCGTTGGAACGGGGACCGCGGGGTCGCTACCGTTATCGGCGCCGCCCGGCTACCGGCTCGTATGCCGTTCGACACGCGACCGGACCGTGACGCCGAGGTAGTGCTCGTTGGCCGGTCGAACGTCGGGAAGTCCACACTGATGCGGGAACTGACAGGCCACGATGTCGCCACCGGCGGGAAACCCGGCGTCACACGCCAGCCGAACCACTTCGACTGGACCGGCCCGGAGTTTCTCTACACCGATCTCCCGGGGTTCGGCTTCATGTCCGGCGTTCCAGACGACGTGCGTGAACAGATCAAGACCGACGTGGTGCGGTACGTGGAGGACAACGCCGACCGAATCCTCGCCGGCGTGTTGGTCGTCGACGGCAACGCCGCCGTCGAGATCATCGACCGCCACTCCGGCCCCGACGAGGTGCCACACGACGTGGAGCTGTTCAGTTTTCTCCGCGACGTGGACGTGCCCCCGGTCGTCGCGGTCAACAAGATGGACAAGGTGGATGACCGTGACACACGGCTCGACGAACTGTGTGACCGACTGGGTCTGTTCCCGCCGTGGCAGCAGTGGGACGACACCGTCGCGCCGATCACCGCGAAACGCGGCAGTGTCGACCCGCTCCGGGAGGCACTGCGCACCCACGTCTCTGCCGCGAACCGCGACGAACTGCTGCAGTACGTCGTTTGAGGCTTCAAGACGCCTCTCTCGGCGCCGGTCGACGGACCGACGCCCCCCGCTCGCTTCCCCGATCTCCCCCGTGTGAGCCACCGACACCGCAAGATATACGCCGAGGTGGAGCGAACACGGTAGAAATTGCAGTTCGATGGCAAGAAAAACCCGAGTAGATCGGCGTCAGACGCCGCCGACACCGCGCAGGCGGGGGTACACGCTCCCGCGCGCCTGGCGCCACCGCGACCGGCCGGGTGGGTGGTACTGGATCGGGTTCACACTCGCCATCGCGGGGTGGGCGTTGTCCTACGGTGTCGCGTTGTTGTTTTTCGATCCGATACTGCGTCGAGCGGCCGGCTCCGTCACCTGGGTCGCGAAGAGTCTCGTCCCGCCGACGTTGTTGGGGTTCGCGCTCGCGTACACCGGCCGACCACACCTGGCGCGGTCTCCCGCCGCGCGACTCAACGTGGCGCTGTGGGTCGGGTTCGGCGTGTTCGAACTACTCAACCCGCTCCACGGGTTGGTCTGGCAGCACTACCGAATCGACCCCGTCTTCGGGGCGGCGACCGTCTCACTCGACGCACAGCCCGCGTTGTACGCGATCTACGGGCTGGCGTACGTCGAGGTCGGGCTGGCGGTCGCGTTGTTGTTGCAGTCGGTCATCCGCTACGGCTCCGTCTACCGCCGGCAGTTGCTCACGCTGATCGCCGGTGCCGCGCTGCCGACGGCGGCGACGGCCGTCTGGCTGTTCGAACTCGGTCCCGTTCCACAGCTGAATCCGACACCGGCCGCGCTGGCCGTCACCGCCACCGGCGGCTACATCGCCCTCTCTCACGCCGACCTGTTCGCGGTCGGGCCGGCCACGCGCCGGGCGGCCGACCGGGACGCGCTCGACGACCTCGGGAGCGCTGTCGCCGTCGTCACCGTCGCCGGGCGCGTGGTCGAGGTGAACGACAGTGCCGAACGGTTGTTCAATCTCCAGCGACCCGCCGTGTTGGGGGAACCGTTGTCGACCGTCGTCGATCTCGACTCAGAGACGCTCGCGGCGGTCGTCCCCGCTCGTTCCGCCCACGCCGCCGACGGTGGCGCTGCCCGGGCTGCCGGCGACGGCGGAGCGGTCGACACGGGCGGACCGAGTGACGGTGTGGAGAGGACTGTCGCAGACGACCCGACTGACGGACTCGACAGGGAGACAACGGGTGACGTGGCCGACCGGACGGTATCGTTGGATGTCGGCGGTGACCGACGGACGTACGTCCTCAACACCTCACTGTTGACGGACCCGACGGGCCAGACCGTCGGCGCGACGCTCGTCTTCCAGGACGTGACCGAGGAACGTGCCCGAGAGCAACGGTTGGAGGTGTTGAACCGTGTGCTCCGGCACAACCTCCGGAACGACCTCAACGTCGTCCAGGGCTACCTCGCGGCGGCGGTCGACCGTGTCGACGACGAGGAGACGCGTGCGATGATCGAGACCGCCCGGACGGAGGCAGGGTCGTTGGCCAGCCTCGGAGAGAAGGCGCGGTCGTTGGAACGACTGCTCGACACCCGGGAGACGCCAGAGAAGACGGTGTCGCTGGCGGCGTTTCTCGACCGTGCGGTCGACGAGTGGGTGCCCGCGAACGCGACCGACTGCGTCACACTCAGCGTGCCGTCGGCGGTGCGCGTGGAGACGAACCCGGACGTGTTGTCGTTGTTGCTCGGCAACCTGTTGGAGAACGCGGTCGAACACGCCGGCGCCGATCCGACCGTGGCGGTCACTCTC
>UEZC01000122.1_pt1 | contig 12756 bp, 13 predicted proteins | sample 1903531 | NCBI WGS metagenome assembly UEZC01 (sample SAMEA4776352, study PRJEB27445) | saltern metagenome | biome: Hypersaline environment; feature: solar saltern; material: Pellet | place: Spain | collected 2014-08 | depth 0 m
GTGACCCCTCCCCACGAAGAGCTTATGACGATGTACACACTCGTACATCGTACGACCGACTCGTACATCTCATGACACTCCAGACGTACATCGAGCGGGTGACGGACGGCGAGGACTTAGGCGTCGACGAGGCTCGGGAGGCGTCGCGGCTGGTCTTCGAGGAGGCGACGGAGGCACAGATCGGGGCGTTGTTGGCGGCGCTCCGAGCGAAAGGCGAGACGGACGCGGAGATCGCCGGCTTCGCACAGGGGATGCGGGCGGCCGCCCGGACAATCGAGCCCGACGCAGATCGGTTGGTCGACACCTGCGGGACGGGTGGTGACGACTACGACACGATCAACGTCTCGACCACCTCGGCGTTCGTCGCGGCCGGCGCGGGCGTGACCGTCGCGAAACACGGCAACTACAGCGTCTCCTCGCCGTCGGGGAGCGCGGATGTGTTGGAGGCGATCGGCGTCGACGTGGAGTCGGAGCCGGCCGATGTCGAGCAGGACATCGAAGACGACGGGATGGGGTTCATGCTCGCGCCAGTCTTCCACCCCGCGATGAAAGCCGTGATTGGGCCGCGCCAGGAACTGGGGATGCGGACGATCTTCAACGTGTTAGGGCCGCTGACGAACCCCGCCGGAGCCGATGCCCAGGTGTTGGGCGTGTACAGCGAGGCGCTCGTTCCCCAGATCGCGGAGTCACTCACGCACATGCCGACGGAACGCGCGTTGGTCGTCCACGGCGACGGTGCCGACGAGATCGCACTCCACGGGGAGACCCGGGTCGCGGAGGTCGACGGCGACGAGGTGACGGAGTACACGCTCACCCCGGAGGATCTCGGACTGGAGCGGGCGCCGATCTCGGCGATCGCCGGCGGCTCGCCCGACGAGAACGCGGCGGATCTGGAAGGGATCGTCCGCGGCGAGGTGACTGGTCCGAAACGGGACGTAATCTTGGCGAACGCCGGCGCGGCGGTGTACGTCGCGGGGCTGGCCGACTCCCCGAGCGAGGGTGTCGAGATCGCGGCCGACGCCATCGACAACGGGGACGCGGCCGACGCGTTCGAACGGATGCGGTCGTGACGGCGACCCGACGGCGGGAGTCAGAGTCAAGACGGCCGGCCCACCAACACAGACAATGAGTAGAGTGAAGATCTGCGGCGTGACGAACGCGACGGACCTTCGAGCAGTCGTCGAGACCGGTGCAGACGCAGTCGGGTTGATCACCGACGTGGGCGTCGACACCCCACGAGCGATCGACCGGTCGACGGCGGCGGATCTGGCGGCACGGACCCCGCCGTTCCTCACGAGCGTCGCGGTGACGATGCCGGAGACGCCCGAGGACGCCGTCGACACCGTCCGCACGGTCGCGCCGGACGTGGTGCAGATGCACGCCGACTTCGACGCCGAGCAGTTGGGGTACGTCCGCGCGGAGACGGAGACACAGGTCGTCCCGGTGGTCGACGCCGACGCGCCACACCGCGCCCGCGAGATCGACGAGGCGGCCGACGCGGTGTTGGTCGACTCGACGACGGCGTCGGGCGCCGGCGGCACCGGGGAGACACACGACTGGGCGGCCACCGGGGAGTTGGCGCGGGAACTCTCCTCGCCGGTCGTGCTCGCGGGCGGGCTCACACCAGAGAACGTCGCAGGGGCCGTCCGCGTCGCGGAGCCGTTCGCGGTCGATGTCGCCAGCGGCGTCGAACGCTCTGGCGGCGCGAAAGACCACACCGCGGTCGCACGATTCGTCCGCAACGCCGGCCGGGCGTTAGACGAGCCGGCCGTCGCGGAAGGGACACCACAGACGGACTGACGAGAACAGTGACAGACCACACACACGACACGACGGGATCGAGACCCGGACAGGGGCGTGACTGTGAGGTGCCACACGGTCGAGGGCACCACAGCACGGACGCGTCCGGCGAGACGAGCAGTGCAGACGGGCCGTACGCCGACACCGCTGGGGAACGGCTCCTCACGGACGGTGGCCAGGCCGTCGGGGCGGAAGTGAGCCTGAGCCGGTCACGGGAGGCGTTTCACGATCTGTTGTCGGGGGTCGACGGCCCGGCGGTCGCACGGGTCGCGGCGACGGTGCCGGCGGACGTGGAGCCGCTGACGGCGTACGCCGCGCTCTCGGATCGGTCGGACCACTCGTTCCTGTTAGAGAGCGCACAGAAGGTTGCGAGTTCGGACCCCGACGGGGCGTTCGCGCCGAGTGCCCGCGAGGAGGCGGACAGACACGCACGGTTCTCCTTCGTCGGCTACGACCCGGAGGCGGTCGTCACCGTCCGCCCGGACGGGACGACCGTCGACGCCCGCGGGCCGGCCGCAGAGTACGTCGAGACCACCGACGGGGACACGCTCGACCGGGTGCGTGCGGCGTTGCCGGACGTCGAACGGGTCGGGTTCCCGGACCACGACCGCCAACACCTCGACGGTGGGCTGGTTGGTTTTCTGGCGTACGACGCGGTGTACGATCTGACGCTCGCGGAGGTGGGTGTCGACCGGCCGGAGCCGGTCGCGCCGGACGCGGAGTTCCTGCTCACCACTCGGACGCTCGTCTTCGACGACCACACCGACACGGCCGAACTCGTCTTCACCCCCGTCGTCGGGGCAGACGACGACCCCGACGCGGTGTACGACGACCTCCAACGGGAGGCGGCGGCCGTGGCGGAGACACTGCGTGCGGCCGAGCCGCCCGCGACCGGCGGTGTCGCGGTCAGTTCGGAGACGGCCGGCGCGCAGGCAGACTACGAGGCGGCCGTCGAGACGACCAAACGACACGTGTTGGACGGTGACATCTACCAGGGCGTGATCTCCCGGACGCGGACGCTGTCGGGGTCGGTCGACGATCTCGGACTGTACGAGTCGTTGCGCGAGGTGAACCCCTCGCCGTATATGTATCTCCTCCAACACGGCGACCGGTCGGTGATCGGCGCGTCCCCGGAGACGCTGGTGTCCGTCAGCGACGACCGTGTGGTGGTCAACCCCGTCGCGGGGACGTGTCCCCGCGGCACCTCCCCGGTTGACGACCGCCGGCTCGCCGGCGAGATGTTGGCCGACGAGAAGGAACGGGCCGAACACACGATGTTGGTGGATCTGGCGCGCAACGACGTGCGCCGGGTGAGCGAGCCGGGGTCGGTCCGGGTCGAGGAGTTCATGAACGTCCTGAAGTACAGCCACGTCCAACACATCGAGTCCACCGTCACCGGCCGGCTGGCGACCGACGCCGACGGGTTCGACGCGACGCGGGCCACCTTCCCCCGCGGGACGCTGACGGGCGCGCCAAAAGTGCGCGCGATGGAGATCATCGACGACTTGGAGACGACACCTCGTGGCGTCTACGGCGGCGGTGTCGGCTACTACTCTTGGACGGGTGACGCCGATCTCGCGATCGTCATCCGCACGGCGATCGTCGACCACGGCGGGCCGACCGACGAACTCGGTGTCCGGGCGGGTGCGGGGATCGTCGCCGACTCCGACCCGACCGCAGAGTACGAGGAGACGGAACAGAAGATGCGGGGCGTGTTGGACGCCGTCGACCGGGTCGCCGACCGTTCGACGGACGCAGGGGAGTCGGCGGCCGAGTCGAGCGCGACGGCCGAGTCGGAGTCGACAGCCGACGAGACAGCGAACGAGACAACGACAGCCGACGACGGAGGTGGTGACGCGTGAAGGTCGTCTTTGTCGACAACTACGACTCGTTCACGTACAACCTCGTGGAGTACGTCAGCGAGCAACGCCCCGACGGGGAGCCGGTGGAGACGGCCGTGTTGAAAAACGCGGTCGATGTCGCGGACGTGCGGGCCGCAGAGCCGGATGCAATCGTGATCAGCCCCGGGCCGGGCCACCCGAAGAACGACCGCGACGTGGGGGTGACCATGCCCGTGTTGCGGGAACTGTCACCGGAGGTGCCCACCCTCGGGGTGTGTCTCGGGCTGGAGGCCGCGGTGTACGAGTACGGCGGCCGTGTCGGCCACGCTCCGGAGCCGATCCACGGGAAGGCGTTCCCGGTCGCCCACGACGAGCAGGGTGTGTTCGCCGGGCTCGATCAGGGACTGCGGGCCGGACGCTACCACTCCCTGATCGCGACCGAGGTGCCCGAATCGCTGACCGTGACGGCGACGACCGACCACGACGGCGAGGAACTGGTGATGGGTGTCCGCCACCGCGACCACCCGATCGAGTGTGTCCAGTTCCACCCGGAGTCCGTGTTGACCGGCGTTGGCCACGACGTGATCGAGAACTTCCTGGCTGACGCGGTGTAAGAACTGTCTCTCTGAAATTAATGCACGTGAAATTATAGACAGTATTATTACTCTAGTCACACCAACACCTGCTAAGTGGTATGCCAGGCGACCGCAACAACCACTCGGAGCAACCGATCTCGATCGAGGAGTCTGATGCTGTCGTCGAAACAGACGACGGTGAGAAGCTACTGAAGATGGAGTCCCTCCAGAAAGGTGGCGGCGACCCGGATGCTGTTCTGGACGGGCCGACAGGCGAAGACTGATTGCCCACGCACGACGGGGCAGTGAATCCGGCACTCAGGATCAGTTCACAAACTCTAAAAAGTCGGCAGATGAGCAAACACGACGACGTACCCAGAGACGCCGCCGGTGAGATCGACCCGACCGGTGAGAGAAGCCCCGAGGAACGGCGGGTTCGCTTCTACCGCCGAGATCGTCACACTGGAGACGGACGGACGGACGAAGGTTCCTCGCCTCGCGAAGGAACACGTCTTCGTCGAACCGCTCGTCTGACGCGTTCGGTTCCCGTGTTCCTCGGCTCCGACCGTCAGCCGCAGAGTCGTAGTCCTGCCAGAAATCTCGGTCCAGCCGCGAACTGACCGACACCCGACTACCCACGCGCCAACGGCGCGGTCATACAGTGAACGCCGCCGTAGCCGCTCCGGAGCGCCTCCATCGGGAGTCCCGTTCCGTCGGGGACGACCTCGACGCCGGCGTCGCGGAGCCGGCGGATCGTCTCGTTTTGCTCGGGGTCGAACGCGCCGTCGTCGTCCGGATAGTAGATCGGGAGCACTGTTCGATCCGACAGCGTGAGGAAGTTAGTGCCGACCGCGCGTTCCTCGTGCGGGACGGCGACGAGGTCGAACCCGTGGTGGTCGAGGTAGTCGGCCAGCGAACAGTCGCGGTCGTGGCGGTAGCCGTCGCCGTCACGGAGAAACACCTCGACGGTGGCGGCCTCGACGAGCGGCCGGCGGCCGACAGCCAAGTCGTGTCCCGCGAGGTTGAGCCATGTGTCGAGGTGCATGATCTCCATTCCCGCCTCTCGGTCGCCGCCGGCGTGTTGCGCCCGACTCCGGCGGTCGGCCGCCAACGGCGCTCGGACGAGTCCGACCTCCGGGTGGCCGACGGCGTCGGCGGCTAACAACTCGCGTGCGGCCGCCCGACTCGTCCGGACCAGCCGCTCACCGTCCGGGCGGTCGGCGGAGACGCCGAACAGGCCGAACTCCCCCGCCGGGAGGTAGTCGCCACCCTCCAACGGGCCGGCCGACACCCGGTGGACGGGATCGACGGCCTGTGCGACGATCTCCCGTTCTCGGCGTCTGGTGTCGGTGGCGGCGGCACACAACACGTGCCCCTGCGGGGTGGTGATCTGTTGGTCGCGTTGGAAGTAGAGGTTTGACGCCGGCTCGTCGAACACCAGCCGCGAGGTCTCCAGTCGGCCGGGGTCGAGATCGCCGGCCAACCCGGTCGTGTCGGCGGCCGTGTCGCCGGCCTCGTCGCCGTCGTCTGCCGGGGACGCGCCGAGCCGGGTGACACGCGCGCCGGCGGTAACCAACTGGAGCTGTTGGCGGGCCGGGAGTTCACGGAGCGCCTCGCGGAGCTGTCGTTCGGCCGTCTCGCGACGGTCCCCACTGACCCTCCTGACGGTGACGCCCGCCGCCGACAACGCCGCGACGAGCCGTTCGTGTTCCCGTCTGGCGGCGTCCAGTGAGAACCCCCTGCGAAAGAGGTTCGGCAACGGGTCGACCACGCCGGCGAGCGTCTCGAAGCCGGGTTCGTGGACCCGGACGGCCGCCAACGGCTCCCACTCCGCCTCGACGGTCTCCTCCATCGACGGCCCGTTACCAGTTCACGCACAAATAACTATTCGTATGTGAAAGAATACTCACACGAACGGCGTTGGCGCCTCGTCGGTATCTATCACGGACGACTATTGAGTTTTCGCGGGCAACGTCAGCAAGGAAAGTGAGGCTCTTACCGGCGGACCACCAAGCGCGACGCGACGGTGCGCACGGAGACACGGAGTCACGAACCCAGGAGACAACACATGAGACACACACGACGACCGCGGTCGCGAGGAGACGACGCGAGACGAGGGAGGTGTGGTCGGTGACGGACGGCGGGTTGTTCGCGCCCGACCGGGTGGCCGTCGTCGGCGCGACGGAACGCGAGGGGTCGGTCGGCCGGGCGGTGACGGCGAACCTGTTGGCCGACTTCGACGGCGAGGTGGTGCCGGTGAACCCGAACCGGGAGACGGTGTTGGGGGAGCCGTGTGTGGCCTCCGTCGGCGACAGCGGGGCGGATCTGGCGATCGTCGCGGTCCCGCCGGCGGTAGCTGTCGAAACCGTCCGCGAGGCGGGTGAACACGGAATCGACGACCTGGTGGTGTTGACGGCCGGCTTCGGCGAAACCGGGAGTGAGGGTGCCGCACGCGAACAGGAACTCCGGGAGATCGCCGCCGAGTACGATCTCACGCTCGTCGGCCCCAACAGCCTCGGGATCGCGAGCACGCCGGTCGGGCTGAACGGGACGTTCGGGCCGTCGATGCCCGACTCGGGGTCGATCTCGTTCATGAGCCAGTCGGGGGCGTTCGTCACCGCGGTGATCGACTGGGCGTTCGAACAGGACATCGGGTTCCGACACGTCGTCTCGTTGGGCAACAAGACGGTCGTCGACGAGACGGACCTCGTCGCCGACTGGGGGGACGACAACGGGACGGACGTGATCGTCGGCTATCTGGAGAGTGTGGTCGACGGCGAGGCGTTCGTCGAGACCGCCCGCGAGGTGACGAGCGACACGCCCATCGTGGTGATCAAGTCCGGGCGGACGGAGGCGGGTGCGGGCGACGGGGTCGCGGTGGTGACCAACGCCGGTGGCCCGGGCGTGATGGCGACGGACGCGGTCGGCGACGCCGAGTCGTTGTCGTTGGCGGACCTGTCTGACGAGACGGTCGACGCGCTCGGGGAAGCGTTGCCGGCGGCGGCCAACCGGTTCAACCCCGTCGACGTGATCGGCGACGCGGATGTCGAACGGTTCCGGGAGGCGTTGCGGGTGACACTCGCGGACGACGGCGTCGGCGCGTGTGTGGTGATCGCGGCGCCGACGGCGACGCTGTCGTTCGAGGCGCTCGCGGAGGCGGTCGTCGACGTGCAACGGGAGACGGAGCTGCCGATCGCGACCTGTCTGATGGGCGGCGAGCAGGCGAGTGCGTCCAGCGAGACGTTGTCTGCGGCGGGTGTCCCGACGTACTTCGACCCCTCGCGGGCGGTCGGGAGTCTCGACACCCTCGCGCGTTACCGCGCGGTACAGCGCCGCGAGACCGACGACCCGGCGCGGTTCGACGTGGACCACGACCGGGTCCACGAGATCCTCTCGCGGGTGCGTGACCGCTCGGACAACCGACTGGGCGTAGAGTCGATGGGGATTCTCGACGCCTACGGCGTCCCGACCCCGGACGGTGAGATCGTCGACGACCCCGAGCGGGCGGCGACAGTCGCCGCGGGGATCGACGGCCCGGTGGTGATGAAGATCGTCAGCCCGGACATCCTCCACAAGAGCGACATCGGCGGTGTCGCCGTCGGCGTCACGGACGACGAGGTGGCAGACAGCTACGAACGGCTCGTCACCCGGGCGCGCAACTACCAACCGGACGCGACGATTCTCGGCGTCCAACTGCAGGAGGCGGTCGATCTCGACGCCGGCGTGGAGACAATTGTCGGTGTCACCCGCGACCCGCAGTTCGGGCCGTTGGTGGTGTTCGGGCTCGGCGGGATCTTCGTCGAGACGCTGGAGGACACGGCCGCGAGTCTCGCCCCGGTCGACGAGTCGACCGCCCGGGGGATGACCGAGGAGATCGACGCCGCACCCCTGTTGCGTGGCGCGCGCGGCCGGGAGCCGGCGGCTCTCGACGCCGTCGTCGAGACGATCCAACGGCTCTCACAGCTGGCGGCCGATTTCCCGGCGATTCTCGAGTTGGACGTGAACCCGCTCGTCGCCGGCCCCGACGGGGTGACGGCGATCGACCTCCAGTTGACCGTCGACCCGGAGACGCTCCCGGATCGAGCCGACACCAGCCACGGAGACGACAGATGACAGACGACACCGAGGACACGACCGGAGTGGGATCGACACCGAACGACTCGCCGCCAGAGAACGGTCCGGCGACCGAGAGCGACCCGACGGGCGCGACGGAGACGACGGACGCAATCCTCGTCGGCTCCGTCGCCGGCAGCGGCGGGAAGACGGCCGTCGCGTTGGCGCTCGCGCGACTCGCACAGGACCGCGGGCTGGATGTGGGGTACGCCAAGCCGAAGGGGACCCGGCTCCGGAGTCGGGTCGGCAAGACGTTAGACGAGGACCCGATGTTGGCCCGCGAACTGCTCGGGAACGACGACGAGGTCCACGAGATGGAGCCGGTCGTCTACTCACCGACGTTCGTCGAGGGAGCAATCGAGGGGCGGGAGGAGCCAGCCGTCCTCCAGGAACGGGTCCAGGAGAGCTTCGCGACCGTCGCCGAGGGCCGTGATCTGGTCGTGATCGAGGGTGGTGACAGCCTCGCAACCGGCGGTGCGGTCGGGCTGAGCGACCCGGAAGTCGCCGAGTTGTTGGACGCACAGATCCTGTTGGTCGCCGACCACGACGAGCCCGGTGACGTGGACGACGTGCTCGCGGCGGCCGCGGATGCGGGTGACCGCCTCGGTGGGGTGTTGTTCAACCGGATCGCGGACGCCGACTACGAGACCGTTGCGGCGGATCTCGCTCCGTTCCTCGACGGGCGGGGTGTATCGTCGCTGGGCGTCATCCCGCGGGAGCCGGAACTCGCGGGCGTCGACGTGGCGACACTGACGGACGAACTCGGCGCGGAGACGCTGACGGACACGAACGCCGACGGGCTGGTCCGGGGGTTCCTGGTCGGCGCGATGGGTGGTGACGCCGCGTTGCGTCACATCCGACGGCGGCGCGACGTGGCGGTGATCACCGGCGGCGACCGCTCGGACGTGCTCACAACGGCCATCGACGCCGGCGGCGTCTCCTGTCTCGTGTTGACGGGTGGCCACCGACCCTCGGGTGCGATCCTCGGCAAAGCCGAGACCGCGGGGGTGCCGGTTCTGCTTGTCGACACAGACACACTCACTGCTGTCGAGCGTGCCGAGGATGTGGTCCACGACGGACGGACACGCGACGCCGAGACGGTCGCGACAATGCGTGAGTTGTTGACAGACCACGCCGACGTGGCGGCGATCCTCGACCTGTAGCTTCGCTACCACGCGAGGCTCGCACCGCTCGCTGGGTTTATCGCCGCCCCGAGCGTGATACCCCACATGGACGACGACGACTTTCTCCTGTTGAACCCGGGGCCGGTTCCGGTGCGGGAGTCCGTGCTCGACGCGATGGCAGAGCCGATGGTGTCACACCGGTCGGCCGCGTTCGAGTCGATCTACGAACGAGCACAGGCCGGCGTGGAGTACGTGTTCGAACAGTCGACGCCGACGGAACAGGCGACGGGTGACGGCACCGCGTTGTTGCTCAACGGCACCGCGACGATGGGGATGGAGGCGACCGTCGCGAACCTCGTCGGCCCCGAGGACCATGTGGTTGCGTTGGTCAACGGGAAGTTCGGCCGCCGGTTCGCCCGGATTGCCGAGCGGCACACCGACAACGCGACGCGCGTCGAGGTGCCGTGGGGTGAGTCGATCCCGTTGTCAGCCGTCGACGACGCCGTCCGGCCGGACACCCGGCTCGTGACGATGGTCCACAACGAGACCTCGACGGGGCTCCAGAACCCCGCCTGGGGGGTCGGGCGGCTCGTCGCCGACCACGACGCCTACTTCGCGGTCGACGGCGTGACGAGTGTCGGCGGTGACGTGTTCTGTATCGACGACTGGCACGTCGACGTGGCGATCACGGACGCACAGAAGGCGTTGGAAACCCCGCCCGGGATCTCGGCGGTGTACGTGACAAGAGAGGTGCAGGACGCCTTCGACGGGGCGTCGGCGCCGTTCTACGAGGCAGGGCCACCTATCGGGTGACATCTTCCGCGTCTCCAACATGGGGTCGTTGGCGGACGAACAGGTGCTCCGGGGTGTTCGGGTCGTCGGCGAGGCGCTCGACGCCGTCGGCGTCGACACGGACCCCGCGGCGGGCGTCGCCGCCGCCCAGGAGTGGGTCGACGTGTCGCTCTCCGGAGCACACGAGTGAAGCGTCCGGAGCCGAGGCGTCACTAGAGACGCTCGGATCGGCAGGAAGTCGGTGTGAGTGACGGTCACACCACCGTCGTCGGCGAACGGCTCTGAACAGTGGTCGAGTGGTCACAAGATACCGACGGTGTAACCAACCTCATAGACCACTTCACCGATTGTGTCAGGGTTGTTCGTAATCCAGTCCATCGCGTCCGTGAACCAGCCTGCTACGGCTGCCTGGAGCGTGGACTGTGCTGCGACCGGATCGGCGAACGAGACGACTGCGACTGCAGCCATCGCGGCCAGAACGACGCGTTTGTATTTCACGGCTCACCACATCGTATGTGGTCTAATAAATAAAAAGTCACTTCTATTACATATCTTTTCTCCACGAAATTGATTCTAGGGTGAGAACGAACACGCCGTGCGAGCGACGGCCGGGGACAGAGCCGTGGCGTCGGGCGCACCGAAACCCAGATTGTTGACATCCTCCCACCCCTAAATGGGTGGGCTTTCTCTTTGCTACCGCTGTAACTACGGTAAAAACCGGGTGGTAGTTTACTGCTCAGTGGTCTGAGACGACCGATCTCAGAACATCTCCAAGATCTCGTCGGCCATGTCGGCAATCTCCTTGGCGAGGTCCCCGGCGAAGTCCACTAGATCCGTGAACCAGCCTGCTGTGGCTGCCTGCAGGGTGGACTGTGCTGCGACGGGATCGACGAACGACGCGACCGCGACCATGGCCATCGCGGCCAGGATGATGCGCTTGATGTTCATGACGCACTCCTACAGAAGACAGTTGAGGTATAAAAATTTTCTAAAGAAATCTGACTGATCCTCCATGGTGATAATATTGTAGCAACAAAGAAAGTTTTGCACTGAGAAAGTAAATTCATTTCCAAACAAGCGAACTACTTGCGACGGCAGCATGGAAGCACACCGCCAGATTCGCCTCGTGTGCACCCGGTCAGTCGTCGGTCGTCGGCTACACCATCTCGACTGACCTAATAGTCAGGAGTCGACAGTGAGTCGGCTCAACTAGATCCGAAGAACTCCGCGAGTGCCTGCGCGGTGTTCCAGAGGTCGAGGAAGAAGTTCGAGACAGCGATGTCTGTGACACCCTGTGCTGCGACAGGGTCGACGAACGATGTGACCGCGATCATAATCACTGCGGTCAGGATGACGCGTTTGTGTGACATGTTACACGACTGCATGCATTCTGCCAGTATAAAATTTTCTAAGAAGGCCTGACTGTTCCCCTCTGCAGGTAATATTACATAACAAAATAATTCAATATTATACACGATATTTATTCTACGGCGGTTCTTTGTGTGTACGGTCGGCGACGGTACGTTGGCTGTTCACTGTGCTGCTTAGCCCGTTATCTCCCGTGATGCAGTGTTACCACGGAAAACTCGATACCGCAGCCGCCCACACGGGCGGTTGTGCACACGACACAGAGCCGCCGGCAGTACAGGGTCGGCTGTCTGTTGGGGTTGGCGTGTGGCGACGCGCTCGGCCGTCCAGTTGAGTTCCGGTTGTCGACGGCGATCGCCAACCGGTACGTCGCGTAATGCGAGTCGGTCCCGTTCGGCGTTGGAAGGGCGACCGCAGTGGCGCTCCGCGAGCTGCGTGACGACACAGACCCGGCGGACGCCGGTCGGGAGTTGACCGAACTGTCCCGAGCCGCCCGCAGAGTGTGTCGTCACTCATCTGAGGTCGTTGATAATGAGCACTGTGGTCGTGAGCCTGAATACGCCAGTTGTGCGATTGAAGTGATCTACAGTGATGCCTCCTTCGCTGTCAGCGTAACTGCGGTAAAAATCGCGTGGTAGTTTACTGCTCAGTAGTCTGAGACGACCGATCTCAGAGCATCTCCAAGATCGCGTCGGCGATCGCGGCAATCTCGTCGGCGTGGTCCGAGATGAAGTTCAGTGCATCCGAGAACCAGCCTGCCGTGGCTGCCTGCAGGGTGGACTGTGCTGCGACAGGATCGACGAACGATGCGACCGCGACCATGGCCATTGCGGCCAGGATGATGCGCTTGATGTTCATGACGCACTCCTACAGAAGACGGTTGAGGTATAAAAATTTTCTAAAGAAATCTGACTGATCCCCCATGGAGATAATATTGTAGCAACAAAGAAAGCTTTGCGCTGAGAGAGTAAATTCACTTCCAAACAAGCGAACTACTCGCGACGGCAGCACGGAAGCACACCGCCGGATTCGCCTCGTGTGCACCCGGTCAGTCGTCGGTCGTCGGCTACACCATCTCGACTGACCTAATAGTCAGGAGTCGGCAGTGAGCCGGCTCAACTAGATCCGAAGAACTCCGCGAGT
>UEZC01000034.1_pt1 | contig 12736 bp, 11 predicted proteins | sample 1903531 | NCBI WGS metagenome assembly UEZC01 (sample SAMEA4776352, study PRJEB27445) | saltern metagenome | biome: Hypersaline environment; feature: solar saltern; material: Pellet | place: Spain | collected 2014-08 | depth 0 m
CCGACTACAGCCGAGCCGGTCACCGCCGGCGGCCGCGGCGAGCCGTCGTCTGCAGAACCCCGTCTCTCCGTCCGTCGTCTCCGGATCGACGCGCTCTGTCGGCACTTCTGACTCGTGAACGACTGGCACGGTCGCTCGGAGTGTCGCCGACCGCCTGAGTCTGTCGGGCGCCCCGGAACGGGAACGACGAGACGCTCCCCAGAACGGGAACGACGAGACGCTCCCCAGAACGGACCGTGAGACGGCCGACAGGGGGCCAACCCGCCCGAAATCTACTCGAACCCGCCCAGCGTCGCCTGGCTCCCGGCGTCCGGCTCGCCCGGCTCACCGTACTCGTCGGCGATGGCACGCGCCGCCGCCCGTCCCCCAGAGAGTGACGCCCGGTCGGCGACCGTCTCGTCTGCCAACGCCGCCGCCGCACGCGGCTTCACCGCGTCGTACCGCTCCCAGAACCGTTCTTTGGCGGCTTCGTACTCCACCACCGGCCGGGGGTAGTCCTCGCCGATCCGGACACCACACTCCGACTGGACGCTCAGCGGCGTCTTCTCCGGCCGCGGGAGGTGTTCGTCCGGCAGTCCCGCCAGCTCCGGCACCCACCGCCTTATAAACTCCCCGTCGGGGTCCTGGTCGCGCACCTGTTTGATCGGGTTGTACAGCCGGAGCGTCGGCTTCCCGACCAGCCCACACTGGTACTGCCACTGGGTGTAGTTGATCGCCGCGACGGAGTCGATCAGGTGTTCGTGGTAGTAGTCCGCGCCGATCCACCACGGCTGTTGCAACAGATGGTAGTAGGCGCTCACCCCCAGCGCGCGCATCCGGAAGTTCAGCCACCCCGTCTCGCGGAGACACCGCATGCTCGCGTCGACCATCGGGAACCCCGTCCGCCCCTTCTTCCAGGCCGCGACCAGTTCGGGGTCGTGTTCGTCGGCGTTGAACCCACGCAGTTCGGGGTTGACCGCCTCGTCGAGCCACCCCGGCCAGTCGGCCAGCTTCTGGCGGTAGTGGAGGTTCCAGAACAACCGCGAGACGAACATCTCCCGGCTCCGCGACTCCGGCACCTCCCGCACCACGGTCTGGTACACCTGCCGGACGGAGAGACAGCCGAATCGGAGATACGGCGACAGCCCGCTGGTGCCGTCACGGGCGTCCGTCGGCGAGGAGATATTGCTCGGGTACGAGCCGATCCGGCCGAGAAACCCCGCTAACTGGTCGCGCGCCGCCCGTGTCCCGCCGTCGGGCACCCGCTCTTTCGTCGGGCGCAACTCGTACTCGTCGGCGACGGTCTCCGGGTCGACACCGGTGTCGAGTCGGTCGAGCCGCACGCTCGCGGGGTCCCAGTCGTACTGGGCGTCCGTCAGCCAGGAGTTCACCTCGTCGTTCCAGTTTTCCCGTGTGTGTTCCCGGTCGCGCACCAGTCCGTCGCCGGTGACGAACTCGACGCCCGCCTCACGGGCGCGCTCGTCGCGCCGGAGGCCGTACCGGCCGGTCGGGCTCCGTGCTGCGAGCACGTCCCAGTCGGCCGCGCGGAACCGCTCTAACACCTCGATGGGGTCGCCGTGTGCGTACGTGAGGCCGTCACCGCCCACGTCGCGGTACTGGCCGTCGAGGTCGTGGAGACAGTCGTGGAGGAAGTCGATCCGGCTGTCACACGCCATCCCGCGGTCGCCGTAGAAACTCGGGTCGAAGACGAACAAGGCGAGGAGCCGGTCGTCGTCGGCCGCGCGGGCGACGGCCGGCTGGTCCGCGATCCGCAGGTGTTCGCGGTGCCAGACGACCGTTCCCGGGTCGCCGTCGGTGAACGCCTCGATCCGATCCTGCGACGGCGTCACCGCTGTGTCGGTCATCGGAGTCGTCTACGCGCTGGAGGAACTACAGTGTACGGCTCGCAGTCTCACCCGAACGTCCCCGCCAGCCACAACACCACCGGAATCGCGCCGCCGACCCCGAGCACGTACGCGAACACGCGCTCGCCGGCGGCGTGGACACGGACGCCACAGTAGATCGCCACCAGCCCCGCGACGGGGACGAACAACAACAACGACACGAGCGCCGCGAGCGTCCCCCCGACGACGTACCACGTCGGCCGCGACTGTCCCCCGTCCGACTGTGTCGTCTCCGTCACCATCCTACCGGTGAGACGACCCCGACGGATATGTCAGTTCCGGCTACGGGCTGGCGCCCGTTCGACAAGGGTTCAGTCGCGTGACCACCGTATTCGGTCGCGTACCAGTCGCGTGACCACCGTATTCGGTCGCGTACCAGTCGCGTGACCACCGTATTCGATCACGTACCGGAACCCGTCAGTCGCGCGACACAGACACCGCCAGTCAGGCGTGTGGCTTCACGAGCACCTTCACCGCCTCGCGGTTCGACATCGCCTCGTACCCCTCCGGCACGCCGTCGAGACCGACCGTCTTCGTGAACACCGGCGCGGGGTCGAGCGTCCCGCCGAGCACGTCCGCCAGCAGTTCCTCCGCGTACGCCCGGACCGGCGCGACACCGCCCGCGAGCGTGATGTTGTCGCCGAAGAAATCGAACAGGTTGAGGCCGGCGTCCATCCCGTGTGGGACACCGACGTAGCCGACGGTCCCACCAGGACGGCAGATTCCCGCCGCGGTCTCCATCGAGGAGGCGGCACCGACACACTCCAGGACGTGGTCAACGCCGCCGTTCGTCAGCTCCCGAACCCGTTCGGCGGCGTCCGTCTCGCCAGAGTCGTCGACGGTGTCGGTCGCGCCAAACTCCTCGGCCATCCGGAGCCGGTCGGCGTGGTGGCCGACAGCGACGATCCGGCGGGCGCCGAGCCGTCGGGCGGCGAGCACGCCACACAGCCCGACCGCGCCGTCGCCGACGACCGCACACGCCGACCCGGCCTCGACGCCGGCGTTGACCGCGGCGTGGTGGCCGGTGCCCATCACGTCCGTCAGCGGCAGGATCGACTCCAACACGTCCTCGTCGTCGGCGTACCGGTCCGGGACGCGAACGAGCGTCCCGTCGGCGTGGGGCGCGCGGACGTACTCGCCTTGGCCGCCGCCGTTGTCACCGCCCCAGCCGTCACCGTTCACACAGGAAGTGTGGAGTCCCTTCCGGCAGAACTCACACTCCCCACAGGAGACGACGAACGGCGCGAACACCCGGTCGCCCGGCGCGAGACTCACCACGTCGTCGCCGACCTCCTCGACGATCCCCATCGGCTCGTGGCCGACGGGCGATTCAGCCTCGCGGTCGCTGTCCCCCTCGTAGAACCACAGGTCCGATCCGCAGACGGCGGTGTGGGTCACCTTGACAATCGCGTCGCCCGGCGACTCCAGTTCCGGCTTCGGTACCTCCTCGACTCTGATGTCCTCCGGTCCGTGGTAAATCGCGGCGCGCACGGAGCAACGCTCGGGGCCTGCGGGTTTGAATGGGGCGGTCGCGGCACTGTCACCGTCGGGCGTGCCCCTCCGCGAGCGCAGTGTCTCGCGTTCCGCGGCCGCGCCACTCCCCGCTCCGCGGCCGTATCACTCCTCGTTTCGCGGCCGTATCACTCCCCGCTCCGCGGCCGCACCACTTCCCGCTCCGCCGTCGCAGATCACCCCTCGTCGCCGTACACGCCGGTCTCCTCGGTGAAGTCGGCCCACGCGAACCAGAACAGCTGTCCGGCGTCACTCGCGGGCGTCAGGCTCGTCCCCTCGGCGGGGCCGTCGACGGCCTCGCCGGTCGCCGTCAGCCACATCGAGCCGCCGGCGGCGTCGTCGAAGACACCGTCGGCCACCGTCCCGTTCGCCGATCGTCTTCGAGGTCGGCGGCGGCAACAACACCTGCGTGTCCGGGTGGGCCGTCCGCCAGTCACCCAAGGTGGTGATCTCAGAGGGGACCAGTTCCAACCGGTGGCCGGTCCGAGCGCCGCGGATCGCTGTCGCGGCAATCTGGCTCCAGCGGCTGTCCGTCGCCGCGTCGTACATCACCAGATCAGAGTTCCACAGTAGTCCGGAGACGCCGAAGGTGGTCTGCTCGTCACCGACCGTCCGCACCGCGGTCACGCCGCTGTCACACAACGGACAGAACGTGACCAGCAAGGGGCCGCCGAAGTCGTCGTTGACGATCTCGTGCCAGTTCAACACTCGCAACGGGTACGCCCGTGCTTCCCCGTCGCGTTCGACGCCGATGACGCGGTCGTCGGGGCGCAGTCGCGGCTCCTTCGTCACGATCTCGTTGCTGACCTGTTCGCGCACCTCAATCTCCACCCCGGACCAGTCGTCGCCGAACGCCGGCTCCGTGATCGCCGGGATGGCGTTCTCCGGCGCGCCGCGGCCCAACAGCTCCCTGGGCACCGGGAGATCGACACCCGCGACAGTCTCCACCGGACCGGAGACCGACGCCGGCGTCGCCGTCCCCGGCTCCGTGTCCGCCGCGGTTGCGGTCGGGGTCGTCGTCTGCTCGGCTGTCGCGGTCTCTGTCGTGCCGTCGTCCGTGCGGCCGGCACAGCCGGCGAGTGTCGTGAGCGAGGCGAGCGAGGCGGCGAGGAGGCTCCGGCGGTTCATCGTCCGGCTCCAGCGTCGCCGCCCTGTTAGCCCTCGTGGGGCTGGGAGCCACTCGCACACGACCCCGACCGGTTGAAACCGCTCCCCTTCCTGCGTCCGCACGTGAGCGGGGACAACGGTCCGAGCCGTCGTGTCGACTCGCAGACCGCGCGAGCGACCCGCCAGCCCGGATCGGGAACGGGTCGGCGCGCGTATCTCGCGACTGTCGCCGGCGTCGCCGGGCTCGCCGGCTGTGTCGGTGGTCTCGGGGGGAGTGACGACACTGACACGGGAGGAGCGTCGTCGGCGACGCAGGCAACAACGTCGTCGGAGACGACGCAGGCAACAACGTCGTCGGGGACGACGCAGGCGACGGCCGAGACGGGACAGACAACAACAGCCGACGCCACACAGGCCCCGGCAGACCGGGGAATCGTCCTCCCGACGGTCGAGGCGCCGGGGTCCCCAGCGGGGACGGTCGGGCTCTCGCCGCCCGGTCGCGCGGTGCTCGTCGACTTCTTCGCCACCTGGTGTGCGCCGTGTAAGCCGGAGATGGCGAACCTCGGGGTCGTTCGCGACCGGTTCGCCGACTCGGAGCTGGCGACCGTCTCAGTCACCCAGGAGACGGACGAGTCGGCGATCCGGGGATTCTGGGGGCGCCACGACGGCGCGTGGCCGGTCGCGCGCGACCCCGACCTCGCGGCGACACGGGCGTACGACGTGACCGGCGTCCCGACGATCGTCGTCCAGAGCGCGAGCGGGGAGACGACACTCCGTCACACCGGGCTCGCCGGCGAGGACCGACTCGTCGAGGCCGCTCGGGCGGCAGTCGAGGCGGACGGAGGCGCCTGATGCTCCAGCCGTCACTCGTCGCGTTCGCGTTCTCGGCCGGCGTGGGAACGTTCTTCGCGCCGTGTGCGTACCCGTTGCTCCCGGGGTACGTCTCCTACTATCTCGGTGAGACTGTCGGCGACGACGGAGACGACGTACCCGCCGGTGAGACTGTCGGCAACACACTCGACGCACAGAGCGGTCGCCCCGATGGGGGCACCGTCGACACGGGCGGACGGGTCGCGACACTCGCGACGAACGCACTCGGCGGTATCGTCGGTCGGGAGACTGCCGCACGGCTCGCTCGCGCGGTCGTCGTCGGGAGCGTTGTCAGCTTCGGATTCTTCATCGTGTACGGTGTGTTGGCGGGTGTCACCGCCGCGGTCGGCTCACAGTTGCTCGGCAGTGTGAGCCTGTTGGAGTTAGTCGTCGGGGTCGTGTTGCTCGTCGTCGGGACGGCGACCGCGCTGGGGTACGACCTCCCGACACCGACCGTCCAGCTACCGGAGCGTCGCCGGAGTGTCGGCGGATTCCTCGCGTTCGGCGTGTTGTACGCCGCGGCCGCCGCGGGCTGTACCGCGCCGATCTTCGTCGGGATCAGTCTCCAGGCGGTCGCGACCGGCCCCGCGAGCGCGCTGGCGACGTTCGGCGCCTACGCCGCCGGGATGAGTCTCCTGATGGTCGCCGTGACGGTCGCGGCCGCGCTGGGTCGGGACGCCCTGCTGGGACGGCTCCGGGCACACACCGCGCTCGTCGAGCGCGCGATGGGTGTGTTGTTGGCGCTCGCCGGCCTCGTCCAACTGTACTTCTTCCTGTTCCGGTTCGACGGGTTGTCGGTGTTGGGGCTGGCCTGATGTACCGCACTGTCGGGACACCAGCGGGACGGGACTACGTCACGCCGCCGTTGTTCGTCTCGTACTCCCGGTACGCCTCGCTGTCGTCGATCTCACGGAGGTGGTCGGCGACAGCCCGCACGTCCGTGAAACGGGTGTACAACGGTGACGGGCAGACTCTGACCACGTTCGGCGGCCGGAAGTCCGACACCACCCCGCGGTCGCGGAGCGCCTCGCTCAGTCGCTCGCCCGCCGGGTGTTCGACGGCGACGTGACCGCCACGCGCCGCGTGGTCACGGGGGGTTCCGACGGAGAACACGTCGGGCAACGCGTCGACGAGCGCGATCAGATAGTCCGTCAGTGCGAGTGACTTCTCGCGAACGCGGTCGATCCCGGCCTCCTGGAGCGTCTCGGCGGCCCCCTCGATGGGCGCCGCCGACAGCATCGGGATCGTGCCGATCTGCCACGCGCTCGCGGAGTCGGCGGGGTCGAACGTCTGGCGCATCTCGAACTGCGTCTGCTTGTCGTTTCCCCACCAGCCCGCCAGCGCCGGCGTGGTGCCGTGGTGGCGCCGTGGGACGTACAGCCCCGCGACGGCGCCTGGTCCGGCGTTGAGATACTTGTAGGAGCACCAGGTCGCGAAGTCGACGCCGTGGGCCGCGAGGTCGTGCGGCACGACGCCGACGGAGTGGGCCAGATCGAACCCCACGAGCGCGTCGTGGTCGTGGGCCGCGGCGGTGATCCGTTCGATGTCGAATAACTGGCCCGACCGGTACAACACAGAGGGGAGAAAGACGATCCCGATGTCGTCGTGTTCGGTCAGTGCCGTCTCCACGTCGGCGGGGTGGATCGTCCGGCCGTCACGCGACGCGACCGTGCGGAGCTTCTCGTCGGGGTCGATCCCGCGCTGGCGGAGCTGTGCCCGGATCGCGTAGTGGTCCGTCGGGAAATCGAGGTCGTCGACGAGCACCGCCGGCGCATCGGCGTCGGGGTCCGGCCCCGCTGGTGTGCCGGGGAGTGTGTCAAGAAACGTCCCGAGCAGCGTGTGGACGTTCGTCGTCGTGGAGTTGGCGACGACCACCTCCGCGGGGTCGGCGCCGACCAACGGCGCGAGCAGTTCCCCGAGGTGTTCCGCGAAGTGGAACCAGTCCGGCTCGCCGTCCTCCCACCCGCGGATCGCCAGCTCGCGCCACTCCTCGCGCACCCGGTCGAGGCTCTCGCCGGCCGCCTCCGAGAACAACCCCAGCGAGTTGCCGTCGACGTACAGCTCCTCCTCGGGCACGTCGAACCGCTCTCGGAACTGTGCGAGCGGGTCCGCGGCGTCCAGTTCGGCCGCGACCGTGGGATCGAACGGATCGGCGTCTGTGAGTGCGCGGTCGACGGTCGTCGGGAGACTGGTGGTGTCTGTTCTGTTGCTCACGTGTCCGTGGTGGGGAGGTGTGCGGTTAGGTGTTCAGGATGTTTTCTCGTCGAGTTGTCGAGATGCGTCGTCGGCTGTACTCTCAACGAGATCGGTCACTCTGGTGCCGATTGATTGTCTTTCGAACCGAGAGAGAGCGTGCTTTTCGATCCACGCCGTCTGAAAGACAGATGTGCGGCAAGCACCCCACTACCAGCAGAGTCGTGGGAGGTGCGGCGAGCACACCAGTGACCAGCGTACTGTAGCGTATCGCGTCGGCCGATACGGGTTTGGCTGGTCACACGCCCTTCTACGGGCATCTGGTTGCCCATCGCTGAACAACCTGAAAGCTCCGATTCGTGGCGACCGTCGGTACGAGTTATGACCGAGTCGCTCCAGTCTCGGTAGTAGTTGCCGGGCGACAGGTTGAGGGAGCCCCCGCCCGTGGCGGAGATATGCGCCTGTTCTGGCACCGCCGCGATCTCCGCGCGGCAGACAACCGCGGGCTGGCGGCCGCCGCCGAGGACGGCCCCGTCGCCCCGGTGTTCGTCTTCGACGACGCAGTTCTGGAGCACGCCGGCCCGCCGCGGGTCCGATTCATGCTCGACGCGCTGGCCGCGCTCCGGGAGTGGTACCGCGATCACGGCTCGGACCTGCTCGCGGTCCGTGGCGATCCACGGGAGGAACTGCCCGCACTCGCCGCGGAACTGGACGCCGAGGCGGTCCACTGGAACGAGGACTACTCCGGGCTCGCGCGGGAGCGCGACGCCGCCGTCCGCCGGTCGCTCGCGGACGCCGGGATCGACCGCCACGACCACCAGGATCTGGTCCACCACGAACCGGGGTCGATCACCACCAACGCCGGCGACCCCTACTCCGTGTTCACCTACTTCTGGAAGAAGTGGCGCGACCGCGAGAAGGCCGCACCCATCGACCCGCCGGTTGACGCGCTTGCGGACGTGTCCGGCGAGCCACTCCCGACGATCCAGGGGTTGGGGTTCGAGGAGCCGGAGGCGGACGTGCAGTCGGCCGGCACCGCGGCGGCCCGCGAACGGCTCGACGGCTTTCTGGAGGAGGCGGTGTACGAGTACGAACAACGCCGCGACTACCCCGCTGATGAACCCACCTCGCGGCTGTCGACGGATCTGAAGTGGGGGACGATCGGCGTCCGGGAGGTGTACGAACGGACCGCCGAGGCGGCCGCGCAGGTCGACGGGGAGGCCGCCGACTCCGTCGAGGAGTTCCAGTCGCAGTTGGCGTGGCGGGAGTTCTACACGCAGGTGTTGTGGGCACACCCAGATGTCGTCGCGGAGAACTACAAGGAGTACGAAAACGAGATCAACTGGCGCACGGGTCCGGAGGCGGAGCGTGACCTGCAGGCGTGGAAGGACGGGAAGACGGGCTACCCGATCGTCGACGCCGGGATGCGACAGCTCCGCGAGGAGGCGTACATGCACAACCGCGTGCGGATGATCGTCGCCTCCTTCCTCACGAAGGATCTGCTGATCGACTGGCGCGAGGGGTACGCCTGGTTCCGCGAGAAGCTGGCCGACCACGACACCGCCAACGACAACGGCGGCTGGCAGTGGGCCGCCTCCACCGGGACGGACGCCCAGCCGTACTTCCGGATCTTCAACCCGATGACGCAGGGTGAACGCTACGACCCCGACGCGGAGTACATCGCGGAGTACGTCCCCGAACTGGAGGGGGTCTCGCCGGACAACGTCCACTCGTGGCACGAACTGTCCGTCGGCCGACGGCGACAGTTGGCGCCGGAGTACCCCGATCCGGTGGTCGATCACTCGGAGATGCGCGAGGCAGCACTGGAGATGTTCGAACGGGCGCGTGGGGAACACGAGGAGGCGGCGGACTGAGCCCAGTCGATGCCGTCGCCACGACGGCACCGCCGGTCGCGACGAACTTACGACCACTCCCGTCCAGTGACGACTGTGAACGTCGACATCGTCCTCTACGAGGGGTTCGACGAGTTAGACGCCGTCGGGCCATTCGAGGTGTTCCAGAACGCGGCCGGCGCGGGTGCAGACTGTTGTGCGCGACTCGTCACGCTCGGTTCCACCGACAGCGTCACCGCCAGCCACGGGATGTGTGTCGCGCCGGACGGCACACTCCCCGACCCCGGAGCGTCGGACGCGCCCGATCTCCTCGTCGTTCCGGGCGGCGGGTGGAACGATCGGTCGGCGGCGGGCGCGTGGACGGAGTACGAACGCGGCGCGGTGCCGGAGGCGGCCGCCGCACAGTACGACGCCGGCGCGACGGTCGCGTCCGTCTGCACAGGTGGGATGTTGTTGGCGGCCGCAGGACTGCTCGACGGCCGGCCAGCAGTCACGCACGCCAGCGCACTCGAGGATCTCCGGGAGACGGACGCGGTCGTGCGAGAAGAACGGGTCGTCGACGACGGCCGGGTGGTGACCGCCGGCGGTGTCACGTCCGGGATCGACCTCGCTTTCCATCTCGTCGCCCGGGAGTTCGGCGAGGAGACTGCGACGCAGGTCGCGACGACACTGGAGTACGACCGCCGGGACGGGCGGATCGCGACGCCCGACGACTGACACGGGGGTCGTGATACTCGACGAGTAAGACGGGGGTCGTGGCACCCGATGACTGGGACAAGGGTCGTGGCAGGCTACAGTCGGAGTTTGTCGACCGTGACGCGGCATCTTCCCGGCAGTCTACCCGCAGGTTGAAGTCGGCGGCAACGTATCGACGGCGTATGACCGAGGAGGAGGGCGTCGACGCGTTGGCCGACCGAGTCGCGGAGATCCTCCGAGTCGATCCGGAATCGTTCCGCGACCGCGCCGAGTTGGACGCAGAGACGGTGAAGACGGAACTGGCGGACGGCACGTTCGACAACCACCAGTCGATCGTCGGCTTCGAGTACGAGTTCTACGCCGTCTCACAAGGGCGGTGGACCGCCGGGGACGGGACAGAGGGAGTTGACCGCGGCGATCTCGCGCGGGTGCCGCGACGGCTGCTCACGCTGATCGGCTTCGAGAAGGAGTTGGGGCTCCACAACGCCGAGATGACGACGAGCCCACAGCCGTTCAATCCCGAGGGGCTGCAGGCGCAGGCGGCGGAGGTGCGGAGTCGACTCCGGGCAGCACTAGAGACGACACGCCAGGAGGGGATGCGGCTGGTCTCTGATGGGATGTGGACGATGCCGCCCGCGGGCGAGAACACTCGCTCGTACCTCGACGGCACCGTCGAGCGTGACGGACTCCGGATCGCGACGAACATGAGCGACTCCGCGCGGTACCACGCGATGGGGAACGGGCCGAACGCCGACCAGTTCACCGTCGACGCGCCGTTCGTCTCGCTGGCGTGTGACACCGCGATGACGGTCGGGTTGACCACCTCGATCCAACCCCACTACCAGGTGCCGACGGCGGGAGACGTGCCCGTCTACCACGACTACGCCGTCCGGTTGGCCGGGCCGTTGCTCGCGTTGGGTGTCAACTCCCCGTTCGTTCCGCCAGAACTGTACGAACCGAACGCCGACCCGGCGGCGATTCTCGCGGACGGCGCCCGAGAGAATCGGGTGCATGTGTTCGAGTCGTTGAACACCGAGGGCACACGGAAGGTGTGTCTCCCGCGAGATCTCGACACCATCGAGCAGGCGGTCGACCGAGTGGCTCGCGACGACGTGATCGTCCCGATGCCCGAGGCGGCGCTCGTCGACGGCAACCGGTTCGACGACGGGTTCGCCACGCTCCGGCGGAAACACGGCACCTACTGGCGGTGGGTGCGCCCCGTCTTCGACGGGGCCTCGCGGGCGAACGCCAACGCCCGGCTGGAGTTCCGGGCGATCCCGGCACAGCCGACCGTCCGCGACTCGATGGCGTTTCTCGCGGCGTTCGCGGGGCTGATGGAGTGTCTCCCACAGCGCCGTCACCCCGCCGCGAGGATCGACTGGGAGACCGCACGCGACAACTTCCGGGCCGCGGTCGCGGACGGGATCGACGCCGACCTGCGGTGGATCACCAACGAGGGGGTCGAGACGACTGACACGGACCGCATCTTCGCGGACGTGCTCGACCACGCCGAGGCCGGACTGGTCGGGGCTGGTTGTTCCGAGCGGACTGCAGCGGGGATGTTGGAGCCGCTGCGACACCGGGTGGAGACCCGCACCACGCCCGCGAGCTGGAAGGTGGACCGGGCTCGGGACCTCCTCGACGCCGGGCGGTCGTTCCCCGAGGCCGTCCGGGCGGCCCAACGGGACTACCTCGGTCGGCAACGCGAGACGTTGTTGGATGGGTCGTTCGTCGACTGGGAGTGAGTGGCCACGCTCGGTGTCCGGTGGGCGCGCCGCAACCGACTTGACCGTTCGGCACCGACTGTGGACGTGAGCGAATCAGCCAGCGACGCGAACGGACGCGAGGAACTCCCGGACAACGAGGCGGAGTGGCGCGAGGAACTCTCCGAGGAGGAGTACCGGATTCTCCGTGAGCGCGGGACGGAGGCCCGCTTCTCCGGCGACTACGTCGACCACGACGGCGACGGCGAGTACCGCTGTGCCGGCTGTGACGAGATTTTGTTCGACGGGGAGACGAAGTACGACTCCGGCTGTGGGTGGCCGGCCTTCTACGCTGCGGAGGAGGACAACGTCGTCCGGAAATCCGACGACCGACACGGGATGCGCCGCGTCGAGGTGTTGTGTGCCAACTGTGACGGCCACCTCGGCCACGTCTTTCAGGACGGCCCGGAGGACAAGACCGGCGAGCGGTTCTGTATCAACTCCGCCGCGATCGACTACGACGGCGAGTGAACGATCCGGCCGGCCGCCGTGTCGGTGAATTGCTGTGTCGGCGAGTCGGTGTCGGTGAACCGTCGTGTCGGTAAGTCGGTGTCGAACACAGACGCTGTGACTCCGCGGGCAGATTCTTCAGTCTCGACCACCAGAGTGGACGTATGTCACGCGACGGGCGCCAGCGCCAACGGGAACGCGAGCGCGACACCGACAGCGGGAGCGACCGCGACACGACGAGCGGTCCGTCGGGCGGTCGCGCGACAGTGTCGAATCGGACGAGTTGGTCGGGACTGGCGAAGCGCGCGTACAACGTCGCCTTCGGCTCCAGCTCCGGGCGGTCGCGGTCCGACGACGGCAGCAGCCTCAAGCTCGCGGGGCTCACGCTGGTCGGCGCGTTCGCGGCCGG
>UEZC01000093.1_pt1 | contig 12285 bp, 10 predicted proteins | sample 1903531 | NCBI WGS metagenome assembly UEZC01 (sample SAMEA4776352, study PRJEB27445) | saltern metagenome | biome: Hypersaline environment; feature: solar saltern; material: Pellet | place: Spain | collected 2014-08 | depth 0 m
GACCAACGTCACCGCCACACCGAGCGCACCGACCGTCCCGCCGAGGACCGACCCCAGTGCCAACGCGCCGGCCGACACTGCGCCGACGGCCGCGACCGCGACAGCCGCCTCCACCGGCGGCGTGTGGTCGACGCCCGTCACGCCGACCACCGCCTGGCGCTGCGTTCTAGCTCCGTCTCCAACGGGGTCTCCTCGCCCCAGTCGACGACACGCAGTCCCGACGACCGCAGCGCCGACAGTCGGTTGCTGCGTTCCACGCGGGCCAACTGTGTGCCGGCCGTCTCGTCGGTCGTCGGGTCCGGGCTGACGACCGTGACGAGGTGGCCGTACGCGTCCAGCCGCCGAGCCGTCTGGACGGCAAAGTCGTCGACGACCGGCGAGAAGAAGACGACCTGTGCGTCCGCCGGCAGCCGCCGGTGGAACTTGACCAGCCAGGTTGTCGGGAGGAACCGGTCTTCCAACGGCGTCGCGGCCAACGACGGGTGAGTGGTGAACAGCTCCCGGGCGGCCGCACGGTGGTCACTCCCCGTGTTGGGTGGAAGCCAACACTCACCGGGGCCCAGCGCCGCGACACCCACCCGGTCGCCGCTGTCGAGCAACGCCGAGAACGCCTGTGTCGCCGCCTCGACGGAGCGTTCGACCGCGTTCCGTTCTTCTGGGTCCGGCGACCGGTACGCCTTCCGCCGGCTGTCGATCAGCAACACCACCGTCGCCGCCCGTTCCTCGCGAAACTCCAACGTCGACAGCTCACCCGTCCGGGCGAGCCGTGCCCAGTCGAGCCGTCGCACCGGGTCCCCGTGCCGGTACTCCCGGGTGGCGTAGAACTCCAACCCGCTGCCGCCGACATCTGTCGGCACCCGGCCGCTGAACGGCGCCGTCAGCCCGCGCAACGGGAGTGTCGAGGTCGCGTCCAGCTCCGGGTGACACTGGAGTGTGGTCTGCGTGTCCACCTCGACACGCGCCTCCCGGGAGCCGCTGGCGTTGCGGACGATCGCCGTCACCGGCTCCCACTCGTGTTCTCCGCGGACCGCGGTCAGCGTGTACTGGTACCGCGCCGACCCGCCGCCCCGGAGCGCCGTGCCGAACCGGGCGGTGTCGTCGACCGCGAGCGCCGCCGGCACGCCGTCGATCACCCGCAGATCGGGGAGGAACCCGCCGTCGTTGTGGATCTCCACCGTGACGGTCACGTCTTCGCCCGGCTCCGGTGTCGGCGGGTCCAACGTCCGCTCGATCCGGAGCGCCGGCGTCGGCACCGCGTCCCCGCGAGCGTAGGCGGCGTAGCCGACCCCGACGATCCCGGCGAGCACGAACGGTGGGTGTTCGGTGAACACGCCCAGTCCGATCGGGACGAGCGCCACCGCCGCGATGCCGGCCCACCGCTCCGTCTCGATCACCCTGGTCACGACTCACCCTCCACGAGCTTCCAGGCGTCCTCGTGGTCTGTCCCGGTTGCGCCGCGGGTCGTCGTCGACTCTGGCGGTTGGACCCCACTCCTCGCCGGGCCGTCCGAGGGGCCGTCGTCGGTCGTCGCACCGCCCAACTGTCCCGGGAGGTTCGCGCCCGACGACGGCTCCTCGGCCGACTTGGTCTCGTCGGTCGTCGTGTCATCCGCGCCGGCGAGGCGTCCGAGTCGGCTCCGGAGACTGCTCACCGCGGCGGCAGGGCCGTCGTCTGTCGACGGTGGTTGGTCACCACGCTGGGCCGCGGCGACGGCCGCGACCGTCCGGCGGGCGGCGAACACGAACCCCGACTCCGAGCTGACGACCCCACGGAGCCGGACGGACAACGGCGCGTCGTCGGTCGTGTCCGCGAGAAACCAGGCCGCCACCGCGTCGGTCGTCCACTCGCCGTCGTCGACGGCCGCCGTTGCCGCCGCCTCGCTTGGGTAGTCACCGCGCCGCAACAACGTCTCTGTCGTCGCCTCGTGGAGTCGGTCGCGAAACTCGCGGCGCGCCGCGACCCCCGCTCGGGAGAGTCCCGCCGCGTCCGCCAGGATCAACGCGAGTACCCCGACACCGGTGACGAACGTGAACGACACGTCGAACAACCCCGCCAGCCCGCGTTGGAACAACACGAGGAACCCACCGAGCACGAGCGCCAGCCCGACCGACTCGGAGAGCTTCACCGGTCGGCACCTCCGTCGGACCGCGGCGTGTCGTCGGCAGATCCGTCGTCGGCACCGCCTTCGTTGGCGTATGTCGCCTCAATGTTGCGGAGCGCCTCGCGAGCACGGCGTTCCTGGTCGTCGGTGACCGAGCCGGGACCGTACCGCACTTCTTCGAAGATGGCCGTCAGTTCCGTCACGTCCTCGCGGGCCATCCCGGCGTCGACCGCGGCGGCCGCAAACTCTGCAGGTGTGCTCGCTCGCGGGTGGTCGACATCCAGATACGTCGTCATCTCCCGCCACGCGCGGTACACCTCGTTGGACACGTCGGTGTCGTCTGCCAGCCGGTCGGCCGCCTCCCCGGCGACCGTCCCGACGGCCGTGACCGGCTCGGCGACGGTCGTGTCCGACTCGGCTGTCTCCGGGGTCGTCTGGTCGGTCGCCGCCGACCGGATCAGGAGGATCACGCTGCCGGCGATGGCAACGACCAACAACAACCCGAGCGCGGCCGTCGGAGTGGTCACTGCCTCACCCGACCCGGAGATCCCCGGAGCGCCGCCACCGTCCAACAGCCCGGTCTCGTTCGTCTCGCCGAACCCGTAGTTGCTCTCCGACTGGCTGCTCGACGCACCACAGGAGGTCAGGAACCCCCAGATGAACACGAACGGGAAACCGAATGATGTCAGTGTGAACCCCGCGATGATCGCAGAGCCCATCTGCCGGTACAACAGGAGGAACCCGACGAGCGCGACCACGAGCGCGCCCAACTGCGCCAACGGCGACCGGAGTTCTTCGACGCAGATGTTGGTGGAAGTGAGGCCGCCGCCGGCCTCACCACCGATGTCGATACCAGACTCCGGCGCGTCACCGAAGCCCACTTCCTCCGACTGTGTGCCGCCACCGACGCCACCGCTGCGTGTTGTCGTTGTCGAGTCGAGGGTCGCGGCCGACACGGCGAGGGCCGCGACCGCGAGGACCGCGAGGAGGAGGCTCAGGGCGGTGCGTCTCTCTACCACGACAATCGATAACGGGAAACGCGGGTTAGGCTTTTCGACGTGTCACGAGCCGACGACGACGGCAGGGTGTCGGCTCCCCACGGTGTGGCTCACTGGAGCCCGACCGCCGGTTCAGCGCCCGCCCGTGGAACTTACTGGAACGCGGTGCCGCCGGTTCCGGTGGGGTCGTCCCGTGGCCCCGAGCGTTCGAACCGCGACTCGATCTCCTCGTAGCGTTTCTGGGTCTCGTCGGTGACGGACGGCTGGACCTCCGTTAACGCCTGCTGGAAGTGGTCGTGAGCGATCCGCACGTTGCCGAGGCTCCGCTCGATCTCGACGCCGTCCGTCGCTTGCTCCATCTCTCTGATGAACTCCCGGGAGGCGTTCATCGACGCCTCACGACACAGCGCCTCGATGTCTGCGCCGACGTACCCGTCGGTCTGGTCGGCCAGAGCGTCCAGATCGACCCCGTCCGCAAGCGGCTTCTCGCGGGTGTGGACCTCGATGATCTTCCGGCGGCCGTCACGGTCCGGAACGGGGACGTGAACGTGTCTGTCCAACCGACCCGGGCGCAACAACGCGCTGTCGATCAGGTCCGGCCGGTTGGTCGTCGCGATCACGACCACGTCCTCCAACGCCTCCAACCCGTCGAGTTCCGTCAACAGCTGGGAGACGACCCGCTCGGAGACGCCGGAGTCGCCGGTGTTGTTCCCCCGCTCGGTCGCGATGGCGTCGATCTCGTCGAAGAACACCACCGTCGGGGCGTTCTCGCGGGCCTTCGAGAAGATCTCGCGGACCCCCTTCTCGGACTCGCCGACGTACTTGTCGAGCAACTCGGGGCCTTTCACCGAGATGAAGTTGGAGTCGGCCTCGTTGGCGACCGCCTTCGCCAACAGGGTCTTGCCCGTGCCGGGCGGGCCGTACAACAACACCCCCTTGGCGGCCTCCATGTCCATCGCGTCGAACACCTCGCCGTACTCCAAGGGCCACTGGATCGTCTCACGGAGCCGGCGTTGGGTGTCTTCTAACCCGCCGACACGGTCCCAGGTAACGTCCGGCACCTCGACGAACACCTCCCGGAGTGCCGAGGGCTCGATCCCGTGCATCGCATCCCGGAGATCGTCGTCGGTCACCTCGATCCGTTCTAACACCTCGGCGTCCACCTGCTCGGCATCTAGGTCGATCTCCGGGCGGATGCGCCGGAGCGCGTTCATCCCGGCCTCCTTCGCCAACGACTCCAAGTCCGCGCCGACGAACCCGTGGGTGTTCTCCGCGTAGGCGTCGACATCGACATCCGCGGCCAACGGCATGTTGCGGGTGTGGACCTGCAGGATCTCCCTGCGGCCGTCCCGGTCCGGGACCCCGACCTCGATCTCGCGGTCGAACCGGCCGCCACGCCGCAGTGCCTGGTCGATGGCGTCGACCCGGTTGGTCGCGCCGATCACGACCACCTCGCCGCGGTCCTCCAACCCGTCCATCAGCGACAGCAGTTGGGCGACGACCCGGCGTTCCACGTCACCGGAGGTCTCCTCGCGTTTGGGCGCGATGGAGTCTAGTTCGTCCATGAAGATGATCGCGGGGGCGTTCTCCTGGGCCTCCTCGAACACCTCACGGAGCTGTTCCTCGCTCTCGCCGTAGTACTTGCTCATGATCTCCGGCCCACTCAGCGTCTGGAAGTGGGCGTCGATCTCGTTGGCCACCGCCTTGGCGATCAGCGTCTTCCCCGTGCCGGGCGGGCCGTGCAACAACACGCCCTTCGGCGGCTCGATCCCCAGCCGGTTGAACAGCTCCGGGTGCCGCATCGGCAGTTCGATCATCTCCCGAACCTGCTCTAACTCGGAGTCGAGCCCGCCGATGTCCTCGTAGGTCACGTCCGGCGTCTCTGCGCCACCCGTTGGCGCCTCGTCGGCGATCTGCTCGGCCGGCTGTTCGCTGATCTGCACTTCCGTCGAGTCTGTGATCACCACGGTCCCGTCGGGGCTCGTCGACGCCACCTTCAACGGAACGGCCTGTGAGTTGCCGCCCATCATCCCCAACCCGAAGGAGAACGGCAGCGTCTGGCCTGTCGTCACCGGCCGCCCGGAGAGCTTGTTTCGGATCAGCGAGCCGATGTCACCCCGCACCCCGAACTGCTGGGGGAGCGCGATGGTGATCCGTTCTGCGGGCTGCACGTCGGCGGCCTCGACGGTCACCGTGTCGTCGATCCCCACGTCCGCTTCCTTCCGGAGCTGGCCGTCGATCCGGACGACACCCGCCCGCCACCTCCACGACCACGACCCCGTTGTTGCTCGTCGCCGAGACCGACTCACCCGGGAGATCGAACTCGAACGTCTCCCCGTCCTCGGGGACGACGATGGCGGTCTGGTCGACCGTGTCGACCGTCGCCGCCCCGCCCACGTCGACCGCCACCACCGTCGTCTCCGGGTAGCTGTACTGCCGCACGAACCGCCCGTCGCCGACCTGCGAGTGTCTCTGATTCATCTTTCCTAACCACAGGTAACAGGCGCAGAGGTATAAATGTGTCGTGCAGTATCTCGGGGACGGCGTCGGGGTCGCTGTCGAGCGGTCGTCTTGCAGTTCACACCTGCGGCTCCCCCGTAGCGACGAACGGCAGTTGGGTTGCAAGCCGGGTGAACCTGGTGGCAGCGGACGGCGGGAGTCGTCACGATCACGAGAGACGGCAGCGACGAGCAGAGAGACAGACCGGACAGACAAACACGACGAACAGTCGACAAGAGACAGTATCGCGGTGCGGGGTGGTGCAGTGCGGTCGCGGGGCGGTTACGGAGCAGGCGGGGTAGTGCAGTCGCGGGGCGGTCGCGGAGCAGAGCGGTGCGGGGCAGAGCAGAGCGGAGCGGGGCAGAGCGGTGCGGTTGCAGAGCGGTCGCGGAGCAGTACGGTCGAGCACTAGCATATAGAACGCGAGCGAGCGGCTCTGCCGCTCGCGAGCGCCTTTTTGATCGACATTTTTTCCTTGGGGTGGCCGACCGGAGGGAGGCCACCCCAAGGAGTGAAAAAGGTCGGTTTCAGGGCACGAGGCCGACCGCGGCGGCCTCGGCGGTTCCGATGACCGGACCGAACGCCGGGAGCAACAGGAGCGTCCCGACGGCGGCGACGACGACAGCGGCGTACAGCCCCGTCGGCGTCCCCGTCAGTTCGATTGGTTGGTCCGGGTCGTCGAGCCACAGCGCCTTCACCACACGGCTGTAGTAGAACAACGACAGCGTGGAGTTGACTGCGCCGGCGGCCGCCAGCCACCAGTAGCCCGCGTCGATTGCGCCGCCAAACAGGAACAGCTTCGAGAAGAAGCCGCCGAACGGCGGCAGCCCCGCGAGTGAGAACATGAACACAGACATCGCGACGGCCGCGATGGGGACCTGCCGACCCAACCCGGCGTAGTCCTCGAACCGGCGGCCGACCCCCCAGTTCTCGGCGAGCGCGACGAACAGGAACGCACCGGTGTTCATGAACCCGTAGACCAACAGGGCGGCCGCGAAGTTACCCAGCGTCATCGTCACCACCGCCAACACCTGGAACAACAACATCCAGTCGATCCCCACGCCGTCAAGCGGGAACGCGACGGTGAACACCCGGAACATCAGCGCGAAGCCCGCCGCCTTCGACGCCGACGAGAGGAACGCCGTCACCGGAGCGGGCGCCCCCTCGTACGCCTCCGGCGCCCAGAACTGGAACGGGACGCTGGCGGTCTTGAACGCGAACCCGCCCGCGACCATCAACACGCCGACCGCGGCGATCCCGGAGATCCCCTCGGCACCGCCGACCAACGCCGCCGGCTCACGGAGTCCGGCGGCCACGTCTGAGAGGATCAACGAGCCGGTCGCGCCGTACAGTAGTGAGATCCCGAACGCGAACACCGCCGAGGAGAGCGCGCCGATCAGGAAGTACTTCAGCCCGCCCTCGACGCTCCCCTCGTTGGTCTTCAGGAAGCCGACGAGCGCGTACGAGGACAGCGACGCAAGCTCCAAGGAGATGAACGCCGTTGCCAGGGAGTTGGCCGTCGCCATCAGCGCCATCCCGGTCGCCGCGAGCATGATCAACGCGTAGTACTCCGCCTGGTAGTCACGGCCCTGGAGGTAATCGAAGCTCGCCACGAGCACCAACCCCGTGACGGCCGCGAACAACGCCTGGAAGAACAGGGCCATCCCGTCGACCACGAGCGCCTGTCCGAACAACGTCCGGCTCCCGTCCGCGAAGCCGGCACCCGCCGACAACAGCCAGCCGGCGAGCCCGAGCGCGGTCAGCGTCCCGACGACGGACACCCCGACCAACAACGTCGGGCTGTCGTCGTCCGGATCGAGCATATCGACAACGAACAACGCCAGTCCGGTCGCCGCCAGCGCGAGCACCGGCGCGAGGCCGACCCACGCAGGAAGATGGTCGGTCATTACACGTCACCCCCGACCTGGAGGATCGGATCAACTGCGTCTGTGATCATGTCGAAGAACAGCTCCGGTGCGACACCCAACAGGACGATCGAGACGAGTAAGATTGCCAACGGCACCGTCTCCGTCGGGCCGGCGGCGGTCACCTCGTAGTCAGTCTCCAGTTCGTACGGGCCAAAGAGGGTCTTCTGCATCGCCAACAGAAGATACCCCGCGACGATGACGATCCCGAACATCGCCGCCGCCGCGAACAGTGGCGCCCGCGCGAGCACCGTCGACGCGAACGCCCCCTGGAAGATGAAGAACTCCGCGGCGAAGCCGGCCATCAACGGGAGCCCCATGTAGCCGAACGCGCCCGCGATCAAGATCCCGACCGTCACCGGCATCCGGTCTGCGAGCCCGGACATCGAGCCGACCATCCGGGTGTGGGTCTCGTTGTAGATCACACCGACCGCCATGAACATCAGCCCGGAGATCAGGCCGTGGGCGACCATCTGGAACGTCGCGCCGCCGACACCCAAGGTGGTGTACGCCACCAGTCCGAGGATGACGTACCCCATCGAGGAGACCGACGAGTAGGCGACGATCCGTTTGAGGTCACGCTGAGCGAGCGCCAACATCGCGCCGTAGATCACCGACACCACGGCGAAGATGGCGATCACCGCGGCGTACTGTTTTGCCACGTCCGGCAGCATCGTGAAGTTGTACCGGAGCATGGCGTAGGTGCCCATCTTCAGCAACACACCCGCCAACAGGACGGAGACGGGCGTGGGCGCCTCGACGTGCGCGTCCGGGAGCCAGGTGTGGAACGGCACCACCGGCACCTTCACCGCGAACCCCAAGAACAGGGCCGCAAACGCCAGCGTCTTTACCGTCGACGGCGCCAGCCCGAGGAAGCCGGACACCTCGCCGGCGTGGATCGCCTGCGTGATCGCGGGCAGCCCGAACGTCGCCACGTCGAGGTTGTAGACGAGCTGGATGAAGAAGATGAACATCACCAGCGAGGCGACGTTCGTGTAGACGAAGAACTTGATCGCGGCGTACTTCCGCCGGGGGCCGCCCCAGATCCCGATCAGGAAGTACATCGGGACGAGCACGGCCTCCCAGAAGACGAACCACGCGAAGAAGTCGAGCGCGGTGAACACGCCCAGCAGGTTCGCCTCCATGAACAACACCAGCCCGTAGAACTGCGCCTGTCGGTCGGTGATCGGCCGCCAGGCCGACAGGATCGCCAGACTCGTCAGGAACGTCGACAACACGATCAGTGGGAGGCTCACGCCGTCGACGCCGACGAACCACTGGAGCTCGATTCCGCCGACCTCCAGCCACCGGATCTGCGTCTCGAACGCGCGGGCGGCAGACCCACCCAGCAACGCGTTGCCGGTCGCGTCGAACGCCGACCACATGTACAGACTCCCCGCGAGCGGGAGCAGACTCGCCCCGAAGGCGAGTTTGCCCGCGTACTCGTCGGGGGTGATCAGTACGACCAGTGCGGCCAGAAACGTCACGCCGATGAGTGCCTCAATTATCACAGTAACCACCCCTCGTACAGCCCGAACGCGACGAGCAACGCCGTCAACCCGAGCGTGACGAGCGCGGCGTAGTTACTCACCACACCCGTCTGGATGCGGCGGATGCGCGACCCCGACGAGAGGCTCACGCTGGAGACGCCGTTCACCACGCCGTCGACCAGACTTTGATCGACCGTGTCCGCCACTCCAGCCAACGGCTGGACGACGTTCGTCGCCAGCCACACCTGGTACTCGTCCTGGTAGTAGTTGTTGTACAGTACGTCCTGGAGCCCGCCGAGCTTGGCGGTGTGTTCCGTCGGCTCCGGTGTCGCGTACAGCCGGAACGCGACCAACGCGCCCGTGATCGCCAGCCCGAGCGACAGTGCCGCCGGAAGCAACGGCCCCAACTCCGACGCGGTGACCTGTGCCGGGTTCACCTCGTGGAGCAGGTGCTTGTAGTGTTTCGCTGACAGCGTCGCCATCAGCGGTGCGCCCTCCGGCCCCTCAAGCCACTGGTGGAGGAAGTCCACCTTCGCCCCGGTGAGCTTCTTCACCGGCGCGAGGTTGAGGAACCCGGTCGTCGCCGCGAGCAGGCCCAACACGCTCAGCGGCCCCTTCACGTTCCAGCCGACCGACTCCGGGTCGGCCGCGAGATCCGTGCGGGGCTCACCGTGGAAGGTGAGCGCGACCATCCGGAACGTGTAGAACCCGGTGAACAACACCGCGAGCAGCCCCATCGCGTACGCCGCCAGGAACACCGTTCCCAGCGACCCCTCGGTGCCGAGCCCGTGGATCAACGCCTCGTACAACACCTCGTCTTTCGACCAGAAGCCGGCGAAGGGGACGATCCCCGCCAACGCCAACGAGCCGACGAGGAACGTGGCGTAGGTGACGGGCATCCGTTTGCGGAGCCCGCCCATGTCCCACATGTTCTCGTTGTGGTGCATCGCGATGATCACCGACCCCGCACCCAAAAACAGGAGTGCCTTGAAGAAGGCGTGTGTGAGCAGATGGAATGTCGCGGCGACGTACCCCCCGGTCCCGAGCGCGAGCATCATGTAGCCGTACTGGGAGATCGTGGAGTACGCCAACACCTGTTTGAGTTCCCGCTTGACGAGCCCCATCGTCGCCGCAAACAGAGCAGTGAACCCACCGACCAAGGCAACGATTGCGAGCGCGGTCGGGGAGACAGCGTAGAAGCCGTACATCCGCGCGACGAGAAACACCCCGGCGGCGACCATCGTCGCCGCGTGGATCAACGCCGAGACGGGGGTGGGACCCTCCATCGCGTCCGGGAGCCAGGTGTGGAGCGGGAACTGGGCGGACTTCCCGATCACACCGCCCAACACCAACAACCCGAGAATCGTGAACCACGTCTCGGGAGCGAACCCGAACGTCCGGACACTCGCCTCGCCGGCCAACACCAACTCGGCGACGTGTGGGAACGACTCCGTCCCGCCGAACTGTGCGGTGCCGAAGGTGGCGACGACCCCCACCAGCCCGACGAGGAAGAAGTAATCACCGAACCGGGTGACCAGGAACGCCTTCTTGGCCGCGCTCGGCGGGCCGGGCTCGCGGAAGTGGAACCCGATCAACAGGTACGAACAGAGCCCGACCAGTTCGAAGAAGACGAACGACTGGAGCAGATTGTCCGAGACGACGAAGCCGAGCATCGACGCCGTGAACAGCCCCAGCCCGGCGTAGTACCGCGGCAGCCCGGTCTCGCCTTCGTCGTTCATGTAGCCCAGCGAGAACACGTGGACCAGCGTCGCCACCAGACAGACGATCACGAGCATCATCGCCGACAACGGGTCCAACAGGAGCCCGAAGGTGAGCTCCAGTTGGCTCTCAACGCCGGCGGCGACGGCCCACTCGTAGATCGTCTCGTCGAACACCGCACCGCCCGCGACGGTGAGTGCGACCCACGCCGACAGCGCCAACGACCCCAGCGTCGCCAGAATCCCGGGGATGGCACCACCCTTCGGGAGCACGTCCCGGTCGGCCAGTCCCGCGGCCAGCGCGATCAGGAACGAGAGGAACGGCAAGGCGACGATCAACGGCGCGTAGGTGAATGCGGCCGACATCTCACCACCTCATCGTCGTGGCGCGTGTCACGTCCACGTCGGAGAAGTTGCGGTAGAGCACGAGGATGATCCCGATGCCGACGGCGACCTCTGCGGCCGCCAACGCCATCGTGAACAGGCTGAACACCTGCCCCGTCAGGTTCCCCCACAGCCGTGCGAACGCGACCAGGTTGATGTTCGCGGCGTTGAGCATCAGCTCCACCGACATCAGGAACAACAACGCGTTCCGTCGGGTGAGCACGCCGAACACACCGATACAGAACATCGCGGCCGACAACAGGAGGTACCACTGGACCGGGACCGCCATCAGCGGTCACCCCCGTCGACCGTGTCGTCGTTGTTCGTCTCACCGGCTGTCTCGTCGCCGCCGAGCGCGTCACGGACACGCCCGCCGTCGGTGAGCGCGGTGAGCGCGTCGTCACCGTCACCCTCGCGTTTGGCGAGCATCACCGCGCCGTCCAAGGCGGCGTCGAGCACGATTGCGATGGTGAGGAACGCGACCAGGAACCCCTCGGAGGGAACGTCACCAAAGGAGAGATTGAACATGGCGTAGCCGATGCCCGCGGTGATCCCCGCGTCCGTCGGGAACCCCTCGGCGGCACCGAAGTCGCCGCCCAACACGACGACTGCGAGCACCGCGAACAACGCCACCGCGGCCAGCCCCGGCAGGAGATGCGAGCCCAGCCTCAGCCGGGGCCACGTTGGATCGGTCACGCGTCCACCTCCGTGTCCACGTCCGTCTGTGAGTCGGTCGGTGCGTCGGCCTCGACCCCGCCGCGGCGGACCAGCATGACGGCGAACGTGATGAGGATCAACACCCCGCCGACGTAGACGAGGATCTGCATGGCGGCCAGAAACTCCGCCTGCAGCATCACGTAGTGCACCGCGACGCTGAGCAACGCCACCCCTAAGAGGAGTGCGGAGTGCCACACGTCCTCCATCAAGACGACGCCCAGCGCCGAGCCCACCGTGACGAGGGCGAACAGCGCGAACGCGATTGTCTCTGCGACCATTACGTGGAGATTCCCGTCGGTGCGGGTTTCAAGGTTTCGAGAACGGGTCGGTGCCGCCGACCGAGGCGCCTGAGCGGCTGTACTGCGTGTCTGTGTGTGGTGGGTGATGTCAGTGGACGACACAACAGCTGTTAAATCGCGTGTACGTGTGACCACCGCACGGGGACGTGACCAC
>UEZC01000057.1_pt1 | contig 12151 bp, 11 predicted proteins | sample 1903531 | NCBI WGS metagenome assembly UEZC01 (sample SAMEA4776352, study PRJEB27445) | saltern metagenome | biome: Hypersaline environment; feature: solar saltern; material: Pellet | place: Spain | collected 2014-08 | depth 0 m
CGTCACGTACTGTCCGCTGTGTCGTTCTGGCATGGTCGCAGAGCGGACTGTCGCCGGTGACCCGACGCTGTTCAACGTCACGGAACTGCTGTGGACACCCTCCGGCGTGGCCGTCGAAGACAGCGTCGCACAGAACCGAACGTTCGGCGTCGGGATCGACGACACGGACCACGAGATTCTCGACCGCGGGAATCTGGTGCTGGCGGACGCCGCGACTGGGAGCTTCTGGAGCCAACTGCTCGCTCGCGCGATCTGTGGCCCGCGCCGCGGCGACACGCTCCGGGTGCTGCCCTCCCGCACTGCCCGCTGGAGCGACTGGCGCGAGGAGTTCCCCGACACCGACGTGCTGCTCCCGCCACCGCACTCGGACACGTCGATTATCTGATCCACGACACTCCTGCATCGACAAGACTTATTCGCGCGGTCCGACTCCCAACGCGTATGAGTGAGATCACGGTGACCCTGCCGGACGGGTCGGAACTGTCCGTGCCGGAGGGAGCGACCGTCGAGGACGCGGCCTACGAGATCGGCACGGGACTGGGTGACGACACCGTCGCGGGGAAGATCGACGGGGAACTGGTGGACAAGGCGACGTCGGTGTCGGACGGCGCGGCCATCGAGATCGTCACCGAGAGCGCCGACGAGTACCGCGACGTGTTGCGCCACACTGCCGCCCACGTGTTCGGGCAGGCGCTCCAACGGGCGTATCCGGAGGCGAAACTCGCCATCGGGCCCTCGACGGACGACGGGTTCTACTACGACGTGAGCGGCGTCAAACTGGACGAGTCCGACCTCGAAGCGATCGAGGCGGAAATGGAGGAGATCGTCGCCGCCGACTACGAACTCGTCCGGGAGGAACGGAGTCGGGAGGCGGCCCGCGAGGCGTACCCGGACAACCCGTTCAAACGGGAGATCCTCGACACGGAGGCGGCCGGCGAGGACCCCGTGAGCTTCTACGTTCAGGACGGCTGGGCGGATCTGTGTCAGGGGCCACACGTCGGGTCGACGGGTGAGATCGGCGCCGTGAGCCTGTTGGAGATCTCACAGGCGTACTGGCGCGGCGAGGAGGACAACGAGTCACTCACCCGGGTGTACGGGACGGCCTTCGAAAACGAGGCACAGCTGGAGGCGTTCATCCAGAAACGAGAGGAGGCGAAGGAACGCGACCACCGGAAGATCGGCCGGGAGATGGATCTGTTTTCGGTGCCGGACCACTCCCCGGGGTGTGTCCACTTCCACCCGCCGGGGATGACGATCCGGCGAGAACTGGAGGAGTACATCCGCGAGAAGAACCGCGAGTTGGGGTATCAGGAGGTGAAGACGCCGGAGCTGAACAAAGCGGAACTGTGGAAGCCGACGGGCCACTACGATGCGTTCAAAGAGGACGGCGAGATGTTCGCGTGGGAACAGGACGGCACGGAGTACGGGTTGAAGCCGATGAACTGTGCGAACCACGCACACGTCTACGGGGACGAACGCCACTCCTACCGCGATCTCCCGTTGAAGTACGCGGAGTTTGGCACCTGTTACCGGAACGAACAGTCCGGGGAGCTGTCGGGGATGCTCCGGATCGAGGAGATCTACGACAGCTTCGGCTTCGACGTGGAGTACGTGTTGGAGACGAAAGGTGACGACGCGATTGGCTCCGGGGAGATCTGGGAGACCGCCACGGACGCGCTCCGGAACGCGTTGGAGACGGAGGGGTTAGAGTACGAGGTCGAGGCCGGCGAGGCTGCCTTCTACGGCCCGAAGATCGGGGTTAACGCCATCGACGCCCTCGACCGGTCGTGGACCATCGGTACCGTCCAGGTGGATTTCAACATTCCCGAACGGCTGGATCTGGCGTACGTCAGCGAGGCGAACGAACAGGAACGTCCGGTGGCGATCCACCGCGCGTTGCTCGGCTCGTTCGAACGGTTCATGGCCGTCCTGATCGAGCACTTCAAAGGGAACTTCCCGACCTGGCTCGCGCCCGAACAGGTGCGGGTGCTCCCGATCTCTGACGACCAGTTGGGGTACGCCGAGTCCGTCGCCGCCGACATTCGCGCGGCGGGGTTCCGTGTCGAAATCGAGGACCGCGACATGACCGTCGGCCGGAAGATCCGGGCGGGTCACGACGACCGCGTCCCGTACATGTTGATCGTCGGGAGCGACGAGGCCGACGCCGAGACGGTCTCCGTCCGCGACCGCCAGGAACGCGAGATCAACGACGTGGAGCCGTCCGTGTTCCTCGACCACCTCCGCACCGAACGCGACCAGAAAAGCGAGAATCCGTACTTCGTGCCGATGCAGAAGCACTGAGTCGCTCGGGTTGGTTTAACAAATTCACTATTAATAGTTGTAATTGTTGTGGTCGCCGCCCAGTCTTTTGTTGTCTATCTATCAAAACGAGATACCGACGATGGGTTCAAATCAATTAAAGAAACTCTGGACAGAACAAGAACAGACATCAACGACGGGTTCGAAAACCTAGATGAGGTAATCAATCATATGAGTTCCTCGACAGCTGCGACCGACGGGGGATGGAACGACGACATCGACCAGAACACTCGCTCGGAGCAGATCGAGGTAGAGTTGGAGAACGCGTCCGGAGCCGGTGCACTCTCTGGGTTGGTCGCCGGCGGCGCACTCGGTGCTCCGTTCGGCCCCGCAGGTGTCATCGTCGGTGGGCTTCTGGGTGGACTCGTCGGCAACTCCGTCGAGTACCAGAATCTCAAGCAGGAACAACAGAAACGGCTTCGCTCGGGCGTCAAGGAGTTCATCGAAGCAAACACCGCACGGTATGTGAGACTCGTCGAGTTCCGTGGTGTGTCAGAACAAAAAGACGACTCGGGGTCGTACTGGCGGTTCGAGTTCACCGATCAACAGGAGAACGCCCACGTCGCGAGGCTATATCCAGAAGATAGTCGTGTCGTCTTAGAGCAGTAGTTACACCCATCAGCACAGACGGTCCGTAAGTCGGGTCTCTCTCGCAGACGTTGCTACCATTTATTATCTCCACGTCAAGTCGTGCGACCAGGTTCGAACCACGGTCGCTTGCTCCCTGTTTCGAACCGTTGCTACGCAGTTACTCGTTCTGTAGAAGTTGCGTGGGACCGGATTCGAACCGGCGGACCTCTACAGGACAGCGCCCTCAACGCTGCGCCGTTGGCCTGGCTTGGCTACCCACGCTCGCTGCACTCGTACGTACCTCGGTGAGGGATAAATGGCTTTTCATCTGCCGCGTCTTCGTGCGGTTCGGCGGTCAGTAGTCGTGGTACACGCGGCCACAGTCCTCACACCTGATCTCGTCTTTGCTGAAGAAGCCGCCCTTCTTGACCATCGGCCCTCTGCAGTCGGGGCACACACCGATCCCGTCGTTGTCGGCGAGTCGCGCGGACAGGTCCATCACCATCTCGTTGAGTTCGTCGATCTGTTCCTGCTGTCGCTCGACCGTCTCTTCGAGTTCCTGTGCGACGGTCTCGTACTCCGCTGCGGCCTCCAAGTCGACGACTGCGGCCTCTTCGCCGACGGACTCCGCCTCCGTTTCTGTGGTGTCGACCGACTCCGTCTCCGTCGTCTCCGTCGCCTCGTCGGCAGTACTGTCTGTCATACTGCCACAGTACGTGTGGGCTGCCCTTCAATATGTACACTCTGACGGGTCAGTAGCGTCACTCTCAGTATGAATCGGTGAACTGTGCTGTTGCGGGTGCGCGCACGTGTAAGATGGTAAGCGACCAGACCAGTAGACAGACGGCCACGCCACCGGGCGAGAGTGGCCGACGACAGGTCACACGCCGACCACGCGCACCCCGACCACACACACACGCTGAGCGCGCGAGCAGTAACCCCAGTCGGGCACAGCCGCGCGTGCAACCACGCCCGACCGCGCGCGAGCACACCCCGCTCGGTTACACGCCAGTACCGGCGACTGCTGTTTCGAGTTTTCTACTGAGGAACGAACTGTTTCTGAGAGAAACTAAACTGCGGCACGATCGAACACACCGAGGGGGATGAGATCACAAACGGCCTGTTCGCCGGTCCTCGCGGCCACAATTTCCGGGGAGAGATGAGTGACAACATGTACCGTGGCAAAGAGTGACATGTTGACAGATGAGTTATAATTAATCGGGTCTGACAGACGGAGTGGCGGCGAGAGGCAGAGAGCGACCCGTCCGGGGGATGCACGAAGCTACCGTCCCAAAGACATAACAAGGGAGTTAGGGTTTAAGTGGGAGGAACACGTGATACCGCGATGTACCATGTCGCTAGCTGGACTCGCCAGTGTGGTCCTGCAGGAGGGCAGTCGGCCACTACTGGGACTCGAAACTGGATCGCTCGCAATCGGTTTCGTCGCGATGCTCCTCGGCACCTTCTACTTCCTGGTGAAGGGCTGGGGTGTGACGGACCCGGAACAACAGGAGTACTACATCCTGACGATCATGGTGCCCGCAATCGCCGCAGCATCGTATCTCTCGATGTTCCTCGGCTTCGGGTACTCACTCGTCGAAGTCGGCGGTATGGAGCTCCGTATCTACTGGGCTCGGTACGCCGACTGGCTGTTCACGACACCGCTGCTCCTGCTGGACCTCGCACTGCTCGCCGACGCAGACCGTAACACGATCTACGCACTCGTCCTGACGGACGCGTTCATGATTGTCACGGGTCTGGTCGGTGCCCTGGAGAACAACGCCTTCGTCTTCCGTTACATCTGGTGGACCGTGAGCACGATCTCGTTCGTGTTCCTCCTGTACATGCTGTACGGGACGCTTACCGCGAACGCCAGCGAGATGGACGAGGCGACGCAGTCGACGTTCACCACGTTGCGTAACATCACGTTAGTTCTGTGGACGGCGTACCCCATCGTGTGGATCGTCGGTACGGAGGGTGCCGGCATCGTCCCGCTCGGTGTCGAGACGCTCCTGTACGCAGTGCTGGACGTGACCGCGAAGGTCGGGTTCGGTCTGATCCTGCTCCGGAGCCGCGCCATCATGGGCGACTCCTCGGCCCCGACGCCGTCGGCCGACGAGCAGGCCGCAGACTGACGACGCGACAATCGAACGACACGCCGCTTTTTTCGACGCCTGCTACGTACCGAACAGCTGTGCCACACGTGCAACAACAACGACGAGAACTGGGGGGTGTCGATCCGTGAGCTTCGACGACGAGGCGGGCGGAGAGGTAGACGTTCGGTCGCTCAACAGGATCGCCGTCGCCGGGTTGATCGGGTCGTTCTTTCTCGCGTTGACCGGGTTGTTCGTCCTGCCGGCCGCCGACGCCGTCGGTCTGAGCACGCGCAACGGGTTCTGGATCGTGCTCGCGGTGGAGTTCGTCGGCGCGGTCGGCGTCGGTGTTTCGGCACGCCGGCTGTACGACTAGTCGGGCGTGCGGCTCACGACATCTTCCACGACCGCCTCGTAGTTCGCCAGCGTCTCGTCGGTCAGCGAGGGACCGACCCGACGCAGTGCGCGGTCGAACTCCGCGGGGCCGACGGTCAGCCCGTCGACCTCTCGGGGGTCGACGTTGCGTTCGCCGTCGAGCACTCGTTCCAACGCCAACAGTGACGCCTCGCGGACGACTGCCTCGATGTCGCTCCCGGTGTACCCCTCCGTCTGTGCCGCGAGCCGGTCGTAGTCGACCGCCTCCACCGGCCGGTCGCGGGTGTGGACCCGGAAGATCGCTCGCCGGGCCGTCTCGTCTGGCACCGGCACCTCGACGAGTCGGTCGAGCCGACCAGGGCGGAGGAGCGCGGGGTCGAGCCGGTCGGGGCGATTCGTCGCCGCGATCACAGTGATCCCACCCCGAGAGACCAGCCCGTCAAGCTCCGTCAACAGCTGGGAGGCGACTCGTTCGGGGGCCGACGCCTCCGTGTCCTGGGTCCGGGCGGGCGCGAGCGCGTCCATCTCGTCGAAGAACACGACCGCCGGCGCGTTCGCACGCGCCCGGTCGAACAGCTCCCGCACTGCTCGTTCGGACTCGCCGACGTACTTGTCGAGCAGCTCCGGACCGTCGACCGGGAGGAAGTTGGCGTCTGTCGTCGCCGCGACGGCACGCGCCAGCAGTGTCTTTCCGGTGCCGGGGGGACCGTACAACAACACGCCCGTCGGCGCGTCGATGTTCAGCCGGTCGAACGCCTCCGGGTGCCGGAGCGGCCACTCCACCGACCGGGTGAGTTCTCGTTTGGGACCGTCAAGCCCACCCACATCGTCGAAACTCACCTCTGGCCGTTCGACCGCCGCGCCGCGGAGTGAACTCGGCTCCGTCTCCGCGAGTGCGGTCTCGAAGTCGGCGGCCGTCACGACCGCGTCACCACCCGCCAGCGTCCGGTCGACGGCCGACTCCAGGGCGTACGACCACAGCGCACGCAGATCGGCGGCGGTGTAGCCGAACGCACGGGTCCCGACTGCCGCGGGGTCGGCGTCGTCGGTCAGCCGGCCGCCGCGGGTGATGGCTGTCAACACCGCCCCCCGGTCCGTGCGGTCCGGTGGGCCGATCTCGACAAGACGTGCGAGTCGGTCACCACGCCGGAGTGCGTCCGGCACCGCGTCGGCGGCGGTCGCCTCGCCGACGACGACCACCCCGTCGGTCCCTCGAAGTCGGTCGACTGCGTCGGTCACGCGGGCGAGTCGACCGGCGTCGCGCGTCCCCTCCCCGCCCAGCGCCGCCAGTCCGTCGAGGTGGACGACCGCACGGGACGCCCGTTCGGCGGCCGTCTGGAGTTGCGAGAGCGTGTCGGCGAGTTCGGTACCCGACTCGGTGAGCCCACCGGGATCGGGTGCGACGAGCGTCGCGTCGGCCCGCCACGCCGCGTGTCGGAGCAGGTGTGTCTTCCCGACGCCGCTGGGGCCGACCAACAACACCCCGTTGCCGGCGCGGCCCCCGGCGGCGTCGTACGAGTCACTCGCGGTCAGCGGCCGGACTACCGTCCGTTCGAGTGTCGCCCGAGCGTCGTCGTACCCACCGACGTCCGCCTCGGGGACGTGTGGGACACGGTGGTCGGCCGTCACCGCGGCAGCCGGCCCGGCGACCAACTCGACGGTCGTCTCATCGGCGATGTACACCGGGCCGTCGGGTTCGACCTCGGTCGCACGCACCGGCACGTCGAGCGCGCCGTTGAACAACGAGACGGAGATCCGGTCGCCGACGACCAACGGCGTGCCGGCGGCCGCGCGCCGCGCGGCCGACTCCCCGCCGCGGATCGACAGATCCGGCACCGGGGCGAACCGGAGGCGACTCGCGGTCTGTGGCTCGACTGCCGTCACCGTGACCGTGTCCCCGACACCGGCGTCGGCGGCGTCGGCAACGGAGTCGTCGACGACAACACTCCGGGCCGCGAGATCCGGGTCGACCGCGACCGTCGCGGCAGTCTCGTCGTCACCGCGGACGACCACCGGGTCGTCGGCCGACAGCCCCGCCGCCGCCACGTCGTCTGCGGCGAGTCGGACGACACCCTCCGTGTCACTTGTCACGCCGACGACGGTGCCGGTGTGGTCTGTCGCGGTCATCACCGACGCGAGACGATCCGGCCGGCAGACCGGCCGACGACCCCGATCATCGCGCCGATCGCGGCGAACAACCCGCCTTGGACCAGGTTCTGTCCGGCGACGAGCAGCCCCAGGACGATCAACACGAGCGCGATCGCCGCGTGGAACCCGAACACTGCCAACCCGCCGACATCGTCGATTCCGAAGATGAACCCGTCAGTAGCCATGGACGCAGTTAGAGCCGGCAGGTAGAAGAATCCTCCCTGTCGTCACTGCCGGGGACGGACACTCGTCGGGGGGCTGTCCTCGGTGAGAGTATCCTTCGCCGGGGACCCCGAGGCTGTCAGAGACGAACCACAACTGGTCGCCTCACTCCCGTGTATTCGGTCGGCTTCGACGTGTTCAAGCTTGTGCGACCGTGCAACGAGAGCATGAACAGGGCAGAGAAGGCGACACTCCAACTGCGGGCGGTCGCCGTGTTGCGGACGCTAAAAGAGACACGGACGTACGACGAGTTGGCGGCGCTGACAGGGTTGCCAGCGGGGGACCTCAACCGGTACGTCAACGGCCACGTTCTCCCAGGGGTTGAGCGGGCGGAGGCGGTCGTCGCCGGCGTCGGTCGCGAGACACTGGCAGACGAGCTGCGTGAACGGGTGCGGTTCGACGAGGAGAGATACGTCGACAACTCCGCGGTAGTGTTTGACCAGCCGTTTCTGGATCTGGTGGCGCCGGTGTCGGCCGAACATCTCGGGTTCGACCGTCCAGACGTGGTGTTGACGGCCGCGACGGACGGGATCTCGTTGGGGGCGGCGATGGCGTCACACTTCGACGCGCGGCTGGCGTACGCGAAGAAGTCGAAGGAGACCGCCGTTGAGGAGTTCGTCGAGTCGCGCCAACGGCTCGCCTCCGGGATCGAACTCACCTACTATCTCCCCGCGGACGCGGTCGACGCCGGCGACTCCGTGTTGGTTGTCGACGACCTGATCCGGTCGGGCGAGACCCAGGAACTGTTGCTCGACATCGTCGCTCGCGCCGACGCGACCGTCGCGGGCGTGTTCGCGCTGATCGCCGTCGGCACCGAAGGTGTCGACCGCGCCCGCAGCCAGACCGACGCCCCCGTTGGCTCGCTCACGCAGTTCGAGCAGTGAGACGGACGCGAGCCGCAGGTCACACCCGACCGACAGCCACGTCGAACGGCACCACCTCGACGCGCTCGTACGTCTCGGCGCGCATCTGGTCGACGACCGCCCGACCCATCGCCCGCCAACGTTGTCGGAGATCGTCGTAGGAGTCCTCGGAGAGCGCCCGGCGGAGCTCCGTCTCGTGGCTCGCGAGCGCCGCGCCGGTCGCCTTCCGGGTGGCTCCCTTTAGATCCGCCTCGGAGTAGGGGGGTTCGACCCGTTTCTCGTGGTGGTAACGGCGCGTCTGCACCCGGGAAAGCCCGGCGTCGGTGAACGTCTCGGCGAGCGCCCGAGTGGTCACGTCCGTCGTGACGCCGTCGATGAACGCCCCCCGAGCCTCGCGTTCCAGCTGGGTTTCGTTGTCGACCGTCGAGGAGACGGCCACGTCGGCGTTGTCCGGCTCGACGGCCGCGACCAACTCCCGGGAGATACGAGTGAACTCGCGGAGAGCGACGGCCGGCTCGGGGAGGTTGACGAGTAACGCCTGACAGACGACGAGATCGAAGCTGTCTGTCGGGAACGGGAGCCGGGTCGCGTCCCCCGCCGCGAGATCGGGGTGTGTCGGTGTCGACCCCTGTCGTTCGTCTCTGTCGAGTCGGTCGCGTGCGGCGGTCAACAGCCTTGTGTCGGCGTCGACACCGACCACCGTCGCGTCCGTCTCCTCGACGAGAACCGCCGTCAGTTCGCCGGTGCCACAGCCGACATCGAGGACGCGGTCGCGGTCGGACAGCGACAGGTCGGCGAGTGCCGCCCGGCTGTCTGCCCACATCCCTCGGCGCGTGCGGTCGAGGTAGTCGGCGGAAAACTGACGCACTGCCCGTCGGTCGGGGTGGGACGTGCCTGAGTCTGGCGGTCCAGCGGCGGGTTCGTCGTCGCGCCGAGCGCACGGGCGGTGTCGCCGACCGCGACAGACGGACGGCCGACTACACCGACGCCTCGAGGTCGTACAGCTCCCCGTACTTCTCGCGGACATACGCGAGGAAGGCGTCGGCGGTGAACGGCTCACCGGTTGCCTGTTCGACGAGTTCGTTCGTCTCGTAGCGGGCGCCGTGGCCGTGGACGTTCTCCCGCAGCCACTCGTGGAGCCGGTCGAGCTCCGCGTTCCGGATGTCGTCGCGGATCAGGTCGCGTTCGATCTCGAACCGGATCACGATGTGGAGGTGGTAGGTGAGTTCGTCCGCCTCAACCCGGATCAGGTTGTCGTCGTACACCTGGTTGGCGGACTCGTACGCCTCCCGCGGGGTGGCGTCCGTGTCGAAGTACTCCGCGAAGGTGGGGAGTGTCTGCTCCCAGAACGCCTCCGTGCGGCCGACGTGGTTCTCCCAGAGCCGGGACTGGCTCTCGTGGACGGACAGATCGCGTGACTCACCCAACGGCGTCCCCCACTCCTCGCGCGGGAGCCCGAGGTTGTAGAACGCGTGGCCGAACTCGTGGACAGTCGCGGTCAGCCCGCCCAGCGGGTCCGACTCGTTGAACCGGGTGGTGACACGACAGTCGTGTTGGTTGCCGGCGGTGAACGGGTGTGAGGAGGTGTCGAGCCGGCCGCGGTCCCAGTCGTACCCCAGCGTCGTCAACACCTCTCGTGAGAGCGCTTCCTGGGCGTCCGTGTCGTACGTCCCGTCGAATGCGTCGGTGGTGATCGCCGCGCCGCTGTCGGCGATCTCGTCGATCATCGGGACGAGTGTCTCCTTCAGCCGGTCGAGAATCCGCTCGGCGCGGTCCAAGGAGAGACACGGCTCGTACTCCTCGAACAAAACGGCGTACGGGTCCCGGTCGTCGTCGATGGCGGCGGCCTCCTCGCGGCGCAGTTCCACCAACTCTTCGAGGTACGGCGCGAACGTCTCGAAGTCGTCGTCGGCTTTCGCCTCCTCCCACGCGCCCAACGCCTCCGTCGAGGTCTCGGAGATCTCCTCGACGAGCGACTGTGGCACCGCGTCGGCGCGTTCGTAGTCGCGTCTGATCTCGCGGACGACTGCGGCCTGTTCGTCGTCGAGAGCGGCCGCCTCGGCCGCGTCCAGCAGGTCGGCGGTCTCGTTGTCTGTGAGCAGTTCGTGGCCCAGCGACGACAGCGTCGACAGCTCCTTCGACCGGGCGGGTGTCCCCCCCTCTGGCATCGTCACCTGTTGGTCCCACGACAACACTCCCTGTGCAGACTGGAGACTGCTGATCCGTTCGTACCGCGACAACAGCTCCTCGTAGGCCGTCGTGTCGGCGTCGGCCGTTGCGGTGTCGGTGGACATCGACTCGGGGTTGGGGCGGGTGAGGCTTGAAACGTCGGTTCTCGGCGGGGTGGCCCGGCTCGGGCGGTGTCGACTGCGACTCCACCTCTCGGGGTGTGTCTCGGCGTTCTCGGTCCGTCCGTCTGAGAGCACTCGACAACTCGTGTGATGGGGGTTTTCTTGTCGCGGTTCGGTGTGCCCTCGACGAGAGTGACCCCGCCGAGATGCCGTCTCCCACTGGTTCCAACTGTGCACTGGGTAGTGACCGCAGTCTGCTGGCGACGTTCACCAGTGCAGTCGTGTGTTAGAAGCAAGCAAACGGTACATATTCACCACAGCGGAACGACTCCGGTCGTGGAGCGGCCAGTCAGTCCGGGTCGTTCGAGTCGCCCGCGGGCGGGTGTGTGTCGGCAGGCGGGTCGCGGGCAGCGTCGTCGGCAATCTGGCGGAGGTCCCACTCAACGGCCGCGACGGCGACCGTCAGAACCGCGAGCCCGGAGAGTTGGAACAGGTAGTCCGGTGTCGGGCCGAGTCGGAAGGGAGCGAGCACGTCGAATCCCGTCAGGCGTGGTTCACCGATTCGGGCTATCGTGTCACGGATACCCACCCCGAGCCAGCCACACAACACGAGCGTCGGTGCGTACACGTCGTGATCAACAGCTAGCGTCACCGCTCCCGCGGCGACCGTGCCAGCGATCAGGACGGCGTACGGCACACTAATCTCCGCCACGAACGCGACAATTGAGCTTGGTACACGAACGAGCAGTTCGATCACCAGAGCGAGAAACACGTGGACGCCGGCGGCAATCGTTCCGAGGGGTGTGATCCACTCCGCGAGCAGTCCGCGCCACTCACACTCGATCACACCGACGACGAAGGTAGTGAGGAACCCGATCACGATGAATCGGTACCCTCCATCGTCAGGCCACACAGTCAATAGAGTCACGCTCAACAGCGGAAACGCGAGCGGCGCGACGAGTCCGACGCGAGAGGCAAACACTGTCGTGACGGCAAACGAGAACAAGAGAACGACCAGCACGACGACCGCTGTCGTGCCGGACGGGCCGAAGCCGAACCCGTACGTGTCGAGTGAATCAGGGGTGACGAGGACGATCCATCCCGCTACGACTGTCGCAAGGACGACGCTCGGGGGTGTGATCAGGTTACGGACCACGCGTCCCTCATTGTGTTTCCAATAGGATTGTGAATTTGTTGGCATTGGCACTGCGGCACATCATTCGTCGTATCTCCGTCGGTTCACCCGCCGACGGCGTTCGTCAAGCGGAGC
>UEZC01000021.1_pt1 | contig 12122 bp, 8 predicted proteins | sample 1903531 | NCBI WGS metagenome assembly UEZC01 (sample SAMEA4776352, study PRJEB27445) | saltern metagenome | biome: Hypersaline environment; feature: solar saltern; material: Pellet | place: Spain | collected 2014-08 | depth 0 m
GGCGACGCCGGCACGATCCACGGAGTCGGGCCGGACGGAGAACGTGGGTTCCGGCGGTCCGCGCCGGTCGGGGAGTTCCGGCTCGTCGACGGGACACTGTACGCGGCCGACTCCGGGATCGCCGCTGTCGAGCCGGACGGGACGGTGCGGTGGCGGGCCCGCGGGTTCGATCAGTGGCTCCTCCCCTCGCCGACGGGCGACCGGCTGTACAGCCGGGACGGCCGCGGCGCAGACCGGGTGACGGCGTACACCACCGACGGGGAGCGACAGTGGACGCTCGCGCCGCCGACGCGGAACGCATGGCCAGAGGGGGCCACGACCGAGGGGGTGGTCGCGAGCGCGGTCACCGCCGGGGAGACGTTTCTGACGACGTATCTCGTCCGTGACGGGCGCCCGACCGCCGCGCGGGGGATCGACACGGTGTTCGACGCCGCCGCCGTCGGGTCACGGGCATTTCTCGCAGACGGGGAAGGCCGACTTCTCGCCGTCGATCCCTGACCGACGGTTGGAGACGAGACCCAGGCGGCTGGTCGCGGGCGACGAACGAGACCGACAGCTTACTGCCGTCGCGTCCCCACGTGACGGTATGGAGTTCACTGGAACGGTCGACGAAGTACGGACGGTCGGCCCGGAGACGGTCGCGCTCGACGTGTCGGCGCCTGCGGGGTTCGACGCCCGTCCAGGGCAGTTCGTCAGACTGTCGGCGACGGTCGACGGGACGGACGTGGCCCGGTTCTACACGGTGTCGTCGCCGGAGACGGACGGGCGCTTCGAGACGACGGTCGGACTCGACGGCGGAAGCGAGGAGGGGCCGGACTTCGCAGGCTATCTCGCGAACCTGTCGGGCGGCGACGACCTGGCCGTTACCGGCCCGTTCGGCGACGAGTACTACGAGGGGGAGTCGCGGGCGGTCGTGCTCGCCGGCGGACCGGGTGTCGGCCCGGCGGTCGCCATCGCAGAGCGAGCGGTCGCGGCCGGCAACGAGGCGGCCGTCGTCTACCAGACCGACGCGCCGGCACACGAGGATCGACTGTCGGCGCTCCGCGAGCAGGGCGTGACCGTGACGGTGACCGACGAGGCGATCGGTGCGGCCGTCGCCGACGCCGTCGCCGGCGTCGACGGCGAGCAGGCGTTCGTCTACGGGTTCGCGGGGTTCGTCGACGAGGCGGCGGGCGCACTGGAGGGGGCTGGATTCGACCCCGACGAGGCGAAAGTCGAGAACTTCGGGTAACTCCGAGCGCGGGGTACAAGCCGGCGGCGGTGTCAGAGAGTGGCGTGCGTATCACAGATTACGAACTGTACCACGCGCCGCCGCGGTGGTTGTTCCTCAAGCTGGAGACGAGCGACGGCCGCGTCGGCTGGGGTGAGCCGGTCGTGGAGGGGCGCGCGCGGACGGTCGAGACCGCCGTCGAGGAGTTGTTGGAGACGTACCTGCTGGGCGAGGACCCGGGCCAGATCGAGGACCACTGGCAGACGATGTACCGGGGCGGGTTCTACCGCGGTGGGCCGGTGTTGATGTCGGCCATCGCCGGCGTCGATCAGGCGTTGTGGGACCTGAAAGGGAAGCAGTTCGGTGCGCCCGTCTACGAACTGCTCGGTGGACCGGTGCGCGAGGAGATGCGGGTGTACCAGTGGGTCGGCGGTGACCGTCCCGCGGACGTGGCAGAGGCGGCCGCCGAGAAGGTCGACGCCGGCTTCGACGCGCTGAAGATGAACGCGACCGCGGAGTTGGCGCGCCTGGAGACGCCCGCGGCGGTCGAGGCCGCTGCGGACCGACTCGCCGCGGTGCGGGCGGCGGTCGGCCCCGGGGTGGATGTCGGTGTCGACTTCCACGGCCGGGCGTCGAAGGCGGTCGCGAAACGGCTCGTCGCGGCGTTGGAGCCACACGACCCGATGTTTGTCGAGGAGCCGGTGTTGCCGGAACACGGCGACACGCTGCCGGAGATCGCCAGCCACACCACGACACCGATCGCGGTCGGGGAACGGCTCTACTCCCGGTGGGACTTCCAGGACGTGTTCGCGGACGGCGCGGTGGACGTGATCCAGCCAGACGTGTCACACGCCGGCGGGATCACTGAGGTACACAAGATCGCCGACGCCGCCGAGACACACGACGTGGCGGTGGCGCCACACTGTCCGTTGGGGCCGGTCGCGCTGGCGGCGTGTCTCCAGGTGGACGCACAGGCCCACAACGCCGTGATCCAGGAACAGAGTCTCGACATCCACTACAACGAGACGAGCGACGTGCTCGACTACGTGGAGAACCCCGAGGTGTTCGCGTTCGACGACGGCACGGTTGATCTCCCGACGGGGCCGGGACTGGGCGTCGAGGTCGACGAGGCGGCGTTGGCGGCCGCGCCGGAGCCGGACTGGCACAACCCCGTCTGGCGGCACGACGACGGGAGTGTCGCGGAGTGGTGACCAACGACGGGAGTGTCGCGGAGTGGTGACCGGCGACGGAAGCGTCGCGGAGTGGTGACCGACAGCTACTCCAGTTCGTACTGCGCGAACTCCGAGCCGCCACAGGCGGGACACACCTCGGGGTCTTCCTCGCAGGTTCGGCCGCAGTTGCGACACTCGACGAGGACGCGTCCGTCGGTTCCGAGGAGCCCAGTGAGTCGTTCGATCACGTCACTAGAATCATAACGGAGTACAGCGTCGTAAGTGTTATCCAAAATCTGTGAGGCTCGTCGTGACAAGCTTTAGAACACTGCCGGCCAACCACTGAGACAATGTCCACAGCGACACTGTCGTGTCCCGGCAGTCGTCCCGTGAGAGGTGAGCGGTCGTGACGCTGTACGCCACGCTCGTGCCGGTGCCGGACCGCCCGACCTCTCACGCCCGGGTCGGGCGGACGAAGCTCGGCGGGCGGTTGGAGAAAGGGGACGCGCTGGCCGTCCGGTTCGACGACAACGAGCTGTTCCTCCGCGCGGCGCCCGTCGACGACCAACTGGCCGACGGGATCGGTGACGACCTCCGGGTGTCGGCGTCGCTCGCCGACCGGCTGCTCCCGCCCCCAGAGGCCGGCGAGGTGCGGGTCGAACGCGTCGACCCCGGGGTGGTGCCGGTCGCCGACCGGGTCGTACTCGACCCACATGGCAACGATCCGGCGGATCTGGCGTCGTTACTCCGGGAACGCACGGCGTTGCTCCACCCCGGGACGGAACGGTACGACATCGACGAACGCACCGGCGCGACCGGGGTGGTGTCGTTCACCGTCACCGAACGGCAGCCGGCGGAGTCGACCGTCCGGGTCGACGACACGACCCGGATCGAGTTCGTCGACGACGCGACGGCCGCCGCCGAGCCGGCAGACCCCGCGGAACTGCGGGCGCGCGTCGAGGAGGCGACGGCCCGTCTCGACGAGATCGACCGTGCGGTCACAGACGTGCGGGAACTGCTCGCGGAGGTGCGGGCCGGACTCGACGCCACAGAGGAGTCGGCGGACGGCGACACCGGAGACGACACCGACGAGTAGCGACATCTGGCACTGGTGGGTGACCGACAGGAACTTGACGAACGAGCGCCGGGAGCGAGTCGTGAACGTCCGGGGACCGATCGTCGCGGTCGGGGAGACACGCGAGGTGGACACGCAGTACGGCAGTCGCGAACTCGCGGAGCTGACGGTGCGGCCGGACCGGGGAGCAGGCGAGCCGACCGACGTGACCGTGTGGGGTGACTGGACGGAGACGGCGGCGCTCGCGGAGCCGGGGATGGAGCTGCTCGTCACGGACGCCGAACGCGAGGAGTACCGCGGGGAGACGAGCTACGCGACGACCGGCGACAGCTACGTCGTGCTCGAACCGGGGTTCCTGGTGAACGTGACGGACGTGCGCTCGTGGGTGCAGTGTCCGCGGATGTACTACCTCAACAAGCTCTCTGGGGTGCCGTTGAACTACCCTGTCGTGAAGGGGACGGTCGTCCACGAGGTGTTCGGGGACCTGTTGCGCGGGGTCGACCTCGACGAGAGTGTGCAGCGCCGGGTCGCGGAGGCGGGGTTGGAGTTGGGGCTGCTCGGCCGGGAGCAGACCGCCGTCGAAGACGAGGTGCGGCGCAACGCGAGCGCGGCGGCGGCGTGGCTCGAACAGGGGGTGTTGACCGACACCGACGAGTGGCGCTCCGAACAGACGCTCGTCTCCCCGACGTTCGGGATCAAGGGGCGTGCGGACGCGGTGCGGCGCGGGATGCCCGTCGAGCTGAAGACCGGGAAGAACACGAACCGCGATCCGCGATTTCAAGACAAGGTGCAGGCGGCGTGTTACGCGCTCCTGTTGCGCGAACGCGGGGTCGACGCCGACACCGGGACGTTGTTGTACACGAAGAACGCCGCGTTGGCGGACGAGAGCGGCGATGACACCGCGGACGGCGACCTCTCGCCGGCCAAGGAGTTCTCCGTGGGTCACGGGTTGTTGGCGTTCGTCGTCCGGACGCGCAACGAGATCGCCGCCGCGGAGTTCGACGGGACGGTGCCGACGGGGTACGAGGCGGACGCGGTGTGTAACTACTGTTTCGAACAGGACACCTGTATGGTCGTCTCGGGGCGACTCGACCAGCCGTCGAAGGCCGGCAGCGTCGGCCGGGCGGTGCCGACGGCAGAACGGGACTACTTCGACCGAATGTACCGCGGGCTGGAGGCGGAACGCGAGACGGTCCACACCGCCTACCGCCGGCTCTGGGAGAACAACGCCAGCCAGCGGGCGGCCAACGACCGCGCGCTGATCGACCTCGAACCGCTCGACCGCAGGCGGCGCGAGGGGGGCCGGTGGGCGATTGCCGCGAGCAAGCCCGCGGCGGCGGTGTCGAAGCTCCGCGAGGGTGATCTGGTGTTGGCGTCCGACGGCGACCCGGTCGGTGGTGACGCGGAACTCGCGCGAATCGAACGACTCGGCGGGTCGCCCCCAGCGTGGGTCGACGGCTCGCTTTCCGAGGGTCGGGAGACAGTCGTTGTCGGCTCCGACGAGCCGGTCGACGTGCGGCGGCTCGACACCTACCCCTCAGAGTTGTCGGTCGACAGACAGCTCACGGCGTTACACGACGCCGTGCTGAAAGGTGACGAGGACCGGAAGGACGTGTTGTTCGGCCGGGAGTCTCCATCCTTCCGCGACCATCATGAGACGTACGTCGACAACAACGCGGCACAGAACGAGGCCGTAAACCGGGCGGTGAACGCCGAGAGCTTCGCGTTGGTCCACGGGCCGCCCGGCACCGGCAAGACGTACACGGTCGCCCGGACCCTGCGGGCGTTTCTCGACCGTGGCGACCGGGTGTTGTTGTCGGCGTTCACCAACCGCGCGGTCGACAACGCCTTGGACGCACTCCGGGAGCAGGGGGTCGCCGAGGCCGCGGGCGTCGACGAGTTTGCGGACGCGGTCGTCCGTGTCGGCACCGAGGAGGGGATTCGCGAGGACATGCAAGACGTGCGACTTGTTGAGGAGGGCACGCCGGCCGAGCGGGGCCGGGCGCTCGCGGAGGCGCCGGTCGTCGCCGCGACGACCGCCTCCTGTGGGTCGCGGGTGGTTCGCGAGCAGTCGTTCGACGTGGCGTTGGTCGACGAGGCCTCGCAGTTGACGGAGCCGGCGACGCTGGCGGCGGTGAACCGCGCCGACCGGTTCGTGCTCGTCGGCGACCACCAGCAGTTGCCGCCGGTGGTCCAGGCGGAGGGTGGTGTGCCGATCCGCGAGGCGGAGCTGGGTGCGACCGCGCCCGACTGGCAGGGGGGCGGTGACGGCCGCACGGGCGACGGCAACGACGGCACGGGCGACGGCAACAATGGCACCGGTGACGGCGACAATCGCCCGCCACGGGCAGATCTCTCGGAGTCGTTGTTCGAGCGACTGATCGAACAACACCCCGAGGCGGGCGTGACGCTCACCAGCCAGTACCGGATGTCACAACGGATTCAGGCGTTCGCCTCCGCGGAGTTCTACGACGGCCGGCTACGGCCTGCGAACGGTTCGGTGGCGACCCGGTCGCTCGCCGACGTGGGAGTCGACACCGCGGCGCTGCCGCCGGCGGTCCGCGGCGATGGGGTCGGGTTCGTCGACCCCGGCGGGCGGCGTGAAGGGAACACCAACCCGGTTGAAGCCGAGCGGATCGCCACGCTGGTTGAGCAGTTTGTCGCCGCCGGCGTCCCTCGGTCGGAGATCGGCGTGATCGCCCCGTTCCGGGCGCAGGTCGCGGAGATCACCCGCCGGACGGACGCGACCGTCGACACGGTCGACCGGTTCCAGGGCTCCAGCGAGGCGGTGATTCTCGTCTCCTTCGTCGCGGTCGGCGAGCTGTCGTCGCCACTCTTCGAGGACTACCGCCGGGTGAACGTCGCCTTGACCCGGGCGAAACGCGGGCTGGTGCTCGTCGGCGACGAGGCTGCACTCCGCTCGGACCCGGTGTACGACCGGATGGTCGACTGGGCGGATCGGTGAGTCGTTACGGCTCCACGCCGTCTTTTGTCTATAGTTTCACAGATAGCTACAAGTGTGTAGCGTCGGAAGCGGGGACGTGCCCAGAAAGCGAGACGGACAGATCGACGCAGAACGGCGGATCGAGCGGGAACTGTGTCACGGCGTATTCGACATCGAGGGCGCGGTCGACCGGCTGTCAGCACTCACACACGAGATCAGATTCTCGGCAGTGTTCGTGTTGGCCGAGGCGGGGCCGTTGACCGTCGGCGGGATCGCCGAGCGGACAGACACCCACCGCAGCGAGTTCTACTACCACGTCACCGCCTTGGTAGACGCCGGGCTACTCTGTGCGCTGGGCGACGGTCGTCGGCCGGAGTACCGGCTCACCGACGCGGGCGAGCGGTTCGTTCGGGAGGTGTTCGCCGCGCTGGAGGGGGTGGCGGTCGCCGAGACGGACGAGCCGGCCGAGCGGCGCTGGTCCGGGGCGGTTCGTCCGGCAGACGGCGGGCGCGAGCCGGCGGTCGACAGTTCCGACGACGCCGGCGCCGAGTGAGCCGCGTGGAATCGGGGCACGGCACGCTTACGGGTGTGCCCGTCGAACCGACGGGTATGCAGACACACGTCGTCCCCGTCGGCTTCGACTACGACAGGCTGATCGCGCCGTTAGTGCGCGACCAGTTGCGCGTCGACCGGGTGATCCTGTTGGAGGGGGCCATCGGCAGCGAGGCGAACGTCCAGTACTCCCGGAATCTCGCCGGGAAGTTGGAGACGGACTTCCGGAACCTGTTGGGGGCGACGACGGAACGGGTGACCGTCGCGGACGTGTACGACTACGACGCCGCGTTCGAACAGGCGTACGACCTGATCAACGCCGAACTGGACGCCGACGCGGAGGTGTGGGTGAACGTCTCCGCGATGCCGCGCCCGGTGTCGTTCGCGTTCGCGACGGCCGCCCACTCGATTACGTTGGAACGCCAGGCTGACCGAGACCGGATTCACACCTACTACACCGCCCCCGAGAAGTATCTGGAGACGGAGATGGCGGAGGAACTCCGGGACAGCCGGGACCTGTTGGCAACGGTGCGTGACCGACTCGACGGCGGCGACACGGATCTCGGCGGCGACGCGGACGGGCATGCCGGTGGCGACACTGCCGCCGGTGGGGCGGACGGCCAGACCGCCACCACCGACGCCGACAACCTCCGGGAACGGATCGACGACCACCTGTCGGGGGCAGCAGAACTGCTCTCGGAGTTCGACGAACGGGGCACCACCATCGGCGCGAAGGAGATCGACGGGAGCCACATCGTCGAACTCCCGGTGGCGTCGTTCTCGAACGTGAAGCCGTTCGAGGAGGTGATCCTCTTCGAGTTAGGCGAACACGGGGAGTTCGAATCCGTCTCGGAGTTGGCACAGGCGTTGGCGAACGAACTCGGCGAGGAGTACACGGACTCCTTCCGGTCGAAGGTGATCTACAACGTCGACCGACTCGGCCCCGGCGGGAAAGGGTACGTCGAACAGGAGTCACACGGGAAGTCCTACCGGACGCGGCTCTCGCGGATCGGTGAACTGTGGGTCCGGGCACACCGTAACGGGGACCAGTCGGGGGGGTGACAGCCGAAACTCGTCGCCGTCCCGCGGAGACAACGTTGGAGAATGCTGTGAAAACTGTCGACGGGGCGGCGCTGGCCAACGTTGACGCCGTGACAAGAGTTAATTCGGTCGGGTGTTGTTGACACACTGTATGTTCGATACAGAGGACACGTCGGCTCGGCCGGCGGATCGAGTTCTTCGAGGGGACGTTAGCCCGCACGCCTGAGATCGACGGCGTACGACTCTTCGACACGACGCTGCGCGACGGCGAGCAGTCGCCAGGCGTCTCGTTCGACCGGACGACCAAACGGGAGATAGCGACGGCGTTGGCGGAGATGGGCGTCGACGCGGTCGAGGCGGGGTTCCCGGCGGTCTCGGACGACGAGTTCGACGCGGTCGCGGAGATCGCGTCGACGGTCGACACGGAGATCGTCGGACTGGCGCGTGTTGTCGAGAGTGACGTAACGGCCGCTCTGGAGGCGGATGTAGACACTGTCCATGTGTTCTGCTCCACGAGCGAGGTACAGCTGGCAGACTCGATGCACGCCAGCCGCGAGGCGGCGATCGAGCGGTCGGTCGCGGCCGTTGAGCGTGTCCGGGAGGCGGGTGTCGACGTGATGTTCTCGCCGATGGACGCCACCCGGACGGCGGAGTCGTTCCTGATCGAGGTGGTGGAGGCGGTCGATGCGGCCGGTGTCGACTGGGTGAACGTGCCGGACACCTGCGGGGTCGCCACGCCGCGGCGGTTCGGCGCGCTCGTCGAGACCGTCGCCGCACACACGGACGCGCGGGTCGACGTGCACGCACACGACGACTTCGGGATGGCGACCGCGAACGCGCTGGCGGGGTTCGAGGCCGGCGCGGCGCAGGCGCAGGTGTCGATCAACGGGATCGGCGAGCGTGCCGGCAACGCCGCCTTAGAGGAGGTCGTGATGGCCGCCGAGGGGGTGTACGGCGTCGACACCGGGATCGACACGACGGCGATCGCTGGGTTGTCGGCGCAGATCGAACGCGCCAGCGGCGTCACCGTCCCGGTGAACAAGCCGATCGTCGGCGACAACGCGTTCGCACACGAGAGCGGGATTCACGCCGCCGGCGTGATCGAGAACACGGACACCTTCGAGCCGGGGGTCGTCACCCCAGAGATGGTCGGCGCAGACCGCGAACTCGTACTCGGGAAACACGCCGGTCGCCACGCCGTCCGCGAGCGGCTCCGGGAAGCCGGCTTCACGCCGACCGACTCGGAGGTGACGACCGTCACCAGCCGGGTGAAGGAACGCGCCGGCGACGGCCGCGTGACGGAGGCGGATCTCGTCGAGATCGCGACGGCGGTGGGCGTCGCTCGCGACGACCGACAGGAGTCAGTCGCCGATGAGTGAGCCACACGAGAGCGGCGACTGCCCCAGCGGGGAGAACGGCGAGCGCACAACTGGCGCCACCCGCGAGTGTTGCGCCCCCACGAAGATTTATGAGCGAGCGTGTAAAAAGTGGGTGTGTGACAGAGCGCGGGTGTCAGACGCGGACGCAGATCGCCGACAGCGCCGGCGTCATCGTACGGGCCAGTTAGGCCCGCACACCCCCTCTCACCCTCGTCTCCTCGCGACACGTACCGACCAGACAGTGACACGTCCGGCGTGGCCCGCCACCGGCCCACGGCGGACGCGACAGACCCCGACAGCCAGACAGTGACAGACAACACCACACACGGCGACACCAAGGCGTATCGACGACCAGCACGACCACCGACGGAGGTGGCGGCGTGACCGACTCCGGCCCGGTCGCCCGCCAGACGACCGACGAGAAGCGCGCGGAGACAGACGCCGAGCAGACCGAAACAACACAGACGGACTCAGAGACCGGCGCGGCGGCGGCCGTCGCCGCGTTGGAACGCGCCGGCGTCGACACGTTGTTCGGCGTCCAGGGCGGGGCGATCATGCCAGTGTACGACGCGGTCGGCGAGTCGGACACCCGACACGTCACGATGGCACACGAGCAGGCGGCGGCCCACGCCGCAGACGCCTACGGGCAGGTGACCGGCGAACCGGGGGTGTGTCTCGCGACCTCCGGGCCGGGGGCGACGAACCTCGTCACCGGGCTCGCGGACGCCGACATGGACTCGGACCCGGTGGTCGCGCTCACCGGACAGGTGCCAACGGATCTCGTCGGCCGGGACGCCTTCCAAGAGACGGACACGACGGGGGTGACGACGCCGGTGACGAAGGCGAACTACTTCGTCGAGGACCCAGACGACGTGAGCGACACCGTCGGCGAGGCGGCCGCGGTGGCCGCCGAGGGGCGGCAGGGGCCGACGCTGGTCGATCTTCCGAAGAATGTCACCGGCGCGGAGACGGACGCCCCCGTCACAGAGCCGACGACGCCGCCGACACACGACCCGCCCGAACGCGCCGAGGCCGAGCAGGTCGCCGAGGCGGCGACCGCGTTCGAGCGGGCGGAACGACCCCTGCTGCTCGTCGGCGGCGGCGTGATCGCCGGGGAGGCGACCGCGGAGCTGTCCGCGTTCGCCACGGACCATGGCGTGCCGGTCGTAACGACGATGCCCGGGATCGGCGCGTTCCCCGAGGATCACGACCTCTGTCTGTCGTGGGCGGGAATGCACGGCACCGGCTACGCCAACGCGGCGATCAACAACTGCGATCTGTTGTTCGCGGTCGGCACACGGTTCGACGACCGGCTGACGGGTGACGTGTCGACATTCGCGCCTGAAGCCGAGGTGGTCCACGCCGACATCGACCCGGCGGAGATTTCGAAGAACGTCCACGCGGACTACCCGTTGGTCGGCGACGCCGCGCGCGTGCTTGAACAGGTCGACGACGCGGTCGAACACTCGCCCGACGCTGGCGCGTGGCGCGAGCAGTGTGCCGACTGGCAGCGGGAGTACCCACTCGACTACGCGGCACCGCCGGATCGGCCGGTCAAACCGCAGTTCGTTGTCGAAGCGACGGACGCTGCGACGGCCGACGACACGCTCGTCACGACCGGTGTGGGGCAACACCAGATGTGGGCGGCGCTGTACTGGACGTTCACGGAGCCGCGAACGTTCGTCTCCTCACACGGGTTGGGGACGATGGGGTACGGACTCCCCGCGGCAATCGGCGCGAAGGCGGCCGCACCGGACCGCGATGTGGTGTGTTTCGACGGCGACGGCTCGTTCCTGATGACGTGTCAGGAGCTGTCTGTGGCCGTCAGAGAGAACATGGATCTGGTCGTCTTCGTCCTCAACAACGAGGGTGTCGGGATGGTCCGGCAGTGGCAGGACGGCTTTTACGACGGACGCCACGTCGCCTCGGAGTACCCGTGGGGCCGGCGAACTTCCCGCAGAGTCGTTTCGGGCACAGCCGGAGTCACACGAGGGACTGCCCGCAGACGGGAGTCTGGCGGGGCCGGCGCCGTCGGAACGCGACAGCCCGGACGGCGCGCGGACGGACGACGGGGTGCGGCTGACCGACGCCGCGACGACGACCGGCGGCGGCCAGATGCGGCGGACGTTGTCGGCGGTCGTCGACCACGACCCGGGGGTGTTGGCGGCCGTCTCGGGGTTGTTCTCCCGGCGGATGTTCAACATCGAGAGCCTGACCGTCGGGCCGACCGCAGACGACGACTACGCCCGGATGACCATCGTCGTCGACGAGTCCGGCTCTGGGGTCGAACAGGCCCGCAAACAACTGGCGGGACTGCCGACAGTCCACCTCGTCCGCGAGTTGGAGTTGGAGCCGGTCGAACGGGAACTCGCCCTGATCAAAGTCGACTGTGACGACCCCGGAGAGGTCGAGGCGTTGGCGGGGATGCACGACGCCGAGGTGGTCGCGGTCGGGCCGTCGGCGGCGACGGTGCAGGTGACCGGAACGGAACGGGCCGTCGACGACGCCATCGACGCGTTCGCGCGGTTCCGGCTCCGGGAGGTGTCCCGGACCGGAACGACCGCGCTCGAACGGTCGGCGACGACGGTGTACGAGGCGGCCGACCACGGCGCACCACCGCCGGACTTCGAGCCCGACGCGCCGGCGGGTGAGGCCGCCACGGCCCGGCGTGACGAGCAGAGAGACGGGCGACAGATCGACGACACACACGAGCCATGAGCGACACGGAGATCTACTACGAGGGAGACGC
>UEZC01000107.1_pt1 | contig 11993 bp, 9 predicted proteins | sample 1903531 | NCBI WGS metagenome assembly UEZC01 (sample SAMEA4776352, study PRJEB27445) | saltern metagenome | biome: Hypersaline environment; feature: solar saltern; material: Pellet | place: Spain | collected 2014-08 | depth 0 m
GTTCGTGAGGCCGTCGACGTGCCGGTACTGCGGAAAGATTTCCTGTTGCGGGAGTCACAGTTGGACGCCGCGCCGGCGGATCTCGTCTTGTTGATCGCGCGGTTCCTTGGCCCGGAGCCGGACGCCGCGGGCCACGGTGCCGACGACCTGTCGACGATGGTGGCGGCCGCCCGCGACCGGGGGATGGAGCCGCTCGTTGAGGTCCACTCCCGCGAGGAGTTGGCGGCGGCCGTCGACGCCGGCGCGTCGGTGATCGGGGTGAACAACCGCGATCTGGCGGCGTTGGAGGTGGAGCTGGACACGTTCGAACGGGTCGCGCCGGAGGCGCCCGACGACGTGACGTTGCTCGCAGAAAGCGGGCTGTCGACGGCCGACGACGCCAGACGGATGCGAGCGGCCGGCGCGGACGCCCTGTTGATCGGGTCGGCGGTCGTCGACGGTGTCGAGGACCGCGAGACCCTGGGGGCGGTGCGGGAGACGGTGGCAGAGAACACCCGTCGATTTACGTCGGCGGAGAGCGAAACAGAACACGTGACACACACAGGGGGAGACGAATGAGCGACGCAGAGCAGACACCGACGACAGGACCAGACCGGACGCAGGCGGGCGACGGGAAGTTCGGTGACTACGGCGGCCGGTACGTGCCGGAGGCGTTGATGCCGGCGCTGCGGGAGCTGGAGGACGCCTACGAGCGGTACGTCCTCAACAACCAGGACGGGTTTTGGGACGAGTTCCGCGAACGGATCGACGACTTCGGCGGTCGGCCCACGCCGTTGCAGTACGCGGAGAACCTCTCTGCGCGGTACGACACAAACGTCTATCTCAAGCGGGAGGACCTGCTCCACGGCGGCGCCCACAAGCTGAACAACGCGCTCGGCCAGGTGTTGTTGGCGAAGTACATGGGGAAAGAACGGATCATCGCGGAGACGGGCGCGGGCCAACACGGCACCGCGACCGCGATGGCCGCCGCACACCTCGACATGCCGTGTGAGATCTACATGGGGGAACGCGACATCACCCGCCAGCGCCCCAACGTGTTCCGGATGAAGATCAACGGCGCCGACGTGGTGCCGGTGACGACCGGTCGCGGGACGCTGAAGGAGGCGATCTCGGAGACGATGCGTGACTGGGCGACGACAGTGGAGACGAGCCACTACGTGATCGGCTCGATTGTCGGCCCCCATCCGTTCCCGACGATGGTGCGGGACTTCCACGCGTTGATCTCCGAGGAGATCCGGAGCCAGATCCAACGAGAAACCGGCGACCTGCCGGACGCCGTGCTCGCGTGTGCCGGTGGTGGGTCGAACACGATGGGAACGTTCCACCACTTCGTCGACGACCCCGGCGTCGAGCTGTACGCAGTCGAGGCCGGCGGGTCGTCGTTGGCGGTCGACGAGGAGGAAGGGGTCGCCCCCAACTCGGCGTCGTTGTCGACCGGCACCGAAGGGGTGCTCCACGGCGCTCGGACGAAGCTGCTCCAGGACGGTGAGGGGCAGATCGTCGAGAGCCACTCAGTCTCCTCGGGGTTGGACTACGCCGGCGTCGGGCCGGAGCTCGCGCATCTGGTCGACGAGGACCGTGTCACCCCGGTGAACGTGGACGACGACGCCGCCTTGGAGGGGTTCCACCGGCTCTCCCAGCGCGAGGGGATCATCCCCGCCCTGGAGACGGCCCACGCGTTCGGCTACCTGGAGGAACACCACGACGAGGTCGGCGAGACGGTCGTCGTCAACGTCTCCGGGCGTGGTGACAAGGACCTCGCGGCCGCCTTAGAGGAGACGGAGGAACGCGACCTGGCGAACGCACCGGAGATGTCGACGTTCGCGGGTGGGTTATGAGTCGGCTCCGAGACGCCGTCGACGGCGGGTCGGCGTTCGTCCCGTATCTCGCGGTCGGCGACCCGAGCTACGACGAGTCGCTCCGGTACGTCGAGTCGTTGGCGGCGGGTGGTGCCGACGCAATCGAACTCGGGTTGCCGTTCTCGGAGCCGATCGCGGAGGGGCCGACGATCCAGGAGGCGATCGTCCGGGCGTTGGACGCCGGGATGACGCCGGAACGGTTCTTCGGGTTCGTCGAGGATCTCGACGTGGACGTGCCGCTCGTCTGTATGACCTACTACAACCTGTTGTACCAGTACGGCGAACTCGACGACGGGGAGCAACGGCCACGACCGTTCGTCGAGCGGGCCGCCGAGGCCGGGCTGTCGGGGTTCGTCGTCCCCGACCTGCCGGCCGAGGAGGCGGCGCCGTTGCGGGCGGCGTGTGACGAGTTCGATATGGATCTGGTGTCGATCGTCGCGCCGACAACAGAAGACGAGCGGTTGGAACGGCTCGTCGACGTGTCGTCCGGGTATCTCTACGTCCAGGCACGGCTGGGTGTCACCGGGACCGACGTAGAGGCGGCAGATCGGACCGCAGAGTCACTTGACCGGCTGGCAGCGTACGACGTGCCGAAGGCGGTCGGCTTCGGGATCGACAGCGGCGAGAAGGCCGCAGACGTGATCGAGGCGGGTGCCGACGGGATCATCGTCGGCTCCGCGCTGGTGGACATCGTCGCCGAGGGCCACGAGCAGGATCGTGACACCGAGGCGGTCGCCGACGACATCAGGTCGTTGGCGTCGGAGCTGAAGTCGGGGGCGCGTCGTGGCCACGAACGGCGGGTGCCACGCGCCGAGGGGCAGTGAGTCGCTCCGTACAACAGTGACCCCAGTCTGGGTCACCCGACGCAAGACCGGGGTCACCGAACCCGGGACCGGAGTTGTTCGCAAGGGACTTCAGACCGCTCGTCACAAGGGAGAGTATGACACACGCCGGCCACGCCGCGCGTCTCGCGCGACTCTCGACGGACGATCGGTTCCTGATCGTCCCGATGGACCACGGGATCACACTCGGTGCCGTCGACGGGCTCAAACGGATCGAGGAGACGGTCGATGCCGTCACGCGCGGCGGCGCCGACGCCGTCCTCACACAAAAAGGGGTCGCGCCACGCGTCCACCCGAACACCAACGGCGCGGGCTACGTCGTCCACCTGAACGCCTCAACCACGGTCGGACCCGACAGCAACGACAAACGACCGACCGGCACCGTCAAGGGGGCGATCCGGGCCGGCGCGGACGCCGTCTCGATGCACATCAACGTCGGCTCCGACTACGAGCGTGAACAGATCGAGTTTCTCGCGGAGCTGACCGAGACCGCAGACGACTACGGACTGCCGACACTGGCGATGGCGTACGCCCGCGGCGCGAACCTGACGGGCGAGGACCCGGAACACGACGCCGACTACCTGGGCCACGCCGTCCGGCTGGCCGAGGAACTCGGCGCAGACGTGGTGAAGACGGCCTACTCCGGCGACCAGGAGACGTTCCGCCACGTGTGTGAGTCGACGGCGCTGCCGGTCGTCATCGCCGGCGGCGAACCCGAAGGCGACCGCGCGACGCTGGCGGCCGTCCGTGGCGCCGTCGACGCCGGCGCTGCCGGCGTCTCGATGGGGCGGTCGATCTTCCAACACGACGATTCCGAGGCGATCACGCGGGCGGTGTCGGCGGTCGTCCACGAGGACGCCGACCCCGAGGACGCGATCCACGCCGCCGGACTCGTCTAAGACCAACTTCCCCTCGCCGTCTCTCAGTCTCCGTAGCCGTGGCTGTGTGGTCGACTACCCCGAAACCCGCCCGCAACGGACGTGTCTGACCGCCGTGAGGAACGCAGAGATATTGATTCGTATTCGAGTAAAGTATTAGGTAGGCTTATCACGTGGCGACACCAACTGGAAGTATGACTGTCGAAGCAGCAGTGATCGCAGTCGGGCGCGAGGAAGGAAGGCGAGCCCAGCGGTTAGCGGAGATCGGCGTCGACCTGGCGGAGGCGGGGGAAGGCGGTGTTCGGCTCGACCGCACAGGACGTGCTCCTGTCTGCGCCGTGTCCAGTGACGTTCGTCCGGCGCGACGACTGACGCGGGCGTGTCTCCCTGTGGACGGTCGTGGGCGACCGTTCAGCGAGGTAGTTGAGCTACAGTTTGACGTTCGTCTCGATGTCTTCGGCGGCCTCTTCGAGCCCGTCGTCGCGCGTGTCGGTCGCGAGCCGCTCGGACAGCGGCGCGTCCGACAGGAGTTGTGCGAGTTCGTCACGGAACCGGTGGTTGTGACGACGAGATGCGAGTTCGGCCTCGATCACGGCCGTGTGGCGTGTGACGGTCGCCTCGTCGGCGTCGACCGCTCGGACGGCGTCCGTCGCCGAGACACCCTCCGCCACCAGCCGCCGGAGCCGTTCGCGGTCGAACGACACCTGCCGGTCCGTCTCCCGGACGAGGTGGGCGTCGAGTCGTGCCTGCCGCACAACCTCGGGGCCGAGATCCAACTCGGCGGCGATCTCGGCGTCGTCGTCGGTCCGGAAGAACAGCCGCACGACGCGTTCGTGTTCCGCCAGCGACAGCGCTGTCGCGACAGCTGTCTCCTCGCGGAGCCGGGAGAGCACCTCGCGCACGCGGTCGTCGTCCGGGTCGTCGAGCAACGACCCGCGGTTGGCCGACTGTGCCGCCGTCACCTCTTGTTCGCCGGTCGTCTCGACGAAGATGTCGCGGAGTTCGGCCGTCTTCTCGTCCATCGACCGACAGGCGGCGCCGAAGCGGCAAGAGGCTGACGGCAGGGTGGATCGGGAGAGACGCGAGGTTTCTGTGGGGGCGTGCGCTCGTCTTCACGCGGGCACTACACGAGATCCGTCTCTGCGGTCGCCGACAACGAGCCGTCGGTTGCGACAGTGATCTCGACTGTCGAGTTGAGACGCACTGGGGCCTCGTTGCTCGTCGTCCGTTCGAAGCTGTACGTCCCCGGTCCACAGTCCGAGTCGGACGCCCAGACGACGGTGTACGACCGGACCACCGAATCGCCCGGTCGGGGTGACTCGTCGGTGAAGAACTCAACCGGATACACCTCCCCGGTCGCTGTCCAACACGGGATATTACCGACCTGTTGGTCGCTCGGTTGGTCCGGAACGAGCCTGCCGACTGGCGGGCTCGTCGCCTGACGGTCGATCATGGGGAGCAACAGGAGTCGACGCCCCGCAACCGACGCCGAGGAGAAGCGACTGAACGGTGGGACGTTCCCGAAACGGATGTCGAGCGTGCGGGCCGTATCGTTGTGGAGTCGAAGTTTGACCCGGCCGGGTGCCGAGCCACTGGGCTGCCGGGTAACGACTGCGTCGAGGGCCGGGGGTGCCACCACAGCTGTCGTGTCGGTGGCGTCTGCGGTCGTTCTCGTCTCGGTCGTGTCTGCACCGGTTTCCGTGTTGACAGTGTTTGTACTCGGTTCCTCGGCGACAGTGTCTGTACTGCTTTTCGTCTCGGCGGTGTCTGTGCCTGTCTCCGTGGTGACGGTGTCAGCACACCCGGTGGTCACGACTGCGGCCGACATCGAGAGCACCGCGCGTCTCGTCGGTACCAGCGTTGCTCGTCGCATCAATCGTGTGCGTTGCGTTCGTCTCTGGCACAAACGTGTCGGCTCTCCGCCCACCACCGACCACTCGGTTGCACCACCGACGTTCCCGCGAGTGTTGGTACTCGCCCGTGAGTTTATTATCTTGCGTCTCGTCTGCCGCGCCACAGAGTACCACGGGAGACCGTGTCGCTCGCGACAGCCATGACAGGAGACGCCGACACAGACGGACGAGAGCACCGACGAGAGACAGTGACTGCACAGGGTGTGTTCACCCGTGGCCCGGCCGACGAGTCGGAGCCAGACACCGAGGAGGCCGCGGCGGACGGGGAGGAGTCGAGTCACGCGCTCGACCGCCCGAGCGCACAGGGTGTGTTCGAACGCGGCCGCCGCTGAGACACGAGCCGAGCCGACTGTTCTCGGAGACGCTGACCGGCAGCGGCGCAGAACGCCTGAAAGCGAGACGTTCAAACCCCGGCCGGTCGCAGTTTCGCGCATGGGGACGCTGGTCTCGCTCGCCGAGTTGACCGCGGGACTCGCCTTCGGCCTCTGGCTCGGAGCGACGCTCGCGGTGTCGTTTCTCGTGACCCCTCGGTTGTTCGGGCTGTTCGCCGCGGCGGACGCAGAACGCGCTGTCGGTGATCTCCTGCCGCGACAGTACCGAATCGGGGTCGGACTCTCCGTCGTCGGCCTGCTCGCGACCGTCGCCGTCGGCGTCCTGAGTGGGTTCGACATCTTCGCCGCCGCCTCCGTCGCCGGCGGCGAAGGCGGGGACGAGCACGGCGAGCGCGTACCCCGCGGCGAGAAGCGCGACCACCCCGCCGGCGACGGTCGATGTCGTGGTGCCGACGCGCCAGTTCCCGGGCGGTCTCGATGGTCTGGCCGTCCTCGCCGATGGCGACCCCGCGGTCCGAGGCCAACACCTCCGCGAACGCCACGCCCTGCTGGCTGACGGTCACCCCCCGAACCGCCGCTGGCGCCAACGCGTTCGCGACGAAGTCCGCCGCTCGCTCGGCGTCCTCCACCACGTCGACCGTCGCCGACAGCAGTTCTTCGGCCCGCTCGACGGTCGCGCCCGCCGGCCCGACCGCCTCGCCTTTCTCGCCCGGCGGGACGACGACCACCACTCGGTCGCCGTCCTCTCGGACCAGACAGTCGCGGGGTGTCACCCCGGTCACGTCTGCGAACCGACTCGCGTACCGTCGTGCTTCGTCTGTGAGTTCGACGTGCATACTGTGTGTCGTGTCTCGTTTGGGCTGCCAGAACGTCCGTCGGTCGCCCGCGCGGGCGACCACCAGGAGTGATCGTTAGTCGTCTGCCGACGGCTGTGTCGTGTCGCCCGTCGACCCCATCCGGAGGTCCACGTCGCCGGTGCCGATTGCGACCGGCTTGCCCGCGATCACGTTCTCGATCACGCCGTCTAAGTCGTCCACCTCACCCTGGATCGCCGCGTCCAACAGGTGGTTGACGGTCACCTCGAAGGCCGCCCGCGCGAGCACGGACTCCTTCGACCCGCTGATCCCGTGGCGACCGATCGACTCGACTGTCCCCTGGTTGGTCATGATGTCCGCGACCAACATCAGGTGCCGGACGTTCACACGCGAGACCTCCTCGATCCCTTTGAACGTGATCTCCCGAAGCTGTTCGACCAACTGGAGCAGTTCGCGGTAGCTGGGCTCGTCTGGCCCGAACTGGACGACCGTGCCGCGTTGGGTCGTCTCGACGCCCAGCTTCGACTCGATCGTCTCCGCGACAATCGCGGCCACCTCCGCCGGCTGCTCGTAGGAGGGCCACCGTTCCAACAGGGTCTCCTCGTTCAGATCGACGGAGACCCGCATGTCTGCGACGTTCGTCGACACGTCGCCCAACGCGAGGATCTGTGTCGCCTCGATCTGCCACACGACCTCGTGGGCCTTCTCGCGGTCGGTTGCGTGTTCACCCTCCAAGCGCACGACCATCACCGGCGTGTCCGGCTCCTTCCGGGCGTCCACCAGCTCGATCAGCCGCGGCAACCCCTGGGTCACGTCCATCTCCGCGACGCCCGCGAAGTGGAACGTGTTCATGGTCATCTGCGTTCCGGGCTCGCCGATACTCTGTGCCGAGACTGTCCCGACCGGATCGAGCGGGTCGACCCGCGTGTCGACGTACCGGGACTCCGTCGCCTGTGCGATCTCGTCGGCCTGTTCGACTGCGACGCCGCCCCGTTCGTCGATCGTCTCGTAGATCTCGTCTTTCAGTCGCCGCGGCAGCTCCGTATCCTCGACGACAAGCTCGATGTCGGCGTCGACATCGTCGAACCGCTCGGCGGCGGGGTCAGTCATCCGAGCTCACCCCCGTACCGGCCTTGTCCAGCCCGGGGCCGGCGTACTCCGAGAGGTTCGTCGGCGGCTCGCGGCTGCCGATGAACCGTTCCTTCTCCGCCTCGTCGTCGAACTCCGCGTCGACGATCCGTTCGGTGATCTGTTCGACATCGACGTCGCCGTCGTCGTCCGAGGACACCTTCACCGGCGAGGTGCCGTCCTCGCCGAACTCGAACTGGACGACCGTCCCGGAGGTGTCCCGGACGGTGCCGTCGTACTGCGCCTCCAACTCCGAGAGCGCGTTGATCAGCCGGCGTTGGAGGTAACCGGACTTCGAGGTCCGGACGGCCGTGTCGACCAACCCCTCGCGGCCACCCATCGCGTGGAAGAAGAACTCCTTCGGGCCGAGCCCCGACCGGTAGGAGTTCTCCACGAACCCGTGGGCGTCCGCCGACAGGTCGTTCGGCTCGAAGTGCGACAACGTCCGATCCTCGTAGCCGCGGTTGATCCGTTCACCCGAGACGGACTGCTGACCCACGAGACCGGCCATCTGCGTGAGGTTCAACATCGACCCACGTGCGCCGGAGGCGGCCATGATGATCGCCGGGTTCGACTCGTCGAGGTAGTCCTCGGCGATGTCGCCCGCGGAGTCACGCGACTGTGACAGCGTCTGCATGATCTTCATCTCGACCGTCTCGTCGACCGTCCGTCCGGGTAACGAGTCGATCTCCCCGTTCTCGTACGTCTCGATCAACTCCTCGACACGGTCCCGGGAGTTCTGGATCGCCTCGTCGATCTGGGCGTCCGCCTCCGGGGGAAGCGACTCGTCGTCGATCCCAATCGAGAAGCCGAAGTGCATGATCGTCCGCATCGCGAGCGCGGCGACCTCGTTGACGAACACCCGTGCGCGCGTCTTCGAGTACACCTTCGTCAGCGTGTCGACGATGTCGCTGCCGAAGTCACCCACACCCGCCGAGTCGATCGTCCCCTGTGTCAGCGCGCCGTCCTCGATCACGACCTCGTCGCCCGCCTCCGAGACGAACGCCAAGTCGAGATCGTCCGGCAGGAGCTGTGAGAAGATCGTCTGACCCGTCCAGTACGGCCGACCCGTCTCGGCGTCTTCCCCGTCTGGCGTGGGCAGTTCGTCGATAGAGGTCTGCCGCAACAGGTCCAACGCCTGCGTCTCGTTGAACTGCGGGTTGTCGTGTGTCAGCAGGTACATCCCCGAGATGTGGTCCTGGATCGCCCCGATGATGTTCTCGCCGAACCGCGGGGACAACATCTGTTCTTGGACCCGCATCAACACACGTGCTTCCGCACGCGCCTCCTCGTTTTGGAGCGCGTGCATATTCATCTCGTCGCCGTCGAAGTCCGCGTTGTACGGCGGACAGACGGTCGTGTTCAGCCGGAACGTCTTGTACGGCATCACCACGACCTCGTGGGCCATGATCGACATCCGGTGGAGCGACGGCTGCCGGTTGAAGATCACGATGTCACCGTCCACGAGGTGGCGGTTCACCTCCCAGCCGGCCTCGACCTTCTCAGCGAGTTCCTCGCAGTTCTTCGCTGTCACCTTCAGCCGCCGGCCGTCCGGCCGTTTCACGTAGTTCGCGCCTGGGTGTGCCTCCGGGCCGTTGGAGACGTACTGCCGCGCCCGGTCGAGGTTGCGCTCGGAGACGTTCATCGTCTGTGTCATCTCCTCGGCGACCCGTTCGGGGACACCCACCTCGTTGAGCGACAGCGTCGGGTCCGGACTGATCACGGTCCGGGCGGAGAAGTTGACACGCTTCCCCGACAGACTCCCGCGGAACCGCCCCTCCTTCCCCTTCAGTCGCTGGGACAGCGTCTTCAACGGCCGCCCGGAGCGGTGGCGTGCCGGGGGTGTCCCGCTGATCTCGTTGTCGATGAACGTGGTGACGTGGTACTGGAGCAGTTCCCAGAGGTCCTCGATGATCAGCTGTGGGGCGCCGGCCTCACGGTTCTCCATGAACCGTTGGTTGATCCGGATGATGTCCACCAGCTTGTGTGTGAGGTCGTCCTCGGACCGTTGGCCGTTGTCCAGCGTGATCGACGGCCGCGCGGTCACCGGCGGCACCGGCAACACGGTGAGGATCATCCACTCCGGCCGGGCCTGTTCGGGGTCGACCCCGATGGCCCCGATGTCGTCGTCCGGGATGTCCTCGAACCAGTCCCGGATGTCGGAGGCCATCAGCTTGTTCATGTCCTCCTCGGTCAGATCGACATCGAGCGCCGACTCGATGGCTTTCCGGTCCTCCTCGCGGGGCCGGAACTCCCCGGACATGATCTGGTTGATCCGTTCGAGCGCAATCCCCGTCTCCTCCGCGAGGTCGTGTGGCGACACCGGGTCGCTGTCCTCGCCGCCCTGCATCGCCTCGGCGATCAGCTCCGAGTACTCCCCCGACAACACGTCCTGCACCTCGTAGTAGGTGGTCGGCTTCTCGTGTTTGATGTCCGCCTGCTCTGCGCCACAGTGGGGACACCGGTCTGCCTTCCGGGCCTGCCGGACGGCGCTTTTCAACACGTCCATCGTGTCGCCGCCCAAATCCGCCGTCCGGGTGAGGTTCTCGCTGTACTCCGTCTTCTCTTGTTCCGACAGCGCGATCTTCCCACACTCGCTACAGGTCGCCCGCAACAGTCGTCGGATGAGCTTCGTGAACCCAACGTGGATCACCGGCGCCGCGAGTTCGATATGACCGAAGTGGCCGTTACACGAGCCGCTGTGTTTCCCGCAGGTGCGACACTCCAACCCGGGGTCGATCACGCCCAGCCGTGGGTCCATCAACCCCATGTCGATGGGGTAGCCGTCGTCGTCGTACGTGTCTGCCGTGATCACCTTCGTGGCTGACATGTCCCGGTACGTCTCCGGGTCCATCAGTCCGAAGCTGATCCCGCCGATCTCTTTCGGTGTTTCTCCTGCCATATGTTGTCAGACCGCGTCCTCCAGTTCGAGCTTCGGTCGGATGCCGAGCGCCTTCATCTCGTCTAACAACAGCTTGAAGGCGTAGCTGATCTCCAGTTCGTGGATGTCGTCCTCGTCGCCGGTGACCGGGTCGTAGATCCGGCGTTGTTCGACGTCCTCGACGGCGACCATCCCCGTCTCCTCGCTGATGTAGACGGTCTCCTTGTCCGAGGAGTCCAACAACCGTTCTTTCAGCGCCATCGCGGCACCGTGCCCGATCAACACCTCGCGTTCCATCTCGCCGACGCGCAGCCCACCCTCGCGGGCACGCCCCTCCGTCGGCTGCCGGGTGAGCACCTGCACCGGCCCCCGCGACCGGGCGTGGAGCTTGTTCGACACCATGTGGTACAGCTTGTGGTAGAAGATGGTGCCGACGAAGATCTCTGCGTCGATCTTCTCGCCGGTCACGCCGGAGTACATCACCTCCTTGCCGGAGGATTTGAACCCGTTCTCCTCCAACGAGCCGCGCAGCGACTCCTCGTCTTCACCCTGGAACGGCGTCCCGTCGACCCGTTCCCCGCGCAGCGAGCCGACCTTCCCGCCCAACATCTCCAACACGTGGCCCACCGTCATCCGCGACGGGAGCGCGTGCGGGTTGAGGATCAGGTCCGGCACCACACCCTCCTCTGTGAACGGCATGTCCTCCTGTGGGGCGAGGTGGCCCACGACACCCTTCTGGCCGTGTCGGGAGGCGAACTTGTCGCCCAGCTCCGGGATGCGTTGGTCCCGGACGGACACCTTCGACAGCTTCGAGCCGTCCTCACCCTCCATCAGGGTGACCGTGTCCACCACGCCGGACTCACCCGACCGCATCGTCACGCTGGTCTCCCGGCGTTTCTGCGGCGACAGTCCCCCCATGTCGTCCGGCTCCTCCAGGAACCGGGGCGGGGAGGTCTTCCCCAACAACACGGAGTTCTCGTCGACCTTCGTCTCCGGGTTGACGAGCCCGTCTTCGTCGAGGTGGGTGTACGCGTCCTCACCGCGTGCGCCACGTACGTCCTGAGAAGGAATCTCGAAGCGATCCTCCTGACCGCCGGGGTAGCGGCGTTCCTCACCCTCGTAGGTGCGGAAGAAGTGCGACCGCGCCATCGCCCGGTCGACGGACCCCTTGTTCATCACGAGCGCGTCCTCGATGTTGAACCCCTCGTAGGACATGACGGCGACGACGAAGTTCTGGGCCGCCGGTCGTTCGTCGAAGCCGATCTGCTCGGTCGTCTGTGTCTTCACCATCGACAGCTGGGGGTAGTGGAGCAGATGTTGACGCGTGTCCGGCCGGATGCGGTAG
>UEZC01000092.1_pt1 | contig 11771 bp, 11 predicted proteins | sample 1903531 | NCBI WGS metagenome assembly UEZC01 (sample SAMEA4776352, study PRJEB27445) | saltern metagenome | biome: Hypersaline environment; feature: solar saltern; material: Pellet | place: Spain | collected 2014-08 | depth 0 m
CGACTCGTCGGTGTCGGCGTGAATCCCGTATAACTCCTCCAACGACGGCACTGGTTCGATCACGATCCGGCCGCCGTCGTCGTAGACGAACACCTCACCCGGCGTCTCGATGTCGAACTTTTCACGCAAGGACTGTGGAACTGTCAGTTGCCCCTTCTGTGAGACGCGAACCACCTCCGTGTCGGCCGTGTGTGTTCCCATCGGTCCATCGTTCGACACGAATTGTGCTAATACTGTCGAGTACGACTAGTCGAGTGAGTCCACACTGCACGCGTGGCGACACACAGTCCCTCAGGGTGTCTGTGTCGCCTCGCTCACGGGGTCTGTGTTGCGTCGGCCGCCAGATCAGACAGCGTCTCGGCCGCGCGAAGCTCCGCGACGGTTGTGTACCACGCACCGCGGACACCGTTGCCGTCGTTGACGACCGGGTCCGAGAGCGGCTGGAGACCACCGAGGTGGAACACCGTCACCTGCTGTTCGTCGGAGAACGGCTCGATCAGTTCCGCCCAGTCCGTCTCGTTGAGCACCGGCCCCTCGGTCGTCGTGTCCGTGTCGGCAGACGCCGGCGGGGCGTCGGCGGCAGACTCGGCCGTCCGCGCCTCGACGGACGCGAGGTGGGTACCGAGGTCGGCGTTGCCCGACATCGACCGTCGTACGGGTGGGGTTGGCTTGAATCCCGCGGGGGCCACACTGTCTCCGGCGCCAACAGACGACCCGCGGTGTCGCGGGACCGAAGCGGTGAACAGGCTCCCGGCCCTGGAAAGGGTGTGCAAGTATTCTGGCACCGCCGCGACCTCCGGATTCCGGACAACAAGGGGCTGAGTATCGCGTCCCGCGACGGGACGGTCGTCCCGGTGTTCGTCGTCGACAGCGAGATCCTCGCCGACGTGGGGCGCCGACAACGCGCGTTTTTCCTCGACTGTGTCCGCGAACTGAAGCGCCGCTACCGGTCGCTCGGGAGTGACCTGATCGTCCGGTCGGGCGACCCCAGTGAGGTGTTGCCGACCGTCGCCGAGGGGGTCGGCGCCGACCGGGTCGTCTGGAACGACCACTACCGACGAGAACGGCGCGAACGCGCCGACGACGTGCGAGACGCACTCACCGCGGCCGACATCGACTACGACTCCCGGACGGATCTGGTGTTGGTGTCGCCCGAACGGCTCGACAGCCGGTACCCGACCCACGGCTCGTTCCACTCCGACTGGGAGCAACAGGCGAAGCCGTCCCCGTTCGACCCGGAGACGGACGCGTTCGCGCCGTTGGACGACGAGACGAGCGTATGTCACCGTACCTCTCGGCGGGCGCCATCGGCGTCCGGGAGCTGTGGGCCGACGCCTCCGACACGTACGACGCCGTCCACGGCAACGAACGACGCAACGTCGACAAGTACCGCTACGAGCTGTCGTGGCGGGAACACATGTACCACCTCCTCTACTACCTGCCGGATCTCGACCGGACGAACTACAAGTCGATCCCCAACGAGATCGAGTGGCGGACCGGGCCGGAGGCGAAGGCGGACTTCGAGGCGTGGACCGCCGGCGAGACGGGCTACCCGTTCGTCGACGCCGGGATGCGCCAACTGGAACAAGAGGGGTACATCCACAACCGCCCGCGGCAGTTGGTCGCCTCCCTGTTGACGAAACACCTGCTGATCGACTGGCGGCTCGGGGCCGACTACTTCCGGCGGAAGCTGGTCGACCACGACCCGGCCTCGAACTACGGCTCCTGGCAGTGGATCGCCTCCACCGGGACGGACTCCGTGGACGTACGGATCTTCGATCCCGTCTCACAGATGGGGAAGTACGACGACAGCGGCGACTACGTCACGAAGTACGTGCCGGAGCTGGACGGTGTTTCGCCGCGGAAGATCATCGACTGGCCGACCCTCTCACACGGGGAACGCGAGGAGTTGGCGCCCGACTACGTCCACCCGATCGTCGACCGCAACCACGGCTGGGACCGCGCCGAACGGGTGTTCGAGGAGGCGCTCGGGAAACGCTGAATCCGAGTGACGGACACTGCGGGCCGCGTCCCGCGGCGACTCCGCGGGGGTTTAGCCGCTCCGGGCCCGAACACGAACGATGTTGTCGCTCCACATGGGCTGGGAACACGTCCTGTTTGCGAGTTGGCCCGTCGACCCGGCGGTCGTCGCCCGCACACTGCCAGGCGGGTTAGAGCCGGACACCCACGAGGGCGACGCCTACCTCTCTGTCGTGCCGTTCACCAACGTCGACGTGCGCCCGGAGTGGCTCCCCGAGGGCGTCGGCGTCCCGCTCCCGGAACTGAACCTCCGGACGTACGTGCGGCTGTCGGACGCCGCTGCCGCGGGTGTCGCGAGCGGCAACGGGGCCGACACGGCGGGTGACGATCCCGGACCGACGGACCCGGGCGCCGGCGTCTACTTCTACAGTCTCGACGCGGACGGACTGGCGAGCGTCGCCGGCGCGCGACTCCTCCACTCGTTGCCCTACTACTTCGCGTCCGTCGACTTCCGGGAGACGGACGACGGCGTCCGGTTCAGTTCGCGCCGCCGACACCCCGGGGCGCGGGCCGCGGGGTTTGCCGCAGAGTACGGGCCGGTCGGGGAGTCGTACACCGCCGAGCGCGGCTCGCTGGACTCGTTTCTCACCGATCGGGTGCGGTACTTCGCGGAGACGAGCAACGGGGATCTCCGGTACGCGACCGTCTCCCACGAACGGTGGCCGTTGTACGACGCCGAACTGGAACTCTACCGCAACGACCTGTTCGACGCGAACGGGTTCGAGACGCCCGCCGGCGAACCAGTTGTTCAGTACAGCCCGCGGGTGACGACCCACGCCTCCCCGAGTCGCCCGGTCTCTGGACTCACCGGAACCCGACAGGCGTGATCTGAGACAGCCCACGCTCCCGGTGGTAACGGGTCACCCAGTCTCGGTGTCGGTGTCGTCGCTGGTGTCGACTGCACCGATGCCAATCGACTCGTCGGTCTCCTCGGTTCCCCCAAGCGTGACGAGCACGTTCGTGTTGTCCGTGTCTTCGACCGTAACTGTCTCTTCTGCCTCTCTGACGCCGTCGATGGCAGAGTCTTCTCCGAGCGTGACCGCGACAGTGTAACTCCCAGTCGTGGTGAACACGTCCGGGTACCGTACCGCGCCGGACGCCGTCTCCGTCCCCGTCTCTGGGGTCGGAGTGTCGGTCCTGTCGCTGGAGGTGAGTTCGAACGTCTCGTCGAGAACAGTCTCGTTGTTCGGGTCTGTAACGGTGATCGACCCAGAGACGGGCTGGTCTGTGTTGTTGATAACGTTCACGTCCTCGAAGATGCTCGACACGGCTGACTTCAAAATCCCCGAGCAACCGGCGACCGCTGTGACTGCTGCTGTCGATGCCCCTGCGAGAAACCGGCGACGACTGTGACTTCTGGACACGGATGTCCGCTGACACTGCTTCGCAAATAAACTACTCTCTCTGTTTCTGGAACTGAACTGTGGTACAGCGTAGCAAGCGGAGGGGGTGGTCACGACGCTCTCCTCGCCGGATGTGGTGGCTCTTCTATCGCCGTGTGACTCCCCGGAGTGTCGGCTGAAACCCCGAACAAGTGGTGACCAACGTGGATCAGTCGGCGCTCGCGTCGTCGGTCGCGTCGCTAGCGACGCCGGGCGCCCGCGACACGTCCACATCGTCGGGTTCGGCGCCACTCCCCTGACGGAGTTCCCCGTCGCCGTCTTCGACGTACACGTCGTCGGCGAAGCCGGCGACGGCGTTCTCGAACACGCCGTCGTCGAGCGCCTCGGGGGTCGCGGGAGCGTCCACAATCCCCGAGGCGGGGCGGAACACCCCAAGTGGGTCGTCGATGGTGATCCCGTGGTCGCGGAAGAACGACTCGTACCGGCGGTAGTGGTCGTCGAGTTCCGCGGCGGGAATCTCCATCATCGCCGCCCAGCCGTGCTCGAAGAAGTCGAAGTTGGCCTGGAGGTGGGTGATCTCGCGGGCCTCTGCCTCGGGGTAGCCCGCCCGCAAGGCGGCGACGTACGTGTCCATTGTCGCGTCGAAGAACTCGTTGAGGTGGTCGCGGCGTTCCTCGCGCCGGCGCTCGGGCGCCTTCTCCAGAAAGATCCGCGTGTGGAGATCGACGAGCTTGTCGTTCACGACACCGCCGAGCACGGGTGTCGTCAGTGCCCGTTTCGCGGCCCAGTGGCGGAGGTTCTGTCGAAGTTTCACGTCCGGTTGTCGGTACTGGATGGACTTCAACCGCCTGTTCTCCGTTGTTCGGCGCGACAGTGACCGGAGCGACTGGCCGGCTCTCACCGGCGGGCGTGTGGGAAGCGTTCCCGTAGCGTTGTCCGAACAACAACCCACTTTACCCCCGGCCACGAACGCGCCGCTATGAGTCAGTCGTTCGTAATCGTCGGTGACGGAATCGCGGGAAGCTCCGCCGCCGAGACGCTCCGCGAGGAGGCGACGGACGCCGACATCACGGTGCTCACCGACGAGGGCGAGGCGCTGTACAATCGGATTCTGATCAAAGAGTACGCCAAAGGGAAACTGCCGGAGGCGCCCATCTCGATCCACGAGGAAGACTGGTACGCCGACCGCGACATCAATCTCCAGTTGGACACCTACGTGACGGACGTGCGGCCGGACGCACACGAAGTCGAGACCCACGGCGGAGAGGTGTACGAGTTCGACAAGCTGTTGCTCGCCGTTGGCGGGACACCCAACCAGCTCCCGGTGGACAACTCCGACGCCGATGGCGTCCACCACTTCTGGACGTTCCAGGACGCGCGTGGGATCAACGAGTCCGCTAGCCAGGCCGAGAAAGGTGTCGTCGTCGGCGCCGGCCTGTTGGGGATCGACCTCGCGGCGGTGTGTGGCGCACAGAACGTGGAGGGGAAGTACCTCATGCGCGGAAACTCCTGGTGGCGGTACGCGCTCTCGGAGGAGGGTGCAGAGATCATGCACGACGCCATGCGCGAGAAAGGTGTCGAGCCGGTGTTCGACTCCGGGGTCGACCACTTCGAGACGGACGACGCGGGCCACGTCACCGCCGCGGTCGACCCGAACGGCGACCGCTACGAGTGTGACTTCGCGGGCGTCGCCATCGGACTCGACCGCAACACCGAGCTGTTGGAGACGCTCGACGTGGAGATCGACGGCGGGATCGTCACCGACGAGTACATGCAGACCTCTCACCCGGACGTGTTCGCGGCCGGCGACATCACCCAGTTCCACGACGTGATTCTGGGCGAGCAGGCCCAGAACGGCGCGTGGGGCTCTGCCAAAGAACAAGGGTCGATCGCCGCCAAGAACATGTTGGAGTACGGCACCGAGCAGTTCGAGTGGGTCACCTCCTACTCGATCACACACTTCGACTTCCCGTTCCTCTCGTTTGGCCACCCGACGCTGGGCGACGACCACGTCGAACAGAAGTACTCCGAGACGGAGTGGCGCCGGCTCGCGATCAAAGACGGGAAGATCGTCGGCGGTGTCCTGATCGGCGATCTCGCCCCCCAGTCCGGCTACAAACAGCTAATGCGTGAACGGGTCGACGTTCGCGGCCAGGAGGAGGCACTCCTGCGTGAGGAGTTCTCCGCCGAGGATGTCAAGACGGAACAACCGGTCGAGAACTGAGCCGCTCACACCGCCCCGCGGCGATCTCGCGGCGTTCACACACGCCGCCGCCGATGGGTTCGGTGACGGCAGACACCGCGACGCTGTCGAGTGTCGTCTCGTGACGCCTGTCGAACTGGTTACACAGCCCGCCGACCGGCCCGCGTTCCAACGCCGGGTCTCGTAATCACGCCACGGAGACGAGGAACTTCCGCCACCGGACCGTCGGGTGCGCCGTGGCTGGTCGGTCGAACCACACAGGGGCCGTGTGAGCGTCCGGAGGCAGGCGACTGGTCAAGCGTCCACGGGTGGCCGGAGATGAACGATTAGTCGAGCGTCCACGAGCGTCCGGATAGACGACGACCCGTCGGTCGGCCACACTACCGACGGCGACGACCCACAGCCGCTCGGTCGGTGGTTCGAGCGCGAACATATCCCACCGGTGGGCGTCGGCGCGGCTGTCGACACCGGCGGCCCCGACTCCGCCTGAAGCTCGTGGATGACCTTCAGGTAGTCCTCCATGACGTCGCTGAGCATCTGTCACCACGGACGCCCGGCCGGCGCAAGAACCTGTCCCCTACACGCCCTGCCCCATCAGGTGCGAGCGCAACACGTCGGAGGTTTTGAACCCCGAGTTCGGGTTGACGACGACGACCGTCCTCGCGGAGGCAGGCGAGGCAACGGCGGTGCGACACGTGGACCAGCTGTCGGCGGCCGCGCGTCGCGGGCTGCGGGCGTTGGCGGGTGGTGAGCGCCGGGCGGTCGCGGGGTTGGAGCCGGGCGAGGTCGTCGTCGCGGCCGCCGGCTACCTGCGGGTGGGGCGTACGGAGACGGTGGTGCAGAGCGGGGCGCGGCAGGCGCAGGCCTGAGTCGGCACGGAGCTGGACGGGCGCGGACGCAGGAGGGCGATCACGGCGGTAGTCGACACCGACACCGTTTTCGGCACCTCCCGCCGAGTGGGCCCATGGACGGTGGAGGCTCTACGGACATGACGCTCGCGTTCGCGTTGGACGCGCTGAAGTCGCTGGCCGACCCGAACGCGGTGTTCAACGACGCGCGACAGTGGACGGAGTACGTCGGCGTGGTGTCGGAGAAGCCGACCTACGTCGTCACCAACTTCACGCGGAAACACCGAATCCGGCAGGACTTCTTCTCCGGGCCGCGTGGCGTCTCCGAGTCGCTCGACAACGTCGGCAAACAGTTCGACACGGACCGGCACGTGTTCGTCGGCACCACCGAGGAGGACCGCGAGGTCGCCGAGGGTGTCGACTGGGAGTACGTCGACGTGGAGACGGCCGCGGGCGCCGCCGACTGGGAGCAGGCGGTGGGCGGCGAGGAGGCTGACCCCTTCGAGGACGACAACCGCGACGACTGGCCTTGAGGCGACGGTTCGGACCGTTCTCTCCACAGCATCACGTTCGGTACTGATCGAGCGTCCAGTCGTACCCGTCGGGAAACGCCGCCGGGTCGGTTCGGAACGCCTCGCGGACACCAGTGAGGCCGTCGCGATCCGCGACGGCGCGCACGACCGCACAGCCGACACGGTACGGGACACGCGGCTCGTCGAACACCCACGAGAGCAGTTGCTCGCGGCCGACCGAGTCGTCGAGTCGGGCACGAATCCTGTCGTACTCCGCGACGAGGTCGACCATCCGGTCGCTGTCGAGGACCGGGTAGTCGCCACGCATCGGGTAGTCAGGAGCCGCCGCGGGATCGTCTCGGTCATCCGACAGTTCGTCGTGTTCGCGTCGGGTCGTGAGCGGTGCGTAGGTGTCGAACCCCTCCGTCTGGAACATCGTCTGCCAGACGAGCCGTGGCTCTGCCAGGTCCAGTGTGCCGAGCACACCGTCGCGTCGCTCGTGGACGACGTGTGTACACTCGCGGATCGCAGTCGACAGGAGTTCTGCCGGGTGAGCGACGAACATCGGGTCTGCGAGATCGACGTACGCACCCGCACCGGTGCCGACGCCCGTGGAGTAGCCGACACCGAAGTGGACGGTCAGATCGTCGAGTGGTGTCTCCGGCGCGAGTCGCCGGAGTGCCGTCTCGATCTCGTCGGCCCAGATCGTTCGGTTGTCACGGACGTGTGCCAGGTTCCGTTCGACCGCCTCGCGTCGGTCCCCGACGCCGTCGAACCCGCCAACGGGGTCTGTCTCGCCGGTGAGTGACGCCGCGAGCGCGTCCCGGTGGAACTCTCGACCCAGGAGTGTCGCGTGGTCTCGAACAACGTCGTACCCCGGGTGTGTCCACACGTCTCGGGGTGTCGTTTTCCCGTCCAGACAGTCGAGCACCCGCTGGGCGAGTGACACGTCGAGTTGCACGGTGAGGGAGGCTATCGCCCGACAGATAACGGTGGCGACGACCTACTCGATCTGGAACCGTGCGGGCGCGAGGTTCCGGCTCCGGCAGTCCGGACACTGCGAGGGGTCGTTCACCGGGTCGTCGAACCGGTCGAACCCACAGTCCCGGCAGGTCGGCGGCGCGACCAGGAACTGTTCGTCACCGCCGACAGAGGCGGCGACATGATCGAGGTGGTCGAAGATCGTCGACTCCGGCAGGTCCAACGCGGCCGCCAACTGCCCGGCCGTCGCCGGCTCCCGGCGGAGCTGGTCGGCCAGCCGTTGGCGTGTCGTCTGGTCGGTCACGGTTACGCGTCGAGCACCTGCGCCAACACGTCCGGCGCGTCGTCGAGTGCGTCGTCGAGTGCCGACACGTCCGGGCCGCCACCCTGCGCGAAGTCCGGCGGGCCGCCGCCGCCGCCGCCGACCCGTCCCGCCAGCTCGGAGACGATCTGGCCGGCGTCGGCGTCGACCGCGCTGGGCACACCGACGACGAACGTGGCCGAACCGTCCGTGCCGGAGCCGAGGACGACGACGTTCTCTTCCTCGACGAGCGCGTTCGCGGTCGCGCGCAGCTCCTCGGTGTCGGCGTCGACACGGCGAACCACTGCCTCGAACTCGCCGACGCTGACTGCGTCACCGGTCGCCTCCGCACGGGCTGTCGCGAGCTCCTCTTTGAGCCGTTCGATCTCCTTGCCGCGCGCTTTCCACTCGTCGAAGAACCGTTCTGCGGTCTCGGGCACGTCCTGTGGGTCGACATCCAACACCTCGGCGGCGTCGTACAACGCGTTCTCCTCGCGGTGGGTCGCCGTCAGCGCGGCGTCGCCGGCGGCAAACACCAGTCGTTCAACCCCGTCTTGGACCGGCTCCGTGGTCAACAGCTTCACCACTCCCAGATCGCCGGTCCGGGAGACGTGGGTGCCACCACACGCCTGTACGTCCGAGCCGATCTCGATGATCCGAATCTCCTCACCCGGCGGAATCCCACCCTGGTAGAGATCGAAGCCGTACTCCGCTTCCGCGTCGTTGCGGTCGGGCCACGACTGTGAGACGGAGACGTTCTCCCGCACCAGTTCGTTCGCGACCCGTTCGATCTCCTCGACTTCCGCCCGCGAGATTCGGTCGTAGTGGGTCACGTCCAGCCGCGCGGAGTCGATCCCTTTCTGGGCACCGGCCTGTCGGACATGGTCGCCCAGCACCTCCCGGGCGGCGTGGCCAACGACGTGAGTCGCCGTGTGGTGTCGCATCAGCCGCATCCGGCGGTCACTGTCGATCTGGCCGCGGACGAACCCACCCTTCCCGGGGTCGCCGTCCGTCCGGTGGAGAACGACCCCGTCGCTGATCTGTACGTCCGTCACCTCGACGGTCGTCTCCTCCGTCGAGAGCGTCCCGTGGTCGGCGGGTTGGCCACCACCCTCGGGGTAGAACATCGTCTGGTCCAACACCACGTCACACCCTTCCTCGCGGTCGAACACGTCGAGCACGACCGCCTCGAACTCTGTCCGTTGTTGGTCGTCGTAGTAGAGCCGGTCGGTCTCCGGCAGGTCCGCGAGCCGGTCGTCCGTCTCCGTCGCGGTCGCCGTCTCCGTCCCGCCGTCGTGGCGGGCGGCGACCAACCCGTAGAAGTCATCGGGCACGTCCACTGCCGCCCCCTCCTCGCTCGCGATCTCGGCGACCGTGTCCGGTTGGATGCCGTGGGAGTCGTACAGTTCGATCAGTTCGTCGGTCGGCACCGGCTCGTCGGTGTCGGCGTACTCCTCGGCCAGTTGGCGAACCCGACGCCGCCCGCGGTCGAGCGTCTCGCGGTACTGACGCACCTCCGTCCGCACCACGTCACGGATCAGGTCGCGGTTCTCGTACCCCAGCCGCTCGGCCTGCATGTCCACCAGCTCGTCGAGCGGGGCGTCGATCCCAACCCGGTCGACGAGCCGCTTGGTGCGGCGCAACACCATCCGGGCGAGATACCCCGTCCCGACGTTCGACGGGACGATCTCGTCGCCGAACATGTACGCCAGCGTCCGGCAGTGGTCCGCGACCGCGTAGATGTCCTCCAACGGTTCCAACAACGCGGTGAGCCGGTCTGCGTCGACGCCGAGTTCGTCGGCGATCTCCCGGCGTGCGGCGTCGAAGTCGTCCACGTCGTCGATGTCGAGTTTCCCCGAGAGCTTCGAGGCGCGGTGGACCAGCGCCGCCTCCTCGTCGGTGTGTTCGATCCCGGCGTTCTTCTTCAGGAAGTCGATCGCCTCGGGGTAGATCGCCTCGTAGACGGTCGGGGTGCCCTGGCTCATCCAGGTCCACCGCTCTAACCCGTAGCCGGTGTCGACCACCCGACGGTCCATCTCGGCGTAGCGGTTGCCGTCTTTCATCTCGTACTCCCCGTCGGGGTCGCGTTCCATCGACATGAAGACGAGCGTCGCCAACTCGGCACCGCGGTAGATCACCTCGAAGGCCGGCCCGGCGTTGCCGCCGCCGACCCACGGGTCCTCGATGAACGTCAGCTCCTGGAGGTCGACCCCGAACCGTTCGAAAAAGCCCTCACAGAACGCCACACACTCGTCTTTCCAGTACACCTCACCCTCGTAGGCGTAGTCGGTGCCGTCGTCGGCGTTGAACGCGTGGTGGCCCATCATCTCGAACGCCATCGTGTGGCGGCCGGTCTTGCCGACGTTGTCGATGTCCTGCATCCGGATACACGGCTGGCTCACCGCCAACGGGTTACCGGGCGGCGGGGAGGCCCCGCTGGTGACGTGTGGTTGGAAGTCGTAGATCGACGCCTGTGTCAACAACACGTCGTCACGCCACCGGTTGGCCGCCACTGGGTACGGCTCGATCCGGTCGTGGTCGTGGTCCGCGAAGTACGAGAGGAACTCCTCGCGCATCTCGCTGAGACTGTACGACCCGTCCAGTCCGGGGTCGTCGACGAAGGAGTACTCCTCGCAGGGTGGCTCCCCACACAGCTCGCGGTCCGGGTCGCGGGTCCAGAAGTTGGCCCCACAGGAGGGACACTCCTTCCGGTCGAACCCCTCCGCCGCGAAGTAGTCCAGTCGGTATGCCTCGGTGAGGTCGCTCATTCGTCCGTCGTTGGTCCGGCTCTCCGCAAAAGGGTTCCGGGAGCCTCCTGTCGCCGTCTGTGGCTTCCTGCCGGCCCGACGCGGTCGGTCCGTCCCGTCGCCCCGTGTGGTTGCGACGCTTCCGGCAATCTGTCCGACAGCGGTGTGGATGGTTCAACTGATCCGCCAAACAGTTCTGTGACGAGGCGAGCCAGTTCGAGTGTACCCCGAGACGATTCCGGCGTGTTGGTAGACGGTTCCGAGGGAGTATCAAACAGTTCTACGTCGTCGACAGCCGTGTGAACCAGCACGCCGAGTGTGACCACAGGCGGTGCCGTCTCTCGCCGAACGTACGTGTTTCTGGTTATTTCACATAACAAAACTTATTAGTCTTCTATTACAGACTATAGGTACTTATTTTTGTACACCCATGAACAACCCAGTCACGGAACAGAGAATCTCTCGCCAGGTTTTTGTGAAGTCACTCCGCTATCGCAGACAGCACAGCGTCTCATGGGAGCACAACTCCGCCTCTTGGTCGTCGGTGACGACGCCACGGCCGACGCCCTCGCGGCCGCCGACGACCTGTCGGTCACCTCGGTCGACCGTGACGATGTCGCCGAGCGGGTGGCGTCGGACCACGACGGGCTCGTGCTCGTCGGCCAGCCACGGCTCCCGGAGACGGCGTTGGCCGCGGTCCGGGCCGCCGGGGTCCCGGTGGTCGCCTACACGGCGGCGCCGCCGACGGCCGCCTGGCTCTCCGGGTTCGTCCGGCGGACCGACGACGCTCCGGGGG
>UEZC01000167.1_pt1 | contig 11153 bp, 8 predicted proteins | sample 1903531 | NCBI WGS metagenome assembly UEZC01 (sample SAMEA4776352, study PRJEB27445) | saltern metagenome | biome: Hypersaline environment; feature: solar saltern; material: Pellet | place: Spain | collected 2014-08 | depth 0 m
GGGTGGGTCCGCGGGAGACGAGGCGGCGGGAACGCGACCGGCCGGTCGAGGAGGATCCACGCGCTGGCGACGACGACGACCGCCGGGAGTAGGAGATCGTAGACGACGACGAAGCCGACCGGACCGACGGGGAGTCCGGCGACGGACGCGGCCGGAACCGCGCCGACCAACGCTAACGGGAGCAGGACACAACCCGCGTACAACGCCGTCACCGGGCCGCGGATCGAGGCCGCAAACGACGCGGCACGCGTCTCGACCACGTCACCGACGGCCGCGACGGCTCTGTCGAGTGTCTGCTCGCGCAGCCCGGGTGGTGCGTCTGTCGCCGCCAACAACAACGCGACTGAGCGGTCCAGTGCCGGGAACCACGGCCGCCAGTCGGCCGCCCACTCGTCGAGCCCCGTTCCGGCCGTCGCCCGGGCGGCGTCCGCGTGTCGGGCGAGTGAGCCCGCGAGTGGCCCCTCGCCGACCCGGCCGGCGAACGCCGCCGCGCGCTCGGGTGGCGCACCGAGCCGGAGTCTGACGGCGACGAGCCCAATAAGCGTCGCGGCCGTGCCGAGGGCGCGTGTCCGTCGGAACGTCGCCACCCACACCGGAACGCGGTGGACCGTGTGTGTAGTCGTGAGTCCGACGACCGCCGGTGTGACGACACTCCACGCCGGGGCCTCGGTCGTCACCCACGCCACGCAGACCGCGCCAGCCGCTAGCGTCCCTGCACAGACGCCGGTGACGTAGCCGACCGCGACGACCAGATCTGCCGTCTCGTCGGTCCGGGTGGATGTCGTCTCGTCGGTACCGGTGGGTACCGCTCCGTCGCTCTCGACTGTGGTCGTCCCACCAGCGAGGAACCGAACCGCTCGACAGAGTTCCCTGCTGGCGGTCGGCTCCCGCGGCCAGACGGCGGCGACGACCGCGAGAAGCCGGAGGAGAGACCGGTTCACGGCCGGTTCGCCTCCCCGCCAGCTCCTGTCTGGCCGGCAGCGACGAGTCGGTCGAGACGCTCCGTCCGGGCCGCGAGCGCGTCGAGCGTCTCTGCATACGACTCGTCGGGATCAGTCAGCGACGACAACAGCCGGCTGTCCCCTCGCCGCACGACACCGGTCGCACCGTCGCGGTCGAACAACGTCCGGAACCGAACGTCACAGTCGTCCCCGCCGCCGCCCGACCGCACCTCTTCGAGTGCGGCGAGTCGGTGGTCCGGCGTCAACGAGACGACGAACTCCGTCGCGGCGAACGCTGACGGGGCGACACCCAGATCCGCGACGACCCGTTCGCGGACGCCAGCGGCGTCTGTCCCGTGGATCGTCCCGAGGACGGCGTCGGCGGCCGCACCGACCCGCATCGCCTCGTACAACGCCGCCGCCTCCGTCCCCCGGACCTCGCCGACGACGAGCGCACCGTCACCTAATCGGAGTGCCGTCCGCACTGCGTCCGTCGGGGTGAACGTCGCATCTGCCCCGCTCTCGGCGTGGAGACGCTGTACGTCTCGGTCCCGGCTCTGGAGCGCCGCGACCGGTAGCTCCGGGGTGTCTTCGATCACGACGGTTCGGACAGTCGGCGGGAGCGCCCACAGCAACGCCCCGAGTGTGGTCGTTTTTCCCGCGCCGCGTGGGCCGGCGACGAGACCGGCACCGCCACGCTCGACGGCCAACGACAACAGTGCGGCCGCGCGTGTCGGCATGGTTCCGGCCGCGACGAGCCGGGGGAGTGTCCACGGCTCACTCGCGTGGTCTCGTCTGAGTGCGAACGCCGGGCCGTCGCTGGCCGGTTCGTCGACGGCAGCGACACGGACCCCGTCGAGCGTGGCGTCTGCCGTCGGCTGTGCCCGCGAGAGCCCGCCGCCGGCGGCCCGCACCCGCGAGGCGAGTGTACGGGTGTCAGCCGCCGACAGCCGGACGTTCGTCTCTGCCGACCGGCCGTCGACGCCGACCCGGACGGGCGTCTCCGACACCGGTGCAGTGAGCCAGATGTCACTGACACCCGGGACGACGAGCAGGTCTGCCAGCAACCCCAGCCCACGGGTGTGGCGGCGGAGGAGGGTGGTGAGTCGTTCCGTCGGCGTCGACTCCGTCGCGGCCCCACGAACGGCCGACGCGACGGCACGCTCGGGCGACTGATCGACGGCCGTCCCGGTCGCCAGCCGTCCACGCGCCGCCGCGAGCGTTCGGCGTGCCGCGGCGTCGAGTGTTGTCGACGCCGGCGTCAGGTGGAGTTGGTCGAACCCACCCGTCCGTGCCGTCCGGCGCGCGACACCGCCGGTGTCGAGTTCCCACTCGTCGTCGGGGTCGTCGGGTGGATCTGCGGGAGTGACACGACCCAGCGAGCCGACCGGTGCCACCGTCGGGCGGAACAACTGCTCGTAGTCGACCGAGTGGTCGTGGCTCACACACGCCGACAGCCCGGTCGTCGCGGCCGCGCTGGCGACTGGTCCGGCCCGACCGATTGCGGCCCGTGCCGCGCCGATTGGGTCACGCAGCGCTCGATGAGCCCCAACACGGGGTGGGTGGTCCCGGCACCGTACTTGAATCCTCGGTGACGACGAGCGTCGGCCGGCCGTCGTGGCGCCACAGTCGGAGCGTGACCACACTGACGCGGGCTGACACAGCCGCTCCGGTGTCTCCGTCTCTGGCCAGCCGGGGCCCGAGCGCGACCTGCACGGGGAACCGAGCCGTCACGCGCCGCCGAACACCACCGACACGCGCGGTGATCACGATTCCCCGTGGCCCGCGACACCGGAGCCGGAGTCTGTGGACGGCCGCTCGCGTCGGTGACGGTGGCGGCACCGTCAGTTCGACGCGCCGCCGTGCGCCGGCCACGTGTCGAGGAACGGGGGTGGCCGTCCGTGCCAACGCCGTGCCCGCTCGTGTCAGGTCGACCGTGACGCGGTCAAGTGCGGCGGTCGCCCGGGCAGTCCGCGCGTCGTGGACTGCGGGTCGTGCGGCGGCGACGAGCGCGACGGCAACGACCACCGTCAGGACGACACGGATCACCGCTCGCCCCCACCGGTCGAATCCGGGTGGTCGTCTGGCGGGTCGGTGTCGCCTGTGTTCTGTCGGTCGTGTTCTGTCGTCCGTTCCTGCCGGTCGCGTTCGATCCGATCGACGGCCGCCAACGCGGCGTCCGCGCGCCGGCCGACGCTCGCGACCGCCCTACGCCGTCCACCGACGTACCCCCGGAGCGCCTGGACAGCCGCCTCTAGATCAGTCAGCCGACCGTCGAGTTCGTCCAGTCGGGCGGCAACGTCGGACTGATCGCGCGACGGTGTCTGGTGATCGTCCGTCACGGCCCGTCTGGCCCCGGCACCACACTTCAACCTTCGGCGTCGACCATCGGGTGTGACAGACGAGTCGATCTCGTTGTCAGGCGAGCGAGTACAACCCTCGTGTCGAGTAACAGAGTGGGAAAATACATACCCGGGGAAGCCACAGTAGGCTGTATGAAGACGGTCCTCATCGGGGTCGGACAGGCCGGTGGAAAGGTCACCGCCGCCCTCCGCGAGTTCGACCGCGAGATGGGGTTCGACGCCATCCGCGGGACACTCGCCGTGAACAGCGCGCAGGCCGACCTCAAGCCCCTCTCACTGGACACCGTGTTGGTCGGACAGGATCGGGTGAACGGGCACGGCGTCGGCGGCGACAACGAACTCGGAGCGGAGGTGATGGAAGCCGACGCCGGCGAGGTGATGGCGGCACTCGACGGCCGGATCACCGCACAGGCGGAGTCGATATTCGTCGTCGCCGGGCTCGGCGGCGGCACCGGCTCCGGCGGCGCGCCGGTGTTGGCCAAGGAGTTGAACCGCGTGTACGACGTGCCGGTGTACGCGCTGGGAATCCTGCCGGGCGCCGACGAGGGGGCGATGTACCAGGTGAACGCCGGCCGATCACTGAAGACGCTCGCCAGAGAGGCGGACGCGGTGTTGTTGATCGACAACGACGCCTGGCGCAGCTCCGGCGAGAGCGTCGAGGAGGGGTTCCAGAGCATCAACGAGGCGATCGCCCAACGGGTCGGACTGCTGATGGCCTCCGGGGAGGCGATCGAGGGGGTCGGTGAGTCCGTCGTCGACACCAGCGAGATCATCAACACACTGCGTGCCGGCGGCATCTCGTCGCTGGGGTACGCCAGCGCACAGGCCGGCGAGGACGCGGACGCCAACGTCAACGTGGTGACGAGCATCACGCGCAACGCACTGTTGACGGGTGCGAGCCTGCCGAACGCCACCGCCGCGGAGACGGGGTTGGTCGTGCTCGCGGGGCGCGCGGAGAACATCTCCCGAAAGGGTGTCGAACGCGCCCGGAGTTGGGTCGAAGAGGAGACGGGGAGTATGCGGGTCCGTGGCGGTGACCTCCCGTTGGACTCCGACCGGATCGCCGCGCTCGTCTTACTGGGCGGGATCGAGCGGTCCGACCGCGTCGAGGCGTTCATGGACCGCGCCAAGGAGGCCCAGGAACAGGAGGAACGCGAGGACCCCGCCGAGATGTTCCAGAACGAGGAACTGGACGACCTGATCTGAGTCACCGCCCGTCCAGAGCCGTTCCCGGGTCGCCGACACGACCCGTTGGCGTAGCGTTTATGCGGCCAAACTGTCTCGATAGAATCGGTTACGGGCATGATCGACACGACCCTGGAGATGGAGCAGTACGACTGCCCGTTCATCGACACGACGGCCGACCACGGGGTCGCCTTCTCCGCCGTCCAGTGGGAGTTCGACACGGCGACGGCGTCGTTGGAGACCCGGATGGTCGTCGAGGGTGACGAGCCGGAGGCGTTGGCAGACGGGTTGGTCGCGCTGCGGGACCACGATCAGATGGCGGAGTACGACCTCATCCGGAAGACCGACGGTGTGGCACAGATCCGGACGGTGATCGACGAGACGGACGCGATGCAGACGATCCGGGACAACAACGGGTACATCACCGGGCCCTTTTACATCGACGACGGCAGCGAGCTGTGGCACGTCGGCTTCGACGACCAGAGCGCAGAGGACGCCACGCTCGCACAGTTGGACCGCCACAACGAGTTCGAGGTGGTCGACCGCGAGGAGCCGGAGCTGCCGGAGCTCCAGAAGTTCGTCCAGAACGCCGGCGCCGCGATGACGCTCGTGGAGGGGTGTCGGACGCTCTCGTCGGTGGAACGGGAGACGCTGGCGACGGCCGCCACGGAGGGGTACTTCGAGAGCCCGCGGTCGGCCACACTCGGCTCGCTGGCCGAGGAGTTCGACGTGTCGAAACCCGCGGTCTCGAAGAACCTCCGACGCGGCCAACGGAAGATGCTCCGACGTGTCGTCGACGCCCTCGACGAACTCGACACTGCCGACATCGACTGAGGAGACGCGCCGGCTCGCGAGACGCACCTCCCCGAACGCTCCGTTCAAGTCGTTGCCGTGCCTCCCTTCGCTCGTGTCGCGTCGCTCACCGCCACCGTCGGCGCTCCACCCGGAGGATCGGCCAGACCCGGCCGACGAGACGGGGCCGTGGCTGGCTGTCGCCGCGCTCGCGACGCTGGCGTGGCTCGGGCTCGTCGCCGTCGACCGCCAGTTGCTCGCGGCCGGTAGTTCCCCGTGGGCGCTCGTCAGAAGCGTCTACTCGTTGCTCCTCGCGCCGCTCGTGGCGGCGACACTGTTTCAGGACGACCGCGTGCGGACGGCCGGCGGGGACGGCGTCGGCCGTGCGCGGTGGGTGTACGCCGGCGTCGCGTTGTTCTTCCCGCCCGTGATCGTCGCCTCGAAGAGCTTCCCGAGCGCGAGGGTCGGCAGGAACGGCGATTCTCCGACCTTTATACACAGGCGAACGGCGCGATTTTGCCAGTTGTTGCGTGTCCAAAGCACACCCACGTTACCCTCCCTTCATATGTCGTGTGAGTGCGGCGGGACCGTCGGGACGACGATTTGCACCTCCGCCGGGTTCAGGTCCCGTCCGTCCGGCGTCAGTACCACGTCCTCGTATATCGTCCCGTTAAACGCGTTGGCGACCCGTTGGAGCGAGCGCGCGACCTCGGCGGTCAGGTCGGCGTCCGGGCCGCCGGCGGTCGGCACCAGAATCCGCGAGGGGTCCAGCCCGCGGTCGGTGGCGACGAGGAAGTCACACGGGAGCTGGTTGGTCAACTCGGCCAACGGCCGCTCGGCCCGCGCGGAGTTCCACAGACTCCGTTTCTCCCAGTCGATCAGCGTCAGATCCGGGCTGGTCCGCCGGGCGAGCGCGAACACCTCCTCGAACGACCGCGGGGTGACCATCGTCGAGGTCTCCAGGCTCACGTCGTGTTTCTCGCCGATCTCGCGGGCCTCCGTTAACAACTGCTCGGACTCCCGTCTGACCCCGTCCTCGCTGACTGGTTCGCCGCCGGGCACCTGCACGACGTGGACGGCGTGAACGGTCCCGCGTTCGTGACTCGCCGCGAGCTGGCAGGCCATCCGCACGACACCAGTCTCCGTCCGCGGGTTCGCGATCGGCACCAACACGCGGTACCCCTCCGGGTCGCGGACGATCTCCTCGACGGTGTCGATCACCGGGACGTACGACCGGCCGGCCAACGAGCCGGCCAGCCACTCCCGGACGGACAGCCGTCGCACGTCCTGGAACCGGTCGATCTGGAGCCGTTCGTCGGAGGTCTGGTAGTAGTTGACGACCGTCACCAACAACACACCGCCGAGCGTGTTGCCGACCAACACCGGGAGGACGAACCCCCCGAGCGCGGCCGACAGATCAACAGTCCCGACCAACGCCAGATACACCACCTCGGTGAAGGAGACGACGACGTGGAACAACCCGCCAAGCGGGATCGCGAGAAACGCCATGTAGACGACCGCCAGCCGGGAGATCGTGTCTCTGGCCGCGAAGTTGATCCAGACGACGCCGGCGACGATCAGCCCCGCGAACGCCGCCTTCACGAACAGTTCGCCGGCCGGGGTGGCGATCCCTTTGCGTGCGAACCCGACCGCCACCGTTGCCGTCTTCTCGTCGAACACACCGCCGTACGCGAGCGCGGCAGCACCCAGCCCGCCGCCGAGGAAGTTCCCCGCGAGCACGATCAGCCAGTGACGGAACAACGTCGGCACGGACGCGAGCCGTTCGAGGGTGAGCGCGACCGGCGGGAGGGTGTTCTCCGTGTACAGCTGGTAGCCGCCGATGATGATGTAGACGAACCCCAACGGGTACAACACCACGCCGGCGACGGCGCTGTCGGTCGTCGCCGTCAGCGAGGCGTACAACAGAAACGTGATCGCGATAGAGAAGCCGGCCGCCAACGCACTGAAGAACAATGCCCGCGTGCCGGAGGTCACCTCGTGGTCGGCGTCGGCGACGACCCGTTGGTACACCTCGTCGGTGGAGAACTGGTCTGCGAGCACGTCGTCTGCGTGGTCGTCACCGCCCGGCGGCGGGTCTGCTGCGTCTGGCGTGGCCATCTTACCGCTACCAGTCGTCCGAAACGGAAGTAGTTTGTCGACTCGTCGCGGCCGGTGACGCGGTGGTCTCGTCGGGAGCCGCCGCAAACTTATCACAGATCCGAGTCCACGCTCTGGTGTGGACGACTACGACCGACTGTACGAGCTGTACGACCGGTTCGACACGGAGCAGTTCCGTGCCTACCGGGCGTTCGTGGACCTGTTCCCGCCGTTGGAGAGCCCCGTCGCGCTCGAACGCTGGGACGAGGCCAACGAGGCGCTGGCGGAGCGCCGCGCGGAGATCGAGGCGGGCGTTGAGGACGGCCGACGGCTGGCGGACGTGGCGGCTCGTGCCGATCGAGCGGCGGCGTTCACCGCGTTGGATCTCCGGGCGAAGTACGGCCGCGCGGTGAACGCGCTCGTATTAGACGTCGACGAGACGCTCCGGTCGGCGGGCGACACGGACAACGAGATTCCCCGCGAGACGCTCCACCTCCTGCGAGAGTTCGTCGAACGCGGGGTCCAGTTGGTGATCTGCACCGGCCAGACGTTGGAGAACGTCAAGGGGTTCCTCGTTCAGGGGTTGGGAAACGAACTCGTCCACTCGGGTGACGTGTCCGTCGTCTACGAGGCCGGCGCGGGCGTGTTCACCCCGGGACACGGCTCGGAGACGAAACGGCTGTTGTACGACGACCTGCCCGACGACACCCGTGGTGTCGTCGACGACGTGCGGTCGCGGGTGTTGCGGGACGCCCCCGAACAGGTTCGACGGGGGTGTCACCTCCAGGGCAACGAGTTCAACGTGACGCTGAAACCCAACCACGAGACCGGCAGCGACGCGGCCGCCGCCGCAATCGACGAGGCGTTGGTCCATCTGTTGGATCTGGTCGGCGAAGCGGTCGCCGACCGAGTCGAGCTTCCAGATGGAGTCACACTCCGCCGGGAGTCGGACGCGGAGAGCGACGAACCGGCCGACGGCGCTGGCGAGTCGGCAACGTCCGACACGACGAGTGTGTCCGACGCGACAGTCGCTCCCGGCCCGGCGGTCGCGCGGGCGTGCTTCGCGGAGTCGGACCCCGAGATCGCCGCGGCGTTGGAGCGGGAGACAGCCCCCCGTGCGGAGTCGGTGCCGCCGGCCGTGGCCGACCTGCTGGGCGCACTCGACGTGGCGTTGTACCACGCGGACGCGGCCGAACTGGCCGTCCGGGCGCTCGACAAGGCGGCGGGTGTCGAGGCGGCGTTGTCCGTGTTGGGGATCGACGACCCGTTCGTGGTCGTGATGGGGGACAGCAAGTCCGATCTCCGGGCGATGGAGTGGGCGAGTGACAACGACGCTGGGATCGCCGCGGCCCCGACACACGCCTCACAGGGTGTGTTGGCCCACGTCCGCGCGACGGACGACCTGTTGTTCCCGCCGGGGGAGGCCGCGGAGATGCTCCAGACCGTCTGGGCACTCGACTGTCTCGTCGACCGGTAGAGGCTTGTGCGGGTGATCCGTCGTCTTCGGCCGTGCGGTCGTGGCTCTCACTCGACGAGACTGGGTTCGATCCGACGGAGTTTAGCCGGCTGTGGTTCCTCGCGAGCCTGACGTACGGCGTCGGTGACATCGTGACGACGCTGGCGGTGTTCCGGGCCGGCGGCGTCGGCGAGGGGAACGGGGTGTTGCGCGTCGCGACGGCGACGTTCGGACAGGCCGGGCTCGTGGGCGTGAAACGGCGACCGGGCGACGCAAGGTTTACGCCCAGCCGAGTGAAGGTCCGGGCATGGCGCGAGACTACGAGTCGCTCCACGATCCGAACGCGGAGTACACGATGCGGGAGCTGTCCGCGGAGACGATGGGAGCGACCGCGAAACGCGGCGGGGGTCGGGACGTGGAGATCACGGACGTGCAGTGTACGATGGTCGACGGCAACTTCCCGTGGACGCTCGTCCGGATTTACACGGACGCAGGGATCGTCGGCACCGGCGAGGCCTACTGGGGTGCGGGCGTGCCGGAGCTGATCGAACGGATGACGCCGTTTCTCCGCGGGGAGAACCCGCTCGACATCGACCGGCTGTACGAACACCTGATTCAGAAGATGTCCGGGGAGGGCACCATCGAGGGGGTGAGCGTCACCGCCGTCGCGGGCGTCGAACTCGCCTTACACGATCTCGCGGGGAAGATTCTGGAACTCCCCGCCTACCAACTGTTGGGCGGGAAGTACCGCGACCAGGTCCGGGTGTACAACGACTGTCACACCGAAGCGGAGGCAGACCCCGAGGCCTGTGCCGACGAGGCCGAGCGCGTTGTCGAGGAGTTGGGGTACGACGCGCTGAAGTTCGATCTCGACGTGCCGTCCGGCCACGAGAAGGACCGCGCGAACCGCCACCTCCGCCCCGGCGAAATCCGGCACAAAGCCGAGATCGTCGAGAAGGTGACGGAACGCGTGAAAGACCGCGCGGATGTCGCCTTCGACTGCCACTGGACGTTCGCGGGCGGGAGCGCCAAGCGACTCGCGGACGAGATCGAGGAGTACGACGTGTGGTGGCTGGAAGATCCCGTCCCGCCGGAGAATCTCGAAGTCCAAGAGGAGGTGACGAAGTCGACTGTCACCCCGGTCGCAGCCGGCGAGAACCGCTACCGCGTGACCGAACACCGGCGACTGTTAGAGAATCAGGCGGTCGACATAATCGCGCCGGATCTGCCGAAGGTCGGCGGGATGCGCGAGACCCGGAAGATCGCTGATGTGGCCAACCAGTACTACGTCCCGGTGGCGATGCACAACGTCTCATCGCCGGTGGCGACGATGGCATCCGCACACATCGGCGCGGCGATCCCCAACTCGCTTGCCGTCGAGTACCACTCCTACGAACTCGACTGGTGGAGCGATCTCGTCGAGGAGGACGTGATCCAAGAGGGGTATATCCAGGTGCCAGAAGAGCCTGGGCTGGGCGTGACGCTGGACATGGACACCGTCGCGGAGTACATGGTCGACGGTGAGGAGTTGTTCGACGAGGTGTAGCTGGACCGAGTGCGTCAATCTCTGATCGACGCAGTTCGATCTGTCAGATTCTGGTACTGACGCGTCCCTGCTCCGAGACCGACGAGCACCTGTAGATCCGATGTGGCGAACCGCGCGCAAAACGCTACGAAATCCTGTTATAACAGTGTTTCGTAGAGTTTTGCCACTCCTCAAACTGAACACGACTACCGTGTGGAACAGCGATTTGTATTCGCGCAACGAATCAAGAGACAAAATAGACGAGAACTGATAGGTCTGCCGGTATTGTCCGACAGAGCCACCGACGAGCCACACACGGCTTGTGCTAGCCGCTGGACTCATTACTTTCCAGCGACAACATGGTTTGTGTCCAACTGGGAACTATACACACAAAAGAACGTACTGGTCGCCGACTTCCACGCGGGGATCGAGATCGCAGACGAAACGTTCGCGGCCGTCAACGAGCGCTTCGAGGAGCTCGCGACACGGCCGGCCGTCGACACGCACGTCTCGGTGTTGCGGATGGACTCCCCGATGAGCAGCGACGTGTTCGACCGGGCACAGGAGGCGGCCCGCGTCGGGACGGAGTTTGGGATCGACGAGTGGATCGTCGTCTCGGAGGGGATCAAGAAGATGGCGCTGCGGAGCAAGGTCGGCGACATCGACGGCGTCACCGCGCACACGGCCGACTCCGTCGAGGAGGCGTTGGCCGCTGCCGGCGTCGAGTCGTAATCTGCGCCGACGCGGTAACTTCGACTGCCGTCGAACGGTAACCGCTCGGGTCGTGTCTCAGT
>UEZC01000064.1_pt1 | contig 10493 bp, 10 predicted proteins | sample 1903531 | NCBI WGS metagenome assembly UEZC01 (sample SAMEA4776352, study PRJEB27445) | saltern metagenome | biome: Hypersaline environment; feature: solar saltern; material: Pellet | place: Spain | collected 2014-08 | depth 0 m
GTGGCGTCACAACACCGCGCGGGTGTAGACGGCCGCGGCCGCCGCCGGGAGCGCGCCCGCGCCGACGACGAGCCAGCGGTGGTACGCCATCCACTGGGCAGAAAAGGAGTAGACGTTGTCCGGGTCGACAGAGACCGCCCACAACGACGCGAACAGGAACGCGGCGACCGCACCGACGAGTGCGACACCCGCGATGGTGTCAGGCGCCCGGCGGCGCTGACGGCCAGAGAGGAAGACGACGACCAACAACACCGCGAGGAAGCCGACACCCCCGACGCCGAGCGGCCCACTGCTGTAGTAGACGCCGAGTCCGGTGCCCGGCGAAGAGAGGAGGGCGTACGGTGCGGCCAGTACCCCGAGGAGGAGGAGACAAGCGGTGACCCCGACCGTCGGGGCGGCGTCGGTCGTGTCCATACCCGACGGCAGGCACGGGTGACACTTCGACTTTTCCAGTTCGGCGCGTCGCGTGTGGTCGGTGTCGTCTGCAGTCGGTCGGCGCGTCGCGTGTGGTCGGTGTCGTCCACGGTCGGTCAACGCGTCGCGTGTGGTCAGTCGGCGCGTCGTTCGCCCGTGCGGGCGGACGGCTCGCCCCCGGCGGCGTCGTTGGCGCGGGGAATCGTACAGATCAGCGTTCCGTCGTCGGTCCGCTCCACCCGGTGGGGAAGCTCGGCTGTCGTCCCGTCCGCGCGGGCAAAGCTGGTCACGCCGCTCCAGGCGTCCGTCTCCGAGAGCGTCTCTGTCACCGCCTCGGGAACCGTCTCGGCGGCGTGGACCCGCGACCAGGCGCTGTCGACGAGTGTCGACGGCTCGTACCCCAGGATGTCGGCATAAGAGGAGTTACAGTAGAAGAACGACCGCTCGCCGTCACAGTCGACGAGCCCGATTCCCTCGCCGGTCGCCTCGATCGCCTCGACGGCCCGACACAGCGTCCGGTCGGCACGGGCACGCCGGACGGCGACACCGATCCGGTGGGCGAGGACGGTGAACTGACCCAGCCCACGTTCCTTCTGGAGATAGTCGTCCGCGCCGGCCGCGACTGCGTCGGCCGCGACGGACTCTGACCCCTTGCCGGTGAACAGGAGAAACGGGAGCGCCGGCCACCGGTCCCGGACAGTTCGGAGGAGCGACAACCCGTCTGCGTCCGGCAGGTCGTAGTCACTCACCACGCAGTCGTACGCCGGCCGGTCGGCCGCGAGCCGTTCGACGGCGGCGGCGACCGTCTCGACGTGGTCGACGGTGATCTCCGGGTCGACACGGGCGAGCCCGGTCTCGGTCAGGTCGGCGAATCCGGGCTGATCCTCGACGTGGAGCACCCGGAGAGACGACAGATCGTGGTCGTCGGACAACGCCCGGACCGCAGTCTCGTCGGCTGGTGTGTTTGCTGCCATCGTGACCCCTCACTCGTTTATGTGAACGCTTCCCACACTTCAATCCACTCGCCGCCGTCGGCGGCCTGCCGGCTCACGCAACCACACGAACGGGAGAAACTTCTTCCCAGACGGCGGAACTTCTTCTCAGACGGCGAAACTTCTTCCGGGACGACGAAACGTCTCGGACCCGTCGGGAGAAGGCGTCTGCGGCGTTGTATTCTCGTAACTTACAGCAACCCACTCCGTTGCCAGCACACTGGCGACACGGAGTCTATGGGAAAGTGTTATATGCCCCTGATGCATACAACTGAGTGTACTATGACAGGGTACCACGACTACGTACTGTGCCTCATCCCGACGTTGGTTCTCGGACCGATCGCACTCTCGTCAGTCGTGGGACTTCCGGTGCGTGTCGCCGTCGCAGTCGGCGGCGCCGCCGCGGCGTTGCTCGTGGGACACGCGATGTTCGTCCGCGGGCCCGTCACCCGGGTCGCAGCCGAAAACGGTGTGGTGGGTGAGTCGTCGGCCGTGGTGAATGACGCGCCGGCTACCGTGAACGACTCGTCGGGCGGCGGTGTCGCCCCGTCGGACGCCGACTGAGTCGACTACCGAGACTGTTCTCTGGCCGTCACGTCGTCGAGACTCTCCGGTTCACGCGTGAGTTGCGCCTCCCCGTCGCGGAGTGCAACCTCACCCGGGAGCGGCTGTGAGTGGAACCGACTCGCCAGCTCGACCCCGTAGGCGCCGGTGTTGCCGACGGCCAACAGGTCGCCACGCTCCGGCTCGGCGACCGGGCGGTCCGTGCAGAACACGTCCGCCGACGTACAACACGGGCCGCCGACCGAGACGGGACGGGAGGCGCGGTCGGGCGCAGAGACGTTCCGGATCGGGTGGTAGGCGTCGAACATCGCCGGCCGGACGAACGTCGCCAGCGAGGCGTCGACGCCCACGACCGTCGCCGCCGGCGACTCCTTCACCGTGTTGACCCGCGTCAGGATCGTGCCGGCGTCGGCCGCGACGTACCGCCCCGGCTCCAGTTCCACCCGCGGGCCGAGATCACCGACCGCCTCGCGGAGCCGGTCGGCGACGTGGTCGAGAGCCAACGGCTGGGTCTCCGGGCGGTACGGCACGCCGAACCCGCCGCCGAAGTCGACGAACGACAGTTCGCCGACCGCGGTCTCAACCTCGCGGGCCAGATCGGCGACCCGCGACATCGCACGGCAGTGGTCGTCGAGGTCATCGTGGAGCACGCCGCTCCCGACGTGGGCGTGGAGACCGACGAGATCGAACCCGGCGGCGACCTCGTTGGCGACCGCGACCAGTTCCTCACTCGGGACACCGAACTTGGCGTCTTTCCCGGTGGCGACCTTCTCGTGGTGGCCCGTCCCGATTCCGGGGTTGACACGGATCGCGACCCGGCCGTCGAAGCCGCGCTCGGCGAGTCGGTCGAACGTGTCGCGTGCGCCGGCGGTGATCGTCAGTCCCGGGTGGTCGGCCGCCAGCTCTGCCGCGTAGTCGAGATCGGCGGCGGGTGGGTTCACCGCGGTGTAGCGGAGTTCGTTCGGGTCCGCGCCCGCGGCGACCGCCCGACGCAGCTCGCCACGGGCGGCACACTCGATCTCGCCGCCGGCCGCCAACACCGTCTCCAACACCGCGCGGCCGGTGTTGGCCTTGGCGGCGTACATCACCCGCGCGTCGGGGAACGCGGCGTCGAACCGGCGGTAGTTTGCCGCGATCCGGTCTCGGTCGACGACGTACAACGGCGTCCCGTACTGCGCTGCGAGTTCACGCAGCCGTTCGTCGGGCCACTCCGACAGCCGACGGACTGGCGGACCGTGGGGTGTCTCGTGGTCGGTGTGGGTGCTCACTCGCGTAGCACCTCCTCACGCTGGGTGGCGTCACGGGTGTCTGCTGACAGTGCCGTCGCGACGACGGCGGGCTTGAACGCGCCGGCGTCACCGAACAGTTCGTGGTCCCCCAACGAGGAGGGGACGTAGCGGGCGAACGCACGCCGCTGTGCCGGGAGGTGGCCGTATCTGATCTCCTCGTCGACGAGATCGTACACCGGGACGTTCGGCGTCAACAGGGTGTTCTCGCCGACGACACACCCCTCGCCGACGCGGAACCCGGAGGTGACACGACAGCCCGCGCCCAGCGACACGTCGGCTTCGATCACGACCGGCGCGTCCTCGACAGGTTCGAGCACACCGCCGATTAGCGTGTTCGCCCCTAACTTCACGTCCGCGCCGATCTGGGCACACGAACCAACAGTGTCACAGGAGTCGACGAGCGTCCCGTCGTCGACGTACGCGCCGACGTTGACGAACGACGGCGACATCGCGATACAGTCGCTGCCGAGATACGCCCCCCGGCGGAGCACTGTCCCGTCGGGCGTGTTGCGTGTCCCCCGGTCCGCGAGGTCGGCCGTCTCCCGCAACGGCAACACGTCGTAGTAGTCGACACCGCCGTGTTCCCGACGGCGGGTCTCGTGGAGACCGAACGCCAACAACACGCCGCGTTTCACCCACTCGTTTGTCTCCCAGCTGGTCACGTCGTCGCCGGTCTTCTCGGCGGCGCGAACCTCGCCGGCTTCGAGCGCGTCCAGAAACGTCTCCAGTGTCGCCAGGTCGGCGGCTGTCGCGGTCTCCGCGCCGAGCCCCTCCTGTGACCGCTCCCACAGCGTCTCGATGTCGGCACGGAGGGTCACGCCACACCACCCCCGCTCTCGGCGGCCAGTTCGTCCGACTCGTCCGTGTCCAACACGTCCCCGAACTCGTAGACGCCGGGGTTGCGGCCAGCAAGCCACGCCGCGGCGTCGAGCGCGCCGGCGGCGAACACCCGCCGACTCCCGGCGCGGTGGGTCAACTCGACGACGTTATCCTCGCCCGCGAGGAGCACCTCGTGTTCGCCCGCCACGTCACCGGCCCGGCGGGCGTGGACCCCGATCTCGGTCGTGTTCCGGGGGGCAACCCCCTCACGGCCGTGGACCCGCTCGGAGAGGTCCGGGCGTGCCGCCTCGACGTCTTCGATCAGTGTCTCTGCGGTGCCGCTGGGGGCGTCTCGCTTCCCGTCGTGGTGGGTCTCGGTCACCTCCACGTCGTACCCCGGGAGGGTGTCGACGGCCGCGGTCACCGCCCGGCGGAGCGCCGCAATCCCACGCGAGAAGTTGCTGGCCCACAACACCGGCACTCGTTCGCCCGCGTCGGCAAGCGCCGCGTGGTCCTCCTCTGAGAGGCCGGTCGTCCCAGTGAGGAACGCGGCCCTCGCCTCGGCGGCCCTTTCGGCGTACGCCGTCGTCGCCTGCGGAGCGGTGAAGTCGACGACGACGGTCGGCGACGGCGCCTCGCGTGCGAGACGAGCGAGCGCCTCGGGCGGCGCAGTCGACACGCCGGCGACCGTCTCGGCGGTGCGACTGGTTGCACCCGCGACCGTCAGTCCGCGGTCGTCTGCGGCCGCGAGTAACTCCCGTCCCATCCGGCCGGTCGCGCCGGTGACGACGAGGCTGGTCACGCGCCACCCACCTCCGGGGTCGGCTCAGCAGTCTCGTCTAACGCCGACAACACCGCCTGGAGTCGGTCGCGGGTCTCGGGGGTGGCGCGGCTCAGCGGCTCGCGGAGCCGGGGGGTGGTGTCCTCCCGGATCGCCATCGCCTCCGTCACCGGGATCGGGTTCGTCTCGCGGAACAACGCCCGCGTGAGCGGCGCGAGTTCGTGGTGGTGGGCGCGTGCGGTCGCGAGATCACCGGCCAGCCCGCGTTCGACCATCTCGCGGGTGCGTTCCGGTTCGACGTTGCCGACGACGCTGATCGTCCCCGTCCCCCCCAACGAGACGACGGGGTGTGTCATCGCGTCGTCGCCGGACAACACGTCGAACGTCTCCTGCCGGGTGTGTTCGATCACCGCCGAGATCTGGGCGGCGTCACCGGAGGCCGCCTTGTACCCCCGGATCGTCGGGTGGGTCGCGAGCGTCGCCACGGTCTCCGGATCGAGATTCGACCCCGTTCGCGAGGGGACGTTGTAGACGATGCAGGGTACGTCGACTGCGTCGGCGACCCGAGTGTAGTGGTCGCGGACGCCTCGGGACTCCGGGCAGTTGTAGTACGGCGAGATGAGGAGCAACGCGTCCGCGCCGGCGTCGACGGCGCGTCGTGACAGCGAGACGGCCTCGTGGGTCGCGTTCGAACCGCTGCCGGCGATCACCGGGCAGTCGACGCTTTCGACGACGGTCTCGACGACCGCGACGTGTTCGTCGTGTGTGAGTGTCGCCGACTCGCCAGTGGAGCCGACGGGGACGAGCCCGTCGACGCGGGCGTCGGCGAGTCGACGCGCGCGTGTCGCGAGTCGGTCGTGGTCGACCGCGCCGTCGGCGTCGAACGGGGTTGGGAGTGCCGGGTAGAGTCCGGCGAACGTGTCGTAGTCTGTGTGCTGGTCGCCTCGCGGGATCGAACTGAGCGTTGGTGTCGTCATGTGCGGTGTCGGTGTCGGTCGAAAACTGGGCGTCGGTCGCCGACTACCGCCCGGGACGGGGTCGCCACTCCCGCACCGAGCGAGACGCTCACCGAGATTTAGCAACGACGAACGGTGACGACACCGCAGCGGCTGAGGTGGTGTCGTCGGTCACACTCACAATCTGCAATCGGAGCGGTATGAAGACACCGGTTTCGATCCGCTCGCGACGGCCGTGTCCTCATCTGTACTGGCCGAGCGTGTCCGACGGCGGCGTGGTGTCGCGGAGTCGTCGCCGTCGTTTGTCGTACGCGCCGTCGAGCGCCAACGCCTGCCGGCGCCGGGAGACGAGGTAGCCGTCCACGTCACTCCGGTCGGTGGGGTGGGCCGCCCGAATCCACACCGGCCGGCTTCCCTCCGAGAGGCCGTCGGCCCACGCCTCTGCGGCCCGGCGGTCCGGGAACGTCCGTCGTGACCCCTCTCGGTTGACGAGCCGCCCGACCGCGCCGTTGGCCTTCCGGGCGGACTGTTTCACCTCGACGACGTAGCTCACACTCTCGTCTGGGGCTCGTTCACAGTAAAAACCTGGAGATCGGCGTCGACAGTCGCTGTCAGTGGCGACCGAATCTGCCACCGGACGGCTGCGTCACCTCCTAATGGCTCGGCGGCAGAGTGTGCGCCGTGACAGTTGCGGACCTCACCGAACGGCTCGTGGCGATTCCGAGCCACGACGACGAGACGGCCGCCGGCGACGCGGTCGCCGACTGGTTCGAGACGGCGACGGTCGAACGGGACACACACGGCAACGTGTTCGCCCGGCAGAACCCGGACGGGGAGAGACAGCTCGCGTTCGTCGGCCACCACGACGTGGTGCCGCCGGCGCCACGGCAGACGACCGACGACGGGGGGTACGCCGTAGAACGGCGCGGAGAGCGGCTCTACGGCCGGGGAACTGCGGACATGGTGGGGTCACTCGCGGCCGCGATGCACGCCGTCGAGAGCGCCGACCCCGGCATGCTCCGTGGGGCCGATCTGGAACTCTGTTTCGTCTCGTTTGTCGGCGAGGAGGACGGCGGAGTCGGGTGTCGGGCGGCCGTCGACGACGGGTTCGCGCCGGAGTACGCCGTCGTCGGCGAGGGGTCGACCGGCTACTCCACGCCGGGGGTGACGGACGTGGCCGTCGCACACAAGGGACGCCGCGGGAGCACACTCACAGTCACAGGGGAGGCGGCCCACGCCAGCGAGCCGGAGGCGGGGGTCAACGCCGCATACCGCGCCGCAGACGCCGTCGACGCCGTTCGCGGTCTCGACGCGCCGACGGCGACGGTTCAGGGTAAACAGCTCGCGGGGAGTCTCGCCGTCACCGGCGTCGAGAGTGGGACCGCCTGGAACGTGATCCCGGAGTCGGCGACGGTCACTGTCGACGAACGCACCGTGCCGGGTGGTGTGTGGCGCCTCCGAGCCGGGAGAGGCACACACGGACACCGAAAGCGTCTCCGTGGGTGTGCTCGACCGGCTCGAAGCGATCTACGCGGAGACAGTCGAGCGTGTCGCGGCGGTGGACCAGTAGCTCGGACATCGGGTGAGTACCGAGCGAGCGCGGAAGGGGCGGGTGTGTGTGTGACCCGAACCGTGAAACACGAGCGGGCCGAGTGACACGTAGATGGGAGCAGCCGACGAGGAGAGCGTCTTCGAGGAGTACCGCGACCGCGTGGACCGGCCACTGGCGCGACTGTTCCGGGAGTACGGCACAAGGGAGATCCACTGGCTCGTCGGCGGGATGGTCGCGAACGTGCTCGCTCGGGGGGCGAGTCTCCTCCCGCCGGTCGTGCTCGGGGTCGCCATCGACGCCGTCTTCTTAGATCGGGCGGGCTACGACCTGTTGTTCCTCCCGGACCAGTTCGTTCCCGCGGGTGACGCCGCCCAGTTCTGGCTGTCGACCGGGCTGATCGTCGGGTCGTTTCTCGTGACGGCGGTGTTGACCTGGGTGTACGGTGTCGCCGCCAACAACTTCGCCCACCGGGTGATGCACGCCGTCCGGGTGGACTCCTTCGAGAAGATGCAGTCGCTCGACATGTGGTTCTTCGACGGGAAACAGACGGGTGAGGTGATGTCGATCCTCAACAACGACGCCACTAACCTCGAACGGTTCCTCGACAACGCGCTCCAGAACTCCGTCCGGCTGGGTGTGATGGTGATCGGGATCGCGGTCGTCCTGTTTTCGACGAACGCCCAGTTGGCGTCGCTCACGCTCGTCGCCGTCCCGTTGATGGTGGGGTTCACCTGGTGGTTCATGCGGGCCGTCGAGCCACGCTACACCTCCCAACGGGAGTCTGTCGGCGATCTCAACACCCGTCTGGAGAACGCACTGGGCGGGATGCAGCTGATCAAGACCACCGGAACGGAGTCGTACGAGTCCGACCGAGTGCGTGACGCCTCCTTCTCGTATTTTCGGGACACGATGGCGGTGTTGAAGCTCAACTACGTCTACCGGCCGGGGATGGAGCTGTTCGCCGGGCTGGCGTTCGCGACGACGTTCGTCGTCGGCGGGCTGTGGCTCACGACTGGTGTGGCTCCCGGCCCGCTGACGGGGACACTGTCGGCGGGACAGTTCGTCACGTTCCTCTTCCTCACCCAACGGTTTACCGCGCCGTTGGCGGAGGTGTCGAACATCGTCGACTCCTACGAGAACGCCAAGGCCTCCAGTGAGCGCGTGTTCGGGCTCCAGGACGTGCCCCGCCGAATCACCGACAGCACGGACGCGGTCGTTCTCGACGACCCTGCCGGCCGGGTCCACTACGACGGTGTCCGATTCGGCTACGAGGACGGCGACCCCGGCGCCCCCGACCCGGACGAGACCGCGAGTGAGGGGGGTGCCTTCGCCGACGGCGGAGCCAGAACGGCTGACGGCGAGCCGACGGTCGGCAGTGTCGGAGACGAGCCCGAGGAGTACGTGATCGACGGCGTCGACTTCACCGCGGAGCCGGGTGACACGGTCGCGTTCGTCGGCCCGACGGGGGCCGGCAAGTCGACGCTGGTGAAGCTCCTGCTCCGGCTGTACGATGCCGACGGGGGGGCGATCCGGATCGACGGCCACGACGTGCGGAACGTCGAGACCGCGTCGCTCCGTTCCTCGCTGGGCTACGTCAGCCAGGAGACGTTCCTGTTCGACGGTTCTGTCGCCGACAACATCCGCTACGGCGAGTTCGAGGTCGACCGCGAGGCGGTGGTTGCGGCCGCGAAGGCCGCCGAGGCCCACGAGTTCGTCACCAACCTCCCGGACGGCTACGACACCCGGATCGGGGAACGCGGGGTGAAGCTCTCTGGCGGGCAACGCCAACGCCTCTCGATCGCCCGGACGGTGTTGCATGACCCCGAGATCCTCATCTTAGACGAGGCGACCTCCGCGGTCGACACGGAGACCGAGCTGTTGATCCAACGCTCGCTCGACCGGCTGGCGGCCGACCGGACGACGTTCGTGATCGCCCACCGGCTGTCGACGATCCGGGACGCGGACACGATCTTAGTGCTGGAGGGCGGGCAGGTGGTCGAACGTGGCGAACATGGGGAACTGCTCGCGGAAGACGGGCTGTACGCGAAGCTATGGGGTGTGCAGGCCGGCGAGATCGAGTCGTTGCCCGGGGAGTTCCTGGACAAGGCGCGGGAACGACGGGCGGAGACGTTGCCGGACGACGACTGAGGGGAGTGGTCAGTTGGCGTGGACCGTCTTGTACATATTCCCGAGTATCGATCTGAATGCGCCCACATCTCTCTCGTGGGGCCACTCGCCGCGTTCGAGTCGATTCTGAATCTCCTTGGCGACAGGGACTTTCTTGAATTCAAGACTGTCATACCCCTGATTATTGAACTCCGCTTTGATCTTGCTGACGATGTTCGTCCCTTTGTATTCCTCTCCGTCGCCGATGAGCCAGCCGTCGTCCACTTCTGTAACTTCAATTTGGTCGAGATCGAGGTTGTCGATCTCGCTGTTGCCGCCCTCTATACTACTGCAGAAGCGGTCTCGGCTGTATACCTCGTTGACGCAGTCGACGTAGAACTCTGGATGAAACATATCCTCGATCTCGACGTTATCGGAGTTCTTCGCTCGATCGTGATCGAGAAAGAAGAGGTCGCTCAAGTCGAGCAATCCGTCTTCTTTGATTCCGCTGATAGCATCTTTCTTTCCCTTGTCGTTGTCAACTAGGAACGCAAACGCAAACTCCTCAGAGTGCATCCACCGCCCAGCGTCGGCCATATCGCCGCTACCGCCGACTGGGTACAGTGTCAGGTCGCCCGGGGAAAGTGGTGGGTTGTCGTCGTGTTCGTCGAAGTAGCTCAGTACACCACTGAGGATGAAATAGTCCGATGGCCCTTCAACTATTATTTTCTGACGGTTCGCGAACGGAGAGTCACCGAGGCCGATTCCGAGGGCGTTCCGTAGTGGCTCCAATGTTTCACGATCTCCTTCAAACACGCTGCTGGTGATGTTCGTCCGTTCGCCAGGACGATCTTCGACGATCCTGATTCGTCCAGGTCTCGTTTCGTCAATCAGAAACGGAGAGTGCGTTGAGTAGAGGGACTGTGCATTGTCGGTTAACGATTCAATGGCTTCTAACCAGTCTTTTTTGCCTTGAGGGTGTAATGAGAGTGCTGGATCGTCAATCAAGTATATGCTATT
>UEZC01000028.1_pt1 | contig 10123 bp, 7 predicted proteins | sample 1903531 | NCBI WGS metagenome assembly UEZC01 (sample SAMEA4776352, study PRJEB27445) | saltern metagenome | biome: Hypersaline environment; feature: solar saltern; material: Pellet | place: Spain | collected 2014-08 | depth 0 m
GCCTACCAGCCGGCGGTACGCTCGTTCGGTCGCGACTGTGGTGTCGTCCGTCGCCGGCTGGTAGGCCGTCCAGAGGAACCGGTAGCCTCTGGCGGTCAGTCCGGCGCGGCGAGCGCCCGCGAGGGCACCCAACAACGCGATCACACCCAACGCGGTGTCGCGTTCGGACGGGAGCCCACCGTCGCCGTCGTCACCGCCGGCGCTGGTGGTCGTCCCGTTGCCGGTCTCGCGGCCGGCGGCGGTACCGAGCAGTCCGCCGGGCGGGGTCGTGCCCGTGACCGCACGGCCCGGCGACGCGATTGCCCCCGCCTGATTCGGGTCCGAACTGTCGCCGTCGCCGGAGACGGCCGTCGACTCGAACGTCGACTGCGTGGTGTACACCCCCTCCGACGAGCCGGCGGCGTCGACGTTCGAGGCGTCACCCTCGCGTGCCTCCGTTAACGCCGACTGCTCGGTGTCGGAGCGGTCGGCCGCCGGGGTCGGGTCGAACCGCACCCACCCCACCTCGGGGAAGTACACCTCGACCCAGGCGTGTGAGTCGAGTCCGCGGACGACGTACTCGTCTTCCGCGACGCGCTGGCCGCTCGTGTAGCCGGTGGCGAACCGCGCCGGAAGCCCCTGGGTGCGCAGCATCGTCACCATCGTCGTTGCGTAGTAAGTGCAGTAGCCGGCGTCCATCTCGAACAGGAAGCTGTCGGCGATGTTCCCGTCCGGGTTCTGAACGTCCAACGAGTACTCCTTCGTCGACTCCAGATACCGCTCGATCGCGATGGCGGCGTCGTACGGCGTCTCTGCGCCCGCCTCCTCGATCACCGTCTGTGTCCGCTCGCCGACGCGGTCGGGTGTCGACCCCGGCAGTCCCGTGTAGCGTTGTCTGAGCCCGTCCGGATAGTCGAGGCCTGCCCGACGCAGCTCCGCGGTGGTTGCGCTGGGCCGCTCGGAGACGACGGTGTACGTCTCGTTTTCTGCGAGTGTCGTCGCCGGGGCGAACCCGCCGTTGCTCGTCACCTGTGTCACCGACCGCGTCTCACCGGAGATCTGGACCGGCGCGTTCGCGGCCGGGATCGCGTCAAACGCCGTCTTGACTGTGTACGACTGTTCGAACTCGACCGTCTCACCCGGCGGCCCGTCCTGCCGGTCGCGGTACGGGGAGGCGTCGCCCGTCCGGACCCACCCGCCGCCGGTGTACCGGTCGTAGGTGCCGACCCGCCAGTAGGCCGGCTGGTCCGACTCGACGGTGAACCGCACGGACGGGGAGAGGGTGATACTCCCGAGGACGGACACCCGGTCGTTGTTGGAGACGAGACTCGACTCCACCGACGGCGAGCCGCCGGGGACGACCGTGTTGCCGCCGCCGGGGACGACCGTCACAAGCGACGTGACCAACACCATCGCGGTCACGATCACGACCACCGTGTCCCACTGGGCGACCAGTCCGCGCCGACCGGCGCCGGCCAACCCGGCCAATCCGACGGCGGTCGTCGCGCCGACTGCACCCCCGAGCGCGGCCGCGACGCCGGCGTCGCTGGTCAACACGAAGAAGCCGGTCGTCGCCGCCGCGACGGTCGCCGCCCAGACGTGTCGGCCGCGGCCGGCGAGGTAGGCGACGACGAACGTCGGCACCGGCGCCAACGACAACGCCCACGTGCCGGCGTTGATCAGCCGGAGGACGGACAGCCCGGAGGACAACGCCAACAGATCCTGTGCCAGTCGCCCGACAGTGAACAACGCCCGTTGGCTCTCGGGCACCGACGCGACGTAGACGCCGAGCGCGGCCGCGAAGCCGACGACAGCCACACCGACCGCGACCCGTTCCCGGAGCCGGGTGGCCGCCACCAACCCCACTCCGGCCGCGATCACGACCTCAACGACGAGCGGCACCACCCCGCCGACTACATCCGTCACGTGGTAGAACACCGAGAGGTACGACAGCGTCGCGAGGACCACACCCAACACGGCCGGGTTCCGGAGGCGATCCGTCGGCGAGTCGTCGTCTGCCGTCTCACCCGGCGGGCGTCCGACGCGACTACTCCCGCTCGCGACCACGTCGGTGCCGCTGGTTGCGCCGCTCACGCGACCACCCCCCGGTCCGGCTCCGGTGCGGTGTGGTCCGTCACGGTCCGGTAGGCCGGCTGTCTGTCCACTGTCAGCTCGTCGAACGTCGTCTGCTCGCCGCCAATCGTGACGGTTGTCTCGCTCGCCTCGCCGAAGACGACGATGTCCGCGTCGTCCGTCGACGCCCGGCCGGGGCCGACGAGCGCGAGCCGTTCCAACAGCCGGGTCTGGGTGCCGCGGTCCGGGCCGGCCGCCACGGTGCCGTCCGGGAGGGTCACGTCGACCGGGACACCGTCCTCCAACAACGCCAACGCGAGACTCGCCGTCGCAGACGCCATCCCGTCGGCACCACCGGGGGTCGCGCCGGCCGCCAACGACACCGCCTCCGTCTCCGCCTCGGCGGCAAACTCCTTGACGATCAGGTCGTCGCGCTTGGCGGTCGTTTTCCAGTGTACGTCTCGCAGGGAGTCGCCGTCAGTGTACTCCCGGAGGCGGTCAAACTCCTCGCGTTCCTCGTGGACGCCCGTCTCGTGGAGCGCACGCAGATCTCGTCGCGCCCACGTCGCGATCGCCCGGGCTTCAGGGTACGCCAACACCGTGTCCGTCCCCGGACAGGAGCGTTCCTCCGCAAGCAACCCGAGCACGTCGCGTGCGGCCACCGTCGCCGGTCCGAGCGCGTGGCGGCCGCGGGCCTGATACGTCACCTCGTAGGTCGCCGGCTCGGCGCCGACGACCACCTCGTGGGTCGTCTCGTCGACCCGGACGCCCTCGGGCGTGGTTTCGGTTACCAGACCGACGAACGGCCGGGGCAACGGCTCCGAACCGGAGCCGGCGGTGCGTTCGACGAACGACAGTTCGACGGTGCCGCCGCGGCCGACGTGGTCGTCGGTCGGCGTCTCCCGCACCGCAGTCGGGGCGTCCGTCCGCGACACCTGGACGTACGCGGCCGCCAACGCCAACACGCCGGGGACGACGACCGCGTTCAACGCCCGCGGGCCGAACAGGACGGCGGAGGCGACCGCCGCGACACAGATCCCGACGACGATGATCCCGCGTCTGGTCAGCCGCACACTACCACCTCCGTGGCGGGGGGAGCCGCCACAGGCACAGATCGGCTCACGGTCACTCGACGGGGACGTTCTCTAGGGCGGTCTCGGTCACGTCCGACCCGGTCTCGCTCCCGGTCTGTGGGCGGATTCGGTGAGGGAAGACGGTCCGTGCCTCCCGTTGGATGTCGTCGGGAACGACATAGCCGCGGCCGTTCATCACCGCACGCGCCTGTGCGGCACGGACCAGCGCGATACTCCCGCGGGGGCTGACACCCAACTGTGCGTTCTCGCGGGTGTAGTTCGCCAGACTCGTCACGTACGACCGGACCGGCTCGGACAGTTCCACGTCACCGACCGTCTGGCGGCCGCGGCGGAGTTCCTCTGTCGTCGCCACCGGCTCCAACGACTCGATCGGGTGGGCGCCCGCAGTGCGCTCCAACATCTCCGTCTCCTCGCCGGCGCCGGGGTAGCCCAAGCGGAGTTTCTTCATGAACCGGTCGATCTCCGCCATCGGCAGTTCGTAGGTGCGGCCTGGCTCCACGTCGTTTTGTGTCGCGATTACCGTGAATGGGTCCCGCAGTTGGCGGGTGTCGCCGTCGACGGTCACCTGTTGTTCCTCCATCGCCTCCAACAACGCAGACTGTGTCTTCGGCGGCGCGCGGTTGATCTCGTCGCCCAACACGACGTTGGCGAACACCGGGCCCGCGCGGAACTCGAACTCCTGAGACTGTTGGTCGAAGACGTTCGTCCCGGTCACGTCCGCGGGCAGGAGATCGGGCGTGAACTGCACCCGTTTGAACTCACAGTCGACCGAACGGGCGATCGACCGGGCGAGCATCGTCTTCCCGACGCCGGGCACGTCCTCCAACAGGAGGTGCCCGCGCGCCAACACCGTCACCAACACGTCCTCGATGGCCTCGTCGTGGCCGACGATCACGTCTGCGACGTTGTCGCTCACCCGTTCGACGAGGCTCGCCGCCTCGTCGACAGGGAGTGCAGTGCGCTCGCTTCCGTCCGTGTCGACATCGCTGTCACTCATTGTCGGGTCCGCTCACCCCACCGGCTCCGTTGGCCCACGGGTGGAAGTGAGTCACACGGTTACTCTCGTTCTGGAACAACCTAACACTGCCGAACAACGACCCGCTCGCCGGTGGGGAGCGGTTCCTCGCTGCCGCCGCCGCTGTCGGGTTTCTGATCTCTGCTCGTGTATTACCGCAGTAGCTATTGAGACACAACTTTTATTCTGTGGGGCGGACAACCCGCGAGCCGACACGTCTGCCGGCGGGGGCAGTGTCGGAGGAACCGATGGACGAGACGACACAGTCCGAACGAGAAACGACACCATCTGAGGAGACGACACCATCCGAGGAGACGACACGCTCCGAGGAGACGACACGCTCCGAGGAGACGGCCAGAGCGTCTGGCGAGACCACGACGGGGCCGGGTGACACGGCGAGAGAGCCAGACTGGGCGACCGCCGTCGGGCTGCCGGCGGTGCCGTTGGACGGTGAGCCGCCACTCGGCGGCGCCTCCTCGCTCGACGACGGCGACACGGCCGCCGCACTGCGTGGTCACGCCGACGGGGTCGCCGCGACCGTCGACCGACTCGCGGCGACGCTGGCGGAGGGTGACGCCGACCCGAGCGAGTTGGCCGCCGCGCGCACGGAGGCGAGTGAACTGCTCGCGTTGCTCCGAGAGATTCGGGTGGACGGGGACGCCCGTCTCTAGATCGGGAACGTCTCCCGGTCTCGCCGTTGGACCGTCTCGGGGTGGATCGTCTCCCCGTCGACGGTCACGGGCTGGCCGTCCGCCAACTTGCCGAACTTCGGCCCCTCCGGCACGTCGAGCGTGCGTGCCGCCGCCGGGTCGAACGTCGCCCGTTCGACGACGACCGACTCCTCCCGGCGTTCGACGGTGTCGTGTGCCCCCCGCAGTAGCGCGACCAACGCGTCGACCACCGCGTCGTAGGCGGCTGGCGGGCCGTCTCCTGTGGCCGCCGAGTCGTCGCCGTCGGAAACTGGGAACGCGGCGCGGTCGCCGACGCGGTTGCCGTTCTCCTCGGTGACGACCGCGACGGCCCGGTCGAACACCGCCTGTCTGGTCGCCTCCGGGTCGACACGCCGCGCGGCCGCGAGCAACTCTGTCGGGAGCGAGACCGACTCGAACCCGGGGTCACGGACCGCGCCAAATCGGAGGCCCTCGGCGACCGGACACAACGCCGACTCACACGCCTCGACGAGCGCGAGCGGGCGGTCGCCGACGGCCCGCACCCACGTCTCCGAGACGACACGCACACCCGCCTCCGCGAGTGCCGCCGCGGCGTCGTCGCCGTCCTGTCCCGCGAGCACGGCAACAGCGTCGGTCGCGGCGACGGCCCGTTCGAGCGTCTCGACGTGGTCTGCCGGGTCGCCCAACTCCGACAGCTGCCACGTCGAAGCGACATGGCCGACACCCCACGCGGTCTCTCGGAGCACGCGCTCGAACCGCGGGGCGTAGTGGCCGCCGCCGACACCCAACAGGTGCCGCGGCGTCTCACCCACTGCGGCCGTCGCCGGCGCCCCGGTGACGGCGTCTGTGGCGAGCGACCGGATCGCCTGTGCGACTGCGGTCGCGCCCGCGGGGTCGTCCCACGCCGACTCGTCGCTCCCGAGTTCTGCGAAGATCGACGGCACGGACACGTCCGTCGGGCCGTGGTGGGTACACTCCACGGCGACGCCGTAGTCGTCGGGCGCGTACGCGTCGAACGCCGCCACCAGATCCCGTTGCACCCCCGGGGCGGCCGGCGCGAACGACCGGTCTGTGCCGCCGTACTCCGCGTCACCGAAGTTGCCGGTGAAGTGACAGGTCAGGAGTCGCCCGGTGTCACCGGAGTGGCGCGAGGCGAAGACGACGACCCGAGGGTCGGCGTCGAAGGCGGCCGCCGGTCTGTCGATGTCGAGGTGGAGTGACTCGAACGTTCGCAGTTCCAACGGGACGTGGGTGTCCGTGCTCCGGTGGACCGTCCCGCCGCCTGTCGCGGGTGGGCGTGTGTCGTCGTCGTGTGTCTCCCAGTCGCCGTCCGCGAGGAGTCGCTCTGCGATGTGTTCGGACGCGCGGTCGGCCTCGGAGACGACGACCGCGACCGGGCCGTCGGTCACGGTCGATCACCGTCGGTGGCCAGTTGTGACCGGTTCGTCGGGACCGACAGCGGTCGAACAGTCTGCGTGGTCTGCATCGTCACGACCGTGCGGCGGCACCGGTGTATGCGTTGCGTCCGGCGGCCGCGTCGCCGCCACGGGACAGCTACAACAACAACGTCACGTAGAAGCCGTAACACCCCAGGAGGACGACCCCTTCCGGGCGACCGACCCGGCCGCGGGCGAGGAACAACGCGGCCGCCAGCCCGGTCGCGCCGATGAGGAACGGGAAGTCCGTCTGGATCATCGCCGCCGGCACCGTCGAGGGGGCGAGTAAGACGAGCACGCCGACGACGGCGAGGATGTTGTAGATGTTCGAGCCGACGACGTTGCCGACGCTGAAGTCGTCCTCGCCGCGGATCGCGGAGACGACGGAGGCTGCAAGCTCCGGCAACGACGTGCCAAGCGCCAACACGGTCAGCCCGACGAGTCTGTCGCCCGCGCCGAGGTAGTACAATGCCGTCCGCCCGCCCTGGATCAGCTGGCGCGCGCCGACGACCAGAAACACCAACCCGACGAGCACGAACGCCAGATCACGCAGTCGGAATGGGAGTCGGTCGGTCGCCGCCGCCAGCCCACCGGGGGCGAGACTGGCGATGGGGTCCGTCGACTCGGTGTCGTCTGCGCTGTCCGTATCGTCTGGGTCGTTCGCACCATCAGCTTCGTCCTCGAGTTCATCCATCCCCTCGATCACGTCCGACTCCGCCGGGTCACTCCGGGTGAGCAACACCCAACTGAAGACGGCCAGCGCGGCGACGAACACGATCCCCTCCAACTGGGAGAAGGCGCCGTCGTACCCCATCCCGACGAACAACACCGCCGCGAGGATCATAAACGGGAGGTGCCGGCGGACGGTCTCGTCGTCGACCTCCAACGGGTTGATCAGCGCCGACACGCCGAGCACGAGCCCGATGTTGGCGATGTTCGAGCCGATGATCGTGCCGTACCCCAGCGTCTCCCCGAAGTCCAACCCCGAGAGGATCGCGATCGCCAACTCCGGCGCGGTCGTCGCGAACGCGATCACGGTTACGCCGACGATGGCGGCCCGCATCCCCACGTCCGTCGCGAACCGCGCGGCACCACGCACCAACGCCTCTGCGCCGACGTACAACAGGAGGAACCCCAGCAGGATCTTCAGTCCGGCCGTGCCGCCCAACGCTCCCGCGAGTGCGTCCACCTGACCGACGACACCCGTCGTGTCCACCCCGGCGACGCTTGTCACGTCCACCCCGACGACACCCGTCGCGTCCACCCCGGCGACGCTCGTCGCGTCTCTCCCGACAACAGTCGTCGCGTCTCCCATACCTCCGTCTGCGACTGTGTGCCCACATAAACAGCCCGATACGTCACGCTCGGGGCTGTCGCTGGTCACAGCCGCCAATTTCGGTGCAAGCGGCCGCCGCCGACACCGCCGCGACTATGTGCCGGGGCGCCCCCGCCTGAGGTATGGACGTGTACGGACTGCTCGGGAGTCCGGTCGAACACTCGTTGTCGCCCGCGATGCACGAAGCGGGCTACGAGGCGGCCGGGATCGACGCGCGGTACGTCACCTGCGAGCCGGAGGGGGGTGCGGCGGGGGTCGCGGCCGCCGCCCAGCTCGATTTTGACGGGCTCAACGTGACGGTGCCGTTCAAACAGGACGTGTTGTCGGCCGTCGAGCCGACCCCGCGAGCGGCACGGGTCGGCGCGGTGAACACGGTCGACTTCTCGACAACACCGCCGACAGGGGCGAACACGGACGTGGCGGGCGTCCGTCGGGCCTTCGACCACGCCGGCGTCTCACTGGACGGCGTTGACGCGGTCGTGGCCGACAATTTCGTTGCCGACGGTGCTCCCCGGTCCGGTAACCAAATTGATCACTCCGTCCGGAATTCCGGCTTCGTCGAGCGCTTCGATGATGGAGACGGCCGGTCCTGGTGCGAGACTGGCCGGCTTTATGACGACCGTGTTCCCAGCAGCGAGTGCGGGCGCGGTCTTCCAGGCCGGGATAGCGATCGGGTAGTTCCAGGGTGTGATGAGCGCCGTGACTCCGACAGGCTCTTCACGCGTATAAATGTTCGTCCGCCGACCCGAAGAGGATTTTACTGTTCCACCGAGGTCTCGAGTTTTTTGTGCGTAATAGTGGAAGATATCGATTGCGCGCTGGACCTCACCGCCGGCCTCTGCGTTTGTCTTTCCTTCCTCGTGGGTGAGCTGCGCCGTCAATTCTGCCTTCCGGTCGTCGAGGATGTCGCCGGCGGCTTTCAGGATCATCCCGCGCTCGGGGGCTGGAACCGAGGCCCACTCGGCCTCCGCGTCGGCTGCGGCCACCACCGCGGCCTCGGCGTCGTTCGCTGTCGACTCTTGGTACGTTGCCACGATTTCGCCGGGTTTTGCTGGGTTTACCGTCTCGAAGGTATTGTTGGAATCCGAGTCCATCCACTCTCCGTCAATGTAATTTTGGGTCGGGGGCATACAATCATCCTTCTTCACCGTCCCACTCAGTCTTTTCCATTCGGTGGGCAGTCGGCCTACATCTCGGAATCTGGGTTCCGTTTCCGAACACTCGACAAATCCGTCGCTATTCGTAGACGTGGATGCTCCCGGTTTGATTAGCCTCGATGAAGTCCCAGTCGTATTCGACGCCGAGACCTGGACCATCTGGAACCGGGATCATCCCATCGTTGTCGATGCTGTCGAGTTGATCATCGTAACCATCGGCGTAGATTGGTGGTGTCGTGTTTTGACAATTGGGGTGGACAAGCGCCATCTCGTAGTAGTTCGTGTTCCGGGTCGCGGCGATACAGTGCCGCTGGGCTGGACCCGGCGCATGATATTCGACGTCCAGTCCGAAACTCTCGGCCATCCGTGCGACTTTCATCGCGCCCGTGATTCCGGCGTCATATTCCGGGTCCGCCCTGACGAAGTCCGTCGCCTCGTTCGCCACAAAGTCGTTTTTCATCTCCAAGCCACGAACGTGCTCGGTCTGTAACAGCGGCGTATCGACCTGTTGCCGGAGTTTCCGATGGGCGTGTTGGGAGGTCCCCGCATCCCGGAACGGGTCTTCGTACCAGAAGAAATTCTCTTTGTCGAGTGCTCGCCCCAGGGTCAAGGCGTCGGCGAACGTCTCCAATTCACACGCTGGGTCGTGCATCAAGTCCATATCCTGCCCGACAGCCTCGCCGACCGCGTGAACCGCTTCGATTTCTCGGTCTAAGTCCCGGGCGCTGTCGTCGCCACCCCACCCGTGGATCTTGAAGCCGTCGTAACCGATATCCCGACACGTCTCGGCGAACTCGGCGAATGCGTCGGGAGAATCCAAGCCGCCGGCATCGTCACCGTGATATGTTGACGCGTACGCAGGGAAGCGCTTCCGGTACGTTCCGAGTAGTTCGTGGATGGGTGCATCGTAGTATTTGCCGGCGAAGTCCCACAGGGCGATATCGATGGGCCCCATCCCCATCCGATCATATTTTCGCAGTGCACGTTTGACCTCTGACCAGTGTTTTTCTCGATGAAGAGGATTTTTTCCGATCAGGTAGTCCGCAAACATATTTATCTGTGCTGCACCTGGTGAGTTCCCGCCGACGTACTCTCCAGTAATTCCGGTGTCTGTGAATATTCGAGTAGCGAACAGTTTCCGTGTCGTCGTCTCCCCCGGGGCGTACACGAGATTGAATCCGTTGTGGTCTGTTCCCACGTCAGATAGCTCATATTTGAACTCTCTGCTATCGATACGGGTTATCTCAGGCGGCATACAACCAGCAACCAATACCATTGACATAAAACTACCGTACGGTCAGCCTTTGTACCAGAAATATTGACCAAGAGACAGCGTTTGACTATTGAAATTAGCATATATAG
>UEZC01000060.1_pt1 | contig 10054 bp, 9 predicted proteins | sample 1903531 | NCBI WGS metagenome assembly UEZC01 (sample SAMEA4776352, study PRJEB27445) | saltern metagenome | biome: Hypersaline environment; feature: solar saltern; material: Pellet | place: Spain | collected 2014-08 | depth 0 m
CTGCGAAGCCCGTTTGCGTCGGGCGAGCCTGCGAAGCCCGTTTGCGTCGGGCGAGCCTGCGAAGCCCGTTTGCGTCGGGCGAGCCTGCGAAGCCCGTTTACACCTCCGAGTCGTACGAATCGTATGGACGCAATCGAGGAGGCGGAGTTTCTCGCCCGGTCGGAGAACCGGGTCGCAGTGTTGCGGCTGGTGGCGGCAGAACGCCACAGTCGTGCGGCGTTGGCCGACGCGGTCGACGTGTCACAGGCGACGCTCGGTCGGATCTTAGAGGATTTCGACGAGCGGTCGTGGATTCGCCACGAGGGGACCGGCTACGTCGCCACCGCGACGGGGGAGCTGGTCGCGACGGCCGTCACCGACCTCGTCGAGACGCTCCAGGCCGAACAGACACTGCGGGACGTGGTCCGGTATCTGCCGACCCACGCGATGGAGTTCGACCTCCGGCGGCTCGCAGACGCCGAGATCACGACCCCCTCGCGGACGCGGCCGAGCGCGCCGCTCCAGACGACTGCGGCGTTGATCGACGACGCGACCGACCTGCGGGCGTTCTCACACACGTTCAACGAACGGACGCTGACGCAGGTCCACGACCGCGTGACGAACGGCGACCAGACGTTCGCGGGCGTGTTCTCCAGACGCGCCTACACCGCGCTGGCCGCCGAGCCGGCGGCGTGGGAACGGACGCTCGCGCTGATCGACCACCCGGACGCGGAGCTTCGGGTTCGCGAGGAGGGGGTGCCGTTGGCGGTGACGCTGTCGGACGACCGGGTGAACCTCCTGGTGCGCGACGAAGAGGGGTTGTTGCAGGCGGCGTTGGAGAGCACCGACGAGGCGGTGTCCGAGTGGGCCGGCGAGAACTTCGAACACTACTGGCGCACCGCGACGACCGTCGACCGCGACCGTGCCGAGCGACTCGCTCACGAGGAGTGACACGGAGACCCGCCCACTCGTCTCGTCTGGGGCCCGACGGTCGGACCCGGCGCACGTTCGTGGTGTCTCCCTGTCGTGACGATGTTCCCGTCGACGATACTGATGGCCTCGTCTACGACCAACGCTTGGAGCGCCCGGCGTGTCTGCTCGCGCCCGAACCCACGGGCCTCCATCAGGTCGAGAACGTGTGTCTGAGAGACGGTCGTGTGAGCGGAGTCTCTGTCGACGATCTCTGTGACGGCCGCTCGTGGGGCGACAGTTGCGGTGTGGTACTCTGGGTGGTCCATACCGGAACTGTCTGCCGTGGGGGCATAGTTACACGCAAGCTACATTTCGGTAGCCACACGGTACCGCGGTGAGACGCCTGTCTCTCCCACGCCGAGGGGAGCGCAGACGCCGACGGAGCTGGTGGACGAACACACCGAGCGTCCGCTCGCCACCGTGTCGCTCACCGTTCGTCGACCCACGCCACGACTGCCGCAGGACGGCTGTCACGGGCGGCTCGTGAGTGTCTGTGCGGGATCGAGTCGGGTTCGTCGCCAGAACCCTCGTAGAAGAGGGAGGGAGGTGTGAGGGGGGAAGTACACTACCTCCCTGATTACATGTGACGGTACTTTGACATTGTAATGCGGTGACTACTCCGCTCGCCTCGGCGTCGAACTGCCGACACGGCCGGGACGCCGCCGGTCGTGCCGGTGGTGTCGTCCGGCCGTGTGAGTGCCACTAGCGCCCGTTAGCGGGGGAGTAACCGGAGAGACTGGATCGTGTCGACTCCCGTCTGCTCGGTCGTCGTGTCGCCGGTAGGCTGAATACCGCCAGGCACCACAGACAGTCGATGCCCGAACCACGACTGTTGGTCGTCGATCCGGACCCGGCAGACCGCAAGGCGACGGTCGACCACCTCCGGACGGAACTGACCGCCCTCGACCCAGCGGTCGACGAGGTCGGGAGCGTCGAAGACGCGACAGCGGCACTCGACGACGCGACCTACGAGGCAGTCGTCACGGCACACGACCTCCCGGACGGGACGGGAGTCGACGTGGTCGACGCCGCAAGCGAGACGAGCCCGGACGCCGGCTGTGTGTTGTACACCGACACACACCCCGACGAGATCGACACCGCCGGAACGTCTGGGCGGGTCGTCGAGTACGTCGACCGGAGTGTGTTCGGTGTCGACAGGCTCGCCGAACTCCTCCGGACGACCGTCGTGGAACAAACGCAGGCGTCGTACCCACTGCCTGACGACGAGTCGCAGCGCGTCGCGGCGCTCCGGTCGTACGATCTCGACGCCGACGCGCTGGCCACTGCGCTCGACCGCGTGGCGACGCTGGCGGCGACACACTTCGACGTGGATCGCGCGTCGGTCAACGTGGTCGGTGAACACCGGTACGACTTTCTCGGGACCCACGGCGCGGCGAGTGAGTGGGCGACGATAGACCGGGAGGACTCCATCTGCACGTTCACGATCCTCGAAGACGACGGGGTGATGACGGTCTCGGATGTGGCCGAGGACCCGCGGTTCGCGTCGCGGGCGGAGACGATGACCGACATGGGGGTCCGGTCGTATCTCGGGGCGAGTCTCCGGGTCGACGCCGGCCACCGGATCGGGTCGGTGTGTGTGTACGACGACGAGCCACGGACGTTCGACGACGACGACCGGGCGTACGTCTCGGAACTGGCCGACGTGGCCGCCGATCTCGTCGCGTTCTACGGACGGGGAGCGGAGGGTGATGTCGACCCCGGCGGTGCCGGAGGGGGCGATGAGTAACACGCCGGCGGGTGGAGCGGCGCCGTACACGTTCGACGACCTCCCGGTGCCGCCGCAGCACAGCCGGAGGGGGCGTTTGTTCGTCTCGACGGACACGGGCGCCGAGACGTTGTTGACGGCCTGTGGTCGACTCCAGCCGACGTTCTCCCCGGAGATCGCGAGCGTCGTCGACTGTTCTGGCGCCGACCGGGACGACGAGGAGGTGGCGACGGTCGCGGCGCCAAGCGACCTCGGCGGGATCACCACCCGTTTCGCCGCGCTGTACGAGTCGTTGTTCGACCGACTCGACGACGGACGGGTGCGGGCCGGTGTCGTCGGGCTGTCGTCGCTCGCGATGCACGTCGAGTTACGGTCACTGCTCCGGTTCACCCGGACGGTCGCGGGACGGGTCGACATCGCCGCCGGGTTCGGCGCGTTCGCGCTCGATCCGACCGCACACCACCGACAGGTCGGGCAGACGCTCGGACAGGCCGTCGACGGCCGGATCGAGGTTCGGGAGCCGCCGGACGCGTCAGCGGCAGACGGCGAACTGCGAGTCCGCGGATTTCGGGACCAACCCCGAGAGTGGACCGCGTTCTCCTTGGAGTGAGCACAGGGGACGACGAGCACGCCGAAGTTCTGGAAGAACGCGAACGGCGCGATCAGCAACGCCGAGAACGACGCGACGGTCGTCAGCCTACGCCGGAGGAACACGCCGCTGGTGCCGGTCGTTGTCGCGTCGACCACCCGCGAGTCGAACCGCTCGGACCGATGCCACAGTCGGTCAGTCCGGGTCCGACGTACTGGCTGACTGTTCCGACAGCATCTCGGACGCATCTGTGTCGGCTGTCGCGTTCGTGGCCGTGGCTGGGTCCGGTATCGCTTCGTCTCGTGTCGCTGTCGTCTCCTCGGCTCGTGTGACGCTCTGTGTGGCTATCGCGTCGTCGTTGTTGTCGTCGTTTCCTCTCGCCGTGCTGTCCGCGTTCTGTGCGTCCGCCACCACCGACGACCCTTCGGGAAGCTCGACGACCGCCTCGGTGCCGCCGAGGTCGCTGTCGGCGAACGACAACGAGCCGTTCATCGCGCCGACGGCCCACCGTGTCCCCCAGAGCCCGACGCTGGTCGCGTGGGACAACGGGGTCTCTTCGCCGGCCTCGATCACGGCCCGCTCCGAGTCGGGGATGCCCGGCCCGTCGTCGGCGACGACGACCTGGACGCCGGTGTCGGTCCGGCGACCGCGGACGGCGACACGCGGCCGTCCCTCCCCGTGTTCGACCGCGTTCTCCACGAGGTTGGTGACGACGTACTCACAGAGGTCGGCGTCGACCGTGACCCGTTCGTCGGGTGCGGCGACGGTGGTGTCTGCGGCCGCGTCTGCGGTGGCCGACGCGACGGTCGACTCCAGAAACGTCGCCAGCGAGACGCGGTGTTCACCCGTCTCGTCGCGGTCAAGGAGTCGCTCGACGCGTCTGATCTCCCCGGCGAGCCTGTCGAGTCGGTCGACGCCGTCGACCGCCGGAGCGGCGTCGGCCTCCTCGGCGTGTGCCCGGATCACGTCGAGTTGGTTCCGGACGTTGTGGCGGAGCACGCGGTTGAGCACCGAGAGCCGTTGCCGCCGAATCTCGCGTGTGGTCACGTCGACGAACGTCACCGTGTGGCCGAGTGTCGCACCGCCGTCCGTGTAGAGTGGCGTCACCCGCGGATCGAACTGTCGACGGCCGGCAGTTGTCCAACAGGCGACCGTCTCGCGGTCTGTGAGCGTCTCGATCCCGCAGTCGGTCACGTAGGCCAACGACGACACGTCACCGAACGTCGCCCGCGCGGCGGCGTTGCTCCGGACGATCCGGCCGTCGGTGTCGACGACGGCCACCGCCGCGGCCGCGTCCGCGAAGACGGCCCGTTCGCCGGCCGTGTCGACCGCCGCCGGGTAGTCGACGAGATCGTACCAACCCACCCCGACGGCGAGAACGGCCGGAGTCCCCAGGAACAACCCGGCCAGCAACACGGTGTTCGCCGTCGGCGTCGACGGCCGAGTGAGTTGGATCGTCGCGACCGGGTGGAGAAACGGCCAGGCGACGACGACTGCACTCGCGGCCGACAGCCGGTCGTGTCGGTACGTCGCCACCCCAACGAGTGCCGTCACACTCATCGCCACCGCGAGCAACGACAGCGTGAGAAACGACGACAGTATCTCGATCTGGTCGTCCAACGGCACCGAGACGCCGGCGAGCCCCTCGAAACCCAGCGTCAACTCGACGGCCAACGAGACGAGCGTGGCGGCGACGAGTCCGAACTGTCGGCGGCTCGTCACGTAGCCGGCGTACCCCGCGTACCGCGCCACAAACACCGTCCACGGGGCGAAGACGAGATACAACGTGATCCACTCGCCGGTCGCTGTCGTCTCGGCCACCCGGAGCGACGCGTGTACCGACGCGCCGAGGCCGAACGCGGCCGCCACCGTGGCGTACGGACGGGTGAGTTCCGTGTACGCCCCCTCGCGTCCGCGACGGAGCGTCATGGCTGCGACCGTGACTGCGACCCCGGCGCCGACCACCACCGGGAGGAGCCAGATAACGCTTGCCGAGTCGACAGGTTGCAACGTTTCGTTAGGGATGTCTGATAGATAAAAAGCCTGTCGGGAGCAGGACTCCAACAAAAGTCGGGGTACGACCGTTCCCTTCTGCTACACTGGAACCAACAAGTTTACTAACACTTTTGGCGTGAACAATCACAAGAGCTATTCGACTGCAAGAGAGTAGTACACCCGTGCGAATCGCATTTCGACGGGCGAACCCACGCAGCCGCAACGAGTCGGTACTGCTGTGTGTCGACGTGTTGGGTGAGCCCACGCAGTGTCTCCTCTTCGACGCCGGCGACGGCGTCACCCTCGACGACCTCCTGGCGGACGACGACGTGTTCCTCGGCACCTGTCTGTCACACGCACACTCCGACCACTACGACACGCTCGAAGACGTTCGGGCGGTCGCATGCCGTCGGGAGAACGCCGATCCGACGGTGTACACCAGTCCGGACACCGCCGCAGTGTTGGGTGACGTGCTCGATGTCGCGGCGGCACAGCGGTCCGGTGAGACCGACAGCGAACGCAGTGGGTCAGCCGGTGACGCCGGGCGCGACAGGTCGACCGGCGACGACGAACGCGACAGGTCGACCGCCGACGCAGTTCGGGCAGTCGACGGCTGGACTCGTCTCTCCGAGTGGATCGAACTCCGGCCGGTTCCGGCAGGCCACGCCCCGGGTGCCGTCGGGTTCCTCGTGCGGATCAGCGACGGCGACGACGAACGGCTCTGTCTCGTCACGGGCGACTGGACGCTCCGGGACGCCGGCGGCACGCCCGGGCTCCCGGTTGAGGAGCTCCCGCAGGTCGACGCACTGTTTCTGACAACCGCGACCGCGACAGGCGTCTCGGAGACGCTCACGGACGTGGTCGCGACCACACTCGAACGCGCCAGCGCGGGTGCGCCGACGCTCGTCACCGCCAACGGGCTCACGGGCGCCCACCTCGCGCGGCTCCTCGACCGGGCGGCCAACGGGTTCGGCCTCCAGGTGCCGGTCCGTGTCGTCGGCCACACCGCACGGCTTTACCGGCAGTTGTACGGCGCGGGAGCGACGGCGACGGACGGCGGGAGTGAGGTGATCGGCGACGGGAGCGACCCCGGCGGCGTCGAGACGGCGGCACCGGCCGACTCGGCGGTGGAGTGTGTCCCGGTGTTCGACAGCCCGGGGATGTGTCTCGGCCCGGGCGAGATCACCGTCGCCGGGCCGGACGTGCCCACCGAGCAGTCCAGTGGGACGTTGTTCGACACGCTCGCCAACAACCCGAACGCCTGTGTCTACCAGGTGATCGGCTCCGGGGGGACGCCACGCGACGACGCCGACTGTACGCTCCACAGTACCGAGCTGGCGAACCACCCGGCGCCGGCGGCACTGGAGGCGGTCGTCGACAAACTCGCGCCGCGACACACGGTGATCGTCCACGAGCGGGGCGCCAGCGGGAAGTACAACTATCTCGACAGCATGGTGTGGGCCGGCGACAGCGACGAACTGTTCGAGCTGTACGACGGTCACAGTTGGCAGATGCCGCCCTGGACCACGCAGTCGGTGTTGCGGACCGAGGACAACGAAGGGTACCAGGGCGTGGTGCCGACGCTCCCCAGCCCGCGAGGGGGTCGGGTCGATCTCGAACACGAGGGTCTCGATCTCGACGCCCTGAGTGAGCGCCTCCACGCGAGCTACGACCCCGACCCCGAACGGACGACAGAGTCGGGGTCGAGCGACACGGAGACAGCCGTCGCGACCGACGCGGGGAGGTCCCGTTCGACAGACACGGCCCCAACTGGCGCAGACGTGTCCGACGCAGCCGAGACAGACTCGTCTGGTTCGACCGAGACAGACACGCACGGCGACGCTCGGGACGACACGAGCGAGACGGTGTCGGCGTCCGAGCAACGGGTCGCGGTGAGTCAAGTCGCGGTCGGGTTTGCCGAACGGGTCGCGGCCCAGCGCGGAGAGTCCGTCGAGACGGTCGTCACCGACGCCGTCGGGGCGTACCTCCGTGCGTTGCTGAGCGGTGCGGCCGACGGCACGGCCCAGGAGGCGATTGTGCTCGACGCCACTGTCAGCGACGGCTTCCGGGCCGCGCTGGGGGCAGAGGCCGACACCGACGGGTCGACGCTCGTCGAGATGGTGGTGGGGAGTGCGCTCGCTCCCGACTCGGCCGGCGAGACGCTCCCGCTCCCGAACGGCGGGCTCACCGGCGGTGGGATCGACGCGGTCGTCGACAACGACAGCTTCGAGCTTGACACGCCCGCGGCGGTCGTGGAGGCGGCGGTCTGCTGGGACGCCGCCGACTCGGACGGCTGACGACTGGCTGTGGGTGACTGCTCCGGGCCGGAGAGGCTAACTATACAGACACTGGTGGCGTGTGAGTGCAGATGTCGGCGTAGAGAGTACGTGTCTGGTATCACAGACGGCGAGCGTTGACGGCGTGTCGACTGTGAGCGAGGGGAGCTACACCAGTCCCGTCCGTCGAACAGAGTGTGACCAGCAACAGACGGTCCACGACGGTCGAACGCGCGGTGACATCGTTCTTCGCGGCGCCGTTCCGCGCACGGACGTGCAAGCGACTCGCGTACCTCCTGGTCGCCTTCCCGTTGGGGTTGGCGTACTTCGTCGGCCTGACGGTCGGTGGCTCGGTCGGGCTCGGGCTGGCGGTGACGTGGGTCGGGGTGCCGATCCTCCTCGTGACACTGCTCGGTGCGACCGCCGTCGCGGGGTTCGAGGCGAAACTCGCGAATCTGCTCGTCGACCAGGATGTGTCGGTGCCGCCGGCGCTCCGCCCGGCGTTCCGTCGCGACGACGAGGGGTTCGTCGACGCGCTCCGACGGTTTCTGGCCGAGCCGACGACCTGGACGAGCGTCGGGCTGGCGTTCGCTCGGTTCGCGTTCGGACTAGTCGCGTTCGTGGTGACGGTGACGGCCGCCGCGGTCCTCGTCGGCCTGCTGGCGGCGCCGTTCGTCTACAACGACCCCGGCGTCGCGGTGACGCTCGGCGAGTACGCAATCGACACGCTCCCGCAGGCGCTCGGTGTCGCTGGCCTCGGTGTGCTGTGGCTGTTCGTCGCCGCGAATCTGATCGATCTGCTGGCGGCCGCCGGCGCGTTCCTCACCGCGACGTTCCTCGCGCCCGGTGACGAGTCGGGGCTGTGGGCGTGAACTGTCGGTCGCGGTGAGTGCAGCCACGGACTCGGGACAGAGCAGTTACAGCCGACCAACGGTCTCCTTTCTCCGAGAACGTACGCGTGTGAGCCGAATCTCTCGTCAGTCTCGATCAGCGACCGTCGGGGCCGGTGACGGCGCCGGCCGCACGCGAACTCTCGATTCGCTCTGTACGGCGGCGTGCATCTCGCCCGGGTTGTCGTGGTAGTACGCCAGCGCCCGGTACACCGAGCCGAGACCGATGCCGAGACTACCGAAACGTCTCCGCCTCGACCGACGCCAGAAACTCACGCCCAACATACCGGTAGTCGACTTGGTCGTCGAAGCCGTGATTCGAAAAGAGCGCCAGCGCCGCCTCGCCTGCGGGCTTGTCCGTCGTCAAGAGAACGACTCGCCGTGTGTGGCCACTGTTGAGGAGCTGTGCAGACAGGCCGAGCAACGCCGTGTCCGCCTTCTCGACGAGGTCCTCGTCACGGCCGGTGTGTGCGGCGACGAACCGCCGCGCCTGGTCCATCACTGTCGAGACGAGGGAGTTCGTGTAGTCGAGTTCGTCCGCAACGGTGACCCACTCGGCGGCGATTGCCTCCTCGACGACGCTTCCAGAGGGGTACGTGTCGACGTGTGGGTCACCCCCGAGTTCCGCGTAGACGCGACGCGGGAGTCTGAGTGTGACGCCGGCACCGACCACCGCACTCCGCAGTCGCTGGTACTTCTCGTTGTCTGGGCCCCCGGCGCGGACGAACACGCCAGTGTCGGCGACGAACGCTGTCCGGGTCAACAGTCGCCACCGTCCCCTGTCGACGCTCGAACGACCGGCTCCAACGCCTGAAGCACGATCTCCGCCTCCAACGGCGAGAGATCGAGTTCGCGAGCAGTGATTCGAGCGTTGACCGTCCCGTCGACGAACTCGCGGGTGTACTCTAGGGCGGCCGCGAGGCCGTCAAGGCCGTGGCGATCGACGAACACGTCGAGATCCTCGTCCGTCTCGCGCCGGGCGACGGCGGCGATCAGCGTCGTGTCGACCGTCTGGCTGCCGGCGTCGGTCGACAGCGTCAGCCCGACCGGCTCGGTCGCGTACTTCGCCGGGCGGCCCGCCGCGACCGTCCGCAGTAACCCGGCGGTTTCCAGCCGGTCGACGTAGTCGTAGACGGTTCCTTGCGGAACACCCGTCTCGGTGACGATCTCGCCGACGGTGACGGGCCCAGTACGGTCCGCGTGCGTGTACACCCGAGCGAGTGGTGGCGTCTCCAACAGTTCCGAGACGATCTGGAACTGTCGCAGCGGCGCGTCGTCGGTCCGTGAGGGTGCGTGTGCCATCGCCGTTCGATTACGAATTTGTTGTAACTCGTCATAACGGTTTGGGTGGTGACCGATTTGAGCAGGCCGGCATGCCGGTCGTCCGTGGCGATAGTCTGACACCGTCGCGGTGTCACGACTGTGGACCGACAGCGGGGATCGACGCCGGTGCAAGTGGACTGGTGTGTCGGGGTGACGACTGTCCGGTTGACCGTGTCGGACCCGTGATAGGTCGGGCGATGTGGTTCGCGTGGCGTGGTTCGCGCGGCGGGCGCGTCGGTAGTGGGTCAGACGGTTGTCTTCTCGTCACTGACACGACTGGGGGCCACCACCCACACCACCCCAC
>UEZC01000123.1_pt1 | contig 9992 bp, 8 predicted proteins | sample 1903531 | NCBI WGS metagenome assembly UEZC01 (sample SAMEA4776352, study PRJEB27445) | saltern metagenome | biome: Hypersaline environment; feature: solar saltern; material: Pellet | place: Spain | collected 2014-08 | depth 0 m
GTACTGGAACTGTTCGGGGTCACCGCCAACGACGGCACGGAGGTTCTGTGTACCGACCCGACCTACCCGTACTACCCCGCGAAGGTGGAGCTGTTGGGTGGCGACCCACGACTCGTGCCGACGGCGAGAGACGGCGCGTTGGATCTCGACGCGTTCCGTGCCGCCGCAGGCCCGGAAACGGCCGTGATCGTCCTCAACACGCCGAACAACCCGACTGGCGCGGTGTACCCGATCGAGACGGTGCGAGCGGTCGCCGCGCTCGCGGCGGAGGTGGGCGCGACGCTGCTCGTCGACGAGGTGTACCAGCAGTTCGATTTCACCGGGACCTTCGAGAGCGCGCTCACGCTCGACCACGAGGTCGCGGTGACGACTGCCTTCTCGAAGTCGATGGCGATCACCGGTTTCCGAGTCGGCTACGCCGTGCTCCCGGAGCCGCTCCTCTCGCACGCCCGCACGCGACACATGCTCGTCAACGTCACCGGCTCGCGGCCAGCACAGGCCGCGGTGTTGGCGGCGCTCCGCGAGACGGAGCCGGGCTACTACGCCCACAACCGCGAACTGCTCCGGGACCGGGTGGCGACGTTCACCGACGCGCTCGACGACATCGGCGCAGAGTACACCACACCCGAAGGCGGGTTCTACGTGCTCGCACGCTTCGACGGCCTGCCGGGAACGACCGCGAACGCCGAGCGGATGATCGACGAGGCGGGGGTGGCGGCGATGCCCGGTGCGACGTTCGGTGACGCCCGCTCGGAGTGGTTCCGGTTCGCGCTCGTCACCCCGCGTGTCGAGGCGGCCGCCGACCGCATCGCGGGTTGGGTGCCGGATACGACGACCCGACCCGAGAGGTAGAGACAACGGCGTGACACGGGGACCGGTCTGCCCGAACACGGACGCCCGGCTCCCGACACCGACGGATACAGAAACGCGCCGCACCGAACGTCGGTATGGACGACATCGACGTCGAGCCGGTCGACGAAATCGAGGAGTCGACCGACGAGCCGACAGACGAGCCGTCGCGGATGGGGGCCGCGATCCGGATGTCCGGCGACACCGACGACGAGACGCAGGTGGTGCCGGCGGAGACGGATCTCGTCACGGCCGACACCCCGGAGTACGTGCTCTACGGCGGGAAAGGCGGCGTCGGGAAGACGACCTGCTCGGCCGCGACGGCGCTAGCCAGCGCCGCGGCCGGCACGCCGACGCTGGTCGTTTCCACGGACCCCGCCCACTCGCTGCGGGCTCGGCGAGCTGGGTGATCTCGGCGACGAGGGTGGCCCACTCGGCGGGATGCTGGGCGGACAGATGCCCGGTGCCGACGAGGCGGCGGCGATGCGACAGCTGTTGGAACACCTCGACGACCCGCGGTTCGACCGTGTCGTCGTCGACACGGCGCCGACGGGGCACACCCTCCGACTGCTCCAACTGCCCGAGCTACTCGACTCGATGGTCGGCCGCTTCCTGAAGATGCGCGACCGGTTTTCGGGGATGATGGGCGGGATCAAAGGCGCGCTCGGGCTCGGTGACGACGCGGGCGACGCCGGCCCGGATCTGGAGGAACTCCGCGACCGGATCGAACGACTCCGCGCGACGCTGCGTGACCCCGCGAAGACGGACTTCCGGGTGGTGATGGTTCCCGAGGAGATGAGTGTCGTCGAGTCCGAACGGCTCGTCGACCGCCTCGACGAGTTCGGGATTCCCGTCGGCACGCTCGTCGTCAACCGAGTGATGGAGGACCCCGAGGACGTGGCTGGCACGCAGACGACGGATGTCGAACTGGACGACGAGTGGGTGGTGACGCCGTCGTTGGACGCCTGTGAGTTCTGTCAGCGACGGTGGGACGTGCAACGCGACGCGCTGGCACGGGCGAGTGATCTCTACCGCGGCCGCGAGGTGAAACGCGTGCCGTTGCTTGCCGAGGAGGTCCGCGGCGAGACGGCACTGGGTGTCGTTGCGGCGTGTCTGGCCTGAGACGGTTGGTGTTGCTGTCGGGCGTGTCGGTTCGAGTCGTCGTCTGCGTCGGGCTGGTTCGTCGCTCGGGTGTGTGAACGTCAGCGATACAACGTACTAGATGTGGATGTTTCTCGACGCTCGGTAGAATCGGCTGTCGTGTTATTCTGCTGAATTGACTTCGATACAGGAAATAAATATTATATACACTCGTGCTAGACGAGCCTTATGCATGTCAGACCGAAACAGCTCGGAAGGGGGAGTTTCGCGGCGGCAGACACTGGCGGCAGTGACGGGCGCGACGGTGTCAGGGCTCGCGGGCGTGCCGACGACCGTCGTCGGCGACAGCGGGCGAGAGAAGCGAATCACCATCCTGGCGAGCGGCGACGAGAGCCGCGAGACGGTGACGGTCAGCAAGCGCTGGTACCGCCACAAAGAACAGGCGATCAACGTGAAGGAAGCGATGAGCCGGCAGTATCTCGGCGAGGGGAGCGTCCACTCCGTCGGGATCGAGTCCAGTGACGCCGCGGTTGGTGATCTCCGCGGGAAGCGCGTCCGTGTGGCCGCCGGTCCCGAGGGTGACGTGTCGGCGCTGGACGCGGTGCCGAGTTCTGTCGAGGGGATTCCGGTGCGGACCGTGGAGGAGGAGCGACCCGAGCAGACGGACTGTTACACTGCTCCTAGAACAAATCGGGACAAAGACGACGAGCAGGACTTCTTCGGAGGTCTCGCTGCCTTCGGTCTCGACTCTACTGGACAATCGGTGAACCCGGCGACACTCTGCTGTCGTGTCTTTGACGCTAACGGAAACACTCGTATGCTATCGTGTAGGCACATGATTAATGGCGACAACTGCGATAGTAACGACAGACTCGACAGAGAGTGGGGTGCTCTCGGTACTGATGGAAACGAGAGAAGTTACGGCGGTGTTTCAGAAGCGTATCAAGAGTTTGATGCTGCACTACTTAATCTGACAAATACACAATATTACGAGTTCTTAGCAGATATCGTCGACGAACCGAGCGGCCGGGTTCTGGGTCGGGTCACTGGTGATGGTATTGACTATCTCCACGGAGACACAGATATCAACTTCATAGTTAGAAAGAGAGGTAGAACAACCTGTCAGGAGTCCGGAACAACTGATCAAGTTCGAGTTGACTACAATGTCTGCGGGATAACCGAGCGAGAGCAGATTATATCCACCACAGACCAAGCACAAGGCGACTCTGGAGGCCCAGTGTATATACACCGGGACGACGGATCACAGCCGGACAATCTGTATCTTCTTCACATAGCAACGCGGGCGACCGGCAACAACGGGTACGCACAGGGGTCGTCAGCAGACGTGATGTACCGACAGGAAGACATCACGTTCGGTATTGAGATACCGTACGACGGCGAGTGAAAGATCCGCCCAATGGGGGAGATGAACTCGGTCGCGAGGCGACTGACCGCCATCGGCCGGCAGGTCGCGTACGCCGTCGGCGGAGCCGGAGCAGTGATGACTGTCGCCGTGCTCGTCCTCCCAGTCGCACACGGGACGAACCCACAGCCGACCGACGTGTTCCGGCCGGTGTCGTATCTCGTCGGGAACCAGCGAGCGGCAGCCGAGTACTACCAGTACACACTGACAGCACTGGGTTCACTCGCAGTCGTGTACGCGACACACGCCCGACGGCGTGATCTCCTCTACGTGGTTGTCGCGACACTCGGCGTCGCGACCAGCGGGGAGATCGTGGTTCCAATCCACGACGTGATACCGCTGTACGACGCCTGGGTGACGTTCGAACTGTACCGCCTCCTTCCCGGCGGACGGTACGAGGCGACCGTCGAACTCCCCGTCGCAGTGCTGCTGCTGTGTAGTGTCGTGTGCGTGACAGTCGGAGGGTGGCTGAGACGAAAGGAGACAGCCAATCAGACGAGAGACAGCCAGCGACAGCAGTGGGATCGCTGGAAACTGCTCGGTGCCGCCGCAGGTTACACCATCGTCGTCGCCGGAGTTGTCGCCGCCGTCGGGTGGGCCAGACCACTCGAAGTCTCCTCACATCCAGCGGTCTCACTGACCGAGCGACTCCAGACTGCTGCGGGGCTGCTCCTCTGTGCTGCAGTTGTGGCCGAGTCGGTTCACCAGCGCTCGGTGCGTCTGCTCGGACTGCTCACGCTCGTCGCCGCTGGCACTGGCCGCGCCGCCCTGCAGTACGACACCGCGTTGTCGTCGTTCCTGCTCGCGACCACGACGCTGCTCACGATTTCCGCGGCGGCACTGTGGCTCTCAAAACGGACTCACGAGACACCACAGAACAGATCCAATCGCAGCCACGACTGAATGTAGCCGAAATAGCTAAACTGATCGGAGAAAACGACACGACCGGATGGCACTCCGTCGCTCGGCTGGTCGGCTCGCTGGACTCCTCGCCACGGGGAGCGCGACGGCGGCAGGGCTCCCGCTAGTGATCGCAGACGCACACGCGAAGTTCACTGCTGTGTACGGTGATGCCGGTGGCAGTTGGGTCGAGGATTACCACTCATTCCTCACCGGGGGCGAGAGTATCATCCTTCTCACACTCCTCCAACCACTCACGATTCTGTTGGCAGTGACGTTTGTCCACGCCGTCTGGCAACGGAGTCTCACAGTTGTCACGCTATTTGCGACAGTCGCTGTGATGAGTCCTGGCGTGAGCATCACCCTTCCCCCGTTTCTGACACCACTCGCGACACGACTCTGTCCAATGTGTGCGGGCTCCAGTTTCGGTGTCGAAGTCACGATAGACGGGGTCGTTGTCGCTGCTGCACTGCTGTGTAACCTGAGCGAACTACTGAGACGAGAGACCAGACACACTCGTAGCAAACCGTCCGAGATTGATGATCAAACTACCTGCTCGTTTCTGGCAACGGGACGAAAGTCGGGACGTATCCTGTCGAATCTGTCCGGATACACGCTCGTCGTCCTGTTTCTCGTGATTGGTATCACCTCGTATCTGTCAGTTGGCGTCTTCTCTGGTATTGGTGAAATCACAGCGGGAGGACTCGCTGCATGCGCGTTGGTGTTCTACGAGTTCGTCGCGACGAACGCGGCGTACAGCCTCGCCGCGCTCGCGGCCCTCACGTGGCACGCTACCCTCGCCGCCCTGCAGTACGACACCGCGTTGTCGTCGTTCCTGCTCGCGACCGCGACGCTACTCACAATCTCTGCGGCGGGCCTTCTCTACGCCGACCGCGTCGCACCCACAGACCAGACACCAACACGAACAGACCCGTAGCCAGCTACGGGAACGGGTGGAACGCCCGATCCAACCGCGGCTCGAACCCCAACTCCCGGGGCACCGTCTCGGCGCGCTCCCCGAAGAACGGCGTCGTGGTGAACAACGGCTGTGCCGCCGGCACCACCACCCGAACAGCCTCCAGCCCCAGTTCGACGAGATCACTCGTGGTTAGCCGGACGGCGTAGCTCGCCAACCCGGCGTCGTCCAGCCGCCCGACGAGTTCGTCGACACGCTCGGCGGGCGGGACAGACTCAGTCACGTCCCGGGCCGCGACCGTCGCGGGCGTGTCGACGAACTCGCGAGCGCCCGTCGGGAACTCGGCGTAGCGGCCGATGGCACCCTCCTGGTCGGCCGCCCGGTCGGGCCCCATCGAGTCGAGCTCCGTCCAGTTCTGGAGCGCCTCCCCGCAGGCGTCGCGAGCGGCGGCCGCGGCGTCGAACCCCGCGGCAGAGCCGATCACCTCCGCGAGCCCGGCCGCGAGTGCCTCGTCGGTGCTGTTGCCCAGCCCCAGCCCGGTCGTGATCTGTGGCGCGAACGCCCGGCCGGGCTGGGGGAAGTGGACGAACGACGCCGGTACGGCGGCGTAGCTCCCGTCACGGAGATCGGCGCCGTCGGTCCAGGCAACCCGTTCGTCCGGGTCGGGAGTGGGTGCGTCGTTCGGTCGGACGAACGCGGAGACGGGGACCGCGTCTACCACACCCGTCGTCGGCGCGTGTCGGAACGACGACTCGCGGTAGACGCCGGCGGCGTACCGCTCCAACGCCTCGCCGACCGCCTTCACGTAGGCGGCGTTCCAGTCGGCCGCGACACCGCCGCCGAACTCCCCACAGCGCGCGTCGGAGAACCGTGTGGTTTCGGCGGTCGCGGCGACGTAGTACGGCACCGGAAACGACGACTGCTCGCCGACCTCGCGAACGGGGCCGAGTCGGTCGTCGACGGCCCGTTCCATCCGGTCAAGCGTTGTCGCCAGCGACACGTCCCAGTGGTGTCGCTCGAACCCACGCGGCGTGTCGTGACAGTCACACCCCGGCACCGGGAGAAACGACCGTTCTGGGCCCGGCACCTCGACGACAGTTCCGCCTAACTGCTCCCCGTCGAGCAGGCGGACGAGCCGGTGGCCCGCGACCGCACCCGCTAGTCGGACGGCGCTGTCCGCCGGTCGTGTCTCCAGTTCGCCCGAGTCGTCCGCGGTCCCACCGGCAGCAACGCGGTCACGGAGGCAGTCGAAACAACCGGCGCCGTCGAAGACGGTGACCGCGGCGTCGAGCGCCGCCGGCCGGCCGCCGACGCCGCCGATCTCGACGGTCGCTGTCGGCCTCGGCCAACGGCCCCTCGGCGAACTTCAGACGGAGCCGCGGGCGGCCCACGTCGATTGGCACCTTCTCGGTGCCGATGATACCCATATCCTCCAGACGGGTCTTGGTCCGGGAGAACGTCGCCTTGCTGGCGATCCCCACGTCTTCTCCCCACTTCGAGATGTCGTACAACAACGCCTCGTTCTTGGCGGCGACGAGCAACGAGATCGTCACCTCGTCTAACCCGTCGCCGTCGCCGCGCGCTGCGTCCAACGACGCCAACACCGTGTCGAAGTCGTCGCGGACTGCCTCTCCGATCTGTTCTTCCATCGTCTCCCGGACCCGCGACAGCGGCGGCGTCCGGAGATTGAACGACTCGGAGCGCTCCCACAGCGCCGCGTACGTCTCGTAGGCGTCACCGAGGAAGTCGTCCTCGGCGGCCGCGAGCGCGCCGACGGTGTCCGTCGCAGTCACGACCGCGTACAGCGCGTCCTCGGCGACGAGCAACGTGTTGTCGACATCCTCGTCGAGTTCGCGGAGTGTGAGTATCCCGTCGGCGACGAGGTCGGCGGCGTCTCCCGCCACCAGGAAGTCGCCCATCACGTCCTTCAGCAGCCGGTTGTCGGCGACGACGTTCACCGTCGGCAGCTCTGCGTCTGCACCCAGTGCGACCAACGCCCTGAGGACGCGTGCAGACGGGTCGACCAGGTACACCTCACCGGCCTGGTCCGCTAACGCCTCTCGGAACAGCTCTTCTGTCTCTGTCTCCAGTAAATTCGATGGCATTTGCCTATCTACGATTCGAGTTCGTCGGTATTTAATAGTAACGAAAGAAAGTGGAGATACAACGTCTGAGAGCCAAGATTTCGGCCAGATAGGTGTAGTTCTAGTGACAACGACATTACATGCGGGCGGAGTCGTGACGGCACACCGGCGAGTGGGGGCCAGTGGTCCTACCTGGCGGGTGTCGAGGTGGTCAAACGGGGGTATTTTGCCTGTGGGTGACAGAACAGTTGTATGGAGTACCCACACGTTCAGGAGACAGACCCCGCCGTCGAGACGGCGTTGAGAGACGAGATCCAACGGCAACGCGACACGTTGGCGATGATCGCCTCGGAGAACCACGTCTCGCCGGCAGTGATGGAGGCACAGGGGAGCACCCTCACCAATAAGTACGCGGAGGGGTACCCCGGCGAGCGGTACTACGCGGGCTGTGAGAACGCCGACGAGATCGAGCGGCTCGCGATCAAGCGCGCCCAGAAGCTGTGGGGCGCAGACCACGTCAACGTCCAGCCCCACTCCGGCACGCAGGCGAACCAGGCGGTGTACTTCACCATCCTCGATCAGGGTGACAAGATCCTCTCGTTGGACCTCAACCACGGTGGCCATCTCAGTCACGGCCACAAGGCCAACTTCACCGGCCAACTGTACGATGTCCAACAGTACGAGGTCGACCCCGAGACCGGCTACCTCGACTACGACGGGCTCCGGGACCACGCCGAGTCGTTCGAGCCGGACGTGATTGTCTCCGGCTACTCCGCGTACCCCCGCGAGGTGGAGTTTGGCCGCATCCAGAAGATCGCCGACGCGGTCGACGCCTACCACCTCGCCGACATGGCCCACATCACCGGGCTCGTCGCCGCGGGCGTCCATGAGTCGCCCGTCGGGGAGGCGGACTTCGTCACCGGCTCGACACACAAGACGATCCGTGCCGGGCGTGGCGGGATCATCATGTGTGACGAGGAGTACGCCGACGACATCGACGCAACGGTGTTCCCCGGGGCGCAGGGTGGCCCGTTGATGCACAACGTCGCCGGCAAGGCGGTCGGCTTCCGGGAGGCGTTGCAGCCGGCGTTCCGCGAGTACGCACAGCAGGTGGTCGCCAACGCCCGGACGCTGGCGGACGCCTTCGAGGACGCCGGTCTCCACGTCGTCTCCGGCGGCACGGACACCCACCTCGTGTTGGTGGATCTCCGCGAGTCACACCCGGATGTCTCCGGCGGCGACGCCGAGGCGGCACTCACAGAAGCCGGGATCGTCCTGAACGGCAACACCGTCCCGGGTGAGACCCGGTCACCGTTCGACCCGTCGGGGATTCGCGCCGGCACCGCGGCGCTGACGACCCGCGGGTTCGGCGAGTCGGAACTCCGCGAGGTCGGCGAGCTGATCGCCCGTGTCGTCGACAACCACGACGACGAGTCGGTGATCGCCGACGTTCGGGACCGCGTCGCGGCGTTGACCGACGAGTTCCCGTTGTACGACGGCGACGACGACTTCCCGACGCCGGAGTAACGACACGTCTCTGAACAGCCGCCCACAAGACTCTCGCCGGCGGGTGGTCTCCGGGGACTCGTGACCGACCAGACGAGACGCGGCCGACGGCGACTTCCGCGGCGTGATATCTTGTGGCGCGGCGCAGTCGCACTCACTGGGGCAACTGCTCTCGCCGGCTGTACAGACACCGCGTCGCGTGGCGGGACCGACGAGACGGAGCCCGCGACAGCCGCCAACGCCGAATCCGAGACGGTGACTTCTGAGATGGCCTCACCGACTCGACCGCCAACCACCGTTGACGGGCTCGACCTCCGGGAGGCGAACGTCACGAGTGTCACGGTCGAGGACGCCACGGCCGTCGACGACCGGGACGCGACTGACTACCGGCTGGCGGTGACACTCTACCACGACGACGAAGGGGAGGCCGGCTACGCGAACTGGTGGCAGATCGAGACCCGGTCTGGACGGCGACTCGGCCGGCGTGAACTCTCCCACGCGCACGGCACCCGGAGGTTCACCCGCTCGGCGACGGTGACCGTGCCGGATGTCGCGGAGGCGGTGGTCGTCCGCGGCCACGACCAGACTCACGGCTACGGTGGGCAGGCGGCACTCGTGACGCTCGCAGACGAGATCGTCGAGTTCCGGAGCCAAGGACCGGAGCCGGACGACTTCGGCGTTGGCACCAGTCGCGGAACCGCCTCCCGTGAGTGGGCGTAGTTGGTGCGGTGAGCCCACTGTCCCGCGCCGGGTTGGTTGATCGTGTACAACACGACGGTCTCACAGCGCGTTCTGTACACGTACCCGCAGATTTATGCTGGCGGCCGGGGGAGAGACGTGTGTGACAGAGATCATCGACGGCGAGGCGCTCGCGGCGGAGATCCGCGAGGGGGTCACCGAGACGGTCGACCAGTTCGCGGCGGCGGGCGTCACACCGGGGCTGGCGACGGTGTTGATGTCGACGGACTCAGCCTCCGAGACGTACGTCGAGATGAAGCAACGCGACTGCGAGGAGGTTGGGATCGACGGTATCCACGTCGAGGTCGAGCCGGACGCGCCCGCTCAGGAGCTGTTCGACCGGATCGAGGAACTGAACACCGGCGAGGCCGCCAACGGAATCTTGATCCAGATGCCGTTGCCGGATCACGTCGACGAACGGGCCGCACAGGCGGCCGTCGACCCCGCGAAGGACGTCGACGGCTTCCACCCGGAG
>UEZC01000068.1_pt1 | contig 9970 bp, 8 predicted proteins | sample 1903531 | NCBI WGS metagenome assembly UEZC01 (sample SAMEA4776352, study PRJEB27445) | saltern metagenome | biome: Hypersaline environment; feature: solar saltern; material: Pellet | place: Spain | collected 2014-08 | depth 0 m
AACGGATACGACGGGTTGACTGGCGTACAACAGGACGTACTCGGCGGCTTTCTCCAGTACCTCACCCGGTTCACCGACGACCGGCTCCCGTGGGATGACGATGAAGTCGGCGTCGATCTCCTCGGCAGTGTCGAGGATCGCACTCCCGGGGTGGGTGCTCTTGCGACGCGTCGAGTAGCCGTACGTGATCGCCGTCGAGGCAGAGACGCCGGCGTCTGCACACCGCTCACGGACCGTGTCAGTGAACGCCTCCGTCTCGGCGGCGACCTCCTCGTGGGCGACGGCGTCCGTCTCGATCGCTCGGACCGCCTCCTCGCCGAGCACGTACACCGCGTGGACCGCCGCCTCGTAGCGCCGTGCGATCGCGACGGCGTACTCGACTGCCGACAACGACTCCTCGCTCCCGTCGACCGGGACCAACACGCGATCAACTTCGAGCGCGGCGTCCATACGACGCGGGTCGGCGTGGCCACTCATATTCCTTCCCCTCGTGGGGGCTCCCGCCGGCGGGGGACCCGGTCGTTTATGTCGGCCGTGGGCGAATCTGACCCGTGATCGACACCATCGTCGTCGCCACCGACGGCTCCGCGAGCGTCCAGCGTGCAGTGGCCGCGTCGTTGGATCTGGCGGCCCGGTTCGAGGCGGCGGTCCACGCGTTGTACGTCGTCGACAGCGGCGAGGTGGACTCCTCGCCCGCGGCTGTCCGTGACCAGATGCGCAACGCGCTCCAGGAACACGGCGGCGCCGCCATCGTCGACGTGCAACGACGCGCCGCGGAACTGGCGTGTGACGTGACCGCCGTCGTCAGGGAGGGCCGGCCGGCCGACGAGATCTCCGAGTACGCCCGCGAGATCGACGCCGATCTGGTCACTGTCGGCACCCGCGGCCGCCACGGGGAGAACCGGTTTCTCGTCGGTAGTGTCGCCGAACGCGTGGTTCGGTCGTGTCCCGTCCCCGTGTTGACCGTTCGCCAACTCGACGACGCCGACGGCGCCACCGCCGTGGAACAACCAGCCGGCGGAGACGCCGACGCAACCTGATCGACCGTGCGTCGCGTCGTCTCCCGGCGCGAGTCCGTTCTGGCCACGCGTCGGGCCACGGACCGGATTTAAGTCTGCACGTCCCCGAGTCGGTACCAGCATGGCCGGCGACATCTCCGAGGCGTTGGCGTTCGATCTTGGAGGCGACGACGAGGAGCTGTCGCTGACCGACCGCGTGCGCCGAACACTGGAGTTGCTCCGGGGGGCGGACCTCGACACCCGGCCGTACCGTCCCGACGACGGCCAGCTGGCGACGTTCGAGCTCCCGGAGGGACACGACGAGGTGGAGCGCTACTGGGTGAACGCACCGTACGCCTACGTCGTGATCACACACGACCCCGAGGAGGCGGAGCAGTACTACCACGCCGTCGAGCCGGAGCTCGACGGGTTCGAACGGGAACTGCTCGCGCGGGTCGTCGAGGACATCCGCGACCCGTTGTTGTTCCGCGAGGGAGCGGGACGAGCCGGCGAGGAGACGCTCACCGAGGAACTCGCGCGGTTGTTGGAGCAGTACGGCGCCGAGGTGGAGATGGACAGCTTCCACGCGTTGTTGTACTACCTCCTGCGTGACTTCCGGCGGTACGGGAAGGTGGACCCGTTGTTCCACGACCCCCACATCGAGGATATCTCGTGAGCGGTCCGGCAACCACGTCTCCGTCGGGGAGCCAATCGTCGGGACGACACTGCCGAACGGCGCCCGAGTCGAGTTGACACTCGGCGAGGAGGTGACCCCGCGCGGGTCGGCGTTCACGATCCGGAAGTACGCCGAGGAGCCGTTCACGCCGGTGGACCTGATCGAGTACGGCACCTTCTCCGTCGAGCAGATGGCGTACTTCTGGCTGTGTATCGAACACAACAAGAGTCTCATCTTCGCGGGCGGCACCGCCTCCGGCAAGACCACCTCGATGAACGCGGTGTCGATGTTCATCCCGCCGCGGTCGAAGGTGCTCACGATCGAGGACACGCGGGAACTCTCCTTGTACCACGACAACTGGCTGTCGTCGGTGACGCGTGAACAGACGGGTGAGGGGTCGGACATCGACATGTACGAGCTGTTGCGGTCGGCGCTGCGGCACCGCCCGGAGTACATCATCGTCGGCGAGGTGCGAGGAGACGAGGCGGTGACGTTGTTCCAGGCGATGAACACCGGGCACACGACGTTCTCGACGATGCACGCCGACTCTATCGAAACCGTCATCAACCGGTTGGAAAACGAACCGATCAACGTCCCGCGGGCGATGGTCCAGAGTCTCGACATGTTGTCGATCCAGACGCTCACCCGGTTCGGCGGGGAACGGGTCCGCCGGGCAAAGACCATCGGCGAGATCGGCGGGATCGACCAACGGACGGGCGAACTCGATTACTCGTCGGCGTTCCAATGGCTCGCGAGCAGCGACGAGTTCCAACGCAACGACTCCTCGTTGCTCGACGAGATCCAGGAGGAACGCGGGTGGAGCCGCTCGGAGCTGCTCTCGGAGATGCGGGACCGCCAACAGTTCCTCACCCACCTGCTGGACCGGAACGTCACCGACTACCGGACGTTCACCGCGCTCGTCAACGAGTACTACGCCGACCCAGAGGAGACGATGCGCCGGATCGAGTCGGAGGCGTTGGTCGACGGCGTCGATCCAGAGTTGGACGGCTCGACGGAGCCAGATCGGGTCGAGCCGGACGCGGGCGGAGAAAGCGGTGTCGGCGCCGAGACGGACGGCGGGCTCGGCCCGAGGTAACGGCAGGATGGTGTTCGAACTCCTCCCGTTGGTTGCCACGTTGGTGCTCGTCGCGCCGTTGGTCGTCGCGCAGTTCGACGACAGAACGGATCGGTTTCTCACCCGGGTTGCAGTGACGTTCTTCGGGCAGTACGTCGCCCGGGAGAGCGAGCGGAAACGGGACCAGCAACGGCGGATGCGGGCCGCACACAGGGGCGACACACACCGTTCGTTTGCGGCACAGACGCTGCTGATCTCCGCGGTGTCGCCCCGCAGTTGCCGCCAGCGTTGTCGTTCGTCGGCGACTTCGACACCGCTCGCGACCTCGGGGTCGCCCAACTGTTCCCGATCCTCCTGTTGTCGGCGGGCACGTTCGGCGCGTTGTTCGGCGCCGGGAGCTACTATCTGCGGTGGTTGTTGCTCGACAACGCGGCGTACGCTCGCGCGGGGAAGATCGAGGCCACACTCCCCCGGACGGTGGCGTTCGTCTACGCGCTCTCTCGGTCCGGGATGTCATTCCCGAAGGTGATGAACACCCTCGCCGAAAACGAGGAGGTGTACGGCGCCGCCGCCCGGGAGTTGGGAGTCGCGGTGCGGGAGATGGAGACGTTGGGCGCGGACCCGCTGACGGCGATGGACCGGCTCTCCGAACGGACTCCCTCGGACAATATGTCGGAGTTTGCGGGCAACCTCTCGTCGGTGCTGGGGAGTGGACGTAACCTCGCGGAGTTCCTCCGCAACCAGTACCACCGGTTCCAGGAGGAGGCAGAGTCACAACAGGAACAGTACCTGGAGATTCTCTCGACGATGGCGGAGGCGTACGTGACGGTGCTCGTCGCGGGGCCGTTGTTCCTGATCACGATCCTGGTCGTGATCGGGCTGGTGTTGGGCCAACAGACGATGACGATCCTCCGACTGATCGTCTACGTCGGGATTCCGTTGGCGACGCTGGCGTTCGGCGTCTACATCGACTCCGTCTCGAAACGTGGCCAGACCAGCGCCGGCACCGAGGGGTACACCGACCCCCGGACGGCGTTCGTCTCCGGGCAGGTCGCTGACTTCGCCGACGACCGGCAGGATGACACCGGTGCGACGGCCGTCGATTCGGTTCCCGGGGGCGAGACACCCGCCGACGAGTCGCTAATGAGTGATCACGCTAGCGACGACTCCACCGCAACAGACGGCGGGACACCGACTGACGACGAGCCGGCGACAGACGGCGGGACGACCAACGGCTCGGCGACCACCGTCGGGACAGAGGCGAACGAGGACCCGTGGGCGGCAGACAGAGAACGGCTGGCGGCGTACGACGCGGTGTCGCGGTACGTCGACGCTCTGCGCCAACCGGGGCGGTTGCTCCGCCGCCGGCCGAGCGCGACGCTGTGGGTGATGTTGCCGGTGGCGTTGCTCTGGATTTTCACGCGGGCGGGTGCAGTGCCGGCAGACGTGTTGGCGGCCGCTCGGACGTTGGACGCACCGCTCGTCGAGGGGTTGGTGTTCGTGTTCGGGACGTTCGCGGTCGTCTACGAGTACGAGAACAGACGGACGGCGGCGCTGGAGAAGGCGGTGCCGGACTTTCTCGACCGGCTGGCGTCGGTCAACGACGCCGGGATGTCAGTCGTCGAGAGTATCGAGGTGTTGTCGAACGACGATGTCGGAGCGCTCACGCCGGAGTTGGAGCGCACGTGGCGCGACATCGAGTGGGGGGCGGATCTCGCGACGGCGCTCCACCGACTGCGCGAACGGACGGGGTCGGTGATGGTGACACGGGCGGTCGCGCTGACGACGAACGCGGTGGCCGCCAGCGGCGATGTGGCGCCGGTGATGGAGATCGCGGCCGACGAGGCCCGCTCGACACAACAGCTCCGCCGGGAGCGACGACAGGTGATGTTGACGTACATGATCGTCATCTACGTCTCCTTTTTCGTGTTTCTGGGGATCGTCGGGGCGCTGACCACCGCCTTCATCCCGGCGATCGAAGGGGCGCAGATCGGCGGCTCCGTGCCCGGCGGAGGGTCGGTTCCGGGTGTCGGCGGCGGTGGGAGTCCGCTCGGCGGGATTCAGGACGTGAACGCCGGGCAGTACGTGGTGTTGTTCTTCCACGCCGCTGTCGTTCAGAGTATCTCCTCCGGATTCATCGCCGGGCAACTCGGCGAGGGGAACGTGCGTGACGGTGTCAAACACGTCACGTTGATGCTCGTCTGCTCGTACGTGGTGTTCGTGTTCCTGGTATGACTGGACGGAGAGTGGATCTGGCGTGGGCGAATCCGGCGGGGAGGAAGCAGGCGAGGGCGAAGCTGGCAAGGACGCAGCAGGCGGACCGGAGCGGACTAGCACGAGGTCACAGAGACGATCCGACGACACGACAGATCACAGAGAGATGACACCTGACGATTCGAGAGACGACCTAACCGACGATTCGACAGTGCAGAAACGGAGTGTCGCCGAGACGTACGACCGGATCGCTGACCACTTCGCCGAGACCAGACACCACCCGTGGCCAGAGGTGCGCGAGTTCCTGAACGACCGGAGCGCGACCGTGGGGATCGACGTGGGTGCCGGCAACGGCCGTCACGCCGAGTTGGTGGCCGAGCGGACACGCCGGGTACTCGCGGTCGACGTGAGCTGGGGGTTGCTCGGGACAGCCCGCGAACGGGCCGCCGAACGCGAGTACGCGGCGTCGTTGGCACCTGTCGCGGGCGACGCGGGCACACTCCCGGTCGCGACGGGCGCGGTCGGGCTCGCGGTGTACGTCGCCACGCTCCACCACCTTCCGACCCGCGAGACGCGGGTGGGGTCGCTCTCGGAGCTGGCTCGCGCGTTGGGGCCGGGCGGCCGTGGACTCGTCTCTGCCTGGAGCACCGCCCACGACCGGTTCGACCGCGAGACCGGGTTCGACACGACCGTCGACTGGACGCTCCCGGGCGGGGAGACGGTGCCGCGGTTCTACCACGTGTACGACCCCGCGGAGTTCCGTGAGGATCTCCGACGGAGTGGGCTGACTGTCGTCTCGACACGTGTCTCCAGTGGGAACTGTTACGCCGTCGTCGCGCCCTGAGTCGGTGACGATCTCCGAGTCGGTGAGACAGACGAGCGTGGCCACCGACCCGTCCGCTCCGACCGTCAACCCGATCTGTCGTGGTCTATCCTCGCCGTGGGGACAGAAAACGTCTCGAGTCCAGACCGCCTACCACTTAAGATGCGTAAACGAATCACACAGACGGCCAACAAGGCGAGGTACGCGGCGGTCAGCAGCGCCGTCGGTGGCGCGGTCGGCGGGTTGTTGAGTCGCGACGCGGCCTCCAGTGGTGCCGCGGCCGGTGCGCTGATGTGTACGACCGTCGGCGAGAAACGAGCGACCGTCGACATGGTCGTCGAGCAGGGTGGGCGGCTGGTCGGTTAGAGCGGGAGAGTAGCCGGGTGGAGCAGTGAGTCGGGCGACCGCGGCGGGTTGAGTGACCGTAGCGACGGGCTCGTCGCACGAGGCAGTGGAGTGTTCGAGTAGTTAAAAACTACCCAGATCTGGGACACAAGCCCAGAAGCGTAGAGAACTACCTCTTACAGAGCACAAGGAGAATACCCGCGTCTAAAGCCGCGGGTATTCTCCCTGCATCTTATAGGGGGGCTAACGGGTAGCTCACCCCCCTACTCCTCTCAAAGTACATCTTTTCGATACGGATAAGTATCCAGATTCCTATTATACCTACAACAGTAAAACGATGGGAAGTAACAAAGACAACCTGCTAACTTCGCTGAGACGGTCGATGGTTCCGCTCAACCGGATTGCTCGCGCAGTAACAGGACTCGGCGGCGGGTTCCTGATCCTCCGTGCATTCGTCGGTAGTTTGCAGGTCTGCTCGGCTGGCGCGAGTTGCCCACCGGACATCACCGCCGAGGCGGTCGCCACTGTCCTGTTTGGGGTGGTTCTTCTGTACGTCGCTGTCCGGTTCGATCCGGATTGAACACACAGTCCCTGGGCAATACCAGTGTCTTATCTCTCGGCTGACGGTCGTCTGTCGCCGAGTGTGTCTCCACCAAGGCGGTGTGTCCCCACCGAGGCGGTGTGTCCTCACCGAGGGGAGACTCAGAAGGTACAAATTCACACAGTCGTGAGAGGCGGTATGGACGCGGACCCGTTCGTCTGGGACGACGGCGAGGTCGCCCCGGGCGAGACGGCACACGTACGGTTCCCGGTCAGCGAGACGTATCTGGGTGACACTGTCGCGGCGCCGGTGACGATCGTCTGTGGTGAACGGTCGGGGCCGACGGTGTTTCTGACGGCGGCAGTGCACGGAGACGAGCTCAACGGCGTCGAGGTCGTCCGCGAAGTGGCACAGGAGTGGGATCACGACGCCGTCCACGGCACCCTCGTCTGTCTCCCCGTCGTCAACACGCTCGGGTTCGTCACCCAGCAACGCTATCTCCCGGTCCAGGACCGTGATCTCAACCGGGCGTTTCCCGGTCGTTCGGGATCGACGAGCGCCAAACGGATCGCGCACCAGATCTACGAGCAGTTCCTCTCACAGTGTGATCTGGGGATCGACTTCCACACCTCCACCCGCGGCCGGACGAACATGTTCCATGTCCGTGCTGAGATGGACGACGATGAGGTCGCACGGCTCGCCCGTGCGTTCGGGACGAACCTGATCATGGATACGGACGGCTCGGAGGGGATGCTCCGGCGGGAGCTGTCGGACGCGGGCGTGCCGACAATCACCGTCGAGATGGGCGAGGCTCACCGGTTCGAACGGGAGCTGATCGACCACGCGCTCGCGGGTGTCGAGAGCGTCTTCGCAGAGTACGGCGTCTACCCGGACCGGGAGGTGCGGTGGCCGGGGTGGCGCACCACCGTCTCGGGATGGGACGACAAGACCTGGCTCCGGGCCGACAGCGGCGGGATCGTCGAGGTCCACGCCGGTCGCGGCGCGCTCGTCCGCGAGGGTGAACGGGTGTGTACGATCACCAACCCGTTCAAGACGGAGAAGACGGTCGTCGAGGCGCCGTTTACCGGCGTCGTCGTCGGGGTGTTGGAGAACCCGGTCGTCTACCCCGGGAACCCGTTGTGTCACCTCGCGAGCGTCGAACGCGACGTGCAACAGGCGATCGAGTCGGCGCGGGCCGGCGATGCCCCCGGCGGTGGGGACGTGCCTGCGGCTGCGGAGTGAGTTGCCTCGCCGAGGTGGTGAACGACGTTTTCGCCTTCGCAAGCTACTTTTTCGTTCACCGTAAAGACAGGAGTATGAGTTCGTCGTCGACGGCCGACCGAGTGTTGGCCGCCCTCGAGGCCGACGCACAGGCCTCCCACGCCGAGATCGCAGAGCGGGCGGGAGTGTCGAAGCCGACCGTCAGAAAGTATATCAGACAGTTGGAAGACGACGGTGTAATCGTCGGTTACTCCGCCGATATCGACCCCAAGAAGCTCTCTGGACAGACGATCGCGTTCGTCGGGGTCGAAGCTGAAAGCGACCGCTACGTCGACGCCACCCGCGGGCTGAAGAACGTCGACGCGGTCGAACGGTTGTACACCTCCTCGGGTGACCACATGTTCATGGCCGAGGTCCGCGCCGAGGACGGCGAGGATCTCGGTGTCGTCATCGAGGAGGAGGTACTCGCGGTGGACGGTGTCGAGGCGGCCCACCCGTCTGTGCTTCAGGAACGACTGAAGTGACGTGCGCCAGGAACGACTGAAGGGACATACTCTACGAACGGTCGAACTGAGCTACTCGCCTCGTTTCGACTCACCTGTCTCCGTATCTCGACGGGTCGAAACCTGCGTCCGTCTCCCGGCGAGCCGGGCGTTTGTTACGTCTCGCCAGCCGGCCGGGAGTCGACGGTCTCGGTGTCGGCGTCTTCGACTCCAGAGGCGTCGGGCTGGTCCCTCTCGTAGGCACCGGCCTTCCGGAGCCGGCCGGCACGCTCCAACACGTCGGCGCTTCGACACACACCGGCCGCCCCGCCAGCCTGTGGAACGGCACAGTTGTTGCAGTTCTCACAGACGACGGCGGCGTCGTCTGCGTCCAACAACCGCGCCGGGAGCCGTGGTTCGGCGTAGAACGGCCGACCCATCCCGACGGCGTCACAGGCGTCGCCCAGCAGTGTGTCGATCTGTGACCGATCTCGTACGCCACCCTCCAACAACACCGGCACGTCCACGCGGTCGCGAACCCGGCGACAGAGGTCAGCGTTCCACGCCGGCTCGAAGTCGAACTGGAACGACTCGATCCAGTTGGCGACCGCCACCGCCGCCGCCCGCAGCGGCGACCCGAACGCCGCTGTGTAGCCGTCACGGTGACGCTCGTCGCGCCAGGCGGCGTCGGGGAACTCCCCGCGGATCACCGACATGTCCCAGAAGACGGAGCCGTTCACCGGCACCAGTCCGTCGTAGCCGGCCGTCGCGAGCCGTTCTGCGAGTCGCACCGTCTCCCGACGGCTCCGGCGACGACGGACAAACGGCGGTGCCTCCGTCTCCGCGGGGAGTTTCGTGATCACCGGCACGTCGCCGGCGTGAGTACGGATCGCGTCGAGGACGACCTCGAAGAACCGTCCCAGGTCGCCGAACTCGTCTTCGCGGCGGTTGTAGAACGGGGAACAGAACTGGTGGAGGATACCCATGTTCGCGCCCGCAAGGTGGATCACATCGTAGCCCGCGTCGACGGCTCGGGCGGCCGCACGACCGAAATCTGTTGCTAGCTCGTGTGCCTCGGCCGTCGAGAGCACATGGGCGTCGTAGGAGACGAACCCCGTCCGTTCGAGCGCACGCAGCTGCCACGGCGGCTCCGAGACGGCCAACTGCTGGAGGTTGGGGTGTTCCCGGCGGTACTCCTGGTGCCACGTCTCCATCGACCGCAGCCCGCCGTGTTCGAGTTGGATCGCGATCCGCCCACCGTGGCGGTGGACGGCGTCCGTGAGCCGCCCGAGTTCTGCGACGAAGTCGGGGTCGTGGACACGGGTCATTCCCGGTGCGGCACACCCACCCGCCTCGCGAACGATCGTCGCCCCCTGACAGATCAGCCCGGCGCCGCTGGCGGCGGCAGGCTCTAAGTCCGCGATCAATTCGTCAACCGCACCCGGACCGTTGCCGGCACACTCCAACAACGGGGCGCGGTAGAGTCGGTTGGGGAGTCGGACTCCACCAATCGACAACGGTGATTCGAGCGCGGGCGCGTCGGGCGTCGACATCTGGTGGTGAGGGTCAGGAGCGTGTGGGCTTGAGGGTTGTGT
>UEZC01000030.1_pt1 | contig 9908 bp, 8 predicted proteins | sample 1903531 | NCBI WGS metagenome assembly UEZC01 (sample SAMEA4776352, study PRJEB27445) | saltern metagenome | biome: Hypersaline environment; feature: solar saltern; material: Pellet | place: Spain | collected 2014-08 | depth 0 m
CGCCCGATCGACATCGCCTCCCCGGTCGACTTCATCGCCGTCGACAGGGTAAACTCCGTCTCGGGGAACTTGTCGATGGGCCACCGCGGCACCTTCGTCACGACGTAGTCGATCGCCGGCTCGAACGCCGCCGTGGTCTCCCCAGTGATCTCGTTGGTGATCTCGTGGAGTCGTTTGCCCAACGCCACCTTCGCGGTCACGCGGGCAATCGGGTAGCCGGTCGCCTTCGAGGCGAGCGCCGACGACCGCGAGACGCGTGGGTTCACCTCCACCACGCGGTACTCCCCGCCGGGTGTGCCGTCGTCGCGCCACGCGAACTGGATGTTACAGCCGCCCTGGATGCCGAGATCGCGGATCACCTCCAAGGCGGCGTCCCGCATCTCCTGGTGGCCGTCGTCTGGAATCACTTGCGAGGGGGTGACGACCGTCGACTCCCCGGTGTGGATGCCCATCGGGTCGAGATTCTCCATGTTGCAGATGATCACACAGGAGTCGTCGGCGTCCCGCATCACCTCGTACTCTAGCTCCACCCAGCCGTCGATCGACTCCGTCACCATCACTTCCCCGTTGCGCGAAAGCCGGAGCCCGTGGCGGGCACGCTCTGCCAGCTCCTCGCGGTCGTGGACCACGCTCGACCCCTGTCCACCGAGGGTGTAGGTGGTGCGGACGATCACCGGCAACCCCCCGACGGCCGCGACCGCGTCCTCCAGTTCGTCGACGCTCGTGATCGTCCGCGACCGCGGCACCGGTTGGCCGAGCCGTTCCATCCGGTCGCGGAACTGGTCGCGGTCCTCCGTCGCGTAGATCGTCTCCAGTGGCGTCCCCATGATCTCCATGCCGTACTCGTCGAGCACCCCCTGCTCGGCGAGTTCCGCCGTGACGTTCAGCCCCGTCTGCCCGCCGAGACCGGCGATCACCCCGTCCGGCTCCTCGGCGGCGATCACCTCTGCGATCGACTCGGGCGTGATCGGCTCGATATACACCCGGTCTGCCATCTCCGGGTCGGTCATGATCGTCGCCGGGTTGGAGTTGACCAACACCACCCGTGCACCCTCCTCCTGGAGCGCCCGACACGCCTGCGCGCCGGAGTAGTCGAACTCCGCCGCCTGCCCGATCTTGATCGGCCCACTCCCGACGAGCAGTATCGTCCGTCCGTCGTCCATTACCCCGTGGTGGTCCGTGTATCGTAATAAGCCCCGCGAATCGACAACGGGATTCGAAGGAGATTACGAATTTCGAAGATCACGGCTGTCTGGGGGTGGCGGCGACCGACAGACGCGTCGGTCACGAACACCGGGGTCGAATCCACCGGACAGTCCGGCCCGAAAACGAGCGTGCCGGTCGCTCAGTCGCCGGTCACTTCGCCGCCGTCGGCGGCCGTCGGCGTCCCGACCGGGCTGTCCGTCGACCCGGTCGTGGCGGTTTCGGCGGCGTCGGTGAACGCAGACCGGTGGACGGAGACGAAGTAGACGTACGGCGTCTTCGCCATCACGTCGACGAACGTGATCAGCAGGGTCACGCCGACCGTCTCGACGTAGCCGAAGCCGAGCGGGCCGGCCGCCCAGACCACCGGGTAGGTGACCCACAACAGCCCGACGTGGTTCTGTAACACCTCGAACAACCGCCGACGGGGCCCGCTCCGCTCGGCGGCCACGTCCGGGAGCACACCGTACAACGCGTACAACAGCCCGAGGTAACAGAACGACGACGCGCTGAACGCCGCCAGCCGGGTCGTTCCGGTGGTGACGACACCCGCCCAGCCGATTACGATCATCGCCACGTCGACGGCGACGATCCACCCGATCGTCCGTCGACTCGCGCCGGCGGCGTGAGCGGCGTAGCCGATCAACACCGGCGTGGTGAGCAACCAGTCGACGTACCGCGGCACCGGCACTTCGACGCCGCCGACGGAGATGAACCCGACGTTCAACGCCATCAGTGCGTACGCGACCGCCGCCGCGCCGGGGATCACCGCGATCCAGACGAACGCCCCACGCTCGCGGGTCGTGGCGTCACTGCCGGCCCACAGCCGGTACCAGATCACGGCACCCACCACCATCCCGAGGGTCCCCAACGACAACGAGACCGTCTCGGCGGTCACCATCGCCGATCACCCCCGTCGGGTCGCACGGCGGCCGGCTCCGCGTCGACGGCCGCCGGCGACGGCTCGTCGCCGACGGTCAGGTCGAACCGGGCCAACTGCCCCGTCAGATCGCTCGTCCGCGTCCGGAGTTCCTCACTCGTGTCCAGCACCGCGTCGACGGAGTCGGCGGCCGTGTCCGTCGCCGTGACGACCGCGTCCGTGTTCGCCGCGATCGTGTCACCCACCGCGGCCACCTCGTCGATCTTGCTCGTGAGTCGTTGGGTGGAGGTGGCCTGTTCGTCCGTCGCGTCCGCGATCTCCGTGACGCCGTCGTCGATCCGTGCGACCGTCTCCGAGACCCGTTCCATCTCCGACACCGCACTCCGGGTCGTCTCCACGCTGTCGGTCAGCGACGCGCTGGTCGTCCCGATCTGCTCGGTCGCGGCGCGCGTCTCCGTCCGCAGTTCCGCGATGGTGTCGCCGATTGCGTCCGCCTGTTCGGCCGTCTCCTCGGCGAGTGACTTCACCTCGTCGGCGACGACCGCGAACCCGTCGCCGCCACCGCCGCCGCCGGCTCTGGCGGCCTCGATGGAGGCGTTCAACGCCAACATGTTGGTCTGTTCTGCGATGTCGCCGATGATCTCGGCGACCTCGGTGATCTCTGCGGTGCGTTCGTCGACGGTCTCGATCCGGTCGACGGCGTCGGCCATCTCCGACTGGACCGTCTCGACCGTCTCGATCGCCTCCCCGGCGGCCGTCTGTGCCTCGTCGGCCGCCGCCGCCGCCGCCGCCGTCTCGCGTGCCACCTCGTCGGTCGTGGCGGCGATCTCCTCTGCGGTCGCCGAGAGGTCGTCCATCTCGTTGGTCGCCTCCCGGAGCTGGTGGCGTTGGTCCTCGACCGCCGCCGTCGTCTGTTCGGTGGCGGTCTCGACGTCCTCGGTGCCCGTCCCGATCTCCTCGGCGGCGTCTGCCACCGCGACGGTGCCGTCGTCGACCGCCTCCGCGAACGCCACCACCTCGGCCAACGCCGTCTCCAACCCGTCGAGTGTGGTGTTGAACTGCTCGCCGATCACCTCCATCGACTCGAACTGCTCTGTCGCCTCAACCTGTTCGACATCGATCCGGCTGGAGAGATCACCCGTCGCGGCCTCGGCCATCGTCTCCGCGTACCGCTCTGCGATCTCCTGGTGTTGTCTGGCGATCTCGCGTGCCTCCTCGCGTGCGGTCTCCGCCTCTGCGCGTGCCGTCTCTGCCGCCTCGATCCGGTCGGCCAACGTCCGTCGCATCCGGTCGACGGAGTCGGCGACCCGCCCGAACTCGTCGGTGCGGTCGATCTCCACCTGCTCGTCGAACTCCCCGTCGGCGATGGCTTCCGTCCGCCGTTCGAGGAACCTGAGTGTCGCGAGGGTCGACGTTCCCGCAATCGACCCGAGGACGAGCAGCCCGACGAGCCCCGACAACACCGTCGCCGCGACGTTCCCCGTCACCACCCCCGTGGCGACGATCAACCCCCCGACACCCGTGTAACCGACCGCGAGCTTCAATCCGTATCGGTCTCGCGCAGGTCGTGGCATAATTCCCCGGTTCTACACTCGCCCACTTCAACGTTCCCGATAGTTTACCAAAAATGATAGGTAGAGAACCGTTTATGTGATATATGCATTCTGTCTACAGAATTTTTACCCCCTGTCGACGACAGCTTTCGGCGCCTCGATCGAGCAGAGCAAACACGACGGAGGCGTCGTCGGGCGGGCGCAGCCCGACGGCAGTTCACCCTGAGGTCTGTCCCAAGGCGGCGGCGGGGTCCTCGTCGGTCACCACCGCCTCGTAGAACGTGCGGTGGTCGGCGGCGACGGCGTCCCAGCCGCGTTCCTCGTATTCGACGGGGCCGCCGGCCGCCAACCCCGTGCCGATCCCGTCGGCGATGCTCGCGGCGTCCCGATCGACCGTCACCAGACAGTCGTCGGGCAACACCTCTGCGGCACCACACTCGGTGGAGACAACACGGGTGCCCGCCGACAACGCCTCGACGATGGTGATCCCGAACGGCTCGGAGCGTGACGGGGAGACGAACAGATCCGCGGCGGCGTAGTAGTCCGGCAGTTCCGGCTCCGGCACGAAGCCGACAAACGCCACCTGATCGGCGACGCCGGCCAGCTCGGCGAACTTCTCCAACTGTGCGGTGAGGTGGCCCGTCCCCCCGATCACGAGGGTCACGTCCTCGCGGCGTAGCTCCGCGAGCGCGTACAACAAGTACTCGATCCCCTTCTGGTCGGTGTGGCGGCCGACGAAGAACAACATCGGCCCGTCGACCCCGAGTTCGGCCTTCAGGTCGCGGTCGCCCGGCTCGACGCTCGGGAACCCGTTGTGGATCACGGCGGCGTCGCCGCCGTACTCCCGGCGGAGCTTGCGAGCGGTGTAGTGGCTGACGGCGATCAGGTGGTCCGACCGGTTGACGACGCGTTGTTCTGCGCGTTGTTCCCGGGCGGGCGGCTCGGCGTTGCGGTCCGACGACAACGAGTGGAACGTCGTCACCCACGGCACGTCGTGTTCCGCCTGTGCGCGCGAACCGGGGTTGTAGCCGAACCAGTCGTTCGTGTGGATCAGATCGGCGTCGGCCGCGTGGTCCACGAACGCGCCCGAGAGGCGTCCGATCCGGGTGACGATGTCGCCGTCACCCGTCTCGACGCCGTGAACCCCCGGCCGGTCGTCGGGCGCGTACTCCGCCGGCAACACCAGCTCGATTGTCACCTCTTCGTCGGGGGCGAACTGCTCGTACAGCTCCCCCACCGCCGTGTCTAGCCCACCGGTGACGTTCGGTGGGAACCCCCACCCCAGCATCAGGACGGTGTAGCTCATCGTCTCCCACCTCGCGAGGCACCCACTTAATGTGTGGCCTGCTCCCGTCGGCCGACCGACGGAGGCCCGCCACCGTTGTCGCCTGAGCCGACCACCTGGAGCCACACCGTTCATGTCGGTGCCGCCGCTACGGCAGGTGTGACACGCGAGGAGACGGAGCCGGCAGGTGGGAGCGACGGACACGGCCGCCACGACCACGAAGACGACGGCAAAGGAGCGACGGCGCGGGTGCTCGTCGGGCTGACACTGGTCGCCGGGCTGGTCGCGTTGCTGGGTGTCGGTGCGGTGTGGGCGTTCGCCTACGGCCCGCTGGGCTGACTTTCGTCTGTGCCCTCCTGTGGTGCCGTCTCGCCAGAGTCCGTCTCTTCTCTGGGGCTGTCGCTCCCGTCGTCGTTCTCGTCGTAACACGCCGCGTCGACACGGGCGTCGTACAGTCGCCCGACGAGCGTCGTCACTGGCCCACCACCAACCGCGACACCATCGACGGTCGCGATCGGCTTCACCTCCCGGATCGACGAGGTGAGAAACGCCTCGTCGGCCGCGCGCACGTCGTCTGGCTCGTATCGCCCCTCCTCAACGGGAATCCCCTCGTCTCTCGCGAGCTCTAACACCGTCTCCCGGGTGATCCCCGGCAACACCGGCCCCTCCAACGAGGGGGTGCGGAGTGCGTCGTCGGCGACGAACCAGAGGTTAGCCGTCGCCGCCTCCGCGACGTAGCCGTTCGTGTCGAGCACGAGCGCCTCCGTCGCGTCGCTGACCCGCGTCTCCAGCCGCGCGAGGATCTGGTTGAGGTAGTTGTGTGTCTTCGCCTGCGACGGGAGCGCGCGGTCCGGCACCCGCCGGGTCTTGGCGGTCTGGAGCCGCGCGGGCTCGTCCCACACCCGTTCGCCCGCGGTGCCGCCACGCGACAACGGGGAGACCGTCACCACGACCGTCGGCTCCGGCTCCGTCGACGGGGTCAACCCACGTGTGTCGCTCCCGCGGGTCACCGACAGCTTCACCGTCGCCTCCTGCAAGTCGTTCGCGGCCAGCGTCTCGATCACTCGCGCCCGCAGTTCCGCCGTCTCGACCGGCAACGGCAACGACAACGCTGCCGCCGACTCGGCCAGTCGCTCGGCGTGGGCCGCCCATCGGAACGGGACGCCGCCGTACACCCGGATCGTCTCGAAGACCGCGTCACCGTACGCGAACCCGCGGTCGTGGACGCTCACCGTCGCCTCACTCGCCGCGACGAGTTCCCCGTCGACGTGGTACTGTCGGTCGTCTGCCGACACCTTGCTCATGCCGCCCTCTCCGGGCGGTGGCATCCTGAATCCGGCGACCTGTTCGTGCAGAGTCGAATCCGTTACTCGGCACCGAGTTTTGTTCTCTACTCAGAGTGGCGCACAGATTTAAGCCGGTTCGCGCCGACCCGTTTCGTATGTCTGACTCCGAACCGGAGCTGGAGGCGCGGCTGGCGGCGCAAGACTCGTTCGATCCGCCGGCGTCGTTCGCCGAGCAGGCCAACGTCGCCGACCCACTCTACGACGAGTTCGACGCCGAGTGGCCGGACTGTTGGGAGCGGGCGGCCGACCTGCTCGACTGGGAGGCGTCGTACGACACCGTGTTGGACGACTCCCAGCCCCCGTTCTTCGAGTGGTTCACCGGCGGGTCGCTGAACGCCTCAACAAACTGTCTCGACCGCCACCTCGACGACCGCGGCGAGGAGGCGGCAATCGAGTGGGTCGGCGAGCCGACCGACGAGGCGAACGAGACGTACACGTACGCGGAGCTCCACCGTGAGGTGAACGAGTTCGCGGCCGCGCTCCGGGGGTTGGGTGTCGAGGAGGATGATGTCGTGACGATGTACATGCCGATGCTGCCGGAGCTTCCGGTCGCGATGCTGGCGTGTGCACGCATCGGCGCACCCCACAGCGTCGTCTTTGCCGGCTTCTCTGCGGATGCGCTGGCGACCCGGATGGAGGCGGCCGACTCGGAGTATCTCGTTACCTGTGACGGCTACTACCGGCGCGGGGACGCGCTCGACCACTTCGAGAAGGCGGCAGACGGACTCGACGCGGTCGCCCACGACGTGACGACGGTCGTCGTCGACCGACTGGGTGCGGACGACCACGGCCACGACCTATCGGACGACCACCACGACTACGACACGCTCGTCGCGGCCCACGCGGGCGCGACGGTCGACCCGGTCGCGCGTGACGCCGAAGACATGTTGTTCCTGATGTACACCTCCGGGACGACCGGGCAACCGAAGGGGGTGAAACACACGACCGGCGGCTACCTCTCGTGGGTGAGCTGGACCTCACAGGCGGTGCTCGACGTGAAACCCGAGGACACCTACTTCTGTTCTGCCGACATCGGCTGGATCACCGGCCACAGCTACATCGTCTACGGCCCGCTCGCGCTCGGGACGACGACGATGCTGTACGAGGGCGCGCCCGACTACCCGGCGCGTGACCGGCTGTGGGAGATCGTCGAACGGTACGACGCCACCCAACTGTACACCGCGCCGACGGCGATCCGGGCGTTCATGAAGTGGGGAACGGAGCACGTCGACGCCCACGACCTCTCGTCGCTGCGCCTGCTCGGGACGGTCGGGGAGCCGATCAACCCGCGGGCGTGGAACTGGTACTACGAACACGTCGGCGACGGGGAGTGTCCGGTGGTCGACACCTGGTGGCAGACGGAGACGGGCGGGATGATGGTGACGACACTCCCGGGCGTGTCGAGAATGAAACCCGGCGCCGCCGGCCGCCCGCTCCCCGGTGTCGACGCGCAGGTTGTCGGCCCGAACGGGGAGTCGGTCGAGCCGGGACAGGCAGGGTATCTCACGGTCCAGAAGCCGTGGCCCGGGATGCTCCGCACGCTCTACCAGAACGACGAGCGCTACGTCGAGGAGTACTGGGCGGAGTTCTCCGACACCGATAGTGACGACCCCGACGACTGGGTGTACTTCCCCGAGGACGGCGCGAAGGTCGACGAAGACGGCTACATCACCGTACTCGGTCGCGTCGACGACGTGATCAACGTCTCCGGCCACCGGCTGGGGACGATGGAGATCGAGTCGGCGATCGTCGGCTGTGAGGGGGTCGCCGAGGCGGCGGTCGTCGGCGGCGACCACGAGGTGAAGGGTGAGGCGGTGTACGCCTACGTGATCACCGAGGACGGCCAACCCGAGAGTGACGCGTTCCGCGAGGAGATCGTCGGCGCCGTCGAGGACGCCATCGGCCCGATCGCCCGCCCCGAATCCGTGCAGTTCACCCCCGAACTCCCGAAAACTCGCTCGGGGAAGATCATGCGCCGCCTCCTCGAAGATGTCGCCAACGACGACGATCTGGGTGACACCTCGACGCTCCGCAACCCGGAGATCGTCCAGGAGCTCTAGAACCGACCTTTTTCACTCCTTGGGGTGGCCTCCCTGCGGTCGGCCACCCCAAGGAAAAAATGTCGATCAAAAAGCGCGAGCGCGCCGCAGGGCGGCGCGCTCGCGTCTGCTGTCGTGGTGCCGGACCGCACCCGCACCGCGAGTGTGCGAGCTTGGCCGGAACCGACCCAGACACCGTCTTCGGCAGTATGGCACCGAGTGCATCCGGCGTCCTGCGGAACAGCAGCTCGGACTGTCGTCGTCTTGGAAACTCGCAGAGTACAGTCGCGACTCGTAGATTTGCCCAGCAGGGTGTCTGTGACCTTTTCCGAGTTCGCCACACGGGAGTCGACTGTCGGGATGCAGGTAGCCCCCAGCCTCCCCGCGGGGCGCGCGTCCGTGGCGCGCCCCGCGCTCCCGGTCGACAGTCTGGCGTCGGGTGATCACATGGTCTGGTTCACGAGTACGGGTGCGGAGCGGTCGCGGTGCGGGTGTGGAGTAGATGCGGTCGCGGTGCGGGTGTGGAGCAGATGCGGTCGCGGTGCGGGTGCGGTCCGGCACCACGACAGCAGACGCGAGCGAGAGACCGAACGAAGTGAGGGAACGAGCGAGCGTTTTTTGATCGACATTTTTTCTTTGGGTGCGCGCTCCGCGCGCACCCAAGGAGCGAAAAAGGTCGGTGCGTCGGTGCGTCGGTCCGTAGCTTTTATTCGAAGCGTAGTCCTAACGACGTGGTAACAGATGTCACCAACCATCCGACATCCGAGCGAGCGAGCCTGTGAGTGCTGTGGCCGACGAGAGCGGTGGGACGAGTCGGCCACGTCGTGGCGTGCCGTAGACGATCCGGGCGTACCGTACTGTATTCACGAGTGGGACATAAACGGCAGCTTCCTTCCCGTCGGAGATCGCGAACCCGAGGCCTCGTAACGCGTCGTTGTCGCGGTGTCTGTCTGTGAGACGCGTAGCGTCGCGGCTGTCGCTGTGACGTGCCGTCGGGCGCTCCTGTCGGCTCTCCCAACCCGTCGTCAGTCTCGCCAGTTGCCGTGGTCTGACGTGCGTCAGAAAGCCAGCGGGCCACCGCGAACGGGCACGTCGCGGAACGTGTCCGCCGCGGACGGGGACCCACGTGTCAGCAGGAACAGCGTGTCAGCGTCGGCGAGTGTGTCAGCAGGGCGGACGCGCCAGCAGAGCGAGTGGCTCAGCGGTCCGTCTCCTCGGCCGGCAGGGTGCGCGGCTCGGAGCCGGTGAGCCAGAGAACGAACTCCTGGTCGCCGGCGCTGTCACTGCGGTCGCGGTGGACGAACCCCGCGGGGATGTGGAAACACTCCCCGGCGGCGACGAACAACCGTTCACCCTCGCCGGTGCCCCACTCGACGTAGCCGTCGCCCCCGAGGACGAACCCGAACACGTGGTTGTCGTGGTGGTGGTGCCACTCGGAGACGATCTCGCCGCTGGAGTGGCCCCGGACCATCCGCACGTCGTCGTCCGGGAACGGGCTCCGGCGCTCGACGTTCTCCAACTCGCCGGCCGACCCCCAGTCGTCGCGCCCGGCGACGGTCGTCGCCGCGGCACGGGCCGTCGGGTCCTCGGCGGTGGGGGACG
>UEZC01000047.1_pt1 | contig 9894 bp, 10 predicted proteins | sample 1903531 | NCBI WGS metagenome assembly UEZC01 (sample SAMEA4776352, study PRJEB27445) | saltern metagenome | biome: Hypersaline environment; feature: solar saltern; material: Pellet | place: Spain | collected 2014-08 | depth 0 m
GACCGACACGGCGAGGCTCTCCTTCGAAGGCTTTATTCGCGGAACGGGCGTCTCGTCGTGTAACAACCATGTCTGACAAGCCGGCTTCCATGTACCGGAAGATCGACAAGCCCTCCTACACGCGACGGGAGTATATTACCGGGATTCCCGGGTCGAAGATCGCACAGCACAACATGGGCGATCTGCAGGCGGACCCCGACGACTACCCGGTCCAGATCTCCTTGGAGGTGGAAGAACGGCTCCAGATCCGCCACGACTCGCTGGAGTCCGCACGGCTGTCGGCCAACCGACACCTGATCAAGGAGCTGGGCGAGGGGAACTACAAGATGATTCTCCGGAAGTTCCCACACCAGGTGCTCCGGGAGAACAAACAGGCGACCGGCGCCGGCGCAGACCGTGTCTCCGACGGGATGCGGCAGGCGTTCGGGAAGCCGGTCGGGACGGCCGCCCGCGTCAACGCCGGCGAGCCGGTGTTCACCGCCTACTGTGAGGTCGACCAGGCCGTCGAGGTGAAGGAGGCGTTCCGTCGCGCGTACAACAAGATGTCGCCGCCGTGCCGGATCGTCGTCGAACGCGGCGAGGAACTGCTCGTCCAGTAGCCGCGCACTGGGAACGGACGCCGGTCGCTACACCGTCTCGGGCAGGTAGCCGCCGTCCACCTCGACGTTCTCGCCGGAGACGTACTCGGCGGCCGCCGAGAGGAAGAACTCCAGCACGGCGACCAGATCGTCGACACTCGCCCAGCGGCCTCGCGGGGCGTCCTCAGGGAAGGCGTCAGAGGTGTCGACCACGTACGGGGAGATCGCGTTGACGGTGATCCCGTCGTCGGTGGTGTCGGCCGCCAACATCCGCGTGAACAACAGGACGCCGGTCTTGGCGATAAAGTACGGCGCGTTCTTCGGGTTGACCAACCCCTTCTCACTGCCGGCGTAGCCGACATTGACGATCCGTCCCCACTCGGCCTCCCGCATCGCCGGGACGGCACGGCGGCAACAGAGGTAGGTGGCGTCGACGTTCGTCGCCATCACCTCCCGCCACCGTTCGACCGAGAGCGCCTCCCAGTGGGAGGGGGCGAACGCGCCGACGTTGTTGACGAGCACGTCGACCGTCCCCAGCTCGGACTCCACGCTGTCGAACAGTCGGTCGACGGCGTCGGCCTCTGTCACGTCCGCCTGTACCATCGTCGCCGCGACACCCAGTTCGCGCGCCTCGTCGGCCGTCGCCGCCGCCGCCGCCTCGCTCGTGTTGTAGTGGACGGCCACGTCCGCCCCGGCACGGGCACACGACAGGAGGAACCCACGGCCGATCCCGCGTGCGCTGCCGGTGACGAGCGCGGTCCGTCCGTCCAGATCAGGACTCACACGCGAGCCTGCGGTCCGAGCCGCAAAACTCCCGTGGAACAGTCGAGTCGGTCGCGGGACTCTCCTGTCGCGGGGTGACGGGACGCAGTTATGTACCGGGGGGTCGTACCGAGCGACATGCAGATTCGCACCGCGACGGCGGGAGACGTGGACGCGATCAGACGGCTCGCCAGCGAGTCGACAGCGGCGTCGTACGCCCACGCGCTCTCGGAGGCAGTGATCGAGGAGGCGGTCGGCTCGTGGTACGACACTGACGATCTCGCCGCAGAGATCGACGACGAGGACGCAGTGTTTCTCGTCGCAGACGACGACGGCGTGGTCGGGTTCGTCCAGAGCTACTACGTCGAACGGCGCGATCCGGTCGGGGAGATCGACTGGCTCCACGTCGACCCCGACGAGCGTGGCCGGGGGATCGGACGCGACCTGCTCACCCGGTGTGAGCGGGAACTGCGGGGGCGTGGCGTCGAACGGATCGAGGGGCGGGTGCTCGCGGCCAACGAGACGGGCGCGGAGTTCTACGCCCCCGAGGACGACCTCCTCTCCCGTGAGGTCCTCAGCACGCAGTTCTTCGATGACACGCAGAGTCTCTGCCGCAGTCGCCAACAGCGGAAAGTTGAACGCTAGGAACAACTACTGGGGTTCAGATGGATCAGCAACTGGTAGAACACCTCAGCTTGACGCGGCTATAGATTCCTCGTTTGAGGACAAGTTGACTCGTATCAACAATGCGACCGGCGCCGAGTGAACTAAGTACGGTCGCACACCTTCTGGTGGTGTGAACGGACGTGTCCTCGCGGTCGCGGGCGCGAAGGGGGGTGTGGGAAAGACCACTACCAGCCTCAATCTCGCCGCGGCGCTGGGCGCGGACGGACGTGCGGTGGTCGTTGTCGAGGCGGATCTGGCGATGGCCAACGCGGTCGACTTCCTCGACGTGGAGGTAGGGGGTCGGCCGTCGCTCCACGAGGTGTTGGCGGGGCGTGCGGGGGTGGAGTCGGCCGTCTACCCCGCGCCCGGCGGGTTCGATCTCGTGCCGAGCGGGACCAGCTTAGAGGGGTTCACGGACGCCAACGTGTCGTTGTTCCCGGAGGTGGTCGACGCGCTCCAGGGGCGGTACGACGCGGTCGTGATCGACACCGGCGCGGGGGTGAGCCGCGAGACGGTCGTTCCGACGGGAGCCGCGGACGTGACGATTCTGGTGTCGACCCCGCGGGTCGCCTCCGTGCGTGACGCCGACAAGACGATGTCCGTCGCCCGGCGGGCGGGTGCGCCGGTCGGCGGGGTCGTTCTCACAAAGTCCGGCACCGGGCGGTCGCCGCCGGCAGAACGGATCGCGCAGTTCCTCGACACGGACCTGTTGGGCCACGTCCCGCAGGACGCGGCCGTCCCGGAGTCACAAGACGCGGGTGTGCCGGTGGTCGCACACAGCCCCAGCAGCGACGCCGCCGTCGCCTACCGCGGGATCACGGAGGAACTCCGGAAACGGCCCGATCTGATCGGGATGGGGGCCGGCGGCGACACCGGTGGGTTCCAGTTCGGAAACGTCGACACCGCCGCCGACGGCGGGGACCGGTTCTGACGAGACGAGCGACGGGCGGTGTGCCAGAGTCGCCGCGGGCGACGGGACGACCGGCAGTTCGACCGCGACCGCAGGCCTTACACGGAGACCCGACAAACCACGGCCAACTGTGGACCCGCTCGACGCCCGGTACCCGTTTCTCGCCAGCGCCCGCAGTGCAGTCCGGGAGGCAGGTGTCGAACTCGCGACGCTGGTCGCGACGGACGACCCGGTCGTCGACCGAGCGGGCGAGCGTGTCGAACGGGCGTTGTTGGAGGGGACGACCGAAAGCGAGACCCCCAGGGAGTGGAGTGCACGCGAGGAGCTGTTGTCGTACCCGGTGGCGCGCATCCTGGTGTCGCTTTTGGAGGCGGACGCCGCCGTCGAGAAGTACGCCCTCGCGGAGGCGAAGACGGCCCACGACCGGTTCCGGACGGACTTCGACCGCGACGACGGCCGTCCCGACCGGATCACGCTCCAGGCGTTGCTCCGGGAGTTCGACCTCGCCGGCCGGTGTCGGCCGGAGCCGGCACCCCGTGGCGCCCCGGAGCCGCAGTGGTTCCGGCTGGCGGTCGGGGCGTACCTCGACCTGCTCGACCCCGGGTGGGGTGACGACTGGCGGTTGGTGAACCGGGAACTCGCCGACGGCGAGGTTCGGATCGAACGCGAGGAGCTGTACCGACTCCTCCGTGCGGCGGTGGAGACGCGGGTCGCCGAGGGGTTGCCGTTCGACGGCGTCGGTGACCCGATCGCGACGGAGTTGGAACGGGAAGTCGCCGACCTCCGGGCGTTGCTCGCCGAGCGGACGGGGACGACCGACGTGGAGATCGTCGTCCCGGAGCTTTTTCCGCCGTGTCTCGCCGGACTGCTCGAACGGGTTCGTGCCGGCGAGGCTGTCTCGCCGCAGGCTCGGTTCGCGTTGCTGTCGTTTTTGATCGCGATCGGGCTCGACACCGAGGAGGGGTTGGTGAAGTTCACCCAGGGGGGGATCGACGTGGAGACGGTCGGAGAGACCGCCGCGACGCTCCGAGACCGCAGCGGGAGCCAGTACCCGCCGCCGTCGTGTGCGACGCTGTCGGCGTACGGAATCTGTGAGAACGAAGCCGACCACCGCGCTGTCGCTGGCCACCCGTTGGACTACTACGGGCGACGGCTCCAGGAGGTCGACGATCCGACCGGCTGGCGCGACCGGGAGCCGGAGCCGGCGGACTGAGACCCGCCGGAGGCGACGGCTCAGGCGAACCCGACAGCACGCAGTGCCAGCGTCACGGCGTCACCGAGCGTGAGCGCGACAACCAGCCCGCCGAACAACGGGACAACGAACGGGAGTCCCGGAGACACCCACACCGTCTCGGCGGCCGTCAGCGACTCCAGTCCCGCTCGGAGTCGATCCGGCGTGGTGCCGTACGCCGAGCCGTCGATGTCGTTGAGGAACGCCGCGGCCGCCCACGGGTCTGACTCCGGCTCGCCGGCTGTGTCGGTCGTCTCGTCAGTCTGGGTTGGCGACTCGTCGGTCGTCTCTGGGTCGGATCTGTCCACTCGCCGGCTCTCACCGCCGTCGACACGCCGCACCTCCGCGGGGACGAACCCAGTGCCGGCCCACTCGTCGGGTGGTGTCGGATCGCCCGAGTGGTCGTGCTCGGGTGTGTCGCCCGGGCGGTCGTGCTCGGGTGGGTCGTCGCGGCCGGGACCGCCCTCGCGGAGACGCGGCCACTCCGGGTCGCGGTGGCGTGCGCCGTCGGTCGGCTCGAACGTCTCCGTGACGGTGTCGGGGTGCCGGAGGGTCTGGTCTGCGCGCAGTTCCGCGAGCGTACAGCCGCGCCACCGGAGGTACATCCGCAGTGCGTCCAGGTCCAACCCGGTTCGGGGGAGCCAGCCGTCGGTGACGAGCAACGTCCCGTGGCGGTCGGTGACGGTCTCGACCGGCGTCGGCCGGCCCAACACCACCGCGAGTGAGAGCCGGCCGGCAGCCAGATTCCGGAGGGTGAGCCAGACGACGTAGCCGAACGCGACCAAGACGGCGTTCGTCAACACGGCCATCGCCGTCACCCCCAGCACGGACGGGAACAACGGGAACGACAGCCGGGGGAGCCGCGTGACCACCTCCGGCGGGAGCGCCGCCACGGCCGTCGCCGGGAGCCGATAGGTCGGGGTGACGGGGAACACGACCGCTAACGTCGCAATCGCCTTCGCGTCGGCGCCGCCGAACGCCCGGAACCAGTACGCCAGAAAGGCGAACGGGAGGAGAAAGCCGAGCGCGAACCCGGTCTGCACGAGGAACAACCGGTCGTCGGCCAACGGGAGTCGGGCGAACACGTCGAGGGCGAGCGCCACCACCCCGACGAGCACGAGCGGCGGCCACAGCCAGTTGGGGAGCCGCCGGGTCCGCACGTCGCGGTAGGCCGCCCACGCGAACACGGGGACGACGAGCAGCCGCAGGAGATCCGCGAGCGAGGCGACACCCAGAGCCATACAGTGGGTGGTCGCCCCCCGGTACAAAGACGTTCGGGTCGAATCCGTCGGAGCTAAGACGGTCGCGGCACAGATGCAGACGAATGGGCATGGGTGCCGAGGTCTCGAACGTCCTCCTCGTCACGGTCGACTCCTTACGGGTTGACGCCGTCGGTGCGTACGACGACACCGCACACACGCCGGTGTTAGACGAGTTGGCGACACGAGGGACAGTGTTCGAGCGGGCGTTCGCGACCGGCAACTGGACGCCGTTCTCCTTCCCGTCGTTGTTAGCCTCCCGGCCGGTGTTCGCCGACAACGGTCGGATCGGGGTGGAGTCGGCGCCGACACTGGCCGAGACGGTGTCGAACGCCGGCGTCGACACCGGTGGCTTCAACGCCGCGAACGGCTTCCTCACCGGTCACTGGGGGTACGACGCCGGCTTCGACGAGTTCGAGTCGTTCGTCGCCGACCCCGACTCGTTGCACGGGCAGTATCTCGCCCGACACCCGACGTTTGCGGCCTGGGTCCAGTTGGCGGCGACGCCGTTCCGCCGGATCAGAGCCCGGCTGGGCGGTGGGAGTGACGACCGGGCGTTCCTCGACGCCTCGCGGATGTTCGATGTCGAGCAGGCGGCAGAGGCGTTTCTCTCGGACACACAGGAGCCGTTCTTCCTGTGGGTCCACTACATGGACGCTCACACGCCGTACGTGCCCGCCCCGCGGTACATCCGGGAGGTGTCCGACGGGCTCGTCGGCACCCCACAGATGCTCCACGCCCACACCCGGACCGCGTTCGGACGGGAGGTGACCGACCGGACGCTCGACGAGTTGGAGACGCTGTACCGCGCCGCCGTCCGGCAGGTGGACGCCGGGGTCGGTCGCCTGCTCGACCAGTTGGAGGCGGCCGGCATCGCCGACGACACGGCCGTCGTCGTCGCCGGCGACCACGGCGAGGAGTTTCAGGAACACGGCCATCTCGCACACTACCCGAAGCTGTACGACGAACTCGTCCACGTGCCGTTGCTCGTCGCCACGCCCGACGGGAACGGGCGGCGTGTTGGTCGGCAGGTGGGGCTCGACGACGTGCCGCCGACGGTGGCGGCGCTCCAGGGGGTCGACCCCGCGGCGGCGTGGACCGGGGAGTCACTCGTTCCGGTCGTCACCGGGGAGGGGCAGCCGTCGGCAGAACCGGTGGTGTCCGTCGCCGTCAGAGGCGAGCGTGTCACGGCACAGCCGATCCCGCGGTCGTTGGACGACGGTGATCTGTTGGTGGCCGCCCGCGACCGCGACTGGACGTACGTCCGCAACGTCGACACCGACGCCGAGGAGCTGTACTACCGACCCGACGACCCCATACAGCAACACGACCTCACCCAACGGACGGCAGACACCGGACGGGTGGCGGCGGGCGAGGCACGCGACCGGCTCGCGCCCGTTGCTCGTGAACACGGGCGGACGCTCCAGGCGGGAGAGACCGACGAACGCGCGAGTGTCGACGACGAACTGGGAGCGCGCCTGGAGGCGCTGGGGTACCGGTAGTCAGTCGTCCGCGATGATCTCGGAGACAGGGGTGAGTCGGTACTGGTCTTTCTCGTGGCGCTCGATTCCGAGAAGTTCGAGACTCTTTGTCTCGGTCTCCGTCGCAGTGTCGTCGTCGAACTGCTCGACGACTCGTCTCGTCTCTGCGTCCGTTTCGAGACGGGCCGTTGCCCACTCTCCTTTGGCGGTGAGTGACACGTTGTTCCGTTGGTGGCCGCGGAACGTCAGTTCTGTCTCCTCGGTCAACAGGCCACGTTCTTTCAGCCGATCAGACGCCTCCATCAGGTCTCTACTGAACGGGCCGTGTTCGTAGATAACGTAGTCGTCGAACGCACCGACGCGTTCGTTTGGACGGAGATCGCCGGTGTCTGGATCGTAAAACTCTCCGAAAAATCCGAGCTTCATCAGCTTCGTTCGGCCGCGAACCGGCCCCGACGACGCCCCGATCAGTCGGAGTAGCTGCGACTCTGTTCGGTCGGGCTCCTGTGAGTCAGACTCGTCCGTGTCGGCCCCGGTCATACAGCACACTGGGTATTTCTGATAAAGAAAGTTATGTTTTATATTCTCTGTGTTCACAATATGTTAGACAAGTAGCAGAGTGGTACACGTCGACACCGCTGATCATACTGGAGTAAAAACGCAGGAACCGAGCAACGGCGGCTGCTCAGATGACGCGGTTCTGGAGGTAGTCCAGGTGCTTCGCGTTGTAGACGATCTGCACGTCGTCTGCGGCCGGCGACCCGATACAGGTGAGCCGGACGTTCTTCTCCTGGACCTCCTCGTCCGAGAGGATCTGCTGCATATCCATGTCGATGTCACCTTCAGTGACGATGGCGGCGCAGTTCGCACACGCACCGGCACGACACGAGAACGGCCAGTCGTACCCCTGCGCCTCCGCGGCTTCGAGGATATACTCGCCCTGGTTCACCTCCAGTGAACCGTAGTCCTCGTCGCCGAGGCCGGCGTCTTCGGCCTTCTCGAAGAGGTCGTCGTCGTCCATCGACCAGCCGTGGTCGTCTAGCACTTCGTAGTTGAGGTACTCGACAGTGGGCATCAACAGTTGGTTGTGGACGCGCACAATTAGGTGTTGCTATCCCAACCTGCGAGAACCCCGCGTACGGGAGTCTCGTCGCCGGAACGGGGTCAGATACCGGCTCGCAGACGGGGGATGGTTTCAGATTGGAGCGACCCGAAACAGACCGTAGGAGGCGGCAAACGACAACGACGGCGTGAGGATCCAGAAGAAGATCACGCGGCCGGTCGTCCCGGGGTCGAACAGGTCCTCCGCGAGGAGATCGTCCGGCTCACCAACGCCTGGGACGGTGTCGTCAGCCGAGGTGTCGGCCGCGAGCGCGTCGACAGACACGTCGGGAGCGTCCCCGCGGACGGCGTCACCAATGGTGGTCGTGCGGGTCGCGCGACCCCAGCCGAGGCCGACGATACTCATCGTCGCCGAGACGGCAAGCGACGCCGGCACGCCGATCCAGGAGAGAAACGAGATGAGACTCGCGGCGACGATCTCGACGATCAGCGCCGCCAGGATCGGCAGGTCGGTGAGGTCGTTGCCGACCGTGTCGAGGGTGCGGCGTGCGATGGTGAACGCGCCGAGGCCGACAGCCGCCGAGGCGAGAATAACCCCGGCGTCGATCGAGAGGTTCGCCGCCGGCGAGCCGACGAGCGGGCCGACGGCGTTTGCGGCGTTGGACGCGCCCGCGGAGAAGGCCATGTAGCAGGCGACGGCGACGACAGCGACCGTGCCGAGCAGCTCCTGTCGGCTGGCGCCGTCGGCCAACGACACCGAGAGGCCGTCGCGTTCGACGACCGCGCCCGCCGACCGGTCGATCCGGAAGTTGGCGTCGAGATACGGGTAGAAGTACCGGCCGACGACCGCACAGATCCAGAACGCCAACACGGGGGAGACGAGCCACCAGCCGACGATCCGGGCCATCTCCGGCTCCTGGAGCGTACCGGTCGCAACCCCGAGCCCGGCGATGGCGCCGACGGCCGTCATCGAGGTGGACGCGGGAACACCGAACGTGTTCGAGACGAGCAACGCCAGCCCGACGAACAGGAGGATGATCACGCTGACCAACAGGGTGAACTCCGAGGAGGGGACGATCTTGCCGCCGAGCGTCTCGATCACGCGCCGGCCGGCCGTCGCCGCGCCCAACAACGCGAAGACGGTCATCAGCCCGGCGGCGGCGAGCTTCGACACCAGCCCACTGCCGACCGCCGGGCCGAAGGCGACACCCGTCGAGGAGCCGCCGATGTTGAACCCGACGAACACTGCAACCGCGAGTCCGACGACGAGCAGAGGGCTGACCACACCGTCAGTCTCCCGTCGTCGCCAATAAGTCGACGGGTGTGTGCCGGGGTCGAACGCGAGCGGCTCCTGTCGCCGGGCACGCTCGCCGAGCGTGCAGCCGAGCGACACCGTTTAACTGCTCGGCCGCCTCTGTTTGTGTATGGACTGGGACACCGACTGGGGCCTCCGCGGCCGGATGCTGGTGGTCGTTGTACTGCTCGGAGCGCTGTACGTCGGCTTCCTCGGCGTCATGTCGTTGTACGGCATCGGGTTGTTCGGAATGATCCTCGTCATGGGGTTGTTCATGGGCGGACAGCTGTTGTTCAGTGACCGGCTGGCGTTGTACTCGATGGGCGCACACGAGGTGTCTAAACAGGAGTATCCGGACCTCCACCGGAAGCTCACCCGGCTGAGCCAACAGGCCGACCTGCCGAAGCCGACCGTCGCCGTCGCGGACTCGCGGGTGCCGAACGCGTTCGCGGCCGGCCGGTCGAAGGGGAACGCGACGGTGTGTGTGACGGAGGGGCTCCTCCGGACGCTCGACGACGACGAACTAGAGGGAGTGCTCGCACACGAACTCGCCCACGTGAAGAACCGCGACGTGATGGTGATGACAATCGCGTCGTTCCTCTCGACGCTGGCGTTCATGGTCGTCCGGTGGGGGTGGCTGTTCGCCGGCGG